>OBLI01000029.1_pt1 | contig 133836 bp, 102 predicted proteins | sample 1519701 | NCBI WGS metagenome assembly OBLI01 (sample SAMEA3663005, study PRJEB22513) | pig gut metagenome | biome: pig gut; feature: pig-associated habitat; material: faeces | place: France | collected 2012
GTCGCTGTAACTATAGTATATAGGTAATACTACCTGTGGTTTATCGAATGCTTACGGAAAGATAACGCTTTTGCGCTTACAGCGCGCAGGGACAACAACCCACTACACCCAGGGTGCCGCTACGCTTTACCCTGGGCTATGTACTTCTGCGCTTACAGCGCGACAATTACATATTTTGAAAATTTCATAGGAAGCAAGTTGAATATATTATTAACGTGATTTCGACGAATATACTTTAGAATAAAGTAAGCTGTCTGTCATTTCAGGTGAAGCTTGAATCCAAAGAACCAGCCCATATTTCATCGAACTCACGTTATTTATTAATCACATAAAATGATACTGATAAAAAAAGCAAGAGTAGAATGTCTCACGACACTCTACTCTTCAAATTAACCTTAATAATCTAATACCATGAAAAACACGCTGCAAATATAGTCACAAATTATCGGATTTCCAAATAAAGTGAGATTAAGTTGCTATGGTTTAACAAAATTTAGTGACTGAGCATCCCATCTGACCATAAATGGTTGCGGCATGGAAGGAGCATCACCTTTCTCGTCGGGCAGGATGAATGGGTTTGACAATGTCACCATGGCTGTGGTATCGTGAGCATTTAAACTGATGCAACCCATATATCCTTGTTGAGTCATAGTGGGTCCCAACAACTCAGACATCATGTCATCCCCTATCCTATTCCACTGCAAGTCATAAACAAACAATTCTGAATCGGTGGCATCAATAGTAATGGCCACTGCCATAAGGGTGTCGCCAGCGGCAGAATGCAGAGAGCGTATCTGCATGTCGCAACTCTTGCTTATGGTTATGCGCATATATGAGGATGACATATCTGTCATCTCACTCTTGCCACCCAGTTTGTTTGTAACCTCTGCCTTCATCTTGGCATCCATAAAATCCATCATGTCCAAACGGTTGTTCTTTGTCATGTGAGGCACAACACTGTCAGGCATTTGGGCAAAGAAAGCCTTGATCACATCAATGGAGAGGGATGGCTCCACGGCATGAGTTTGGGCATCTGCCAAAGAGACTGCCATTGCACATAATGCCATCATTATCTGTCTGCGAATTTTCATAATATATCAGTATTATCGTTTACTACAATTATCTTGAGGCTATATGAGCCATGGCCACAGCATACATGCCTGCCGTTTCGGTGCGCAGACGACTCTCACCCAGAGATACGGGGATATATCCTTGCAACATGGCATTGCGCACCTCCTCTTCAGAGAAATCACCCTCGGGACCAATGAGTATGGTGATGGGACTGCCTTTAGGGGCATTGGCCATTATCTCCTTTGCCGACTTTCGCTCTATGGTATCATGGCAATGGGCAATGAGCTTTACTCCCTGACGGGGTTCATTGAGGAACTCATCAATCGAGGTCATATCGGCAATGTCTGGCAACCATGCCTTGTGGCTCTGTTTGACCGCCGACACCACGATCTTTTCTATTCGAGGCAACTTGATTACCTTACGCTCAGAATAGCGTGTGCAGAGGAAACGGATCTCGTCTATACCCATCTCGGTAATCTTTTCGCACATCCACTCCATCCTGTCCATGAGTTTGGTGGGTGCAATAGACAGAGTTATATGGTTGTGCCATTGACGCTGCTGCGGCATGGCCTGCTGGATGTCGTACATGCATTTCTTGTTGGAGGCCAAGGTTATGATAGCTTGATAATACACACCCTTGCCATCCATGAGCATTATCTCATCCCCTTCTTTGAGTCTGAGCACTCTCACAGCATGCTGTGCCTCCTCGTCAGGCAAACAGTGACTTTGGGCTGCATCAGGACAATAGAAAAACCTTGTTTCTTTCATTCTTTATTGGCGTTATCTTCTAAATCGTAGACATCATTTTCATTGTCGAAACATATATATTCATCTATTTTGACTTTGTTCCTGATATCCTCAATTTTTTTCTTTATTTCAGAAGCCTTCATATAGTCCTCATGCTCCAAGGCCTTATTGAGTTGATCCTCATATAGTTTGAGTATTCTCTTGTCAGATATCTTTATATTGTCGATAATACTATCTTCAGCATCCGATTCTGCATAATAGTCAGGACTAATACGACCATGCTTCTTGAATAATTCTACATTGACAAACAAGATTCCATGGAAGACCGACCAATATAACAGGGCGTCAGAGAATCTGATGTCATAGCGTTTCTGAGTGTTACGGTGTTGCAGATATGTTTCATATTTTCCGTCAACCAAATCAGATATATATACATTGAAATCTAAGCAGAAATTATTGTCGTCGAGAATCTTGTCTATCACTTCTGGCAACTGGTCGGGGAATTGCTTTTCCTCAAGGGTTCTCAGTTTTATTGCATTGGCCATAGCAGTATCTATGACCACATCCAGATAATACTGACAACACTGGTCACTGATGGATACCACCGATAAATGCTCGTTTCCCTCCAGAGGCTTTACTTCCCGCACCATGGACAATGTAAATACGTCATTATCTGCCATAATTAAACAAATATCCGATATTTTGGTTTTTGTATATCAAACTATTCATTCTGCTTCTGCGGCTTAAACAGAATGGCGAAAGCCACACCCACCACAAGGGCATAAGCAGAAAATATGTACCAACAGGTATCCCACTGGCCAACGGTATAAAAATTGCCGTCTACCTCGATGCCTTGAGTATAATGATTGATAACTGCCTGTGCTATGAGTGTGCCTGCTGTGGCACCTATTCCATTGGTCATAAGCATGAATAGCCCCTGTGCACTCGACCTCATGCTGCCCTCTGTGTTCTGATCCACAAAGAGTGAACCGCTGACATTGAAGAAATCAAAGGCAACACCATAAACAATCATGGAGAGAAGGAAGAGCCATACACCACTGCCAGGATTGCCCAGTCCGAAGAAACCGAAGCGCAATACCCATGCAAACATTGCTATGAGCATAACATTCTTAATGCCATAGCGTTTCATGAAGAATGGTATGAGAAGGATGCAGCATGTTTCGCTAATCTGAGATAGCGAAATAAGAATGTTGGCGTGCTGAACACCGAATGTGTCTGCATATTCCTTCATTGCTCCGAAACTGTTGATAAAGGGATTGGCAAAGCCGTTGGTAATCTGAAGGCTCACACCAAGCAGCATGGAGAAAATGAAAAACATGGCCATATGCTTGCTTTTAAACAACGTGAAAGCCTTGAGACCCAATGCCTCGGAGAGCGACTGGTTGGCGCCACCCTTGGAAACGGGGCAAGGATTGAGCGTAAAGGTATAGAGGAAGAGCAAAATGCTCAGCACACCCGAAGTGAAGAACTGGTTTTGATCTGCCTGAAATCCCATGATGTCTACAAACCACATTGTGAGGATGAAACCGATGGTGCCAAACACCCTTATGGGTGGGAAATCCTTAACGGTATCCATGCCTGCCTGGCGGAGATTTGAATATGCCACCGAGTTGGTAAGGGCAAGAGTGGGCATATAGAAAGCTACCGATAGGGAATAGAGGGTGAAGAAGAGGGCGAAATTGATGTTCTGACCATCAGAATAGCCATAAGCTGCGGTCAGAACCATAAACGCACCTGCCATGAGATGACACAGGCCCAGCAACCGTTGTGCTGGTATCCATCTGTCGGCCACTATGCCCATGATAGCGGGCATGAATATGGACACGGCGCCTTGCATGGAATAGAAATATCCTATCTCGGTGCTGATACCGATATTTCCAAGATAACGTCCCATGGAAGTCAAATAAGCTCCCCATACGGCAAACTCAAGGAAATTGAGTAATGCCAATCTTACCTTTAGATTCATAGTATTATTGTTTTTGTTGTACCTTGTTGATTTGGACTTTTTCATTATTATTCTTGTCTGCCAGCGTCAGTCTGCCAACATGCCATTCGGTATATGCTTCTTCGCCCTGCAGATGACGAATTTCAAGCACCTCTCCATCATCATCTATGATGGCCACACTCATCTCGTAAACATGGCCAGCATAGGCTATCTCATGGGCTGCCAGGCGCCTCATATACCCACCTCCACTTTCTTCATTACCGGGATGGTGCGTTTCTGGCGGAGTGCTTGGGGGACATCTGAGACATTGTCACCTTGAGCTTTTCTCATTCTCACAAATTGGATTCGGTCTATGAAGAGGAGTTTGGCTGTGGTGGCCTTGTCTTTGGGCTTATTCAGATAGATGAAGCCATTGAGTTCCTTCACCATGAGGCTGTCGTTGTATGGTATGCGCAAACTATTAACGCCATCGCCACGCACATAATTTATATACTGCATGGTGCTATCGTTGTCATATTTCACCACTATGCAAGCCACGGCACTCTTGATGCCGCCCTGGAAGAAGAAATCGGTAGAAAAATTCATCTGATATGTATCTCCCTTTCTGAACGCCGTGTCTGCCTTTATGGTAAAGTTCATGCGGTTATAGGGTTCGTATGCCGACAGGATGGCCTGACTAGCCTGTTTCCAAATATTGGCAGTATCTCCATTTTCTGAGAGTCCCTGATACTGACCTATTTCGCCAATATTTGCTCCCACCCTCACCGCTTCGTCCTGCACACGTTCCGCGATAACCTTGTATATCTTGTTGAGATCTTCTGCATGGGTATAATAATACACCATGGAAGAATCGAAATCTGCCTTGGTCACATCATATTTCTCCAATACAGCCTGACAGTATGCCACCTTGCTGACAGCAGGGTTGTCGGTCTGCTGGGCTGCTGCCCTTGCCATGTGCATATCATAAAGCATGTCTGCCATATCGTCAGGTTGAATGACGTCATCGGGCACCTTGGGTTTGCATGACACCAAGAGAAAGCATGCCAACACCCACAAAGCTATTCGTTTGGCAACCAAAGAGATAGTTGGTTTGGTCATACACATATATGAATTATTTATCCTTGGTCTGAGAGTGGTTATTATCATCGACATGTTTGAATAGCGAGATCTTTGCTATCTCATCTCTGCAAAAGAGCAGCGCCATCACAAAGCCCACACTGATGCATGCATCTGCCACATTGAACACAGGACTGAAAAAGACAAACTCGTTGCCTCCCACCCAAGGCACCCATTCGGGATAGTGTGTCTCGATGAGGGGAAAATGGAGCATGTCTACCACCTTGCCCATGAGCATCGGAGCATAACCCTGTCCGAAGGGTACGAAATAGGAGACATAGAAGGGTGAGGAAGCATTGAATATCATACCGTAAAACACACTATCTATGAGATTTCCCACAGCACCTGCCCATACCATGGCCACACAGGCCACATAGAGTCGGTTGGCATTTCTCTTCACCTCCTTATACAAATAATATGCTAACACAGAGATGGCCACTATACGAAACAGAGATAATACGAGTTTCCCACCCAGGAGTTCCATACCATAAGCCATGCCGTTGTTTTCGACAAAAAGAATTTTGAACCATCCTGTAATGTCTATGCATTCATGCAGATGCATATGGGTTTTGACCCATATCTTTGTTAACTGGTCAACCAAGAGCACAGCAATGATTATGATCATGGCCATACCCTTGGTTGAAATCCTGTTTGATTCTTTATTCATTACTTCTTTCTGTTCTGTTTTGACTCTACGCTAAGCGTAGCGTGTGGCACTGCTCTCAGTCGCTCCTTGGGGATGAGTTTGCCTGTGATACGGTCAATGCCGTATGTCTTGTTGCGTATTCTGATGAGTGCGGCTTCCAGTCCCTGAATAAATTTCTGCTGCCTGCTGGCCAACTGAATGAGTTCCTCCTTGGATTGTGTAGCACTACCCTCCTCCAATACCTTATATGTGGGAGATGTGTCGTCCACATCATTTCCGTCTTTGTTCATGAGCTGGCTCATCATCTGGTCATAATCCCTCTTTGCGAGCATTAGTTTCTCATTGATGATGGTTCTGAATTCTTCCAGTTCCTCATCGCTGTACCTTGTTTTTTCTTCCATAACTGTAGTAATTAGTAGTTGAAAAATATATAGTAGTCTTGGGTCTTGTTTCACTGCTTGGTGTCTTATCTGACTGCTTCTACAATGATTTTCACTTTGACGCCGTCGATATCAAGCGGTTGTCCATCTATATCAGCAATAGTGATGATATCTGCCAAAACCTGCGACTTGACATACCCCTCAAAGTTTTTGAGAGCTTTTCTCACGCTCTCTTCATCGGATATAGTCACATTGATGCGGTCGGTGATTTCCAGTCCGCTGTCTTTACGTATGTTCTGTATGCGGTTGATAAGTTCGCGTGCCATACCCTCATTTCTGAGTTCCTCGGTAAGTTCAACCTCGAGAGCCACAGTCAGGTTACCATCGTTGCTCACAAGCCATCCTGGCATATCCTCGCTAATCACCTCCACATCAGCAGCCTCGATAATCACGGTTTGGTCAGCGATAGACAACTGGAGAGAACCCTGCGATTCAAGCATAGCAATCTCCTCCTGTGATAGGTTGGCAGTGGCAGCGGCTATATCCTTCATAATCTTGCCAAATTTCTTGCCCATGGTGCGGAAGTTGCATTTAACCTTCTTAACCAGTACACCACTACCCTCCACGAAGTTCAGTTCTTTTACGTTCACTTCGCTGAGAATCAAGTCTCTAACTGCTTCAATATGCTTCTTCTGCTGCTCGCTAATGGCAGGAATCATGATAGCCTGCAGCGGCTGTCTTACCTTAATATTAACTTTTCGTCTGAGTGCGAGCACCATAGAGGTTATCTTCTGTGCCATGCCCATACGTGTCTCAAGGTCGGCATTGATGAGCGACTCGTCGGCTGTAGGGAATGGAGCCAAATGCACCGACTTATAGTTCTCTCTGCATGTAGTGCTGGTAAGGTCGAGATAGAGTCTGTCGGCATAGAATGGCGCAAAGGGTGCCAGAAGTTTTGACACTGTTTCGAGGCATACATAGAGAGTCTGGTATGCAGACAATTTGTCGGTGTCCATCTCCTTTCCCCAGAAACGTTTGCGGTTGAGTCTGACAAACCAGTTGGATAGGTCGTCACACACGAAGGTTTCAATAAGTCGTCCAGCTCTGGTCGGGTCATAACCGTCCATTTCCTTTTTAACTCCCTTAACCAAGGTGTTGAGCACCGATAGTATCCATTTGTCTATCTCGGGACGATCATTTACAGGCACGTCAGGCTGTGAATAGTCAAAACCGTCTACGTTGGCATAGAGACAGAAGAATGAGTAGGTATTATAAAGTGTACCGAAGAATTTCCTTCTAACCTCGTCTACGCCATTCGGGTCGAACTTCAGGTTATCCCATGGTTCGGAGTTGGTCATCATATAGAATCTGACGGCATCGGCACCATATTGATCTATCATCAGGAATGGGTCAACAACATTGCCCACATGCTTGCTCATCTTGTTGCCCTTGGCATCGAGCACAAGACCAGTAGAAATCACGTTCTTAAACGCTACTGAATCAAATACCATGGTGGCTATGGCATGCAGGGTGAAGAACCATCCTCTAGTCTGATCTACTCCTTCATTAATGAAATCAGCAGGGAATGCCAATCTCTTGTCGATGAGTTCTGCATTTTCGAAAGGATAGTGTATCTGTGCATAAGGCATGCTACCAGAGTCAAACCACACGTCGATGAGGTCGGTTTCACGTTTCATAGCCTTGCCTGTCTTGCTTACAAGGATAATATTGTCTACGTATGGTCTGTGCAGGTCTATGCGATTATAGTTGTCATCACTATAATCTCCTGGCACAAAGCCATTTGCCTTTAGGGGGTTAGAGTTCATCACTCCTACCTTTACGGCTTTTTCTATCTCGTTGTAGAGTTGCTCGAGGCTACCGATGCAAACCTCCTCGCCATCTTCGTCTCTCCATATAGGCAGTGGAGTGCCCCAAAAGCGGGAGCGTGAGAGGTTCCAGTCGTTGAGGTTTTCGAGCCAGTTACCGAAACGTCCTGTGCCTGTAGACTCTGGGTGCCAGTTGATTGTCTTGTTGAGTTCGGCCATGCGCTCTTTTTTTGCTGTTGAGCGAATAAACCATGAATCGAGGGGGTAATAGAGCACTGGTTTGTCTGTGCGCCAGCAATGAGGATAGTTATGCACGTGTTTCTCTATTCTCAAGGCTGTTCCTTCCTGTTTCATCTCCATGCATATCACGATATTGAGGTCTTCAGCCTTGGCGGCAGCCTCTTCGTCATATTTGCCACCCACATTGAATTCGGGTTTGTATGCGTTTTTGACATAGTCGCCAGCATGCTTGGCATAAAGGGTTTTGTCTACGCATGCGCTGATGAAGTTGTCGTCGAGTTCATCAATAGTATAGTATTTTCCCTCGAGATCAACCATAGGTCTGGTTTCACCTTTTTTATTTATAAGGAAGAGAGAAGGAATACCAGCATCCTTTGCTACCTTGGCATCGTCGGCACCGAATGTTGGAGCGATATGCACGATGCCAGTACCGTCTTCTGTGGTCACATAGTCACCAGGGATGACACGGAAAGCGCAGTCTGCCATTTCCACGAATGTGTCTTTTCCGTTTTCGCCACCGAACACCTTGTTTGGATGCTGTTCTGCATAATCTTTCACGAAGGCGGCAGCATTGTCGTCTACTTTGGCGGATGGTTTTACCCAAGGCATGAGTTGGTTGAATTCCATGCCTACCAGTTCTTTGCCTGTATAATGGCCAACGATACGGTATGGCACCACCTTGTTGCCTGGTTTGAAATCCTCCATATCAGCATCCTTGCCTTCAGGTTTGAGGTAGGCATTAACACGGGCTTCTGCCATCACCACGGTAATCTTCTCTGCATTATAGGCGTTGTAGGTCTCTACGGCCACATAGCCGATGTTTGGTCCCACGCAGAGAGCGGTATTTGAAGGCAGGGTCCATGGTGTAGTGGTCCATGCTGCGAAATAAGCCTTGCCCCATTGTGTCCATTCCTCTTTTGGCTTGCGCACCTCAAAGAGGGCTGTCACGGTGGTATCCTTGACATCCCTATAGCATCCAGGCTGATTGAGCTCATGAGAACTCAGTCCTGTACCTGCACCAGGAGAATATGGTTGTATGGTGTATCCCTTGTAGAGCAGTCCCTTGTCATAGAGTTGCTTGAGCAGCCACCACAAGGTTTCGATATATTTATTATCGTAGGTGATATATGGATGGTCGAGATCAACGAAATATCCCATCTCCTCGGTCAACTTTCTCCATTCAGCAGTATATTTCATAACATTTTCCCTGCATCGGTGGTTATATTCCTCCACAGAGATATACTTTGGAGAGTTGTGGTTGTCGATATCTGCCTTTGTTATACCCAGTTCTTTCTCCACACCGAGTTCAACAGGAAGTCCGTGTGTATCCCAACCAGCCTTGCGCTTCACCTGCATTCCCTGCATGGTCTTATACCTGTTGAATGTATCCTTGATGGAGCGGGCCAAGACGTGATGGATGCCCGGGTGTCCGTTGGCGGAGGGAGGTCCCTCAAAGAACACGAACTGCGGGCATCCTTCCCGTTCATCTATAGACTTGTGGAAGATATCCTCTTTCTCCCACTGACTAAGTACTTCTTTGTTAACCTGTGTAAGGTTTAAACCGTTATATTCGGCGAACTTCTTTGCCATAATCTTTTGCAATATCTGTTTTTTATATATTCAAATTAGTATATTTCTTTATATAGGGTGCAAAGATACATCTTTTTTCTTACACCACAAAGCAAATACTGCAAAAATTCTTTCTTGCCGACACTTATGGCAGCAGAGCTCGCCCGCTCTATTTCTTGGTGACGCGCATCCAATCGATATTTACAAATCCAGTGATGCCCTTGCCATAAGGTTCCTCAGCCAGATATCCAAACTTTGCTCCTATCCATTTGCCTTCGCGCATTTTGAATTCGTCGCCCACGGTGATGAATTTCTTACCGTTGAGACTATAGGCGAATGTCATCACGGCTCCTTCCTTGACTGTGAGGCGGAGATAGATGTCTCGATAGAGTGCGGGTTCATAGTTTATGGGGTCACTATCGGATGGTTTCAGAGTGGCCAGCACTTTTACTGTTTCAGGTTTTCCCTTATCGGCACTCTTGCAGGTTATCTGTTGCAACTGAAATTCGTCGCCTACTCTCTTGATTACCAGGGCGCTATAGTCCAGTCCCATCATAATAAGCCCCGTATACTGTCCCTCTTTCTTGGCGGCAAATGTGAGATGTGTAGTTGCCACGAAAGCATCGGCAGGAGTTTTCTGCAACAAGAGATTTGGAGCCTCCCAGAGGTTGACAAAGTCCTTGCTCTGCTTGCGAGTATAGAGTCGATAGAATCCATAGGGAGTAGGCTGGCCATACGACTGGTTGTAATTGGCACTCCACTGCCATTGCAGTCCAAGTTTCACATCATTAAATTCATCGCTCTCCACAGGGTTTTCGATAATGATCTTCTCGCCTCCCGTAGATGGTTTCTTGTATTTAATGACAGGATCGCCGCAGAGGTCGCCATCCTTATCCTCGCCCATCACTGGCCATCCCTTGGTCCAATGCACTGGCTGGAGATGAACAACACGTCCGTATGGACCCTTGTCTTGGAAATGTAAAAACCAGTCCTCGCCTTGTGGCGTGCGCACCCATCCACCCTGATGAGGTCCATTGACCTGGGTATTGCCCTGTGCCAGCACTATCTTATGTTCGTAGGGTCCGTAAGGAGATTTGGAGCGCATGGCCAACTGCCATCCTGTGGGCACTCCGCCTGCGGGGGCAAAGATCCAGTAGTAGCCATCGTGCTTATAGAATTTTGGCCCTTCTACAGTGCGGTGGGCGTTATTGCCATCAAATACGATTACTGGGTTTGAGATTGCGCTTGTTCCATCGGGAGTCAGTTCCCTCACCGACAATACGCTCTTGAAACCTGCACGGCTGCCAGCCCATCCATTGACAAGATAGCAACGCCCATCTTCATCCCAGAGAGGGGTGGTGTCTATGACTCCTTTTCCGGCAAACACAAGAATGGGATCATCCCATTTGCCTGCGGGGTCTTTGGTTTTTACCATATAACAACCACGGTCGGGGTCGCCCCAATAGATATAGTATTCCCCTGCATGATAACGGATGCTGGGTGCCCACACGCCATTACCGTGAGAAGTTTTGTTGAAATCCTCTTCTGGTGTAAGTTTAGAAAGGGCATGACCAACAATGCGCCAGTTTACCAGATCTCGCGAATGCAGAATGGGCAAACCGGGAATGGACGAGAATGAACTGGCTGTCATGTAATAATCCCCATTGGGCCCCACACAAACATCGGGATCGCTATAGTCAGCATTGATTACGGGATTAGTGTAAGTGCCATCTCCATTATCCGGAGACCACACCTGTGAACGATACTGCGCTGATGCCAAAATAGGCAGAGTTGAAAATAGCAACAATAGTTTTTTCATATTAAAAAATTTGTTTTAATAGTTATTGTATATTATTGATAATTTTTGTTTTCTACATCTTTCAATTTTTGTCTATTCATCATTTGTGGTTTTTGTATTCTGTCATAGCGGGTTATTTCTACCATGAATTCGTGTTTTGTATTTATGCTCATGAGATGCGGCACAGAGGGTTGTAGCGAGAGAGCGACATGCCCCATGGTGCAACGCAGATTGATTTCTACGCATGGGTGGAGAAGGTAGGGACAAGCAGGATTGTCACTCTCCACTATCATCATGTCTATGCCAAATGGGCCATAGTATTTATTGTGCGACATAACCGACATCTCAGACAATATAATTAATTGAACAGATTGCAGTAACTCTGCTGATATATAGTTAGTTATAATTGATTTCTTAAAGTCTTCTGTAGATAAAATATTCCCATTGTAGGCACCATTTGAAGCAGTAAATACAGAGAGCCCTCGATAGACAATAGAGCCATCTGGCATTGACAAAAACTCCATACCAAAGTCCAACACATGCGGATAATAGGGTTCCACCATCACCGCCCCTTGATGACGCATGATATTTGTAGTCCATCCCAGTGTACGGCTGTCTATGGTATCCACAAAGCGCACCCCCCTGCCGCTGCCGCTCCAAGGGGCCTTGATCACTATGCGCCCATAACGCCGGATGAGATTATCCACCTCAGCAATATCGGTGCAAAGATATGCCTCACCTACCGTTGCAGGCAGTATTGTAAGTTTTTCGAGCAAGCGTCTGGCCTGGTCGCGATGGGCAAGCAAGCGTATATCTTCAAGGCGTTGTGCAGATGGAAGCAATGATTTGTCTATCCCCATCGTTTCAAGCCTACGGCATATCATGACATCCCATCCCCATGGCGACACACAAGACATACCCTTCAAACCCTTGACATCGGAATCAACAACAAAACGAGTTTTCTGCTGTGCAATGGTATCAAGAGAAGGAAAAGACGAGTCACACAAACCAAAGAAGTCAAAAGAAGAAATGAGACGATTCATCGCTTTATCGGCATAAGCCACATCATCAACCACCACAATATCTCCTTCGTCGGCCCATAAGGCAGGAAGGAATCCAAGACCGTGATACATCAGTGAAGCCACTTTGGGAAAAGTGACATACTGATGGCTCATTGCCATGTCGTGCTCAGGGTTAAAGATGTGCAGAGTCATAGGTTTTTGTCTCTTTTTTGGTTCTTCGAATGCAAAATTACAAAATTTATTTCATTTTTTGCCACATAGAGTTTGCAAATTACGAATAAAGTATTAACTTTGCACCTAAAACGATAAAAAAAGCACAATGGAAGCTTTCTTCAGAACACATGCATACCTCGTGGAGCACACAAACGCACCCGTTAGAAGAGGCTTGATGGACGAGATCAACTGGAATGACCGGCTGATTGGCATCAAGGGTACCCGTGGTGTGGGCAAGACCACCTTTCTGCTCCAGTATGCCAAGGAGAATTTCAGATGCGACGACCGGCAGTGCTTATATATTAATATGAATAACTTCTATTTCCAAGGCAGGGGGATAGCAGATTTTGCCGGAGAGTTTTATCGTACAGGTGGCAGGGTGCTGTTAATCGACCAAGTGTTTAAACAGCCAACCTGGAGCAGCGAACTAAGAAGGTGCTACGACCTCTACCCTGCCCTAAAGATAGTGTTCACTGGGTCGAGTGTAATGAGACTGAAAGAAGAAAACCCTGAGCTCAACCAGATAGTAAAGAGTTACAATCTCAGGGGATTCTCATTCCGCGAGTTTATTAATCTCATGACGGGCAACGACTTCAAACCATATACGTTATCAGAGATTATCAATAACCACGACAGGATTATCAAGCAGGTGCTACCAAAGGTGTCGCCAAACAGATATTTTCAGGATTACCTGCACCATGGATTCTATCCATTCTTCCAAGAGCATCGCAACTATAGCGAAAACCTGTTGAAGACCATGAACATGATGACCGAGGTAGACATTCTGCTCATCAAACAGATAGAGCTCAAATATCTGACCAAGATAAAGAAACTATTTTATCAACTAGCATTGGACGGTCCCAAGGCTCCAAACGTGAGCCAACTGGCCAACTACATTGAAACAAGCCGAGCCACGGTGATGAACTATATCAAATATTTGGCAGACGCAAGGCTCATCAACATGATATATCCCGTGGGACAGGTGTTTCCAAAGAAACCTTCAAAGGTGATGATGCATAACACCAACCTTATGTATGCCATCTATCCCATAAAGGTGGAACGGCAAAACGTGATGGAGACATTCTTTGTCAACTCGCTCTGGAAAGACCACAAGGTCAATCAGTCTACACACGAAAATTTCTATACCATCGACGAAACGATGAGAATGAAAGTGTGCGATGCACAATCTACAGCAAAAACCAGAAACACTTCAGATGTCATATACGCCGACTATAATACTGAGGTGGGAGCTGGCTACAGACACATACCGTTATGGTTGTTTGGATTTCTGTATTAACACCAGAGGAACGGCAAGAAAGCAAGTCAAAAAAAAGAAAGAAACGAAATTGTTTTATCATTAATATTAATCTATTAAAATGGCTAAAGAAAAGAAATTTATCACTTGTGATGGAAATGAAGCTGCTGCTCACGTGAGCTATATGTTCTCTGAGGTAGTTGCTATCTATCCTATCACACCATCATCGCCAATGGCAGAGCACGTTGACGAATGGTCAGCACGCGGTCGTAAAAACCTATGGGGTCAGACCGTAAGTGTACAGGAAATGCAATCTGAGGGAGGTGCCGCAGGTGCACTGCACGGTTCACTCCAGGCTGGTGCTCTCACCACCACATTCACTGCATCTCAGGGTTTGCTTCTGATGATTCCTAACATGTACAAGATTGCAGGTGAGCTCCTGCCATGTGTGTTTGACGTGTCTGCACGTACACTGGCTTCTCACTCTCTCTGTATTTTCGGTGACCATCAGGATGTAATGGCATGCCGCCAGACTGGTTTCGCCATGTTCTGCTCTGGTAGCGTGCAGGAGGTTATGGACCTCACAGCCGTTCCTCACTTGGCTACTCTCAAGACATGGGTTCCATTCGTAAACTTCTTCGATGGTTTCCGCACTTCTCACGAGTATCATAAGGTGGAGGTTATGGACCAGGAGGATATTGCAAAACTCGTAGATCCAGCCGACATCAAGGCATTCCGCGACCGTGCGCTCACTCCTGAGCGTCCTGTGACACGCGGTACAGCCGAGAACCCAGAGACATTCTTCACACATCGTGAGGCTTGCAACGAATATTACGACAAAGTGCCTGAGGTTGTAGAACACTATCTGGGCGAGATCTCAAAGATTACCGGTCGCGAATATCACCTCTTCTCTTATTATGGTGCTGAGGATGCTGAAAACATCATCATCCTGATGGGTAGCGCTACAGAGGCTGCGCGTGAGGCAATAGACCACCTGACAGCTCAGGGCAAGAAGGTTGGTATGATCAGCGTTCACCTCTATCGTCCATTCTCTGTTAAGCACCTGCTCAATGCTGTGCCAAAGACAGTGAAGCGCATTGCCGTGCTCGACCGCACCAAGGAGCCAGGAGCAGAGGGCGAACCTCTGTATCTCGATGTCAAGAGCGCATTCTATGATGTTGAGAACAAACCTCTCATCGTAGGCGGCCGCTACGGACTCGGTTCTTCTGATGTTACTCCTGCCAAGATTATCTCTGTATACAACAACCTTGAGTTGCCAGAGCCCAAGAATCATTTCACCATTGGTATCGTAGATGATGTCACCTTCACATCTCTGCCAGAGGTAGAAGAAATGGCTCTCGGTGGCAAGTCTATACAGGAGTGCAAGTTCTTCGGTTTGGGTGCAGATGGTACCGTGGGTGCCAACAAGAACTCAGTGAAGATTATCGGTGAGAATACCAACAAGCATTGCCAGGCTTACTTCTCTTATGACTCCAAGAAATCAGGTGGTTTCACCTGCTCACACCTCCGCTTCGGTGATGAGCCTATCCGCTCTACATATCAGATTACCACACCGAACTTCGTGGCATGCCATGTGCAGGCTTATCTTCACATGTATGATGTGACTCGTGGTATCAGAGAGAATGGTTCATTCCTCCTCAACACCATCTTCGACGGCGAGGAACTCGTAAACTTCATTCCTAACAAGGTGAAGCGCGTGTTTGCACAGAAAAACATCAAGGTTTACTATATCAACGCTACAAAGATTGCTCAAGAGATTGGTTTGGGCAACCGTACCAACACAATCCTCCAGTCTGCATTCTTCCGTATCTCAGAGGTTATCCCTGTTGATCTGGCCATCGAGCAGATGAAGAAATTCATCGTCAAGTCTTATGGCAAGAAGGGAGAAGATGTTGTTAACATGAACTATGCTGCCGTAGATCGCGGTGGTGAATATAAGGAGTTGACCGTAGACCCAGCATGGGCAAACCTGCCTGATGATGCAGAGACTGCTGATAACGCTCCTGCATTCGTTAAAGAACTGGTTCGTCCTATCAATGCTCAGGCTGGCGACCTGCTGAAGGTTTCAGACTTCGTTAAGCACAACACTGTAGATGGTACATGGATGACAGGCACCGCACAGTATGAGAAGCGCGGTGTTGAGGCATTTGTTCCTTCATGGAATTCTGAGAACTGTATCCAGTGCAACAAGTGTGCATATGTTTGTCCTCACGCTGCCATCCGTCCATTCGTTCTCGACGACGAGGAGCTGAAGGGCTTCGACGCTACCACTCTCGAGATGAAGGCTCCTGCTGCCATGAAGGGCATGCACTTCGTTATCGAGCCATCAGTGCTTGACTGTCTTGGTTGCGGCAACTGTGTAGACGTATGTCCAGGTAATCCAAAGAAGGGCAAGGCTCTTACCATGGTACCATTCAACCCAGATGCTGAGGAAATGAAGGCCGAGGCAGCTCGCTGGGAGTATCTGACCAAGCAGGTTAAGAGCAAGCAGCATCTTGTGGATATCAAGAGCAATGTCAAGAACTCACAGTTCGCACAGCCTCTGTTTGAATTCTCAGGTGCTTGTTCAGGTTGCGGTGAGACTCCATACGTTAAACTCATCAGCCAGTTGTTTGGCGACCGTGAGATGATTGCCAACGCTACAGGTTGCTCTTCTATCTATTCTGCTTCTATTCCATCTACCCCTTACACTACCAACGAGCAAGGTCAGGGTCCTGCATTCAACAACTCACTGTTTGAGGACTTCTGCGAGTTTGGTATGGGTATGGTTCTTGGTAACAAGAAGATGAAGGAGCGCGTAGAGGTATTGCTCAACCAGATGCTTGAGAGCGACAAGGTTTCTGAGGAATACAAGGAGGCAGCTCGCGAGTGGATAGCAGGCAAGGATGATGCTGACGCCAGCAAGGCTGCAGCAGCTAAACTGAAACCTCTCATCGCCGAGAGCGCAGCCAAGGGTTGCCCTGTTTGCCAGGAGTTGCAGACACTCGACCACTATCTCGTTAAGCGCAGCCAGTGGATTATCGGTGGCGACGGTGCTTCTTATGATATCGGCTACGGCGGTCTCGACCATGTTATCGCCAGCGGCGAGGATGTGAACCTGCTCGTACTTGATACCGAGGTTTACTCTAATACTGGTGGTCAGGCTTCCAAGGCTACTCCTCTTGGTGCCATTGCTCAGTTCGCTGCTCAGGGCAAGCGTATCAAGAAGAAGGATATCGGTATGATTGCCACCACCTACGGCTATGTATATGTGGCTCAGATTGCTATGGGTGCCGACCAGGCTCAGTGTCTGAAGGCTATCCGTGAGGCTGAGGCATACCCAGGCCCATCTCTCATCATCGCTTACGCTCCATGTATCAACCATGGTCTGAAGGCCAAGGGCGGCATGGGCAAGAGCCAGGCTGAGGAGGCAAAGGCTGTTGAGTGCGGATACTGGCACTTGTGGCGCTACAACCCACAGTTGGCAGCACAGGGTCAGAACCCATTCTCTCTCGACTCCAAGGAGCCAGACTGGAGCAAGTTCCATGACTTCCTCATGGGTGAGGTGCGCTATCTCTCTGTCAAGAAGGCTTATCCTAACGAGGCAGAGGAACTCTTCGCTGAGGCTCAGCGCATGGCACAGCTCCGCTACAAGAGCTATGTTCGTCAGACCAAGATGGATTGGAGCGACGAAAACGCATAATCCGACTCTGACCATACAATAATCAGATGCCGCCGTACTGTTTTATGGTACGGCGGCTTTTTTTATCTGTCTTTTTTTGGTTATATCATCCAAACAACGTACCTTTGCCAAACAATTCAAATAGTTTCTAATTATATATAATAAGGTATGAAATTCATAGGTATCATTCCGGCCAGATATGCATCAACAAGATTTCCAGGCAAACCACTGGCCATGCTCGGAGGGAAATTGGTTATTGAAAGAGTATGCGAGCAAGTGTCCAAAGTGTTGGACGAGGTAGTGGTGGCCACCGACGACAAACGAATTTTTGATGCCGTGAATGCCTTTGGCAGCAAGGCGGTGATGACATCCGCCAATCATAAGAGCGGCACCGATCGCATACGTGAGGCTGCTGACATCATTAATACCGATGCTGATGTGGTGGTAAATATCCAGGGCGACGAACCATTCATACACCCCGAACAGATTGAGGCGGTATGCAGATGCTTCAACGACCCCTCAACACAGATAGCCACATTGGGCAAACCATTCGGTGATGACATAGAGGCTATTGAAAACCCCAACTCGCCCAAGATTGCCGTTGATACCAAGGGCTTCGCCATGTATTTCTCTCGTTCTGTCATTCCATTCGTGAGAGGTGCAGAACCCAAGACATGGCCAAACCAATTCCCTTTCATTAAACATATCGGACTCTACGCATACCGAACCCAGGTATTGCGTGAGATCACCATGCTACCTCAAGGTCAACTGGAGATAGCCGAAAGCCTCGAACAGCTGAGATGGCTTGAAAACGGATATCGCATTCAAGTAGCACTCACAGATATGGAAACAGTAGGAATAGACACTCCAGAGGATCTTGCCAAAGCAGAAAAGATGCTTTCTGAGATAGGATAATAATGCTTATAAGCGTCAATGTAATGTCATAAGAGGATCGTTGGATGGGAGGTTTTACATTCAAACAGTTTCATGTAGACCATGACCTATGTGCCATGAAAGTGGGCACTGATGGCACCCTATTGGGGGCATGGGCAGCAGATGGAGAAGACTACGTCCATATCCTCGATGTGGGATGCGGGTCAGGACTCATCAGCCTTATCATGGCGCAGCGATGCAGCAATGCTCTTGTCACTGCCATAGATATTGACGAGGGGGCCGTGAGTCAGACACGCATAAATGCAGACCATTCTCCATGGGCAGCAAGGATAACGACTCTCAAAGTGAGGATGCAGGATCATACCCCAGCAGCACCCTATGACCATATAGTATGCAATCCGCCCTTCTTTTCCCACTCGCTCAAATGCCCCGATGAACAGCGCACGGCAGCACGGCATGCCGACTCGCTATCGCTGAACGACCTATTATTTCATGCCCGGCGTATGCTAACTCCCGAGGGACTAATCTCTGTAATCATCCCTGCAGATCTCAAGGGAGATGCCGACACAGCCTCTTCATTAGCCGGCATGTATTGCATAAGGCAGACGTGGATAAAGACAACACCGCTCAAACAGCCAAAAAGGGTTTTAATGGCATTCTCACCCTCCTACCGTCCCTGCAATCAAGACAATACTCCAGAAACGATAATCGTCGGTGATGACCATTATCATATCATCACCGACGACCTGTATCTATAGCGGTGTCAGAAAATAACCGAAACCATTATTCGATTATTTGCTAAACACATCACTTACTTTGTTGATTTCAAGGAAGGTGGTGCCACCACCCTCTCCCAAACTGCCGCTGAGATAAGCCACCTTGTCTTCGTCTGCCAGATACCCCTTCTGTCTGAGCATGCGCACGGCAGCCAGATAAAGGGCCTCAGATGAAATAGCCTCTTTCTGGTATACGGGAATAACTCCATAACTCAGGTTAAGCCAACGCTGCAATTTCTCCTTGTAGCAAATGGCCAACACGGGGTTAGGCCCTCTGAACGCAGCAAGATTACGGGCGGTCTGACCAGAGGAACTATCGGTAATGATGCCCTTGACCCCCATGCGCTCAGTAGCCTCGATGGCTGAATGGGCTAGAAACTCACTAACATCGCAACCGTCAGCCAACTCCAAAACGATATCATTCTCGCGCAATTTGTCTTTCTCTGCCTGTTCGGCAATCTGTGCCATGGTCTGCACCGACTCAACAGGATATTTTCCAGATGCAGTCTCACCACTCAGCATCAATGCATCCGTACGATAATAGATCGCATTTGCAATATCCGTAACCTCAGCACGAGTGGGTCGTGGATTGCTTATCATTGAATGGAGCATCTGCGTAGCCACGATAACAGGTTTCTTTGCTTTCACACATTTTCGGATTATATTGCGCTGTATGCCTGGAATACGCTCTATTGGCACCTCAATACCCAGATCACCACGAGCAATCATGATGCCATATGAAGCCTCAATAATCTCGTCGATATTATCCACACCCTCCTGGTTCTCAATTTTTGAGATAATCTTGATATCACTGCCCCTTGCATCCAGGATATCCTGCACAGCCTTTACATCGGCAGCACTACGCACAAAAGAATGGGCAATGAAGTCTATATCCTCATCGATGGCAAGATTGATATTATAAATATCCTTGTCTGTGAGTGCAGGCAGATCAATATGCACACCAGGCACATTGACACTCTTGCGCGATCCCAGCACACCGTCATTCTGCACCTGTGCAATCACGGCAGGACCATTGATACCTATTACCTTCATGCAAAGGGCACCATCGTCAAATAGAATATTATCACCTATATGGATATCATCTGCAAAGTTTACATAAGTCAAATTTATAATGTCGTGCTCGGTGTTCATCTCAGGACGTCCGAAGATTTTCACCACATCACCAATCTTATAGGATATTGGTTGCTCACAAGAAGTGGTGCGCACCTCAGGGCCCTTGGTATCAATAAGAATACCAATATGATGTGAAACACTGCGTACATTATTTATAATCTCTCTTATGCCCTCCTCAGAGGCATGAGCAGTATTCATCCTAACGATGTTCATACCTGCATTGAAAAGGTCGCGGATAAATTCCTGACTGCATCTGCGGTCACTCACTGAAGCTACAATCTTTGTCTGTTTCATATATAATAATTCCGTTGAAGGGTTTGTGTTTCTTGTTCACAGTGCAAAATTACACATAATTTGTCTAATATCATCATATTATTTCAAAAAATCATTATTTGCCAACATCAAATTAATACAATTGAGGATAAGTAAAGAGGTCAACCAAGCGAGAATAAAGAAACGGAAAAAGCATTCAATCACACCTAAAATAAAGATAATGAGGGTGAAAAGCAAAAAAAAGGCAAAAAAATTTCATTGTTCAATATAAATTGAGTATATTTGCACTCTGAAATTTGCACCATTAATCAAAATATATAACAAAACGTATATTATTGACATGACAAAAAACGATATCATCAACAACATTACTAATACCACAGGTATTGCAAAGAAAGACGTAAATGCTGTAGTTGAGGCTTTTATAACCGAAATGAAAAACAGCATGATAAACAAAGAGGATATCTTCCTCCGCGGTCTCGGCACATTCTACATCAAGCATTGTGCCACCAAAACAGCACGCAACATCAAAGAGAACACCACAATCATTGTGGACGCAAGAGATGTGCCTGCATTCCGTCCAAGCAAACTACTGCTTGAAGAAATGAAATAAAAAGTTCACATAATATAATTATTAACTCAATTTTTAAGCTATGCCAAGCGGAAAGAAAAAGAAGGGCCACAAGATGGCTACTCACAAGCGTAAGAAAAGACTGAGAAAGAACAGACACAAGAGCAAGTAAGTCTCTTTTTTGACTGTATCTGATCAATGAATTTTTAAAGGAGTGTGTCGGAAGGTCAATATGACTGATGGCACACCCTTTGTGTGTTGAAACAAAGAATTAAGATATGACAAGCGAAGTAATCATCGATGTGCAGCCAAAAGAAATCTCTATTGCGCTGCTCGAAGACAAAAGCCTCGTCGAATACCAAACAGAAACAAGGTCGGCATCATTCTCCGTTGGCAACATATATATTGCCAAGGTAAAGAAACTCATGCCCGGACTCAATGCGTGTTTTGTTGAAGTGGGATACGAGCGAGAGGCATTCCTGCATTATCTTGATTTGGGCACTCAGTTCTCGTCATACGAGAAATATCTGAAACAGGTCATGAGCGACCGCAAGAAACTCTTTCCCATATCCAAAGCTACACGACTGCCAGATCTCAAGAAAGACGGTAGCGTGCAAAACACACTCAAGGTGGGACAGGAAGTGATGGTGCAGGTCGTCAAGGAGCCTATCTCTACCAAAGGACCAAGACTCACTTGCGAACTAAGTTTCGCAGGCAGATTTCTTGTCTTGATTCCATTTAATGACAAAGTCTCCGTTTCTTCCAAAATAAAAAAAGGGGAAGAACGCTCAAGACTGAAACAACTCATCCATAGCATCAAGCCAAAGAATTTCGGTGTTATCGTCAGAACATCTGCCGAAGGAAAGAAAGTGGCAGAACTAGATGCCGAACTCAAAATCTTGCTCAAACGATGGGATGACGCCATTACCAAAGTACAAAAAACGACAGAACGCCCACAGGTAGTATTCGAGGAGACCAGCAGAGCCGTTGCACTGCTTAGAGATCTATTTAATCCTACCTACGATGGCATTTATGTCAACGATAGCGATATCTATCAGCAGATAAAAGACTATGTGGGACTCATAGCTCCCGACAAAGTGGATATCGTCAAGAGATATAACGGCAGTGTGCCAATCTTCGACAATTTCAATGTAACCAAACAGATCAAGTCTTCGTTTGGAAAAACCGTCAACTATAAACGAGGCGCCTACCTCATCATTGAGCATACAGAGGCACTGCATGTTGTTGACGTGAACAGCGGCAATCGCACAAGGTCGGAGAACGGACAGGAAGCCAACGCACTGGAGGTAAACTTGGGTGCGGCTGACGAACTGGCAAGGCAGTTGCGACTGCGAGATATGGGTGGCATCATCGTGGTAGACTTTATTGATATGAATCTGGCAGAAGACCGTCAACTGTTGTATGAACGCATGTGCAAAAACATGCAGAAAGACCGCGCCAGACATAATATCCTACCACTGAGCAAGTTTGGACTCATGCAGATAACACGACAAAGGGTTCGACCAGCCATGGATGTCAACGTAGAGGAGGTGTGCCCCACCTGTTTCGGAAAAGGCAAAATCAAATCAAGCATATTGTTTACAGACCAACTGGAAAGCAAGATAGACAGGATGGTAAACAGAATCGGTATCAAGAAATTTTCACTACATGTGCACCCATATGTGGCCGCATACATCAACAAGGGATTTCCTTCTCTGAAACACAGATGGCAACTGAAATACAGTATTGGCATTAAGATTGTGTCATCAGAAAAACTGGCTTTCCTGCAGTATGAGTTCTACGACCGTAATGGGCAGTATATAGACATGAAAGAAGAGATTGAAAACCAGTGATATACGAATATCAGTTCAACTAACCATCTAACTATCATTATGGAAATATCTTTTTGGATATTATTGGCTGTAGTGCTCTATACTTACATAGGGTATAGTATAGTTCTCATGATAGCAGTAAAGATAAAGGAACTCCTGAAATCCAGGAGTTCCCATTCTTCTTCATCCCCAAACAACAAATCAAGCCAAGACGAGAAAAGTTTCCAAGATGACGATGATGAAAGTTTGTTGCCTCCAGTAACATTGCTCATCTGCGCCTATAATGAGGAAGACGTGGTGAAGATAAAGATGGACAACACCCATAGTCTTAACTATCCCAAAAGCAAACTCCATGTGATGTGGGTTACAGACGGCAGCAATGACAACACATGCAAATTGCTTGAACAATACGACGTAGAAATCTTGCACAGACCCGAACGCAGAGGCAAAACCAATGCTATGAACCGCGGCATCAAGGCAGCCCCCACCAGCATAGTGATCATGACCGATGCCAACACCATGCTCAACAATGATGCCATTAGAAATATCGTAAAACCATTTGCCGACCCCAAGACAGGTTGCGTGGCAGGAGAAAAGAGGGTGATGGCTCGCACCGACTCTCAGGAAGCTGCAAAGAGCGAGGGACTCTATTGGCGCTATGAGAGTTGGATGAAGAACATGGACAGTCGTCTCTATTCAACCATGGGCGCAGCAGGAGAACTATGGGCTGTTCGACAAGAGCTCTGCGACACCTTGCCCGACGATACCCTACTCGATGATTTCATGCTCTCCATGCTAATTGTAGACAAGGGATACAAAATAGTGTATGCCCCAAATGCCTACGCATGCGAATATGGTTCAAAGGATATTGTCGAAGAAGAGAAACGCAAGGTGAGAATAGCAGCAGGAGGACTACAAAGCATGTTCAGACTAGCCAGACTGGCCAACCCATTCCGCAATCCAGTGGTAGCATTTCAACTCATCTCGCACCGACTGCTCCGATGGAGCCTAGCCCCCTTGTGCCTCATGCTACTCATTCCCGTCAACACTATTCTGGTGATTACCAACGGCGACCTCATATACATCTTGGCATGGGCAGCGCAACTGCTCTTCTATCTACTGGCATTTTGGGGATTCCTATCACAAAACAAAACAAGGAAAAATAAGATTGCATCCACAGCATATTATTTCATGTTTATGAATTTCTGTGTATTTAAAGGAGTTAGATACCTAACTAAACACAAGAACTCAGGTGCATGGGAGAAAGCGAAAAGAGGTTAAAGACACATTATTTCGAAGCATAAACAAGGAAAAAGAGAACATTTGTAAAGGATTGCATAAAGATCCTATAAAAAAAACATCAAAAACCTTTGAAGAATAACATTTTTTCCTTATCTTTGTCACATAAAAGAGAAGCGATACAACAATGAGTGAATACACAGACATCATTAGACAACTCGAAAAAGCCGAAGCAAGGGCAGAAAAAGCCGAAATGGAAATGCTAAAGGCTCAGGATGAGCGTGACCGGGCTATCGACAAGCTTATGGAATATGAAGAAATTTCAGCCAAAGCCCAAAAAGCAAGCGAGATGAAATCACTCTTCCTTGCCAACATGAGCCATGAGATACGTACTCCATTGAATGCCATCGAAGGTTTCTCCCGCATCATGGCCGAAACCGACGAGCCAGAGGAGCGTATGCGCTTTTTGGAGATTATCGAAAGTAACAATGCACGTCTGTTGAGCCTCATCAATGAGATTCTTGACCTGTCGAGGGTGGAAGCTGGAGAGATAGCCATACGCAAAGCACCTGTCATCATCAATGAGATGTGCAAGGGTATCATACAGGTTTTCAAGTTCAGATGCCCAGATAGCGTCAAACTCGAGACTCCCAAGATGCCCGAAATCATTACCATGAATACAGATGAGAATCGCATCACACAGGTGCTCTCAAACCTCATAAGCAATGCCCTCAAGCATACATATCATGGTCATATAAGATTCGGATTCAATATGCTCAAAGACAACAGAGAGATTGAATTCTATGTTGAAGACACTGGTACTGGCATTAAGGAGTCAGACATTGATGAAATCTTCAAGACCTACGTATCTCGCGATGCAGAAACAAAGGGTAACAGTTTCGGTCTCGGTTTGCCACTATGTAAGATTATCATTGAAAAGATGGGTGGCAAGATTGGAGTGGAGTCAGAAGAAGGTGTGGGTTCACGTTTCTACTTCATCCTCCCATTCGAGGGCGATATCACCGACGACAACAGTGCCACCACCACCAAGCGCACCACAATGACAATACGTGTAGACAAAAATGTCGACAAAGACAGCATGAAGACCGTTATGGTGGCAGAAGATGAGGAAAGTAATTATGAATTGGTAAAGAATATTCTCCAAAAGAGATATAACCTCATACGAGCCAGAAATGGCATTGAGGCAGTAACCCTGAATGAGAAAGAGCACCCCGATCTTATACTCATGGATATCCGCATGCCCGAGATGAATGGTCTCGACGCAACGAGGATAATCAAGGAGGTAAATCCCAGTACACCTGTCATCGCCCTCAGTGCTTTTGCATTCCCTGAGAGCATCAATGAGGCCATAGAGGCTGGTTGCTCTGAGTTTCTTGCCAAACCATTCCGTGTAGAAGAACTCATCTCTACCATTGAGAAGTATACTAAATAAACCTTGCCGATGCCATGATAGGCCAGGCATATAGAAGAATAAATACAATACAACATTACTATGGGAAAAATTGCTATATACAGATATGCCGCCCTAATGTTTATGGTGGTGCAGATAGTGGTAACTCTATTCACCATCTCGGCTCTGTTTGGTGGCACTGTAACCCCTATAGGCAACACGGCATTGGCAATGCTCGTGTATATACTCCCTCTGCTCATCATTGCCAACCTTGTGATGGCAGTTATATGGGCCATACGCCGCAAATGGATTATCACCTGCATACCCTTGGTCACCATATTGATGTGCCTGCCATACATAGGCACCATGTATCAGATTAGTTTTTCCAACCACGACGATGTCAAAAACGGTCTGAAGATATCCACATACAATGTGGCTGCCTTTGGTCACGAAACATCAGGCTTTATGGCTCAAGACATATTGGCAGAGATGAAGCGCCAAAAGGTAGACGTATGTTGTCTTCAGGAATATTCAGAAAACAGCAATGGTGAGAGAAGCACTTCCGCGTCCTACCAATCCTATTTCCCATACAAGGCAATGGGTCGCAGCGATATGGCCATCTTCAGCCGCTATCCCATCACAGCCTCCAAAGCCATCTCTTTTGGACAGACCAATAATAGTGCCATGTGGGCAGACATATCCGTGAAAGGCAAGAAGGTAAGGGTATTTAATGTGCACATGGAAACCACTGGTTTCAATCGCACCCTTCATGTGGTAGCCAAGCAGGCAATGAAGGGTAACCATGTGGAAGACAACAAGATAGTGAAGGCTATTTATGATAATTATACCCTTGGCATGGTTGTAAGGGCAGGTCAGGCCGAACTGGTAGCTTCTGAAATGTCTCAATGCAAGGGTATACCGAGGGTTATATGTGGCGATTTCAATGATGTGCCCTATTCCTACACCTACAACACCTTATTGGGAGACATGGTGGATGGCTTTAAGGAGTGCGGCAGTGGATGGATGTCTACATACCGTGGCAGCAAGAGTGTGCGAATCGACTACATCTTCCATGACGAAGGTTTGGAGGGTGTAAACTATTATACCACCCCCCTCACCTATTCTGACCACCTGCCGGTATTCATGCAGTTAAAACTGTAAATCATGCCATTGCCGGCAAGGCAATTATCGTTAATATCATATAGATCACGATATTATTCTATCTTGATCATCTTATTTTCATCTTGACCACTGCCACTCCCCATGGGTTCACGTCGATGGTCACAGGTGCAGACTCTGATAATTCGAGGTTGTAGGTTTGGCCTGAAGTCAAATCAGAGGCTTTCACTTTCTGTTTTTTGATTCCAAGAAAAGAGAAAGCATGTTCAGGGATATTGATACTCACTGAACGAGACACAGAATTGAAGTTGGCCACCACAAGCATGAGCACTCCTGGTATGTGTCTAAGGAAAGCATACTGCCTGTGAGAATCGAAATGCTCTGAAGTTGGGTTCACATACATAAGATCAAAGAAAGCACCCTCAGCCACCACTTTCTCCTTTCTTGCAATAGACAGCAAGGTCTGGTATCTGTCAAAGATGTCTATTTGCTCATCAGTAAGATTTCCGGTGGCGCAGCGCCACAAGCTGTCAACGCTCCAATAGTCAAAGATGGTGGTACGCCCATCCCTTCCGCTGAATCCCTCTTCGTCCATACCCTTTTCTCCAAATTCCTGTCCGGCATAGAGCATAAAAGGATTATTTCTCATAAGTAGCGACACACCCAATGCAGGTATTCCCTTGATAGCATCGGCAGCAAAGAAATCGCTTGCTATTCGCTGCTCGTCATGGTTTTCAAGGAAATAGAGCATGTGCGACGAGATATCGTCATTAGCCTGCCATGCCGCAGTAATTTCATTTGCCGATGTATGGAAACAAGTTACTGCCCTCAGAGTGTCATACATTCCCACCTTGTCGTATAGAAAGTCAAAACCCGATGCAATATAAGTGCGATAAAGAGCAGGGTTATAAACCTCTCCTATAAAGATTATGTGAGGATATGCATCTTTAACTTTTGCTGTGGCCCATGCCCAGAATGCAGAAGGCACCATTTCTGCCATGTCACATCTGAAAGCGTCCACACCTTTGCCTGCCCAAAAAAGCATAATGTCAACCATTTTGTTCCACGTGTCAGGCACAGGATAGAAATAACAATTTCCACCAGCGTAATAATCCACACCATAGTTGAGTTTCACGGTTTCATACCAGTCGTTAACCCCTGGTTTGTTATCGAAATGGTCATTGCCGGTAGCTTTTGCTGGTATCTCCACATAGGGAGAGAAGCCCTCAGCCTCAAGGCTGAAAGAAGGTTGCAGTTCGCATCCTGGGCAGTAATAGAAATTATTCTGCGTTGAGAATCCGAGTTTGGTATCGTCATTCTGTCCGAGGTCATCCACCCCTTGTGGTTTTGCTATAGAGTGATACTGTCTTGCCACATGATTAGGCACGAAATCGATAATGACTTTCATGCCACATCTGTGAACCCTATCAACGAGATTCATAAACTCTGTCATGCGGTTCTGCGGTTTGTCTGCCAGGTCAGGATCAATGTCATAATAATCTGAGATGGCATACGGCGACCCTGCTTTTCCTTTCACCACAGCAGGATGGTTTGCAGGCATATCAAATGACGAATAATCAGTCTGTGTGGCATGTCTTATCACACCAGTAAACCATATATGGCTGATGCCCATGGCCTTGATGCGTTTTAGTTCTTTCAGATTATAAAAGTTCAGTTTTCCGCATCCGTTTTGCTCTATGCTCCCATTATGAATATTATTATGTGTTTTGTTGCCATAGAGTCGTGTAAAGATTTGATAGATAATTATCTTGTCCATAAGATTACGATGTTTGGAAAAGAAAAAAGGAGACCATCTATTAATCCAGACAGTCTCCTTATAAGTTATATAATTATTAGCATATACCGCTAACAGCCACACTCTTGTTTATCCTTGCAATCATGCCTTGCAGAGCCTTGCCTGGTCCACACTCTGTAAAGTCGTCGGCACCGTCTTCAATCATGTTCTTAACGCAAGAAGTCCAGCGCACCGAACTGGTAAGTTGTGCTATGAGATTAGCCTTTATCTCCTCTGGTTCGGTATGAGGTTTTCCATCCACGTTTTGGTATACGGGGCAGAGAGGAGCCTTAAACTCTGTTTTTTCTATGGCAGCCTGCAGTTCGTCCTTTGCAGGTTGCATCAGTGGCGAGTGGAATGCTCCGCCCACCTTGAGCGGCAAAGCCCTCTTGGCACCTGCAGCCTTCAATTTTTCGCATGCTGCATTAATAGCCTCGATGTTTCCTGAGATTACGAGCTGCCCAGGGCAGTTATAGTTTGCAGCCACCACTACGCCGTCTGCTCCGCTTACCTCCTCGCATATCTTTTCGATAACCTCGTCGTCGAGTCCAACGATAGCAGCCATAGTAGAAGGAGCCATATCACATGCTTTCTGCATGGCCATGGCACGAGCATAAACGAGTTTGAGTCCATCCTCAAAGCTGATGGCACCAGCGGCCACGAGAGCAGAGAACTCACCGAGAGAGTGTCCAGCCACCATATTAGGTTTAAACTCCTCTCCGAGGCAAAGTGCTTTAATCACGCTATGCAGGAATACGGCAGGCTGAGTCACCTTAGTCTGCTTGAGTTCCTCGTCAGTACCATCAAACATGATGTCAGTAATTCTGTAACCTAAGATGTCATTGGCTTTTTCAAACAATTCCTTAGCCAATGGATTGTTTTCGTAGAGGTCCTTGCCCATACCTACAAACTGTGCTCCCTGTCCGGGAAAAACAAATGCTTTCATTTCTTTCTTATTAATGTTTTTGGCGTTCACGTTTACTGTTTCGCCATTAGTTTAACTTATTATGGGCACACATAATATAGATATGTAAATGGCCCATCGCTATGATTGCGGTTGCAAAAGTACAATTTTTTTGCGAATTTTGCAAGCATTATCAATGATAATGTTTGTTTGTGGCAATCATCAAGTCTCTTCTGGCATGAGAGGCACAAATACTGAGAAGGTACTACCCTCGCCCAATACCGACTCCACCATCACATCACCACCATTTTTGCGTGCAAAGTCCTGACAGAGTTGCAAGCCCAGTCCGCTACCCTCTTCATTGTTTGTTCCGTAAGTGGTCTGTCCGGCACTGAAGAGAGTGGCTATTCTCTCTGGACTGATTCCCACTCCATGGTCTCTGATGCTCACTTTCACGAATTTGTCCTGTTTGTCCACGAGTATGTCAATATCCTTGCCCTCTGGAGTAAACTTGATAGCATTGCTCATAAAGTTTCTGAGCACGGTGTTGAGCATATCCTTGTCAGCTCTCACCATGATAGACCCTGTTTGTTTGTCAAAGTTGATTTTCTGTTTTTTGTTTTCGGCAATGAGCGAGAAGATATCCTCAATACCGATGAGCACATCGCTGATATCGAAATTTTGGTGCACCACATTTAATCTTCCAGTCTGGCTCTTTGTCCACTTGAGCAGGTTGTCGAGCAGGTCATGTGTTTCCTCCGACTCTTTGTTAGCCTTGTCGAGCAAACTGAAGAGTTCTTCACCTATAAGTTCCGATGATATTGTAGAGACGAGCAGGTTGAGCACCATTCTAATGCTTGCCATAGGCGAACGCAGGTCGTGAGCGATAACCGAATACATTTTGTCTCTGTTGCTGATGGTGCGTTTCAGTTCTGCGTTTTGCGATTCAATAATTCTCTTTGCAAACACGAGTTGTATCTGCCTCATCACCCTCATCACCAGTTCCTCTTTGTTGAAAGGTTTAGTAAGGAAGTCGTTTGCTCCCACTTGGAACCCCTTGACGAGGTCGGAGGGTGCATTCAGTGCTGTAAGGAAGATGATAGGAATATCTGCGGTGGCAGGGTCACTCTTGAGTTTTTCTGCTGTTTCAAATCCATTGATATCAGGCATCATCACATCGAGCAATATCAAATCGGGGTGATTATTTTGTGCTATCTCTATGCAGGTATAACCATTATTGGCTGTCAACACCTTGAAATTTTCTTTGGTCAGCAGTATCTTTAGCAACAAGACATTGCTCACCACATCGTCTACTACCAAGATAGTATAGTCACTTCTGTTAATACTTGACTCAAAAGATTCTCCAAAATCCATATGGTTAGGTTTTAGTAACAAAATGCTACAGAATATCATTACTGATCTCTGCGTTCTTTTTTTATTTCTGCAAATATACGCTTTTATTTTATGAGCACAAAGTTTTTTTGTGTCTTTTTTTATAAAAATGGTCATTTTGTGTGTATTTTCATTGAAACAATCAGATATTTCGAGAAAAACCTGTATCTTTGCAATGCAATAGCAAAAATATGCTTTCACCCTTTCGAGGCGAACTCTCTGATAGAAATATCACAATAGAAACGCATCAACTTAAGTTAATAATAATTATTGTAATATTTATCATGCAAAAAAACAAAAGACTAATTCTGGCAGTAGCATTGCTTGCATGTTGCGGCATAGCATTTGCTCAGGGTTCATTTACCAAATTGAACTCATCGGTGATCAATGGTGTTTCTCACGATGGCACACACGTGGTTGGCAACAAGAGCGGCTACACCAATGTGTCCCATTTCTGCAGTTATGTATATGATGTAGCAACAGGCGAGACCACCTGGGCCACCACCTATGATGAGTCAGACTATGATAAGTCGGGGCAGTATATGTCCATCACCAATACTGGCATAATTGTAGGTGCCATGAAGAACAAAGACATGCTCATGGCCATCGAAACAGGCGATTATGCTCCATCTATCGATGTGAGCAAGGTGTCACGTGTCGAAGATGAGAATATCCAATATGTGCCAGTGGTATCTGCAGCGGTATGGCGCAATGGCAAGACCTACTGCCTGGGCATGGGCAATCATACCGTAGAGGAACTAATCGACGAGACCGACGGCACATACGCCGTTGGGGCCAGCGAAGATGGTTCCACGGTGATTGGCTATCTGCAGTCTTCATGGATAAAGATACTTCCATGTATATGGACATACAATGCCAACAGAGACGCCTATGATTACCAGGAACTGGCTCTGCCTGCCGGTTTCAAGCGTGCCTCTGCCATTGCCGTCAGTGCTGATGGCAAGGTGATAGTGGGCGAAGGCACCAATGACAACGGCACCTGCCCTATCATCTGGACCGATGGCACACCCAAGTATGTATCACTGGGCAGCGAGCCTTATTCCGACAGTCATGCCGATGCCGTAAGTTCCAATGGTCGCTATGTGCTCATGCATGGCAATGGCTATGGTCTCACCTCTGTATTGGTGGTTTATGATACCACAACAGGCGACAAGCGCAATATAAGCATTCCAAACATTGATGATGTGTATCAGGTGAAGGGTATGGCCATCACCGACGAGGGCGACAGTTATTGCACCATCAGTTATACCACCGACTATAGAGAGAAACTCTTCTACTATGACTACGCATCAAGTTCTCTGGCAGACATCAATTATTACCTCTCTGCCCTGGACATCACCATCAATGGTCTCACCGACCTTTCCAATGCCAAGGTGAGCGCTGTGTCGGCAGACGGCAAGGTGGTGGCAGGCAATTCCGACTCTTTCGGCGGATGGGTGCTAACATTATCAGAAACAGAGGCTGCCATCCTCAATGCCCCACAGATCAAGGATTTCTTCTTCAGCGGTGCCAACGAGGTTACTGTCAGATGGCTTCCCTATGCCAATCTGGCCAACGATATAACAGTCAAGCAATACAAAGTGTATGTAGACGGTTCACTGGTTGCTAATGTCAATGCCGACAGCCAGGTAGACGGAGTCTACAGATACAAGACTACCTGCGGATATGGCAGCCATACCGCCTACGTGGTGGCAGTGGCAGAAAAGAACGGCAAGCGTATCAACTCAGCCACTTCTGAGATGCTCTCCGCATACCTCTCGGCCAAGAACAACCTGCCGCTGGTAGACAATTTCGACGATGTCTATCTCGACAGCAACAATAACCCTGTGGCCACCAACGACTACTGGACAGCAAAACGCATAACTGGCGATGATGGTGCCCTAATCAAATGGTCATTGGATGGCAACAACTATGAGAACTCATCACCATACATGTGTACCATCTCCATAGGCACCACACCATGGCAGAGCGCTATGACCAGCCCATTCGTAACCACCGAACAAGGCAACAAACTCTTTGTCAGTTTCTATACCGCATACCAGTTGGTAAACATTGCCGACCAGGATCTCACCACCGACTATCTTGACATCGAATACAGCACCGATGGCGAGAATTGGAACCTAATCAAATCTCTGCGCGCCTCAGATATGAGCGCCTACAATTGGCGTTTTGTGCATGCTCCGATAGAGGGCGACCTGTCTAGCAAACCTTTCCAGATTCGTTTCCTTGCCCATGGTCAGGGTCGTGCCATGCTTAAATGGAATGTTGACTGCGTATGTCTCAACAACGAGTATGCGGGCAACCAAACGGATGAGGCAAAGGCCATCAAGGGCGACGACGGCAAGGTAAAGATCATGTGGCACAACAGTCTCAATGCTTATGAACTGTCAAGGATCAACAATACCAATGTGCTCACAGATTATTGCACTGGCAGCGAGGGTGTGCCTCTCATCACTGCCGTAGACCTTAAAGCAGAAGATGTGGCTAACCATGTGGGCAGTTATATCTCTGCCGTGAGCGCCTTTATCTTCGACAATCCATATATTGAGACCACCATGCCTACACAGGCTGAGGCTATCGTTTATGTAGACGGACAGGAGCAGACCAGACAGAAGTTCACACGTGCTTTCGACGAGCCCGTGTCTACCACTGTCACCCTTGCCAACCCCGTGAAGATAGAAGCAGGCAAGAAATACCGCATTGCCGTGCGCATATTCAACTATGACCCACTGCAGACACCTATATATTATACTGCTTCTACGGAGTATGAGCCAGGCCATACCGATCTCTTCTCTGAAGATGAGGGCAAGACATGGCAGTGGCTGTCAGACGTTTATACCAGTTCCGAAGATCCGTATATCGGCAAGTGTATTTGGCCTATCCGCGCCCATGTAACCGAGCAACCTATGACCATGGGCGACAATCAGCTCAATCAGGAACTCATCGGATATAATCTCTACCGCAACGGCGAGGTTATCAATGATGGTCTCATCTATGCCGCCCACCCCTTCTATACCGACGATTCGTATGTGGAGGGAGCCACCTACAGCGTGCGCACATTCTATAAAGACTGCACTGTTTCCGACCTGTCATTACCAGTGTCTGTCAGCACGTCATCAATAGATGGCATCGGCAAAGGCATTACCTATAAGGTGTCTGCCGCCGATGGTCAACTCAGCATCTCTGGCGATTATGACAATGCTACTGTCTATGATGCCAGTGGTGCCATAGTGGGCAGCGCATCATCAGATATCACCCTGTCTCACCTGCCCCAGGGCATCTATATGCTGCGCATCAACAGCGGAGGCAAGGTGATGGTAGAAAAGATTGTAATCAGATAAAAAAGAATCTTGTAATCAAATAAAAAAGAATCTTGTAATTAAGAAATAAAACAAGATTGTAATCAACAAAAAAAAAATCAAGAGGTGTAGCAAATCAGCCACACCTCTTGATTTTTATTTATATTCAGCCCAACTCTTGATACCTATATCAGTGATCTTCACATTGCAGAATGCATGAATGAATGCACTTGCAAGTCGGCTGTTGGTAATGAGCGGCACGTTGAGGTCTATAGCCGCACGTCTGATTTTATATCCGTTTGACAACTCCCCTGCTGTCAGGTCCTTAGGTATGTTCACCACCATATCAATTTCATGATTGTGCAACATATCGAGCGCCTGTGGCTGATGTGGTTCCGATGGCCAATAGACCATGGTGTTTTCCACCCCGTTTTCTGTAAGGTAGCGCGATGTGCCTCCTGTGGCATACAGTTTATACCCATGCTTTACGAGCAGTCGTGCAGCCTCCAGGGTGGCGGCTTTCTGCTTGGCTCCACCTGTAGAGAGCAGAATATTCTTTTCTGGAATTCGGTGGCCCACCGAGAGCATGCTCTTGAGCAGAGCCGTAGATGTATCGTCGCCGAGGCATCCCACCTCTCCCGTAGAAGCCATGTCAACACCCAACACGGGGTCAGCCTTTTGTAGTCGGTTGAATGAGAACTGCGATGCCTTGATGCCCACATAGTCGAGGTCGAAGAGGCTTTTGTGCGGTTTCTCCACAGGCAGTCCTAGCATCACCTTGGTAGCCAGTTCTATGAGGTTTATCTTCAGCACCTTGCTTACGAATGGGAACGAGCGCGATGCTCTGAGGTTGCACTCTATCACCTTGATATCATTTTCTTTAGCGAGGAATTGGATATTGAATGGTCCTGAGATATGCAGTTCCTCTGCTATTTTCTTGCTCACTCGCTTTATTCTTCTCACCGTTTCGCAATACAATTTCTGCGGTGGGAACTGTATGGTGGCATCTCCCGAGTGCACACCGGCAAATTCGATATGCTCGCTGATGGCATAGGCTATTATCTCTCCATTTCGTGCCACGGCATCCATCTCCACCTCCTTGGCATGCTCTATAAACTGGCTCACCACCACGGGATGGTCTTCGCTCACGTTGGCAGCCAGTTTAAGGAATTTCTCCAGTTCCTCCTGATTTGAGCATACGTTCATGGCAGCCCCCGACAGCACATACGACGGGCGCACCAGCACAGGAAATCCCACCTGAGCTATAAACTCGTTGATGTCGTCCATGGATGTGAGTGCGCTCCATGCCGGTTGGTCTATATTATTTCTGTTGAGCATTGATGAGAACTTAGCCCTGTCTTCGGCGTTGTCTATATCCTTTGCTGATGTGCCGAGTATGGGCACATGCTGCTCGTCCAGTCTCATTGCGAGGTTATTAGGTATCTGTCCACCTGTTGAAACCACCACTCCGTATGGAGTCTCCAGGTCAATGATGTCCATGACACGCTCAAAGGTCAGTTCATCGAAATAGAGTCTGTCGCACATATCATAGTCTGTCGACACTGTTTCTGGGTTGTAATTGATCATCACCGAGCGGTATCCTTCCTTGCGTATGGTGTTCAGAGCCTGCACTCCGCACCAGTCAAACTCTACAGACGAACCGATACGGTATGCACCAGAACCGAGCACAATAATAGACCTTTTGTCATTTTCGAATTCTATGTCATGCTCCACTCCAGCGTATGTGAGATATAAGTAGTTGGTCTGTGCTGGATATTCGGCAGCCAGAGTATCTATCTGCATCACCACGGGCATTATGCCATATCGTTTGCGCAGGTTTCGCACCAGCATTCCGGCCTTCGACATGCTCTTAACCTCTGCCTCAAGCCCCACGGCACGTGCTATCTGGAAATCGGTAAAACCATAAATCTTAGCCTCGCGCAGCATCTCCTTGCTCAGATTATTTACGCTCTTGAGAGCCTTCAGTTTCTCATCTATATCGATGATATGTTTGAGTTTTTCAAGAAACCATTTATCTATCTTTGTCAGTTCATGAATTTGGTCTACGGTATATCCCTTGTGCATGGCCTTTGAGATGATAAACACTCGTTTGTCAGTAGGTTCGCGCAGTGCAGCATCTATATCGTCGATCTGCAGTTCTTTGTTTTCCACAAATCCGTGCATGCCCTGACCAATCATTCTCAGTCCTTTCTGTATGGCTTCTTCGAAATTGCGTCCTATTGCCATCACCTCGCCCACCGATTTCATCGAGCTGCCCAGTTCCTTGTCTACTCCGCGGAATTTGCTGAGGTCCCAGCGTGGTATTTTGCACACCACATAGTCAAGTGCTGGTTCAAAGAATGCGCTTGTCGTCTTGGTCACAGAATTTTTGAGTTCAAAGAGTCCATAGCCCATGCCCAGTTTTGCAGCCACGAAAGCCAGTGGATATCCAGTGGCTTTTGAAGCCAGAGCCGAGGATCGGCTCAGTCTGGCATTCACCTCTATCACCCTATAGTCTTCGCTCTTTGGGTCGAAGGCATACTGCACGTTACACTCTCCCACTATGCCTATATGTCTGATAATCTTTATAGACAAAGCCCTGAGTTTATGATATTCATTGTTTGTAAGAGTTTGCGATGGTGCTATCACTATGCTCTCTCCAGTATGTATGCCGAGAGGGTCGAAATTCTCCATGTTGCATACTGTTATGCAGTTGTCGTAGCGGTCGCGCACCACCTCATACTCAATCTCTTTCCATCCTTTGAGACTTTTCTCCACGAGCACCTGTGGTGAGAAAGCGAATGCTTTCTCTGCCAGTTTGTCCAGTTCCTCTTCATTATCGCAGAATCCGCTGCCCAGTCCTCCTAAAGCGTATGCTGCTCTGAGAATTACGGGATAGCCCAGTGCCGCAGCAGCCTTGCGTGCCTGTTGAATGGTTTCGCAAGCCTCGCTTTTGATTGTTTTCACGTCTATCTCGTTGAGTTTCTCCACAAAGAGTTCGCGGTCTTCGGTGTCCATGATAGCCTGCACAGGTGTGCCCAGCACCCTCACTCCATATTTCTCAAGAGTGCCAGCCTTATAGAGTTCCACTCCGCAGTTGAGTGCTGTTTGTCCGCCGAAAGCCAGCAGTATTCCGTCTGGTTTTTCTTTCTCTATCACCCTTTCCACGAAATAAGGTTGCACTGGCAGGAAGTATATCTGGTCAGCCACTCCCTCTGAGGTTTGCACGGTAGCGATATTGGGATTGATGAGCACGGTCTGCACACCCTCTTCCCTTAGAGCCTTGAGTGCCTGCGAACCTGAATAGTCAAACTCTCCCGCCTCTCCGATTTTGAGTGCTCCGCTGCCGAGCAGCAGCACTTTCTTTATATTCTCGTCTTTCATTGTCTGTTCAAATTATCTGATGTTGAAGAATAAAAACATGTGGTGTATTGTCATTTCAATACATCCACAAAGCGGTCAAACATAAACTCGGTGTCTACGGGTCCTGAGCATGCCTCGGGGTGGAACTGGCTTGTAAACCATGGGTTATCCTTGTGGCATACGCCCTCGTTAGAGCCATCGTTCATGTTTACAAACAATTCTCTCCAGTCTTTTCCCAGTGTAGTGGCATCAACGGCATATCCGTGGTTTTGGCTTGTTATATAGCATCTGTTGGTGCCTAATTCCATAACTGGTTGGTTGTGCGAGCGGTGTCCGTATTTGAGTTTGTATATAGTAGCCCCTCCTGCTTTTGCCAGCAGTTGGTTGCCCATGCATATTCCGCATATTGGTTTGCGTGAAAGGTTCATCTGCTTGCGTATTATGGCCACAGCATCCTCGCACATGTCGGGGTCGCCGGGACCATTGCCGAGAAATAGTCCGTCGAAGTCCATGTCTGTATAGTCATGGTTCCATGGCACACGTATCACCTCCACGCCCCTGTTGATGAGGCATCTGATGATATTGTTTTTGACGCCGCAGTCTACGAGTACCACCTTCTTGCCTGCTCCCTCATTATAGCGTATCACCTCCTTGCAACTCACTTTGTCTACAAAGTTGACACCCTCATAGTCGGCCTCTGGGATATTATCTGGCTCATCATCAAAGATAATCTTTCCCATCATCACACCATGCTCTCTGAGCACCTTTGTAAGTTGTCGTGTGTCAATGCCTGTTATGCCTGTCACCTTTTCTCTCTTGAGCCATTGTGCCAGACTTTCGCATGCGTTCCAGTGTGAGTATAGCTGGCTGTAGTCAGCCACGATGATGGCCGATGCATGTATTCGGTCGCTCTCCATGAATGTGGCCAGGCCATTGCTTTCGATGGTGAATGGTGGCACTCCATAGTTACCCACCAGTGGGTATGTGAGTGTCATCAACTGCCCCGCGTAGGAGGGATCTGTGAGGCTCTCGGGATATCCCATCATGGCAGTATTGAAAACCACCTCTCCTGCCACGGGTTTGTCGTAGCCGAAGGATTGTCCCTTGAAGGTTGTTCCGTCTTGCAGAACCAATGTTACATTCTTCATCTTGTTATTGTGATGTTTTTGTTTGCTATGGTTATATTTTTTGAAGATGTGTTATTCAGAATTTCTGTTCGTACTGATATACATTTTCGATATAATTGATGAATGCCATATTTGAGAGTTTCACTCCACCCGGTGTGGGATAGTTGCCGGTGAAATACCAGTCGCCGGGATGTTGTGGTATGGCCTCATGCAGCCCCTCGATGCTCTGAAAGACCAGTTCTATGGGTGTGGTAACCTCTGCGGGTCTGAGCATCTCCACCATTTTGGCATTTAGTTCGTCTACGCTGAAATGGCTGTATATTTGCTTTACGCAGCATCTCATCATCTCTTTTGGCTTAGCCATCTCCTCGAGGCATTGCTTGTATGTCTCTTCTATTATGTGGTGCATGCCACGGTCTTTGAGCAGTTGTATGCATGCTCTAAAGGCTATAAACTCCTCGAGTCGTGCCATGTCTATGCCGTAATAGTCTGGGTATCTGATTTGTGGCGACGAACTCACTATTACTATCTTCTTTGGGTGCAGTCGGTCGAGAATCTTTATTATGCTCTCTTTGAGTGTGGTGCCTCTCACTATGCTGTCGTCGATGATTACAAGGTTGTCCACCCCCTGCTCAAGCACCTCGTATGTTATGTCATACACGTGCGATGCGAGGTCGTTGCGCGAGTTACCTTCTGTTATGAATGTTCGCAGTTTTATATCCTTCCATGCCACTTTCTCCGATCTTACATACTTATTGAGTATGCTCACCAGTTCGTCGTGTGTGGGCTTATGGTCGAGTTTTTCGATAGTTTCTATTTTCCTTTCGTTGAGATATTCTTTAAATCCTCCGAGCATTCCGTAGAAAGCCACCTCTGCGGTGTTTGGTATGAATGAGAATACGGTATGTTCGACGTCATCATCCACGGCTTTGAGTATGGGTTTCATCAGTTGCTCGCCGAGTTTTTTTCTTTCGCGGTATATATCCCTGTCGCTGCCACGGCTGAAATAGATGCGTTCAAAGGAGCATGCCGAATAGTTCTTTTGTGGCAATATCTGGCTCAGTTCAGCCTCACCATTCTGTTTTACTATGAGTGCCTGTCCGGGCATCAATTCCTGTATGTCGTCGCAAGCCAGGTCGAAGGTGGTTTGTAGCACTGGTCTTTCGCTTGCCAGTGCCACAATCTCATCGTTTTTATAAAAAAAGGCAGGACGAATGCCCCAAGGATCTCTCATTGAAAACATCTCGCCGCTGCCTGTTATTCCGCATACCACATAACCACCGTCAAAGTCGGGCATCGTGGTCTGCAATACATTGCTTATCTTGACATGCTGGTCTATATAATCTGTGATGTCGGTGCCCTGCAGACCTTGTTGTTGGGCTTGTTGGAAATTGCGTTCCACTTCCCTATCGAGTCTGTGTCCCATCCATTCGAGCATTATATAACTATCACTGTAGATACGTGGGCATTGCCCCTGCGCTGTTATCTTGTTGAAGATATCATCAATATTGGTCATATTGAAATTGCCGCAGAGACAGAGGTTTTTGGCTTTCCAGTTGTTGCGTCTGAGGAATGGGTGCACATATTGGAGTCCGCTTTTGCCGGTGGTTGAATATCTCAGGTGCCCCATATAGAGTTCGCCTGCAAAGGGCAGTTGCTCTTTTGCGAAGTGTGCGTCGGCGAGTTGCTGTGTGGTGAGTGTTTTGAAATCCTTCTGCACATTGCCGAAGATTTCAGTAATGGCATTTGCCCCTTCGGCCTTTTCCCTAAACATATATTCATTGCCTGGGGCGGTGCCCAATTTGACACATGCCATGCCTGCGCCCTCCTGGCCTCTGTTGTGCTGTTTCTCCATCATGAGATAGAGTTTGTTCATGCCATACATCCAGGTGCCATACTTGCGCTGATAATAGTCGAGTGGCTTGAGCAGTCTTATCATTGCCACTCCACACTCGTGCTTCAGTTGCTCCATTCTCTTTTCTTGTTTTATGTTTGTGTTATGTTGTATTGTTGTGTCTTATCCTGATGTTGCCTTGTTGGTAGGAGCACGGTGTTTTACTCCACCGTCACCGACTTGGCCAAGTTTCTGGGCTGGTCTACGTTTTTGCCTTTGCACACTGCAATGTGGTAAGCCAGCAGTTGCAGTGGTATGGTGGCCAGCAATGGTTCGAGACATTCAATGGTGGTGGGCAGTTCTATCACCTCATCGGCAATGCGGCTTATGGTGTCGTCGCCCTCTGTCACTATTGCTATCACCTTTCCCTTTCGTGCTTTCACCTCCTGAATATTGCTCAGCACCTTTTCATACATAGCGTTGTGTGTGGCTATCACCACCACGGGCATGTCTGAATCGATTAGAGCTATGGGGCCGTGTTTCATTTCGGCTGCGGGGTATCCTTCGGCATGTATATAGCTTATCTCCTTTAGTTTTAGTGCTCCCTCGAGAGCCACGGGATAGCTGTAACCTCGTCCGAGATATAGGAAGTTTCGTGCGTATGTAAACGTGCGGCTGAGGTCTGCAATGCGGTTGTTGAGTTGCAGCACTTTACCCATCTTGCTTGGTATTTCATGCAGTTCTTTCACTATCTGCAGATAAGTCTCCGCTGATATTGTTTTCTTTTCCTTTGCCAGGGCGAGGGCAAGCATGGTCAACACGGTTACCTGTCCTGTAAAAGCTTTTGTGGATGCCACACCTATCTCTGGTCCCACATGTATATACGAGCCTGTGTCGGTGGCTCTTGGTATGCTCGACCCTATGGCGTTGCATATTCCATAGATGAAAGCGCCGTTATCGTGTGCCAGTTTCACTGCTGCCAGTGTGTCGGCGGTTTCTCCGCTCTGCGATATGGCTATTATGACATCCTTATTTGTGATTACAGGATTGCGGTATCTGAACTCTGATGCGTATTCCACTTCTACGGGTATGCGGCAGAAGTTTTCTATCATCTGCTTGCCTATGAGTGCCGCATGCCATGAGGTGCCGCATGCCACTATTATGAACCTGTTGGCATTGAGCAATTGTTTCTTGTAGTCTATCACTGCGCTCAGCACCACATTATCTGTATCCACGTTTACCCTACCCCTCATGCAGTTGGTTATGCACTCGGGTTGCTCGAATATCTCCTTGAGCATGAAGTGTGGGTAGCCGCCTTTCTCCAGTTGACCTAGGTTTATATCCACGGTTTGTATTTCGGGATTCAGTTCCCTGTTGAGCCTGTTCACCACTTTCAGGTCTTCGCCCTTGCGCAACACTGCAATGTTGCCGTCTTCGAGATACACCACTTTGTCGGTATATTCCACTATAGGGCTGGCATCAGAACCAAGGAAAAACTCACCATCGCCTATTCCCACTACAAGTGGACTCTGATTGCGTGCGGCGATGATCTGTTCGGGATCGCGGCGGTCGAGCAATGCTATAGCGTATGCTCCTATCACCTCTCTCAGTGCCAGTTGCACGGCGGTGAGCAGGTCTACTTTCTTGCGCTCCTGCACATACTCAATGAGTTGCACCAGCACCTCGGTATCGGTGTCTGACTGGAAGGTCACACCCTTCGCCACCAGTTTCTTTTTCAAATCAGCATAGTTTTCTATTATGCCGTTGTGTATGATAGCCAGATTATGCGATTGCGAATAGTGTGGGTGTGCGTTTACCTGTGATGGTTCGCCGTGTGTGGCCCATCGAGTGTGTGCTATTCCCACGGTGCCGCTCACGTTCTTGTCGGTGCAGTAATTGACCAGGTCGTCCACCTTGCCTTTGGCCTTGCAAACATTCAGATTGTTGTCATCATTGATCAGAGCCACTCCGGCACTATCATATCCACGATATTCCAGCCTTCTCAGTCCTTTGATTAGTATTGGGAATGCTTCTTTATCGCCGATGTATCCTACTATTCCACACATATTGTCTTTGTAATAATATATTAGGTATGGGGTGGTTTACTATTATTGAAGTATGTTATAGAGCAGAGATGTGAGTGAGATGAGAATAGATGTGGCCGAGAACCACAGTGTTGTCATGCTACCCACGCTTGAGTTCTGTGCCTTTACCTTGTTTGGCTGCACTATCACCACATCATTCTGCTGCAGATAGTAATATGGTGAGTTGATGAGGTTGGCATCATTGAGGTTGAGGATATGTATGGATTTCTGTCCGTTTTCATCCTCGCGTATCAGTTTGACATTGTTTCTCACACCATAGATGGTCATATCGCCAGCCTGTGCCAGGGCTTCCAGTATGCATATCTTCTCGTTTGACACGGTATACATGCCTGGGCGGTTAACCTCTCCGAGCACCGAGAATTTATAGTTGGCCATTCTCACTGTCACTATGGGTTTTTCTGTTTCGCTCATGTATGGTTTGATTTGTCCGAGTATATACTCTTCGGCCTGCGACTTTGTCATACCGAGCAGTTTAACTCTTCCTATTCGTGGAAAGTCTATATATCCTTCGTTGTCTACGAGATAGTTTTGCAGCACGGGCTGGTTGGTTAGCGAGCGGTTTGCTGATGAGTTCATAGCCGTGGGCACGGTGAGGTTGAAGGGTTTGGCAGCCTCGTCTTCGGTGGTGCTCACGGTGATAGTAAGGATATCCTTGGGCATAATTCTCGCATCGTATAGCACTTTGGATGCTTCAAGGCTTACGGTATCGCTGTTTTTGAAATATGCTATATCTTTGGTGCTCGAACAGCTACCAAACATCATTGTGATAGCCGCTACTACTATAATGGATAAGACTGTCTTTTTCATACTATTTTTGCGTAAATTCATTAATCAGTTGCAAAAGTAATGCAAATAATCTAATTATGCAAGAAAAAGACAGAAAATCTTTAACCATCCCAAGTATGCTCAAATGCCAGCATCTTCTCCAACGTAATTTGTACCAATGATGCACCCTGCCACTTTTCACACTGCAAAGATACAAAAAGAAAACAAATTTGCAATTTGTCAAACAATGCTCATTATAGTGACATAAGAATAGTTATTATAGTGACACAAGAATAACTATTATAGTGACACAAGAATAGCTATTATAGTGACATAAGAATAGCTATTATAGTGACATAAGAACAGTTATTATAGTGGCATAAGAATAACTATTATAATAGCATATAAAAGGCTCGCCATGATATTTGATAATCAGCTTAACCTCTTTAATAGTCTGGTCTTTCTTTTTTTAAGGATTTTCGCTCCCTTTGCATAAAAGTTCAATTAGTTCGGGACATCCCCTAATCCATCCGGATAATATCCTGCTCGCTTCGTAGTCTGATGAGTCAGAAAATACAACTTGGCTAATTCTACTCGCTTCATATCTCTGATCAATTTATAATTCTATTGAGGGAAAGATGGATATTTATTATGATGAAAAAATGCAAAATGCAAAAATGCACTGGCATAACTTTCTTACACGTAGGGCGCGTACATATTATATATAGGAGATTTTATATACATGCCACTCTCTTCACCTTTTACCACCTCGCTCTATTTTATCAATCGCTTCAACAAAGTATCGGCAGTATTCAATGGTACAGACATACCTTCGGCCATCTCCCCACCATTGACTTCTGCTAAACTCATCATCCATCATATCGAGCAATATCTCTCGGTCGGAAACATTCTTATTCTTTACTTCTACGCTATTTATGAATGAGATGATATGAGTGGCATGCAGATATAATGGTTCAGCCATAGACAGGCTGGCATCTAAGTCTGCAGCTGTTATGCCTATCTCGCGCTATGATATGATACCGTCTTTTTTTGTTCTCTGTTAAGATATCGGCAGAGGGATGGAATGACCCACATTACTCTATTCTACGCAACACGGCGATTACAGACATCATTCTGATGATGTTTTCCACCAATTTCTGCCATAATTAAACATCTTAGATGATATGTCTATCTTTCTTATTCCGAATTGGCTGTGCCATTTATGTATTGCCGGCATATAATAAAACCGTGGGCGAAAGAAGAGATAGTCATCAGAGAGTAGAGGTAGTGGTTTTATAGGGTTCGGGCTGATAGATACTGGTTACTGGCCATCGTCGTGCATGTTTTCAAATGCCTCGTCGTAGTCAATATTGGTATTATCAGTATTAGTATCACCATTGGGGGTGTTATCCCTTATATAATAATGTACGCGCCCATACGTGTAAGAAAGTTATGCCAGTGCATTTTTGCATTTTGCATTTTTCTCTCTTTGTTTTCTTCTTGCTGCTTGTTCTTTCTTCTGCTCTTTTGAGTCTTACCTCGTTGATGTTTACCCCTGCCTGTTTGGCCAGATAGAATGATAACAAATCGCACGATTTTTTTGGTACTCTTGAATAATCTGATTAATTTTGCACTGCAAAACATATTTCTAACTATATAATGATCTGATACGATATGGATAGATATTTCTTTGTGTTCAATGATAGAGATATCCTGCTGGAGAAATGCACCGATGGTGGATATACCATACCCTACGGCAAAGACGTACCCGTGGAGGGATGCGATGAGAAGGATATGCTCACAGTGACTGCTCTCGACGGTTCTGAGGTTATTGCATGCTATGCGCAAACAAAAAAAGAGGATAACGGAAAATATGAATGGTGCGGATTAAGACAAAGTTATTATAAACTTTCTGCATTACTCTATCGCACTGCAGGGAAATGCGAGGAACTGCTCTATTGGCACCGCAACAACAGATTCTGCGGCGTTTGCGGCACTGGGTTGGAGATGCACACGACGATTAGCAAACGATGCCCTAAATGCGGCAAGGAGATATGGCCTCTGCTGGCCACGGCAGTGATAGTGCTGGTGCATCGCGGCAACGAGGTGCTACTGGTGCATGCCAGAAATTTTCGTGGTTCGTTCTTTGGTCTTGTGGCTGGCTTTGTGGAAACAGGCGAAAGCCTCGAGGAGGCTGTTCATCGTGAGGTAATGGAAGAAACAGGCATCAGAATCGACAACCTGAGATATTTCGGCAGCCAACCATGGCCATACCCGTGCGGACTAATGGTTGGTTTTCATGCCGACTATGTGGACGGCGAAATTAGACTGCAAGAGGAGGAACTGGCTGCCGGCGCATGGTTTGAGCGCAACCATCTGCCCGAGATTCCAGAGAAACTATCTATAGCTCGCCGACTCATTGATGACTGGTTAGAAAACTCATAGGGCGCTATTCTATCAGTTTAATCTTAACCTCTCCATCCAATGACACATCTGTGTCGAGAAGGAAGCAACTGGCACCATCGGGTATGCAGATGGTAGTATTGAAATGAAAATGGCCACCATCGGTATTACTGAAGTCCATATTGCTGAGTATGGCCCTTGAAAGAAAGCGCTCGGGCACCAGCGACTTATACATCGCCTTGTATATGCTACGCGCAAACAATTTCTGGGTTCCCTTGAAGATGCTCAGGTGGATGATGTTGTCATAATAGATATTGTCTACCTCCACTCCATCGTCGTTGTATTTGGGAATGCGCACCTTATAGCGCGTGGGATTGATGGCTATATAGCAATGATACCTCTCGTTGGCTACAAACACCACGGTATCTTTTTTGAGCACCTTGTTGAGGGTCATCACCTGCGGCACGTCGTGCTCAAAGGCCATCGTGTCGGTGGGGTTTTGGCTTTTTACGAGTTTTACCACATCACCATTCTGATTCTTAAACCAGAAGATATGCTCCGACTGTTTGACTATTGGATAGGTCGAAGAAGAAATGCCGAGAATCATGGTGTCGGCCACAATCTTGAAATAGGCGGGCATGCTGGTACTGTCGGGATAGAAGATGGTGTCGCCCTCTACTTTGAGTGAGACCTCTTCTGTCTCTGCGTCCAGCCATACGCCCTGCAGCAGTTTCTTTGCAGCCTTGTCTTCCTGCCGCATTGAGGCAGAAGGCTTGTCATGGCCGCAACCGATGATTGTGGCTATGACAAGCAGCAATATCCATCTCGTATTTAATTTCATCATTTCCCAATTGTTATTTGCCTATGCAATGGTATTCAAATCCATTGTCGGCCATCTCTTCGGCATCAAAGATGTTTCTGCCATCGATGACCAGCGGATTCTTCATGGCTTTCTTTACCACAGCCCATGTGGGCAACCTAAACTCTTTCCATTCTGTGAGCAGAAGCAGTGCGTCGGCATTGAGCACAGCATCATATTTGTCGTTGCAGTATGTTATGGTGTCGCCAATTCTACGCTTGCATTCGTCCATGGCTATAGGGTCGAAAGCTCTCACTGTGCAACCAGACTTGAGCAGCAGGTCTATAATTACCAGTGCGGTGCTCTCGCGCATATCGTCGGTTTCGGGTTTGAATGATAAACCCCACAATGCTATGGTCTTGCCTTTTAAGTCGGTTCCGAGCGACTTTGTTAACTTATGGTAGAGCACAGCTTTCTGCTTTTCGTTTACTGCCTCCACGGCCTTGAGCACCTGCATGTTATATCCGCATTTGTCGGCTGTTTTGATAAGAGCCTTGACATCCTTGGGGAAGCAACTGCCGCCATATCCGCATCCAGCATAAAGGAATTTGCGACCAATGCGTGTATCGCTGCCTATGCCCTGGCGCACCATGTTGACATCAGCACCCACGAGTTCGCATAGGTTGGCAATGTCGTTCATGAAAGAGATGCGTGTGGCGAGCATCGAATTGGCTGCATACTTGGTCATCTCAGCAGAGGGAATATCCATAAAGAGCACACGGAAATTGTTGATAAGGAAGGGCTTATAGAGTTTGGTGAGCACTTTCTTTGCCTTTTCGCTCTCCACTCCCACCACCACTCTGTCTGGCGACATGAAATCCTTGATGGCGTTTCCCTCTTTAAGGAATTCGGGATTGCTGGCCACATCGAAATCAATGCTCACTCCGCGCTTGTCTAGTTCAGCCTGTATGGCTGCCCTCACCTTGCGCGCTGTGCCCACGGGCACGGTGCTCTTGGTCACCACCACGAGATAGCGGTTGAGGTTTTCGCCAATGGTCTTGGCCACCTGCAACACATATTTGAGGTCGGCGCTCCCATCCTCGTCGGGAGGAGTGCCCACGGCAGAAAATACAATCTCCTGGTCGTTGATAACAGAGGCGAGGTCGCTGGAAAACTTGAGTCTACCCGCCTTCACATTCTTGTGCACCATCTCGTCGAGCCCTGGCTCGTAGATTGGAATATCTCCGTTGAGCAGACGCTCTATCTTGTTTTTGTCTACGTCCACGCAAGTGACATTGGCTCCAGTCTCGGCGAAGCATGTGCCAGACACGAGACCCACATATCCTGTACCAACTATTGCTATGTTCATCTTGTCTATATATAAAATAAGGTGTAACTACTGATTAGAATCTATCTGTCTGAACATGCCTGGCATTGAATTCAGAATTTCTCTGCCTCAGCAAACGACAAACCCTTGAGGTCTTTTTCGCTTGTGATGATATCACTAGCGGGTAATGGCCATTGGATGTTGAGGTCTGGATCGTCAAAGCGAATGCAAGCCTCCGCCTGAGGCGCATACACGTTGTCTACCTTGTACGTAAACACAGCCTCGGGACTCATCACCAGAAATCCGTGGGCAAACCCTCTCGGGATGAAGAACTGGCGTTTGTTCTCGTCGCTCAGTTCTACCATCACATGCTGTCCGAAGGTGGGACTGTCTTTTCTGAGATCTACGGCCACATCGAGCACAGTGCCCTTGAGCACCCTCACAAGCTTGGCCTGAGAGCAGTCGCCCTTCTGATAATGCAAGCCCCTAAGCACACCGTATTTAGACTTCGACTCATTGTCTTGAACAAAGTTCACACGACCTATATTATCATTGAAATCATGCTCTTTCCATACCTCATAGAAATAGCCTCTGTCATCACAGAAAACTTTGGGCTCGAGTATATAAACCCCACTGATGGCTGTTTGTTTGTATACCATGGTTTGTTTCTCTATAATTTCTTAATCGCCTACAAAAGTACGATTAAAATTTGAAAAAGAAAAATTTTCGGCAAAAAAGTAATTGATTACATGGTTTTTATTTGCAAGTATCGGAAAAAAGAATTAATTTTGCAGACGTGATAGAACTCGGAAGACATATAGAGATACTCCTGCTGAGCAACGACTGTGTGATAGTGCCTGGATTTGGCGGCTTTATGGCACACCATGTGGAAGCAAGGTATGACGACAGAGACGAACTGTTTCTGCCGCCATTGCGCACGCTCGGTTTTAATCCCATGCTCACCATCAACGACTCACTGCTTGTGCAATCCTATGTGGAGGCTTACGACATCAGTTACCCTGAAGCACTAAGCCGCATAGAAGAGGAAGTGAAGGCCCTGGAGAGGGAGATACGCGAAACAGGATTCTACGAAATTAATAATATTGGAGTGATCAGTCTTAACGAAGAGGGGCATTATCTCTTTTCACCATGCGAGGCTGGCATTCTGACCCCTCAACTGTATGGGCTCTATTCATTCTCGTTTCCAACCAGAGCCAGCAAAAATGAGACCGCAGAGATTGCTCCTGCCGTGTCACACATTGTGCCGAGCGAACAGATGACAAATGGCAAGGTGGCTGATACCATGCCAGAACTCATCAATGTGGCCAACGACAACGTGGATGATGACAACAACGAAAGCAATGACGAAGACCACGATGATAAGGTGATTACCATCAAACTGTCGTGGATAAGGAATGTGGCTGTGGCTGCTGCAGTAATAATTGCGGCATTCTTTATCACCTCTCCCGTGGCCAACAGCAATCAGGACATGGTGAGCACACAACAGCTGCAGCAGAGCATGATGGCTGGTGTGGTGAGCACAGCACTGATAGCACAGAAAGATAGCCCCAACATTGATGATAGCATGAAGGTACTGGCCAAAGCAGAGGCAATAAAGAAAGCAGAGGCTGATAAGGCTGCCAGAATTTCAACCGAGACAATAAAGAAGGCTGAAGCAGAAAAGAAAGCAGAGGCAATAAAGAAGGCTGAGGCAATAAAGAAGGCTGAGGCTGAAAACAAAAAAACAGCCGACAAAAACGAACAAGGCAAATACTGTATAGTACTGGCAAGCCACGTGGCAAAGAAAAATGCCAGCGCATACGCAAGTCAACTGCAAGCAGATGGATATAAAGACAGTTATATATATACCCACAACGGAATAGTAAGAGTGGTGTACGGGCATTTTGACAACGAAAACCAGGCCTTCAACCAACTGCGACATTTGCGCAAGGAGAAATCGGACTTCGGGCAAGCTTGGGTATACAAGCAGAGATAACACCTTGATTAATTATTCCTACAAAATTAGCTGATGAAAAGAGTTAGATGTCCCAAATGCGATAATTACATAACATTCGATGAAACGAAATATGAGTCGGGCCAGTCGCTCGTGTTCGTTTGCCCGGAATGTAACAAACAGTTCGGAATAAAAATAGGCGTATCTAAACTCAAAGCCACACGCAAGGAGGAAACATTCGATGAAAACGCAAACGAAAAAGGTTGCGGGTCTATAGTGGTGATAGAAAACGTGTTTCACTATAAGCAGGTGATACCACTGCAAATGGGAGACAACGTGATTGGACGCTACATGAAAAACAGCGGAGTGAACACACCAATAGAAACCAACGACCCAAGCATCGATATCAACCACTGCGTTCTCAACGTGAGCCGCGACAAAAAAGGCAAACTTAAATACGTGCTGCGTGACGGACCAAGCTATACGGGCACCTTTGTGGACAACGTGATACTCGGCGACCGAGAGCGACGGGTGATAGAAGACGGTGCCCTGTTTACCATCGGAGCCACAAGCATCATCCTCAGAGCAGCAGAAAACTCGTGATGCCAAAAGGCAACAATACAAATACTTAACCATTGATACATAAAACAAAGACAAAAGATGAAACCAACAGCCATACTGCTCCTTCATTGTCCCGACCAGCAAGGAATAATCTCGGAGATAACAAAATTCATCACCGACAATCAGGGAAACATCGTTTACCTCGACCAATACGTGGACAGGCAAGACGGCATGTTCTTTATGAGAATAGAATGGGAACTGGACTCCTTTATTATACCACGAGAAAAGATAAAGGAATATCTCGACACATTATATGCACAGAGGTATAACATGACATGCAACCTCTATTTCAACGATGTCAGACCACGCATGGCCATATTCGTGAGCAAAATGAGCCACTGCCTCTATGACCTGCTGGCAAGATATAAGGCTGGAGAGTGGGATGTGGATATTCCATGCATAATCAGCAATCATGAAGACCTGAGATACATAGCCGAACAGTTTGATATACCATACCACGTGTGGAGCATAAAGAAAGACCATTCAAACAAGGCTGAGGTGGAAAAGGCTGAGATGGAACTGCTCAAACAGGAGCGAGTCACCTTTATTGTCCTGGCAAGATATATGCAGATCATCAGCGACGATATGATACAGTCGTATCCCAACCATATCATTAACATACACCATTCTTTCCTGCCTGCATTCGTGGGAGCCAAACCATATCACCAGGCATGGGAGCGAGGTGTGAAAATAATAGGTGCAACAAGCCATTATGTGACCGCCGACCTCGATGCAGGTCCCATCATAGAGCAGGATGTGGTGAGAATATCGCATAAGGACACACCAGAAAGCCTGGTGCTAAAGGGGCGTGACCTGGAGAAAATTGTACTCTCAAGAGCCGTAACAAAGCACATAGAGCGCAAAATTCTGACATACCACAACAAAACGATAATATTCAACTAAACGAATATAGACACAAGGTGTTATTCTGAAATATAAAAAAACAACGGGATGAAAGTAGCGATAGTGAAATACAATGCTGGCAACGTGTTTTCTGTCGAAAACGCACTCAGGAGACTCGGCATACAGCCTCTGCTCACCGATAATGAGCATCAACTGATGACTGCAGACAAGGTGATCTTTCCTGGGCAGGGGGAGGCAAGCGGAGCCATGGCATACCTGATAGACCATCATCTCGACAGAGTGATACGCAACCTAACACAGCCTGTGCTGGGCATTTGCATAGGACAGCAACTGCTGTGCAAACACAGCGAAGAAGGCAACACCGATTGCCTCGGAATTTTTGATGCCAACGTGGTGAAATTTCGTCCAACATGCCACGAACAGAAAGTGCCAGCCATAGGATGGAACGCCATACACAACACAAAGGGCGAACTATACAAGGGGTTCGACAAAACAGAATATGTGTATTTTGTGCACAGTTATCATGTGCCGCTATGTAAGCATACAACAGCTGTGGCCGACTATATAACACCATTCAGCGCATCGCTGCAAAAAGACAATTTCTTTGCCACACAATACCATCCCGAAAAGAGCGGAAGCGTGGGAGAAAGGATATTACGCAATTTCCTTGAAATATAATATAACAAGGTGTGAACATATACAAGACAAATAGTAAATCATGATCGAACTCATACCGGCAATAGACATAATAGACGGCAAATGCGTGAGGCTGACCAAGGGCGACTATGACACCAAAACAGAATATGGAGACCCTCTGGACATGGCCATGAGATTTGAAGACATGGGAGCCGAAAGACTGCATATCGTTGACCTCGATGGTGCAAAATCTAAGCACGTGGTAAACATCGGCATACTGAAGGACATCACATTGCACACCAAACTGAACGTTGACTTCGGAGGCGGAATTAAAACAGACGACGACATAGATATGGTGTTCGATTCGGGTGCTGCCATGGCCACCATAGGTTCTATTGCCATTACAGATCCACACACGTTCATGAGGTGGACAGAGATGTATGGGGCACAACGAATGATTTTGGGGGCCGACGTGAGAAATGGAAAAGTGTCGATAAACGGATGGAAAGAGGATTCGCAAGAAGACCTGCTACCATTCCTAAAACGCTATGTGGACCTGGGCATCACAAATGTGCTGTGCACTGACATATCAAAAGACGGAACACTAACGGGGCCAGCCATAGAACTTTATAAAGAGATAATGGGGGCATATCCAAACCTGCACCTCATAGCCAGCGGAGGAGTGTCGAGCATCGATGATATACGTGCTCTCGACAGCGAAGGCATACCCGCTGTGGTGTTTGGCAAGGCCGTGTATGAGGGAAAGATTGACATCAGTACCCTCTGGAAACAATAATCGACAATTAAACTCAACCAAGAGAAGATATGGGACTCGCAAAACGTATCATACCATGCCTCGACGTGAAAGACGGCATGACCGTGAAGGGAACAAACTTCATCAACCTACGCCAGGCGGGCGACCCCGTGGAACTGGGCAAGGCTTATAGCGAGGCAGGTGCCGACGAACTGGTTTTCCTGGATATCACGGCGAGTTTCGAGGGACGCAAAACCTTTACAGAGATGGTGACACGAGTGGCTGCAGAAATCAATATCCCATTTACTGTGGGAGGGGGAATAAACGAACTCGAAGACGTGGAACGACTGCTGCATGCAGGGGCCGACAAGGTGAGCATCAACAGTGCTGCTCTGAGACGACCATCACTGATCAACGAGATTGCTGATAGGTTCGGCTCGCAGGTATGCGTCTGCGCCATTGACGCACGACACGACCACGACGGATGGCACTGCTATCTGAAAGGGGGACGGGAGCGCACAGAACGCACACTGATAGACTGGGCCATGGAGGCCGAACAACGCGGTGCAGGAGAGATACTATTTACAAGCATGGACCACGACGGAGTGAAAACGGGATTTGCCAACGAGGCAATAGCACAACTCGTTGACAAACTCTCCATACCTGTGATAGCAAGCGGAGGGGCAGGACAGAAAGAGCACTTCCTCGACACCTTTATTCACGGACATGCAGATGCTGCTCTCGCTGCCAGCGTGTTTCATTTCGGAGAGATAAAGATTGACGAACTCAAGACATATCTGAGCAATAATGGTGTTGACATCAGATTATAAGCACCCCTTACGTTATAACATAAAACTCTGAATGCCAATAGGATAAAGAGATACATCATATAAAAAAATTAAAGCAAGAAAACATATAACAAAAACGATATACGATGATGCAAATAGATTTTGAGAAGTCGGGCGGGCTGGTGCCTGCCATCATCCAAGACTCGCGCACCAAGACTGTGCTCATGCTCGGATATATGAACAAGGAGGCCTTTGACCGCACCATGGAGACAGGAAAAGTGACATTCTACAGCAGAAGCAGACAATGCCTGTGGACAAAAGGCGAGACATCGGGAAATTTCCTCACTCTCGTGGATGCAAAGGTGGACTGCGACAATGACACTCTGCTCATCAAAGCCATACCATCAGGACCAACATGCCACACCGGCACAGATACCTGCTGGGGAGAGAATAACGAAGTCAACCCCCTACTCTTCCTGACTTACCTGCAGGATTTCATCAACAAACGACATGAGGAAATGCCTGAGGGAAGTTATACCACATCGCTATTCAAGGATGGACTCAACAGAATGGCACAGAAAGTGGGAGAAGAGGCTCTGGAGGCTGTCATAGAAGCTGTAAACGGAACAAATGAGCGACTCGTGTATGAGGGAAGCGACATGCTATATCATCTCATCGTATTGCTGACAGCAAAAGGATTGCGCATCGAAGACCTGGCAGCCGAACTGCAGGTGAGACACGATCCAAACTGGCACAAGCACTGACAACAGTTTAAAATTATTATATTAGAAACGTATTGTACCAAGGCCATGCTGATAGAGTATAAGAATGTGGAGATATGCCAGGTGGACGGCACAAAAATCCTGGATAAGGTAAACTTCAGAGTGGATGAAGGGGAATTCATCTATATCATTGGACGTGTGGGCTCGGGAAAGAGTTCACTGCTAAAAAGCATCTATTTAGAACTCGATGTTGACCATGCCGAACAGGCAACAGTGCTCGACCATAGCATCATTGGATTGAAGCGCAAGCATGTGCCACAACTGCGCCGACAAATGGGCATCATCTTTCAGGATTTCAAACTCCTCGACGATAGAAATGTGGATGCAAACCTACGTTTCGTGCTGAAGGCTACAGGATGGAAAGACAAAAAGAAAATAAACGCACGCATAGAAGAGGTGCTCAAAGAGGTGGGACTCTCAGATAAGAAAACATGTATGCCGCATGAACTGTCGGGAGGTGAGCAGCAAAGAATAGCCATAGCAAGGGCACTGCTCAACACACCTAAGCTCATCATTGCCGACGAACCAACTGGCAACCTCGACCCAGAAACGGCTGCAGCCATTATCCAACTGCTCAGAGAGGTGTCGCAAACGGGCACAGCGGTGGTAATGAGCACACACAACATGCCACTACTCGACCGCTATCCAGGCATCGTTTACAGATGCGTAGACGGAAGCGTGAACGAGGTGACCGACGAGTTCAGACAGTTTGGAGAATTATAATCAGATAGAATAATAAAACATATAACATAAGATATTGCGTATGATAGTAATGAAGTTTGGTGGGACATCGGTAGGTTCACCATCCCGCATGAAAGAAGTGACTCGACTGGTCACTGCATCTGGAAAACCCGTATTCGTCGTTCTCTCGGCCATGTCGGGCACAACCAATTCGCTTGTTGAGATATCTAACTATCTGTATAGAAAGAATCCCGACGGTGCCAACGAGGTAATCAACAAACTCGAGGAGAAATATATGGCACACGTGGATGAACTATACACCACAAACGAGTGGAAGCAGAACACAAGGGCTTTTCTCGCTGATGAGTTCAAGTATCTCCGCTCGTTTACAAAGGAGCTCTTTACCAGTTTCGAGGAGAAAAGCATAGTGGCACAGGGCGAAATAATAAGCACCAACATGGTGGTAAACTACATGAAAGAGCAGGGAATAGACGCATGCCTGCTGTCGGCCCTCGACTTCATGCGCACCGACAAGAACTCAGAACCAGACACCATATATATCAAAGATAAGGTTAACAACGTGCTGGCTGCAAACGATGGGCATCAGGTGTATATTACCCAGGGATTCATCTGCCGCAACGCTTACGGCGAAATTGACAACCTGCAACGAGGAGGCAGCGACTATACAGCCTCACTCATAGGAGCAGCCATCAATGCTGATGAGATACAGATATGGACAGACATTGACGGTATGCACAACAACGACCCAAGAGTGGTGGACAACACATCACCCGTGCATCAACTGCACTTCGAAGAAGCTGCCGAGCTGGCTTATTTCGGTGCCAAAATCCTGCACCCCACTTGCGTGCAACCAGCCAAATATGCGGGCATTCCCGTAAGACTGCTCAACACCATGGACCCAGAGGCAGCAGGCACCACCATCAGCAATTCTACCGAAAAGGGATGCATAAAGGCTGTGGCAGCCAAGGATAATATCATTGCCATCAAAATAAAGAGTAGTAGAATGCTACTGGCTACAGGTTTCCTGCGCAAAGTGTTTGAAATATTCGAAAGCTATCAGACCGCCATCGATATGGTGTGCACATCTGAGGTGGGCGTTTCGATGAGTATAGACAATCCTGCACACGTCAACGAGATAGTAGACGAACTGAAAAAATACGGCACCGTGACCGTAGATACCGACATGTGCATAATCTGCGTGGTGGGAGACCTTGACTGGAGCAATGTGGGATTTGAAACTCTGGCAACCGAGGCAATGAAAAACATACCTGTGAGAATGATATCGTATGGTGGTTCAAACTATAATATCTCATTCCTCATCAAAGGTAGCGACAAGAAAAGAGCACTGCAGAGCCTGAGCAATACATTGTTCAATAAATAATACTATCACATCACTTAACAACATAATAACACAAAATCATGAAGGGAACTTTTCCATGTCTGCAGTTTGAGAGATTGGCCACGCCTTTCTATTATTACGACACTCAACTGCTTAGAGACACTCTAAAAGAGATAAACAGGCACGCAAGCCAACACGACAACTATCATGTGCATTATGCCGTAAAAGCTAATGCCAACCCAAAGATACTGTCGATAATAAGAGAGTATGGACTGGGAGCCGACTGCGTGAGCGGAGGCGAGATACGAGCTGCCATCAGTGCTGGATTTCCCGCTTCAAAGATTGTATATGCTGGAGTGGGCAAGAGCGACTGGGAGATAAACCTCGGACTGGACAATGATATTGAGTGTTTCAATGTGGAGAGCATAGCCGAACTGGAAGTAATCAACCAACTGGCTGCCGCCAAGGGAAAGACCGCACGCGTGGCTTTCAGAATTAACCCCAATGTGGGTGCTCACACTCATGCCAATATCACCACAGGACTGGCAGAGAATAAGTTCGGCATCTCTATGGAAGACATGGAAAAAGCCATTGCCGCCGCACATGACATGGGCAACATCCAGTTTGTGGGACTGCACTTCCATATAGGCAGTCAGATCCTCGATATGGGCGACTTCATGGCTTTGTGCAATAGAATCAATGAACTGCAGGATCGTTTGGAGGCTGCACACATCCGAGTAAGCAGCATCAATGTGGGAGGAGGTCTCGGCATCGACTATGAGCATCCCAACAGAGTGGCAATACCTGACTTCAAGGCTTATTTCAATACCTTTGCCACCTGTCTTAAACTAAGAGACGGACAGAGCCTACACTTTGAACTGGGACGCTCGGTGGTGGCACAGTGCGGTTCGCTTATCACACGCACTCTTTACATCAAGCAAGGAACAGCCAAGCAGTTTGCCATAGTGGATGCAGGCATGACCGAACTCATACGTCCTGCTCTCTATCAGGCATATCATAAGATCGAGAATATTAGCAGCCAACTGCCCACGGAACAGTATGATGTGGTAGGGCCGATATGCGAGTCGAGCGATGTCTTCCTCAAGCAGGCAGAACTCAACAAAACACAGAGAGGCGATCTCATCGCCATACGCTCTGCAGGTGCCTACGGCGAAGCCATGGCATCCATGTATAACTGCCGCCCCATGCCGCAGTCTTACACCTCCGATGAACTGGCGGGTGTTTAGAGATACAGATAATGATGAACAACTATTCAGACACACCGGCCATATCAATAGTAATGGCCGTTCATGACAATGCCGACGATATAGAGCGCCACCTGCCCCTTTTCCTCCAACAGGAATATAAAGGGGAGGTGCAGGTGGTGATAGTAGACGAGTCATCTACCGACGGTACTTCTGATGTGCTGAAGCGCTTCTGCCATCAGCACAACAATATCTATGTTTCATTTGTGCCACCCACAAGCCGTTATGTGAGCAGACGAAAACTGGCTCTCACCATAGGCGTAAAGGCCGCAAAGCATGAGTGGGTATTGTTTTGCGATATTACATGCTATCCCTCTGACAACCATTGGCTTGAGAGTCTTGCTTCCACCATCAGCGAAGACACTGAAATGGTTGTTGGACTCACTGTCTGCTCGGCAGACACAACACGTGCCATGCAGTTCTTTCAAGCCGAAGAGAGCGCCAGAGTGATGGCATGGGGTTCACGGGGAAAGGCCATCAGATATAACGGCAAGGCTCTGGCCATCAGAAAGCAACTCTTTCTCTCTACCAATGGATTTCTTAATAACCTGAAATTCAAAAGGGGCGAATATGACTATCTGGTTAACGAACATGGAGCCAACAGAGTGATAGCAATTCATTGCGACAACAAGCATCATCTCATCATAAGACGCCACTCGCAGCACTCATGGATAAACGAACAACTCTTCTATAAGGATACATACAGGCATCTGCAAAGACGCACGGCATGGACACTCATACATATACTGTTCACCGTGGCCACTGCCCTCGCCTACCTCATACCCTTGGCAGCCATTGTCATTACTGCATATCTATCGCAATGGCTATGGATGGGCATTGCCATAGGCATCGAAATGATAGCATACGGCATGCACGCATGGCTCAAAGGGCGCAGGCTAAGACGAGTGGCACTCAATATGCCATATGCCCTCATCCCACTGTTCTCGCTACGTAGCATGATGCACAAGGCTTGGATAGCACTGAGGTATGCCATCAGCGACAAAAGCGAGTATATCAGACGATAAGGCAAAAGATTGCCTGCAACAAGAATAATAATATTTCGGATATGAAGATACTGCATTTCTTTCCACCTCACGACACGGCAATAGGAGAATATGTGTCGATGATTGAGGCACAGCAGAATACGCTGGGGGCTGAAGTGGCTACATGCACATCCGTAAACGAGGCTGCCAGGCTATTGGCTGATTTCTCACCCTCAATCGTTCATATTCATGGCGGATGGAGCGTGTCCATAGCCTTAGTGGCTCGCTTGACTATGGGAAAAGGAGTGAGGTATGTATACAGTCCGCAGGGACAACTGCAACCATGGATTATCAAGGAGAAATCGCCAAAGATAAAGAAACTGCACATGGCTATATACCAAAGATGGGCTTGCATGCATGCTGCATGCCTCATTGGAATGGGAAAGATGGAGGTAACCTCATTGGGCAATCTGAAACTGAATAGGCACATAGAAACAATACGCAATCCTCTCTTCACCGAGTCCATATCATGCAAAGAGGCAGCACGGCAAACCATAGCAGTGTATCAAAAAGTGCTGGACACCAGCACTCTGGAACTCATGGACAACGATACTATAGAAACCATGTCGGCACTAATTAAGGTGGGCATCTGCGGCGACAAGAGATGGATAGAAGTGTCTGAGCAACAAAGAGTGGGAGCACTCAACTACATACAATGGCGACAGGTGATCCTGCATGCACATTATCACAATATCAGTGATATAATTGAAAAAGGGGCACGCATCATTGGAGTGACAATGCCAGAGATAGACATCACAACCATGCCTACATATAATAAACCGGCACAAAGACCTGATGAGGCCATAGGCACAGACGTGTCGGGGGCTTCAAAGATGATATGGCTCATCCAACAGGCGCAAGAAGCATCTGACAACGGAATGCTATCATTCTGCCACCTCACAGACATAGCGAAAACAATATATAACGAACGAATAGACGAACAACGGTTGGAGCAACTGCTTGCCGACCGTGGCATGACCCTCTATGCACAACGACTCATGGCATTGCTCGAGAGATATACTGATATTAACGAGGGATTTATGCCTATAAAAGCTCTGTATGACCGCACAGCCAAACATATGCTCAAACCCGATACACTAACAAAATGTATACGATTATGAACCCAAAGATTGATTCCATCATCCAAAGAGACATGCATTACCTCAATCTCCTGTCGCACTCTTACAGAAATATTGCCGAGGCAAGCACAGAGATCATAAATCTTGAGTCTATACTCAACCTGCCAAAAGGTACCGAGCATTTCCTTGCCGACCTGCACGGAGAAAGCGAGGCTTTTCAGCATATCATCAAAAATGCCTCGGGCAACATAAAACGAAAGGTGAACGAACTCTTCGGCAATGAACTCAGAGAGGTGGAGAAAAAGGATCTATGCACTCTTATATACTACCCCGAGCAGAAACTGGAGAAAGTGAAATCAGTGGAACCAGACATACACGACTGGTATAATATCACCATACACAAACTCGTGAAGGTGTGCCGCGACGTGAGTAGCAAATATACACGATCAAAGGTGAGAAAAAGCCTGCCTGCAGACTATAGCTATATCATCGAGGAACTGTTGCATGAGCATAGCGACGACAACAATAAGGCTGATTATGTGAGGGTGATAGTGGAAACAATCATCACTACTGGACGAGCGGATGATTTCATCATTGCAATATGCAAGGTGATACAACGACTGGCCATTGACCAACTGCACATACTCGGCGACGTGTATGACAGAGGAGCAGGAGCACATATCATCATGGACGAAATGGCTCATTACCATTGCTGGGATATCCAATGGGGCAATCACGACATACTATGGATGGGAGCACATGCAGGCAACAGAGCATGCATCTGCAATGTGCTGAGACTATCGCTGAGATACAACAATATGGCCACACTCGAAGAAGGGTATGGCATAAACCTCGTGCCACTGGCAACATTCGCCATGGAAGCATACGGAGATGACCCCTGCGACGAATTCCTGCCAAAACTGCTTGCCAACAATACCATAGACGACAAACAACGACTGCTCATTGCACGTATGCACAAGGCCATAAGCATCATACAGTTTAAGGAAGAAACAAGAATCATAGCACGCCATCCTGAATGGAACATGGATCAGAGGGACATGCTCAGAAATATCGACTTCAGAAAAGGCTCATGCTACATCGACGGAATAGAATATGAGATGAAGAGCAATTTCTTCCCTACCATAGACCCTAATAATCCAAACAAACTATCTGACGAAGAGGAGACACTCATGCAGAAACTGCAACACTCCTTTGCCGTGAGCGAAAAACTGCATAAGCACATCAGACTGATGCTCAACCATGGTTGCATGTATACGGTATGCAATGGTAACCTGCTCTTCCATGCCTCCATACCACTCAACGATGACGGCACAATGAAAGAGGTGGAACTAACACCTGGGCATTTCTATAAAGGCAAGGAACTGATGGAGAGAACAGGAATGATGATACGCTCGGCATTCAATAATGATACTGACCCAGAGGGAAGAGCGCATGCCATCGACTATTTCCTCTATCTATGGAGCGGACCATGCAGCCCACTCTTTGACAAATCTAAGATGGCTACATTTGAACGCTATTTCCTCAAAGACGAAAGCACATACAAAGAGGAGAAAGGCAATTATTTCAAACTTCGAGACAATGAAACTATATGCGACCGCATACTCGACGCCTTTGAAGTGAGGGGCGAAAACAGGCATATCATCAACGGACATGTGCCCGTGCATGCTTCCAAGGGAGAGAATCCAATAAAGGCTGGAGGAAAACTAATGGTTATCGACGGTGGTTTCAGTCGCGCATACCATAAGGAAACGGGCATAGCAGGATATACACTTGTTTACCATAGCCGAGGTTTTCAACTTGTTCAGCACGAACCCTTTACAAGTGCTGCTGACGCCGTGGAGAGCGGAACAGACATCATCAGCACCATGCAGATTGTTGAGATGTCGAGCCATCGCATGCTCGTGGCAGATACCGACAAGGGTGCGGAACTGCGCACACAGATTGAAGACCTGCACAAACTGCTATATGCCTACCGACATGGTATCATAAAAGAAAAGAAAGAATGAAGAAACTGTTTATTTATGATTTCGATGGTACTATTGGCGACACACGCCTTACCATCGTGACAACACTACAGGCCACCCTGCACCATTATGGATTTGACGACCTGAGCAACGATACTTGTGCCGCCACCATAGGTCTGACACTCGAAGATGCATTTCAAAGCATGGTGGAAGGGCTAAGCCGAGACAAAGCCATTGAGATGGCTGCTTATTATCGCATCATCTTTGAAGACAACAAGGCACTGCTACGACCACAACCCTTCCCACATGTCATTGACACCATTCGTGCCGTGAATGAGAGGGGTATCATACAGACCATTGCATCGAGCCGAGGCAACCAGTCTCTCATGGACTTCGTCAACGATATGCAGTTGACGCCATACATTTCAATGGTTGTGGGAGCAAATGATGTTGTCAATCCCAAACCACATCCAGAGGCAGTAATCACTATCATGGAGAGAATGAAAGTGGGCGCCAAAGACACTCTCGTAATTGGCGACATGCCCTTTGACATCATGATGGGAGCAAATGCTCATTGCGACACCTGCGGAGTGACATACGGCAATGCCACACGACAGCAACTCGCCGACAGCGGTGCTACACATATCATTGATGATTTCCAACAACTTTTGGAACTATGAATTAGTGTTTTGCTGCCACAGATATTCTACCATTATTTCATCACGCCATTGTAGGTCAATGCTGCTTTACTAATATTAGAACGTCACAAATATTGACTCGTTGGCTGAAAAGGAAATGGTAAACTGACCTTGAGAGTCGGCAATGACATTTTCTCTACTACCTGTGTCTGTATGCCATATCATGACACAGCGGCAGAAAGGGTATCAGTTGATTCTGACGCAATGGCACAATTGGAAAGTATTAGGGCTAATAATACCAATTTGTTCTTTTCAGACATGTTTGTTCGGATTTGTTTTATCTATATAGGTAGTTTTATTGAGTTTGGTAGTATAGGTAGTTTGGTAGCTTTATTTGGTTTGGTAGTGTAGATAGTTTGTTAGCTTTGTTGGGTTTGGTAGTGTAGATAGTTTGGTAACTTTATTGGGTTTGGTAGTGTAGATAGTTTTGAGGCGAGGGTGACGCGGTGACGCGTCACCTCCTTAGCATTGGAATAAGACTTTTTCCGCAAGAGGTGCGGCGAACCACCGCACCTCCTGCTGAAATTATCCTCCGAAATTGTCGTACATGATTGATTCGGGATCTACACCCAAACTGTCGAGCATGCCTACCACGGCCTTCGACATCGGACCTGGACCACACATGTAATATTCGATATCCTCGGGTGCAGGATGGTCTTTGAGATAGGTGTCGTACATAACTGTATGCACAAAGCCAGCAGTATATTTCACTCCTGCTTCATCGGCTTCAGGATCTGGACGGTCAAGGGCGAGATGGAAATGGAAATTATCAAACTCTTTCTCAAGTCCCAGGAAATCACTGAGATAGAATACCTCACTCAACGAACGCGCCCCATAGAAGTAATGCATCTCACGGTCGCGGGTGTTAAGGGTTTTGGTCATGTGCATAATCTGTGCACGCAACGGAGCCATGCCAGCACCGCCTCCAACCCATATCATCTCTTTCTTGGAATCGAAGATAGGATGGAAATCGCCATAAGGACCGCTCATGATAACCTTGTCGCCAGGCTTGCGACTGAAAATATAACTGGAAGCAATACCAGTAGGCACATCCTGGAAACCTACCTGTGGACGTGGTTTGAATGGTGTGGTTGCTATGCGCACGGTGAGCATAATACGATCGCCCTCGGCAGGATAGTTGGCCATGGAGTAGGCTCTGATGGTATCCTCAGGGTTGTGGGCTTTGAGAGAGAATATGTTGAATTTCTCCCACATAGGCAGATAACGGTCGCCTATAGATGCCTTGTCAAAATCCTTATCATAATCGATGGTATCGTAGGCTGGTATCTTGATCTGTGCATAGGAGCCAGGAACAAAGTCCATATGTTCTCCAGGAGGCAATGCCACAATAAACTCCTTAATGAAACTCGACACGTTGTTGTTGGAGATGACTGTACACTCCCACTCTTTAACGCCCATCACACTCTCGGGCACCTTTATCTTGAGGTCGCCCTTGACCTTGCACTGACATCCCAGACGCCAATGGTCTTTAATCTGCTTGCGGGTGAAATGACTCTTCTCCGAGTCGAGAATGTCGCCACCGCCCTCCAGCACCTGCACTTTGCACTGACCGCATGATGCCTTGCCACCGCAGGCAGAAGGAAGGAATATTCCATTTTCGTTGAGTGTGGCCATGAGGTTGCCTCCCTGCTGCACCCTTATGTCTCTGTCTCCATTGATATTAATGGTCACCTCTCCGCTGGGCGAGAGATATTTCTTTGCCACCAGTAGTACCACCACAAGCAGCAGTATAGTTGCCAGAAATACCAATACACTGGTTAATATAAATTCTATCATAACTGATTTTATGTTGTTTGGTGATACGTTATATTTTGAGTCCCGAGAAGCACATCATGGCCATGGCCATGAGTCCTACGGTGATGAAGGTGATGCCCAGTCCCTGCAGTGGTTTGGGCACATCGCTATACTGCATCTTCTCTCTGATGGCTCCCATAGACACTATGGCGAGGGTCCAACCGATACCGCTGCCAATAGCATAGACGAAGGCATCGAGGATGGAACCGATATACTGGCTATTGGAAGGGTCGAGATTGATGCGCTGCTGCATAAATAGCGATGCTCCCATGATAGCACAATTGACAGCGATGAGGGGCAGGAAAATACCTAAGGCTGAATAGAGCGAAGGCGAATAGCGCTCAACAATCATCTCGACAAGTTGCACAATGCCCGCTATTACTGCTATGAAGAGTATGAAACTCAGGTATGAAAGGTCTACACCCTCAACGAGGCAGTCGGGACCAAGTATCTTGGTCTGAAGGAGATAGTCTACAGGCACTGTTACTGCCAGCACAAAGGTGACAGCCAGGCCCAAACCCAGAGATGTTTTTACATTCTTTGAAACAGCAAGATAGGAGCACATGCCGAGGAAGAATGCGAATATCATGTTGTCTACGAATATAGACCTGAAAAATAAGCTTATCAAATGTTCCATTGAATTGATTCTTTTTTGATAATACAATTAGTGATCTTTCTCTTTCATCCGGCTATTATTCTTTCATTCGGCTGCGGTGTACCCATATCACGCATCCCACGAGGATGAGCGCCATGGCAGGCATGGTCATCATACCATTGTTGAGATAGCCAGCATCATAGGCACAGGATGGTATTACCTGAAAGCCCATGAGCGAACCGCGACCAAGCAATTCGCGCACGCCTCCCACAATCACAAGAATCATGGCATATCCCAATCCGTTGCCAATACCATCGATAAGACTGGCCAAGGGTTTATTTTGCATGGCGAAGGCCTCGAGACGTCCCATGAGGATACAGTTGGTGATGATGAGTCCCACATATACAGAGAGTTCCACACTCACATCATAGGCAAAGGCCTTGAGCACCTGGCTAACCACCGTCACGAGGGCTGCTACCACCACGAGTTGCACTACTATACGGATGCGCGTGGGGATGGTGTTGCGCAGGCATGAGATGATTACATTGGCAAAGGCGGTGATGATGGTAACGGCCAGTCCCATCACTATGGCCGGTCGCAGCTGTGATGTGACCGCAAGGGCCGAACAGATGCCGAGCACCTGCATGAGCACGGGATGATCGGTGCTCAGTGGATTGGTGAACACCTGCTTATATTCTTTTGATAGTTTTCCCATTGTCGTTTGGTTTATTTTTTGGTTACACTCTGGATTGCTTTCTGATATCTGCTCATGCAGTCGTGGAGCATGAGACTAACACCATCGGAGGTGAGGGTGGCACCAGTGATGCCATCACAGGTATAGGAGTCAGCAGGCTTGCCATCGCTCTTTCTTACCTTTATGGACACCTCACCCGACTGGTTGGCTATGAGTTTGCCACGGAACTGATTCTGAAAGTCTTTGCTATCTTTGATCTCAGCACCCAGACCGGCAGTCTCGCTTTCGTGATTGAAATAGGCTCCATAGATGGTATTACCATCGGCATCAAGGGCTATATATCCCCAAATGGGACCCCATAGACCCATGCCATACACGGGCACCACATACTTGGTCTCGCCTTGCACCTCGCACACATAAAGCGCCAGACGCCCCTGCTTATAGTCAGCACTGGTAAGGCGGAAACCATCACTCTCGCCCCCCTGCTTTCCTTGGGCCAGCACGGTGCCCTCGGCATCAAAAATCATGTCGGCCTTGATGGTGTTGGCATAGGTATCCTCGGCATCAGCCTTGTCTATATCTCGCATGTTAAGTGCTGATAGCACCTGCATCTTCTTGTCTAATGACACGTTGACATCTTGCATGGGCTTGAGTTGCTTATAGACAAAGGCCAGCACAAAAGCCACGATAACCACCATCACGGTGCTATACATTATTATATATGTATTGGAATTGATATTAAATCCCTTTTTCTTATTTTCTGCCATGGTGTATGTCTATTTATTGGTTCTCATTCTATTAAGTCGCTTGGTAATATTGCTCTGCACCACACAATAGTCGATGAGAGGGGCAAACATATTGGCAAAGAGAATGGCCAGCATCATTCCTTCAGGATAGCCGGGGTTCATGACACGTATGATGATGGCAAGTACTCCGATGATGAAACCGAAGAAATATTTGCCAGTCTCGGTGCGGGCACTGGTGACAGGGTCGGTGGCCATGAAAACGGCACCGAATGCAAAACCGCCCAACAAAAGATGCTCATACCAAGGCAGCGGACTCATGTCGGAATACTGGAATATGGCTGCCATGAGCGAACCTCCCACAAACACGCTTAGCATGGTTTTCCAACTGGCTATGCCAGTGATGAGCAGTATAAGGGCACCGATGCCTATACATATCACGCTGGTTTCGCCGATGCTACCAGGGATGGTGCCAATGATCATATCACTTAGGCTGGCAGTGGTAGCACCCGACTGGGCAAGGCTGCCCAATGGGGTTGCTGCGGTGAAGGTGTCGGGCAAGGTGTTGCCCAGACCAAGGATCTGTTCATTGGCAACCCATACTGTGTCGCCGCTCATCTCGGTGGGGTATGAAAAGAAGAGGAAGGCACGAGCCACCAGGGCTACATTGAAGATGTTCATGCCAGTGCCACCGAATATCTCCTTGGCAAATACCACTGCAAAGGCTACGGCCAATGCCAGTATCCACAATGGGCACTCTACAGGAATGATCATAGGGATGATGATGCCAGACACGAGGTAGCCTTCTTGTATCTCCTCACCTTTCCACTGAGCCCAAATAAACTCAATGGTCAAGCCCACTATATAACTGACCAATATCTTGGGTAGCACGGCCAGCAGGCCAAAAGCGAACAACTCAAATATGGATGCCGATGACAGTGAGCCAGCAGCTGCATAGTTTTGGTATCCAACATTATACATACCGAAGAGAAGAGCTGGCAGCAGGGCTATCACCACCATGCTCATGATTCGCTTGGAGTCTATGGAGTCGTGGATATGACACCCTCGTGCAGAAGCTGTGTCGTTGGGCACATAGAGGAAGGTTTCCAAACCATCAAACACGCTCCTAAAAGCATGCAGTTTGCCATCTTTCTCAAACTGCGGTTTTATCTTGTTTAAATAATTTCTTAATGCACTCATAATTTCTTTGTTTAATATCTTGGATATGGATAGGGATGATGCCGCAAGGGGAAGGTTACAGGTTCTCCTTGCGCAGCATGTCGAGGCCCTCACGTACTATGCGCTGCAACTCGAGTTTGGAACTATCGACAAACTCAGCAAGGGCAAAATCCTCGGGCGATACTTCATAGATACCCAACTGCTCCATACGGTCTATATCGCCCGCCAGAATGGCCTTGATGAGATATTCAGCATAGATATCCATGGGGATTACCTTGTTATATTCGCCGCTCATGATCATGTGTCGCTGGCCACCCTTGATGCGGGCATCGGGGGAGTAACGTCTGCTACCACCCAAGAGCCATGAGAAATAACTGCGACTGGTAGAGAATTGACCGAAACGTGGCATTATCCATCCCACAAACTCATCTGCATTGGCACCCTCATCAATAACGGTGACTTCGCTGCTGTGGGCTCCAAGATAACCATTAATATCGGTAGTACGACCAGTGAGCACATTGCCATTGATGATGCGAGCATCCTTGCCGTCATTGATTATGCTGTTGGATAACAGAGTGGAAAGTTCCTGCCCCACCAGCATATCGGCATACATTGGCTTGATAACACGTGGACCACAAAGGGCTACAGTGCGGTGCATGTCTACCCTACCCTCAAGAAACAGACGACCAAACATGATAACAGCCGTGGGGTCTACAGTCCACACAACCTCGCCCTTATTTACAGGACAAAGATGATTGACATGAACGCCCACATTGCCCGCTGGGCAGGGACCATCAAACACAGTGACCTCAGCATCACGGGCAGACACGAGAGCAGGTGCACTCATGCGGCTGCCTATGCCCAGATATACGGGGGCTATCTTTGACAGGGCGGTGATGCCAGTCTGAAACTCGTTTTCCTGACCGCTCAACTCATATTCGAAATCGGCAGCAAGGGGTTTGTCGCGAAGGGCCGAAACAAAGACAGCCTTAGGAGTAGTGGACTCATTGGTTGAAACGGCATAGGGAAGCTGATCAATAAAGCCAAAAAGGCCTGCCTCAAGAAGACATTCCTTTACTTCAGCTCCACTCAACGTTGTAACGTCTTTCTTGCCAAAGTCTACATATTCCTGCTCACTATCGGCAGATACTGACACGCCAAGCACCTTGCGGCGGTCGCCACGGATGACAGCGGTAACAACTCCGCTCACAGGCGACGCAAACTTTACTCTCGGGAAATTTTTGTTGATAAATAGGGCATCGCCAGCCTTGACCTTATCGCCCTCTTTCACTACCACCTTGGGAACAACGCCAGTGAAATCATCAGGACACAAGCAATACTTGCCGTTGGATTTCACCTTCATCTTCTCATGAGCGGCAGCACCATTGAGACGAATGTCAAGACCTTTGCGCAACTGGATAATGTTTGCCATATACAATCTTTTGGTTTAGACATTGAATAGTTGTGCTGCAAATTTACGAACTTTTTTGGTAATAATGACCATTTTTTAAAGAAAAATAAAAATAAAGTTCCCCATGGCACCTTTATGACATGGGGAATTGATTTATATCATCTGGTTAAAGGTGGGTTCTATAAATTCCCACTGTCAAAATGATTATTATTTTGATGAACTATGTATGACTTCCATTAATATGGAATTCAATTTTTTCAGAATGTGTAGCCGAGTGTAAAGATGAGTTGATGGCGTTTGTTGCTGACATCCACACTCTGCGGTTTGTTGGCGGACTCATAGCAATCATAGAATGGAGTGAAAACACCATCGGTCTGACTATACTGGTATGCCATATCGAGATTTACGCTACCCACCTTATATCCAAAGCCGGCAGTGATACGATAGGTGTCTTTCCAGTTGGTATAGTCCATAGATGATGAATAGTATACTCCATTGCTACTTACCATATTGTCTTTCACTCCCGTGTCCTTATAAATAGGCGACACGTAATTGAAACCTAGACGAACAGCCAATGAAGGTTCTGGCTTCAGTTCGGCACCCAACTTCACTGTGGTTACTCCTTTGAGGGTCTTAGAGGTATGATCGTTCATGTCGCGGTCGCTCTCGCTGTTGTAATCACCAGACCATGAGTCCCAGCTGGTGTTCACCCTATTATCGATGCTTGAATAGTCGGAATAGTCGATGGAAGCGCCAAGGGCGAGAAAATTGTCAATGGTATGGCCGAGGCTCAAACCGAAATTCCATGGGGTATTGAACTTAAACTCGTAACTCTCTTGGTTAGTCAATCCGCTATTGCTCTCGTAAGTATTTGGATTGGCATCCTTGTCATCTACCCACATACGTGTAAGATTATTGGTGGTCAGTTCATAGAACGTAGGGGAAGCTATGGAGAGCCCGATGCGGAAGGGAGATTCTTCAATAGGACGGAAGATGACACCGGCCTTGATATCGAAACCCGTTCCCGTGATCTCACGGTCGTCTTCAACCATCGTGCCTCCCAGATTCTCGGGATTGCGAGTGAAATACTCCGAATAATTAGAATATGAGCGATAGTGTACATCCTTGATACCGAGGGTAAGACCGAGGAACACCCTATCGTTGAGATTGCCACTAAGATTGAAATCATAAGCTCCAACATATCCCTTGTTGTATTTCTGCATCAGATAATTGTCGCCTTCATAGTAATACATGGCATCTTGTCCTGTAACCAAAGGATTGAAGTTGACAGTATTCCAATAGAGATAGTCGAGTTGGCTACACTCTATATAGTCGGAAGTGACGGTGCCGAAATCATTGGGGTTGTCGCGCTCAACATAGGCGAAACCACGGTCGTTGCCATTCTCATCAATAGCCTTGTTATAAGACACTCTGTTTTGGGAACCTCCATTGAGATTGCCTCCGGCAAACATCAGAAAGTCGAAATTGCGACTCTTATGATAGTTGAAGCCGAAATTGAGAAACGACTGGCGGCCTGTGCGTGACACATAGATAAAACCAGCCTGATCGAAACTCATGTTTGTCTTGTTGCCACCCCCAAACTCTACAGCATCTTTCTGAGACACCATGCCGAAGGAGAGGCTTGCATTGGAATGACGGAAGAGACCAATACCCGCAGGGTTAGTGCTGATTGTAGAGATGTCGGCACCAAGGGCATCAAGGGCTCCGCCCATACCCACATAACGCGCTGTGCCATTCAGATCCTGAGTAGCAAGGTTGGCATTCTCATATGTTTCCTGTGCCTGCACTGATAAGATTGAGACCATCAGAGACAGAGCAATAATCATTTGCTTTTTCATACCTTATTGATATTTACATCATTAATAATTGTTATTGCAAGTGGGGATAGCAACTCATCTGCGGCCACCACCACGACTACCGCCACCAAAGGAACCGCCTCCACGGCTACCGCTACCAAAGGAACCGCCACCACTGAAACTGCCACCGCTACGGCTACCTCCACCAAACGAACTGCGACTGCCACCGCCAAAGGAATTGCGATCAGAAGATGGAATTGATGACACCTTGCGCTCACTATTACTGTTATTGAAACGATTTCCACTAACAGTGCTACGATCGTTTACTTTTGAATTGTTTCTGCCATTAACCGAACTGCGGTTGCCGCTCAAGTTGCCATTGCCACGGTTGCCGCTTATTGTGCCACCATTGCGACCGCCACTCAAGCTGCCATTACTCCAACTGCGGGTTCCACCATTTCTCGAGGGCAGATAATTACGGTTGCCATTTCGGTCAGAAAAGCGGTTGAGCGTTGTGTTGCCCATACCATGATTACGTGTGCCAGACGCATTTCCAAAGTATCGTGTGCCGACATAATAGGTTGGTGTCCAATGACATCCCCAATGCCATGAATAATAATGGTGATGATAGGGATATCCCCAATACCACGGATCGTACCATGACCAATAAGCATAGGATGGCGACCAATACCAAGAGTCATAATACCATGGATCATACCATCCATACCAACTATGCCATCCGTACCATGACGATACTCTTCCATCACGATATCCAGCCCAATAAGAATCTCGCCACTCATAATCGTCAAAACGACTCATGCGACGAGTATACTTGTAGTCTTCCTCTTCATCATCGGGTGCCACATATACGGTATCATTGACACCTGCACGACCATCGAAACTGACCACCTCATTGTCTGCCGAATCCAAAAGGACATAACTGCTGCGCGCCATGCGGTTGTATTCATCTACATCGCGAGTTGGAATACGTGTGCCTTTTTCCAAGTCAACAATACGCTCCTTCTTTATCTCGGCATCGATATTCTTTTTGGTGGGCACAAAATACATGTCATCCTGTGCATGAGTTCCAATAGACATCATTGCCACTAATCCGATAAAAACATGTCTTTTCATACTGCAAATATAATTTAAATTGTTATTCTGATGCAAAATTAGTTGATTTCTAAATGCAAAAATACGGAAAATCCCCATACAACAATAGGTATTCCCCTATTTTTATTGATTATTCACAATAATGCAATAAAATATTGACTTGCGGATTCAACTAATAAGTGCAAATCTACGAAATCTTTTCATAAAAGCACTCTCTTGGTGTTGAGTAATTGAGTTTTTCTCTTACTCTCTTTTCCATCAGGCGTTTCAGGACCCGCCCAATATGGTTTGCAGATGCCGCATTTTGCATAATTGATTACCATTAAACTTGCAAAATATTCAAATATTCAAATATTCACTGGGGTCTCTTTGCCACACGCAGGGGCGCGTACCTATTATATATAGGGGATTCCTTATAACTACCACGCTTCTCTCCTTTTAGCACCAGGCCACTCTTTATCAGTCCTCACATGATGATATGATGCCGTATATTATATTCTATGTTGATGGTATCAGAGGTGCCACCACAAAGACTTGTAGGTTAGGATACATCCACAATTGAGAATACATTGTTCTGACGTATGGCTTTTCAAAAGCCTCATCGTCGCAGTCAATATTGGTATTTTCAGTATTATTTTCATCATTGCCAGTATTTTCCTTAATATAATAATGTACGCGCGCATCTGCGTGTAACAAAGAGGCCCCAGTGAATATTTGAACATTTGAACATTTCTCTCTTTGCTTTTGTCAACACTTGTTTTTGCATCACAAGAATAACTGTTCTTGCATCACAATAATAACTGTTCTTGCATCACAAGAATAACTATTCTTACATCACAATAATAACTGTTCTTGCATCACAAGAATAACTGTTATTGCATCACAAGAATAACTATTTGGTTGTCTATGTTCACTCAGTCTCTGCGCCCAAACAACGGTAGCACTGCCAACAATAGCATTGCAACAAGAAAGCCGTTGTGATTGTTCCAACCAACGTAATGGCCCACCAACAGAAGAATCAACGACAATGCTGATATCAGCAAGCCGTATTTATATAATAGGAGGCGCAACGAATAAATCATCCTTTTTATACTCATAATTGCAAAATATAATCATTTATTGTGCAAAAGTACAAATAATATTTGGCAGAAAGAAAAAAAATTACTACCTTTGCACCGCATTTTGCAAAATTAACAAATTAATTAATTAAAGTAGTATGAATCAATACGAAACCGTTTTCATTTTAACTCCCGTTTTGTCTGATGAACAGATGAAGGAAGCGGTCGCAAAATTCAAGAAGGTTCTCACCGACAATGGTGCTGAGATCCTGAATGAGGAGACCTGGGGATTGAAGAAGATGGCTTACGCTATTCAGAAGAAGTCTACAGGTTTTTATTGTCTGTTGGAATTCAAGGCTGAGCCATCCATCGTGAAGAAACTCGAAATTAGTTATCGTCGCGATGAGAAAGTAATCCGTTTTATCACAGTTAAGCTCGAGAAGTATGCTGCACAGTATGCTGAGAAGAGAAGAAACAAGTACGCTAAAAAAGAGGAGGCTTAAATCATGGCACAGGAATCAGAAATCAGGTATTTGACTCCACCATCAGTGGACAACAAGAAAAAGAAGTATTGCCGTTTCAAGAAGAGCGGTATCAAGTACATCGACTACAAGGATCCAGAGTTCCTCAAGAAGTTCCTCAACGAGCAGGGTAAGATTCTGCCACGTCGCATCACTGGAACCTCTTTGAAGTATCAGCGTCGTGTGGCACAAGCCATCAAGCGTGCCCGCCAGATTGCCCTCTTGCCATATGTAACTGACTTGATGAAATAATCTAACAAGGAGGACAAAGAATGGAAATTATACTTAAAGAAGATATCATCGGTCTTGGATTCAAGAACGATATCGTGAATGTTAAGGCTGGTTACGGCCGCAACTATCTCATCCCTACAGGTAAGGGTGTTATCGCTTCTCCTTCTGCCAAGAAGGTGTTGGCTGAGAACCTCCGCCAGCAGGCTCGCAAGCTCGAAGCCGAGAAACAGGCTGCCGAGAAGAGAGCAGAGGCTATCAAAGATGTTGCTCTCGTTATCAGCGCAAAGGTGAGCGCCACTGGCGTTACCTACGGTTCTGTTAATGCAGCCCAGGTGGCTGAGGCTCTCCAGAAGCTCGGTCATGACATCAGCCGCAAGATTATCGTTATGCGTGACATCAAAGCAGTGGGCGATTATGTAGCTACTGTCTACTTCCACAAGGAGGTTGTAGTAGAGGTGCCTGTAAAGGTGGTAGCAGAGAATGCTTCTGTGGCTGAAAAGTCTACTGAAGAGGCTCCCGCTGCCGAAGTAGTTGAGGCTCCCGTAGCTGAGACTGAGGCTCCCGCTGAGGAGACTGAGGCTCCCGCCGCAGAATAATAGATAGGAAGTAACTTCGAAAGAAAATCTATTTTGTCGCTATGACAAAAATGAGGGTGTACCGATATTTGGTACACCCTCTATTTTTACTTACTCTTTAGAGTATTATTACTCCTCTGCAGTTTATTACTCCCCCTCTGGAGTAATGAGTTTATATCCCTTGCCGTGGATATTGATAATCTCTATCTGATCGTCATCCTTAAGATGTTTGCGCAGTTTGGTGATATACACATCCATAGAGCGAGCATTGAAATAGTTGTCGTCTATCCAGATGGTTTTAAGTGCGAAATCACGCTGCAGGATCTCATTGGCATGGCTACATAGAAGAGCGAGCAACTCGTTTTCCTTTGTGGTGAGTTTAGTCTGCTTGTCTCCGATGGTGAGCAACTGCTTCTGGGTATCGAAGGTGAAGCGACCAATCTTATAGAGTGTGCTCTCCTTGGTCTTCTTGCCTCTAACACGACGAAGGATAGCCTCTATACGGAACACGAGTTCTTCCATTGAGAATGGCTTGGTGATATAATCATCTGCACCAATCTTGAAACCCTCCAGGATATCCTCTTTGAGTGTCTTGGCAGTGAGGAAGATGATAGGCATCTCCGGACTACCAGCTCTGATTTCCTGTGCAAGGGTGAAACCATCTTTCTTTGGCATCATCACATCCAGCACACAAATATCAAATTTTCCTTTGAGGAATGCACGGTAGCCCTCTTCGCCATCGGCACAGAGTTCTGCCTCATAGTTCTTTGCATCAAGATACTCACGAAGGAGCATACCCAGATTCTCGTCGTCTTCACAAAGAAGGATCTTCAATTTATTATCTTCCATAGTTTATTGGTTTTGTGGGCGTCAATGCAGACACTCTCTTATGAGCATTTACATATGAACCCGGGTTAAACATAATTTTTCAGTCTTTTATCTCTGGTAGAGAGACGGTGAAGATAGTACCTTTGCCGTATTCGCTCTCTACATGTATTTCTCCTTTATGCAAGTCAATGATAGTTTTTACGTATGCCAGTCCGAGTCCAAAACCCTTGGCATCGTGACGGTTGCCCGTATGTACGCGATAGAACTTATCAAAGATCTTTCTCAGGTTGTCTTTCTTGATACCCATACCTGTGTCGCGTATTGAGAGTAAGAGTTTGCCGTTTTCATTCCATGTGCGCAGATAAATATCCAGAGGTTTGTCTTGCTGGCGATATTTTACAGCATTATCAAGCAGATTGAAGATTGCATTTTGGAAATGAGTTTCATCCACGTAAATAGATGAGTCTACGGCTTCTATCTGAGTATAGATTTTTCCTCCCGTATGCTCCACTCGGAGTGTGAAAGAATTTGCTATAGACTCCACCATCTCATTGAGATCTAACTGTTTTTTCTTGAATACCACCTTGTTGCGGTCAAACATCGACATCTGTAGAACTTTCTCCACCAGAAATCTCAGACGTTTTGATTCGTCATTAATTACTCCACCGAGATGAGCCATCATTTTCTCGCTCTTGACAACACTCGAGTCATTAAGCATTTGTGCAGCCAATGATATGCTGGCTATTGGTGTTTTGAGTTCGTGTGTCATATTATTAATGAAATCATTCTTGATTTCTGTATATCGTTTTTGTCTGAATATCACAACGATTGTGAATATGAATGTAACCAGAAGCACAAGTGTGAAAACCACCGATGGTATCATAAATCGTATGCTCGAGAAAATATACCCCGAGATATCAGGGAAATGAATGCGTACTACACCCATCTTCGACGATGGGTCATTACGGAAAAGCATCTGCGAGTATGTATATGACTGTCCTTCATCTGTATAATCAGGGCATCTGTATACCTCTCTTCCATCAGCAGTAGATACGGTGAAATGATATGGAATTGAGATACCATTATTAAGCAGTTCTGCTCTAATGTCCTGGTCGAGGAGTTTAAAATTAATGCGCTCCTTGAGTGGTTTTTCGCTTGCAGTATAGAGTATACTATATACAACCTCGTCGAGCAGTGCCTTCTGATACACATACCTATTGCGCACAATCTCCTGAAGCGACTTTGAGGCCTCATTGATACTGTTCTTGTCATTACGCAATATCATAGCCTTGGGCACTGATGATGGTTTTGTTGTTATGGTCTTGAGTTGAAACGATGAATAGATGGTACCATCCTTGCCAGCCACCGCATATTGGTGAGTATGTTGCACAGGGCCATTGAGGGTGCCATCGGCAAGCATTATGGAGTCTTTCTGATAAGCTCTACGTTCTGTCTCATTGACATCACGTTGAAGGTATCTGAGAGTCTCGTTGAGTTCGAGATTTCTCGATGCCTGATAGAGACTGCGGTTGACAGACTCGTCAAACTGCTCTTTCTTCATCTTTGCCATCTCTTCGATATAGGATATCTGAAGATAGAGCAAACCGAGAAAGGATAGTCCCATGACTATTGCTATTGTCCAAATCGTTGACTTCTTCATGACCGCAAAGATAGCACATTATTTGATATGTTAAAAGCATTTTGTTAATCGATAATAATGTATTTAACAAAATTAACCATATCTGATAATTGTAATTGCATATATTTAACCTGGTATCTATGGTTGTTGTATATCTATACCGTGATCAATAGTTGATGATCTATAAGTGTATGGGAGGGTATGTGGCAAAAGAAATATAAAAAAGGACCCTATGCATGTCGCACAGGGCCCTAATACATTTAAAACAAAAGTTTCAAATTATCGATTAGTTGACGTTCGTGTAATCAAAATTTGTTGTTAATATACATATTAGAAGAACAAGTAGCGCTTATCCTTAACTCCAGCATTCATGTACAGTTCGTTCATAAAACGTCCTGCAGCCTGAAGGGCCTGCTGATTAAGTTTCTGTGTATACACCTTCTCGTCATACTTGGCTCCCTGACGGGCCTGACTCTTGATAACCTTGAGCATATAAGCACCTCCATTGCCCTTAACAACATGTGAACACATCTGGCCAGCCTTGGTGGCTGCCACTGCACCGCTCAATGCAGGTTCGCTGGCACCAGTAGCCTGTACGAAGACAGGTGCAGCGAAGGTAACCTGAGATACTGTCAACACCTGTGCACCCTTGGCCTTTGCATCAGCAATGCTCTTGGCTCCAGCAAGTTTAGACTTAAGCAATTCAAACTTCTTATCCTTGATCACTTCAGCCTTTAACATATCCTTGACATCCTCAAGTTTACGGTATCCTTCCTTGTGGATATTTGTAACTGCCACTACAAGCAGGTGGTCGTTGTTGCCACATTCATAGAGTGGAGATATCTGTCCCTTCTCTGCATCAAACACCCATTTCATAGCATCACGTGTGGCACGAACTCCAGCCACATAATGCTCGGCACTGCTCATGTCTGCACGCTCAAGAACTTTGAAACCATATTTGGCTGCATTTTTCTCAAGTCCATCGATAGTCTGGTTCTCTGATACGAACTGGCTGAACTTATTATAAGCAGCAGAATAAGTAGTCTTTGAGAAATCTATAGAATGCTTAACGATAGCAACCACATACTTATCTTTCACAGCCTTGCGATCTGTAACCACCAGAATGATGTTACCCTGAGAAACAGACAGGTTTTTAACCTCACCCACTGCAGAAGTGTTGAAAGCCTCAATGAGAGCTTTAGTATCAGCATCTATGCTGGGAGAATTCTCATACATAGAAGAAGTGATCCAACGCTTGGTGGCATCCTGACCATATTTCTTGGCAAGTGCCTCGATATCAGCACCACCCTTGATAGCGTTATAGATACTGTCAGCACGCTTTGCAGTTTCATCTGCAGTAGCACCAGCCACAAAGAGCTGTCGGCACTCTACAGAATCAGGGAGAGAAGCCTTTGAGATTAGTTTCACTACATTGAGAGTATTATCTGATGCAGTTTCAAATGGTTTGGTTGTTTCTCCTACAGACATAGAGTCTATACGATTCTTGATGTCATAAGGTAGGGCATTCTTGGTAACGGCGATGCCAGTATATGCAATCTGCGACTGAGCCTTGCGAACCACCTCTGCAGGAGCATCCCCCTTCTCGAGGGCAGCCTGAGCATCTGTCATAGTCTTAAGAAGTTCCTTGCGGTCTGCATCAGAAGCCACTACTTGGAAATCAACATACTTAATATCTCTAGTTTCTGCAAACTGACGGAACATCTCCTTTTTCTCCTCATATTTGGCTTTGAGGTCAGCATCTGACACTTTCACATCGGTATCCTTAACACCTGAATAAGGAAGAGCAGCCAATTGGATGTCGCTCTCATTGTTTTCTGCTTCAAAAGCCATTTTGGCAGAAATGGAGTTAGTGATAAGGCTGTGTGCGATAAGAGACTGGTATTTCATTGCGAGAATCTGCTGGCGCATTGTTTTCTCTATATACTTCCAGTATTTGTAGATAGTGTTGTACTGCTCAGCCACCTGTGGGTTCTGTGTACCAATATTTTTGTAGTCAGCCAAGAACTTGGTGAGCATGGATGCGTCAAAGCGTCCAGTCTGCTGGTTTACGAAAGGAGTCTGCATAAGCATTGGATTGCTACCCTCCTTGATTACGTTCTGTAGTTCAGCATCGGTAACTGTGAGTCCGAGTTTTTCAGCCTCATCAGCCACAAGCGCATTCTGAACATAAGTGTTCCAAACCTGATCTTTGAGTTGGTTGAGTTCCTCATCGGTAAAGTTGTCTCTACCTTGTGTCATTTTGATGACTTCCTGATACTCGTCAACGAGTTCCTGGAATTCCTGAACAGAGATCTTTTGTCCCAACACTTCGCCTACCTGCTGACGCTTCTCATTGCTTGTGGCTTCACAAGAGCGGAAGGCTTCTTCAGCGATAAACGCAAAGAGGCCAAGACCGATAATGATAATCAAGGTCACACCTCTTTTTCTGATTTTTCCTAATATTGCCATTTGTTTTGTATTATTTATTATTTTTGTTTATTCAGTTGAGCACGCAAAATTACACATTTTATATGAAAAAACGTCATGTTTCTGCAAAAAAAAATGTTTATTTGCTCACTTTTAGTTTAACCAATTCAATTTTTGTACGTGTACTCTTGATTATTTGGAACTCATAACGTCCAATTGTTACCTTTTCGTTGAGTTTTGGTATGCTCTGATATTCATGCAAAATCAAACCTCCCACGGTGATGTATTCATCACTCTCGGGCAGTTCCAACATCAACAAGTCATTGGCTTTTTCGATCTCAAGGCGAGCAGAGAGGAGATATTCATCTGTGCCTATCTGCTTGGCCACATACTGGTTGGTATCATGCTCGTCTTCTATATCGCCGAAAATCTCTTCCACCATATCTTCAAGACAAACTATTCCACTCGTGCCTCCAAATTCATCCACAACCACTCCAATGGATTTCTTTTGCTGTAGGAAATTATGCATAAGTTTGCTGGCAGACATAGTCTCTGGCACATAAGGCAACTGCCTCACACTTTCTTTCCATTTTTCGGGATTGCGGAAAAGATCGGAACTATGAATGTATCCCACCACGTGGTCTATATCATCCTTGTAAACAATAATTTTTGAGAAGCCGCTCTCGATAAATCGGTTGAGGAGTTCTTCTACCGTGCAACTTTCTATGTCAACAGCCTCCACCTCTGTGCGTGGCACCATACAGTCTCTCACCTTAGTATCGGCAAAATCGAGTGCATTTTGGAATATCTTAACCTCGTCTTCAATATCCTCATCATCCTTGGCATTATCTATGCTCGTCTGCACAAGATAATCGAGGTCTACCTTTGTGAATCCCTTGTCGTTATTATTATTTTCAATGTCTATACGGAAAATAAGCAGCAAAATCTTTGAAAGAAACGTGGAGAAACGAGAAATAGGATAAAGCACTATATAACATGCCATCACAGGCAGTGCAAAAAAGGAAAGGAGTGCATTAGCATTGCTTTTGAATATGTATTTTGGCAGAAACTCCCCCGTAAAGAGCACCACCACGGTGCTTAGGATGGTATCGGCAGCCACACGCTCACCATCTGTGAGTGATCCGAACAGCAGTTTGTCAAAAATGGTAGCAAAGAGGATACCATATACAACCAGAGCTATATTGTTTCCCACGAGCATGGTGCTCACAAAATTATTGGGGTGCTTATAGAAATATCCTATCACCCTTTGTGACAGTGCATTTCTGCTGGGGTCAATCTCGGCCAACAACCTATTGCTCGATACGAATGCTATCTCCATACCTGAAAAGAATGCAGACAACAGCAACGTAACTATAAGTCCTATTATCTCTAAAGTCATCTCGAAATTATTGGGTTCATATTTTCATTATGCAGTTTCTGTAAGCGTGCATCTACTGGTTAAACTGCTTTTGTGAAGCATGTCTCTTGACAGGTTCACGCTTAGAAGGTTTCAACGTATCGGTGGGCACGGCGGTTGCACCTGAAGCATTGTTAGTTTGCGTCTGCTGAGTTTGCTGGGTTTTATTGTCTCCATCTAAATCAGACTTGACAAAGGAACCCTTGGAATTACTCACGGTGTAATGGCGCATGTGTTCATCACTAAGGAAATAAGTACCTTCAAGGGTTCTGTCTGGGGTAATAACCTTTGATGGTTTGTGGCTATAAATCTCATGCTTGTATCCGTCCCAGAATAGTTCATCACTGTAGAAACGCATACCATTTACATTTCTTACTCGCACTCTACCACGCAGTTCCCATAGTTTTTTTGTGTCGTAATACCATGCAGTGTCGGCCTGAATATATGCCTCGACTTGGAATTTCTCATCAAACTGTTCCAAGAAAATACCTTTTTCGAATGTCCACCTCGAAGGATTCTTGACGGTGTTGACATCCCACCTTTCGGTTACAATACGGTATTTAATTACTCCAGAATCAGAGATGAGCGTATTTACGCCATAGCTGGTCATCATCGACACCGAATCTCGCTCATAGATGGCTGGTGCCACATGCTCCTTGGGATTGGAACATCCCAGCAATGCCAAAAACGATACAAGGATGAGGCCAAGCCCCATCCTCAAATTACTTTTCTTTTGGTTTATATATCCTTTCTTTATACTCATGATATTACTCAACCTTCCAACTCATAAACCATCTTTCATTGAAGGTAATACCGATATTTATACGGAAGGTGTTTTCTGTAATCAGGTCTTTAGCTGACGAACGGACCCACTGACCAGAGATATTGAGTATGGAACGATTACTCCAACTATTGCTGATGGGTATACCGAAACCAGCACTCACGCTGTATTCCTTGGGACCATCCACACCATTAACCTTGAAATAAGGAGTGGAATATGAGGCACCCACACGGTAACTAATACGTTTCAACAGATTGCGGCTCATCAAATCAGGCGTCCACTGCCCACCGATGGTTACCTTATGCCTATCCATAAGCAGTCCGCTTTTGGTTATATAATCATCATCTGAAGTAGAAATAGGATAATCAATATTTGACCATTTCATAAACTGATAGTCAGCTCCAATGAGTAAACGAGTACCTTTTTTGTATGTAGCACCCACAGTGAAGGTATGTGGTATGGCAAGTGCATCCTTTACAGTGACAGTGTCAGAAGATGACACACTGGTCTGAGGGTCTGTCTTACTGAACACCATCTGCGGGTCGGCCCCCAACTTATGCCCGAAAGAATATGTTGCACCTAATGTTAGGATATTGTCGCCACCGAGTGATTGCTCCCACTGCATACCGAAATCAAGTTTATAACTGCGTATGTTTGCAGAATATGTTTTGGTCATGGTGTTTACATAAGCATCAGAACTGGCCATAGACAGCGTGCGCGTATAGTCACCCCAGAGGTAGCCGAAGTTGGCACCCACCGACAGAGGTTTAAATAATCTGTATCCCAAGCCCAGGAATGCCACATGTATGCCTCCCTCGCCTGAGAATGTGCTGGTAAGAGTTTCAGATGTATTCTCTACTGGACGTTTGGATGAATAATTATATCCGATATTTGAATATGGTAGAATACCAAATGTACACCCCAGATTCTTTAACATACGAAAAGAGCCTACGGCATATTCGAAATCGGCATTGTTGGCATTAACTTTCCTGTTACCCTCCTTGAAATTGGTAATCTGTCCCGACAGGCCCACATCAAAGAGCATGGTCATAGAGTCTACGATAGAATATGACGCAGGATTCAATACATTGACATTATTGGATGAGCGGATACCCTGAGACAAACCTCCCATACCGCGGTTTATGCCAAGCCCCTGGTCTGCAAGTTCTCCCAATGCATACTGGCTATAAGGGGAATTGGTGCCGCTTTGAGCTGACATATTAATTGAGCAAAAGCCCAAAAGCAGTGCGGTGATAACTATTTTATTCATTTCTGTGATAATTCTTTATTGTATGTTAGAATTCTATTGAGACCCTCCGGTACAATGAAATCGTCTGCAAAGATGCACTTTTTTTCTGAGATGTGCAAATCAAGACGCACTCCACCCGTTAAATAAACCAAAAGAGAAGGATATTTTTCTGAAAATTCTTCTATATACCCCCGCAACTCATATTCTACACCACGCAAAACACCACTGCGTATGGCTGTAGTAGTGTCATATCCCAACGATGGAGTATCGCCCCGTCGACTCACTAAAGGCAACTTGCCTGTATGCTCATGAAGGGCAGAAAGACGAATGCGAGGCCCAGGAGAGATATTACCACCGAGATACTCACCTCTGGAAGTCACAAAATCATACGTAATACACGTGCCGATATCAACAACCAGCACATCATGTCCTTGACTACGCATATATGCTCCTACTGCAGCAGCCAAACGGTCGCTACCGAGAGTAAACGGTGTCTTATATTTATTTATAATAGGTATGGGGGTCACTCCTGACTCCAGATAAATAACTTCAAACGGAAGGCCGTCTATGGTGTTACGTGTGTCGTCATCAATATCAATAACAGACGAACAGATGCCTGCATCAAAAGAATAACTCATGGCAAACTCATGAAGCAGGGCATATTCGCCATGCTCTATGCGACGCGCTTCCACTATCGTCTGATTGTCGAAAGCGACCAGTTTGGTACATGTATTTCCTATGTCAATAGTGAGGTTCATACCATTTCTTTGCTATCAAGGTGCAAAATTATTGAAAAAAAACGAGATAATGACATAGAAAGTAAAAAAAAGGAATTATTTTTGCACTGTGAAACGAATAAAAGGTATTTTGAAGCATTATTTTGCCTTGGCAGCAGTATTTGTTGCCATGCATGTGGGTCATGTCTATGCGCAAGCCCCCCACTACTCCACCGACTCCCTTGTGGTCAGTCTACTCACCTGCTCGCCGCATGATGAGATTTATAGTCTCTATGGTCATACGGCCATCAGGGTAAACAACATGTATACGGGTCAAGACTGGGTGTTCAACTATGGTGTGTTTAGTTTTAGCAAACCATTCTTTGCACTGAGATTTGCAGTAGGACTTACCGACTATGAGCTTGGTGTTATTCCATTTGAGATCTTCAAGAGGGAGTATAAACGGTTTGGTTCGCAGGTAACAGAACAAGTTATCAACCTCTCAATGGAAGAGAAGTTGCAACTGATGATGGCCCTCGACGACAACTATCGCCCCGCCAACAGGGTTTATCGGTATAATTTCTTTTATACCAATTGTACGACACGCGCCAGGGATATCATAGAAAGGAACATATCTGGCAAGGTGATATATTCTGATGACAGCAAGAAAGAAATGACCCTGAGGGAGATGGTAGGTCAATGCACGGCTGGCCATCCATGGGCCACCTTCGGCAATGACCTTTGTTTGGGTTTCCTGGCCGACAGGAAGACATCATTCAGGCAACAGCAATTTTTGCCGCTCAATCTCATGGCCGACTTTAGCCGTGCACAGATATATGAAGCAGGCCAATATCGTCCGTTGGTTGCACAACAAAATATTGCGGTAATGCCTGGGGTTCAGTTCACCACAGAGGCCTTCCCACTCAGACCAATGCATTGCTTTGCCATACTGGCATCGCTCATCGTGATACTAACCGCAATAGGCACATATAAAAGCCGACTCTTTATGGTAATAGATATCATATTGTTTGGACTGGCTGGATTTGCAGGCATCTTCATGACCGCACTATTCTTCTCCTTACACCCCACCACCAGCAGCAACCTCCAGTTCTTGCTTCTCAACCCGCTACATATCGCCACTATGGTGATGGCAATAAGGAAAAAGGCAGGCATAAAGACATGGTGGACAGTGACCATATCCATCGTTCTCTTCTTTCTCGGCACAGCAATACAGAATTATGCAGAGGGAATCACGCTGCTCGCCATTGCCATGCTTCTAAGAAGTACCGTCAACCTCAGATTTGCATACAACAAAAAAATAGCAAACATACATAAACGAAACGACGATGATTGACCACAAACATATATCCCTGTCGGTGATACTGACTATGGCAGCCTTTGAGATGGCTGCTGGACAGGAGTTAGCACAAGCCCCACGACTCGTGGTAAGCATATCCATAGACCAGTTGCGCAGCGACTATCTGGAGGCCTTTGCCCCACTCTATGGCGAAGGCGGATTCAAGCGACTGCTCGACAATGGACTCGTATACCCCAATGCCTCCTACCCTTTCACCCCCGTTGACAGAGCATCGGCAGTGGCATCCGTATCTACAGGCACCACACCCTATTACAACGGCATAGTGGGAGGCAGATGGCTCAACAAAGAAACGCTCAGACCTGTGACATGCGACTCTCCAGGTAGCCTCTCGGTATCTACTATAGGAGACGAACTAAAAGTGGCAACTGGTGGTAAATCAGTGGTTTATGCCATTTCTCCCTTCTGTGATGCTGCCATCATGTCTGCAGGACATGCTGCCAATGGAGCGGCATGGATAGACGACCGCACGGGCAAATGGACATCATCATCCTTCTATTCCCCTTATGCAGGATGGCTCAACGCTTACAGTTCACTAACAGGAGTTATTTCGGCTAAGGAATGGACGCCCATCAGCGACCTTGTTGGCAACTTCAGTTATTTCCTCAGCGGCGGCCTGAGCAAACCATTTAAGCATAAGTTCAACACCGAAAGGAAATTCATACAATACAAAACATGCGGTTTGGTAAACAGCGACGTGACATCTCTCGCCATACAATGCATGACAAGCACCTCTATGGGGCAAGATGCCGTTACCGACCTGCTCTCTATTACCTATTATGCAGGCAATTACGACCATAAACCGCTCAACGAATGCCAGATGGAGCTGCAGGACACCTATGTGCGCCTCGACGAAGACATAGCACGCCTGCTCAACGATATAGACCAGCGCATTGGACTGTCAAAGGTGATGGTTATGGTGACGGGCACAGGTTATACCGACGAAGACAATGCCGACTATGAGAAATTCAAGATACCATCGGGCACCTTCTATCTCAACCGCACCGCCAACCTGCTCAATATGTATCTCGGAGCCCTTTGGGGACAAGGACAGTATATAGAGACCTGCTTTGGTAGGGAAGTATTTATCAACCATAAACTCATAGAATCCAAGCAGATAAGTTTAGCAGAAGCCACTAAACGCTCGCAAGAGTTTTTGCTACAAATGTCAGGAGTTAGAAACGTGTACACCTCACAGCAACTCTTGTCTGAGCATAATCCTCAACTCGCCAAGGTGCGCAATGGTTTTTTTGCCGAACGCTGCGGCGACATCATCATTGAGGTAGCTCCAGGATGGAAGATAATAAATGAAAACACCCAAGAGAGCACACACTCAAGGGCTTCATACATACAGTTCCCTATCATCTTCCTGGGTGCCGCCACAAAAGCCCATAAGGTCGAAACACCCGTAACAACCGATAGAATTGCACCCACAATAGCTAAGACTATACGCATAAGAGCACCTAACGCATGCATGTCAGAACCCCTGTTCTGAGCACAAAAGGCAAAATAATTGCCTCTTTATGCCTAATTACGGAAAAATATCCGTACCTTTGTGGTCAATTTGCCGAACACAGCATTTTATAATGTGAAAACGGCTATATAATATTCACGAAAAAAATAAAACATAATATGAATTTCAACAAGTTTTTGAAGTCACTATTCGGTGACAAATCATCAAGGGACATGAAGCTCATTCAACCTCTCGTAGAGCAGGTGAAAGCCAAAACGCCCGAAATTGAGAAGTTAAGCAATGATGAGTTGCGCGAGCGCTCAAAGCAAATCAGAGAGTATGTGCAAGGCACAGCCAATGATCAAAAAGCCAAGATACAGCAACTCAAAGATACTATCGAAAACACTCCACTCGATGAGCGTGTAGGTATCTTCAGCCAAATAGACAAATTGGAAAAAGAGGTGCTCGACATATATGAGCAAGCACTAAATGAGGTGATGGCAGAGGTGTTTGCAATAGTAAAGGAAACAGCCAAACGCTTTGCCAACAACGAAGACACCGTGGTCACTGCCACTGATTTTGACCGTGAGTTGGCTTCCAACCCCAAGAATGACTTCATCACCATAGATGGCGACAAAGCTCTCTATCACAACCATTGGACTGCCGGCGGCAACGACCTCAAATGGGAGATGGTACATTACGACGTACAACTCTTCGGTGGCGTAGTGCTTCATCAGGGAAAGATTGCCGAGATGGCTACTGGTGAGGGTAAGACCCTTGTGGCCACACTGCCTGTATTCCTCAATGCCCTTACTGGCAATGGTGTGCATGTGGTAACCGTCAACGACTATTTGGCTAAGCGTGACTCTGAATGGATGGGACCACTCTATATGTTCCACGGACTCTCTGTAGACTGCATAGACAAGCACCAACCCAACTCCGAAGCACGCAGAAATGCCTATCAGGCAGACATCACTTTCGGTACCAACAATGAGTTCGGCTTCGACTATCTGCGAGACAATATGGCCATCCAGCCTGCCGACCTCGTGCAGAGAGCCCATAACTATGCTATCGTGGATGAGGTAGACTCTGTGCTCATCGACGATGCACGTACGCCTCTCATCATCTCAGGTCCAGTGCCAAAGGGCGACGACCAGATGTTTGAGGAATACCAGCCTCTCGTAGAGCGACTTGTTGAAGCACAGCGAAAACTGGCCACAAAATATCTTGCAGATGCCAAACAGATGATAGCAGAAGGACGAGAGAAAAACGACCAAAAACTTCTGGCTGATGGTTTCCTCTCACTTTATAGGTCTCATAAAGCATTGCCCAAAAACAAGCCTCTCATCAAATACCTCTCAGAAGAAGGTATCAAGGCAGGCATGCTCAAGACAGAAGAGATCTATATGGAAAACAACAACAGGCGAATGCCCGAGGCAGTAGAACCACTGTATTTTGTAGTGGAAGAGAAACTCAACTCCTGCGATCTCACAGATAAAGGTACCGAATGGCTTGCAAATCAGGTAAACGACAAGGAACTCTTCGTATTGCCCGACATAGCATCACAACTCTCACAACTCGAAAGCGAAACAGGGCTCACCGATGAAGAGAGACTCGACAAAAAAGATTCTCTGCTCAACCACTATGCTGTGCAGAGCGAACGTGTACACACTCTGCAGCAACTGCTCAAGGCCTATACCATGTTCAACCGAGATGACGAATATGTGGTCATCGATGGAGAGGTAAAAATTGTGGATGAGCAGACTGGACGTATCATGGAAGGAAGAAGATGGAGCGATGGTCTCCACCAAGCCGTCGAGGCAAAAGAGCATGTAAAAGTGGAAGCTGCCACACAGACCTTTGCCACCATCACTCTGCAAAACTATTTCCGCATGTACCATAAACTTGCAGGTATGACCGGTACTGCATCCACAGAGTCGGGAGAATTTTGGGATATCTACAAACTGGATGTGGTGGAGATACCTACCAACAGACCAGTGCTCCGCAATGATATGGATGACCGCGTATACAAGACAGCACGCGAGAAATATAATGCGGTGATAGACGAAATAATCAAGATGCGCACATCTGGACGCCCATGTCTTGTGGGTACCACCTCGGTAGAGATCTCTGAACTCATCTCCAAGATGCTCGGCATGCGCAAAATTCCTCACCAGGTGCTCAATGCCAAACTTCATCAGAAAGAGGCAGACATCGTGGCTCTGGCTGGACAAAGCAGCATGGGCAAGGTATGGGTAGCTGCCGACCGCGCCTTCACAGACCTGCAAAGCGCCAATGCTTATGCAGCCAAGTATAATGAGGAACTAACCACCAAATCCAAGAAGAGCAAAGACAACCTGCTTCCTGCAGTAGTACGCGAGGAGGAACGCCTGCTGGGCGCCGTAACCATTGCCACCAACATGGCAGGACGTGGTACCGACATCAAATTATCTGCTGACGTGAAAGCAGCAGGTGGACTCGCCATTATTGGTACCGAGCGCCATGAGAGCAGACGTGTAGACAGACAGTTGCGCGGACGTGCTGGACGACAGGGCGACCCCGGTTCGTCTGTTTTCTATGTCTCACTCGAAGATAAGCTCATGCGCCTCTTCGCCAGCGAGCGTATTGCCGCATTCATGGACAGACTCGGCTTCAAAGAGGGTGAAATGCTCGAGGCCCCAATGCTGACCAAAAACATCGAACGCGCACAGCGAAAAGTAGAAGAAAACAACTTCGGTATCCGCAAACGCCTGCTTGAATACGATGACGTGATGAACAAACAGCGTACAGTGATATACGAAAAGCGCCGCCATGCACTCATGGGAGAGCGTATTGGTATGGATATAGCCAATGTGATATGGGACCGCGTGGTTTCTATCATTGACAACAATGACTATCAGGGATGCAAGGAGGAGTTTATCCGTGTATTTGCAATGGAAGTGCCATTCTCAGAGGATGACTTCATTAACAAGAAGCATGACCTGTTGGCCGAAGAAGCATACCAGTCTGCCATGGAGTCATTCACACGCAAGACCGATAGAATACAGACTGTGGCGTCTCCAATAATAAAGGATGTATACGAAAACCATGGTGCTATGTATGAGCGCATCATGGTGCCTCTCACCGATGGCAAGAAGATGTTTAATATTCCTTGCGACCTCAAAGAGGCTTACGATACCGAATGCAAGAGCATAGTGAAACAGTTTGAAAAGGTTATCATGCTGCATATCATCGACGATTGCTGGAAAGAGAACCTACGCGAATTGGATGAACTCAAGCATAGCGTACAAAACGCTTCGTATGAACAGAAAGACCCACTGCTCATCTTCAAACTCGAGAGCGTCAAACTCTTTGACAACATGGTCAACAATATGAACAACCGCATCGTTTCCATTCTCATGCGCAGCGGAATTCCTGAAATGCAGGAAGAGGTGAAACAGGCTCCACAAGAACCAGCGGCACCAAAGCAGCAATATACAGAAACCAAGACCAACCTTGATGAAGAGAAACTAAGCGATCCTAATCAGGCTGCAGCTGCCGCTCATGACACTCGAGCACCTCAACCACGCACTCCTATCATCAAGGATAAGTTGCCTGGACGCAATGACCCATGCCCTTGCGGCAGTGGCAAGAAATTCAAAAACTGCCACGGTAGGGGTCTGGTATAAGATAAAGTTAAATAGACCTTAAACAGTATATTAGATACATTATACATATATGATAAGGATATCTAATCTTAAGAAATCATTTGGTGAGGTAGTGGCATGCGATATTGACGCCCTCACCATCAAGAGCAATGAGATAATAGGTCTTGTCGGCAACAATGGTGCCGGCAAGACCACATTGTTTCGTCTTATCCTTGACCTGCTCAAACCTGATGAAGGAAGCGTATGCCTAAGCGGAAACAACGGCAACGAAACAGTAGAGGTGAGAGTAAACGAAAGCGAAGAATGGAAAACTTATACCGGTGCTTTTATCGACGACGGTTTTCTCATCGATTTCCTTACTGCCGACGAATATCTTGACTTCATTGGCAAGATTAGCGGAATGACTCCTCAGGAGGTGAAAGAACGAAAGGACTATTTCAGCGAATTTGCTGCAGACGAACTGTTTGGCAACGACAAACTCATACGTAATCTCTCAGCTGGAAACAAGCAGAAAGTGGGCATCATCTCGGCACTCTTCAATAAACCGGAAATAGTAATACTCGACGAACCATTCAACTTCCTCGATCCTTCCACTCAAAAGAGACTTAAAGGTCTAATAGAGGAATACCGTAAGGAAACAGGTGCCACTATAATTATCAGTTCACACAATCTCACACACACCGTTGATGTGTCTACACGTGTACTGTTGCTCGAAAGCGGCAAGATCATACAAGATATTGACAACAGCAACGGCGAGGCTGTAGACATACTCAATGATTATTTCCAGTAAACAACTAATATAAAGGATATAATATCATATCTGCCCATGAGGCTATCAGACTTAAACACAGGCGAAAAGGGCGTCATCGTCAAGGTGCTCGGTCATGGTGGATTCCGTAAACGAATTGTTGAAATGGGATTCATCAAGGGAAAGAGCGTAGAGGTATTGCTCAACGCACCACTTCAAGACCCAGTAAAATACAAGATTATGGGCTATGAGGTGTCATTGCGCCATAGCGAAGCCGAGATGATAGAGATTATCTCCATTGACGAGGCAAAAGAGATGGAAGACAAGGGTGGGCTAAAAGCATCGCAGTTGTCACGAAGTGTGACCGAAGATGACCAACCCCTGACAGCGCAACAACTTCATGATGCCGCTCTTCGCAAAAGACGTACTATCAATGTTGCACTCGTAGGAAATCCCAACTGCGGCAAGACGTCATTGTTTAATTTCGCATCTGGAGCACACGAGCATGTAGGCAACTATTCTGGAGTTACTGTAGATGCCAAAGTAGGGCATGCCTCATTCGAAGGGTATGAGTTCAACCTCGTTGACCTGCCAGGCACCTACTCTCTCTCAGCATACAGTCCCGAAGAGATGTATGTAAGGAAACAGATTATCGAGCAGACCCCAGACGTTATCATCAACGTATTGGACGCCAGCAATATAGAGCGCAACCTTTATCTAACCACTCAACTCGTAGATATGCATCTGCGCATGGTTTGCGCCCTAAACATGTATGACGAGTTTGAAAGACGAGGCGACCAACTCGACCACCAGAAGCTGGGTCAACTACTCGGTGTGCCCATGATACCCACATCTTTCCGTACAGGACGGGGTGTGGATCTGCTCTTCCATATCATCATCAACCTATATGAGGGTGTCGACTTTCTTGATGACAATGGAAACATAAACCCCGAAGTAGCTGCTGACATCCAGAACTGGCATAAGGACTATGAAGGGCATCATGGGCATGATCATGCTGAGGATTTCGCTCATGGTGTGAAGCCCAACACTGTATTCCGGCATGTACACCTCAACCACGGCAAACAAATAGAAAAAGCCATTGAAGCCATCAAGCAAGAATTGCGTAACGATGAGCAGATAAGGCATAAATACTCGCTGCGTTATCTCTCTATAATTCTTCTTGGAAGAGACAAAAGCGCCGAACAACTCGTGGCCACACTGCCCAATGCCAACAAGATAATGGAGATAAGAGACCGCGAGGCTGCCATACTGGGCAAAGAAATGAAAGAAGATAGCGAAACGGCCATCATGGATGCCAAATATGCCATCATCCATGGTGCACTGCAAGAGTCTGGATATACGCCTGGCAATACTCAGGATGCCTATCAGGTTACCCAGATTTTCGACCGTGTGCTCACCAATAGGATTATCGGCTTTCCACTCTTTATCCTGTTGCTATATGTCATGTTTCAGGCTACCTTCATACTTGGGCAATATCCTATGGACTGGATAGAAGCGGGTGTGGCAGCAGTGGGTGACCTTTGCTCACGCTATCTGCCCGATGGTATGCTCAAAGACCTAATAGTAGATGGAGTTATAGGCGGAGTAGGCTCTGTGATAGTCTTTCTCCCTCAAATTCTTATCCTTTATGCCTTCATCTCCCTGATGGAAGACTCGGGATATATGTCGCGTGCTGCTTTTATCATGGATAAGTTGATGCATAAGATGGGGCTCCACGGCAAATCATTTATTCCGCTTATCATGGCTTTCGGATGCAATGTGCCTGCTGTAATGGCCACACGTACGATTGAAAGCAGACGCTCGCGATTGGTTACCATGTTGGTGCTGCCCATGATGAGCTGCTCTGCCCGACTTCCCGTTTACGTGATGATAACAGGCACATTCTTCGCTGCACAATACCAAGCTTCTGTCATTGTGCTCCTTTATGTGATAGGCATTGTGATGGCTGTCGTCATGAGCCGCATATTAAGCAAATGGCTCATACCCGGCGATGATACACCCTTTGTCATGGAACTGCCTCCCTACCGCTTTCCCACAACCAAGGCCATCATGCGCCACACATGGGAGAAAGGCAAGCAATATCTGCGCAAGATGGGTGGCATCATTCTTGTGGCAAGCATCATAGTGTGGGCTCTGGGCTATTTCCCACATAATGAGGCACTCAGTCCACAAGAGCAGCAAGAGCAGAGTTATATAGGCATGTTTGGCAAGGCCATCTCTCCTGTGTTTGAACCATTGGGTTTTGATTGGAAGATGGACGTTGGCCTTCTTACTGGCATGGGAGCCAAAGAGATAGTGGCTTCCACTATGGGTGTGCTATATAGCGGAGATGGTAGTGTGTCTGAAATAATGAGCGCAGAGGGCGTCACCCCACTTGTAGCTTTCAGTTTCCTTGTTTTCGTGCTCCTCTATTTCCCGTGCATAGCCACGCTGGCAGCGATAAAGCAAGAATGTGGTTCATGGCGATGGGCTCTCTTCGCAGCCTTCTATACCACAGGTTTGGCATGGCTTTGTTCGGCCATTATCTATCAGATAGGTCGCCTTATCATTTAGTTTTTCTCTTGTCATACCACACATTCATGCGGTTTGACAAGGGATTGACAAAGCATCTACGGGTAACCACAGACAGCGATAGCAACACTATGGAATAGGCAAAAAAGTTGGCAATGTCGCTATCTGCAAGAAAGCCCGTATGTGCCACTATGCTATCGGTAATCCTCACCACGGGGATATGTATGAGATATATCTCAAATGAAATGGTGCCAGCCCATAGCAACCGTTTGTCATGAAGGATTTGAGTTATCATGCCGCCCCTGTCGTCAGCCAAAGCAAAATACAAGATCACCATTGGCAGCACGAACCAAAAGCAGGATGCCGTGCGTATTCGATGTGGCAGTTCGGGATAGACAAATGCCAGCACACATACAGATATCACCAGCATCACCTCTATCATAGTCTTGCGCCATGATGGCATCAATGCCAATGCGTCTCTTACTGTATGCGCTCTGCTGCTCCGATATAATCTATATATCAATATACCTATGCAGAAATCCAATATGCGCATCATGGGATTGGCATATAGAATGGGATTTACGAGTTGCTCGGGCACAACACACATTATTAATATATATACTACCGCAACAGCAGAAACAGATATTATCATCTCCTTTCGCTTCATGGTCATGATGCAGGAGTATAAGATGCGAAAGAGGAGATAGAAGAAGAGGATATCACATAGAAACCATGAAGAACCATTTGCCACGAAATAGAAATCGTCAGAAGGCACCCAACTCTGCACAAGCAGCACATTGGTCAACAGCACCATAGGGCTATAGCCATTGCCCAACCTCCACTCCATAACGAGCATAATAGCCATGGTGAGGATATGCAGCGGATAGACTTTAAACAACTGACGCATGAAAAGGCCTCGGGTTGAATATATGCCCTGCCCTATCCTGCCAGCATTGGCCAATGATAGCACAAAACCACTGAGCATAAAGAAGAAAGACACACCACACTCGCCACCAAAATCAAAGGTTCTATTTACGAAATGAGATATGACCACCAAATAGATAAACACAAAGCGCAGAGACTGTAGTGAGCGTATCATAGTTTACACATTGCTACAAATACCATCATGCTCAGTTGGCCACCACCACTTTGATACTGTCGGCCTTGAGGCGCTCTCCCAGCCAACGCTGCAAACGATTGGTTTCGGCATTCACCTGCCGACCCCTAACTTTCACCACTGCCAACACATATTCTTTCACTGCGTCACTGTCGGCAGAAGCCTCTGCCGTACGCGAAAGGCCCAATCCATAGTATGACGGGAAGAGAACCTTCATCTCGCTATTGATATCATTGACCGATTGTCCATAGCGGGTATAAGAATAGAGTTGAGATTCCAGTTGGCGTATGCGTGCTGATTGCTCCAGCATCGTCTGGGTGTTGGCTTTGTTAGACGAAGCAATATCCGTCAATTTATTGTTGAGCCTCAACACACTATCTGATTGTGTGCCCTGATAAATAGTTATCGTATATCCATCCAGGCCATAGTTGGCCATTTTGATTTGTGCATTGTCGCGCTCTTTGTTTTCTATTTCTTTACCCACAGCCACCACACTCAGCACCTTGTTTTTTTTGTTGATATCAGTAGAAATGATCTGTGTACCTTTAAACACCAGTTCATTCTTGACAAACTTCCTTACATTGTTTTCAAAGAAACTCTTGCGTATGATGACCACGGTCATAAACACGGCTGGCACCATGGTAACGATTACCACAGCCAAGATATATCTTCTCACCCTTACCAATGTTTCATGATTGTCGTGGTGCTTGCGTTCAAATTTCATCATCCTTACACCTAAGAATGTGGCCAGACATATAAAGACGGTATTGATAAAAAAGAGATAGAAGGCACCAAAGAAATAATAAAGATTGCCCATGGCCAATCCATATCCGGCAGTACAGAGTGGTGGCATGAGGGCGGTGGCAATGGCCACACCCGGTATCACGTTGCCCTTGCCTTTTGTGGCCATGGCAAGTATTCCGGCAGCACCGCCACAGAGTGCTATGAGCACATCATAGAGTGTTGGTGAGGTGCGGGCAAGCAGTTCTGATTGTGCTTCATTAAGTGGTGTAAGTGCAAAATAGATTGTGGCTGTAATCACACTTATCACCGTGGCCACGGCATAATTCTTAAAAGCTCTCTTGAGCAATGCGAAATCATTTATCCCCACAGCCAGACCCATACCGATGATTGGTCCCATAAGGGGTGAGATGAGCATGGCACCGATGATTACTGCCGTTGAATTGACATTCAATCCCAGCGATGCAATAAAGATTGCAAATATTAGCACCCAGAGGTTAGCTCCATGAAACACCACCCCACTGCTTATCTGATGGATGGTTTCCTGCTCGTCTTCCTTGTCGGGTAGCACATTGAAATATCCCTTGATGACATTCCAGATATTATTGAAATCACTTGCCATAATAGTTAGTATTATATATCTTGTCACACCTTACAATGATTTTTTTCTTAGCCAAAAGGCTTTAGTCAACGACAGGGGGCATGACTTATCCTGTCATTACGACTACAAAAGTAATAAAAAAAAGGTATGAACAAACAGATATATGTTTATTTTTGACTTCTATTATGCGTTTTCTATGAATATTTTTGTAATTTTGCACACAAATAGAATTATTAATACAGCAATGAAAAAGTTTTTTCTACTGATTACCTTATCTTGTCTGACCATATTGGCCAATGCCCAGATGGTAGACCCAGTGCGATTCACATCTAATCTCAAGATGCTCAAGGGAGACGAAGCAGAGATTATCTTCTCTGCCACCATCGACAAAGGATGGCATCTGTATTCTACAGACTTAGGCAGCGATGGTCCCATTTCGGCCTCTTTTCACAGTGTAAAGATGGATGGTGCCAAACCTGTTGGCAAACTCCAGCACAGAGGCAAGGAGATATCTCAATACGACGAGATGTTTGGCATGAAACTGCGTTTCTTTGAAGGTAGCGCCCAATTTGTACAGAAAATCAGGTTTACAAAAGAGAATTATTCCATTGATTGTTATCTTGAATTTGGTGCATGCAATGATGAGACTTGCCTGCCCCCTACTCAGGTATCGCTCGTAAAGAGCGGCAAGTCGCCTGCCTATGATGGTCAAGCCAAGGTTGAAGAGAAATCTGAAGAGGTTGAAAAGGCTGAAGACCCCATTGCCACCGACACGGTGAAGGTTGTGGCCACCGATAGTGCCAAAATCGACACAGCGGCAGTGATGTCTGGAGACGACAGCAAGAAACTCTGGCAACCTGTTATTAGCGAACTCAAGGCCTTCGACGAAGGTGATGCCACCAATGGTTCTCTGCTCTATATCTTCTTTGCTGGTATAGTGGGTGGATTCTTAGCATTGCTCACTCCATGTGTATGGCCAATCATACCTATGACTGTTAGTTTCTTCCTCAAACGCAACAAAGAGCGCAGCAAAGCCATCAAAGAGGCTGCCACCTATGGTGTCAGCATCGTGGTCATCTATGTATTGCTGGGATTGGTGGTTACCTTGCTGTTTGGAGCCAGCGCACTCAATGCTTTGTCTACCAATGCGATATTCAATATCTGCTTCTGCCTATTGCTGATAGTCTTTGCGGCTTCTTTCTTCGGAGCCTTTGAGATTACTCTCCCTTCATCATGGAGCAATAAGATAGACGAGAAATCTGAAAACACCAGCGGCATGCTCAGCATCTTCCTCATGGCGTTTACACTCACGCTCGTGTCTTTCTCATGCACAGGACCGATTATCGGATTCCTTCTGGTGGCCGTATCCACACAGGGCAGCATTGTGGCTCCCACTGTGGGCATGCTTGGCTTTGCCATTGCGCTGGCCATCCCCTTCACCCTCTTTGCCATGTTCCCAAGTTTGCTCAAGTCTGCACCTAAGTCTGGAGGTTGGATGAACGTGGTAAAGGTTACCCTGGGTTTTATCGAATTGGCCTTTGCGCTCAAGTTCCTCTCTGTTGCCGACCTGGCCTATGGATGGCATATCCTTGACCGCGAAGTGTTTATAAGCCTGTGGATAGTGATATTCGGACTCCTCGGCATCTATCTGCTCGGATGGCTTAAGTTCCCACACGACGACCCCGAGCACCGCACCAACGTGCCACAATTCTTCCTGGCCATGATATCATTGGCTTTTACTATCTATATGATACCTGGACTCTGGGGGGCTCCTCTCAAGGCCATCAGCGCATTTGCACCTCCCATCAACACCCAAGACTTCAACTTGCATAAAGAAACCGTAGAGGCTAAATATCATGATTATGAGGAAGGTATGGCTGCGGCCAAGGCTGCCGGCAAACCGGTCATGGTTGACTTTACTGGATTTGGTTGTGTCAACTGCCGCAAGATGGAGGCTGCTGTATGGACAGACCCTAAAGTGGCTCAGATCTTGAATGAAAAATATGTGCTCATCTCACTGTATGTTGACGACAAAACACCGCTGGCTCAACCTATCACCGTAAATGAGAATGGTCAGGAGCGAGTCTTGAGAACGGTAGGCGACAAGTGGAGTTATCTGCAGAGAGTAAAGGTGGGCGCCAATACCCAACCCTTCTATGTATTGCTCGACAATGAGGGTAAGCCGCTGGCTGGCAGCCGCTCTTACGATGAGAATATTCAAGAATATGTGGATTATCTCCAGATGGGACTCGACAACTATAACAAATGATAGATAAAACAACACGACAGCGCATCATAGCGCTGATAAACAAAGAGGTGGTGCCGGCCATGGGATGCACAGAACCCATGGCTGTGGCCTTGGCTGTGGCTAAGTCGAAAGAAATGGTGGGCACTGTGCCCGAAAGAATAGAAGCACGGTTGAGTGCCAACATCTTAAAAAATGCTATGGGCGTGGGCATACCAGGCACTGGCATGATAGGTCTGCCCATAGCCATAGCACTGGGGGCCATCATAGGCAATTCTGCATACGGACTGGAGGTATTAAAGGATATCACACCCACTGCCATAGATGAAGCCCGACGCTACGTGGCTGCAAACAGAATAGATATTGGCCTCAAAGAGGACATAAGCGAAAAACTATATATCGAGATTATTGCCACAGCGGGTGCACAGACTGCCAAAACAATCATCGCAGGAGGACATACTAATTTCATCTGCGCAGAACTCAACGGAAATAGCCTACTCAACAATATGTCTGCAGGCAGCAACAATCAAAATGCTGAGCAACAGGATATCATGCTCGACATGAAACTGGCATACGATTTCGCTACCACTGCCCCACTACAAGAGATCGCCTTTATCAAGCAGACCATGGAATATAATATGAAGGCGGCACAGGAGGCCATCAAAGGAAACTATGGGCACAACCTCGGCAAAACCATTGACCGACCGCTGGCAAAAGGTATCTTCGGCAATAGCATATTCTCGCATATCATAGCCAAAACAGCTTCTGCATGCGATGCACGCATGGGAGGGGCCGTCATTCCTGTGATGAGCAACAGTGGCAGCGGAAATCAAGGTATCTGCGCAACCAATCCCGTGGCTGTGTATGCCATAGAGAATGAAAATACCGAAGAGGAACTAATACGTGCCCTCACACTCAGCCATCTCACTGCCATTTATATCAAGCAGAGTCTGGGCAAACTATCGGCTCTCTGCGGATGCGTGGTGGCTTCCATAGGTAGCAGCTGCGGTATCACTTATCTCATGGGCGGCGACTATGTGCATGTATGCAATGCTGTAAAAAACATGATCGCTAACCTCACAGGCATGATATGCGATGGGGCCAAACCGAGTTGCTCACTCAAAATCACCTCTGGGGTTTCTACTGCTGTTCTTTCTGCTTTGCTCTCCATGGAGGGAAAATGTGTGACGAGCGCTGAGGGTATCATCGACGATGATGTAGACAAAAGTATTCATAACCTTACATCAATAGGGGCTGATGCCATGCGCAATACAGACGATATGGTCTTAAATATTATGACCAATAAATAGAGTCATAAACTTAAAGAAACAAAAAAAACGGGAACGATTGATTGCGTTTCCGTTTTTTTTGACTATTTTTGTGAATGATTTGTGAAAACAAACATAGAACTCTATCAACTACCTAAAACAACAGCAATATGAAAGAACTAAAAATGTACATCAACGGCAAGTTTTGCGAAAGCCGTTCAGGTAAATGGATTGACGTGTTAAACCCATCTACCGAAGAAGTGATCAGCCGCCAACCTGATGGCACCATTGAGGATGTTAACGAGGCTCTCGATGCAGCACGAGCAGCACAGAAAGCATGGGCGGCACGCACTGCCATCGACCGTGCTGGATGGCTCAACAAAATAGCTGCCGGCATACGAAAAGAGCGTGAAAAGTTTATTGATATCATCATGCGCGAGCAGGGAAAAACATTGACTTGGGCTACAGTGGAAGTAGACGTAACAGCCGACTATTTCGACTATATGGCCACATTCGCACGACATATTGAAGGTGAGATCATACCCAGCGACCGACCTGGAGAGATTATCATGCTCACCAAGAAACCTATTGGAGTGGTGGCTGGCATACTGCCTTGGAACTTCCCATTCTTCCTCATCGCACGAAAGGCCGGAGCTGCCCTCATAGCGGGTTGCACCATAGTAATCAAACCTTCGCAGATCACTCCCGAAAACTGCACAGAATTTGCAAAGATTCTCGACGACATACAATTGCCTGCAGGAGTTATCAACATCGTTACTGGTCGCGGTTCTGTTATCGGCAACGAGATGGCGGGCAGTCCAAAAATCGACCTTGTCAGCGTTACTGGTAGTGTGGGGGCTGGCGAAAGCATCATGCAGGCCGCAGCAAAGAATATCACCAAGGTATCATTGGAGTTGGGAGGAAAGGCTCCTGCCATCGTATTCCCAGATGCAGACCTCGAGGCTACAGCACAGTGGGTGCTCGACAGCCGTATTGGCAACAACGGACAGATTTGCAACAATGCTGAGCGTCTTTATGTTCACAAAAGCATCAAAAAGGAGTTTACAGAACTGCTGCTCAAGAAATTTGAGCAAGTAAGAGTGGGAGACCCTTGCGCCGATCATTCCGTAGATATGGGGCCACTGGTAGAGGCACGCGCCCTCGAGAGTGTCACTGCCAAGGTTGAGAATGCTATCAAGCAGGGGGCCAAGGTATTATGCGGTGGTCATCGACTGGGCGACAAGGGGTATTTCTATGCTCCCACATTGCTCGACAACTGTACTCAAGACATGGACATCATACATGAGGAGACATTCGGTCCGGTATTGCCAATAGTAGAGTTTGAGGATATAGACCAGGTGATAGCATGGGCAAACGATGTAGAGTATGGTTTGGCTTCATCTGTATTCACCAAGGATATAGACACTGCCGCCAAGGTGGCACGCAGTCTGGAGTTTGGAGAGACTTATATCAACCGCGAGCATTTTGAGGCCATGCAGGGATTCCATGCCGGTGTCAAGAAGAGCGGTATCGGTGGTGCCGACGGCAAGCATGGCGTAGAGGAATATCTCTCTACTCATGTAACATACCTCGCAACACACTAATTCACAGCTATCTATTTATTTTTTAGGGTGTGCCAACTTGTTTTGGCACACCTCATTATAAGACATTCACTAATAAAATGCGAACAATGATGAATCGTAGATTTTTTGCAATGATTGCCATTATGATGGCATCAATACTCAATTGCTTGGCACAACTTGATGACCCTGAAACAGGTAAAAGACTCATTCAAGAAGCTGAGAATGGTAATGTTGAATCACAATTCAGACTTAGTAATTGTTATCAATACGGATGGTACGGACTATCCAAGGATAACCAACTACGGCTCAAATGGCTCAAGAAAGCCGCAGAGCAAGGGCATGCAGAAGCGCAGTATAATTATGGTGACTTGTTCAAGTATGGAGAAGGTAAAGAATATGGTCTGCAAGACGATAATAATGAGTATCTCAAATGGATGCACAAGGCTGCAGAGGGAGGCTATCGCAGCGCCATGTTCTCGCTTGGGCTTTATTACGAAAAGATTAATAGAAACAAAGCAATTTATTGGTACAGCAAGGATTTAGATACTTATTATGCAAGAAATTCCAAAATAGACGAGACAGACCTTTCATATAAGCATCTTGTAGAAATGGGAGTGGACTATTCTCCACAGTCAAATAGACCGAGAAATTTCAATGAAGATTTTAACTATAATGACAACCACATAAATTCTCCAAACAGCAATAACGCCAACATCAACAACAATAGTCCAAAAGAAGACTGCACTGCGAGCAGCAGTGCAACCACTACGCCATCAAATGTGAATAAGAATGTAGCACCCCCAAAAAGAACTGTTCGTAGGAATGTTCCCGTCAAAACAAACAGAATAAACAAAACAAGGGTAAAAGTGCGCAGATAATAAAAAACAGCTAATGATACACTCATATCATTAGCCAAAGTGTCCAAGAGTGTCCAAGAGTGTCTAAGAATGTCCAAGATTAAGAAGGGGGGCTAACAACAGTTGTTCTTACATCACAAGAATAACTGTTCTTACATCACAAGAATAGCTGTTCTTGTACCACAATAATAACTGTTCTTGCATCACAATAATAACTGTTCTTGCATCACAAGAATAACTATTCTTGTACCACAAGAATAACTGTTCTTGTACCATAAGAATAACTGTTCTTGTACCATAGAAAAAACGATCATACAAAAAAAGGGAGACCGCTATGGGTCTCCCTAATATTAAATGATTAGTTTCACCCCTTTCTTACTTAGTCCCTTCTTCTTATAGAATTAGGGACTATCCTCATATATTTCATTGACTTGTGAATTGTCTTTCTATGGCAATCCACCTATTTCTTTTTTATGATATTATCGGGGTTATCATCATATTTGTCGGTCTTGAAGAAGATGCGGGTGATACCCTTGAGCTGCACCTTGGCACTGCGCAGCAGACGGGAGAAAAGACTGCCCCCTCCTACCGTGCCATGCCCCGTGACAGGGCGAGCACGACGGTCGGTAAGAAAGACTATGCGGCCACGCGACTTGAGTTCAAGTGCCAATGATCCATCCTCGCCACGTATGATATCTGTACGCACCTTCAAACCATTAGCTTTATTCATGTCGAAAGCGAAGGTCATGCCACGAATGCAGAGTTCGGGACGCTTGAAATGCTGCACAAAGAGGAAGACATCTCTGACCGCCTCATATACCCACAGCGACCACTGCGAATGTTCTGAATCGGGATAGAAACTCCATAGGGCACCCACACATGACACTCCGGGCTGCCTAAGCTTGCGCATCATCAGATGCACATAATCCTTGGGATAGAAAGTGTCGGCATCTATAAAAAAATGGTATCTGCCACGGGCATTGTCGATGCCACATTGACGAGCAAAACCCGGACTCTTGCGCGACTCATGACAGCAGGTGACTCCCAAGGCTCTGACCACATCGGCAGTACCATCATCGCTGCTGTTGTCTACAACCATTATCTCCATGGCGTAGTCAACATGCATGTCTGCCAACGACCATAGGCATGCCGCTATTCTACGGGCTTCATTGTGAGCAATAACCACCACCGACACTTCTGGATTCTCACATCGCTTGGCATCCACTGCCCTGCGGATTTCTGTCACTATCTCAGGCTTCACCTGACCAAAGTCGACACCATATATAGAGAGATATTTGCTATACCATTTCATAGTAATAACCGTTACAATAACTACTGTTTATTGACAATATTCACTATACCCTATATTATCATGACAATACCATTATTCTTTACAGAATTTTGATAATCATGCAACCAAGCCAAAAGGCGGCAATGCCTACTATGATGCTTGCAGACATATAAGCCAGCGACATTAACTGATGACCAGATGAGCAGAGGTTCACATTCTCGCTGATAAACGTAGAAAACGTGGTGAAACCTCCACAGAAACCAGTGATGAGCAGCAGGCGCATGGTAGTAGTGAGCCACCCTTGGCGCAGGGCTATGGTGGAGAGCATACCAATGAGCAGGCAACCCACAATGTTTACAACAAAGGTGGATAGGGGGAAGGCAGTAGAGGCACCCATGCCCACTATCCTGCCCACGGCATAGCGCAGACCACCACCAAAGAAACTGCCGATGCCAACAATGATAAATTCCTTCATTATTATTGAGAATTATTCGTTGATACCATTATTGGCCTGGAGCAAAGCGAGAAACTCATCCTCCGACATGATCTTAACCCCGAGCTTTTCGGCTTTCTGGAGCTTGGCGGGACCCATATTATCTCCTGCGAGGATAAAAGAGGTCTTGCTGCTTATTGAGCCTACATTCTTGCCTCCGTTGGTCTCTATCATGGTTTTGTATTCATCGCGGCTGTGATGCGCAAAGACACCGCTGATCACTATCGACAGCCCTTTCAGCTTGTCGCTCGCTCCCTCCATCTGCTCTTGGCTGATCTGCATCTGCAAACCATAGCCGCGAAGCCTCTGGATGATATCCTGGTTTTTGGGTTCGGCGAAATAAGAAATCACACTCTTGGCCATCACCTCGCCAATGCCGTCGATGCTCATGAGTTGATCCATGGTGGCATGGCTGAGGGCATCCATGGTCTTGAAATGGCGCGCAAGGAGTTTGGCGGAGGTCTCACCAACAAGGCGAATACCTATGGCAAAGACGACACGCTCAAACGGCACGTTGACAGAAGTCTGTATGCCTGTAACTATCTTCTCTGCCGACTTCTGGCGGTTGCGCCCATCTCCATTGATCTGGTCTACACGAATGGCATAGAGATCTGCGATATCATGGATGAGACCACGGCGGTAATAATCTGCCACTGTCTCGGGTCCAAGCGAGTCAATATTCATGGCCTTGCGAGAGATGAAATGCTCTATGCGCCCTTTGATCTGCGGGGGGCATCCCACCTCGTTGGGACAGTAATGGGCTGCCTCACCCTCATACCTGACCAAGGGGGTGCCACACTCGGGACAGCAGTGGATGAAACCTATGGGGCTGGCGCCAGGCTGGCGAGAGTCTGTGTCTACTCCCACTATCTTAGGAATGATCTCGCCACCTTTCTCTACATACACATAATCGCCCTGATGAAGGTCGAAAGAGCGGATGAAATCCTCATTGTTGAGAGTGGCGCGCCTTACCACGGTGCCTGCCAATTGTACGGGTTCCATGTTGGCCACGGGAGTGATGGCGCCAGTGCGTCCCACTTGGTATGACACGCTGATTAGTTTGGTGCGCGCTCTCTCGGCCTTGAACTTATAGGCAATGGCCCATCGTGGACTTTTGGCTGTATAGCCGAGACTTCTCTGCTGGCGCAATGAGTTGACCTTGAGCACTATGCCATCTGTAGCCACGGGCAGCATCTTGCGCTCTGTGTCCCAATAGTTGATAAAATCAAATATCTCCTGCAGGGTAGACACTTTCCTCATGCCCTCGCTGACCTTGAACCCCCATCGTTTTGCCTCCATGAGATTTTCATAATGACCATCGCCAGTTATTTCGTCACCAAGGAGGTAGTAGAGATAAGCATCGAGTTGGCGATTGGCAACAGTGGCCGACTGCTGGCTTTTGAGTGTGCCGCTGGCAGCATTGCGAGGGTTGGCAAAGAGGGGTTCTTCTGCTGCCTCCCTCTCAGCATTGAGTTTTTCAAACACACTCCATGGCATGAGTATCTCTCCCCTAATCTCAAACTCATGGGGATAGCCCTGCGCTGAGAGCACCAAAGGAATGGAGCGTATGGTTTTGACATTGGCAGTAACATCATCGCCCCTGACACCATCGCCACGGGTTACGGCCTGTGTTAGTTTGCCATCCACATAGGTGAGGCTGATAGACAGGCCATCGTATTTAAGTTCGCAGCACACCTCAAAGGGTTCGCCTCCGAGTAGTTTGCTCACCTGTGCATACCATTCGCTGACCTCCTGACTGTTGTATGTATTGGCAAGCGAGAGCATGGGATAGCGGTGTGGCACCTGTCTGAACTCGGTATTGATATCACTGCCCACTCTGACTGATGGCGACAGGGGGTCTGCCATTTCGGGATGTGCTTTCTCCAGGCGTTGCAGTTCAGCCATCATCATATCGAAATCATAGTCGCTGATGGTGGGTTGGTTGAGCACATAATAGTCATGGTTGTGGCGGTGCAGTTCTTTTCTGAGTTGCAGTATGCGCTCTTGTTCCGTTCTATCTTGTTCTGTCATGTTTTATTTGATATGCAGGGTTTTGGTTGTTTGGGGTGTATATGTTTTTGCCCCATTTGTGGTGGTAGAACCCGTATAGTATTTCTTTGCTTCTGGCATCCATCCCTGTATGTTCTTGATACGTTTCTCATCGCTGGGATGATCGCTGAACAGCGAACTGGTGCCGGCGGTCTGTGCAGCCATACGCTGCCAGAAGGGCACAGCCACTTCGGGGTTATAGCCAGCCATGGCTGCAAAGATGAGTCCGAGATGGTCGGCCTCGTTTTCCTGCGAGCGTGAATAGGCTGCCGACCCCAGTTTGCTGCCGAGTCCGAATGCAACCGAGCCAAGGCTTTGCCATTCTGTGCTCACTCCCGATGTTGAGAGCACACCGCTGAGTATCTGGCTGCCATATTGTTTTCTCACCTCGTTGCTCAGTCGCTCAGCCGAATGTTTTGCCACGGCATGGGCAATCTCATGGCCCAGCACAATGGCGAGCGAAGCCTCGTCTTTGGTTACAGGCAGCAGACCCTCAAACACTACAATCTTTCCTCCTGGCAGGCAGAAGGCATTGATGCTTTGGTCTTGCACGAGATTGAACTCCCATGAATAGTTTGCCACCTCGGCACTGAGTCCATTGTTGTTTAGATAGTTGACCACGGCGGTAGCCAGTTTCTGCCCTACCCTCTTGACCATGGCAGTATTTTTGGTGTTTGTAGACACCTTGGCTGTTTTCATATACGAGGTGTATTCTTGATTGCTCAGACTAAGCACTTGTTCGTCGCTTACAAGAATTGACTGTTTTCTTCCTGTGATCGGCACTGTGGATGTGGTGCCGCAACTGCTCAGCAATATGGTTGCCACGAGCAGAAATCCAAAAATCTTCTTCATATAATTATTATTTATTTGGTTATCATTCTTTTATATTGATGCAGGGGCTCTGCCACTACTACATTATTGCAACAACTGCCTGCCGCTGAGGTCATACATGTCTATTTGTCCGTTGCGCAGCCTTTTGACCACGATGGTTCGCCCATTGAAACTTACAGTGACCTCCTTGCCCGGCATTTTAAGTTCATCGATATTGGTGATGCCCAGAATATCCATGAGACCTGCCGTGATGTCTATCTCGCCATATCCGCATCGCTGAGTGTCGAGGGTGACACCCTCGGCAGTGGTGCGACAAGTGCGACTCATCACCTCCCTAACCCTTTCGGGAGTGAGTGTAGGGTCGGCCTCTAACCATAATGCCACCGCCCCTGCCACTACGGGGGCAGACATCGACGTGCCCATGGCCATATACCAGTGATAGGTGCGTCCATGGTGTATTGTCTGAGCCATCACATCCTCCATAAAGAGGTCGGTGGTTCCTGTAGCCTCGCGGTAAAAACTATTGTCTGCCGATGCCACAAACATGCCGTTGGCCACCACTTCGGGTTTCTGTCTGCCATCGAGGGTTGGGCCATAGCATGCGAAATACGACATAGGACGAGTTACATAGCTATTCTCTTCATAGTTCTTGTATCTCCCCTGCATGTTTGTCCATGCCAGCCGTCGAGCTGTGGCTCCCACAGCTATCACCCTATCCATATAAGCAGGGCCCATGACGAGGTGTCCGCTTTCGGCGTCGCCTTGGTCAGGCAACATCTTTACATTATAGGAGTTGGCAATGGTTTGTATGTCGGTGCCATGGCCTTTGACTATCAGTTTCATATCTCTGTTGCCGCCAGCCTGCGTGGATATGTCGAGCAGAATATTGTATGCCTTTTCCACTCCAGCCATAGGTGCGCTATAGCGTTGTACGGTGATGCGCACCCCCATGCCCTTTGTTTGCATCCATACCGAGTCGGTAATCAGTGAGTCGATGTCGAGGTGTGTGCAGTCGAGTGTAACCATCCCTTTCCCCTGTGGGTCGGCTATGGTCACCATTAGCGGTCCACCATCTGTGGCCACCATAAGTCTCGGTTGGTCATAGATGGTATAGAGCCGGCAGAAAGCACTATCTTGGTAGGCAGTCTTGTGCATGTATGTGGGCATCTGGCAGTCGTTGCCAGACGATGCCACTATTATGCGCCCCTCTCCCGTGAGTGCAGAGAGGTATTGGTTCATAAGCCACTCCTCCTCTCCGTAAGTTGGCATAAATCCCTCGCTGAATGAGATAACGCATGGTTTTCCCACCCTGTCGGCATAGTCGAAGATATATTTGAATCCCAGTGCGTCGGTGGCGGAGGTATACATATAATACATAGTGGAATCAATGAGTGGCAGGTCGCTGCTCACGGCATTGTTTACCGCACATATCTCGCTCTCGGGAGCTATGCCCCTATAGGGAGTGTCGGCTCCGTTGCCCGCAGCTATGCCCAGGGTATGGGCTGCATGGAATTGGAGATGGCTGTCGGTGCTGTGGGTTATCTCTGCCAGTTCGTCACCCTCATAGGCGCGCCCCACGGGCATGGTGGCAGTGCTCACACCTGTATTATCCCTTGTTGATATGCTGATGGATGTAGTGTCGAGCATATCCCAAAAAGCTTTGAAGCGACTATTGCCAGAGGCATCGAGGAAGGTGGGATTGGAGAGGTCAAAACCTACATCCATGATACCCATCACCACACCTCTGCCACGAAAGGCTGAAGGCAGATGCTGACCATAATAGGCAGCAGACACATTGCTCATGCCTTGTATGGAGTCGAGGCAGGGTTTGGTATGACGGTTGAGTCTGAGCGCAGAGTCATAGCTGTAGCCAACACCCAAGGCCTGCATGCTGTCTACCCTTACATCCACAATGCCCACCCCACCACGCGAGTCGATGAGACGTGCACCGCAACTGTCAAGGCGCGACTCTATGCCCTCGTCCATGCTAACAAATACCAATGTGCGCACAGACGACAGGCATGCTCCTTCAATGGCTATTACAGCCATGAAAACAAGCATTATCACCCTTCTCATCCTTTTCATAATACAAAAATAGGGATATTTTCGGATATACGCAAGCAAAACTTGGATATTTCGAAAAAAAATAGTACTTTTGTGCCAAATATAATTATTTTATTATTAAATGGCACATAACAAATACATCGCCGTTAGTTACAAACTGAATACTGTAGACGGCAACGAGAAAGAGTTTATTGAAGAGGCCACAGCAGAGCGCCCCTTCCAGTTCATAAGTGGATTTGGTGTTACTCTCGAAGCATTTGAACGAGAGATTATTGACATTGAAAAAGGGGGCACGTTCTGCTTCCAACTGAACAAAGACGAGGCCTATGGCGACCATGAGCCATCGCGTATCCTCGACCTTGAAAGGGAGATGTTTTGCATCAACGGACATTTTGACCATGAAAACATCTTTGTGGATGCCATAGTGCCACTACAGAATGAGGATGGCAACAGATTCTACGGACGTGTGCTTGAGATAAGTGCTGATAAGGTGAAAATGGACCTCAACCATCCACTGGCTGGAAAAACCTTGGAGTTTAAAGGTACTGTGCTGGAGAACCGCGACGCTACCAACGACGAGATACAGCACATGCTCAACCAACTGAGCGGCGAGGGGTGCGACTGCGGATGCCACTGCGGCGATTGCGGCGATGACTGCGGAGGCGACTGCGGAGGGCATCATCACGAAGGTGGATGCGGAGGGCATCACCACGGAGGCGGATGCGGATGTGGCTGCCACTGATAAATACGTAAACCGCAACTTATTTCAAGCACAGTTTTATTTGAGTTATTAACAATAGGCAAGATGAGCGGCAACACATTCGGCAAACTCTTTACCATAACCACATTTGGCGAAAGCCATGGCGCAGCAGTGGGAGGCGTCATCGACGGCATGCCGGCAGGAGTGACTGTAGACATGAACTTTATCCAGGAGCAACTGAACCGCCGTCGACCAGGGCAGAGTGCCATAACCACATCGCGAAAAGAACCAGACCAGGTGAAGATACTGAGCGGAGTGTTTGAGGGCGTCACCACAGGGGCTCCCATAGGGTTTATGGTGGAAAACGTGAACCAGCATTCAAATGACTATGACAACTTGCGTGACCTCTTTCGCCCATCTCATGCCGACTATACATACTACAAGAAATATGGTATTCGCGACCACCGAGGTGGGGGGCGCACATCTGCACGTATCACTCTGAGCCGATGTGTGGCAGGGGCCTTTGCAATGCTCGCACTACGACATCATGGCATCTCCATCTCTGCCTTCACCTCACAGGTGGGACATCTGTGCATGCCCAATGCATATATGCATGCCACAGAGGCTGACATAGAGGCTAATGCTGTGCGCTGCCCCGATCACAACATTGCAAGCCAGATGGAGAGCCTAATAATGAAAGTGAAGGGTGAGGGCGATACCATTGGCGGCGTGGTGAGCTGCATAATAAGTGGATGCCCCGCAGGACTGGGGGAACCGGAGTTTGACAAACTGCATGCCGCCCTCGGTGCTGCCATGCTCAGCATCAATGCAGCAAAAGGGTTTGAATATGGTGATGGGTTTGCTATGGCTGCCATGCGAGGTTCGCAGGTGGCAGACAGGTTCAATACCGATGCCAACGCTTCTTCTCCTACAATGACCAACCACAGCGGCGGCATACAGGGGGGCATAAGCAATGGTGCCGATATCACTTTCAGAGTGGCTTTCAAACCCGTGGCTACCATTCTGCAGGAGCAAGAAACCATAGACAAGGATGGGAATACAGTGACGTTTCGTCCTCATGGACGACATGACCCGTGCGTGGTGCCACGAGCAGTGCCTATAGTGGAAGCTATGGCTGCCATCACCATTCTCGATTTCCTGCTGATGCATCAGAAAGATGGCTCATTATGATGATGCTCAGAAAGAGGGATTATTATGATGATGCTCAGAAAGATGGCTTATTATGATGATGCTCAGAAAGGATTCTAAAAGGTAAATAAAAAAAGAGTGATAATTTTTGTAGTTTTTTGTTGCTTTGCATGTCTAAGGTATTGAAGGATTGAAAGGAATATCTGTACTCACATGATTATAACCTTCAAAAACACACAATAAATTAACATGCAAAACAACATGAAAGCAAAAGTAATCACCATTGTCTTGTCGTGTCTGATGACAGGCATGCAGGCCCAAAACACAGATTCTATCGCTACTGGGCTCACCAACTTCAACGACACCACCTTTGCCTTGGGCGGGGTGACAGTAAAGGGAAACCTGCCCAAAACACGAGTAAAAGGCGATGCCATGCGAACCATAGTGGCAGGCACCGTGCTTGAGAAAGCAGGCACGGTGAGCGATGTGCTCAAACGCATACCCATGCTCAAAACCGAGAAAGGAGGCGCCGTAGAGGTGTTTGGCCGCGGCGATGCCGAAGTGTATATCAACGGGCGCAAAGTGGTAGATCTCAACGAACTGTCGCGTCTGCGCTCAGAGCAGGTAAAGAGTGTAGACGTGGTGCAGAACCCAGGCGCAAGATATGCTGCCAGCACCAAGGCCGTGGTGCGCATCCAACTTGTAAAAGCCAAGGGAGAGGGACTGAGTTTCACTGAAAATGCATCTGCCAGTTACCAGTATGGCACCACACTGACAAATAATTTCGACCTTAACTACCGCAAGGGCGGACTCGACATAACTGGTTCGTTCTGGAACGGACGCTATGACGGACTGGAGGTTCATCAGGACAACGACCTGACCTATTTTGTGGGTTCCGACAAGTATGTGGACCTCGGAAAACAGTTTATGGAATATGACTATAAGGGATGGTCGCCGCAGATACAAATCAACTATATGTTTGACGACAACCATTCAATTGGCGCATTCTATAAGTATGACCGCAAACCCAAAGAGACTTATAAAGGTTGGCTCAATACCGACATCTATGCCAATGGCGAGAAAACAGAACGCTCTGAGAGTGACATATACAAGGAAGACACATTCAAAAAACATATCTTCAATGCTTATTATAATGGCCGAATAGGAAAACTCAGCATCGACATCAATGTGGACGGACTCTTCAATTCTTCTGACGATGATAATTCAACCACAGAAACAACTATATTGCCAGATGGGTCGCGTACACAAAGCTTGGTTAACAACCTAACCATAAACGAGAATAATTTCTGGGCCACAAAACTGATCTTCTCATACCCCGTATGGAAGGGAAACCTCTCTGTGGGCGGAGAATATAGCCACAACAACCGAACAGATATATACTCATATAACTCTCAACTGAACTTGCCCGTAAAGGCTACCGACACCAAAATAAAAGAGTCGTCAACTGCAGGATTCGTGGAGTATGGAAGACTCTTCGGTAGACTCTTTGCGCAGGTGGGACTGAGATATGAAAGGATCTCAAACGACTATTACAACTTCGGAAAACTAGACTCAGAAGTGAGCCAGACCTATACCGACCTCTTTCCATCGGCTGTGGTTTCAATGCCAATAGGCAAATGGCAGACCAGCCTGTCATACCGCAGAGACATACAACGCCCGTATTATAGTCAACTCTCAAGTTCCACTATATATATAAATAGGTATTCGCTACAGAGCGGTAATCCATATCTCAAGCCAACATATACACACAGTATAGTGTTCAATACGGCATACAAAGCCTTTAACCTGAGTATTAACTATGCGCATACCAAAGATGTGGTTACCATGCTCACAGAACCCTTCCCTGGAAGCAACGACCCTCTACTGAGCCTCATACATCCCGTAAATAGTCACGACGGATATGACAAACTCATCATCATGCCATCATTCAGACCAACCATCGGAGTATGGCACCCAATGTGGACAGCAGGACTGATACTTCAGAACTACAAAACACTGACCGCTAAGGGCAGCGAGATGACCATGAACAATCCTTTCTATCAGGTGATATGGAATAATGATATAGTGCTGAACAATGGGTGGAGACTGAATGGCGGCATACAGTTTAACAGCAAGGGCGACTATGATAATTTCCGCATCTCATGCTACATGTTTCGCACTGACCTGGGTATACAGAAGGATTTCAACCTCAAAGCCCTCGGAACCATTACAGCAGATATACGCTGCTATGACATCTTCAACACAGCTAAAACTGGCACCACCATCTATGGCATACGCGAACTGACGGTGGAAAACGAGTCTCGACGTACCTTCTCTATTGACCTTACATGGAAGTTCAATGAGGCACGAAGCAAGTATAAAGGATCTGGTGCTGGCGCAAAACAGAAGGCACGAATGTAATATTTACTATTACACGTTCAGTGTATGAAACCCAATATACAAAAAGAATGAGAGCGATCCACCGACCGCTCTCAACCAACACAAAAACTAAACTAGACTTAAACTAATGCAGTTCCTGATTTTCACAAATCTTTCTTGGAAGTGCCTTCATTTGCAAAGTTATGTTATTTTTGGATAACTTCCAAATATTTCTGCATTTATTTTCATTTATATTGGAACTTTCCATTAAATTACTATGATAATTGATATACTACCCCTAATAATTGATAAGAATAGACCATCGCATTTCTATTTCACCCAAATACTATAACATATTTCCACATTGAACATCAAATTTCTTTATCTGACTCTTTACAGTTTCCATGATGCAAATAATGATGATATAGAGGCAGAAGACTGTGAGTGTGGTGATGGGAGGAAACACTGTAACTGCTCCTGGCAAATGGGAAATAAATGACAGAACATAATCAAGACCTGATGCCACCAACATGGAGACAACAGCCATCCATCCTCCTAACATGGGCACCCACGACAGCATAACCATGATGAGAGATAGCGTGAGCAACAACCATGACAAGGGAACAACCACTATATTTGTAAGTAGAAAATAGTTGGGCATTATGGCGAACACTTTTGCCACTATAGGTGCTGTAGACATCTGGGCAACTATGGACATAACCAATACCGATACCAACCATTTCCATAACCTATGGCTATTAAATGGACATAACATATTGATTATCGGAACGGCATAGGCAAGAATAAAAGCCACCGAAATAAACGACAACTGAAAGCCTATATCCAAGATTTGCATAGGATTAAACATAAGCATAATCATGGCTACAAGGGCAAGGGAATTGAGCGATACAGGGCGACGACCCCACATTGAAAACAGAGAGCAGATGGTGATCATAGATGCTGCCCTAACCACCGACGGCATCATGCCCACAAGGATTACAAAAAACCAAATGAACACCACGGTAACTATCTCTGTGACCAAACGCTTGCGGCGTGACAGGGTGACAAACTGCAACAGCATATAGATGATGCCAAGATGAAGACCAGAAAGGGCAAGCACATGGGAGGCTCCAGAATGACGGAAATGGGATATGGTGGCATCACTGAGACTGCTGCGCTCTCCCAATAGCATGGCTGTAACTATGCCACTGTGGTCGCCCCTCAACCCAATATTCCCCAGATGGCTCAACAATCTCTGCCGCAGATTATAAGAGGCTATCTTCAGACGATCAAAAAAGGGTATAAGACTCTTGAATGTATCAACAGACATGGGCTTGTCTATATTAGCAGCAGACATGGTCTTGTCTATATTAGCAGCAGATATATTATGTATATTTGTAGTGCATACTGCCCTGATGCCATGACTAATGAGATAATGGCTATATGACGACTCATCGTCAACACTGCGCACCTTGGCTTTCATGGTAAAGGCCATACCATTGCGCAAGAGTGGCAATGGAAAGGAAGAAGATGAGGAATGGCCATCATACACCCATGTTTGAATATGTTCTCCACGTAGTGTTCCACTCAATGCCACAGCCTCAAGACGCATCTTGCCTTCATAACGGGTGGGATTGCCTATCACTACAGCGGTAATCGTCTGATGCTCTGCACCCACCGCACAATGACTGCTCTGCCACGACATGAGCATTCGACAATAGCCTGCAAAGGCAAAAAGAAGTAATATGGATATGGATACCACCATTTGGCGCAATATCACAGGTTGAAGTGCCAACCTACTCCTACGCCTATACAAATAAACACCATAATAGAGCAGAGCCAACGCCATTAGTACTGACACAGTGACAATTGCCACAATCCCAAAGGCCATCGGCTGAACAAAACATACCACCATGCCAAGCAGGAAGCAAAGGCATGGTGGAACTAAGGGGTATCGCATCACTCCCACTCTATTGTGGAAGGTGGTTTTGAGGATATGTCATAACATACGCGGTTGACTCCCTTTACCTTATTGATAATCTCATTACTAACCTTGGCAAGGAAATCGTATGGCAGATGGGCCCAGTCGGCAGTCATCGCATCCATGCTCGTAACGGCACGCAGGGCTATAGGATTCTCGTATGTGCGCTCGTCGCCCATAACGCCCACACTGCGCACTGACGTGAGCAGTACAGCTCCTGCTTGCCAAACCTTATCATAGAGGCGCTCGCCATCTTCGCATATATACTTCTCCATGTGAGAGATATAGATATCGTCGGCATCCTGGAGCACGGCAACACGCTCTGGGGTTATATCGCCAAGTATACGCACAGCCAAACCAGGACCAGGGAAGGGATGGCGCTTGATGAGATGGTCGGGCATGCCCAACTGATAACCCACACGGCGAACCTCATCCTTAAACAACCACTGTAGTGGTTCGCAGAGCTTGAGTTTCATCTCCTTGGGCAGACCTCCCACATTATGATGACTCTTGATGGTCATGCCTGTGATGCTCAGGCTCTCGATGCGGTCTGGATAGATCGTGCCCTGGGCCAACCAACGGGCATCGGTAATCTTCTTAGCCTCGGCATTGAACACCTCCACAAAATCGCGACCAATAATCTTGCGCTTCAGCTCTGGCTCAGTCACACCCTTGAGATCGGCGAAGAACTTGCTGCTGGCATCCACACCAATAACATTAAGCCCCAGACCCTTATAGGCATCCATAACCTTATTGAACTCATTCTTGCGAAGCATGCCATGATCTACGAAAATACAGGTGAGTCGGTCGCCAATGGCACGGTTGAGCAATACGGCACACACCGAGGAGTCTACACCACCTGAGAGACCAAGGATGACACGGTCGTTGCCCAACTGCTCCTTCAACTGCTCTACTGTGGTTTCAACAAACGAGGCTGGACTCCAGTCTTGAGTGCTGCCGCATATATCTACAACGAAATTGCGCAACAACTCCTTGCCCTGAAGGCTATGAAACACCTCTGGATGAAACTGCACAGCCCAAAGAGGCACCTCAGTAGATGCATAGGCGGCATTGGTGACATCGGCAGTAGAGGCGATAACACGGCAACTCTCTGGTATGGCAGTGATGGTATCTCCATGACTCATCCATACCTGGGAATGTGGCTCGAAACCTCGGAAAAGCGGATTGGAGGCATCGAAACTCTCGAGATGTGCACGACCATACTCACGGCTGTCTGCTTTCTCTACCTTGCCGCCAAGGGTGTTGGCGATAAACTGGGCACCATAGCAGATGCCAAGCACGGGCACCTTGCCAACAAACTGGGAGAGGTCTACCTTGAATGCCTCAGGGTCGTGCACCGAATATGGGCTTCCACTGAGTATCACTCCTATCACGTCGGGATCGCCAACGGGAAACTTGTTGTAAGGCAGGATTTCGCAGAAGGTGTCTAATTCACGCACACGACGGCCTATGAGCTGAGTGGTCTGTGAACCGAAATCGAGAATAATAATCTTCTGTTTCATACTTGTCGTTAATGGTTTTATTTTAATGAATTATTGTTTACTGATATTTATCGGGCATCTGACGTATGAAATCCTCGGCCTGCGCCAGCGTGTCTTGCTTGCCCACGTCGAGCAACTGTAGATTGTGGGCATTATACCCCCTGATATTGTGCTCACGACAAATGCGCAGATAGAAGTCAATGATGCTGAAATCATCCGTTTGCATGATATCCAAGACTGGCAACAGGCGTGGAGAAAAGAGATGAATGCCCGAAAAGGCCAGACGGTGGCAACTCTCCACATCAAGATGAGAATATGGACTGCGCACCTCGCCCGTAGAGATATTAGTCCATCCCACCAAACGCATATCATCATCAAAGAGCAGATATCGTGTGGTGCTTCTGTTGCTTACCAGCAAGAGCGCATCAGCATCGGCACCACAAGCCACAAAGGCGCTGAGGTCTATATTGCTCAGTATGTCTACATTATGAATAAGGATGGGAAGGTCTGGTAGGAAGAGAGGAGCAGCATGACGCAGTCCGCCACCAGTATTGAGCAGTCGCTCAGATTCATCGGATAATGCTATGTCCATGCCAAAATCATTCACGCTTGTGAGATACTGGCGTATCATGGGAGCGAAATGATGGATGTTTACAACAATATGTTTGGCACCTGCTGCCGACACCCTGTGCAGGGTAAGGTCAAGGAGCGCACGTCCTCCCACCTCGACAAGCGCCTTAGGACGACTGTCGGTGATGGGTTTGAGTCGCGTGCCCATGCCTGCTGCAAATATCATCGCCTGTATCATCGTGGCTTATAAATATGGGTTATATTCTGTTCGCGGTGGGTGACCTGCACCTCCACACCAAATTTCTCATGTATATGCTCGGCAAGATGCTGTGCACTGTATACACTGCGATGCTGACCGCCAGTGCATCCAAACGAAAACATCAGACTGGTAAATCCACGCTCAATGTATCTTGCCACATGTGCATCTGCCAACTTATATACGCTCTCGAGGAAGGTGGTAATCTCTCCATCGTCTTCGAGAAAGCGTATCACGGGTTCGTCGAGACCCGTGAGCTGCTTGTATGGTTGATAACGGCCAGGGTTATGGGTGCTACGGCAGTCGAAAACATATCCGCCACCATTGCCCGATGTATCTTCAGGTATACCCTTGCGATAAGAGAAACTATACACCCTAACCACCAGAGGACCAGCAGGATACTTAGCAGCATCTGACATAAACTTATCTGTCAGGCGGCTCAGCACATCCATAAGATAAGGATATGGATAGTTGCCTGATTGTACCAATTGCCTAAGGTTGCTGATGGCAGGAGGAATAGATTTGATGAAATGTGGTTTTTGCTCAAAGTAGCCACGGAACCCATAGGCACCTAACACTTGTAGGGTGCGGAAGAGCACAAACTGGTGTAGGCGTTCAACGAATTGGCTGTATGGCACCACTTGTGCATATTGCTTCAGCGACTCATAATATTCGCCAACGAGAGTGGAGCGCAGTTCGTCGGGAATGCGAGCCGAAGCCTGCCAAAGGAAAGAGGCGAGGTCGTAATAAACGGGACCTCGGCGTCCACCCTGATAGTCGATAAACGATGGATTACCATCTGCATCCATCATCACATTACGCGATTGGAAGTCACGATAGAGAAAAGTGTCTGATGTCTCGGAGGTGAGCACACGAGCAAAAGCACGGAAATCGGCCTCGAGTTTCACCTCATTAAAGTCTATGCCTGCCGCTTTGAGAAAGCAGTACTTGAAATAATTAAGGTCAAACATCACAGTGTCCACATCGAACTCCGGCTGTGGATAGCACTGCGAAAAGTCGAGACCTTCTGCTCCCACCACCTGTATCTTGGGCAATAGCCTCACGGTGCGGGCCAGCAGTTGCCTCTCATGATCGTTATAATTTCCTCCCGCCGAGCGACCAGCTGAAATAGCATCAAAAAGAGGCGTGCTGCCGAGGTCTGTCTGCAGATACCTCATCTCATCATCGCTAACAGCAAGAATGGTGGGCACGGGCAGGTGCTTGCTACTGAAATGACGCGTGAGATAGATGAATGCGTGGTTTTCTTCATGACTTGTGCCCAACACGCCTATCACGCTTTCCGCATCCCCCGAGGAGATACGGAAATACTCACGGTTGCTGCCGGCCATTGGCAGTCGTATAGCCGTGGCATTCTTGTGCCCCGACCATTTGCTATATAACTTCAACAGTTGGTCCATATCTGCTGCAAAGTTACGAAAATTAGCGCACAACAATGCACGTAAAGATAAGTTTTTTTATGTATCGTGATAAAAGACGCTATTTTTCCTTTGTTATTGCCATCAGTCCCACCACTATGTCATTTGACTCTACAGATATGGTGAGCGACCGAAGTTTCTTATTCGGGTCTACAACCATTCGCAGCATCTGTGCGGCTCCACCTGGTATTTCTCGCCCATACACACCTTTAATGGATAGAGTCTTGCCTAAGTCTCTGCTCACGTCGCCTGTGCCGAGGCATAATCTTATGGGGCGTGGAGAGGCTGTAGAGAATGCGAGATTATCTACAAAATAATCTTGCTCTATCGGGCACCAGTTGTCGGGATTGGTTAGCGTGAGCGTGTCGCTGCTATGGTCTGCATATTCCACTATGACATGTGCATTTGCTATGCGGCTCTGCATGTGATTAGTTGAGCCTGCCATGAGTAGACACAGGGCATGTGCCTTGCCCGAGAGTGGCAACGATACGCTGTTTGGATAGTTATCCCAGAGTGACGTATAGATGATGTTGTTACCCTTGGCTGGGGTTTGGAATGGCACTCCCATCACCTCAAATCTGTCGCGCATGATACGGCTACGGAACACACTGTCGTTGATATCGGCAGTGAGTTGTGGATGGCACCACTCTCCTATTCCCTGCACAGGTATCTGCAGTGTGGTATAGGGAGGTCTTGGCGAGAGATATCGGTTGTTATAGATATCGCTGACCGAAGAATTGAAATATCTCGATATGTCTATGGTTTTATATTTGGCCCCTTTTTCTGGACTGCTCAGTCCGAGTTTCTCGATCTCGGCGTCAGTAAACACCTTGCCCCCTACGGCAGGTTTTTCTGTGAGAGCAGGATCAGCGGCAAGTGTCACTATTGGCACCTCTATGGTCTGATATTCGTCGGCAGAGCCAATAATGTCACGATACTGGCCATTTCCCAGGTTTTGCCTTATCACCACAGCCAATGGTTTGGCAAAATGCTGTGTAATCTCATATATATCCTTGCCTCCGCTGCGTCTGAAAGAGTATGAGAGGTATGGAGTGGCAACAGACGCGCTGTCCCACGACGATGGAAATCCGGGATGTATGAGGCAACGATCGTTGAGGGCATCAGGACGTATACCGAAGAGTCCTTGCAGCAGAGTGCGCGATGATATGCCTATGCAGTCGCCGAAATCACGGTAGCACTCTCCACGTGCCACATCATAGAAACTTATCTGTCCAAAATTGGCCGGACTGCCCCCTGCATACATCTGATCGATGATATTAGCTTTCATCAGTGTGAAGGCAGCATCGGGTCTGCCTGCCTCATAGTATGCCAATGCAGTGTGCATAACTTCTGCGGCCGCCACATTATTGATGCTCCATGAATATGGCAACCAATTGGTGGTGGAGATGGTGTGTCCATACTCCTTTCCGTCTACAACCACGGGTATATGAGGTATCTCACGGTCCACAAACCGTGTAGCGTCATACCATTGGCGCATGGTGCCCAGTCCGCAGTCGATGGGTGTATACACGCTCCAAAGAGCTGCACTCTCATGCTTCCGTCCCTTGCCCATGCAGTCTTTATATTCGGCCCAATGACCTGCTGGCAACCACAGCACCGAGTCGCTGGCTGCCTGTATGGCATCGGCCTCACGGTCATATCTGCTGCCGTCCTTGCCGAGCATTTGTGCTATGCGTGCCGCCATTCTGTTGGCGCGATAGTTATATGCTGTGGAATGTGTCACTGCACCTCCACTGTAATAGAGTGCATCGCTGGCCCAGATGCAGCAATAGGCATCATAGAGATGGTCGCCATCAGGATCAAAATTTCGTTTCTCCCATGCCAGGTGAGATTCTATCACTGGCCACATTCGGCGCATATATGCAGTGTCGGCATTATATGAGAAATGCCACATGAGTTCATCCATATAGTTGAGGTTCATGTCGTAATGATGCATCTGGTTGTTGCGCTCGGGATTTCGGCAGATATAACCATTTGAATACATCTGAGTGCCCCAGCGTTTCACAGCTCGTGCCATATTGAGTGCCGAGTCTTGAGAGGGATGAGGGATGGTGGGTGTCACGTTGGTAACCTGGCTTTTGGCATAGGCATCGAAATGGCATTCCGCCCTGTCGTTCCATCCAAGCACATCTCCGAGATAGCCAGCACGCCATCCTGCCAGTGGCATACGCCACCCTATGCATCCGTGCAGCCAGGTCTGTCCATCCCAGTCGCCATCTGCTGCCATTACCAATGCTCCTCCCAATGGGTTTATGTATGGATCTGGGGTTGAGAAAGTAATGCGAGATGCCATTATTCTGTTGCGCTCCACGGTCTGATCAAATAGTTGGCCCGCATCACTGGTATTATCTTGTATTTCCGAGAGTAGCATTGAGAAATAGGTAGTGCCTTTGGCCAACCATGAATGTGTTTGTTTTGAATCCGATTTCTTGTCAGCCTCAAGGCATCCTGGTTTGTCTGCTCCCATGTCTCCATTTCTATGCAATCGGGGGATGGCAATGGGTCGCACTATTGCCGACACCACGGGAGAGTCAATGCCGTTTACATTAAAACGCCAAATGCCTCCTTCTCGGTCTGCGAGTGCCACCACATCAATGGTTACCTCTGCCCTTCCCCATCTTCTGTCGCGCAGAATATAGGAACGCATGCCGTCTATATATGAGGCTTTACAGTATTCCACCGAGTCGAGAGCCACGTAGGGTCCTTCTGGTTTTGCAGCCAGCATAAATTGTATGTTTCTGTGGTGCCCCTTCTTGACCACAGCAAACACTGGGCGGTCGCTCGTTTCCACCCTATAGTCAGTATATCCGCCATAGAGTGCGCGGGTATATCTGTTGTTGCCGTTGATGCACACTATCTCGCGCCCAACGGGTTGATAGTTCATAGTGCGCTCGGCACCTCGTTTGTCATCGTTATATGATTGCGATTCTATGAAGTCGCCCACTTTTTTCTGTGCTGTGGCAACTGTGCTCATCACAAGCGCCGAGAGAACCACAAGAAATCTGTATTGCATAGCAGTCATTGTTTTAGTAATATGCATAATAATCAGTAGTACATTATTAATATTGAGTAGTTGTCTGCAAAGGTAACAAAAAAAATGTGTACTGCCAAGTAATAATGCATAAAGTTGAAGTGCCATATACCAAAAGGTCTCCCGTCTCACGACGGAAGACCAAGAAAAACAAACTACTTAAAAACTAATCTACTAAAACAAATCAAAAAAAATATCGTATCTTGAATGATGAGGGACTCACTTAGTCCCAATCATCAGCGAGATTGCTTGTTTTTTATTTTCTGTTGCAAAGATATGGAAAATTCCAATCAGTTCCAAAATATATCTTACAAATAATTACTAAAAATGATTTAAATCAAGCAAAAAGGACCGCTTTTTGAGCAGTCCTTTTGTAATTGATATGTTGAGTTGTCAAAATAACACACTTACATATATATTCTCGTATCATTCATAACATGATGCGAAGATAAAATTACATCATGCCGCCCATGCCTGGAGCGCCACCCATTGGCAGGGCACCCTTCTCCTCAGGTTTGTCTACGATGAGACATTCTGTGGTGAGGAACATGCCTGCAATAGAAGCGGCATTCTCGAGAGCCACGCGAGCCACCTTGGCAGGGTCGATGACTCCTGCCTTGCGCAGGTCCTCATACTTGTCGGTGCGGGCATTGTAACCGAAGTCACCATTTCCCTCACGCACCTTCTGCACAACTACGGCACCCTCGCCACCTGCATTGGCCACGATCTGACGGAGTGGTTCCTCGATGGCACGCTCCACGATGTTGATACCGGTCTGCTCGTCGGCATTGTCACCCTTGAGTCCCTTGAGGGCTTCGAGAGCACGGATATATGTGGTGCCTCCACCTACTACCACACCTTCTTCTACAGCGGCGCGGGTGGCACAGAGGGCATCATCCACACGGTCTTTCTTCTCCTTCATCTCAACCTCGCTGTTGGCACCCACATAGAGCACAGCCACACCGCCTGCCAACTTGGCCAGACGCTCCTGCAGTTTCTCCTTGTCGTAAGAACTGGTGGTGTTGGCCATTTCGTTCTTTATGGCAGCCACACGGTCAGCGATGGCCTGCTTGTCGCCAGCACCGTTGACGATAGTGGTGTTGTCTTTGGAAACAGTAACCTTGTCGCATGTGCCCAGCATGTCGAGAGTAGCTTGCTCAAGTTTGAGTCCCTTCTCTTCGCTGATCACGATACCACCGGTGAGCACGGCAATATCCTCGAGCATTGCCTTACGGCGGTCGCCAAAGCCAGGAGCCTTAACAGCGCATATTTTAAGTCCACCACGCAAGCGGTTTACCACCAGTGTGGTAAGAGCCTCTGAGTCTACATCCTCTGCAATCACAAGCAAGGGGCGTCCGCTCTCGGCTGCTGGCTGCAGCACGGGCAGGAAATCCTTGATATTGCTGATCTTCTTATCGTAAATGAGGATATATGGGTTATCCATCACGCACTCCATCTTGTCGGCATCGGTAACGAAATAGCCGCTGAGATAGCCACGGTCAAACTGCATACCCTCTACCACGTTGGTATAGGTATCACGGCTCTTGCTCTCTTCAATGGTGATCACGCCATCCTTGCTCACCTTGCGCATGGCATCGGCAATGAGCTTGCCAATCTCAGGATCGTTGTTTGCAGACACTGTGGCCACCTGCTCGATCTTATCGTAGTTGTCGTCCACTTGCTCGGCATTCTGTTTGATATGATCCACAACCACAGCCACGGCCTTGTCTATACCGCGTTTCAAGTCCATAGGGTTGGCACCTGCAGTCACATTCTTCAGACCCACATTCACAATGCTCTGTGTGAGGATGGTGGCAGTGGTGGTACCATCTCCGGCATCGTCGCCCGTCTTACTGGCCACACTCTTTACCAACTGTGCACCTGTATTCTCAAACTTATCCTCAAGTTCTACCTCCTTAGCCACGGTAACACCGTCCTTGGTTATCTGTGGTGCGCCAAATTTCTTCTCGATAATCACATTGCGTCCCTTGGGACCGAGTGTCACCTTAACGGCATTGGCCAACTGGTCTACACCCTTCTTGAGCATCTCACGTGCATCTACGTCAAATTTGATATCTTTTGCCATAATAATATACCTTTCTAATATTTATACGTTTAGATAATAATAATGAATAAAATGAAGTTTGATAACCTGCTGATGATTGGAGTTATTTCTCTATCACCGCAAGCACGTCACTCTGGCGCATCATAAGATATTTTGTGCCTTCATACTCGAGTTCTGTGCCTGAATACTTGCCATACAACACCTCGTCGCCAACATGGAGCACCATCTCTTCGTCTTTGGTTCCCATGCCAGTTGCCACGATAGTACCGTGAAGTGGTTTCTCTTTTGCAGTATCAGGAATGATGATACCACCTATTTTCTCTTCTGCTGCTGCAGGGAGTACTAATACTCTGTCTGCTAATGGTCTAATGTTCATAATGCTATGTGTTTTTATTTAAAAATTATGTCCTTTTGTCGCTTCACGTGCCAAAATTATGCCATTTGGCAGACTTTATGACATATTGGCAGACAAAAAAAATGCTTTTGTTGCTGATATGCTTGGTGGTTTCAGCAATATTGCTTATATTTGCACGTTGTTATTACCTAATATATATATTATTGACATGAAAATTGTTTTTAGACTATCTGTTCTCATGGCAGCATTGACCATCTGCACCGCTGCCAGCGCGAAAAAGAAGAAGGTGGAACTCTTTCCTGACGGCACGCCCATACCAGCATGGTTTAGCGATACCGTAAAAGTAGACATCAACACTCTCGGCAAGAAATATGTTATTACCGATTATGGAGTAAAAAGCGATTCTACCATCGTGCAAACCGAACAGATCCAGAAGGTTATTGATACCGCTGCTGAAAATGGTGGTGGACTGATTGTTATCCCCAAGGGCACATTCCTCTCTGGCTCACTGTTCTTCAAAAAGGGCACACATCTCTATGTGGATGAAGGAGCCACTCTAAAGGGAAGCGACAGAATCAAACACTTCAAAATCTTGGACTCACGCATGGAGGGACAGTGTCTGAAATATTTCGCTGCACTGGTAAACGCTGACGGAATAGACGGATTCACCATCGCTGGCAAGGGTACCATCAACGGCAACGGACACAACTACTGGGAGGAGTTCTGGATAAGAAGACAATACAACCGACAGTGCACCAACCTCGAGGCTATGCGCCCACGACTGGTTTACATCTCCAACTGTAAGAATGTGACCGTACAGGATGTGCATCTCATCAATAGCCCATTCTGGACAAACCATTTATACAAGAGTGAATATGTTAGATATATAGGTTGCTATATCTATGCGCCCACATCGGGTATCAAGGCACCCAGCAGCGATGCCATCGATATTGACGTTTGTGACAACGTGCTCATACACGGATGCTATATGAGCGTCAACGACGATGCCGTGGCTATGAAGGGAGGCAAGGGCACATGGGCAGACAAAGACCCAAACAACGGCGCCAACCATAACGTGATCATTCAGCACTGCACATACGGTAAAGTGCACGGATGCCTCACACTGGGCAGCGAGAGCATCTACGACAGGAATATAGTGATGCGCCACTGCACATTCTCAGATGCCAACAGAGTGCTGTGGCTCAAGATGAGACCAGATACTCCACAGCATTATGAGTATGTGAGCATAGAAAACGTGCAGGGCACATGCAACAACTTCCTCGTGGTGCGCCCATGGACACAGTTCTTCAAACCCGAAAACCGCGACGACATGCCCCTCTCGCAGTGCAATAATATCATAATCAAAAACGTGAAAGCACAATGCAGCAACTTCTTTAACGTGGGCAAGAGCGACAAATACAAACTCACTGACTTCACATTTGATAACTGCCAGATTGACGACCAGAAAAACGCATTTGACGCGAAACTTATCGACAACTGCAATGTGAACAATATGACCATCAATGGCATAGAAATAAAATAACAAACAAAAACCAAAATCATTTATCATGAAAGATTTTATCAAGTACACACTGGCCACAGTGACCGGACTGGTCATCGTGGGCGTGGTGCTGACAGTGTTCAGCATCGTAACAATCGTGGGCATCGTGGCTTCTACTGATGCTACCACCATAGTTGCAGATAATTCGGTTATGACCATCGAACTCAAGGGAGTAATGACCGAGAGAAACGAAGAGAATCCTCTCAACACCCTCATGGGTAATGATGAGGGCACTATTGCTCTCGAGGATATGCTCAAGGCTATTGACATGGCCAAAGCCGACAAGAATATCAAGGGTATCTATATCGAGGCTGGGGCATTCTCGGCTGGTTCGCCAGCATCTGCCCAGGAACTGCGCAACAAACTGGCCGAGTTTAAGAAAGCGGGCAAATGGATAATCAGTTATGGCGACCAGTACACACAGACTGCCTATTATATCTGCTCGGTAAGCAATAAGGTGTTGCTCAACCCCATAGGCACAGTAGACTGGCGCGGATTGGCTGCACAGCCTTACTTCCTCAAAGACCTCATGGCCAAGTTCGGAGTGAAGATGCAACTCGTTAAAGTGGGCAAATACAAGAGTGCTCCCGAGATGTATACCGAAGACAAGATGAGCGAACCAAACCGCGAGCAGGTGAGCGCATATATTAATGGTATATGGAATGAGATGGTAAAGGCCGTATCTGAAAGCCGCAAGATCAGCACAACAGAACTCAACAGAATTGCCGATAGCGGCATCACCTTTGCCGACTCAAAAGAGTATCTGAAAACCAAAATGGTGGACGAACTCGTGTATACCGGCGATATCAAAAAAAGGATAAAGAAACAGTTGGGCATCAAAGAGGATGAAACCATCAACCAACTATCGGTGAGCGAGATGCTCAAGGCTCCTGCAGAAGAAAACACTGCCGACGAGAAGATTGCTGTGTATTATGCCTACGGAGATATCGTTGACGAGGTGGCTGCAGGTTTCAACAATGAGACATGCATAGTGGGAAGCGTGGTAACCAAAGACTTAGAGGAACTGGCCAACGATGATGACATTAAAGCCGTGGTGCTCAGGGTCAACTCTGGAGGCGGTAGCGCCTACGCTTCTGAGCAGATGTGGAATGCAGTCAAGGAACTGAAGAAGAAAAAACCTGTGGTGGTTTCCATGGGAGGCATGGCTGCATCTGGAGGCTATTACATGAGTTGCGGAGCTAACTACATCTTCGCCGAACCTACCACCATCACTGGCAGCATCGGCATCTTCGGAATGATACCAGATATGAGCGGACTCATCACTGACAAACTCGGGGTTAAATTCGACGAAGTGAAAACAAATAAATTCAGCGCATTCGGTTCACCTGCAAGACCCTTCAATGCTGAAGAGATTGCTCTGCTGCAAACAAATGTAAACCGCGGCTACGACCTCTTCCTCAAGAGAGTGGCTCAAGGACGAAAGATGACCACTGCACAGGTAGACGAGAGAGCACAGGGCAGAGTATGGATAGGCAAAGATGCTATCAAGCAGAAACTCGTGGATGCAATGGGTAGCACAGACGATGCTGTGAAAAAGGCTGCTGAACTGGCAAAGATCAAGGATTATAACGTAGAGAGCTATCCTGCAAACCCATCATGGATAGACGAAATTCTCGAAACAGCACAGGGAGGCAACTATCTTGACGAGCAACTCAAAGCTACTCTCGGCGATTATTATCAGCCTTTCATGATGATGAAAAGTCTCAACAAACAAAACGCCATACAGGCTCGCATGACATACGACATCATCATCAGATAAGCAATATATTACCAACAAAACAGAATGGAGGGAGACTTCATCAAGATAAACGAATGGCTCAAACCGCTAAGCTGGTTATACGGCCTTGGCGTGGGACTTAGGAATGCCTTGTTTGAACTGGGCATACTGAAATCTCATAGCTTCTACATACCCGTGATTTCGGTGGGCAATATCACCGTGGGCGGTACAGGCAAGACACCACATGTGGAATATCTTGTGCAACTGCTGCGCAAGAATTTCCATGTGGCAGTGCTCTCAAGAGGATACAAACGCAAGAGCAAGGGATTCAAGATTGCCGATGAGCATAGCACCGCCAGGGATATAGGCGACGAACCGCTACAGATCCACCGCAAATTCCAAGATGTCACCGTGGCCGTAGACCGTAACAGATGTCATGGTATCAACATGCTCACGTCCAAAGAGGTGAAAAAGGATGTAGACGTGATACTACTCGATGATGCATACCAGCACAGATACGTGAAACCGGGCATCAACATTCTGCTCGTTGACTATCACAGACTCATCATCTATGATAAACTGCTGCCAGCAGGACGCTTGCGCGAACCCATATCAAGCAAAAGCAGAGCAGACATGGTGATAGTTACCAAATGCCCAAAGGATCTCAAACCCATAGACTTTAGGGTGATAGCAAAGGCCATGAACCTCTTTCCATATCAGAAACTCTATTTCACCACACTTGAGTATGGTGCTCTCTCTCCAATCTACTGCGGAGAGCAGAAACAACTGGAGGATATCAAACCTCACGACCATATCATGCTACTCACGGGTATAGCATCGCCTAAGCAAATAGCCATAGACCTCATGCCATACTCCAAGAATATTCACCCACTCACCTTCGGCGACCATCATGCATTCTCACAGAAAGACGTGAAAACAATAAACGAAACTTTTGCCGAAATGCCATCGCCAAAGATGATCATAACCACAGAAAAAGATGCCACAAGACTCTTCGGAATAGATGGACTAAGCGAAGAGGTGAGGCACAATATCTATATCCTTCCCGTAAGAATAGCATTCCTGCTAGACGAGGAAGAATCGTTTAACGAAAAAATTATCGGCTATGTACACAAAAATTCAAGAAACAGCATCCTGGCTAAAGCAAAGGATGACAACATGTCCCAAAACAGCAATAATCCTGGGAACAGGACTCGGACAATTAGCTTCAGAAATAACTGATAGCTACGTATTTCCTTATACCGACATACCAAACTTCCCCGTGAGCACCGTAGAGGGACACGCAGGAAAACTAATATTCGGAAAACTCGGCAACAAGGATATCATGGCTATGGAAGGACGCTTCCACTACTATGAGGGCTACTCAATGAAAGAGGTTACCTTCCCCATAAGGGTCATGTATGAACTGGGCATCGAAACACTCTTTGTGAGCAACGCATCGGGTGGCATGAACCCAGAATTCAAGATCGGCGACCTGATGATCATTACAGATCATATTAATTTCTTCCCAGAACATCCGCTGAGAGGCAAAAACTTCCCAACAGGACCACGCTTCCCCGACATGCATGAGACCTACGACAAGGCTCTCATCGCCGAGGCCGACAAGATTGCCGCCGAAAAGGGCATTAGAGTGGTACACGGAGTTTATCTCGGAGTACAGGGTCCCACCTTTGAAACTCCTGCCGAATACAAGATGTATCACCGCATGGGAGGAGATGCCGTGGGCATGAGCACAGTGCCAGAGGTTATTGTTGCTCACCACTGTGGCATCAAAACATTCGGCATCAGCATCATCACAGACCTCGGACTCGAAGACTGCCCCGTAGAGGTTAGCCACGATGATGTGCAGGCGGCTGCAAATAAAGCACAACCTCTCATGACAGAGATTATGCGAGAGATGATCAACAGAGCCTAACTCCCTGACCAACAGACATATTATTTTATGACAGACATATCAAAACTCGGCGAGTTTGGGCTCATAGACAAACTCACGGGAGATATCAAGACTAACAACGAATCAAGCAAGTACGGCGTGGGTGATGACTGCGCTGTACTGCATTATCCTGACTCCGAGGTGCTCATAACTACAGATCTGCTCATGGAAGGTGTGCATTTCGACCTCACATATACAGACCTTAGAAATCTCGGATACAAGGCTGCCATGGTAAACATCAGTGATATCTTTGCCATGAACGGCACACCACGACAAATCACCGTGAGCCTCGCCATAAGCAAACGCTTTTCGGTGGAAGACATCGAAACTCTATATGAGGGTATCAAGGCGGCATGCCACAAGTGGAAGGTGGATATCGTAGGAGGTGACACTACATCATCATTCACTGGCCTGGCCATCAGCATTACATGCATCGGCGATGCAAAAAAAGAGGATATAATATACCGCAACGGAGCAAAAGATACAGATCTGATATGCGTGAGCGGCGACCTCGGAGCAGCATATATGGGCCTGCAACTCTTAGAGCGGGAGAAGAGCGTCTACTACCAGCAGGTAAACGAGGCAAAGAAAAAAGGCGACAATCAAGCACTCAAACAGTTGGCCGACTTCCAACCCGATTTCTCGGGTAAGGAGTATCTGCTGCAAAGGCAACTGAAAGCCGAAGCCAGGGGAGACATCATTGCAAAACTACGCAATGCCAACATACACCCCACTGCCATGATGGACATATCAGACGGACTGAGCAGCGAACTTATGCATATATGCAAACAGAGCCAGACCGGATGCAGAATATATGAAAAGGATCTGCCCATCGACTACCAAACGGCAGTGATGGCAGAAGAGTTGAATATGAACGTAACCACCTGCGCACTCAACGGAGGAGAGGATTACGAACTGCTCTTCACCGTGCCCATCGGCGACCTGGCCAAAGTGCAGGACTTAGATGATATAAAGCTCATTGGTCATATAACAAAAAAAGAATATGGTCATGTGCTCGTTACACGAGACAATAACGAGTTCCAACTAAAAGCCCAGGGATGGAATCCGCTGCAATAAGAAAGGAACTGATAATAAATTGTTAATACTTATTAAACAAGTTACCTTTCTTGGCTGTTTATTTGGATATATGGGATATTATTAGTACCTTTGCACCCGCAAAAACAAGAAAAAGGGTGCCATAGCTCAGATGGTAGAGCAAAGGACTGAAAATCCTTGTGTCCCCGGTTCGATTCCTGGTGGCACCACTTTCGTTCTTTTTGAAGAATAAAAAAAGGGTAGTGATTATCGCTACCCTTTTTTTTATTCTTTCGTTTTGTAAATATTATCTTATAACAACAGGGCCAATAAGACCGGAAGGCAACAATGGAGAGTCTTTGGTGAAGAATTTGAAGCACCCCACTGTCTTCCTGTTTTTTGATGGTCTGACTGTTCCCTGGCGCAACCATTCGGGAATGGCATTCATATACCTGCCTGCCACAGGCTTTCCTGGGGCATAGTTATATGTCAATGGTTCTGACCATTCTATGTCGTCAGGTTCCTGCTCGTCGCCTATCATTCTGTTAGGCCACAGATTTGTTACGTCTACCTCTATGATATTGTCGCCCTCTTTAACTGCCGTCTTTATGTCAAGCAGGAAAGGAGCTTTCCACATTACGGGAAAAATTGTTCCATTAACTCTTACGGTTGCCATGTTTTTAATATCGCCAAGGTCAAGAATAACACTTTGTTTCTTCAAATGCTTGCATGAGAGCGAAAAGTGGCGCTTATAGGTTGCAGTTCCGGAGAAATACCTTATATCATCGTTGTCTGACTTTGTCCATTCAAACAGTTGATGCTTCTCCAAATGGGCGGTGTTTGGGAAGGTAATGTCCCACTCACTGTCAAGGTGCATTATTGGTTCTGTTTCTGCAATGTCTGTCAGCAAGGCAGAGAGGGAGTCGTTCACCTCAGTAGATCTCTCTTCGTTTGAAAGAATCAAGAATCTCGACCCCAAGCCTTCTATTCTCAACAGGGAGTCGGACTCTGACAGAATGCTGACCTCAAGATTGTAAGGATTCCATATTTCCGCACGACGCCCTTTGGCAAGGCTCTTGACATCTATTGTTTCCGCAACCAACGTCTCAGTGGGATTGCAAACGAATATTATATCGGTATCGCCGTCAACGCGCCTATAAGTTTTCATGACCTTCATGGAAGGCAGTTGCTGTTGGGCAGGCAATCCTCTCTGCAAGAGCGACTGACAGCGTGCCATATAGTCGAAAAGCGACTTTGCGCCACCAGCCTTCCACCATGTCTGGGTGGGCACAAACTGTGTTCCCCAGATTCCGAACGACATGCCAGGCTCAACATTCTGCCACGGATTGCAAACTCCTGCGTGGAGCATCATCTTGTTTACTCCTGTGCAGAAAGCACGGTCGCATATAGGTTTTAGTGACTGAGGGCTGTCTTGCCAAGCAAACAAAGGCCAACAGGTGAATGCTTCTGCTATGAGAAGAGGTTTCTGAAGTGTGCGCATCACCTTCTCATGACCTTTCATATCTTTCCATCCCCAATTTGGTTTTACCCAAAATTCCGTTGCCACCAGCGAATGAGGTGTCTGCCTGAGTATCTTGTGTATGTCGAGCACTCTGAAAGGTTTTTGGCCTCCAGTGCCATAAGGCTCTATCAGCAACTGCATTCCCGGAGCACTCTGTTCAGCCAGCTGTTCCATATAGCCATAATAGTTTTCGGCAAAAAGGGATGTGAGCACATCAACAAAATCGTCCTTAAACCGTTTGCTTGCTTCCTTGCTTTCAATAATCCGCTTGCCCACGATACAAGGTAGCCATAGCCTCACATCATAACCCTTGCGCTGCTGGAACTCTTCTGGCAACACCTCGCTCCAATCCTGCCCTCCTGCCTCATAACTGTCTATCTCCAACCGGCAGAAAGTCTTTCCTGCATGATGACCTGCAAGATTTATCAACATCATTGGGTATCCTTCCCAAAACCGTTTTACAGCTTTCTTGCTTAGTTTGTCACATTCAAGTCCTCTCCCGGATGCCGCCGCCTGCGCCCCATTGGTTTTTCCGTTTGTGGTGTGTCCAAAACGCATCAGCGTCCAAGAACCTTCCATGATCCTCTTTCTAATCTCTCTTGGCATGGATTCTATCAGTTTTCTTGGCACCACGAGCGTGTCAGCCCATCTGCCTTTATCCATTTCCGGCAGATATGATGTAATGTCGATAATATTCTGTTTGCATACAATGCTATCGTTTGCTACTGCAAGAATGCAAATATCCCTATAGAAATTATACTTCGCGTCGATCTCCGCACGAGGTATGCTAACGACATTCTTTTCCGCAGTAAAAGCTGTCTCTGAAACAACCACTTTCTGCATGGAATATTCCGGGGTGACATCTGTATATGCACTTGACGACCAACCGGGACAATTATGTGTGCCGAAGGACAACCCTAACCGTTCACACTCGTCCATTGCCCATCTCATCATCTGTTTCCATTTCTCGCTGCCAATGGCGCATGTGGAATCTCCCACTCGTATCTGCTGGTCGCCTCCAATTTGGAAATTCTGAACTCCAGACAGACCGGCTTCCTTAAAGGCTTCCAGATCTTTTGTTATGGCTTCTTTGCTTACCAAGCCATCCATCCACTGCCATATTATCCACGAGCGGTGTTCGTCTTTTGGATTAAGGAAATCATGATACATTCCAGTATGTGCAAATGTATTTGTCGCATAAGCAAAAACCCAAGCGACAATAAGAGTGGCATAGTTAAATTTCATATTAAGATTGTTTCATTTTATTTCTGCAAAAATACAACATTCCCACGACAAAACCAAACATATAACATAAAAAGTGGAATATATGTTTTTTTGACACTTTATTCTGCCAATTCAAATCTTATGGCAGCCCCTCTAATGCTTGACGGGGTAAGGGGGGAGGTTTGTTAAATTCCCGTAAATGTGATGCGACAATTATACTCTTATTGGTTTTTTTGATTATCTTCGCCAACAAAAGTTCATGCATAAAAATGTAGCGGACTGGCTAAAGTTCATGCATAAAAATGTCATCAATGAAAAAAATACAAACGGTTATTGGAATGGAAGAACAATCCCCGACATAAATAATTATGAGAAAGAAAAGCAGAGAGATGTGTGCCGACTGGGCACTTGAGGTGATGGACAAGGCTCCATATATTACAGTTGGTATGACCGATGGCGACGGAATGCCTTATTCCGTTCCGCTGTCCTTGGCTCGCACCGACGAGAAAACATTTTATTTCCATTGCGCCACGGAGGGAAAGAAATTGGACATACTGCGGGAGAAACCAAGCGTATGCCTTACAGCCGTGAGCAAATGCAAACCTACGGTAGGTCCAAAGGACGGAAGTTTCACACTGGAATTCAAGTCTGCCATTGCATTTGGAAAGGCAGAAATAGTTGCCGACGACAACGAAAAGCGCGAGGCACTCCGCGCAATTTGCCAACGTTTCCTGCCCACCCACATGGATGCTTCCGATGCTGCCGTGGCGCGGAGCATGGCGCGCACTGCCGTGGTACGCATCACACTGACTGAGCCTCCTGTGGGGAAGCGCAAGCAGTATGACGCCAACGGTGATGAGATGAAATACGACTTATAACAAGCACATGTTATGATGTTATTAATTAAAGGCTGTTGTTGCTCTGCAATAACAGCCTTTTTAATGACACTATAATAGTTATCCTTAATTCCGCAACACTTTGATTTAACTTTATTTATAAGTACCTGAGCAACAAAAAGTTGCTCAGGATTTTGCCATGTCAGATTTTTCACCTATCTTAGTGTTGCAAATCAAAATATGTATCAAACCCGACAGACATGGCAAAGGTAGCAATAAAATCTGAGAAACTCTCTCCTTTTGGAGGTATTTTTCCAATAATGGAGCAATTTGATTCCAAGCTCTCATCTGTAATCGACTCAACCCTCGGTATGAGATGCAGGCTGTATGGTTATC
>OBLI01000030.1_pt1 | contig 132600 bp, 220 predicted proteins | sample 1519701 | NCBI WGS metagenome assembly OBLI01 (sample SAMEA3663005, study PRJEB22513) | pig gut metagenome | biome: pig gut; feature: pig-associated habitat; material: faeces | place: France | collected 2012
CGTTCTTCTGGAGGTTGTTCAGCCGACGAGCCAGAGCCGACAGCCGGAGCAGAGGTTCAGCGTTTTCATAGGGGAACACATCTCCGGCAATCAGATAGTCGAGCCAGTTCTCCACACCGTAGAGGTCAGCGATTGTGCCGTCCATGTCAAAGTTGATGGTGATGTTGAGATTCTTCATTTTAATTTCTCCCTTCCTTTACTGTACCTAAAGTATAACACAAGCTGTCGCCGCAGTCAATAGTCAAAATGCACAAATTTCAGGATTTTTGCCTATCGGATTTTTGTTGAAATTGCCTATTGACAAAATGCGTGGGGTCTGGTATAATGGAAATAACGCGCATTTTGCCCGTGGGCGCGCGGCCGAAAAGTCAAGTGTTTTTTATTCGTCATTTTATACAAAAAAATTAATTTTGTGCAGAATGACGAAAATCTTGCCTTATGGAGACAAGGACTGATTTCTCAGTCCTTGTAGATGTCGGGCACCTCGTCCATGGGAACGAGTTCATAATAGGGAGCGATGATAGTGATGATATTGCCAGCCGCCTCATTCTCGCGGATGAACTTGTCAGCCTCAAAGTGGTCATCGAAATAACCCTCATAGTCATACTGACCGCCGAACTCATTATCAATGATGTGGAAATAGTATTTATACATAAGAACAACTCCTTATTGAAGATTATACCTTATTATAACCGATAGATAGCGGTTTTGTCAAGAGGTTTTTTGCGATCTGCGATGTTTTTTACATCGCAGACCACATCCAGTATTCGTCCTCGGTGATACCGACCTTACGGAGCCAGTAGTTGAAGCGAGCCTTGGGAGCAGAGCCAGAGCACCACTCATCGAACCAGTAGCCCAGCTTGTCGAACCACTCATCGGGGATAGCACACAGGATGTCGGAAATCTGTTCGTAAGTACGCATTTTGTTTGTCCTCCCTTGTTCTTTCTGATTGTAGTATAGCAAATAATCGTGCCACTGTCAATGCCTTTTTCGCATTTTCGTCATTTTGCACAAAGGATTTTTTTCTTTATTGCTTTACCGTGTTAAAGCATTACGCTTTAGCGCGCTACACTTTTCGGGATTAACGCTTTAGCGTATTAAATCATTAAATCGCTAAACTTTTTTACTGTAGCACATTAAAGCGTGAAAAACCGGCCATGGGGACCGGGGCCGGCGCGGCCAAGCTCACAGCGCAAAAGGAAATCCGATGACCGCCTTAGCAGTCATCGGAAAAGCAACCCATGTAGGGGTCGAAGCCCATGTCGCTGTCAATGTCAGCGGGTTCGTCATAGTCATAGTCCTCATCAGAGGACTCGATGACCTCGCCAGTCTCGCCATCAACGAGGTTGGCAACCTCGCCCAGCAGGTCAGCCAGTTCGTAAGCCTTGCGGTAGACTTCCCAAGCGAACTCGTAGCCCTCGACCTCGGCGACCATGCGATTCTCAATGTAGATGTAGAACTTCATAACTCATTCTCCTTTTCTTTGAGAGGTTTTCCCTCTTTCTGATTATAGTATAGCATTAGCTACTGGATTTGTCAAGTGTTTTTTCAAAAAAAATCTCGGGGATTAGTATCCCCGAGTTTCCAGTCTCACCATCCGGTCAGCGACCTTGCGAGCGAGGAGCACCTTGCTCCATTTCATCAGAGAGTTGATCGTGCTTTCGTAGTTAGCGAAGAAGCCCCAGGCGATTCCCTCTTTGATGATGTCCATCTTCTTCATAGTCATCAGGTTGTTGTAGTAAGTCTCGAACATTGTTTTGTTCTCCTTTCCTCTTTCTGATTATAGTATAGCACTAACTACTGGATTTGTCAAGAGAAATCGTGGGATTTTTTTATCCCACGATACTTTCTTGATAGTCCACCCACCGCTCTTCGCAATAGGCTTCACACTCTTCGTAAGTGCCGGAGAATACGACCGCCCAATCTTCGTAATCCTCTTTGACTACCCAGCGACCGTTATTAAAGCGGATACCAAGCATGTTGTCACCCAGATACAGATTTTTCATAACTCATTCTCCTTTTCTTCGAGAGGTTTGTTTCCCTCTTTCTGATTATAGTATAGCATCGACTACTGGATTTGTCAAGGGCTTTTTTCAATTTTTTTAAAAAAGTTTGATGCCTGCGGTGAAACAAGAAGTCCGCAGGCATCAGAAAGAGAGAGGCGCAGGGGAAGAAAGGAGTAAGTCCCCCGCTATTTAATACGCCGGCACTCTACTCCATTCATCGGTAGAGGACAAAACTCCCGGCCGTTGTGTGTGAAAAGGGTGGCTTGTGTATCCTGCGTATCCACGACATTTTTTCAGCCTGCGTGGTCTGGTTCACATTTGTATCCCGCACACAGGAACACCGTGCGGTCGGATCATCGGGAATAGGTCTTACTGACTCTCGTGGGTCTTTCCCTTTGTGGGACTGCCTTTCCCTCACCTCTTGAGTTTATTGTACCACAAGTCTTACGACTTGTCAATACCTTTTTTGAAAAAATTTGAGGCGGTGGTGGGAGTTGAACCCACATTTTCCAATGGCGAACGTTTCCAAGTGAGCGACACTTTTGTATCTCAGCCATCTTTGTGGAAGTAGAACCGTTCTACCTCACCGCCATTTTATTTTACAGGGTGGCGGATGCGCACTTACCATTACCTGCGGGAGCCTTAGTGCGTTGGATGTTGGTTGCTCTCTAACGCCGGCCCACCCTGTACCCTTATTGTATCACACTCTAAGGGGTTTGTCAAGAGGTTTTTTGAACTTTTTTGTTCGGTAGGGAGATTTTGTTTTACTTCACCCAACTACGCATTGGGGAGAGGTTGTTCGCTCCTGTCTGCCTCTTGACATCCTTATTGTATCACACTCTAAGGGGTTTGTCAAGAGGTTTTTTTGAGAAGTTGGAATTTTTTTATTCTCTACTTTTGCGGACAGTGCGCGCCCTGTCTGATCGCTCCAACTAAGCGTTTTATCAGAGGAAATGGCTACTTGCCACACGCCCTCTGGGAAGTATCTTATCTCTTCCCCTCTTGACAATTATAGTATAACACCGACTGCTGGATTTGTCAAGTGTTTTTTTCAATTTTTTTTAAAAAAATTGAGGAGCCTCCCTGTTCGGCTCCTCGTTGACTGGCAACCCCCTTGAGATCCTATTTAGGCTCCGCATACCAGTCTGGGGCAACGGATTTTGGTTTGAGGTTCTTACCTCTCCCCTGTGATTATAGTATAGCATTTCGGGATACGTTTGTCAAGCATTTTATCACACATTTCGCAACTTTTTTTTCTTTAGCACTTTAACGTGGTGAAGTTAGGGCCCCAGCGCCCGTTAGCGAGGACTAACCGCAGATAAAGTAAAAAGCAGGTTGCCCTGCTTAATACTTGCACCAGTTACCGCCGATCTTCCGCTCAACCTCTCCGGAAAAAACATTCGCCATCTTGTCGATGAACTCATTGGCTTCTCTCTTGGTCTTGAAGTAGGTGGGGAAATAGTAGCCGTTCTTATCAATCACTCTGTACTTCATGTTTCATTCTCCTTTACTTTTGAGGTTTTGTTCTTCCCTCTTTCTGATTATAGAATACCACAAAGGTAATCATTTGTCAAGTATTTTTTCAACATTTTGCGAAAAAATTTTACTTTAATACTTTAAAGCGACGAAACTAGTGCCTGTGACCGCAGACTAAAATTAAAGGCAAGAGATTTCTCCCTTGCCTTTTGGATTACTCACACCAAACCAGCTGGCCCTTTTTGCGAGGTGCCCAACCGTAGATGCTTTGCTGGTTCATCATTTCACCCATCTCCAGAGCCTTGCTTTTGGTTGCTACCCGCTTGCTGATGTCAACGTAATAGATACCATTAGAGAGCCAAATGCCGATGTTGCCTTTACGGCAGATCGGAGAATGGAGCAACTTGCTAACTTCTTCGGCAGTCTTACACTCGACGCCGTGGATACCAACCTGCCAGCCGGTCTTGTATTGAATGATCTTGCCGTTGCGGAGAGTCATGCCATCATTGTCAGACAGCTTGCGGATGGTGCGGACATTTACACGATGACCAGTAATGTACTTCATTTTTCATTTTCCTTTCTTTTGGAACTTTTCTTGTTCCCTCTTTCTGATTATAGTATAGCATTTCGGGATACGTTTGTCAATAGTTTTTTTCGCATTTCCCGCAAATTTTTTTCTTTAACACTTTAGCGCGCTGAAGTCAGAGGGTTTGCCGGTGTCCGTCGAGCAGGACGGTTAAACGAAGAACGGCAAGTTCTTTACTTGCCGTTCCCTACATACTCAAAGTGTTTACACCATTGATAACTTGCTGTCTTGCCTGTGATCTTGTCTCTTGTGCACTTGCTCTGTCCCATGCTGTCCACTGCTTTGCCACAGTTGTAGCCCCACTTCTTACAACGATAGCACCGTGCATCCTTGCCACACTCAAGCCCTTGGCTCTTGGCGATCTCTTCACGCATCTGTTCAAGCTGTTCTTTAGTGATAGTCTTCATGGTGTTGTCTCCCTTCTTTTACTGTATCTACATTATAGCATTTCAGGAGCATCTTGTCAAGCCTTTTTGGCAAACTTTTTTACACATTTTTACTGTAGCACTTTAATGCGCTAAAGCTAGGGCTCTGACAGCCGTTAGCGATGACTAACCGCACACATGAAAAAGAGAGGCTTAGTAAGCCTCTCTCCACACCTTGATGATGATGTCATCAGTGGTCTTGTCCGGTGTGTTGTTGTCAGCAATCCACAGGAGCAGGAAGTCCTCTTTGTCGATGCTCTGCTCGATGCCCCACAGCTGGCCCTGCTCGTCCTCTACCACACCATCAGCATACCACCATGCGCCGACCATGCGCACCGTGCCATCCTCGAAGCCACCGCACCATGCCTGCTCGATAGGTGTAGTATCGAACGCCTGTTCCTTCTGCACCTCTACATACTTGACAACCTCCACAGGTTCAGGGGTTGCGCTACGCTCTCCGATGACATAGCCACAGACGAGAGCGAAGATGATCAGCAGTCCGGCAGACAGGATGTAATAGGTCTTGTTGTTAGTAGTCATAGTATTTAACTCCCTTCTTTTACTGTACCTAAAGTATACCATAGACTATTGGATTTGTCAATACTTTTTTCTACATTTTCTTTAGTTATTTTTTTAACAATGTTCTTTAACACATTAGCACTTTACTGTGATGAAGTGCGCTTCACCAGTGTATCGCTTTACTGTGCTAAAGTGCACCTCACCAGTGTATCGCTTTAGTGTGATGAAGTGCGCTTCACCACTTTACTGTGCTAAAGCTAATGACTGGATTAAGGGAATTGACTCATTAACACTTTCACGCTTTAGTGTGGTGAAGAAAATGCTGGCAACCCTTCTTTACGCAAACTCGGCTCGCCACAGTCATTGGCGAGCCGATGATTAAGCCTTGTGTATTTATTAGGGGGTGCGTGATTCGTTCATGTCTCCTTCTCCTGGAGATTAGACTATAGACTTTATACATTTTTTCCAGATACAAACCGGGGGTGTATTTCAGGAAAAAAAATTTTTTTTCTTGTTGTTTTGTTTCTCTCTGCTCACTACTATCTTGAAATCGATTTCAGATTTCAGATTACGGAGAATAATGATTAAAATTTATCCTTCTTTTTGAAGAAATTAAACCAATCCTTCATTTCATCCATCTTGGCTTTTCCAGTATAAATTAAAAATGTCTTTGTTCCAATTCCTGCGATATAAATAAACGCATAAGCAGTAGCCCACGCTCCAATGGCTTTTCCAATAGCCTGCAAGCCCATTCCAACAGCTTCCATTAATTCACCCCCGCACCAAAAAAGGCATCAAAAACGTCTCCAAGGTCATTTAAATCAGATTTAAACATATACGGATTAACAAAAGGAGTCGCATAATAATGCCATACGTATCCTAGTCCATCCTGCGCTGTTCCAATATAATCCATACAATCAATTTCTTCGGGGAGCGGATCCCATCCGGTGCCAACGCATACGATCTTAATGCTTACTTCCTCACATCGGTCATCTACTTCACACCAACAGACAACACCCTCTCCAGGTTGAAAACCAACCTTTAAAATCTTTCTAATCTTGCCTTTAATAGTTACGCTTTCACCATTAACTCCTAAATTATACTTATAAATAGTCATGCCGTTCCAGGTCCTCCAATCTATTAATCTAAACTATAAGCGCCTTGAAGCGCGCATTCGGCATACTTACAACAATCAAACGCACATTGCCGATCTGCCGACCGGCACGGCACAAACTCTTCCATATCTCTCATATAAGAAATATCATAAGTCTTGCCCGGCTTAGTATGCGCCAAAAACATCTCATATCCAATCTCTTCAAAGCATCTACGAGCCACATATTCATCACGCATGCGGATGTAGGCATCCCGCTCTTCTCGACTGGGTTCGGCAGAATCAGCCTTAATCTTGCCGTTTTCGTCAAACTCTATATCCATAGAAATAGAGCCATCTTCATTCTTATGACATCTATTTTCAATAGCTTGCATGCTAACCTTAAAGGGATTTCTTATGCCCTTGCTCTTTGCGTAGCTCTCAAATTCAGAGCTAAAGTTCATAGCCTTAAAACCGTTTTCACTAACTGTAATCATACCTGCCAAATGCCGGCTCGTCTATATGCCGCCTCAATAGTATTTTGAAGTAGCGCAGATCTAGTCAATAGACCTACTCCTCCTGGAACCGGCGTAACCTCTCTATTCTCAGTATTATAGCAATCTCCAACGAGTTTGCCGTTTTCATCAAAATTAATTCCTACATCAACAACAGGAACGTGGATAGCATAACAATTCAAAAACTTTGGCTTGCCGACTGCACAGATAATAAGATCGGCCCCGCTAATATGATCCCACAAATTACGAGTATAAGAATTACAAACTGTTACAGTAGCGCTTCTATCAATAAGCATTTTCGCTACTGGCTTACCAACAATTTCACTTCTGCCAATAACTGTAATATTCTTAGAAGCAAAATTATATCCACATCCAACTTTCAAATATTCTATAATACCTCTTGGAGTACATGGATTGTAATAACTCATAGGATGAAAACCATCGACATCTTTAAGCGGATCAATTGCATATTTAATTGTAAATGCTTCAATATGTTTTGGAAGTGGCAACTAAACGATAATGCCATCAACAAACTCTTGAACATCTTTAATTTCATTAATCAATTGTTCTTGAGTAATATCTTCTTCATAATAATACCACTCAAATTTAATTCCAACAGACTCACAATCTTTTCTCTTATTCCTAATATATCTATTAGATGCTTCATTATTTCCAACTTGAATTACTGCGAGAGTTGGAACTGCCAGTCCTTCGCTGATAAAATCCTCTCGAACAGATGTTCTAATTTTATCTTTTACCTCTTCGCAATATTCTTTAATGTCCTTTGTAAAAATCGTCGGAACCATCATCATTCCACCCTTCTGGTAATAGTAAATCTAAAATCTATACTAAAATATTGTTAATGCCGAAAACCGGTCCGCCGATTATTACGACTAGGAAAAAGACCAGCAAGTCTAGACCTCGTAAATCCTTAGCGTAGGGACCGTATTCAAATAATACTGTGGTTGATAAAATAAACCACAATATCACTATAATTATTGTAAAGCATCCATCCATATATAACTGCCATCCTTCATTTTACAAACTGTTTGATTTGGAACGATGACATTACAAAAATTACCTTCTTCATCAAAATAATCTTTATATTTAGAATTTTTAGGATTACACACCGTCATACCAATTATTTTTTTACTTTCATATTCAGAAAAGTCATATGCCGTTCCAGTAAAAGAAGTATCATATGTCGCATTTATAATTAATGTACATGGGTATTTTTCTTCAATGTTTCTATCAGAAAAACGTACTCGTTTGGCACATTCCGGATCAGTAATCATAATAAGATTTACAATATCTTCAAGTATATAATGGATAATACCGGCTAAAACAATAAGACCTAAAACGGCACATCCAGAAAGAATAATTGCGACAATTCCTGCGACCATTTATAACACTCCTTATATCTTTATATAAATATTATAATAAAAAATTATAAAAAAGTCAAAAAAATTTGACTTCCTAGAAAAAATTTCGTATAATTAGATTATGGAACTTAGGAGGTGAAATCCTATTATTAAATTAGATTACACTTTAGAGTCTCCAGAAGAAAGAAATGAGCTTGTGAAGTAGATACTTGCGGAAAATCCTGATCCAAATGAGAAGTATCTCGAAGTTTTAGCAGATTATTTAATTCTTTGTATGGAGAAACAAGAAAGAAAAGAGCGTAAAATATTAACAGATAATCGCATGATGACTGTTAATAAAAGAGAGTGTTCCTTTGAAGGTCTTGTTTCCCAATTAGAAAATGGCGAAGATGGTATATATAATTTAATTACAGATAATAAGAATCAAATATTTCAACCAAAAGTAACAATTACAAAAAAAGATTTAGATGAAATACAACCTTTACGATAGCTGAGAGAAGCCATTAATGTGTGGGAAGCAAAACTAAAAGTTACCGAAGGAAAAGATGCTTTCGTTATTAAAAAGGCTCTAATAGAAATGAGAAAAGATCAATACGTTATTAAAAATGCTTATAGAAGACCAATAGTTCCAAATAAATTAACGCGATCTACTCATGTTACTATACTGCCTGATGAAACTTCATCGTTTGATGAAGAGGGGTATCCTATTCCAAAAGGAGTTAGTTTGTTAAACCCAGTGGTTTGCTCAGCTATTTTATGTAATTATTCAAGACTTAAAGAAGATTCTTTTGATAGATTTGAAGGCGATTTATATTATTTAATGCTTGCTTTTGATGAAATTGCCGATAAAGCATTAAAAGAATATCCTTTATATGAAAAAATAGTTGAATGTAAAGTTGATGGTTTATAGAATACTCAAATACAGGAAATTTTACAAGTGGAATTCGGCATTAAACATAGTTTAGAATATATTTCAAGTTTATGGCGTAAAAAAATTCCAAAGTTAATTGCCTCTCAAGCAGAGGATGAATATTTATACTGGTATTATTTAAATATCGAAAAAGGAAAATATAAAAAATGTAGTAGATGTGGGCAAGTCAAGTTAGCTCATAATAAATATTTTAGTAAAAATAAAACAAGCAAAGATGGTTTTTATAGTATTTGTAAAAAATGCCGTAATAGTAAAAACAAAACTAAAAAATCTTAATGCTTGAAAATTTATTAAAATATAAGGAAGTGAAATTTAATGCCAGAACAATACTACTGTAAAAAATGTAATAGAACTATGGGCGCTGATTAGTTCTATGGTTCAAATAATTTACAAAAATATCCAAATGGAAAATTAGATACTTGTAAAAAGTGTATAACAATGCACGTAGATAACTTTAATCCAGATACATATATGTGGATATTATAGGAATGCGACGTGCCGTATGTGCCTGATGAGTGGCATAAGCTCTTAGAGAAATACGCTTATGACCGGGACAAATTGACCGGAATGACCATTCTCGGCAGATACCTATCTAAAATGAAATTGAAATAGCACAAAGATTATAGATGGAAAGATACTGCATTTTTACAAGAAATGGCAGATACTAAAAAGGAACAAGCTATGAAGCGCCAAGGATATGATGCTTAGGAAATAGCTTTACAATTAGAAAAAGATAGATAGTATCTTCCAGAAGATGGAATTGTTAAAGAACCAGTATATGACGAAACGCCTTCTGCGCCGTATCCAGTTGAGGATTATTTCGCTGAATAGTGCGGAGGAGAAGAATTAAATATTGATTTAACAGATGAAGATAAAACTTATTTACGATTAAAATGGGGAAAGACTTATAAGCCTGAAGAATGGGTTAAATTAGAATAGCTTTATGAAGAAATGATGCAATCTTATGATATACAAGGGGCTGGTCATATTGACACTCTTAAATTAATTTGTAAAACTTCTTTAAAAGCTAACCAATTAATAGATATGGGAGACATTGAGGGATTCCAAAAGATGTCTAAGGTTTATGATTCTTTAATGAAATCAGGTAATTTTACTGCCGCATAGAATAAAAGTGAATCCGGTGAGTTTGTTGACTCTATTGGAGAACTTATTGAATTATGCGAAAAAGATGGATATATTGAAAGATATTATGTTGAATCACCAAATGATAAAGTTGATCTAACTATTCAAGATATGTAGCGTTATACAAGAACACTCATTGAAGAAGAAACTAATATTAGCACAATGGTAGAAAAAGCATTGCGTGAAAATGCTAAAGAAGATGAAGAAGATGCTAAGAACAATGAAAGTGATATTATTGATGAGGCTGATTTAAGTATTGAAGATTTAGAGAAAACTTTGAGGGATGAAGATTATACCGATTTTGAAGATTTTAAAGATGAATTAGCATAGGAAGATGCTAAATTTTTGGAGAGTTTATAATGGCACTTCAAGATTTATTAGATTTATCTGGTAATCGGAAAAAAATCGGTATATCTCCCGAACGTGTTGAAGCAGTAAAACCTATAATTCGTAAGTATGTAGCCTTCTGGAGAGAATATCCAGATTTATTTGTTGATTTTATGGTTCGAGGGAATAAGACTGAAGTAAAAGAAGGAGAATTTAAATTTTACTTTTATCAAAGAGTATTTCTTCGTTCAGTAATGAGATTTCAATACGTGTATGCGGTTTTCCCTCGTGCGTATTCTAAATCTTTTTTATCTGTTATGGCTCTTATGATTAGATGTATTCTTTATCCGGGAGCGCATTTATTTGTTACTTCTGGAGGAAAAGAACAAGGTGCTAGTATTCTACATGATAAGGTATAGGAAATTTGTGAGTTAATTCCAAGCTTTAATCGAGAAATCGATTGGGGACGTGGAAAAACATTAGAAGGTAAAGACAAAGTTCGTTATGTATTTAAAAATGGCTCTGTATTAGATAACTTAGCCGCTAGAGAAAGTACTCGTGGTCAACGTCGTCATGGGGGTCTAATGGAAGAATGTGTAGGCATCGATGATGCTATTCTTCGTGAAGTTATCATTCCAGTCATGGCTATTTCTCGTAGAGCTAAAGATGGAACTACTAACGAAAAAGAACCTTTAAATAAATCGCAAATTTATATTACTACTGCTGGATATAAGGGAACTTTCCCATATGACAGATTAATTGGCTTTTTGGTTCGTATGGTCACTTAGCCAGATCGTTGTATGGTATTAGGTGGGACTTGGAGAACTCCAGTAGGAGTAGGATTACAAAGTAAAACATTTATTACAGACCAAAAGAATGAAGGAACTTATAATGAAGCTTCATTCGAGAGAGAATATGAATCTAAATGGTCTGGAACTGTTGAAGATGCTTTCTTCAATGGAGAATTTTTTGATAGAAATAGAAAATTACAATAGCCTGAGTATGAAGCATCTGGTAGATCATCTGCCGGAGCTTATTATGTGCTTTCAGTAGATGTAGGTCGTAAAGGATGCGATACTATTGTATGTGTGTTTAAAGTGACTCCATAGGCATAGGGACCTGCGGTTAAGTCCTTAGTAAATATTTATACTATGTCAGATGAACACTTTGAAGATTAGGCTATTAAATTAAAGAAGTTATATTATAAATATAAAGCAAGAACATTGGTAATAGATGGTAATGGTTTAGGTATTGGTTTAATTGATTATATGATTAAATCATAGACAGATGAAAATGGCGATTTTCTGCCAGATTTTGGCGTAGAAAATGATGATGATGGTTATTATAAAAAATATAGAACTCAAAATACTGAATATGATGCCATGTATATTATAAAAGCTAATGCACCTATAAATACTGAATGTCACGCTAATGCGCAGACGTAGTTATAGGCTGGTAAGGTTAAATTCTTAATCGATGAAAGAACAGCTAAAGATAAATTGCTTTCTACATAGAAAGGTTAGAGAATGAAACCTGAAGAAAGGGCAGAATATTTAAAACCATTTACTTTAACTTCTATATTAAAAGAGGAAATGATGAATCTTCGTGAAGAAAACGAAGGAGTAAATATTATCTTAAAACAAGCCAATAGAGGTATAAAAAAGGATAAGTTTTCAGCATTTGAATATGGATTATATTATATTAAACAAAAAGAAGATTCAAAGAAAAAGAAGAAACGATTTAATGCTAAAGAATGGGCCTTCTTTAATTAAGGAGTGTGAATTATGAGAGCATCTCGTGGTGAAATTAAGATTGAAGAAATCTTAAAAGAAGCAGAGCTTAATTTTAAAGAGGAATATATATTTCCTGATTTAAAGAGTCCCAATGGTCGTCCTTTACGTTTTGATTTTGTAGTTTTTGATGATGACGGAAGAATTGATTTTATTATTGAATATCAAGGAAAGTAGCATTATGAACCAAGTCAAAAGTTTGGCGGTAAAAGAGGATTCTATTAGCAACAATATAACGATAACTAGAAACGAAGATTTTGTGCTTTACATGATTTTAAATTAATTGAAATACCATATACAGATGAAAATCTTATTTCATATGATTATATTATGAATTTGGCAGGTTATTAAGTAAAGGAGGTGGAGTTTTTTGAGTTCAGAAGATCGTTCTAAAGAAATTCACGATAAGGGTTTTGATATGAGCGGTAGAGGATAGGCTTATTATTCTTTAGATGCTCCAAATGAATATCGTAAGATTAAAGTTGGAGTTAAGAATCTTGATGATGCGGTTTTAAACTTAGGATCATTTTAGTTAGATAGTCCTAAATATTTAAACGTTTCAAAAAGACATATTTTTGAAGCTATCGCACAAAAAGATTATAAGGAATTAAGAAGAATATCTAATTACTTTTATGACGTAAGCGGTATTTACGCTAGAACTTGTGATTATTTTGCTTTTCTTTATAGATATGATTGGTATATCGCTGCTGAAATATATGATGATGCTGTTAAGTAGGGAAAATAGTTAGAAAAAGTTTTAAAAGAGTTTTCTAAAACTTTAACTTTTTTAGATAATTCGTATATTAAGAAAATGTGTAATGATATTGCTTTAAGTGTCATAAAAGAAGGATGCTATTACGGATATATTGTTCCATCTAATGAATCAATTATTTTACAATAGCTTCCTGTTGATTATTGCCGTTCCCGCTATTTTGTAGGGCAGAACCCAGCCGTTGAATTTAATATGAGATTTTTTGATACTTTCCCAAATATTAATTATAGAATGAAAGTTCTTAAAATGTTCCCAGAGGAGTTCCAAAAGGGATATGTATTATATAAATAGGGAAAGCTTTTAAATGACTCTACCATTGATGGCTCTCGCCTCGGAGAGAATGGCTGGTATCTATTAGATCCAGAAAATACTGTAAAGTTTAATATTAATGGTAGAGATATGCCTATGTTTATCAATGCTATTCCATCTATATTAGACCTTGATGCCGCACAAGACCTTGATCGCAGAAAATAGATGTAGAAATTATTAAAGATAATTGTTTAGAAATTGCCGTTAGATAAAAATGGCGATTTGATTTTTGATGTCGATGAAGCTAGAGATATTCATAATAATGCTGTTGAAATGTTGAGCCGAGCAATTGGTGTAGACGTTTTAACTACATTTACAGATGTTGATTCAATCGATTTATCTGATAAGAATACAACTGCTACACAAGATGATTTATCAAAAATTGAAAGAACAGTTTATAATAATCTAGGTATCTCAAGAAACTTATTTAATACAGACGGAAATCTTTCTTTGGAGAAGTCTATATTAAATGATGAGTCCACTGCGAGAAATCTTTTGTTGCAATTTAATGTTTTTTTTGATAGAATAGTAAAGAAGAGAAATGTTAATTCAAAGAAATATAATTTTAAAATTTATTTCCTTGAAACTACTCAATACAATTATTAGAACTTGTCTAAAATGTATAAAGAGCATACACAACTTGGATACTCAAAAATGCTTCCTCAAATTGCTTTAGGTCATTCTCAAAGTTCTATTATTAATACAGCTTATTTCGAGAATGAGATATTGAATTTGAGTTCTATTATGATTCCGCCTTTAATGAGTTCTACTTTAAATGGTGAAGATATTTTGGGTAAAAAAGATTCAAATGGGTCTTCTAATTCTCAAAATACAACAGAAGCAAAAAGTAAGGTTTCTGCCGCCGCAGACTCTAAGAGCGCAGGACGCCCAGAGAAAGCGGACGACTAGAAGAGTGAAAAAACCATTTAGAATAAAGAATCAATGAGTTAAGGAGGAAATTATGAAACATACAAGTGTAAAATTAAATACGCCTTGTGAGTTTATTAATATAACTCCAATGAATCCTTTAATTTCTAAATGCCAAATTAAAGTTTGTTATGTAGGCGATGAGCCTAATAGAAATAAAAGTATTATTACTAAAGATGTTGCTCGCGAAATGGCTAATAGTTTGCCGGGAAGCCCAATTGTAGGATTCTTTAACGAAACTAGTGGCGATTTCGAGGAGCACAACCGCAGTATTGATATTGCTAATGGAACTGTTACTTTTAGAGACACAACAAGACCTTATGGTTTTGTTGATTTAAATGCTAAAGTTTGGTTTTAGAAATTTTTAGATGATGGCTAGAATGAGCATGAGTATCTAATGACAGAAGGCTACATCTGGACTGGTTAGTACCCTGAAGCAAAAAGAATTATTGATAAAGGAAATAACCAATCTATGGAGTTGGATGAAAAAACTTTAGATGCATTTTGGACAAAAGATGGTAATGGAAAACCTTAGTTTTTCATTATCAATGAGGCAATAGTCTCAAAGTTATGCGTTTTAGGAGAAGAGTGTGAACCTTGTTTTGAAGGCTCCCAAATCGCAGTTAATTTCTCATTGGCCTCAGACTTCAAAGAACAATTATTTACTATGGTCAATGAGGTAAAAGATTTATTGAAAGAAGGAGGAGCCAAAGTGTTTACAAGATACGCTGTAGAAATTGGCGATGCTTTATGGAGCGCTCTTTACAGTTATATTGAATCTACTTATCCAGATGGACAGAATTGCTATTGTTCCATTTATAGAGTGGAAGGTATTTTTGAAGAGGGCGGTCAGAAGTTTGCGGTTCTTCAAAATCGCACAAGCATGAAGTATTATCGTTTAAATTTCTCTATCGGAGAAAGTGAAGGCTTTATCCCTTCTGATACTTTGATTGAAGTAACTAAGTCTTATACTCCTGCCGAAGAGCCACAGTTTGCTCTCAAGGATGTTGAGGAGTTTGAGGCTCAGTATGCTGCCAAGAAAAAGGCAGAAGAGGACAAGTCTGGTAAATCTGAAAAAGATAATTCTGATGATAATACAGAAGATCCAGAAAATGAAGATCCCGAAGATGATGATGAAAAGAAAAAGAAGAAGGGTAAAGAAGATTTTGCTTGCGGTGGAGGAAAGAAAAAGAAGTATTCTTTAGATGAAATCCCAGAGTATGCTGAACTTCAAACCCAATTCAGTGATCTTCAGACTAAATTTAGTGAATTAGAAACAAAGTATAATGCTTTAGTTTCTGAAAATGAGAGTTTAAAGAATGATAATGCTACTTTGGTTGAATTTAAGAATCAAAGTGAAAGAAAAGAAAAGGAAGAAATGATTAATTCCTTCTATATGCTTTCTGATGAGGATAAGAAAGATGTCATTGAAAACATTGATACTTATTCTTTAAATGATATTGAAGCTAAACTCTCTATTATTTGTGTTCGTAACAAGGTGAGTTTCGACCTTGACGAAAATAAAAATCATCAGGACCCAACAACTTATAATTTAAATGGGGACAATAATGATGATGATGCTGATACCCCTGCTTGGATTAAAGCAGTTTTGGAAACAGCAAAAAATAAAAATTGATAAGGAGGACATACTAAATGTTTAGAGATTTCTATAATAGAAATAGTGACCCTATTCACAAGTCTCAAGCAAAGTATGTTGAGTTTGGATACGGTCAGGTCGAACCAAATCACCTTTCCGCTCAGAGAACTGGACAGATTTATGCTCAGCTTCCTGCCAATCCCGACATTCAAATCCTTGAACAGGGTCAGTTCGTTAAGTATGATTATGCCGCTAATGATAATGGTATCGGTGAAGTAAACTTCACTGGTAAGGGCGAGTGGATGCTCGTTTATAATGAGATTAAGCTTTATCGTAATCATCTTGATGGTTCAAAGCAGTGGGACTGCGAGTTTGCTATGTTAAAGGATGACTATCAGGCTCGTGTATATAGCCCATATGACTGGGAGCATACTGAGAAAGAGTATCAGACTCGTTTCTTAAACGGTAAAGATGCTAATGGTGCTTCTTCTCTTACACTTGACACTAATGTTGATCTTAATAGAGATGGTAAGACCGTAACTATTGATGGTCAGGATTATGACGTTGTTGAGAATAAGTTTACTTATAATGGAAATGAATACACTCTTGTAAATGGTCATGTTAAAGTTCCTGTTGTTCATGAGTTCGAGGACGTAACTGCTGATGTTCGTGATATTTATGAGCTTAACTGGACTAATGATCCATATCACAAGCTTGGTATCGCTCATGAGAAGAGAATGCGTCCTGGTACTTCTATGGTTCCTCGTGTATTCAAGACTAATGTTGGCGATATCTTCACTACAAATATGATTAATGAAGAAACTCTTGCTATTGGCGATCTTTTAACTCCTCAAGCTGGTGCTGGTAAAGGTATCCTTGCTAAAGCAGGTGCTGAAAGTGCAGATATGAAGTGGCAAGTTGTTAAGATTTACACAATGCCTGATGAACAAAAAGGCGTTAAGATTATGCGTATCGCTTAAGAAAGGAGAGAAGAATAATGTTAGACGATAAGAACTTAGTTGCGTTGATGAAACAGGCCGCAAAGGCAGATCCTTCTACTCCTGTGGCTTATAGTTGGAATGGTCAGAGTCTTAGTTATGAAGACCTTAATGAGACTCTCCGTAATGAATTAAATGAAATTGCTGGTACTTATTCTCTCTATCGTGAGAATAAGAATAGAATCTTCTCTTTGATTGAACAGACTCTCGATGAGGTTCTTCCAAAGAAAGTTATTCAACAGTATGATCAGTTTGCTGAAGTAAAGACATTCGCTCAGGGCGATAAGCCTATCTTCCGTCGTCCTCTTAGTAACAGAGCTCGCGCTAAGCAGTTCGTTACTCGCGTTGGTCTTGCTGGTATGTATGAAGTCTTCAAGCTCGGACCCAAGGAAGCTGAGGCCTTCGAAGTCCGTACCAGCGCTATCGGCGGAGCTGCTCAGATCGGCTTCGAAGAGTTCCTTGATGGTCGTGTTGACTTCGCTGAAGTAACAAAGATCATTATGGACGGTATGGATGAGCTTATTTACAAGGAAGTCGCTCGTGCTTTGAAGGCTTCTATCGGTCAGCTTCCTCCTGCTAACAGAGTTGCTGTTGCTGGCTTTGATGAGGCTGCTATGGATAAGTTGATTACCATTGCTTCTGCTTATGGTACTCCTACTATTTACTGCACTTATGAGTTTGCTGTAAAGATGATCCCACAGGAAGCTTGGAGATACACTGAGGCTATGAAGACTGAACTTTGGAATACTGGCCGTCTTGCTACCTATAAGGGTACAAAGGTTATTATTCTTGAGCAGGGCTTCGAGGATGAAACCAATAGCCGTAAGGTAATTGATCCAGGCTATGCTTGGGTTATCCCAACTGGTGCTGATGGAAAGCCTGTTAAGATTGCTTTCGAGGGCGGCACTATTGTTGATGAATATACTAACTATGATCGTTCTCGTGAGATTCAGGTTTATAAGAAGGTTGGCGTAATGTGCATTCTTGCTAATAACATCTGTGCTTATTGCGATACTTCACTCCTCGGCCAGATGACCACTTGGAACTATGATGGTGTAACTGGTAAGGTTGCTACCTATGATGGTCGCCTTGATGGCACTGTCTAATTTAGATTAATATAAATAATCTAAAGGGGAAGAGGGATGTTTCCCCTCTTCCCCTTATTTTTTTTGAGTTAAAGGAGAATAATAATGATTAATCAAGATACAATGTACAATGTAAAAAATAGAAGTTCTAGTATTGTTGTTTATAAGATTCCTGAAACAAATCTTCGTAGAGAATTTGCTCCAGGAGAAACAAAGAGATTGCCGTTTGGCGAGTTAGAGAAGCTTACATATCAGCCTGGTGGCCGCGAATTGATTGAAAACTTTTTACAGATTATTGATGAAGCAGTAACTTCTGATTTAAATGTTCATCGTGAGCCAGAATATGATATGTCTGAAGAACAGGTAAAAGATTTAATTCTTACTGGTTCTTATGAAGCATTTTTAGATGCTCTTGATTTTGCTCCAATTGGCATTATTGATTTAATTAAATCTATGTCTGTTTCTCTTCCAATTCAAGATATTAATAAGAGAGAAGCATTAAAGAATAAGCTCGGTTTTGATGTTGATAGAGCTATTGCCAATGATAGAGCAAGTAAGGAGCCTGATCCTGTTGTAGATGCTAATGGAGATAAGGTTCTTCAGAAGAAGGCTCAGCCTGTCGCGCCCGCAGGACGTAGAACGGCACCAACTTATAAAGTTGTAAGCAAAGAAGAGAAAGCTGCTGAATAATAAATAATTCAAGGAAGGAGGTTGGTTATGACTCAATTTACAACCGTTTATAATCGCTTCCTTGGTAAAATAACTGATGATATGTATTTAGAATTAACTCCAGAAGATACTATTAGAGATTTACAAAATCTTTTATTAGATGCAATTCCAGGGTTTGAATTTCCAAGATGTAATCTTTATGATAATCATATTGAGATTGTTTAGATTCAAGAAGATCTAATTACAAAAGAAGATTTTGTAATTGGTGTAGTATGGAACGAAGAAGATTCTAATGAATTAAGCGAAATACCTAAAGTTTTAGTTGAAAGATCATATTTTAATGCCGATTTATCAGAAGAAGAGATTAATATTTTAGCTCTTTTGATGAAGCAAGGTTGGGTTCAACGGCAAGTTACTTCAATAGAAAATACTCGTATGAAATATAGCGGTTCTGATTTTAAGATGACATCTTAGGCAAACCACTTATCTAAATTATTAAGTCTTTTAGAAGAGTCTAGAAGAGATTCATTCCATATGCAAAGATTATATAAGAGGAGAAAAATGACTAGTTCAGGCTATTAGTCTAATTGGTCAGTTTTACGAGAAAAAAATGCCATTGACAAAATATAATTTTGACGTGCCTATTGAAGTTATAGAATTAAATATTAAGAGATTAACTAATCAATTATGGAAACTTATTCCTATGCGTGAAAATGGTGAGGACTGGGAGAAATAGTTGAAAACAGTTACTCTTGAGATTGCGGGTTTGAATGAAGTATTTCTTTCTTTCCCGCAATTTTTATAGCTGTTGAGTAAATTAGAAGGACTGCAATAGACTGAAACTGAATTTGATTTTTATAGAAAAACTGTATTTGAGTCAATTAATTTATTATAGGAAATTAATCGTGTAGCGCGGGTTTGATCTTAGTAATAAATTAAGTTTCAGATTAATGCAAGGACGTTTAGGTGTATATGATCGTTATCAAGAAAAATAGGTATTAGACACAGATATTCAAGGAGTTAATAATCAGTTTGTTAGATTAAATCATCAAGGTGGCAATCTTTAGCAAAATAGAATGATTAAGGATAAACGTAGAAGTTTAGATAGAGCTTTAGTTTATTCTTATTAGGGAGCAGATGTTAGAAAAATAGATTCTACATCTGATGATTATGTTAGAGCATTAATAAATCCTAATAAATTAAAATAGGATTATGATGATAAAATTATTTCAGTAGGATATGAGCATCATTTTGAATGCGGTGATATTTTTGAATGGAAAGGCACTGAAACATATTGGCTAATTTATTTATAGGATTTAACTGAATTAGCTTACTTCAGAGGGGATATAAGAAAGTGTTCTCATCAGATAAATTGGGAAGATGAAAATGGAAAGCATTCAACTTATGCCGCAATTAGAGGTCCAGTTGAGACTAAAATTAATTATATTCAAAAGCATGGAATTAGTGTTGATACTCCAAATTACTCGCTAAATATTCTTTTACCTAAAACGGCAGATACTTTATCATATTTCTAGCGTTATAATAAATTTTATTTAGCAAATGATGAGCTTAAAGTTTGTTGGAGAATTGAAGCTATTGATTGGTTAAGTATGCCTGGAATATTAGAGATTAATGCAGTAGAGTATTACGCAAATGAGTTTGAAGATAATTTAGAAAATGGCACTGTTGGAACTTTAAAGACAGAGCCAATTAATCCTAATAATAGTTTTATTGAAGATACTATTACAGGTGAAACATTTATTAAGCCTAAAAAAGAATACGAATATGAATATATTGGTAATCTTGTAGGTAAGTGGTCTGTTAAAGAAAATTATCCTATTAAATTAATTTAGGATGGAAAGAAAGTTAAATTACGCTGGCTTAATACATATAGTGGTCAGTTTGATTTAATTTATGCAGATTGTTTTAAGAAAACAATCGTTGTATAGTCTTTGTTTTAAAGAGATAAAGGAGCAACAATACTATGAAAATTGAAGGAAATATATAGCCTAAATCTAGTTTTTTATCTATGGAAAAAGATGCTAGTTTAATTTCTAATATGTTATTAAGAAATGAGCGTCTTAAAAAATTACTTTATTATACTACACCAGATTGTCTTGATAGAAAGATTTTAACAGAAGATTAGTCTTTAGAATTATTTGGTAAAAATATTAAATTAGTTCCTAAATTATATGTCGATAATTCAGTATTAAATTATATTATTTTAAGTTTTGATAATTTTACTCCTAATATGACAAATCCAGAATTTAGAGATAATATAATTGAATTTGATATTATTTGTCATTTTGATTAGTGGCAATTAAAAGATTTTTAGCTTAGACCATACAGGATTGCAGCTGAGATTGATAGTATGTTTGACGAAAAACATTTAAGTGGTATTGGACTTTTACATTTTTTAGGTGCTAATCAAATGATTTTGACGGATGAATATGCTGGTCTTTGTTTAATGTATCAAGCCATTCATGGCGGTGAAGATAAAACTAAAATGTTAAATCCTAATGATGAAAAGCAATTTGAACAAGATTATCGTAAAATGATGGGAGTATAATATGGATGATTTAAGACTCGCATTAATGTGCGGTTCTGATATTCCACTTCCATTTTTATAGATATCTTTACATTAGCCTAGAATTAAAGAAATTGCTTTAATTGGAGAGTCAAGTTTCTTTATTGGAGTTTAGTGCTTAAATATTGATTCTAAATCTCTAATAGATTAGGACAAAACAATTTTATAGGATACGAATAATTTTTAGATATTTATGACGATAATGTTGGAGAAAGAAGCAAGAGATAAAAAAGAAGCTACATCATAGCTTCTATCTTTATTATTTCCAAATTATCAAATAATGTTTACGCCTCGTGCTTTAATATTTCAAAAAGATGGATTTTCAACTATGATCGATGTAAATAATTTTGAATAGTTATAGGGAGTATTAAAGCAAGTATTTTGTGTTTCTAATAGTAATAATTAGCAAATGGGATTTAATCCAGCTAATGCTAAAGCTAAAGAAATAGCAGATAAAATTATGAGAGGTCGTAAACGAGTAGCCGAATTAAATGGTTCGGCAAATGCTAGTATATTTAGTTAGTATCTTTCAATATTGACAGTAGGGCTTTCTTCCATGTCATTACAAGATTTAATGAATTTAACAATGTTTTAGTTATATGATTTAGTTGAAAGATATTAGCTTTATATTAATTGGGATATTGATATAAGATCTAGATTAGCTGGAGCCAAACCAGATGATCGTCCCGAAAATTGGATGAAGAATATTCATTAAAAAATTAAGGAGGAAATAACCTATGAAATTTGGTGTTCGTGAAATTTGCGATGTCGTTTTAAAGGCTAAGGCTCCTCAGAAGATTGGTAATAAGATTTTCTATAAGGATGAGCCAGTTCTTTATTTTGATACATTAAAGACATCTACAATGGAAGGCGCAGCAACTACTGTTTATGCTCAAGGCGGACGTGGTAACTCTCGTTTAGTTGCTTGGGAAGGTGAAAGAACTATTACCTTCACTATGGAAGATGCTCTTATCTCTCCAGAAGGATTTATGATTCTTTCTGGCGCAGGACTTATTGAAGCTTCTAAGAGTAAGCCTGTTTATCAGCATATAACTGAGACAGTTGATGGTTCTAAGATTAAGAAGGGCACTGGTTCTATTACTCTTAAAATTAGTAAGAAACCTTATCTTCCTGTGGTTACTAAAAATACAATTGATACTGATGAAAATACAATCGGTATTGAGGGCAATTACGCTTATGTAATGCTTGTTAAGAATGGAGAAATTGTTTCTGAACCTTATATTCCAGACCATGATGATCTTGAAGAGCAGACTGACCCAGTAACTGGCGAAGTCTATTATGAATTAACTGTTTCTTCTCATGAGAATTTTGAGACTCTTACAGAGGATCAGTATGCGGTTGATGCTGCGCTTGAGGCGCCTGGCGGATATGATAGTGCTATTGTTGATTATTATGTAAAACATACTGGTAATAATGCAATGTAGATTGATATTACTGCTGATAAGTTTGGCGGCAACTATTATCTTGAGGCTTCTACTCTTTTCCGTGATCAAAACGGTGTAGATATGCCTGCTGAGTTTATTATTCCAAACTGCAAGATTCAGTCTAACTTTACCTTTACAATGGCATCTTCTGGCGATCCATCCACTTTCACTTTTACTATGGATGCATTCCCAGACTATACTAGATTCGATCATAGTAAGAAAGTTCTTGCTGCAATTCAGATCATTAAGGATGTAAGTAGCGAAGATCTCTATCGTCTTGGTACTGCTCATAATGTAACTGATGAAGGCAAGAGACATGATGTTATTCTTGGATAATAGAGAATAAATATATAAATTTAGGGGAGAGATTTTAATATCTCTCCCCTTATTTTTGTTTTTAAGAGAGAAGAAGGTGTAAAACATATGACTATTGGCGATATTTATAGTAAAAGACCATTATATTTAACTAATAAAAATTTTTATGGCGATTTTGCTTTATTAAATAAATGTTATGCGGTGTCAGATAATAAAATTAGAGGGCATCATTTATCAGTTATTAAATCTTTACCTATGGATCCAACTATTAATGAAGAAATAGAGCGATTAAATGCCGATTTATATGAGCCCGCTTCAAGTGGAGAAAATGTTATTCAATAGGCATTGGAATTTGTTGAATAGAGTTTACCAACTAAAGATACTTTAACTGCCTTTCATAAAACGTATACTCCTGAGTAGATTGATAATTTAATTCTTGAATATAGAGCCTTTTCTGAATAGGCAATGCAATTATATTTATTTGCAATGCAGCAAGCATCTTCTTTAAATAGTGCTGCTATTGGAAAACAAGTTAAAAAAATAGGCTCATTAATTAAAAAATTAGAACATAATATTCGAGTTTTTAGTGGTAGTGGAGAAAAAGTTATTCCTAAAAAAGGTATTTTAAATAGTGCTAATGCTATTCGCAATGCTTTAAACGGCCTTTTAGTAGAGGAAAAGGGTGTAAGTTTTTATTCTTCAATTATTCCAGCTAATTTATAGGTTGTTAACATTGGATCGCTATATGTTGATATTGATTTATTCGGTAATAAAACTTCAGGTCACTAGGCTCGTACTGATATTGGAGTTTTTGATAAAGAATTGGCAAAAAATATTGAAATCACCTATCAAATTGCACCAATTGGTGAATCGAATAAAAAAACTACTATAAGAACTACTTTAGATAAATTTTTAGAAACTATGGATAAAGCTGGTGAAAAAAATTTATCAGTCTATTTATACGGTGAAGAAAATATTGAAAAAATGAGACAGGCTTTAATCCGAGGAATTCAAGCTAAATCTGGTGTTAATCAAGCTGTTTTTAATGATACTCCTGTAACAATTAATTAGGCTATTCAAGCAGAAAGCAGTATGTATTCTAAATGGTTAAGTTTATTAACTCAATTGGCGAATAATAATGATACAGATGATGAAAATACAAATAATTATTATAACAGTCTTTTTAATTATTGTTTAGCAAAGCTGCAAACAACTTTAATTGGTAAAGATAATAATATTATTCTTACGCGTTCAGGATTTTCAACTGTGAAAGATTATATGACAAAATTAATTCAAGAAAAAGGAATTTATGTTCATGCAACTTCTAATGTTAATATTCATACGCCAAATGCAGTAAATTTAGTATCTATTAAATAGAATAAATTTAGTAATTAAAAACTTGACAAACCGAAAATTTTCTAGTATAATATAAGTATAGGATTAGAGTAAAAGGAGGTAATATGAAATGGCAAAAGTTTCATTTACGAAATTAGGATTGAAGAAAAATGAAGAGGTTGGAATTCTTCATATTAATGAACAAGATATTGAAGTAAAATAGTATTTGCCAATTAATGAAAAATTAGAGCTTATCTCATCTGTAATTAATTCTGCGGCAGATGAAAATAATTTTTCGAATCCTGTCAAGGAAAACGTATTTTTAACACTCGAAATTTTATATCATTATACAAATATTAATTTTACTGATAAGTAGAAAGAAGACCCTGTTAAACTTTATGATCTAGTCGTATCTTCTGGATTGGTGAATAAAGTTACAGATTTAATTCCAGAAGAAGAACTTGACGAAGTTATTAATGGAGTAGCTCAATCAGTGAAAGCTATTTATACTTATAGGAATTCTGCTTTAGGCATTCTTGAAAGTATTAGCCAGGATTATAGTGGATTAAATCTTGAAGCTACTGAAATTCAACAAAAACTTTCTGATCCAAATAATATGGCTCTTTTGAAGCAAGTGCTTACGAAGTTGGGCTAATTTAATTTATGCTATTATTTATATTTTTATAAATTAATAGGAGTAATTAGGGATAAGAGTATTATTACTCTTATCCCTTTTATTTTTTATTTTGCAAAATAAAAAATGTGAGAGAAAGGAGAACATAAATGGCTAAACAGTTAAATTAGTAGCAAGTTGTTAATCTTGCATTTACAGCAGACGCATCTTAGGCAAAAACTGAATTAAAGTAGTTATAGAATTCATTGTAGAATTTAGTAAATTTTACAGCCTTAACTTCTAATTCAATGAATTTTACCAAAGATATTCAATAGGCCAGCGCGGCCGCAGCTCAATTAAAAGTTTAGTTATAGGCTGCTACTAATGTAAATACTGGAAATTTAGATTTAACTAAATTTTAGGATTAGTTAAATAAAAGCGGTATGTCATTAGAAAAGTATTAGGATGCTTTATTTCAATTAGGACCTGTAGGAGAAAAAGCTTTTGCAGATTTAAGTCGTTCTATTACTTTAGCAGAAGTTCCTTTGAAAAGAACAAATGCATTAGTTAGTAATTTATGGGTGACTTTAAAAAATACTGTTAGATGGCAATTGTCATCAAGCGTATTGCATGGTTTTATGGGAACCGTTTAGAGTGCTTATGGATATGCTCAAGATTTAAATGAATCTTTAAATAATATTAGAATAGTAACAGGTTAGAATGTAGATTAGATGGCTAAATTTGCTAGTGAAGCAAATAAGGCTGCTAAAGCATTAAGTACAACAACAAATGCTTATACAGATGCTGCTTTAATTTACTATCAGTAGGGTCTTAATGATAATCAAGTAAAAGAGCGTACTGATATTACTATTAAAATGGCAAATGTATCTCGTCAAAGTGCAGAAGAAGTATCTGATCAGATGACTGCAATTTGGAATAACTTTGCCAAAGGTAGTGAATCTTTAGAGCATTATGCAGATGTTATGACTCGTTTAGGCGCAGATACGGCTTCCAGCTCTGATGAAATCGCTTAGGGATTAGAGAAGTTTTCTGCTATTGCAGATATGATTGGTTTAAGTTTTGATAATGCCGCGGCAGCTTTAGCGACCGTTACAGCTACAACTCGTTAGAGTGCAGATGTTGTAGGTACAGCATTTAAAACCATTTTTGCTCGTATTCAAGGTCTATCTCTTGGTGAAACTCTTGATGATGGCACTAATTTAAATAAATATTCTAAAGCATTAAATGCTGTCGGAATTAATATTAAAGAACAAAATGGCGAATTAAAAGATATGGATTCTATTTTAGAAGAAATGGGTGCTAAATGGAAAACATTATCTAAAGATCAATAGGTCGCATTAGCATAGACTGTTGCTGGTGTTCGTCAATACAATCAATTAATTGCTTTAATGGATAATTTTGATTTTTATCAAAAGAATTTATTTGCGGCATAGACTTCTGAAGGCTCTTTATAGGAATAGGCAGATATTTATGCAGAATCTTGGGAAGCCGCTCAAAAGAGAGTGAAAGCTTCTGCAGAATCAGTATATAATGCTATTTTAAATGATAAATTCTTTATTGATTTAAATAATAATTTTGCTAAATTATTAGACGTAGTAAAAACTTTTATTGATGGTATGGGCGGAGTTCAAGGTGTCTTACTATCATTAGGAGCAATTGTAACAAGAGTATTTTAGAAATAGATAGCAGAAAGCTTATCTAATGTCGCTTTTAGTCTAAAAATGATGACTAAAAGTGGCTAGGAAGCATAGCTAGCTCAGAAATAGAAAGTTAATGATTTATTAATTGAAGGAGCAAGAGATTTAGGTACTACTTCTGGAGGATATAAAACTGAAGCTTATGAAGCTTTAGCTAAGAATTAGTTAAATTATATTGAGAATTCAAAGAGAATGACTCAAGAAGAATAGGCTATTAATCAAATGCTTATGGATCGTAATCGTCTTTTAGCTGATGATGTTATTAAAAAAGGTGAAGAAGTACAATAGGCTGAAGAATTAATTAAAAAAGAAAGAAGTTCTTTACAAATTTAGGCTCAGTTATAGGCTTAGAAAACAGGAACTACTAATTCAAAAGAGACTATTAGTAAAATTAGCAATTTAAATCTTATATATGAGAAATTAAATAAATCAGCAGCTACTTTTTAGAATCTTTCAATGTCAGTTAATTTAGGCAGGAATTTTTAGACCGGAAGTGTTGAAGCTGCTAAATTAGCTAAAGAAGTTAAAGAAACTGTTATAGAATTTGCTAAAATAAAAACAGTTGGTAAAGATATTGATACTACTCATTAGGCTATTTCAAAAATATCTAAAGAATTTGGTATTAGTAGATCAAAAGCTAAAGAATTATGGGAAAGCTTGAAAAATCCGAATTCAACCGATCTTGAAAAATTAAACAATATTTTAATTAATTTAATGGCTAATACAGATCGAGGAGCTTCTAAAGTTAGAAGTAGTTTAATAGAAGCTTTAAAAGAGTGCGGTTTCACTGCTGAATAGGCTGAGTAGTAGATGAATGATTATGATACAGCTATTGCTGATTGGGGCCCTAAATCAGAATAGGCCGCAGATGCAGTTAAAAAATTAAACAATGTAATAGCTGAACATAATGCGTAGATGGACTAGACCAAATTAAAACCAATTGCATTTAGCCAAGCTATTACACAAGCTGCAAGCGCGTTAATGGCAATTGGTCAAATTTTTAATTAGGTTCGTGGAATAATCGATACTTTTAATGATAGTGAAGCTACTACCGGAGATAAAATTTTAGCTTTGACTACTGGAATTGGTATGTTAATTCCAGCGGCTATGTCTATTATTCCTGCATTTAGCAAAGCTAAAGTAGCTATGACTGAATTTGGAATTTCTACTAATATTGCTATGTGGAAAATAACAGCTGTTATTATGATTATTACTGGATTAATAACAGCAATTATGCTTATAAAAGATGCAGTTCGTAAAGCTTCTCCAGAAGAATAGTTAAAAAAGGCACAAAAAGAAGCTTAGGCTTTTTCAGATGCTTTAAATGAAGCTAAATAGGAAGCTGAAGATTTAAAGAATGTTTTTGATGAATATGGAAGTATTCAAGAAGAACTTGATAAATGTACTAAAGGAACAGAAGAATGGACACAGGCGTTATCTAAGGCTAACAATCAAGTACTTGAGTTATTAAGTGATTATCCTGAATTAGCCTCTATGGTTAATGAAAATGGAGAAAGCGCAGTAACTAATGAGGATGGTAGATTAAAAATTGCCGATTGGGCAATTAATAGTTTACAAGAATAGGCAAATTAGAAAATAGTTGATACTTAGGGAGCTTATTTTGCAGCTTAGAATGTTGTTAGAGAAAAATAGGTTTAGGCTCAAAAATCTAATATCCAAGAGGATATGGCAAAAAATTAGAGTGCATCATTATAGTATGATACTAGTGGATATAATGCTTCTAATTTAGTATCTTCTTTAATACTAAAAAATTAGAGTGATTTTGAAGGAAAAACTAGAGAAGAAATTTCTTCTAATCTTGAATAGTTATTTAATGATAATGGAATTATTGCTAGCATAGACTCTTGGACAGATGTTGTTTTAAGAACTTAGGATGATTTTGCCGCATTAAATACAGCTATTGAAGCGAATACTGCAGCAGCTAAAGTATAGAATGAAGCTTTGATGACTTCTTATTTATAGAGTAATTAGTCTGTTCAAAATTCAGAATATAAAGATTAGATTATTAGTGCTTCTGCAGATTAGTATGATAAAGCCTATAAAGATTCTTATGAAAAATGGGCTAGTACTAATGTAGCAGGTTGGTTCGGAGTGGGAACTGCTGAAGGTCAAACATTAGCTGAAAAATATGCTGAAGTTTCAGATTTACAAGGTTTTAAAGTTGAGAACTACCGCAATGATTAGACTATTGATTATACTTATTAGCAAGAAGATGGAACTACTTCAGAAAAAATTAATATAAGCGTATAGGCTATGGCTGAAATTATTGCAGCCTCTGAAGCCTTAGCTGCTGTCGGAGATAATGCGGAAGCTTTGACTGCAAAATTTAATTAGTTATATAATTCTACAGACGTAGCTGATCATGCTTTGGCCGATTTTGTTGCTTATTCTAATTTAGAAAATTCTACTGCTGATGAAGTAGAATAGCTTAAATAGGCTATTGGAGAAGGCGGAGAAAGAGCATATTTAGAAAGTAAATTAGGTGCTGAAAATGTAACCGATGAAATGGTTGCCAATTTAGAGCAATCTTTATCTGGATATGAAGAAATGGTTGCTTCAGTAGGAAATGGCTTATTATCAGCAGCTAAAGAGTCTTTTGATAGTTTGGATACTTCATCTTTATCAATTGCTGGTAAAGAAGCTATTGCTAATACTTTAGAGCAGGCTTTAGTATATGGCGGAGAATAGGGATTAGAAAATGCTAAAAATTTAATTAGTCAATTAAATGATGAAGATCTTGGAGAATTTTCTAAAATTATTTCAAATATTGACTGGTAGACTATGGATGTTGATTCTTTTAATGATATTTTATAGGATGCCGGGATTACAACTCAATTTACTTCTGAATAGTTAGATACTTTTATTGATTCTATGCGTGAAGTAGGAATTGCTTCTACTAATACTTTAACAGATAGATATTCTAAAATTACTAAGATTACTAATGGTTTAGAGACAGGAGATACAATATCTCAAGAAGATTATGATACTCTTGGAGAAGAATATCAAGGATATTTCTAGATGATGCTTGACGGCACTTATAAATTAGTTGGTAGTGCTGAAGAATTCCAAGACGCAGTTAAAACTATTGAAATTGGAAAATTCCAAGAAGCTATGTCTCAAATAACTGAATAGAATCAAGCCTTTGAAAGACTAAAAAATTATAATGATAAAGATTTATAGCAATCTTAGAGTTATGTAAATGATAATGGAGAAAATAAATACAGCAGTTCAGATGTAAATAAATAGCTTGATATATTAGATGTTTATGGATTTGATCCAGAACAAATAGCAAAATGGAAAGAAGATTTAGCTGATAACGGAACAACAGTTTAGGTTTTACAAGACATTGCTGATGCTGTTAATGAAGTTGGTTATTCTGAAGAAGATTTAACTGAAAAAATTCAAGCCAATAATGAACTTTTAGCTTCTTATGATATGGCTATTGCTAATTCATATACTAATTTAAAAGATTTAAAAGAAGCTTATGATGAAGGTACTATTTCAGCTCAAGCTTATAATACTGTAGCAATGCAATTAAATGAAGCCAATGATACTGCTGATTTAGATCCAGAAGAATGGGCAGATTATGCTGATTATATTCAAGAAGCTGCAGATAGCATGGAAGACTTTAATGATAATATGTCTGACGAAGAAGCGAAAATTGTTGCTAAAGGCATTATGAAAATGAATGATGCAATTGATGATTTAGCAGATAATTTTGATAATTGGAAAGATGTATTAAAAAAGAGTACTAAAGGTAGTGAAGAATATTCTAAAGCTTTAAAAGGAACTCAAAAAGCAGTATCAAATTTACTTGATGTTTCTGAAGATTACGTAAGTGATGATTTTATCGTTGAGCATTTAGATGATATTGAAAAAGCCGCTACTGGTGATGCTGAAGCGATTGATAATTTAAAAGCTGCATTAGCTGATTAGATTATTCTTGATATTGTTGGTGTTGATAAATTTGCCGAATTGCCACAGAATTTGCAAGATGCAATAACACAAATGTAGAATATTATTGATTCAACAGATATTAAAGTCGGTGAAACTTTAAATATGGATGTTGATGATAGCGGTTTTATAGATGCTTGTAATGAAATTATTCGTAATGCAGGTATGACTGCGGATTAGGCAAATGCATATTTTGATGCTCTTGGTTTTGAAACTGCATTTGTAACAGAACCATAGGAACAAACCCAAAGAGTTCCAGAATATGTAACTGAAACTGTTCCAGATGGAACAACTACTACAACTGATACTGGCCCGGATGGAAAACCTATTACAAGAACTTGGACTAGAACTCGCACAAGAACTTATCAAGATGGTTATTATGAAGCAACTGGTTTTGTTGATGCAATTGCAATGGAAACTAGTTCAGACGGATCTCCTCCGGTCCCTAAGATTGAATCAATAACTAAAAAAGCTCCAGGATCTGCAAATAATTATTCTTCATCTAATTCCGGAGGTAAAAAGCCTGGATCTAGTGGAGGCAAAGGAGGCGGTGGAGGATCTTCTAAGAAGTCTGAAGGGAAGCCTAAAAAGACTGATGTTGTTGATCGTTATAAAGAAATCGAAGATAAAATTGATGATATAAGAAATTCTGCTGATAAAGCTTCTAACGCTATAGATCGTTTATTTGGAGCAAAAAAGATCCAAAAGATGTAGGAAGTAAATAAATTACTTGGAAACGAAGTTAATTTATTAAAAGCAAAACGAAATGAAGCAGAAAAATATTTAGTAAATGATGAAGCTAATTTAAAGCAAGCAGTTGCTAAATATGGTGGTTCAGTTAAAAATGTAAAATTAGTCAATGGGAATATTGATAATTATGAAGATATTCTTTCTGCGTTATTTGATGAATTATATGCTGCGACTCCAAAAGAAGGAGCAGAAATTTCTGATGCGCAATAGGAAAAAATTGATGCTATATAGAATAGAATTGATAAAATAAAAGAGGCTATTTCTTAGTATGATGAAACAAGAGAATTAATAGAAGATTTAGATAATAAAATACAAGATAAGTTATATGAAATACAAGATAGAAATTTTGAAATATTAAATTATAAGTTAGAGCTTAAAGTAGAAGTGGATGAAGCGACCTTAAAACGTTTAGATTATTTTTTAAATAAATTTTCTGATGATTTTTATAAAATGGCTGAATCGGCAGCTTTAATGCAAAAACAAATCCCAACTTATAAAAGCTTAATAGGTTCTTATGAAGAATATAAAACTTCATTAGATACTGCATATTCTAAAGGAGAAATTTCACAAGCTGACTATATTGAAGGATTAAAGCAAGTCCGTGATGGTATTTATGAATAGTTAGAAGCATTAAATGAATTAGATAAACAAATGCTTCATTATTATGAGGATACTTTGTCCGCCGCGACAGATGAATTGGCCGATCATACTGACCATATGGAGCATCTTACTTCAGTGTTTGAACATTATTAGAATTTACTTAGTATTATAGGAAAATCCAAAGATTATGAAGCTATGGGTAATTTCTTATAGGGATAGGCTGATACAATTAAGGATAGATTAAGTGTAGCTTAGTCCTACTATGATGTTCTTTTACAACAGAAAGAAGAAATTCAAGCTGAATTGCAAGCCGCAATTAAAAGTGGTGATGAAGCTAAAATTAAAATGTATCAAAAAGAATGGGATGCTATAGTTGATGAAACTGATGCCGCACAAGAATAGGTATTAAGTCTTACCGAAGAGTGGGCTGAAGCTATGAAATCTGTTATTTAGAATAATATGGAAAAAATAGCAGATACATTGGAGAAAACATTAACTGGGGGTACTACTTTTGATACTCTCATGGATGGATTTGATAAATTAAATACTCGTCAAGAAGAGTATTTAACTAAAACAAATCAGATCTATGAAACCAATAAATTAATGCGGACCGCTAGTAAAGCATTAGATGAAACTGATAATAAAGTAGCAAAACAAAAATTAAAGAACTTTATTGATGAAACTAAAGGCTTATAGGAAACTACTCAATTGAGTAAATATGAGTTAGAAATTCAGTAGGCTAAATATGATTTACTTTTAGCGCAAATCGCATTAGAAGAAGCTCAAAATGCTCAATCTACTGTTCGTTTAAGTAGAGATAGCGAAGGTAATTTTGGTTATGTATATACTGCTGACCAAAATAAAATTGATGATGCTCAATAGGCTGTTGATGATGCTGATAATAAACTTTATAATCTTTCATTAGAGGGCCAGTAGCAATATACTGAAAAATATTTACAAGCTGAATAGGCTATGTATGAAGAACTTAAACAGCTTCAACAAGATTATTTAGATGGTAATATTGCTAGTGAAGAAGAATATGAATTAAGAAAATCTCAAATCCAAGAGCATTATTTAGGTCCTGAAGGAGTTTTAACTACATATTCAAAACTTTATAATATAGCAGTTTAGACTGACGCGAATGCAACTGCTGATTACTGGGGCCAAGAATATGGAAGAATGACTCAAGATACTGAAGCGTGGAAAACGGCAGTTAATGATTATCTTTTAGAAGTTGACGATTAGATTGATGAATGGAAAAATGTTCAAAATCAAGCCAATAAAGAAGTCCAAGGTGCTTTAAATAATAGCAAAAAAGCTACTAAAGAGTTAACTGATGAAAGTAAAAATCTTCGTGATACCCTTAAGAATAAGGTTATTCCAGCCATTGGAGAAGAAATAGAAGCAGTAAGAGAGCAAACTGATGCTTACGCTGATTAGAGAGCAAAATTATCAGATTTAATAAGTGAATATGAAAAATATTTATCTTTATTAGATTCGTAGATTGCTGTAGAATCTGGCAAAAATATAGATTTTTCTCTCGAAGCTGCAAAAGCTTTTGTATCTGGAGACTCAGAAGGTGTTTCAAGCAATTTGTCTTCAAGAAAAGATAAAACTATAATAGGAGTAAATACTAGTGTACTTGATGATAGATTAGCTAATGTATTTGAAGCTGCCAAGGGAGATCCTTCATATACTAAAAAACAGTAGGAAGACGCAAAAAATTTAATAAATAAAGTGGCTGAAGGTAATAGTAAATTTACTGATAAAACAGTATCTGCCATTGGGTTTAAAACTGGTGGATATACTGGAACTTGGGGGCCTGAAGGAAAATTAGCTATACTTCATGAAAAAGAGTTAATTCTTAATTAGGATGATACATAGAATATATTATCTACAGTATCTTTAATTAGAGAATTAGTTAGTATGATTGATGCTCAAGCAGCAAGCGCTAGTTTATTTAATTTAATATCAACTCCATCTCCAAGTTCAAATGCTAATACATTAGAATAGAAAGTAGAAATTACTGCTGAATTTCCTAATGTTAATGATCGTTATGAAATTGAAGAAGCATTTAATAATCTTGTTAATCGTGCTTCTCAGTATGCTAACAAAGCATTTTAATCATAAGGGTAGGTTTTTTAAGCCTACCCTTATTTTTTATTATTGGACGAATTACTTCATTTGACTTCGTTAAAAAATTATTATATAATAGATAATGAGAGAAAAAGGAGGCGAAAAATATGGCTGATATTAATGAACAAATATGTAAAGCGGTTGATATAATTGTATCTAAAAAGCTTGAAAGTATAAATTTTGATTCAACTATTATCGCAACTATTGTAGATAATAGCGAAGCAGAGTAGTATAAATATATTTGTTCAAATGGCTCATCTCAATTTGTTGCTTATGCTAAAGAAACAAATTATAAAATAAATGAGTCAGTTTATGTTACCATACCAAATAATGATTATGATTAGCAAAAAATTATTATTGGTAAATATGTAGCAAAAGATGCTAAACCATATATTTTTAAATAGCCTTTTGAAACCATAATTGATATTTCTGGAAATTTTATAAAAACTAATGAGATAATAGTATAGAGTTTATTGGCGAATAATGAGAATGTTGATGAAGAAAATTATGATGAAATTACATTATGGCAAACAACTTTTCCAGAAGGATATGCCGGATTTGATAGGCTAGGACTTCAAGCTCAATTCAGAAGTTGGATTGCTTCTTATGAAACTTCTATTGGAGATTATGGATTAAAATTATATATATCTTCAGATATGGGTACTGCTATTAATAAAGAAAACCCTCTAAAGGTTACTGAAATAAAATTTAGCAGTTTAAATATGTATGGTAATCCTTATAATTTTTAGTCTTATATGGAACAAGAAGCAGTTTATGATATAAGCGAATTAGGCAATATATATAAAATGCAATTAGTTTTCTATTAGACTCCAAAAAGTTTTAAAGATAAAAATGGAAACCTAATTCCATATCAAACTATTACAAAAAATAGATTGCCAAATAATTTATTTGTAAAAGATCCTTATATTTGTTTAGGTTATAATTTATCTAATTTTACAGGTGAATAGGTTATATTATCAACTCTTGATTCAAAAACTTATGTTATTGATGACGATATTCCCCCTGCTAGTATTTCTAAATATATTAGACTAAGATGGATTCATAAATTTGAAAATGGAGATATTCAAGTAATTAATGAGGATACTAAATTATCAAATTATGAAATCAGATGGTATCGTTATGAATTAGGAATACCATCAGCTGATGAATATTCTGGAGTTTATTGGGAAAGAGTAGATGATGGCAATAATAATCCTTTTGATTATACTTTAATTCCAAGAAAAAAACATAATGAAGAATTAATAAAAGCCATTATTTTATATGACGGAAAGGCTTTGACTAGTAATACTTTAACTTTTACTAATTAGAGAGAAACTATAAATGATGCTACAGTAGATTTTATCAATGGATTATCTATAACTTGTGAAGATAATAGTTATGGTAATTATTGTATTTATGGACAGAATAATAATTTATTTGATGCCGATTAGGCTAATAGAGTTAGAGAATTATAGGCATATTTTGGTTTTTCTGAAAAGAATGAAATTCCAACTAAATTAGTTAATGCCCAAAAAATTATTTGGGAGTTTCCGCTTTATAACTCTATGATTGTTGTTCATGGATATGATTATTACAATAAAAAACCTTTGGATGGATATTTTATTGGAGATACAGTAGAAGAAGAAAATGGCTTTATAAAGATTACTAGAAAATGTAATGATAATAATGAAATAAATTCAAAACAAGATTATAGAATTTTAAAAACTTATAGTTAGAGTAAAATTAATAATACTATTAAATGTACTATCTTAAAAAATGAGATAGAATATTCTGCTACTAAAGATTTCACATTTGGATTGATGGGAACTAATGGTACAGATGCTACAGTAGTTATTGACTTTGATGATAATAAAGTAGCTTTAACCGCAGATACTCCTATTGATGAAGAAACTGGAAATGATTTAGGTGAAGCATTATCTTTGACTGCGCATTTATATGATTCTACTCATAAAGAAGTAGATTTTTATAATGAAAGTTTAAATTTATCTTGTGAATGGTCTTGGTTTTATTATAATGTTGGTTATGGCGAATCAGTTAATATAAAAGAAGTATTTAGAACTGATTCTAAAGGAAATAAAATTAGTATTAATAAATGTTTTTTAGAGCATAAAAAATTAAATCTTAATAATCAGTTTTTAGTCTTACAAGCAACGGTAAAAGGTTGGGGAGATTACGATTTAATATCATATAAAGCTATTCCAATTAGAAAAAATAAACAATATAGAAATTATATTGGACCAACAGATATTATTTATAAAACTAGCGGTTATGCTGATTATTATAAATAGCCATTTGAATTATGGTGGTGTGAGGATATTTCTAATATTAATGATAAAGATTTAGTATTAGATAGAACTTTAATAATAAAAGCTGAAAATTTAACTTGGCAAATTGGTAATCCGTTTAATATAGATCAAAGATATATTGGCACAATTAATAATAATATTTTAAAACCATTATATATTTACACTAAAGATACTATGCCATATAGTATAGTATGCTTATAGAATAATGAAATAGTATGGATATAGCCATTAGTAATTATACAGAATGAATATCCATCTACAACAATTAATAAATGGGATGGAAAAGAATTAACTGTTGACTATGAAGCTGGTTATATATTGTCTCCAGCCATTGCGGCAGGTAAAAAAAATAGCGATAATACATTTAGCGGAGTAATGTTAGGCGATTGGAAATCTACAGATACCGCTAGTGATATTACAGAATAGACTGGCGTATATGGTTTCAATCATGGATCTATGTCTTATGCTTTTAAAGAAGATGGAACGGCTTTTATAGGAAAAGCTGGCAGAGGTCGTATTGAATTAGACGGTAATTATGGCACTATAAAATCAAGTTCATGGACTCGTGAAAATCCAATAGGAATGAAAATAGATTTAGATGATGGAGATTTATAGATGTCATCAGATAAAAATTATAAATCAGTTTCTAATCCTATTGAAAAAGATTTCGGAACATATTATATTGAAATTGAATATAAACCAGTAGAATTAAATAGTGTTTATAATCAAAATGAGATTTATTATAAACCAATAAGATTTTCAGATAATCATAGAGGATCTGCTATAAATTCTCAATATTTTTATGAAAAAATAATTGATGCCGAAGGAAATATAAGTTATAAAAAGTTAACTACATTTGATTCTAACAAAATTGGAACATATAGTTTTCCAGTTGAATTTGAACAAGAAATTTTTTATAAAGCTCCAGAAAATATATCTGATTATTATGTTAGCATAGATTCGTATTATGTATTAGCATAGTATAAAGAAGAATCTCAAAGTGGTTTAGGTTTAAGTTTTAATTCTAGTGATTTTAATTATTATATTCCTGGAGAAAGAGGATATATTACTTTAAGTGCAAAAGAAGAAACTTATCCATTAGGTATAGGCTTATCATCAAGTATATATAATCGTAATTTTAGAGTAAAATGGGATGGAACTTGTTATATTAATAATGGTATATTCCAGGGCGTTGTTACTGCTGATGAATTATATTGTTCTAATGGAGAAATTGGCGGCTGGGAAATAGGAAGACATACTTTATCCGGTGGTAGAGGATAGATTATTTTAGATTCTAGTGACGCTAGTATTACTGGCGGTATTTTAAGAAGTCCTTCTGGAGGAATAACGCTTGATGGATATTTTACATTGACAAATGGAGCATATATAGGAGAAATGAAAGCTAATTTCGGAACCAGTATTGATGGTGGAGAAATTGATGGAGGAACTGGTGTAGGTTTTTCTTTTGGAACTGCTGCGATAAAAGCTACTAACAAAAATGTTGGACTAACAAATGAAGTAGGATTTTTAACATTTACTAATAGTAGTAATTGTATTTCACTAGCCGCCAGAAATAATGGAAATGTATTAGTTTATTCTAAAGGAACTGGATATATTCAAATAGGTATATCTGCAAAAACTAACCCTATAAATATATATGGAGATACAGTTACGATTGATGCTAATAAAATTGTTTTTAAAACACCAAAAGCAGATGATCAAATTGGTATATATGCTCGTTTTGCTTAAATAAAAGATATAAAGGAGATTATTAAAATGAAAAGCGTTTCTATAAAAATGAATAATGGTATGATTTATCAATATGCTTTAGCATTAAATGAAGCATTAAATGATAATGATTTACAAATGCCTGTGGCTGTTATTTTTAGTATTGAAAAGAATAAGCAAACTTTAATGACGGTTGCTCAAGATGTAGAAAAATATCGTATGGATATTATTAAAAAGTATGGTGAAGAGGTTGATGGCAATTACAATGTTCCACAAGATAAAATTGAAATTGCCAATAAAGAACTTCAAGATTTATTTTCTATTGAATAGGAAGTAAATATTTATAAATTTAATATTGAAGATTTAGGAGATATTAAGTTAACTTCTAATCAAATGAATGCTATTCTTTTTATGATTGAAGATTAATATATAAATAAGAGATAAAGGAGGAAAAACAATGTTAGCTTCTCCGATTATTGAAGGAACATTACCTGCTTTTTATCTTGATGATAATGGGATTGCTCAAATAGCAATCCCATTTTCTATGAGTAGAGCAGTTAATAAAAATTAGATAAAAGGTTTTAAACTGAAAATAAAAAATGTTTAGCAATCTAATTATTTAATTACATTGAGTCAATCATCAGTTGATTTTATTAAATCTGTTGTTTATTTTGATATTTCTAAAGAAGCTTTAGAAAAATCTTTTTTAATTGGATAGTTTTATAAATGTCAATTAGCTTATATAGATACTGATAATATAGTTGGTTATTATTCTACTGTTGGAGTGATTAAATATACTACTAAACCTAAAGTTAGTATTTTAACGCTAGCGGAAACTGGAAATAATAGTCATATCTATACTTATACAGGCTTATATAGCCAATATAAAAAAGATTTTACAGAAAAAATTTATTCTTATCGTTTTGTTCTAAAAGATGAGAATAATAATATCTTAAAAGATACAGATTTTATAACTCATAATAATTCAAATGATGAATTACCATATGAGTCATAGGATACTTTTACTTATACTGCTGACTTAGATTTAAATAAAAAATATTATTTATCTTATACAATAAGAACAAATAATATGTTAGAAATTAGTAGTCCATCTTATAAAATTGTTCAAAAAAAATCAATAATGTCTGATTTAGAAATTGAAAAAATATTACCAGTACTAAATTATAACAATGGCTATATTGAAATTTAGATTGAAGGTAAAAAAGACTTTCTTGGTAATGAAAAACCGGCAAAAGGTTAGTTTATTCTTTCAAGAGCTTCAGAAAAATCTAATTATATGGATTGGGAAAAAATATCGGAGTTTTCTTTAGTATCTGAGAGACCTTCTATTAAAAAATGGAAAGATTTTACTATTGAACAAGGTGTTCATTATAAATATTCAATTCAACAGTTTAATTCAAATTTATATTCAGATAGAATGATAAGCGATGAAATAGTATTTGCGGATTTTGAAGATTGTTTTTTGTATGATGGAAAACGGCAATTAAAAATTAAATTTAATCCAAAAATTTCTTCTTTTAAAAAGGATGTTTTAGAAACTAAAGTAGATACTCTAGGTAGTAAATATCCTTTTATTTTTAAGAATGGATAGGTTGAATATAAAGAATTTCCTATCTCTGGATTAATTTCCTATTTATCTGATGATGAAAATCTATTTTTAGATTATAACCATATAGATAATTCACAAAGAGAAAAAAATGATTAGAATTTATTAAGTTTAGTAGAAACGGTTCCTGATTAGAACGATTTTTATGAAAATGATAATTATACTTCTTATTTTGTAAAAACAACAACTTTCATAAAATAGAATTATAGATTTTTAGAATTAGAAGATTATATTAATTATATTAAAACTGAAAAATATAATGAAGTAAATGAAGCAATAAAAAATGCAGCTTTATCTATAACTAATTTAAGAGATAAAAAGCAATTTAATAATATAGAACAATTACTTAATGAATTATTAAAAACAGAGAATAGATTATATGAAAATCTTTATATGCAAAAATCAAAAAAGAAAAAATTTAAATCATCTAATACTAATTTAATTTCAGAAAATATTCGTTTAGAGCGTCAATTTAAATTAGAAGTTTTAGACTGGCTCACTAACGGAGAACCAAAATTATTTAAATCTCCAACTGAAGGTAATTATATTGTTAGATTATTAAATGTATCATTAACTCCTAATGATCAAGTTGGGAGAATGATTCATACATTTAATGCTACAGCTTATGAAGTTGCGGATTTATCATATGATAATCTATGTAAATTAAATATTATAGATTAGAAATCATCTATAAATAATACATTTTTAAAATTTACTACTATTCCATTAGCAACAAAAGATTATGACTATGCTAATTTAAAAGGTACTTATATTTATGATAATGAAACTGGTACTTATTATGCTAATGGCGATTTATTAAAAGCAGGTGTTATTGCTCAAGGATTAAAATTAAATGATATTGAACCAGGCACTATATTTAAAATAAATAATGAATAGGTTATAATAGGTAGCACAGGTAATTATGAAGTTCCTGTTGATGTATATTAGATTTCATTAGAAAATAATTAGAAGAGTTATGGCTCTATAACTTTTTCTTACACTTCTGAAATTAGCAGTTCATTTAATTTAATTATCAATTTAGGCTCAAAAGATATATTTGGCAAGCAGAAAATTGGAATAGTTAATAATTTAGTAAATGACATTGAAGATATTCAAACAAAATTAATATCTTTTTATAATATAAAATTTTATGAAAGACCTGTTGAAGAAGCGTTTTATCAAGAGCAATATATACAAGTTAAAAATGACACTGTAAATTCTAATAATTATATGAATTATTATATTTTAAAAGATGATATATATATTATTCCTGATGCGTATTCTTATTCGGAGACGTATTTTAAAAGAACTTATAATCTTTTAGATTATAATAATAATGTTATTGCTTCTTTTGAATATAAAAATAATAGCTAGCCCGTTTGTTATTATTTAAATGATAATCTTAATAATTTATTAACTTATAAATATATTCCAGATTCGCCTATTTTATTACAAGATTTATATGTAGAAATTGAAATTAAAAATACTGGTAAATATGACGGCAATAAAGATTTAGAAAATAGAACTGCTACAAATAAATATTTATTTGATATTAGAGATTTACCGCTTTTAGCAAAGCAATAGATTATTTATATTTCTTCCGATAATAAAGAATTTAAATTAATAAATGAAGAGGATATAAGAATTGAATATAATGAGGATAAAGAACATGAAGCTAAATATTATATTAATGGAAAAGAAAATCCATTATGTTTTATAAAAAATAGCATTGAATATATATTTGCTCCAGATGCTCCTAATCAATTATATTTATCTAAATAGTCTTATAATGAATATGAAAAATATAATAGAAATATTTTAAATGATAATAATTTTAATAAATTAATAAAATGTTATGAATCTAATATTGCGATTAATAATAATAATAATATTGATAATATTTTTGATTTGTCTCAAATAAAATATTATCAAACTGGAGAATTAAATACTTTATTCAATATATCTCAAACTGTTGGAGTATATAGTGAATTATTTTATTAGGTTCAAACAATTGATTATGATGTGTCTCAAAATTATGATTTATCTAAAACGAAAAGTTTATTGGAAGAATATGATTATAAATTATCAAAAGAATATATGTTATCATAGTATAATAGCGGGAAAGAAAATGAATATATAGATACACTGGAATTTATACGAAAAGATTATCCAATTAAATATAATTAGTATATAATGGATTTAGAACGATATTTATAGACTTTAAATAGGGAGGAATAATAGATGAAAAATCCATTACAAGATAAAGATTTTTTATATAATTTAAATCAAGATCGACATAAAGAAATTTATGCTAAAATTATTTCTCTTTCATTCGATGAAAAACCATTAGAACAAATTGAAGGAAGAGTAACTTCTGGGTCTATAAATATAGATGGCACTTCAACCGTTAGACGTACTTGTAATTTAACTTTAATTGCTAAAGATGTGAATATTACTGACTTCTATTGGGGAGTCAGTAATAAATTCACATTAGAGATAGGGCTAAAAAATAATATCAATAAAGAATATCCAAATATTATTTGGTTTAAACAAGGCATTTATGTAATTACATCTTTTAATTCGTCATTAACAAATAGTAATTATACTATTTCAATAAACGGAAAAGATAAAATGTGTTTATTAAATGGCGAAATTGGTGGCAGTCTTCCTTCTTCTATTGATTTTGGGAAAATTGATATTTATGAAGATACATATTCAGAAGTTCAAATTAAAGATTATACCTAGTATGTAGCAAATAAATATTATATATATGAAAATGGAGAATATAAAATATCTTTAAGTGAGTTTAATGAAAAGGCAAAATATTATACTAAAGACGTTTTACTGAAACAAGACTCTTTAAAACTTAAAGATATTATAAAAGAAGCTGTTCACGAATATGGCAAAGAACTTTATCATAATATAATTATAAATGATTTAGACAATTATGGTTTAGAGCTTTTAGAATATAGAGGAGATAAGCCTTTATATTTATTATATGATGAAGTGGCATAGATTTATACTCAAATGGTTATTGATGAAGATTTTTCAATAGGAAATGGATATACTATTTCAACTTGTCCTCAATATAATAATGCTATAGATTCATTAAATGATGGTCGATATATTTTTACATTAGAAGACGGTAAACAATATTCTGCTACTAAAGTTGAATATGGCACAACGGCAGGTTATAGAACAACTGATTTAACTTATCCAGGAGATTTAATCTCATCTGTTGGAGAAAGTTTAACTTCTATTTTAGATAAAATAAAAAATACTATTGGAGCATTTGAATATTTTTATGACATTGATGGTAGATTTATTTTTTAGGCGAAAAAAATATACTCATAGAATTCTTGGAATACTTTAGTAAATGCAGATAATAATATTTTTGCTAGAGATGCGATAGAAGAATCTCCATATTCATACAGTTTTGAAGATGTAAATTTAATTTAGCAATTTTAGAATACGCCAGCGATTAATAATGTTAAAAATGATTATTCTATTTGGGGAACTCGAAAAGGTATAACTGGTGCAGAGATACCTATTCATGCTAGATATGCTATTCATAATAAACCCGTTTATTATCATAGCTATGATGGAAATACTTATACTACATTAGAAATGAATGATAAAGATGTTAATTATAAAAAAGTTGATTGGCGAGAAATAATTTATCAAATGGCACTTGATTATTTTGAACATGGTCAAGAAGAAGACTTTTTATATAATGTTTAGAATAATAATCTTAAAATGGATGGATTAAGTAGTTATTATCCTGAAGGCGAAACTGGATATGAAGCTTTTTATACTGATATCCAAGGTTTTTGGCGTCAATTATACAATCCTAATCCAGATATAATTTATGATACTGAAGGCGGATATTATTCTGAAGAAAAAGAATATGAACCAGATGGAATTACTTATAGAATAAAAACAGTGTGGAATCCATTTAAAGAAAAAGATACTTTTACTTGTGACTATTATTTAAAAGGCGAAAATGAAACAGATGACTATTCTGCTACAAAATATTATTGGAACAAAAATGTAGTTTTAGCTCCAGAACAATTAAATTTTTGGATTGATTTTTATGATGGCAATGATTCATTAATGTAGTATTCTATTGCAGCAATTGGAGATAGGCCAAAGGTCGTAAATGATTCTAAAATTACTTCTATATATTTTAGAAATGTTCCACAAGTTATTTTTACGAATGGACAAGATTATAATGGTTTAGATATAAAAACTGGATACACATATATCTGGTTAGATAAATCAATGCAAGATTTATTCTCTATTAGCGCTCAAGGTAAAAGCGCAGAGGAAGAAATGAATGAATTATTTAATAATTATTCATATTGTTCTGAAGGCGTTACTATTACCGTAGTACCAATTTATAATTTAGAGCCAAACACTTTGGTTTATATTTATAATAAAGAGAATAAAATTAATGGTAAATATCAAGTTAATAGAATTACTATACCATTAAATTATAATGGCATGATGTCTATTACCGCAACAAAAATAATTGAACAAGTATATTAAGGAGGTTAAGGAGTTATGGCAAAATATTTAATGTAGTTTAGATATTATGGAAATTCATCAGATGGTAAAAATTATCCATCTGATATTAATAAAAATTCTTTAGCTAGTGGCTCATACCTTATCACTCGTAAGCCAAGCGCTACTTCAATAGCATCGTTAGGCATTTAGACACTGCCTGGTGTAAAATTTTATCTTAATAATTCACAAGTAGATCCTATTATTATTGGGCCTTCTGGAATATATGAATTAGGGATAAATGAAAACTATGAAATCACTGGATTACAATTTGATAGAAAATCTTTAGATTTAATAGATGCTAATAGTGGAGCTTATTTAATTATCGACGTAGTTTATAATGTAGAGGAGTGATTAAATGAGTTTTTATGGAAATATTTCTAACGCTGGAAAAACTCAAATGAGTTTTGATAGAGTTTATCCAAATCGTAAGATTATGGAAGAAAATGCTCCAATGGATGGGGTATTTGTAGGGCGGTTTGTTTTAGTTGAATATGATGATAATACTTATTCTCATAGAACTGGTTATATAAATTTTTTACCGACAAAAGATGAAGAATTAAATGGAGAATATACTGTTTATACTAATACTGAATGTACTATACCATTTAAATTAACTGAATCTAATGATGACGGTTATGGATTGATATAGGGAGATTTAATAGTTGCTGAATATAATAATTTTTATTATTATTTTTAGTGTAATGGTAAAACAAATTCAGAAAATGGAAGTGCTTATTTTAATTATGTGATGTCTTCTTCTGAATTTTTTGATAAAGGTGTTACTGATTATACTATAAATTATAATGAAGATAAAGAATATGCTAAAAAACAAAAATATCCATTTACTACTGGATGGGATTCTACCGTTTGGAGAAAAGCATTTAAAAATGGTAAAGAGCAATATTAGATGATTGCTTCTTTAAGTTCAGTTACTCCAAAATTTACTTTAACAGCAGAGGCTCCAACTATTATACCTACAGCTCCACATTTTGGCATTAATAGTACAAATATAAATTATGATTTACATTATTAGCCAAATTGGGGGTTAAGAGTTAAAAGAGCTAAAAAAAATGAAAAATCAGATATAGAAATTGATTTGCCTTATAAAGCATATGATTATGACGATAAATTATTGATAGAAGAATAGCCTTATAGAGGAGCTATTTATTTCAATAAAGCTGGATTTAATCCAAAAATAAAGAATAAGGATAAAAAAATTAAAGATGAAGTTACTATTTTACCAACCGGCAATACTGGACAAGATTATATCGTTCATAATGAAAATGGTGATTTCATAAAAGAGATAAAAGAAGATACTCAAGAGATTACATTAAATTTACCATCTATTGGAAATATAATGTCAGATATTTGGGATATAGTATATGGACCACTTAATCCGAAAGATCCAAACAATCGGTTAAGAGATATGGATTTATCTTGGGATGATAATATTTCTGGAAATCGTTTAGTAATTAAAGACGAAGATGGAAATGGATATTAGTATAATCCAAATAGAATTAAAACTATTGCTGGAAGTATTAATTCAGTTCATGATTTAATGGGTAGAATTATTGTAAATAGCCCTCCTCCCAATGGAGATATAGGACTTGCTAATGCTAATAAAATTTATTATGGCGAATATAATAGTGATATTAGTGATAGTAAAGGCTTTTATTTTAAAGATAAAACTTATGAATTATAGTCTTTTGAAGAGGCTGGAATTGATCCAGATGAATATGTTGGAAAAAGAAATTATTATAATTTAACATAGTTCTCTCCAAATATTTACTATATATATTCAAATAGAAATTTTTATTTAGATAAATCTACCGTTCCAACTCAAGATACATTATATTATAAATTAGGAGAACCTGTAAAAGTATCATTAAAATAGTGGCAACCTGAAATTACAGAAATTGATCCTGATACTGGAAAAGAGATAGTAGTTAAATAGTATAGTTATTATAAAAATGAGTATTTAGATTATATAAAAGATAAATCTAAATGGCCTGATAAAAATAAAACTTATTATCAAATAACTACTACTAAAGTTACAAATCCTAAGCACAAAAATGAAAACGATAATAGTGAAATTATAAAATTTTTCTGGCCTACAGGACAATATTCAATCCAAGCAGATTTTGATATTAATAATATTGATCAAGAAGTTAGAGATCGGCTAAAACTTAATAAAGTTAAAAAAGGTTATTTTTATATAAGAATTAATGAAGATGGAACTAAAACATTATCTTCTATTAGTAATCTTAAAGAAAAAGATTATGATTCAAAAACAGAATATTTTTACCTAGATAAATATGCTGTTAGTGAACCAGTTGGAGATGATAATGATAATAAATCAGAAGTTGCTTATATCATGTATCCATATACTACTTCTGATGGCCATACCACTTATAAAGTTGGAGAAGATTTTTATTCTTTATTAAATGGAGAAAAAAGTGAAATAAATTATAATTTATATCTTAAACCAAATAAAATAAAAATGATTTAGTTTGAAGATAATAAATATTATTATGAAATAAAAAATGAAATTAATGAAGGATATAAATGTATTCATAATCTTGACCAAAAAATTGTTGATGAAGAAATTTGTTATACGATTGAAGCTACTTATGATGCTGGAATAATAAATAGCCAACCTGGACAGGATATGCCTCCAAATGAAGAAGGAGAAGAAAATAATACAGAAGAAATCTTCTTTTATAAACCAAATCTTTATTTCATAAAAGATAGAAATAATTATCTTTTAAGCAAAATAGATAATATGTCTTTAAATACTGAATATTATTTATTAACTGATAAAAATAATGTATTATTAGAATTAGATCCAAATAGACAAGATGGTACTTTATTAATTAGTCCAGAAACGGATAAATTTTATGAACCAAGTAAATATTATTATAGAAGTTCAGAATTTTTGACTGATATTTTAGATAATGGTATTATAATGAAAACAGCCGCGGAGCCGAATGGAGCTATTGTTGATCCAGAAACTGGATTAATATATTATACTTTACAAGAAGCTTATGTTGTAGAAGATACTGCTGGTATTTTAGAAGCCGGCTCTGTATGGGATAAAGAAGTTGCTCCACCAGATACAGTCACATTAGGCATAAGAACTGAAACTTACAAATGGACTGAACTTAAAGGATTTGCCGAACAGCTTAATACTATTCATGGATTAATTCTAGAAATTAATAAGTTCCTTAAATTTAATGATACATTAACTAGAGACAGAACAACCGTTCAAGGTTGTATTAATTAGATTAATGATATTATTAATGTATTTGGAGAAATAAATCCATCTGATACTGTTATCATTAATAGCTATGGTCAATTTGCTGGAGCGCGATATATTACTGATGATTGGATCAGTATATCTACTGATGGTAAAACCTTAAGCGATCCATCTATTACTATAAATCATATTGGTCCGACTAACAACACTACTCAAATTGGTGAGACAACTGCTAAGACATTGAAGTTTGGCGGTTCATTTAAGTCTTATAATTTTGGAATTGATGAAAAAGGTCATATTAATAATACTAAAACAAGTAGCGTAAATATTAAATTGCCCTCTTTATCTATTACTAATGGTACAACAGGAAATGTATTAACTAGTTTAAAGGTATCTGCCGACGGCCAGTCCATAGTTGCTAATAGTTCAGATATAGGAACTCTTACATTAGCTTCTTATGCTGTTCAAGGAGATAGTAAATTAGCAGTTAATGATTCTATTAATTACGCGTTTGGCAAGCTCCAAGGGCAAATTAATGCTTTAGATTTCGCTGATACAAATGCTAATAATACTCAATTCATCTCTAAAATTACTCAAACAGATGGTAAGATCAGTGTAGAAAGACATAATGCTGGTGATTTAGTATTAACAGGTTATTCTGTCGCTACAGCTAAAACGGCAATTACAACAACTGATACAATTAACTCTGCTTTTGGAAAGGTAGAATATAGATTAAATATTCTTCAAGCCGATTCAACGCAAGAAGGTTCAGTAGCTTATCAAATCGCTCAGATTGTTAATGAGAATAATAATGGCTCTATTGATACATTAAACGAAATCGCTGCTTGGATTATTAATGATGAAACTGGTACAGCAAAGATGAATAAAGATATATCAGATCTTAAAACTGATGTATCTGGACTTAAAGAATAGGTTTAGACTGCTACTACTGGATTACTTGATAGAACAACTTCTCTTGAAAATTTAGTTGGAGAAAAAACCGTTTCAGCTCAAATTAATGAAGCATTATTTGTTAATGATAAAGCGGTATATGCTTTAGCTTCTGATTTATCAAATAGCAATTAGAGAATTGAAGAGTTAGAGAATAATGTAGATACTTGGAATGCGGCTGAAGCCAATGTCCAATCTGATTGGAATGAATCAGATATAACTTCTGACGCTTATATTTTAAATAAGCCAGATTTAACTAATATTATTGAAACTACTTCTCAATTTGATTATACTGTTGGAAATACAACAAATCAATTAACCATCGCTCAATTAGTAGCTAAAGTGGCTGAACTTGAAGCTACTATTTAGACATTAACCGCATCTGCCTAATTTATTAAGAATAGGCTCGGTTTTTTAAGGCCGAGCCTATTCAATTTATATAAATCCTTTTTTAAATTAAAATAGGGAAGGAGGTTAATAATTATATGGCCGCTAATTATGTAAGATTTTATCGCGGATCTCCTGAAGCATATGCTAATATTATAGATAAAAATAAGGATACTTTATATTTTATATACAGTTCAGATTCTGATAAAGGTTCTTTGTATCTTGGAGACCGTTTAATCTCTGGTAATGTTTCTAATATAACTGATTTAGAAGATTTAATTATTACTGAACTTTAGGATAAATAGATTTTACAATATGATATAGCACAATCTGCTTGGGTTAATAAATCCATTAGAGAAGCTATTGGCATAATGGCAAGTGCTACAGAAGATAATCAAGGGTCAATGGGATTAGTACCTGCGCCACCTGCTAAATCGTAGAATTTATTTTTAAGAGGAGACGGTAATTGGGCGTCTATAGCTACTGATGATAAAACTATTACTACTACTACTGACAATGTTTTAACATTAAAAGATTTTGGTACAAAATATTATCATTATATTGAAGCTACTGGTAGTGAAGAGACTGGCGATTTTGTACCAGCTCATTATGAAGCTCAAATTGTAGATGATACGCATCCATGGGTAGAGGGTTTAGAGCCTAAAGTTGTAAATGATAAGGGTAATTTAATTATTGGATGGTTCGAACCTAATACTATTACAGTTGATGGATTGTCTAATTCAATAAATAATCTTTCTAATCAAGTTAATAGAAATACTCAATCTATTAGTGATATTACTGAACAATTAGATAATAAAGCTAATAGCTCTAATGTATATACAAAAACTGAAACTAATAATTTAATTGACGAAAAAGTAGCATCCGCTTCTCATTTAAAACGTGAAGTATTTAATACTATTTTAGAAGCTACTGCTTTTACCGAATCACATGCTGAAACGGCAGACCAGTATATTTATATGGTATTAAATCCAGATAGCAATAATGAAAATGATAAATATGATGAATATTTATATGTAAATGGTTCATTAGAAAAAGTAGGTTCTTGGGGAGCTGATCTTTCTCAATATGTAAAGAAAGAGGAAGGTAAAAGTCTTGTTTCTGATACAGAAATTGCTAAATTAGCCACTGTAGAACAAGGAGCTTAGAAGAACTATATTGCTTCTGTTTCTAGCGAATTTGAAGTTGATGAAAGTAAGCAATTAAAATTAGTTAGCATCCCTCCAACTTTAAATTTAAGTACTAATAACAGTTTTAAAGCTTTAGATTCTAAAGTTGGAAATATAGAAAATGTTTTAAATGATAATGAGAGCGCCGGAACTCAAGGATTAGTTACTAAAGTCACTAACCTTCAAAATGCTTTAAATAATTTAGGCAATAATTATGTCACAACTACGTTATATAGAGCACAAGTTGGCGATTTAAGTAAATTAATTCATGCTTCTGGCAAAAATAACTCTACCATTGTAGATGAATTAAATGATATTAATGATAGATTAGAATGGAAAGAGTTAAATTAATAAGAAAGGAAGATTAATATATAATGGCTAATGTTTTATTTAAAAAGGGTCTATTAGCTAATCTGCCATCTACCAAAGTCGAAGGTACTATTTATGTAACTACTGATGAACGCGCTATGTATTTAGACGTTAGCAATAGTGAGCGTATTCGTCTTGGTGATTTTATTGAAGTTGCTAATATTGCTGCCCTACCTTCAACTGGAGCTAATGTTTCTGCTCTTTACTATGCTACTGCTGAAAATGTATTAGCTAAATGGAGCGGTTCTGCTTGGGTTCAAATTAATCCAGATAACTGGTTTGAAGTTAAAAGTTTTGCTCAAAATTTAACTAGTAGTACAGCTAATAATGTTACAACTATTACTGCTACAACAACTTTAATTCAAAAGAATGAAGCTGGAAATGAAGCTGCTAGTGGATCTGGAGCAAGTCAATGGAGTACTAATCTCAAATTTAAAGATGATGGTAGTGTCGTTACTATTACTAAAGAAGGCACTGATACTATTAAGATTAGTGCTAAAGATGAAAAAGTAACATCTGCTGATAATCACTATACATATGATGAAAGTAGAGATGGCCCTGCTGTTGATGTCGAAGCAACTAAAGATGCTAATACTGGTAATACTTTTATCACTGGCGTAAGTATAGATAAGGCTGGACACGTTGTAGGCATTAAATCTCGTGAAGCAGTAATCGATTTAGTAGAAAGCGCTAAATTAAAATCTGTAGCTACAACTCCAGATTAGGTTGGTAATACTGCTGCTAATATTAATTTACAAGTTAAACACGGTGCTGAAACTAGAATTTCTGATTTAAAAGTTGAAGGCTCTGGAGCTACTACTGTTGCTTCAAGTAATGATGGAAAAACTTTAAAGATTAGTTCTACTGATTAGACTGTTACTTTTGGTAATCACTATGATCCATCAACTCATGAATCTGCAAGTCATAAAATTACTATTGATAGCGGAGAAGTTCTTTCTGAAATTAAGAGAGATAATGCTGGTCACGTAATTGGAGTTACTAAAAGAGCTGAAAATACACTTTCTAGTGTAGCTGTAACTTCAAGTGGAACTGAAAATAACGTTTCTTTAACAACTCAAGTTAGTGATACTTTAGGCACTAAAAAGAGTGGATCTGTTAAAATTAAAGGCGCTGGAGATACAAAAGTTACTTCTACTGATAAAGGCGCTTCTGTAACTATTGAAACTCATGATACTAAAGTAACTAGTGCCGATAACCACTATAGGGCACTTAAAGATGGAAAAACTGATGCATCAAAGCCTGAAAACCTTATTGCCGCAGGCACCTATAATGCTTCTGATATTACTACAGCAACAAAAACAGATGCTCAAGCTGAAACTCCTGTAATTACTGGTGTTACAATTGATGCAGCAGGACACGTAACCGGCATTAAGGCAAAAAAGATTGCTGATACCCACAATAAATTAAAAGGTACTGGAACTGCATCTGCAAATGTAAATACTGAAGGTGCCAATATTAATGGTTGGAAATTTACATTAGAGGATACTGATGGTAACCTTAATTTTACTACCTTTGATCCAACTATTAAGTATGGTAAAAATAGTGGAGGTGCTACAACTCAAACTGTTCATGGCGTGGGTGGTAGCTTTACTCTTGATACTTATACAACTGGAGAAGTTGATGCTAAGATCACCACTGCCATTCAGGCTACTGGAGCGATGGTACTTAAAGGTGAAGCAAGAAAGACTTCTAAGGATAATCCTGCTATTGTATTACCAACAAATGCTTCTGCTGGCGATACCTATATCGTAACTGAAGATGGTGCTACTTTTGGAATAGATACAGTATGTGAAGCAGGCGACTTGCTTATTGCTAAAATTGATAATCCTACTGCTACTAATAAGGATAACTGGTATTATGTGCCTTCTGGTAACGATAGACATATTCTTATTGAGACTGCTAATGCCACTAAGAAAACTATTGGTGCAGTTTTAGTTGATGGCAATTAGAGTGCTAATGTAAAATATGGTTCTATTAACTTCAACAGCGATGCATCTGCAAGTAAATCTTTAATTAAAGCTGAAAAATCTGTTGGCTCTAGTGGAGATTTAGGTGCTCAAGACGTAAGTTTCACCTTCTCTATGGAGTGGGGTAGCTTCTGATAAAGAAAAATCTCAGGACAAAGACTGATAATTTCTTTCATAAAAAAATTAATTAATTATGAGAGATATATGAATTAAGGGGTAAGAAATATTCTATATTTCTTACCCCTTTTTCTTTATATATGATAAATGATAGAAAGGAGAAAAAACAGAATGAGTCAAACAAGATTTAGACCTGTCTATGGTGCTGAAGAAACTATTGTTAATTTAGCATATCAAGAAGGCTATCTTTATTTTGCTACTGACAGCGGAAAAATCTTTTTAGATGCTGATGGAAAAAATAAAAAGTTAATGAGTTCTGTTGGAAGCGGTGCTGGAGTAGTTCTCCATTATGGTAATGATTCACATCCTCAATAGATACAAGATCCCACTGATGATACTTTATATACTTTAAATCTTGATTTAATTGAAGGACATGAAACTTTAGCAAATGAAGATTTAATTCTTAATACAGACGGCTGTTTTTATAAAGTTATTTCTATTGACGCAGATGCTGGCACAGTTAAAACTACTCAACTTGCTGTAAGTGGTTCTGGCGGCAGTGGCGGTGGAGCAACTCCTGTAAACGATTTACGTTTAAAGTGGGATAACAAAACTATTAATATTGGTTCTATATATATTTATGGAGCTAAATCTTATGCCTCTTTTACTCCAGAATCTGATACTGATTCAAAAGTTAATATGACCTTTGTGGCATATGATAGTAATGGCGATGAATATGATTCTTTTACCGTCCTTTGGGATAGTGGAAAGAAATATCTCTACGATACTTCTAGACTCCCATTAGGAAAAAATCTCTCTTTAAAAATCACTATTCAAGCTTCTAACTCTCAGATGCCAAATCAGTCTCGTTCTTATACAATTTCATCTCTCTCTACTATTGAGATGGGAATTAAGAAAGTAGATACTGGATATTTGCCATTAGTACCTGCGGATAGTACTAGCGGACAATTAGAAATTAAATATACTCCAATTGGAGATGCAAGCTCTAAAATCGTAGAATATCTCCATGTGTATATTGATGGTAGTGAAGATATTTCTTATAATAAAGTAATACCTTCTGCTAATTATGGTAGAAGTATTCCTTTAACTATCGAAAGACAATAGCATGGTTCTCATATTATTGAATTGGCAATTAGCGCATAGATTAATGGAGAAGATATTTATACAGAAAAAGTCCAATATGAAGGCGCTTGGGCGACTGAAGGAAATGAGACCCCAATTATTTGGATTGGTAATTATGATCCTTTAGTTGTAAATTATGAAAACTCTTATATCCAGTTTATGGTATATGATCCTGTCGCTTATGCGGCAAATATTCCTGCTACAATTTAGATTTATAAGGACGCAAAAGTCATTTCAGAAATGAGTATGACGTTTACCAATTCAGAGTGGTATGTTCTTGATATTTCAGCTATGTATGAAGTAGGAACTAATATTTTCTCTATCGCTTGTCGTTCTGAGAAAAAAGATGTAACTGTTGAAGTTACTACTGAAGGTTCTCGTGATTTAGGTCTAATTAATGAAGCTTCTCTGGCTTTGAGCTATACTTCTGCTGGCCGTTCTAATATGGAAGTTAAGAGTTCTAAAGAAGCTTGGAACGCAACAAAGGCGACAACTGGTTATCCATCTGCCGCGACACTTACCGGATTTAACTGGCAAAATAATGGTTGGCGTAATGATGGCAAGGGTGCTGATGGCATTGATAATGGTGCTTATTTGGCAATCGCTAATGGCGCATCCGTATCAATTCCTGCTCCTTCTTTAACCTTAAATCTTGATAAAAACTATTCTATTGAATGTCGTTTTAGAATTAGAAACGTTCAGAAATATTCTACTTTAATTCAAACCTTACCTACTTACTTCTATTCTATTGGAGCTCCAGGCTCTGAGAACTGGGTCAAATCCGACAAAGGAGCCCTCGCGGCAGAAATTGAAAGAAATGGTTGGTATTATTGGAAAGATGAATATGGAAATAAAGTAACTGATGATGAAAATCCACAAAAAGTACATCAAACTACTGACGGCGTAATTTGTAAGTGGATGAATAGTAATGAAATGGGACTTTGTCTTGGTTCTCAAGAAGCTTATTTCCGTACATCTGCTGGTATTGTTAATGTAAGATATAAAGAAGATGAAGTCATTAATATTACTTTCGTAGTCTCTATTGATGATCATATGCTTTATATCTATTTAAATGGTATCTTATCTGGTGCTAATAAATTGCCTAATTAGAATAGCGGTTATTTCCAGATTGATAGTCCATTCGTATTTAATTCTGACTATTGCGATGTTGATCTTTATAGATTCCGCATCTATGAGACTTCTCTCGATATGCCAGATGTAATTCACAATTATCTCTCTGATATTCATAGTATTGCTCTTTATGACTAGAATCAATTAACTGATTCTTTAACACCAACTCAACTTTCTTATGAACTTTTAGTTGATTATAATAAGAAGAATCCAGATGCTTTAAGTATGCCTTATGCTACTTGGAAGATTCTTGATGGTGGCCGTGAAGAAAAATTACCTTATTATAAAGGTGATAAATGTAAACTTCAAATTAATTTCGTAAATCCATGCTTAGACAGAGCATTAGAGACTGGCGAAATTGATGAATGGTATTATTATACTCACTCTCCAAGTTTTACTGCTACTGGAGCATAGATTGACGTTCAGGGTACTTCTTCTCAAGGCTATCCTCGTCGTAATTATAAGATTAAGTATAAAAAAGCTAAAGATACATGGGTTTATACAAAAGGTAGCTTGGCAGGACAGCCAATGACTGTTACACATACTGTAACTGATAAAAATGGAGTAGAACATACTCTTGCTAAAAAGTTCCATATGGATAACGAAGACGTAGGCACTAATGCTTTCACTTGGAAGATTGACTATATGGAGTCTTCTGGTAGCTATAATACTGGATTTGCCAATTTACTTGGTAATAAGATGTATCCATTATATACAAAGCATCCTCTTGAAGACTTAAACGCAGGTATTGATACAGATAATTTAAGAACTACTGTTTATGGATTCCCTGTATTAGTATTCCATGAATATGCTGACTCTGCAAATAACGTTTCTAATGATGAAAATAGTAATTATAACTATGAGTATATCGGACGTTATAATATGAACCTTGATAAGGGATCTAATGAATATTATGGCTTTGAAGAAAGCACTCAACAGCCTTATGTTACTAAGGAAGATGGTACTCATCCTACTATCGCAGAAGTAGCAGAATGTTGGGAATTGTCTGATAACCAAGGTACGTGGTGTTCTTTCAGATATCCAAATTAGGAAGCTCGTGAAAAAGGATTCGGCACAACTCAAACAGGCTATACCGATCGTTTAGAGATGATTCAACACTTTGAATATCGTTATAGTTATTATGCAGACTAGATTGATGCTATTGGTTCTGACGGTAAATATGATGGTTCTACTGATGATCCAGATATTATTGCCGAAATTGGTACTACAAATGCTGAAAAGAGTGCTTATCTCCGTAAGAGATATGCAAATCTTGAAAGAGTATTCAATTGGTTAGATTCAACTGATACTCAAGCAGCTACTAATGCCGCATTTGCAGAACCAATAACTCTTCCAACAGTAAAAGATTATACTACTGCTTATATTTATACTGCAGTTTAGGCTAGCGAAGAATATAGCGCGGCTAATACATATTATGTAGCAAGTGAAGATAATCCTGCTGAATATTCAAAATTCAAAAAGACTTCTTCTGCTGAAAGTGATTCTTAGTTAGTAGAACGTTTTAATCTCTATCGTACTGAAGGTCGTATCTTTACGAGAGCAATTGATCCTTCCGCAGAAGTTAAATCTATTTTAACCGATAGTGGTGTATATAATACTACGTTCGTAAAAGATACTGCTGATTATCGTATTGAAAAATTCCGTAATGAATTTGATTTACATTTTGATAGAGAATATTGCTTCGTATATTTCATCATGACAGAGTTATTACTTTGCTATGACTCTCGTGGTAAAAACTTGATGTTAGCATCCTTTGGACCTAAGAAGGCTGATGGAGATTATATCTGGTATCCGATCTTCTATGATATTGATACTCAATTAGGTATTAACAACTCTGGTGCCGCTTTATGGGACTATGATGCTGACGTATCTAAAGATCATATTTTCTCTACTGCTACTAGCGTACTTTGGAATAATCTTTTCTCTGCTTTTGAAAACGAGATTAAAGATAAATATCGCGTACTTCGTGGTTCTGATGATAAGAGCAAAGTTGTTGGTAAATTAACTTATGACGCTATTTCTGGTGCTTATTCTTGCGATCCAGAGATCTTTGATTCTTATGCAATGAAAGGTATCCGTCCAATCATCGCAATCGGATTAGACGAATATTATAAGTATTTTGCAACTACAACTCATGTAGGATACTTTGATACTAGCGGTAATAAGATTATTGAAAGTACTCCTTCTTATGCTTATGCATGCCAGGGAGATAAGAAACTTACTATTGAATTATTACTTCGTAACCGTTTAAACTATATTGACTCTTGGTGGTAGGGCGGAGATTACTTCTATACTACTGTTAAGATGGGTCAATTAGTAACTCGTGTCAATGGTAATAATGCACAAACATCAGATAAATATTTAGATAAAGAAGAACTGACTCCAGCAGAAATCGAAGCTGGCTATAAGAAAGCTACTTATCCATTAGAGTATTATGATGCTCGTCCTGGTTATAAGTTAAAGCCATTCTTAAAGCAGTATGTAACATATTTCATCGATGAAATTCCTTCTACTCCTGTTAAGTATATTGACAGTGAAGAACAGGCAGACGGAGTATGGACTGCGGCAGATGACAATATTACTGAGGGTTATAAGTCTCGTATGGGAACACCTGCGCAACAATTAAACTATATCCCTGGTGTTGATTACTTATCTTCTCTTGGAGATTTGAGTATTTCTTATATCGACCAATTCCAATTAGTCGCTGGTAAGCGTTTGCTTGATTTAAGAATTGGTAGTGATGCTCCAGGTTATGTAAATAACTTAATTAGTTCTAATAATACATTTACATTATCTGCTGAAGCTAATTCTTCTACTAAAAAGTCTTTATTAAAATAGGTTATTTTAACTAATATTCCTAAACTTGATAAGACTATTGATGTTAGCGGTTCTGAAAAACTTCAAGAGTTCCGTGCTTTAAATACTGTAATTCCTCAAGCTATCTTTGCAAATGGCGCTCCATTGCATACAGTGCATTTACCAAAATCTATTACCACTTTAAATCTTAATGAAAATCAAGATTTAAAGAATATTATTACTTCTTATCCAATAGTAATGAGTAAAGAAGATAATGGTGATATTATAACGCACGATCCAGAAACTTATAGAGGTTTATATCTTGAAGGCATTACCGATTATTAGGCTGCTAGTGGATATGGTATTGGACATAAGATTGATACATTAATAATTAATGGTGGAGGACTTGGCTATGGTTCTTACACAATCTTTAGAAATCTCTATGATATTAAAAAGACTGCCACTGAAAATAATATTTTAAGAGCCAGTTTAACTGATGTTAATTGGACTCCTTATGTATTAGTTGAAAACGGTGAAAGACCTCAAGCAGGTTTCACTTATTATTTATTAACTGACCACAGTACTTATGTACCGTATGTAGTGAATACTGATAGCTCTGATGCTATTGAAGAATTTAATTCTAGAACTTTAAATGAATTAGTTTATACTTTAGATGAAAGTGTCGATAAGAGCGTAATTACTTCTTTAGAGTTCTTAGATAAATTAATTGAACAATATGAAGTTGCTAAATTAAATGGCACAACCAGTCAATTTAGCAATACAAACGGTTCTAGTTTCGCAACTGTTCCTACTATTACTGGTAATATGTTTGTAGCTAATGCAGGTGGAGAAGCTATTGTTGAAGATGAATTAACATCTAAATATAAGGCTGCATTCCCAAGCTTAACTATTACGGCAGAAAATATTAGAGAGGCTTATATTACTAAGTATGTTAAGATTCTTGATAACGGTAAAGAAGAGACTGTTGAGATTTTAAGAACAAATGACAGTCATCCATTGGCGCCTACTGGATAGGTTCCTACAAAGACTAATTATGATTTTAAGGGTTGGACATTAGATCCTTCTACTAATGAAATCTTTATAAATTATGATTATGTAAATTAGACTTACACTAATATGAATGAAGCATTAAATAGTTATACATTCTCTACTTCTGGAGAAATTCTAACTCTTTATGCCGTATTTGAAATTCATAAGTGGGTTATCACTTTTAAAGATGATACTGGTTTAATTTCTTATCCTGATGCTACTATGCTTGTACCTGCTGGAACTATAATTGGAATGCCTGCATATGTACCTACTAAGTAGGATGATAATTTAGCAATTGATGAAACTTATGTTTTTGAAGGTTGGACTCAATCTCCTGGATCTACAACTATTTTAAATATGGATCAACAGAGAGCTAATAAGGATTAGACCTTCTATGCTTATTATGGTGATTCTCCTGTTTCTGTATATGAAAATATTGTAGATGATAAATATTTAATCTTTACTGCTGTTCCTGGTGGTTATAGCATTTAGGCTAATCCGGCATTTAGTTTAAGTGGTAAAGTTACTTTGCCTCTATATCATAATGGATAGCCAATTGTTGAAATTGCAACTCAAGGATTTGCTAAAGATGATACTAAAACTAATAATATTACTCATATTTTCTGGGAGAACAGAGGTATTGGTGGAAAAATGGCTACTATTGGCGTCCAAGCTTTTGGATTATTAAAAATGGATGATGAAAATTATTATATGGAAGAGTCTACTTTAGTACATTTTGAATTCCCTGGTGGATTAAAATATATTAAAGATAAAGCTTTCCGTAGCCAATACCATTTAGAAATTCAAGCATTCCCTCTCGGTATAGAAGAAATTGGAGAATATGCCTTTAGAGATTGTTATGATCTTAATACTTCTATAGTCCATGGTGTTACAATTAAAAAATATGCTTTCTCTGGTGCTTTTGGTAAATAGGCTACAGTAGTAATTGGTGATGATGTTGTTACCATTGAGAACAGTGCTTTTGCATATTATCTCGGTATAAACTATATCGGATATGGCAAATGGACTACTGTTAATATTGGTAGTGGTATTCAATCTATTGCTGCTAACGCTTTCTATCCTACCAATGAGGAGGATGGCTATAATACTATCAAAACTATTACTATTAATAGATCTGATAGACCAGCAGATTTAGTAGCTAATTAGCCTTTTGGTGCTTCTCGAGCTACAGTTGATTGGGTTTAATTAAGGAGGATTAAAATGAAGAAAATTCCATTATATAGATATATGGGCCTTAATGGTATTTTAGATACTCCTATTCTTCTTGAAGACACTCCTTATACTCTTCGTTATCGTTTAATTGCTGATGATGGACATTATTTATTTAATTCCACTACAGCAAAGAAAGCTTTAATAGCAGAAGCGTACGAAGATAGTGTTGATGAGTGGAAAGAAGTTAAAGGCCAATTTTAATTATTCTACTAATTAACCTTTTTAAGAATAATTAGTGAAAACAAATATTTTTCATGTGGAGGAGAAAGTTAATTCTTTCTCCTCCACTACATTAAATAGAAAGGATGATATTGAGTGATTACTGCTATTAAAGCTGAAAATATCGGAGCTTATAAATCTCTCTTTGAAGAAGCAGCAGATCTTTTAAGCGGTTATGAGAGAGTAAGAACTTATAACGCTGAAATTGATGATTACTTCTATAAGAATGGCGATGCTACTAGTGCCGATGATTTATTTGTAAAAGAGAATTCAATTACTAATTTAGTAACATTCTCATAGGCTCTTGAAAAGTATACCATTCTTTATGTTAAGAAGTTAGATGAACATGGCGTCCCTGTAGGTGTAGCAGAAGGCTATGAACCAATGCTCGGAATCACCACTCTCGAAGAGTATTTTAGCTGGATCCGCAATCTCGGCAATATTAGTAAGAAATATACTGTATTACCATTAGACGAAGATCATTTTGAAATTAATGCTAATACAAGAGCAATTAATATTCCCGCTTCTTTCAAAAAGAATGGCGTAGCTGTTCAAGGTGATGATTTAGCTGAAGTTTTATACTTCAAGATTGATAGATATTTCGATTATATGGATTTAAATAACTGCGATATTTATATCCAGTGGGAAACTCCAAAAGCAGCTGACGGCACTACTATTAAATCTGCTTCACCTGCTTATATTCGTGATATTGAGAGTGAACCTGGTAAGTTAATCTTTGGTTGGGCGCTCTCTGATGCTATCACCGCAAATTCTGGTACTCTTAAATTCTCTGTAAGATTCTTCCAGTGGGAGGATCCAGAAAATGTTAAGGCAGGCGGTGATAAAATTATTGCTTATAGCTTTAGCACTTTAACCGCACAAGTATTAATTCAACCAAGTATTAATTTTAATCCTGAAAAGGATGAATATACAGTTGATGACGTTGCTAATCGTTTACTTGAGCGTTTAGAGAATAGCCAAGTTGTTGGTGGCTATGCTGCAGCAGTTCCTGACTTTGTAGTTGATCTTGTTGAGAATCCTCAAACTAATAAGCCTGGATATGATTTAGATCCCGATACTCATGAATTTGAATTGCTTGTTCAAGCATTCTCTAGCGATACTGGCGCTATTAGCTACACTTGGAAGCGTCAAGCTTTGAACGAAGATAATACTACAACTGATACTCTTGTTGAAGTAGTACCATCAATTACCGCTTTTGTTGAAAGCGATAAGCATAATATGAATAGATCTTATGTTTATTATATGTATGTTGGTGACGGTAAATATACTGCTCTAAATAGAGCATTAACTCAAGAAGAACTTAATAATAATGATTTTAAAGTCTATATTAAGCAATCTAAATGCATTGCTGATAAAGATGGTGTATATTGGGCGCATGTCGAAAATCGTATTACTAATAGTTCCGCGTCTAACGACAGTAAGAAAGCGGCTTTCTTACGTCCAACTTATGTTGATATTTCAACTCAACCAGCAGATAAGGGTATCCTTGGCGAAGATGGATATACTTTAAGTGTTGCTGCAAGCAATACTGACGGTGTATTAACTTATCAATGGTATCGTGATCCTAACCACGCTCTTAATTTCGATGAAACACCTTCAATTTGGGGTAGTGAAGAGACTCAAGAAGCTGGTTTGATTGAAGGGGCTACTGAAAGCACTCTTACGGTAACTGAAGCTGGACATTATCGTGTTAAGGTTACTAATACTCGTAACTTAAAGAGTAAGTATGAATTTAGTGAAAATAGCCGTGTGACTTTACCTGCCGCAATGCCTATCTTTATTAATGAAGATGTTAATAATACATTCTTCCGTACTGATACTTTAACTAATGACAATTGTCCTAAAATTGAACTCGATTCTTCTGTTGATTCTGATGGATATACTGTTATATGGTATTTAGATAGTGATACTCTTACCGGAGCACCATTTGAAGTAGATAGAAAAACTTATGAACCTGGAATAACAAAAATGTATTTCAATCCAAAGAATTTTGAAGAGAAGATTGTAGCACATTCTACCGATAATAATATTGATGGAGTTTATTATGCTATTGTTACTAATCATTTAAATGGTAGTGAAGCCACTACTGAAATTCCAGATGATAGTAGAAAGTTTAAGATTAATAATTAATCTGGAATATTTTTGGAAAAGGAGGAAAAGCTAAATGATTGTATCCCCACAAGAATATAACAGTTTGCTTTAGGGGCTTAAAGACCCAAATTTATTTTCAGCTTTTCTTAGAATTCCAGATGATGAACCTATTTATGAGATTGATTTAAATAAAAGAGTTATCAATGTACCAGAGTTTTTGAGCGTTGAAGAAGACCATAATTCAGAAATTATCTGGTTTAAGACTGATAGATTCTATGATAATATCGATCTTTATGAATCTGCCTGTTGGATTCAATATAGAAATGCTGATTAGGAAGAATATTTCTATGCTGCTCCAGTAATTGTCGGTGCTGAAGAGTTAGGTCCAGAGAAGATTTTAATTCCTTGGGCTATTGGACGAGAGGTTACTAAAACTACTGGAGTTATTACATTTTCATTCCAATTCTTTAAGTTAAGTGAAGATCATCTGCGTTATATGTATATTTTAAATACATAGCCTGCAAAGAGTAAAATCTTAGCAGGTTTAAGAACTGATCCTCTTGCTTTTCTTAATGGAGAAGAAGTCGAGAATGAGTTTGTTCCTGAAAGAGAATGGTTAGCAGATGAGATCCATAGACTTACTGAAGCTTATGAGAGATTATCTGGTGATTATGAATTGTATTGGACTAAAGTTTAATTTAAATAGGAGTTTGCCGTTTCGGCAGACTCCTATTTTTTTTATATCTGGACAAATAGGTTTAAAAATCTTATTTATTTTTTAATATATTTTAGAGAAATGTAAGTTTCTTTTTATTATAATAAAAAGAAGAAAGGAGTCGTTGAAGATCGATGGCTTTATTTAAAATATTACGAGGCAATTCCTCAAAACTATTTAATTCTAGTGGCGGTATCTCATCTACTGTGCCGTTTAACGATGGATATTGTTATTTTACGCCGGATAATAAAAAGTTTTATATTGATTGGCTTGATGAATCAAAGGGATAGCATAGAGATCCATTGAATTCTTTTTTAGCTGATAAATTATTATCTTCTTGGACTGATGTTAATAAAGTCTAGCATACTGGAACAGCAAAATTAGTTGGTTTCATCGATGGAGCTGCGACGATCAATAACAGTAATGAAGAAATCCCAACTTCCGCAGTATTATATGCTAAGTTTTCTGAGGTAGAAGATACTTTAGCCGCTTTAGATAATGATAAGATGGACAAAGTAAATCCAACAGGAACTGGTTATTTTAGTCTTAATAGAAAAGCTGGCCATACTCCTGGAGAGTATTCTGTTGCAGTTGGAGAACAAACTATTGCATCTGGATGGGCTTCATTTGCTGAAGGTAGTATGACAATTGCATCTGGTAATGGCTCTCATGCTTAGGGATATGGCACTCAAGCATTAGGTCTTTGCTCTCATGCTGAAGGGTATGGTACGATAGCATCAGGTGATCATTCTCATGCCGAGGGAGGTTCGACTGGAATACCAGCAGGTCCCCAATCTTTACGTGCAACAAGAATCTAGGCAGGAGTATCTAGTTATGAGGTTGGAGGTCCACCATCTTATACAAAGGCATCAGGTGATTATTCTCATGCCGAAGGAAATAGTACGACAGCATCTGGTTATAGCTCTCATTCTGAAGGTAGTATGACAATTGCATCTAGTGATGGCTCTCATGCTGAAGGATATGGTACGATAGCATCAGGTCTTTGCTCTCATGCTGAAGGATATGGCACTCAAGCTACTTGTGCATCATAGCATGTAGAAGGTGAATATAATATTATTGATACGAGCACGTCTGACGATTACTAGAGAGGTAAATATGTTCATATAGTAGGAAATGGTACTGCTGATGACGCTCGTTCTAATGCTTTAACATTAACTTGGAGCGGAGACTTATGGCATTCTGGTAAATTAGCACACGGTAATAAGGTAACTGCTGAAGGCTTATATTCTTATTCTGGAGGTTCTGAAACTTCTGCTTTAGGTAATTATTCTCATGCTGAAGGCGTTAAGACTGTCGCACAGGGAGCTTCTTCTCACACTGAAGGCGAGAGTACTAGTGCTGTAGGAACTGCTTCACACGCTGAAGGATTAAGTTCAATCGCATAGGGCAATTATTCACACGCATAGAATCAAGGAACCTTGGCTAATGGCAACGCATAGACGGCAATCGGCAAATTTAATGTCGCAGATACTACGTCAGCATTCATAATTGGTAATGGTGCTGATACTAGCCATCGTTCTAATATGTTCTTTATTGATTGGAATGGCAATGCTTGTTTCTTAAATACTTTATTAGTTGGTGCTAATGCTACTACACCTAGTAAAATAGCAGATGCTAAATTCTATGTTGAAGGAAAGAGTTATTTCAATGGCGATATAACAGTAACAGGAAATTTAACGGCATCTACTGCTCCATCTAATAATGATCATTTAGTTAATAAAAAATATGTTGATGATAATTTAATGAGATTAACACATCGTTATATTAAGGCTAAAGATGGTTAGGCTAATTTTGATTTTGGCCTTGTTGGAGTTGATGATATAACAAATTATTATTTAGTATATTTTAATGGATTGTTATTAATTGAAGGTATTCATTATTCAATTTCTAATAAGTCAGTTGTTAATTTACTTGGTTGGTCAGCAACCGCTGATGATTATTTATAGTTGGTTGGTTTTAAACCTAACAATCCAACTGCTTGATAAAGTGAGGTGAGAGGATTTGGCTTTACCAGAAATAATTAAAGATATAGATGCACGTATTATTAGACCAACCTCCACTGATAATGCTATTGTTCGATTTGATGGTACTACTGGATAGGTTTAGAATACTGCTAATACCATTGATGATAATAATAATATTATCATCAATGGATCTTTATATATACCAGCTAAGATTATTGGCTATTCGAGTCAAAATGTTTATAATTTAAGATTGGGTCCTAATGTTGAAAACCATATTGATTTAGGATGTGATGGTATTTAGGCAAAAATTGATTCATCAAATACCGCTAGCACTCTTTATTTAAATTTTAATGGTGGAGAAATTAATATCGGTGGAAATTTAACTCCTAAAACTGATCAAGCATTAAATTTAGGTTCAGCTACCTACCGTTTTAACTGTATTTATAGTTTTTATTTATGTCTAAAAGGTTCAACCAATCCATGGTTAAAGTTAGATGATGGGAGCTCTAATACATGGTATATATAGTCTGTTTAGAGCGGGAACTCAATGGGATTTGGTAATGGCTGGGATAAATCATTAAAAATTGATAATAATGGTAATGTATTTTTCCCTGGACTGCTGTAGAATAATTTTAGACTTATTAGCAATGAATCTGTTACTTCTGGTACAACAGCAGGATTAAGAAATACTTTATTAATTTTTGGCACAACCTATGGTAATGATACTGCTTATATTAAAACAGCAGGAAAATTATCGCTTGGAGACCCAGGCCCATAGATTATATTTAACACTCAAAATTCATTAACTTCTGGATAGAGATTAGCTTTAATTTATACAGATCATGATTCAATAGGCTCTGGAAATAGTTTAAGTTTAGTGTCTAGTGAATCTAATGCTTGGTTTATTGCTCCTACTATTAAAGCTTTAACAAAATTTGTTGGTAATCTTAAAGGTAATGCTACAACTGCTAGCCGTTTAAATAAACGAGCAGGAAATTGGTATAATGCATCTTTAGGACTAAATTGGTATAAATATGAACAAGCAGATATGACTGTTAGTTAGTTGCCTTTTAATAATGTTTGTATCATGACAATGATGGAAGGAGCAAATAGAGGATTTGCTATAGCAGGAGATTGGACTGGCGAAAGAAAAGGAATGTGGATGAATTAGCTTCATGATGATACTGCATCTTATAAATGGGGCGGATGGAAACGTATTTGGGTTGAAGGCAATTCAGTAACAGGTGCTGTCTGGAATGACTATGCTGAGTATAGAGAATCTGATTTTATTGAGCCCGGCTATTGTTTAATTGAAAATGGTAATGATACACTATCTAAATCTACTGAAAGAATGTAGGCATGGGCGGGTATTTCTTCAGATACTTGGGGTTTTGCACAAGGCTAGACCGAGAAAGCGCAAACTCCAATCGCAGTAGCAGGACGTGTATTAGTTTATCCATATCGAGATAGAAATGAATATAAATCTGGCGATTGTGTATGTACTGCGCCAGATGGTAAGGTTGATATTATGACAGAAGAAGAAATTTATAAACATCCAGATAAAATTATTGGTGTAGTATCTTGTGTCCCAGATTATGAAGAGTGGGGCGGAGGAGAAAATGCCGATCGTTTACCAGTGAAAGTTGATGGTCGTATATGGATACGAGTGAAGTGAGGTGAGAGGAAATGGCATAGCCTGAACTAGTTAAAGACATAGAAGCCAGAGTTAAAAAATCTGGTGATACTATGACTGGATTGTTAAAAACAAACGGTAGTATTGAAAATCAAGGAGAAGCTAAATTTATTCATCCAACTTATTGTCCAAATATTGAAGATACCGCAGTAGGTATTGGTTGCGCATTTAAAGCTAGTCGTGGTCATTTCAATCAAATGAATGTGAATGAATTTTATTTACCTGCTACTGCTACGACAAATTATGAAAGCAATAAAATTTTATTTAAAAGCTATTCTGGCGGGAATAATGGTACTTATACTGGCGTGTCTGAAATTGCTCAAATTAATACTACTGGATTAAAAGTGGGTTCATCAAGTATTGGTATTAATGGCTACATTGAAGGCACTTGGCTAAGAACTACTAGTGCTGGAAATAATAAAACAGGAGATTTTGCTATTATTGATGACTTAGGATGGATTTATAAACGTACACCAGCTCAAGTTTTATCAGATATTGGAGCAGCATCGAAATCACATAACCATAATTCTAAGTATGTTAAAAAATCTGGTGATACAATGACTGGTAGACTTTATATAAAAGTTATGGATAATCAAATTTTGCTTGGAAATGATGAGTATAAAAAAACAATTTTAAGAAATGATGGTTCTGATTTTTGGCTATTGGTTTCAGATGTTGGATCAAATGAATTTAATAGTTTACGACCTTTTAGATTTAATTTATCATCAGGGCAAGTATATATAAGTCATGGATTGGATATAACTGGTGGTACTTTTAATTATTCATCAATTCAAAGCGGATCAAGTAATGCCAATAGAAATGTTTGGTTTTCAACATCTGGCAGTAGAGGCACACCATGCTTCAATGATAATTTTAAGTATAATCCTTCAACAAATACATTGACTGTTGGTAATATTACTGGCAATGCTGCAACCGCCACAAAAGCAACTCAAGATGAGAATGGAAAAAACATTGCTTCAACATATCGTCCTTTAAGAAGAAATATTTGTGGTTAGAGTGAAGGTACTATAACCAATCCTTGGTATAAATTTGCTTCTATTATAATTACTGGAGCTTATGAGGATAGAACAATTACTTTTAAAGTAAGTCAAGGCTACTCTGATAATGCAAAAATGTCAGGTATATTAACAGCACATATTAGAACTACAAATCCAGTAGGTTTTGAGAATGCTCAGTTAATCTGGGAATATGCTAACGATTCTATTGTGACTTCTGACTGGGTATTAGCTTATTTATCCACCTCTGGGACAGATTGTAAAGTTGAATTATGGTGTAAATAGGATGCTGCTTGGTCCCAATACCATTTTGAAGTTTTATCTTGTCATGATAGAACTGGATGGAGAGATGATTGGGTTTTGTATAATACTCAAAGTGCAGGCTCTGCTAGTGGACCAACATCTGGATATACTAAAATTGAAAGTGTTTATGGTGTTTTAAGAGCATCTGCTGTTTATGGCGCTGTTTGGAACGACTATGCCGAGTATCGTTCATCCGATCCTGTTGAACCAGGTCGAGTAATCTGTGAAACGGGAAACGGCACTCTTAAACTTTCAACTGAAAGATTACAACCGGGTGCTAATGTAGTATCAGATACATTCGGTTTCGCGATTGGCGAGACTGAAAACTGCAAAACCCCTATTGCTGTGAGTGGTCGAGCATTAGTTTATACATATGAAGATAGATATAGTTATAATGCTGGCGATCCAGTTTGTGCCGGTCCAGGTGGTACGGTTTCTAAAATGAGTCGTGAAGAGGTTATGATGTATCCGGACCGCATAGTTGGCACCGTATCAGAAATACCCGAATATGAACGCTGGGGTACTGGCAACGTTGAAGTCAAAAACCGCATTTGGATTAAGATTAAATAAGGAGGGAGGAGAATAATATGGCATAGCCTGAATTAGTTAAAGACATAGATGCTAGAGTTAAAAAATCTGGCGATACCATGACTGGTAATTTACAAGGTAAATATTTTTAGGGTACATGGCTATAGACAACAGATATAACTGATTTAAACTCTTCTCCTTCTAAAATTGCTGTTATAAGTAATGATGGTTGGATATATTATAGAACTCCTTCTGAATTGGCTAGTGATATTGGATTAACTAGCAATTATGTGCTCAAATCTGGCGATACCATGACTGGTAATCTTACAGCTCCAAAGTTCATTGGTTAGCTTCAAGGAAATGCTTCTTCCTCTACTTATTCTACTTATACTTGTTTTCAAGATACAAGAAATGTTAATGAAATGCCTTTAGATATGTTAAAAGGTATTTCGTTACATTTAAAATCAAATTCAACCGATGGATTAAACGATGGTTTAAGTTATCATCCAGTTTTAATGTTAAGAGATTGGAATGATTTAACTGGAGGTTCATTTGCTGAATTAACTATTACAGGAAATTAGAATTTATATTTTAGAAGCAGTACAGCTAGTGCTGATAATACTTGGAATCCTTGGCGTAAAGTATTAACAGATTATAATTATACATCTATTCTAAATAATACTTATTTGCCATTAACTGGTGGTACATTAACAGGATAGTTAAAATTTACGTAGTCTAATGGTATATAGACAAGACATATCGATGGAGAATCTACAACATTTGCTGGTGATTTATATTTAAATTATGGAGTTAATGCTCCTGTACATTTAGGACATGGTGGAGCACATTATATATCAGCAGATGGAGCTTATTATAGTGGTACATCTAATGCTTCTAATTATTTATAGTCATAGGGAGTTATGACTGCTTTAAGTGGAACTGCTAGATATTCAACAGGTTTAAGAATAGGTCGCATTTATTCAAGCGGCTATCCATTTTCATATGGAACTACTTTGACTATGGAAGATGGCTCATTTGGAGCAGAATTAATTTTTAATGGATTAGGTGGCGGAGGAGCTACTGGATCAGGATCGGTATATTTTAGAACTCATTCGGATTGGAACACTAGCGAATGGGGGGAATGGAAAATTTTATTAGATTCTAAAAATTATACTAATTATATATCTAGTGGACCGGGATCATTTAAAATGTATGTAGATTCATTAAAAGAGTAAAAGGAGAAATATATATGAATAAATATATTTATATAAATAATTTAGGCGAAGTTAGGGAATTTATAGATGAATTTAGTCCAATTTTTCCTAATATTCCTATTGAAGAAAGATATTCTAAAGATTTTTTAGATGATTGTTTAATTATGAATGAAGATGAATTTAACAAAAGAGATATATCTCTTGGGATGTATTATAATAAAGAAGAGAATAGCTTTTATTATCCTGAATCTTCAATAGAAAATGAAACAGAAAATACAGAAGATAATAATATAAAAGAAACAATTGACCAAGAAGTTTTAGAAAAGGAGGTAATTGAATAATGGGCGGAAGTATTTTATTTACATCTAGTGGCACATTCTCTCCTTCTTTATATGGTTTAACTACTGGAAAATTTATTAACTATATTATTATCGGTGGGGGTGGAGCCGGACAAAGTATAGGTTGTTTTAAGGCTTTTACATTTAATGGGACTTCAGTCTCTGAGAGAAATTCATTTGTATTAAATAGTGGCGGAAGTAATGGAGGAACTTCATCTATTGGCTCATATGTTTCAGCTACAGGTGGAAGTACTTCAACTAAAACTGGATCATCTTACTATTATTTTGGTCCTGATTCATTTAATAAAGATAATTATGACTTAAGTAATATTTATGGTGGATCTGGAGCAGGAGGATGGGTTCCTGGGAAAATTTTTAATTCTTATCAATCTGGTTATTCTCCTACAGCTGTTTCTTCTTCAACTTCATTATTGCCATCATATATAGATGCTCTTACATATGATGGATAGAAATTTTTATATATGCATAGTTTCGGTGGCTCATCTGGTGGCGATATGGGTTCTATAGTAGCTTATAATCCATCAACTGATAATGCTAGTACATATGGAGAAGGAACACCAAATCCTTATAATTTAACACAAAAAGCAGGAACATTTTATTAGGGATCTGACGGAATAGGATATGGTTCTGGAGGAGGAGGCTGTGCACATATTTATGCATACGACTCTGGATCTAATCGCTATTATTCTGCTGGAAAAGGAGGCTCTTCAGGTCAATTTAAACAAGGATCTTTTAAATTAACCTCAACTAATGATATAGCTATAACTATTGGAGCAGGAGGTAAACCACATACAACAATGGGTTCTCCATTTACTTCAGTAACTGCTCTACTCTCAGGCGATACTAGTTATTGGCAATCTGGTCGTATAGGAACTCAAGGTGCTGCGATGTTATTTTGGGATTAATTAATTTATAAATAAATAAAAAAATGCCCGATAGGTTAACTTGCCTATCGGGCTTTATTTTTTTATACCCTTAAATACTCTTTCCATTTAGCTTCAATTCTATCATGTTTAGTTTTAGGAAAATACATTTTATCTTCGCTCTCGAATACAATATTATCCTTACCGAGAACTTTGATGTTTCTTAAATTAATTAATAGACTAGGCTCTAAGAAAATAAAACTATCATTTGTATCTAATGGATGAACTGATTCGGCAAATGAACCTCTTATAGTACAACTTTTACATTTAGTATTATCATCCAGATGATAACTTAAACATCGTCCCTCTATGTTCACATAATTTATATTCTTAGTTTTCAATCTACGATGTCCATCTGGAGTCTATACTACTACATTTGTATCGCACATATAATATTTAATCATATCAAATGCTTTATGAATTTTCTTTACTTCAACAGGTTTAATTAAATAAGTAATTGGAAATGCTTCATAAGCCTAAAAGGCATACTATTCAGTTTCACAAACAAAAATAATAAAAGATTTAGGAGCTTTCTATCTTATTTGGATACCTGCCGGAATAGTGTCGCAGATCGGTGGGTCTATTAATAAAATATAAACATCAAATATCTCATTTTGATTTAATAAAGATTCAGAGGAATTAAAGATAGTTAGCTTTGTCTAAAATCTAGTGAAATGTATATATTCATCAATTAGTCTTGAAGCGCGTACTATACTACCATCACTAGTTTCACATAACGCAATATTAACCATTTTCATCACCTTCCACAAAATCTCTATCTCTATTTATTAATTATATTATAGCATATTTTTTCAAAATTTTCAATTAGTGCGACAAAATTGTTTAATTTTATGAGAGCGAAAAAAATTATAAAAATTTTGTGAGTGTTGATAAATAATTTTTCTGTTTAGAAAGTTATATAATAATGAAAGGAAGAAACCTTTCGAGAATACTTTCTAGGAGGTAAATTAATGAACTACATGTAGTATCCAATGAATCAGTAGATGCCGTATAATAATCCATTAACAAGGCCAGTTTATGGATCATAGCAGAATTGGGGTAATAGAATAAGACCAGTATCTTCATTAGACGAGGTAAAAGCTTCCTCTATTGATTTTGATGGTTCAATATTCTATTTTCCAGATGCGGCAAATCAAACCATCTATACAAAACAAATTAATTTAGATGGTACAGCTTCTATAAATATGTATGTTTTATAGGAGATTCCGCAAACGGCAAATCCGCAGACTACTCAAAATCTACAAAATTTATTTGTAAGCAAACAAGAATTCCAATAGACAATTACTTCACTATTGGAAGAGATGGGAAAAATGAAAGGAGATAAAACAAATGAATAGCAACAACCTGTTTCAGATGCTCCAACAATTAAATTCTAATCCTTACTTCCAATAGGCTGAAAAAATGGCTAAAGGGAAATCTGAAAAAGAAATTATGGAGATAGCAAAAAATATTTGTCGTGAAAAAGGTATAAATATTGATGAGGCTTATGCTCAATTTAAATCTTTTATGAAAGGAATGTAAAACAATGGCATTAATGGAAAACGGTGGATTAAGTATCGCTGATGCAATGGCATTAGCAAAAGATGATAACAGTGGATTTGGTGGAACTTGGACTTGGGTATTCTTCTTATTCTTCCTCTTAGCCTGGGGCGGAGGCGGATTATTCGGTGGCGGCAATAACGCTTCTCGTGAAGGAGAATTAACTCGTGCCGAACTTTATTCTGGACTTGGCCAGCAGGATGTATTCCGTAATCAAGCTGAACTTATGTCTGAATTAAGTTCTTTTGAGCGTGATGCTACTAATAACTGGGGCAATATGAAGTATGATAATCTTCTTGGTGTAAATAATATTATGCAACAGATGGCCGCAAATGCCGCTGCTCAGGCTCAATGTTGTTGCGAGACTAACCGCAATATTGACGCAGTAAGATATGAGAATGCCAAAAATACCTGCGATATTACTCATAATACTCAGTTAAATACTCGCGATATTCTTGAAGCTCAGAATGCAGGTTTCCAGAGAATTCTCGACTTCTTAACTAATGATAAGATTGATAGTCTCCGTGGAGAACTCCAGTCTGCTCAATTACAGCTTGGCAATCTCTCTCAAACTAATACTCTTATTAACACTCTTCGTCCTTATCCTTATCCTGCTTATATTACTTGTAGCCCATATGTATCTTCATATGGATGCGGTTGCGGCTGTAATGGATGATTATAAAGGGGAGATTTTTCTCCCCTTTATTTTTTAAGGAAAGGAGAATAAAGAATGGCTTGTTTAAATACTTGTTGTAAGCATTTTCATAAATCTTCTTCTGTTACTGTAAGCGGTAGTAATCTGGTTATAGCCTTCACAGATAATCCTACTTCTATAACAAATGAAGAAAGATTTTGTTTTATGATATGTCAAGATATTCCTGCGGCCGGAGATGCTATGGCAGTTCAACTAACCATTAATGGTTCTGGAGTGCCACTTTGGGACCGTTTCGGCAATCCTGTACCTGGATGTGGCTTGAAGAAAGGTATCCTGTATAAAGGATACTACGGGACTGGAACGAAAAATCATGTAATTTCTGCTTCTCTTCCTTATGGATGTGCTAAAGTATCTTATCCATGCTCAATCGCTTCTACTTAATAAGGAGGAGATTTAATGAGTTGTAAAGAAATAATGCTTGATATATTAAAGCATCAAACAGAGGCAGTCATGTATCATGATTAGATGACTGATTATTATAAGTTCTTACACCTGGATAAATTAGCAAAGAAACATGAAAAACAGACTTATGAAGAGTTAGAAGCATTAAAAAATCTTAAATGTTCTTATATAAATTATTTTTGTGAATTACCATATTATAAAGTAGATATTGAAATAATTTATCCGGCAGAATGGAAGAATAAAACTTCTATGGAAGTAAATGAAGATGCTTTAAAAATGTTAGCAAAAAATAGTTTAGAAAAATATTTAACGAGAGAAGAAAATACTTTAGAAAAATATAAAAACTATGCTTATGAGTTAAAAAAGAATTTTAATTTTGTTATGTTAAAAGAAGTATGTGAATTAATAGAAGAAGTAGAAGAAGAAATAAGTTGTTTAAAAAATATGATAATTGAAGCATAGAGTTATAATTATAATGTTGAATATTTTAAATAAAAAAAAATAAGGGAGAAACTATTAGTTAATAGTTTCTCCCATTTTTTTATTTCAGTCTTTTACGGGCAACTACATAGCTTTATCATAATATGCTTTGGCCTATCCGTTCCCTCCAAGACCTGAATACACTTTGAAAAATTCGCTCAACTATTCGTATTGTTCGCTTGTCATATAACCTTGGTGCAAATAAATCTAACATAATTGAACGAGTCTGAAGCGATAAGATGCGATGATTAAATTTATACGGTTATTTTCATTAACATCAACTTCTCTTATATATTTTCTTAATTCTTCTATTTCTTGTACTATTGGTTCTAATTTTTTATCAATTTCATCACTTAATTCATCGTGGTCTTTTTCTTCTAATAGCTTTTTATAATTTTTCATTTGACCATGCATATATTTACAAAAAGCTAATGCTCCAGCGGTTATTAAACTCATCACGAGCTCTATACCATATTTTGATAAAAATTCTACCATAATAAAAAAACTCCCTCCTATCAAACCTGTTATACTTAAAGTTTGGATAGGAGGGATTTATTTTTTAGGACCAATCAAATTCAGAAGCCGATTTTTTTAGTAGATGTAGACCAATACACACGGAATCAGCTTCATCTTCGGTACATTTAATTCCATACTAGTTCAGCACATATTTTTGAGCTAACTTCTTCTCTTCCGTTCTACCTTTTCCGGCAATCTTAAATGTGGCTTTCCATACTATTGGAGGCACAATAGTATAGTCCATATCTAATTCTTGAAGTAATTCGCATAGTACTCCTAAAACTTCAGCTAATATTTTAAAAGTTTTAATTCCTACTTCTTTACCATTCTTATCTTGTAATTGTATATCTTCGCATACTACTTCGTCTATTTCATAGTCATTAATTAAATTAGTAATTTTTTCTCTAAACTATACTAATCTATCAGCTAAATCATCACCAACACAATCAAAATGACTTACTTTAATAATTTTCCCATTATCAAAAACAGTATACCCAGTAGTATATGAAGCTTGATCTAAAGATAAGATTCTCATTTAAGTGGCTGAGGCCATAGCACTTTCATCAGAATATCCCATATCAGTAGATCCAAATCCTCCTGAGCGACTTCCATTAGCTTCGTCATCAATTGTAGTCATATATTTCTTAATAATACCTTGACCAATAGCGTCTCCCTTAAGAAGTATAATAGGAAATGGGGATAAATTAATAATTTGGAAGAAAATCTCACCTTCGTTATCGGGATTATTATAATAATCAGCATCAATAATTCCAACGCCATTAGCCAAAATTAGCCAATGCTTCAAAGGGCAAGAACTTCTTACAGACAATTCAAGATAAGTTCCTTTACTTAATTGACATTTCATTCCAGTAGAAACAAGAGTTGGTTTTGCTTTTAAAGTCTTTGTAATTAAAGCGACTTCACTTAGTGTTAAAGGCCCGTCAGTAGTTGCCGCATTCGTCGCCATAGAATCATATAAACTATCATAAGGAGGAATTACAACGTCCTCTGCGACGACCATATCATAGCCTGCCGATTCTGCTGTTTTGCGTCTAGGCATCTCGATATCTGAATCGGCAAATCTGCTTACTTTTTCAAATTTAATCATATCAATTACTCCTCAACGTTAATACAAGCTACGCCTTCTGGATCTTTCTCATTGTCAATGGTAACAGTAGCAGTTACGAGTTGATACTCTTCAACAACTTCTCCCTTAACTTTAATCTGCTTTGTCTTATAAGAGAAAGAAGTTAATTCTCCAACACACTCTCTTTCAAGCCACTTACGCAGACGAAGAGCATCTTCAACAGTAGGAACACGATAAACATTAGTAGTTTTAAGATTATAATACATATTAAATTACCTCAACTTTAATTTTCTTTTCTCTAAATAATAAGTTTTCTTGAACAGCGATTTCATCACTAATTTTTTCTGAATATTTATTATTACCTGCGATTTTGATAATATTAACATCATTGTCATATGCGATTTGGACTAGCGCTTGCGGCAAATCGGCTAAGTTATAAACTCCAATCTAACATGGTTCTCTTGTAAAATCATCTACTAAAAATACTTGATTATTTAAAGAGAACATATTAATATTAGCAATTAAATATTTATCCATAATAAACAACCCCCTAATCATAAGGGAATAAATAGAATACCAAAGGAGTTTCTTCTCCTTCTGGTTTAATCCAGATCTCAAGCGCTCCGCCAGTGCTATCATTATCAATAGAATAAACATCACCTAATTCGCTAATGATATTACTTACTGCTCCTGCGAAATCTGGGAATTGTAGCATATGTTCATATTCAAAGATAGTATAATAATTATATTCTTTACACAATAACATATAATGCTTATTATCAGTTTTATTGTAAAAATCTTTAAATAATGACATTTTTTCACCAATCTCATTTAAATCTAATGGTTCTAATTGAGAAATAATATTCTTATTTAAATCATATAAACTTAAATTAAGATTAGCATCAGAAGAGATTGGAGTAAGTTCTCCATTTGTACAACAATAAACTTGTTTATCATTATCTACAAGAATTAAATCTCCATCTGATACATTTTGAAGTGAATTCAATTCTGCTACATTAGAAACAATTTTCATTTGACTCAATACATTCACTCCTTTTTATTATATTATACAATATTTTTTTTGAATTTTCAAATTTTAGAGTGAATTATTTTTATCATGTAAATTAATTATTCTCTAATTGGAACTTCCTCTCATTTGTAAAGATAAGTCTTTTAGATTATTAATGAAAGGGCCATCAATTAAATAGTCAGCCATATGTAAAATTTGATTTACTTTTGGAGAATTCTTTTTAATCAACTCTTCATAAGTATATCCAGTCCAAATATATACCTTTACTCCTGGAAGTTTTTGCTTTACTGAACTAATAACTAAATTAGTGAGAAATTCATTGTCCTCACATAATGGTTCTCCTCCTAAAATACAAAGAGAACGTTTAACTCCATTTGCCGTTAATCCAGTAATTATTTGTTCTAATGTTTCATAAGAAAATTCTTTACCACCATCAAAGTCCCAGGTTTCAGGATTAAAGCATCCAGGACAATGATGAGGACAACCTTGTGTATAGAATGATACTGCTATACCTGGCGCATTAGCAACATCATTTAATTTTAATTCAGCATATCTCATTAAAGTGAATCTCCCTTCATCTTTTAACAAATTAATGGGCTGTAGCTAATTGTATATTAACTACAGCCCATAAAATTATCAAAGGTGGAGCACTCTTTCCTTAATTTCCATAGTTCTACCCTAATTCCAGAAATTAGAACCGATATATCCGCATGTTCTACGGGCTACATTCATTTTATCTTGATCCCTATTTCCGCATTGAGGGCATTCCCATACTAATTTTCCATTATCTTCTACGATTTGGATTTCTCCATCAAAACCGCAAACTTGGCAATAGTCTGATTTTGTATTCAATTCAGCATAAATAATATGGTCATAAATAAATTTCATAACTTCAAGAACGGCCTCAATATTATTATTAAGGTTTGGAACTTCTACATAAGTAATAGCTCCTCCTGGACTTAAAGCCTAAAATTCAGATTCAAGAGCAATCTTACTAAAAGCATCAATAGGTTCAGTGACATGAACGTGATAACTATTAGTAATATAATTTTTATCTGTAACTCCTGGAATTATACCAAACTTCTTTTGTAAGCATTTAGCAAACTTATAAGTAGTAGATTCAATAGGAGTTCCATAAAGAGAATAGTCAATATCTTCTGCGGCTTTCCATACAGCGCAAGCATCATTTAAAGCACGCATAATCTTTAATCCTAATTCTTTTCCTTCTTCTTCGGTAAGTTTCTTCCCAATAAGTTTATATACACATTCCCAAAGTCCAGCGTATCCAAGAGAAAGAGTTGAATATCCGCCATGAAGAAGTTTATCAATTTTTTCACCCTTTTCTAATCTAGCGAGTGCTCCATACTGCCAATGAATAGGTGAAATATCAGAAACAGTTCCTTCAAGTCTCTTATGTCTCTCTTGAAGAGCGAGATGGCATAATTCTAATCTTTCGTCCAATAGCTTCCAGAAGTCGTCAAGATTATCAACAGAACATGCTACATCAACTAGGTTAATAGTTACTACGCCCTAATTAAATCTGCCATAATACTTTGGAGTATTAGGTTTATAATTTTCAGCTTTAGCGATATTATCATATCCATTACCTGTGCGGTCTGGGGTTAAGAAACTGCGGCATCCCATACATGGATAAGTATCTCCATCGCCAATTTCTTCGCCTTTAGAAAGCTTTAATCTCTTCATAATCTTTTCAGAAATATAATCAGGAACGAGTCTCTTAGCAGTACATTTAGCTGCTAGTTTAGTTAGATACCAATATTTAGAATCTTCAGTTATATTATCCTCTTCTAAAACATAAATAAGCTTAGGGAATGCTGGAGTAATCCATACACCCTTTTCATTCTTAACTCCTTGAATTCTTTGAGTAAGAACTTCTTCAATAATCATAGCTAAATCGGATTTAGTCTATTCATCTTCAACTTCGTTTAAATACATAAAAATAGTTACAAAAGGAGTTTGTCCATTTGAAGTATTTAATGTATTAATCTGATATTGAATAGTTTGAACGCCGCGCTTAACTTCTTCTCTAACACGCTTTTCGGCAAGATCTGTAACAATTTGTTCATCTTCTGGAGTCAAATCAAGCATATCTTTACCAGTTACAGTAAAATAATCTTGATAAGCCTTTTTCTTTAAAGTCTTTCTTGAAACATCAACAAAAGGAGCCAAATGAGAAAGACTTACAGATTGTCCTCCATATTGTCCAGAAGCTACAACAGCCATAATCTGAGTAGCAATATTACAAGCAGTAGCAAAGCTATGAGGCTTTTCAATTTTAGTTTTATTAATAACAGTTCCATTTTGAAGCATATCTTCAAGATTTACTAAGCAACAATTATGAATGTGTTGAGCATAGTAATCCATATCATGGAAATGAATTTCACCAGCATCATGCGCTCTCACAACTTCAGCTGGAAGTAGCATACGATGACTTAAATCTTTACTAACTTCACCAGCCATATAATCTCTTTGAGTTGAAGCGACGATAGCATTTTTATTAGAATTTTCTTCTTTTAATTCATCGTTCTACATTTCAACCAATTCGAGAATACCATCATAAGTCTTACTTGTCTGACGAAGAATTTCTTTCTTATATCTATATCTAATATATGCTCTAGCAACGTCTTTACGCTCTGAACGCATTAAATAATCTTCTACTAAATCTTGAATAGATTCTACTGAAAGAATACGATCTTCCTTGGCTAACTGCCGAGCAGCCTATTCGATCTCTACAGCGATATCGTAGGCAGTATCTGTTTCATATAATTTACCATCAACTTCAATAAATGCCTTATTGATGGCGTTAATAATTTTATCTCTATCGAATTGAACTTGTGTTCCGTCTCTCTTTACGATCAACATTTATAATCAACCTCCACACTAAATCTTGTATTTTTTATTCGTAGCCACACTATATTTAGGTTTTTTTAGTATTTTATTATCCTTTTTTGTCCTTTAGTGTCAGAAGGTCATGTCCTGCAAAATAGCCTCAATGGCAAGCTCCATATCTTCTTCATCTTCATTTTCAATCTCAGTATAGTAAAAATTTAGATTAGAAAAATCTTCTTTATCTGTTTTATATCTTCTAACAATTTCATCTACATCTGGATGTTCTTCTCTATTTAATTGTCTTAACATTCTAGTTTTATCAGAACAAACAATTTTATAAACAATCAAATCAATGTTGTCAAACTCACGAAGAGACCGAATGCCAGCAGGGTTAAAAACTCCGATATTAATGGTGTCTGACTACAAAGAGTCATAACTTGTTCCATAAAACCAATTATTAAACATTGTATATTCTAACATTTCATTGTTCATTACCTTATTTGTAAAATTATCAGGAGTTAAAAAATGATAATTAACTCCATCCTTTTCCCCTTCTCTAATTGGTCGAGTAGTACAACTGATAATTTCATGGAACTATGTAGGACATCTTTTTAGGATGCCCTACATAATTGTATCTTTACCAGAACCAGCTTCGCCAATTAATGCTATAACTTTATACATCTTTTTCAATTTCTCCATTCAAAAAAACAGTGTCTTTATATTCTAAATCATATAAATTACACAAGCTCATTCTTGATAAATACTTTCCAATTGGGTTAGATGAAGATAAATACTAATCATAAATTGCTTTATAATAAGGAATATTCATTTCTTCTAATAGAGGCAATACTGTTTTGATATCATATGGATTAATTTTTTTAAGACAACAATTTTTACAAGTATGATAATAAATTAATTCTTTATTTATACGAAATTTTGTATTAGGTTTTTTGTACCTCCAAAAAGAAGTAAGGGGGAGTCTCTATCCACACTATTTACAAATTTTATCCATTTATATTTATTCCTCTATAATTTTTTTATTAATCTTCAGCAGCCCCTTGATAACGCTGATCTTGTAAGATTAAATCTCCGTTAGATTTAATCTCTTCAATTTTATAAAGTTGATGACCGCCAGTAGTAGCATATTTCTTTGGAATAAAATTATCACCAGAGCGATAGCCTTGAACTATAATCATACTGCCACGATTAAACCAGCTCTTCTCAACAACGTGTTTGACTCCATCACAATCTCGCTCTGAAATTTGTTTATCAAATAGAGAGAAATATTCTTTTCTAAATTTAACTTCTACAACACCATCAGTAGTTAATAAAGTAACAGTACTCTTAACTTTATTTTTCGCAATACAAGTGCCACAAATCTTAAATAATTTAAATAGCTTACCTTGTCCGCCATTTTTAGTTGGGAAAGTTTTTTCAACAATTGGGTCTTCTGGAAGTTCAAAGAAATTTACAAATCCATATTTTTCTTTATTTACATTAGATAGCTCATGGTCATGATAATAGAAACATAATACTTCCATTTCCCATGCTGAAATATTACCATTCTTTGCGTACTTATCCCAATCTTCTTTAAAAATTGTTGAATTTAAATTATTTAATATTTCATCTTTATTTGCCGCGATCCATTTTCTGAATACATCCATCCAAGGCTGATAAACACTTTTATCCCATATCTTTTCGCTTAGATAATATCCATTAGCTCCATCGTACTGAATATGTTTTTCTTCTTCTAATTCCATTAAGAAATTAATAGCTCTTTCATCTAGCTTATACATGCCAGGCATCTCGACAGATTTACATACTGCTTTTAAGTATCTATTGAACTCAAAAACTCTTCTAGCCATAATTTGTTCATCTGTATCTTCTGGAAGAAGACCATAACGAATTAAACCTGGCATATTTTGTAAAGTAAGTCTTTTCTTTTTATCACAAGTTTCCCAAATATACCAAGCCATACACATTTTTCTTTCAAGCATTTCATCAAATGCTCCGCTCTTAATAAGAGAAATCATAGCTTGTTTTGTCGGTTTAACTTTATTGATAAAATCACGAGGAGAAATATAAGGACGCTTTTCGATGATATTCATAACTAATTCATCGCCAACATTAAGAAGTCCTTTCAATCCGAACAAAATTTGATTATTCTCTACATCTGGAGAAAAACCAAAATCAGAACGATTAATATTAATAAGACTTACTTTAATGCCTGCTCCTCTAATATCTCCAATAGCTTTTGCTACCTTACCATAATCAGTTGAAGATGTTTTTCTAATTTTTTCTTTTTTGTCAGGCAGATCAATAAAGACAACACCTTCAGATAAATCCTGTGCTTCTGGCTCATAGATATCCACAATTTCTTCTTCAGAATTATCTTCCAAAGAGCCACTATTAACAATTAAACATGCCGTATCCCAATAAATAGGATTAAAATTAATAGCCAAATAAATCGTTTGAATGCCTACAAAACTATATGGAAGAGAATGATTCATTGAAAATGCGTATCCTAATTGAGGACGAACTGCGATTTCCCAGATATAATCTGCGATTACATCATTATTCATCTTCTCATATACTTGAGCTCTTAACTCTGGAATTTTCGCCATTTGCTTTTTAGCCACAATCTTACGAGCATTATTAGCTTCTCCCAATGTAAAACCAACAACATCCATAAGGATTTCCATCATTTGTTCTTGAATAGCACAACATCCATAATATTTATCACAATGCTTGTGCATCTTTTCAATGATGTCCTCCGGCATATGGCGATTTCTCATTTCAGTATCAAAAACCTAAATACCAGTATCTTTAATACGAGCATATCTATCTTGTTGAGACTCGACACCTTTTTCAGACATAAGACGCATCATAGCGTTCGCGGCAGTCATCTCAAGAGGATTTTGCGGTTTTAGCTTTTTAGCGATGGCTAAACCAACTCCACTATTGAATTGGAATACGTCTAATATATCTCCTGCGGCGAGATGGTCCCAAATGTCTTGTTGAGTTGTATCAATTATTTCTGGATGAATATACTTATTATAAGTATCTCTTAATCCCATGTCTTCAATTACTTTATCTTTAGCAAGTAATTCAAAACATTTAATAATTTTATCAGAGACTTCAGTTACGAGGAAATCATATTTTGTATCTCCTGCCGCTTCTGCTTTATGTAAGTCATAACAAGTAATCAATTCTCCATTTGGAGCTTTCATAAAACTGGCAGTATCAAATGGATCATCACCATAGAGAATTACGCCAGAAGCATGAATACCTCTTTTATTAACAAGTCCTTCGATATTAATAATAATATCTAATAGACCTGGATACATATTTACTTCGTTAATAAATGCAGTAATTGGTTTTCTATCTTTTTCTGGATTACCATTAATAACATCTTTAATAGGCCATAAGAAACCTCTCTCTTGTGGAATTAAAGATGACATATATTGGGCTTCATCAATATCGATTCCATCTGGATAATCCTCGCTTCTATAACCTCGGCAAGCCGTAAGAACAGCAGACTTTGTTCCTTCTGTTCCGAAAGTAGCGACTTGGACAAGTCCAAATTCTCCTCTTTCTTTACGAATTGCTTTAAAGATTGCCGGTCTTTTGGATGGTGCCAAATCGATATCGATATCTGGCAACTCTGCTCTTTCCTTATTAAGAAAACGCCAATAAGGTAGATTCCATCTAATAGGATCGAGTTGAGTAATGCCCAAGAGATAGTTAGACAAAAATCCTGTGGCTGATCCTCGACCTGGGCCAACAATCGAACCACATTCCCAGAATAAGTCGATATAATGTTTGAAAGTATTGAAATAAGCGAATAGGCAATCGTCTAATTTTTCTCCAATGTCTTTAATAACATCAGCTTCAGTTTCAAGACGAGTTAAATATTCATCATTTAATAATAAACCTTTTTCTTCCAAAGATTTTAAACATTCATTTACCCAATAGCGTTCTTGAATGTTATCACTGGTTAAAAGTTTATTTAATAATGAGTGATTAGAAAATCTCCATCGTGCATTTGACGCAGGATAATTTGTTACTTCAACTTTTGGAATCATTTGCTTTCTTTCTAAGGAATAAAAAGTAATCTTATTCTGCAAATCTAAAGTATTATTTAAGATATTTTCAATATAATCTTTATCAAATGCTAAACCCAAAAGTTCAAAAATTTCATCTGAATCCATTAAACGAGAAAATTCATAGAAATCATCGACTTCTCTTTCGCCTTCTTTAGAATTAAGATAAGCTTTATGGACTTGCCGTTCAGCCTTTGTTAAATAATGAGAGTCTGTTCCAACTACCATTTTTAAATTAAATGCTTCGGCAATTCTTTTACTTCTTTTATTAACTCTAATTTGATCGTCTTTAGTAGATGGAGCACATTCAATATAAAAATCATCTCCAAACAAATCCACGCAAAATGTAATTAAATCATAGATTTTTTGAAGATGTTGATATGCCGTATCTTGATCTTTTACTGCTTCGGCTTCTTCGGCTTTAAGAATTTCAGTTCCTAATTCTCCGCCAATACAAGCAGTAGTAGCAATAAGATGTCCTTTATTTTTAGATACAATTTCTTTAAGTTCGCTCTTTAAAAGAGGAACTCTTTCCATTTTTCTATCTACATAACTATTTTTCCAAGCAATAGTGCTTAGTTCTCTTAATTGCCGATGACCGATAGCATCTTTAGCAATTAAGATAAAGTGATAATATCTTTGTCCTCTATCTCTAGTATCTGTTAAATAAATTTCATTGCCAAGAGCTATTGTAAAATCTGGATTCTTTTCTCTTAACTCTTTCGCATATTGATTTACTTCCATGTGAGCAGAAAGACATTCATGATCTGTAATTGCTATACCAGTTAAGCCTAATTCTATTGCCTTATTAATTAATGCTTTTGGTTTATTAATACAATCAAGTAATCTTAAATTTGAATATTCAGTATGGTTATGACAATTAAAATAACCTCTCATTTAATTGCCCCTTTCAATCTTCTCTATTTATAATAATATTATAGCATATTTTTTATATAAAGTCAATAAACGGCTATTATGTCCGGTCCTTTACAATTATAAGCTTCTTCTTTGCTCGTGTAGCGGCAGTATAAAGCCAGCGGGCATGTTGACTATCTTTTAAATGCTCTTCAAATACTAAAACTTTATCATATTCACTACCTTGAGATTTATGACAAGTTATACAATATCCATAATCAAAAGTTAAGGGTTTTACACCTTTTGGAAATCTTTTAAAGTTTTTCTCGTTTACTGTTGGTTCGCCAGTAGTTAATAGTTTATAATCAATATTTAATTGTCTGAAATATAAATCGCTAAATGAAAACTCTTCATCTAATTCATCATAATCATCTGGAATAAAATCAGCAAGCATCATAGGTTTTAAGAATGGATTGTAGTTATTATAATTAATATTAGAAATAGTCCCAGATAAGCCATTTACTAAGACATCACCGACCTCATTAATAGTCTCCCAGCTATTACGAAGGCAAATAACTTTATCTCCTTCAATTGGCTTTTCATCTTCTACATCAAATAATACTTGACGCATTTGAGAATTAATAGACCGACGAGTATCATTCTTACCGACAATAATTTGATCAGCCCAAAGATACATGCCTGGGTCCATATCTCCTGCTCTAACTATCATAACATCATTACCTTTATAAAGAGGCAAAGATTTACCATTTCTAATATCCATAGTTAATCTAATAATTTCATTATCTTCTTCTTGACGCATAATTTCGTCTAAAAAGATATGAGGATTTTGAAGGACTTCATTATCTTCTCCAATAGGTGGCAATTGAAATGGATCTCCTAAACAAATTACTGGAATATGATGAGATAATAGTAATTCCCAAATATGTTTTGGGAGCATTGAAATTTCATCCACTATAATTAATTTATATGGAAAATCTAATGGTCTTTTTATTTTATGATAAAAAGTTCCATCATTTTTGGGATAAGAAGTATAAAGAAGTCTATGTGCCGTCATAGCGTTAGGACACCCTTTATCTTTCAACACTTTTGCTGCTTTACCAGTATAAGCTATATAGCATACATAATTTTTATCAATACCCAAAGCATCTACTATAAATTTTACTAGCGTACTCTTACCTGTTCCAGCCTTTTTAAGCGTAGCCAGCAATACAAGTATATTGGTTATTATTCTTGTATCTGGCTACAGCAATTTTCAAACCTTCTTCTTGTTTCTTTGTTAAAATCAAGGTTCTACTTCCTCCTTATCCTCTAAATTTAATTCATCTAAACTCCATAAATTATCGTGTAATTCTTTATGACAATTTGAACATATTAAAATACATTTTTTAGACTCTTTTACTGCGTCTATTAATCTAAAATGATCGTTACTAATTGTAAAATCTTTTTTAGCAGGATCAATATGATGAAATTCTAATGCTTTTAAACATTTATTATATCCACATCTAACGCATTTTCCGCCTCGGACTTCTTTAATTTTTGCCAAAAACATGCCTCTTGTAAGCTAAACTCCATCAGGCATACAATTATAACAGCAAGTTCTCTAACTGGCCATTGATGTTTTAGGATAAAATTTTGCTCCACAAATTAAACAAGTTTTTTCTAAGCCTTTATAACTTATATTTTTTGGAACACGCTCTCTTTCAGCATATTTCTATCGCCTCATAGCATTTTGACATTCATTACTACAATATTTTTTTGTAGATTTTATTGCTTCAAATTCTTTTCCGCATACAACACATTTATTTATCATTGTTTTTCCTTCTTTCATAATATTACTTCTATAATATTATGAAAAATATCTATTATACTTTTGCTGGATATGTCCAAGGTTTTTATCAAACCGCATAACTGACTATCCGGCTATACAGGTCCAGGGCTGATGATCTTTAAAACGCTAAACGGCAATCTTTAGTCCTTCTGCCTATTTAGTTGTTAGTTCCATTTGTAGCTAAAGCCACCTTTCCATTTCTCATAAAATAGCCGCAATGAGGACAATACATATAAGGATGATTACCTGGCGCCATTCCATTACAATTTTTACATTTATATTTATGCCAAGTAAAATATTCTTTATCTTCCCATATTGGTTCTATATATCCACTATGTTCTTCTACTAACCATTCAGATATTTTCATTAGTATTTTTCTCCTAAATTATTTCTCCATTAGTATTCATTTTTAGAGTTGTTAAAATAGTCGGATAATTAAAACTTCTAGCTTCTTCTACACTATATGGAGAACATGAACAAGAACCTGGCCTACGGCAAGTCTTATCTGTCTTATTATAACCAATACATTTAGGATAATAATCTTCTCCTGCGGCCGGGCATTTTTTAAATTCAGTAATTATATTTTCAACAAAATCTAATTCATCTGGTTCATCTACTCCAAGCAATTCAAGAAAATCGCTAATAGCTCCAAACGAAGCATTTATTATGTCTCTATTATTTTTCCATACCTCAAGACAATTTGATACTGCCATTCCGCCTATAAATGCTCCATACATTTTATGCCCATTATTAAAACGTCGCACTAGGTCTTCAAGCTAATCTTCTCGTAATTTACTTAAATATTCATCAGTATATGTTTTAGCAATTTTTTCATAAGCAACAGAAATATGAATGTACTCTTTCATAAATTGTTTATAACAATAACTAGGACTTCCCATATTAAAAACTCTCCTTTTTTATATATAAATATTATATCATAAAATATGGAAAAAATCAATTCGTGGCATTTTGGTGAAAAATTAGTTAATGGCATTTTTAATTTGGGATTACGATATTTGTGATTGTGCCCGGTCGGAGCAATCTCCATTAAACTAAAATAAGGCTCTATGGAATTAAACCATAGAGCCTTATAATCATTTTGTAAAATATTCAAGTGCTTTAGTAGCATTAGTTTTTCTGCTATTATAACTATCTGATCCGCATCTCTCATAGCATTTAGCAAATGCCAAAGCGACATCTTTTTCATTTTCTAAATTCAAGAATGAATTAAAATTAAAGTTTGATTTATAAGCATATCCAAATGTATCAATTTCATATTTAATTGTATCTCTTAAAAAATCTAATTGACCATTTAAGTCTTTTCCCCAAACTTTATTTTTATAAGCTGTATTCCATTGGCACATACCATAATATCCATTTCCTTTTAATTTATGTTGAATATCAAGAGTATGGCCGCCGACTTCAGCCATTAAATTTCCCATAATACCGGCGCATACATGATTACTCCATCCGAGGTCTTTCATATACCGCCATATGGCTGTCGCGGCAGGATATTCAGCTTCTTTTTCTGCCCATTTACTATTTTCAATTTCAACTAAAAGATTATCATATCTTTCTTTATAAACATTATAAATCAAGCTAGCATTTCTGTGTTCAACTTTAGCAGATTGAATTGCTTGACAATCTTCTGGCCAGCCTAATGAGCGTGCCATTTCAGCTAATTCATGAGCGTTCTTTTTAATTTCAATTTGTTTATTCATTAAATTAGTTAATTCATCTAAAGAATAATTCATAATATTATCATCGTAAAACTCATTTAATAGCTACGCTTCAAAAGGTTCCTCTTCTACAATTTCTGCGGTTGCCATTACAGCCATAGGTTGATTTGCTTCATCTATCTTATTTGAATCAACATAAGCATAAACCCATACAGTTAAAGCAGAAATCATAAATACAATACTTAAAAAGCCTGCGATAATTTTAGTTTTCATTGACAAAATCCTTTCTTGTTGTTATTAGGCAACAAGTCGGGGCATGTAATTAATTAAAAATAATAATCATTTCTTCCAATAATTTCGTAGTCTTGTATATTAAATTGCGGAATTCCCCAAATGCTCCGCGTGCACGTTCCTACTGCGTTAATAATTACATAACCTAAATCTGAATGTAAAAGTTCATATTCCTCTTCAGACGACTTGAATTTGACTAATGAACTCCCATCATCAAGTTGAATATTTAGAGTAGGTTTGCCTTTATCTAATCCAAATAATCTCAACTAATTTCCATATATGCGGAAATTTTCAATTGCGATTAGGGGATCTTCAACCCCTTTGCCCCAGATTTTTTCTTCATCAGCTATTTCAGCAAAAGCATGAGAAGATAAATCTTTAGCTCCATCCCAAATCAAATCAACACTATATACGGGAGAACAGTCAAAATCTTTGTAAGCTTCATCGACATATTGAACCAAAGCATCATAGTTTTCTTCTGGAATACTAACGCCAAAAGCCATAGCATGTCCTTGAGCATACTATACTAGACCTGATGATTCTAATAAATCTCTTAAGCTACCAAGATTTGCTTTATCGTATCCTCTGCCGGACCCCTACCAATAAACCTTACCATCTTCTTCAACTTTGTTTAGAATTAGGACTGGCCTACAATAAAGATCCAATAGTCCATTTGCAATCAAACCAGTTAGATTTTTATCCGCCGCATACTTGGGATCTAATCTAATTGCCAAGATTTTATGTTCTAATAAGTTTTCATCTTTGATTGTTTGAAACACGGCCTCAGAAGCATTTTCTTTTGCTTTTGATTGTCTATTTTTAACATTAGCACAGGTTCTTACTGCCTATTCAACACGAGTTTCATTTTGACCCTTACAACCTCTTTTTGTCGATGGAATTGTTTTATAAGCCAAATATTCAATCATTGATTCAAATACTACTAATTTTTCTTGCTCTGTCGCAGAGCGAGTAATTGCGTTAATATAAGGAGCAATATACCAAGCAATATTGAATGGTGTTAATTGCTTCCCTTCAAAATGAAATTTATCCTTTGCCACCATAGCCTTCAATAGTGGATTTCTGAAACCTTGCATTCCTCTAAGGATAATTTCGCGGATTTCATAGTCTCGTAAGTCCATTACGTCCGCAATAATACCTACTGTTGCTAAATCAATATAGTCATTAGCATAATCATAGCCTAATAACTAATCAATATAACTGCAAAATTTATAAACAACTCCGGCGCCAGATAATGATTTAGTAGGATAATCACACATCTGATTATTTATTACGCAGGCATATTCAGAATACTTTTCTGCTTCATGATGATCAATAACTAAAACATCAATTCCTCTATCATGAAGTTCTTTATGCTACTCATAATCATTACTGCTAGCATCTGGAGCGATTACTAATTTTACATCGCTGGGAATAGTGTCGGTTAGCAATCCATGTTGCTTACCATCGTGGATACGATAGGAAATTTGTGTTTGAACGTAATGGGGGAATAAACAATTTAAGTAGTTAATTAAAATTGCAGATGAAGTATATCCATCACAATCACTATCTACCTATATGAAGATTTTATCATTACGTTCTATATGTGAAATGAGCATAGCTACTCCATCTTTAATATGTTCTAATTTTTCTGGATTAACTAGATCATTTACACTTGGATATTTAAAATGGTCAATGTCTTTTGGATTAATTCCTCTATTAAATAACACCTATTCTACGGCACTCAAGGCCTCATCTCTAGGTGCAATAAGTTGATATCTCATTGGATTCAACCTCCTTCCAAAAGACCAACACCCTATATTTTATTTAAGTTTTTTAACAAATATATTCACCTATCTTTACCAATTATGGGTAAAAATAATGAATAGCAGTATAAGGAGGAGATACTGTAGCAGGTTTAATTATCGTATCAATTAGATTATCGGGGATGGATCTATCAATATAGGATATATTTACTTTATATCCTCTTGCGTTTTCGCCTGCCTTTACAGCTTGCCACATATCTCCATTAGCATAAACCAACTCATAAGTATTACTTGCATTCCCATTTCGTTTTGTTAAAGGTTTATATCCTAATCGTTCATATTGTTCTTCAATTTCTTTTAATTTATTTTTGGCAATTTGAAAACTGCTCCCCCAAACTATACCTCTCATTATTTTCACCTTTATTATAAAAATATTCTTTCTTTAAATAGTTGTAAGAAAATATCTTTTCCACAATCAATCGGACTATCTTTATATCCTGTTAGCATTTTCTTGTCAAACATAAAAGATACTTTCAAAAAGTTTTTATATTTAGCTCTAATCTTTAAAAGATTATTTTTTAAATGTAAAAACTCCTTATCCCCTATTTCTTGAAATTGTCTATCAAATGCGATAATGATTTCTTCCACTCCGAGTTCCTATAAGAGCTAGACCTAGTAAGCAGATAAGCTGGAACCGCAACAAGCGACACTAATATCATTATCCATCCCAAAATATGTTTGATATTTGAGGACTGATTTTTCTCCTTCAAAGATAACAACCTTCTTTATTATTTTAATCTAATCTTTTGAATTATTTAAATTATAAAGATTCATTCCAAGAGGATGATTATACATTTGTTTATTAATATACATTGGTCTATATTTACCGTATAAATCACAATCTAATTCACTAATTGATCTTCCTCTTAGTCCAACCAATCTGCCATTTATATCAAAATGTGGAATAGTAATTTGATCTTTGCCTAAATAATATCCAATTTTATTATGCTCAATTACCTCTTGACTAATACCCTCGTCTAACCAAGGAGTAATTTTTAGATTATAATTAAATCTATCTAAAATTGACTTGTCATATTCTTTTAATTGAATATGTTTTACTTTTCCTATTTCAACATTTTGTATTCTATCATAATTAGATAATATTTTCCAGTCTATTAATTCTTCATTATCTGGAGCATCTTCTAACCTGCCACCGTAGCCTAACCGAGCGGCAATATATCTAACGGCATCATTTAAATCGAGTTTTCTATTATGCTGAATGTCAAATACTTTAATAGTTAACTCAAATATATCAAATGAAGAATCGCAACCTGTATAACATCTAAATAAACCACTATTCTCATAATAGTACAACTTTTTACTTCCTTCTCCTGGAAGATTATGACAAATAGTAGCAGAGACGATCCCGAAGTTAGTATATTCAGGATCGCCTCCCCATTCTTGCAATAAATCAAAAATATTATCTAATTCAATTTTACTTCTTATTTCTGATTTATCAAATACTAACATAATTAATATCTAATTACATGAGTACAATAGCCCTTAAGGCCAAATTCCTCATTTACAATCTTACAAAGAAAATCATTAGGGCGCATTTTCTTTTCTTCTGCGGTGCGTCCATTCAAATAAGCCTTAGCCATAGCTTCAGGCATCTTATACTCAATAAAACCAGCCTTTTCATGAAGAGTTCCGGGTTTAACAATAGTAGCCATAATAAATTCTCCTTTTAAATCACAATAATCATCAATTGGGTTAATTAGAATTCGTTTTCCTCGCATTAGAAGGCAGACTCCTCTTCTAGCACAATTTTTATATCATCAATACTTACCATTTCATAATCATATGTTGTGGCAAACATTGGTTTTATACGACAACATCCTAAATCTGCTTTACACCATAAATAAATTCCCTTATATCTTCCTCTACGATTTTTATAAACAGACATTTTTATTTGTGGTTTTTCAAAAACATTTGTAGCTAAAATAGTTTCAAGTTTAACTAAATCTTCATCCTTTACATTTAATAAAATTGAACCATAGTCAATCTTATCTGCAATTGCTTTAGCTCCTCGTAAAAGATTCTGATCTGGCGTTTCAGATGTCTAATAATCACCATTTAATTGCGTGGCAGACATAATAAATACACCATATTGATTACAAATATCTTTTAATTTTGTAGAAAGCATAAATAGAATATTATCTTCTCTTAACTTTACTCCTCCACTACGACGAGTAATTTCTTCTAAAATTTTAATGCTTGTATGAATATAATCGTGAAAAATATATTTTACATCGTGATCTCTTATATTTTTCTTAATTGTATCTTCAATATCTTTTAATGAAAAATCTGGCAGTTCTTCAAAATAAAGAGGGCTACTTTTTAATATTCTTGCGGCTTCTCTTACTCGCTCCTCTTCATCACCTTGATATGTGCCATAAATGATATGTTCTTCATTAACTTCTGCTAAAAAAGCAAGCATCATGGTTTGGATTTCTTCTTTTTCTTGCTCTGTCGCTATATATAGAGTTGGTTGACAAGTTCCATTATTAATCCAACCAAATCGTTCATCATAAATCTTATTACAGGCGATATAGCAAGCATCTGCTATCATTGAACGAGTCTTACCAGTGCCAGTAGACGCAGACCGCAAATAAAACTTTTTAAGTCTAGCTCCTCTTGTCACAGTATTGATTAATGGACCATATAAAGGAACACCTGCTTCCGGATGCTCTTTAAGTCGATCAATTAAATCGTCAATATCATCACCTGCTTGAACAGCTTCTCCGAAAACATCATCAACATATTTTAAACGAATGCCTTCGATCTTCCGATCGACTTTTTCGGCAATCTAGTCTAATGTTGAATTATCTAATAAATCTTCTTGTATCTATTTTTTCTTTGTATCAAGAATATTATCAGCATCATATATATCGCTTACATCAATACCACAATTGTCATATGCTCTTAATAAAGTAAATTTCTTTAATCTATTATAATAATAATCAAAAGCATCAGGTAAGCATGTGTCTGCTACTTTTAAAAGCCATTCTTCACCTTTTTGTTGTTTAAATATTGCTTGACTTTTTGGCCTACTGGTTAAAAAGTCTTCAATATTTTCAAGTGATATTCTATCTGCGCCTAATTCATGAATCTTATAAATTGCTCCAAAAGCTATTCGATGAAATTCATCTGGAAAATCATCATCAGTAATTGTATATTTATCAGTAAAATCCAGAAGCTGAGGATTCTTAAATACACTACCAATTACCTACATAATAGCAGTTGGATCTATATATTTTGAACTCAATTATTTTCCTCCTCTTCTTCTTCATCTAAAAATGTAAATAATTTTCTTTTCCGTTCTTCTCTTTGCGGAATTGGTATATGAACCTCTATTGTTTTAGGTATATACACATCAATAGAAGAAGATTCAGATAATTGTCTCTATTGGACTTGCTATGCTTCCCAGATTGAATAATAATAATTATATGCTTTTTCATATACAAATGGCACAATACCAATACCACCATTTGTTTTTGCGAAATCAAATTTATTGCCTTTTATTTCATAATAATAAATTAGTGCTTTCATAATGCCAGAATAAGTATATCCATATTCTTCAACGTATTTTTTTATTTGCTGTTTAATGCGAGGAAGAACATGATCGATATTATATAACTTCATAATATACTTATCAAGCTTTTCGGCATCAGTTAATTCTCTATTCTATTCAATCTCAAAACATTTTTCGTGAGCATATTTGCCGTTTGAAAATACTTTAAAAGGCTCTTCTGACTTTTTAAACTTCTATTTACAATAAATACATTCAACTTCATCTGTTGGATCAATAATTTCTAACTTAGGAAGCTCTGGATGTAAATACTATTCTCTTAAAACACATGAAGCATGAGCATATCTTCTTGAATTAACTTTAGCATATTCTTCTTTATCTCTATCGAAACTCTTTTTACAATAAAAACATATTACATTATGAGCCAATTAAGAGCCTCCTTTCCCATATTTATATTATTATTATAACATAAATTTATATAAAAATCAAGAGAGGGCTACTAAAAAGTAGTCCTCTCTCAAAGAATTAAAGATGCTTCAAATCGTAAAGAATGAGATCTACGAGAGCGGCCTGATCAGGAGTACAATCACTGACTTTCTTACCCTTACCGAGATGCTTATCAACAATAGAAACAATCTTATGCTCCATCTCTGGATGGCCAGACATAAGAGCTCCAACTGTCTGCTGGACTTCCTTCATCAAAGCAGGGAAGTCATATTCAACATCGTCAGTATGGAGACTGCTATAAGAATCAGTAGTAGAACCCTTACTAACTCTCTCCTGTTCGTCAATAGCATCAGCAATAGCCTTAACCAAATTATCATAAGACAATTCGATAGAATCTGGAGTATATTTAAAACGAGATCCAGCAACATATCGACTTGTCTCCCTCATAAACATTCTTACTGTCTTATGACCTTCCTGGTCTTCAACTTCACGGCAATAACCAATAATATCACAAGTTCTCTCGCAAACGAGTCTAGCACGCTTATCAAGAGTAGGAATAATCTGGTTATACTCTTCACCATTTTCATTCTTCATAGTCTTATCCTGGTCATGACTAATAATTACAAGACCATAACCAAGCTGGAGAATCTTACGAATACATTCATCGAATTCATCCATCGCCATAGAATAGCCCTTACCATAAGGAATGTCAGCAACATTCTGGTAAGAATGCTTGGCGTCACTCTCACGAGTACAAATATATTTCTCGCAGTAGCTATAAGCAATATCTGCTGTATCAATTACAATAGTCTGGTATCTTTCCTTGACTGCGGGATCCTTAAACTCAACAAAAAGTTTCTTGAACTCGCTCCAAGAATTGATAGGCTGAGCCAAAACGCCACCAATGGTGGAATAACCCTTCTCAAAAGCAAGCAGAAGTGCTCCGGGGAACTGACAAGCAATTGTAGTCTTACCAGTCTTAGGAGCTCCATAGAGGAATACAGAGTATCCTCTTAAATCGCGGCTGACCTGATGAGGTTTAATATCTAAAAGTCCCATATTATTATCTCCTTAATTTAATTCTTAATTTACTATTTTTATTCTATAATTTTTAAGTCAGCCTCCCCCTCATATAGAGGGGGAGTTATTAATTAAAAGTTAAATGCCTGCTTGGAAGGAGCGGGTGCCGCATTTGCGGTTCCAGTTGCCTTAGATGCCTTGTACTCATCTTGACGCTGCTTAAGAGTAGCGAGATAAGTCTCACGTGCGGCAATAGCCTCGGAGAGCTCTACGGCAGTCATAGTGCTTTCGTCATCCCAAATATAAGGCTCCTTAGAAGCACCAGTGATAACGAAGTCCTTGCGAGAACTCTTAACCTCACGAATAGAACTCTCACCGAAAGCAGACTCCTCAGTAATAGTATTTACAATAGTTTCAGAAACCTGACGGCCCCAAATCTTAGTCAAAACAGGAGACTAATTAGAAGCTTCAAGTCCCTCAAAATACTGAATAGCGCCCTTATTTACAGCACTAAACTCAACAGGGAGGAGAGCATTACGGAAATCAAAGATAGCGCCACGAACAATTGCCTTTTCGGGGGTGTGCTTCTCTTCATCCTCATCAAGATGCATTACACTAGTGATAAGCATATCACAAGTGAAAGTATCACGAGTCTTCTCTTCCTCTGCGAGAGCATCAGCGACATGAACAAATCCACCCTCATTACGCTTCATACTAACAAGTTCTTCCTTACCATTACGGTCAGAATAGAACTCATTCAAAGCAAGAGCAGAATCAATGCGAAGCTTAACGGCATTATCCTTACCATTAGCCATGATAGAACCAAACTTACCATCAATGATGTTAGTCAAAGTAGTGAAAGTAGCATTGGTAGAACCCTTAGAGGTAGTAGCAGTTACATAAGTAAAATGAACAGGGACAATATTAGTGCAGGCATCATCAGTAGCAATGCTGATAGTGCCAGAAATAAACTTTGTGCCGGGATTCTTAGACTTAGGACCGGACTCCTTCAATTCGAGAGCATGCTCGTAAAGAAGACCCTCGATATGTGTCATATTAATCATTTTCTTCATAATAAATAAATCTCCTTAATACTTAATCTAATTTAATCATTTTTCCTTTTTCAGTTAAAGCATACATAACAGGATCTTTGCCGACCTTTTCGACATATCCATCTTCAACCAACTTCCGCATGGCACCTGAAACGGCACGTGAGCCAATACACATACCCTCAGCAATATCCTTTGCCTTCATCATTGGTGTTCCATCTGGAAGAGACTGAAGATAAGACATAATCAACTTACCATTATCGGTAAACATAGGCTTGTCGTCTGCTCCATTACCACCAATTAAAGCCTCCCAATAAGTTCTTACGTTATCACTCATTTCAATGGGCTCTTTTTGATTTCTAATTAAAGCATTTACATATTCAATAAATTCAGATTTCTTACTCATTTCTTTTTAAGAACTCACTTTCCTTAACTTTCTATAATTATTATAACATTTTATTTAAATAAAATCAACTAATTCTACTATAAGTCTTAAATTGATAAGAAATATCATTATATTGTTTAATTTCACTTTGCTCTATACACTTCCAATTATCCATTAATTCAATATTTGGAAAATATGTGTCGACATTTTCGTGTGAAACCATTATTTTTGTTAAATATACTTTATCACATATAGGAAGAAACTCTTTATAAATTGATCCTCCACCAATAATAAACCATTCATCTTCTGGAAGAGTATGAGTTGCTCTTGAATATGCTTCTTCAAATGGAATAAATGCCGCCATCTCTTCTAAAGAACGCTCTTTTGAAGTTATAACTATATTTAATCTATTTGGAAGAGGTTTATTTGGTAAAGACTCCCAAGTTTTTCTTCCCATAATAATTGTTTTATTTGTTGTTAATTGCTTAAAACGCTTTAAATCTTCTGGAATATGCTCTAATAACTAATTATTAAAGCCAATTCCAAAATTTTCATCAACAGAAACAATAGCAGAAATCATATTCCTAACTCCAATTTCAATTGAGGCTTAATAGGACTATAATCCTACATAGTAAAATCATCAATAGTCATATCAAAGAAATTAGACGCTTCTGGATTAAGAATTAATTTAGGCTAAACTCCAGAAGGCTCATTTACTTTGTATGCAGCTTCGCCATCTATTTCTATTAATTTAGTTTTATTAGCAGAATTAGAATACCTTGCTTTCATTTCAATCGCCGCATCAGTATGGCGATCATAAATCTATTCATTCGCCACCACATGAGTGAATACTCCTGGCTTATAACCTGTATGTCTAGCAATCATCATTAAGAAAGCAGCATACTAAATTTCATTAATGCCACCAGGTCCAGAAGCAGTAAGCATATCTCCACTACGCTAAACAAGCATCATATCCAGATACTCTTCTCTAACATTCCAAATGGTAAGAAAAGCACAAGGTGCCAGACCTACCGTTTCGCGAAGATCGGTCTCCTGCCACAATGAAATGATTTTACGACGACCGTACGGGTCTTTTTGAATATCTTCAATCAACTTATTTACTAAATCATAACGTTTTACTGTTGCGCCATAGCGCTGACCGATAGTGCCGTCTCCAATATCCCAATCGCCCCACCAATTAACGCCCATAGACTCCATTTCGGCAATCTTATTTGTTGGCTTTTGATAAATAGTAAAAATTTCTCTAATACCAGTTTTCCACGCCATAGGACGTAAAGTACAAATTGGAAATTCACCAGCAGATAAGTCATATGTTCTATAAGTATGATTTATAGAAATTGTATGTGCCGGAGTACCATCAGCATAATGAGGGCGAGGATTTATATCCTTAAAACCGTATTTTTCGATTTTTTGGATAGTTTCAAACATATAAACATCAGCTTTTGTCATAATTAATCCTCAGTACTTAATGTATATCCAGAAAGGTTATTATCAAGAAATTTAACATAGCTTTCCAATTCATCAATAAAGCATTTCTTACCATATTCATAATTATGTTGAAAATAATCTTCGTAAGATATAATATCAAAACCGGTTAATCCATAAGCTTTAGCCTTAGATTCCATAGCATATGGATTAGAGCATACAATAACTCCATCAGCCTCTTTTGCCAATAGCATCAATCTACTAGTCTTTCCAGTTCCCCGGCCTTCAATAATTCGATACATAATATTCTCCTTACTTTATACTATATCCAAAATCTTTAGCATGGAAAAATTCTTGCCAATAATCTTCTCGTTCGTTTAATTTAGATTTATCACATTCTTCAACGATTTCAAAAGTAAAATTTTCAACTCCAACTTCTAACATGGCAGGATAAAGTTTATTGCGAGTTGGGGCTTCCGCTCCAATACCACGTTTAATATGCTGCTTCCATCTGTCAGCAATATTAACAGCCTAACCAACATAACACATCTAGTTTTCAATATTAGTTATTTTATAAATACCAGTATGAATACCAGTACCAACAACTCTTCCGATTAAATCAGTATATGGTTTTTCATAATAAACTTTCCAAATAACCTTATTAAGAGGTTCTTTTTCTCTTAAATAAGGCTCTACTTCTCTCAATCGTTTTATTTCGTCTAAATCAATTGTAGTTAATTGTAATCTATAAAAATCTTGTTTCTACTTAATTTCCTCAGCGCGCTTATTAGCCTCAACAGCACTATTTAGCTTTTGGACTAAATCAGTTAATTCATCTTGAACCTTTTTTAGTTCATTTTTCTTATCATTAATTTGAGAAGTAAATGAATTAGCACAATCCTTCAAAGTCTCTAAATAATCGTTTTCAGCAATCTATTTAGCCTACTCATACTATTTAGACATAGCTTCACTAGCATTACTCATTTTCTCATTGGCGAGTTCCCAACTCTTTTTATAAATAGCATTAGATGACTCTTCTGCTTGTTTTTCCAATAGAGTAATACTATCCTAAATTTCTTGCCGTCTCGCTGTTAAAGCGGCGTGTTGTTTTTCAAGTGCTACTAATTCGGTGTGTAATTCTTCATTCTATAATTTAGTAGCTTCATCTAATTCCTATGTCGCCTTTAGTTTTGGCTTAATAATAACATATAGAACTCCCGCACCGACTAAAGCACCAATTAAAATAAATAATAATTCCATAGTCAGTGTTAAATTAAAAGGGGTAGAATATTAAATATTCTACCCCTGAATATTATATATTAATTACTCAGCGTCAGCTGCATCAGGGTCGAAGCTCATACCCTCAGCAGTGAGGCAAAGGAACTTCACAGCCTTATGAGTGCCATCCTCAAGCTCGATCTCAGCGGGCTTACGAATGCCAAGACCCTTGCGCTGAATAGCAGAGGTAAAGATACCATCAACAGAACGCTTCTCAAGACCGAGAGCAGCAGCGACATCAGCGGCAGTTACATCCTGACCATTAACTTCCTTCAAATAATTAAGAACCTTCTTAGAATTTTCCTTCATAGCCATAATAAATAATCTCCTTTTAATAAATAAATATTTTTTTTAGATTTTTTTCTTTAAGCTTTAGCTTATGTAAAAATAATAACAAAAATTTTTTTTAAAGTCAAGATTTTTGCGAAAGAATTTCTTGAACCAGTTCATCGATTACTGTCATGTCGTCTAAACTCTCCACATGTCCAGATAGTTCAAAAATTTCTTGCTGTGCTTTTGCTACTTTTTTCTTATCATCGCTTGTCTGAACAATATATTCAGCATCGGCAATTTTCTTCGCTAAATTCTTGAGTTCTTTCTTTTTCATTTAAAAATTTTCATCCTTAACTTTACGAATATATTATATAATTTTTTTTAGAAAATGTCAATATCAAAATCCATAGGTCTCGATAAAAGCATCTTCAGACAAAATAGGAATATTTAATTTCTTGGCACTAACATTTTTAGAAGAAGTAGAGTTAATATCATTGTTGATTAAACAAGTAGTTTTACTACTAATAGAACCAACAACTTTACCTCCTCTAGCTTCAATAGCACTTTTCATTTCATCTCTATTCTTAAAATGATTTAATTTACCGGTAATAACAACGGTAATTCCATTTAAATCATTTTTAGAATTATCTTCTATAACAATTGGGTCAATAGTTAGATAATTATTATAGATTTCATTAGCTTCATCATAATTAAAATTAATTATTGCTTGATGAGTTTCATATCCAAAATTGGGAAGGTCGTAGAAATGGAAACCGCTTTTAACTGCTTCTATAAAATTATCCCACGTTTTGAAATAATTAGCTAAATCTTTGGAGGCCGTAGAGCCAATTAGATCAATACCCAAAGCCGCAATAAACTTATCTAAAGTGCATTTTCTACTATTTTGAATAGCAGCAAGAATATTAAACACTGATTTTGCTCCAAATCCAGGTTTTTCCATCCAATAAGCGTAAAAATTACTTAATTCATAAATATCAGATACTTTATTTACCCAACCCCAATTGATTAATTTTTCAAGAGTAGCTTTAGATAAACCTTTAATATCCATACCTTTTTTACCGCAATAATGATCTAAATGATTAATAAGTTTTCCACTACAATCCTTATTATCACACATCAAAACCGCAGAAAGATTTTCTTTATGAATAGTTGTAGGCTGACCGCAGATTGGACATACTTTTGGAATTTCAAAATATTCTGCTTCACAATCAGATTTTTTTACAGCACTTTTAATTTGAGGAATAATCATATTAGCCTTAAAGATTTCTACCTCTTGGCCATAATATGGCTTGCCAAGAACTTCTTCCATAATACTAATATTATGCAGACTAGCTCTACTTACAATAGAACCTTCTAATTCAACATCCTCAAATACTGCTACTGGAGTTAGTACTCCTGTTCTTCCAATAGTCCAATCGATATTCACCAATTTACTTTTAACAACTTCATCAGCAAACTTAAAAGCTATCGCGTTTTTAAAGTGATGTGCCGTAAATCCTAATGATTTACCATATTCAATATTATCAAATTTAAAAACTATTCCATCAATAGGATAGTAAATTTGATTCGCCGTTTCTTTAAGACGCTCGATGATTGTCATTAATTCAATTTGAGAATTATCTGCGGATTCAGTTTGATAAGAGCAAAATGGAACAATACTAAAACCTAACTTTTCAATGGATTTAAGCTTACCTGATACAGTTTTAATAAAATCAAAACCTTCAATAACGTCCCAGGCAATAAAAGTTAGTTTTCTTTTAGCACATTCCTTAGAATCTAATAGTCTAATGCTTCCAGATGCAAAATTGCGAGGATTTTTATATTCTTCTTTAAATTCTTCAAAGTCATCAATTAAACAAACCACTTCTCCATCAATTATCAAATCATCAGAATAATTGATATATTTAGGAATTGAATTAATAACTTTAGCATTATGGAGAATATCTTCTCCAATAAGACCATTTCCTCGCGTTTCTGCTGAAATTAGTTGTCCATTAGAGTATTTTAAACTACAAGTAAGTCCGTCCATCTTAAGCATAGCGATACTTTCTTTTTTACCAATAAAAGATGCTACTTCTTCAATGGATTTAGTTTTATCAAGAGATAGCATAGAATGATTATGCTCGCTCTTTTTTAGACTATTTACAACCTCATAAGAAATTGATTGAGTAGGAGAATCATTATAAATAATACGAAATTTATCTTCCAAATCTTTCAATTTGAAATATTTTTCATCCCATTCAGTATCAGTAATTGTGGGATGTCCTTCATCATATTCTTTAGTTCTTTGATTCAAATACTCTATAAGATTTCTAATTTCATTTTTTACATTAGACATTATTTATTCTCCTATTTTTATCTTATATATATATTATATAAAAATTTTTTTAGAAAATCAATATAAGGAGGCTAAAAAGCCTCCTTATATTTTTATACTTTACTAATAGATTTTACTTTATTATTTTTAATAATTTGGTTTCCAATAGAAGCTCTGCTCAGTTCAGGAATTTCTGTGGCTGATACACATATAGAACTCTTATCTCCGATAATTAAAATATTATCTTCATCAGAAATCAATGCTCCATCAGCTACAAATCCAGTAGAGTTTGTAGGCTTATAGCAGATTAGACCCTTGCCGGCACGCTTCTGTAGTGGTAATTCACTTGAACTGAACTTCTTGCCAAGCCCAGTTTCAGAGATAATAGCAATCGCATCTGTATCGTGCCGTAAAGGCAGAGCGGCAATTACTTCATCATCTGGATTGATGGTGATGCCTTTAACTCCAGAAGTCGCTCTTGATGTAGCACCGATCTCCATAGAAGAGAATTTGATACCATATCCGTTTTTAGTCAATAGAATCATAGGTTCATCCTTAACTAAACAAACAGATACTAATTCATCGCCTTCTTTGATGCTAATCGCGACAATACCAGTCTTTTTCTTTGTTTTAATATATTCTTCCAAAGTTGTTTTCTTAACTAAACCATTCTTTGTTGTGAAGAATACATATTTAGCATCAGTATCTCTATAAATAGAGTAAATAACCGCAGGATTTTCATCAGTATCCATAGCTACTAAAGATTTAATGCTTTGACCAACGGATACATTTGTCCCTACTGGAATATCATTTACTAATAGACGATACATTTTTCCTCTATCTGTGAAAATCATAAGAGAGTCAATAGTATTAGTTCTCAAAATCATATTTGTAATATCATCTTGAGTTTTAATTCCTTTACCATTTCTCTTTTGAGTTCTATAAGAAGTAGTAGGAATACGCTTAATACATCCACCTTCAGTTAATACAACTACACATTTTTCAGGTTCAACAAAAGCTATTTCTTTTTCTTCTTTTGTTTCTTCTGCGATTTGAGTAATTGTAGTTCTTCTGGAATCTCCATATTTAGTTTTAATTTCATTGAAAATTCTTTCTAATTCTGGGATTGGGTTCTTCAAAATAGATTCCAATCTTTCGGCTTCTTTAATTTTTTCTTGCTTTTCAGTTTCCAATTCAATTTTTTCCAATTTAGTCAAACGACTTAACTTCATATCAACAATAGCCTTACCTTGGATTTCAGTAAGATGATATGTAGTCATCAATTTAGAAACCGCTTCAGAAGGAGAATTACTTTGCTTAATTAAAGCAATCACATTATCAATATTCTCTAAAGCTAAAATTAAACCTTCGAGAATATGAATTCTTGCTTTAACTTTTTCCAAATCAAATTGAGTAGCTCTTTTTAGAACATCTTTTTGATGCTCTAAATATACTTCAATAAGTTGCTTTAAATTAAGAAGTCTTGGCTCTTTATTAACCAATGCTACTTGATTGAAACTATAAGTATCTTCTAATCGAGTGAATTTAAATAATTTAGCAATAATAGGTGCTGAACTTACTCCTTTTGCCAATTCAACAACGAATCTTACTTCACCATTACCGCTTTCGTCTCTAATACTAACGATACCTTCAATCTTTTTTTCTTCACAAAGCTTATCAATATCTTCGATTAAAGACTCTTTTGAAACTTTATATGGAATACTTGTATATACAATACTATCTTTTCCATTTTTTGTTTCAATTTTATATTCAGCTCTAACTCTTGCTCTGCCCTTACCCGTGGTATAAGCTGTGGCTAATTCATCCTTATTAATAAGTAGTCCGCCAGTGGGAAAGTCAGGCCCATTTACAATATTAAGCAAATCCTTAACTTTTACATCTGGTTCATTAAGAACTTTAATACAAGCATCCATAATCTCATTAAGATTATGTGGCGCAAAAGAGCAAGCCATAGCTACTGCGATGCCAGTAGTGCCATTTACCAAAAGATTAGGAATAACACCGGGAAGATAAACAGGCTCTTCTTCCTCCTCAGTATATGCCGAATTCCAATCTACAGTGTTCTTTTTAATATCTCTAAGGATTTCTTCTCCGATTTTAGACAATTTACATTCAGTATAACGATAAGCGGCAGGTTCATCGCCATCTCTACTACCATTATTGCCATGGAATGTAATAAGCGGATATCTCATATTCCAAGGTTGAGAGATACCTACGAGTGCTCCATAAATAGAGCTATCGCCATGAGGATGAAATCTACCCATAGTATCTCCAACAGGTTGAGCGCATTTTACAAACTTTTTATCATTCTTATAGCCTTTATCCCACATATCCCAAAGAATACGACGAACAACTGGCTTTAAACCATCTTCAGCAGAAGGGATGGCTCTATCTGTAATAACACTTAAACTATAATCAAGAAAACTTTGTTCTACTTCTTCAATAATTGGTGTCTTTAAAATATCACCCATAAATTTTTATAGCCTCCTCTTCTGAAATCTTTCCAGTAGCTAATTTATCTGCTAACTCATTATATTTATGACCAACGTGTCCTTTGATTTTTCTTAAATCAATACGATAACCTTTATTATAAAAATCATAATATGCTTGAATTAAATCTAAATTTTCTGGAGTATTACCATCAGATTTAATCCAATTATTTGAAGCCCATCTAAACATCCAATCGTTAAAAGTATTTACACAATATGCTGAATCACTATATACAATTGGAGTAGGTTTATTTCTTCCATATGTAATTAAAGCGAATAGAATTGCTTTTAACTCTTCTTTATTATTGGTTGTATTAGTACTTCTTTTAGCATATGTAAAGATTAATTGAGAATTTTCTTCATAGTCCTAATATTCGGTGACGACTACGCCAAATCCGCCTTCATTGGTTGTATTTCCATTACCAGTACAACTTCCATCTGTATAAATGTTTAAAATGGGTAGTCATCTCCTTTCTTATCTTCAGTAATAATCACATCACTCACTACGCTTGCCGGAATACCTATAATCTTATCTTCTGGAAAAATCTATTCTAACATTTCTAAATATTGATTACAAAAATCTGTAGTCGCAGTTTTAGTGAAATATACCTTAATAATTTTAGACATCGATATTTGCCCTCCACGCATTTTCTTCGATAAACTTTTTACGAGGAGTAACAGCTTCACCCATTAAATTAATAAATGTAGTAGCTACTGCTTGAACATCTTCCATTGTAATTTGCTTCAATGTTCTGCCTTCATCATTCATAACGGTTTCAGCCATTTCATGGGGGTCCATTTCACCAAGACCCTTCATACGACCCAGCTCAAATTTTTTTGTATTTGTCTTTTTAAACTTTTGAAGAGCTGCGTCATCTTTAAGATACTGAATTTTAGTGCCTTGAGTAATCTTATAAAGAGGAGGAACCGCTGCGTAAATATAACCCTTTTCAATAAGCTCAGGTGCGAATTTCCAAATGAAAGTTAAAAATAGAATACGAATATGGCTTCCATCTACATCAGCATCTGCTGTAATAATAATTTTGCCATATCTCAATTTAGATTCATCTACAATAACTTTGCCATCTTTAACTTCAAGACCAATAGCATCAATCAAACCGCTAATTTCTTTATTTTGAAGCGCTTTATGTAAATCAACTTTTAGAACATTAAGAACTTTACCACGAAGTTGAAATACTGCTTGAGTTAAACGATTTCTAGCTTCTTTTGTTGAACCAGCAGCAGATTTACCCTCAACAATAAATAACTCACATTTCTTTCGATCGCTAGAACTAGCATCTGCAAGCGTTCCAGGTAAAACGGCACGCTTCTGTTTATCCTGCTTACGGACAGTTTCTTTTGCTTTCTTAGCCTTTTCTCGTGCCGCTCTAGCTAAAAGAGCCTTATCAACGATTGCTTTAGCATCATTCTTATTAGCTGCTAACCAATTTTCAATTTCTTGAGACACTAATCTTTGAACAATTGTTCTTGCTTCACTACTGGAAAGAACATCTTTTGTCTGTCCAGAGAACACAGGGTCAGGCATAATAAAAGAAAGAACTAATGTTAATCCTTCTTTTAATTCATCACCAGTCAGATTAGCATCCTTGTCTTTCAATAACTTTTGGTCTCTCGCATATTTGTTAATAGTTTGAGTTAGTGCGGTTCTAAAGCCAGTTAAATGAGTTCCAGCACTATTAGGAATAGAATTTGTATAAAGTTTATATGTATCAGTATAACTATCATTATACTGCATAGCTACTTTTACTCCAACTCTATCTTCTAACGTTTCCGCATAAAATACAGAAGTTAGAGTATTTTTATTATTATTTAAATCGTTAATATAGTCTTTAATTCCATTTTGAGACTCAATGATTTCTTTATCTTTATCTTTATAAGAGAAAATAAATCTCATACCAGGAGAAAGATAAGCTAATTCTTGAAGTTGCTTACGAAGTGAATTATAATCTAACTCAATGCCTTCTTTAAAGATCTCTTCATCTGGCTTAAATTTAACCCAAGTTCCAGTTAAATTATCTTTCCATGCTTCTTCTTTATAAGAAACTAATTCGCCTCTTTTGAATGAAGCTATAGCATGCTTTTTATCTCTAAAAGACTCGACTTGAAATTGTTCTGACAGTGCATTAGTAGCCTTAGCTCCTACACCATTCATACCACCAGATGTATTGTATCCAGTTTTACCAGAACTATCAAACTTAGCACCAGTATGAAGTTTAGTATAAACATTTACAAGTGTTTCGCTACCATCCTCTGCTTTACCAAACGGAACACCACGTCCATTATCAATAATTTCAATAGTATTATCCTTTGAAACATTAACATGACATTCAGTACAATGACCATTTAAATATTCATCTACTGAGTTTGAGATAATCTCAAGAGTAATATGTTGAACACCTGCCGGTCCAACTGAACCGATATACATGCCTGGACGAAGGCGAATTGCTTCAATGCCTTCAAGAGTTTTAATGTCTTTAACTCCATAATCTAAATTAATAGACATATAATCCTCCTTTAAAATTTGTCATTTTTTCTTTTATACATATATTATATTATAATTTTTCTGAAAAATCAACTAAAAAAGAAAAAGCCCAGGGGAATAAATCCTCTGGGCTTAATTTAATTAATCAGAAATGATTGTTTTATTAATATTGACTTCAGATTCAATCTTTTGTTTAATATAAAGATCTAAATCTTCAATCGCTTCATTTAAATACTTCTTAGACTCTTCGGTCAATAAGCTTGAAACGGCATTAAAAGTCATTAAGAAAGCTTGTTCTTGTGCTTCTTTATCAAACTTGCCTTGTTTCTTTAAAGTATCAACATATGTTTGAGTTGTTGCTATAACACAATCAGTAATAGTATTATTCAACATCTCAATATATTTCTTTTGCTTTTCATCATTAGTTGTCTCAGCTAAAGTCTTCATTTTAGCGTTAATATATCTTACTAAAAATGTAGTAAGAACGCCAAGTAGAGGTATAATACATACTTCAAAAATTTGAGTAATTAATTCCATATTCATAGAAATCCTCCTTAAATTTGATACTCATCTGGATTAGAAAAATCTGGCATATCATAACCAGAAAAATCTTCTCCATCAGTTTGATAAATACTATCAGTATCAGTTAATACAGTTTCATTTTTTTCAATAGTTTTTTCTAATTCTTTATTTATATCTGCTAATACGGCTTCATATTTTACACCATTTTTAGTATTTTCCGCCAATGATTTCTTATAATAGAACGCTTGACTGACGCCATATGCGGCCCATGGGAAACTTACCATAGCAGCAAGCCAGGGTAAACTGCCATTATATCCTTCATGTATGCAATAAAAGGCCAATACTAAAAAGCATAAACTTAAAATCCATATTAAAGCAGACTCTTGGACTAATAAAGTTTTAGAAAATTCTCTCTTCTTCTTTTTCATCGTTCAAAAACCTACCTTTCAAATTAATCAATAATATTACGGTGTAATGCTCTATAAAGAACAGCGGCAAATTCTTCTCTTGTTAAGAATTTTTTATACATCTTATTACCATTAGCATCTCCATTAATAAAACCGTTCTTTTCAGCCCAAACACGAGCATCATTAGACCAATCTCCTGGAGCCTTTTTAGCTTGCTCGGCAATCCAAGCATTCATCATTTCATTAAATTTTTCCTAGGTCATATCTTCATCCTCCTCGATTTGACTATTTCCATTGTTTGTGTTATAATTATTATTAGAATTAGAATTATTTTGGGAGGTTCCATTCATTAATGCTTTTACATCTTTTCTTACATCTGCCATTGTTTTTCCATATTTTGAAAACCAATGTAGAACATCTCCGTGATTACTTCCAAGTCCTAATCTATGCGAATCAGTGTGGCAAAGAATTACTGGAGCACTTACATTACCACACATTGCTTCTCCCATAGGATCTAAATTATACATTTTACAAAGATAAGCAGTTAATTCACAAGCCTCTTTATATACTTTATCAAAGTAAGCCTTATCATTTAACCCATCTTCACAAATCTCAAATTGAATCCAGCCATTATTACAAGATCCTTTTGAACCAGAGCCACATCCCCAGGGTCTATAATTCCAAGGCATTGTCTATACAGTTGTGACTGTTCCATTTGCTAATTTACCTATCCAAGCATTAAGACCAGCCTATACTCTTATATGATTCCAATCACTTCCGCTAGTATTTTTACCTAATAAATTAATTAATTTTGAATAATTAGTATCATTAGGGCTAGGCTGTACATATCTTTTTAAATTAGGATTATTTGCTCCCGTACTATGCCATAAGATACCTTTAACCGCCATAGTTCTTGTGCCTTTATAACAAGTGCTATTGGTCATCATGCACTATAAAGGTTTATTAGATGCAGAATATTTCATTTTTCCTCCTGATACATTAACCGGTCCGCTTTTGAATTCATCATAAAATGTCTATCCAAAAGAGGCTCTTTTATTCTACACTGTGATACTTTGATCTGCTGGACGTTCAAATTGTAAAAGAACGCCATTAGAAGCTTCCAATATAGAATTTGTTGATTTTAAACAATTTAATAAGGATTTGTATCCACTGGATAACTCACTATATAAAAAATCAAGCTACATCTATAAATCTCCAATAGATTTATTTATAGATTTAGCATAATTATATAGATTTTGTTTTCTACTCCAATAGGTCCACTAGGCAAGTCCATATCCCGCACTGTCTTTAATGAAATTACTATATGCACCGCTATCTACGGCTTTTGTATATGTATCATCATTAAAGCCTAATTTTTTTTCAAAGTTATTTTGAAGATTTTTTGGATTTAATCCAGACTCTGCGTAGAGGTTTCCCATAAGGCCGGCTGTTCCAGCATCGGTAAATCCTTTGCCTTTGAAGTAGTCCCAGATTATCTTTTCATTCATTCCTTATGTCCCTCCTTTTAAAGATATAAAAATACTCGTAAAGTATTTTTACTTTACGAGTATTATAATTTTTAATTTTACATATTTTCTGCAATTCGTCCAATTTTTGAACGATGAATTTCTTTTAATGTAATTTCACCATATATATCAGAACCTCTAAAAACTTTAGATGCTCTTCTCATTCCACTATTTGGGCCTGCGAATTGAATATCATCAACCTATGTCTTACAATCTCCATCTACAATACAAATACTATCTTCTCCTAGTCTTTGTAATGCTAATTTCATAAGATTAATACTTAAATTCTATGCTTCTGAAATATAAACACCTGCTCGCATTCCAGAAGTATCATAACCTCTAATATCAGACATTGGTAATAATACTAATTTTTCTTCTTCTATCATGCGTTCAACTTCACATCTGCCGCCAAACTTACTTGTTAGAAGATTGCCGATTTGGCTATCTAGAAGTTTTTCATCGCGTGTTCCGGGATAATATCCTAGTTTAGCAGAATCTTTTGTCGCAACAGTATTACAGAAAATAATAATTTTATCTATTTTATTTTTTTCAAGTTTATGGAGCAAAAAGGCTAGTGAAAGGAACGTTTTACCTGAACCGGCAGGTCCCTTTACCATTGTAATCTTATTCGTATTAAAACTATCTGCTACGAACGCCTAATAAACATCATTAGCCATTGGTTTTACATTGCCGAACCATTTGGATGAAAATGTAGCATAATCTAAATGTCTATAATTTTCTCCAGTCCAGCATAATCGATCTACAATTTCGCCTTCATTATTTCTTACAATTAGATATTCATTTTGTAATAAATTATAAATGTTTTCTTCTGGATTAGAATAAAAATATGTCATATCGTCATTTGACATAGTAATATCCTTATATCCTAAATAATCATCTTTTTCTTCTTCAATTGATTTGACTTTATCGAAGAACAAGCGAGCAATATGTTTTAAGCACAAATCATTGGTAAAGAAGGTAATGTCAGAAGAAATAAAAGGTCCATTATTTAAATCATATGCACAGCTTAAAATTTTTACATCATTAGTTAAAGAAATGCCTTTTTTCAAAATAGGCTTTTCCATGCCTTCTTTATAAATTGAAACATTATATTTATCCATATTATTATCTAATAAATGTAATAATTTTCTAGCTGCGTATTTGACATCAATATCTTTATTTGCCGCAGTTTTTATATGTTCTAATTCTTCTAACGTAATAGAAGAAATATAAATCTCTGCGTCAGTGTCTTTCTAATCAAATAGCTCATCTGCTAAAAGTAAAAGACTACTTGTGTCATAAAAGTTAATCTTCTTCATAGTCATCCTCTTCCGTTGATGGGATTTCAAAACCAATCTATCTAATTTTATCTGTTGATTCTTTTCCAATATTAGATATTTGGTGGTTATATTCTGCTACTTTTACAGAGCATTTACCGCGAATTACTTCCAATGCGGATACTATAATCGCTGATATTTCTTCTAAAACAGGAGAAATTACGATTACAAAAATCATACCTGCTATAAAAAATTTCAGAATAATGGCCTCCTTCCAGGTGTTTGCTTATTCTTCAATATTATTTTAAATTAAAGGTATGATTTTTAATTATTTTTGGCCTTTTCTCTATTATGTCTGATTCGTTTATAGAATTTATCTTTCTCTTGGATATATTCTCTTAAGTTTTGCTCTTCTGTAGCTAACATATCTCTAATTGTATCTAAGTCAAATTCAATCTGACGGATTTGTCTCTACAACATTTTATTTTCGTAAGATTTTGGATTAAACTTTTTACTTTGATTCATAGAATAATATGCTTGTTTTAATGCTTTTAGCATAGGCTTAAGCTCACAATCTCTTTTAAAACGTAAGCAGTCAATTTTTGCTCTTTTAAATGCGATTTCGCATCCAGCCTTTTCGTTCATCATATCTAAATCATCATCATGACAATGAGCCTATCCATAAAAAGTATTTTCTCCATCAGTGATAATACAAGAAGCAAGACCTAATTCTTCATCCCATTCAAACATTGGTTTATTTTTCATATTTTATCTCCTTCTTATTTTAATTATAATTAATTATAACATAAAAATATTCTAAAATCAAATATGACCTTTTTGGTAAAAAAATTCCTATGGGCGGGAAAAACCGAAACTACGGGCGGTGCGAGGCCTACGATAAAAAAGTATAAAAAAAGAGGAGTATGTTATAAACCATACTCCTCTAAAATATCATTGTAAAATTTAACTGTTTTAACTAAAAATTTATCATTTAGCAGATTATTTATATTATAAGTTTTTAAATTATTTATTTCAGTATAGGGTATTCTATATAACTTAATATGATTTTTTAAGCACCATTCATTTTTTATTAAATCATTTTTTAATTCATTTATTGACGTAAAATTTGTTTTCTTATAGTGCTAAGGCCCATCAAATTCAATAAGTATATTAAGATTATTTAAATAAAAATCAAATTTTAATTTTTTATTTTTTTCACTCAATAATCCATCAAAAGTTTTTTGAGTTTCAAATTTAATATTATTTTTAATTAATAATTTAGAAATTTCTTGTTCGCCTAAAGATTCTTTTATACATCCACATGATAAAATATTTCCATTATTTAAATATGTGATTGGCACGCTTACTATATTACCACAATCACATTTACAAATCCAATCATATCCTAAAGAATCATTCTATCTAATATTTGTTCTTTCTATGGCTGTTAATTTTCCAAATCTTTTGTTAGTTATATCTTTTATATTATTTTTCCCTATTTTAGATCTCATTTCATTATTGAGACATCCACAAGATTTAGTTTTTCCTGACTTTAAGGCATCAGCTCTAACATTTAAAATATTTCCACAATCACATTTACATTTCCAGAATGTTTTTTTATTAACTGATGGAGCTTCTTCAATGACTGTAAGACGATTAAATTTCTAATTTAATAAGTTTTCTTTCTTTGGCATCTTATTACCCCCTCAATAAATATAAAAAAACCGGACAAAAAATTGTCCGGTTTTGGTTAAAAATTTTTATTCGGATTGTGCGGCCTTACCACCAATAAAACCATTCAGCATTGCCTTAAGATCAATTCCATTCTTGGAAAGACCTTCAATAATCTGATTGGTTGTCGTCATAACGTCTCCTACCATTTTGCTGGAGTTAGAATCACCATACATGGTAATGCTATCAACGTTGGTCAGAGGAGCTGCGGCGTTAGCAACTGCCTTGGGGAGCATATCGAAATACATCTCCAAGATGGAAGCTTCGCCCATCTTCTTCTGTGCTTCGGCCTTCTTGTCGATAGCCTCTGCTTCTGCGGCGCCGACTGCGGCAATGCCTTCGGCTTCTGCCATAGCCTTATACTTGATAGCATCTGCTTCTGCCTTAGCGGCTTCAGCGCGCTGGAGAGCGGCAAACTTCTCAGCTTCAGCCTTCTGCTCCTGCTCATAGCGATCAGCCTCAGCCTTCTTCTGACGAGCAACGAGATCAGCTTCTGCCTTCTTCTCAGCGGCATACTTATCAGCATCAGCCTGCTTACGGACCAGAGCATCAAGCTCACGTTCCTTCAGCTCAATCTGCTGCTTCTTCAGTTCAGCTTCGCGCTCTGCCTTAGCGATATCAGCATTAGTAGCGGCAACTCCGCGAGCCTTACGCTGATTCTCTGCCTCGATCTCCATAGCAGCTGCGGCAATCGCCTTCTGTGTGTCAGCTTCCTTCTGGAGCTGTGCCTGCTTGATAGCCAGGTCATTATTACGAGCAGCGATTTCCTCAGCAGCCTTTACCTTAGCGTCATTAGCCTGCTTGGCATTTTCAGCCTCAGCGATAGCGATCTCACGCTGAGCATCAGACTTAGCAATCGCAGCAGCCTTACGGATCTGCTCAATGTTATCAATACCGAGGTCATTGATAACACCATTCTCATCAGAGAAATTCTGGACATTGAAGGAAATCAGTTCCAGACCAAAGCGCGCCAGATCGGGCACGGCATTTTCCTGGACTTTCTCACTGAAAGCCTTACGATCGCTAACCATATCAGTTAGATTCATCTGGCCAACGATTTCGCGGATATTACCTTCCAGCAGATCACGGACCTTCTGACCAATGGTGTCTCTATCAGAGTTCAAGAAGTTCTGTGCGGCCAAAGCCATCATTTCATCAGTCTGTCCGACACGAACATTCACATAAGAATCAACCTTAACATTAATAAATTCTGCAGTAGGAACAGAGCTAGATGTCTTGACATCAATCTGAATTGCTCCCAAGAACAATCTATCAACTCGTTCGAAGAAAGGAATCTTAATGCCGGCCTTGCCGATCAGGATACGGGGCTTCTTACCTACACCAGAAATTAGATAGGCCATATCGGGGGGAGCCTTCAGATAACCAGAACACAGGACAACAATTACCGCAATCACAATTACAGCAGGAATGAGAAACGGCAGGACAGTAGAAATAATAGAACCCATAATTTTCTCCTTATTTTTTAATTTTCAAAGTTCAATTTTCTTTATATTTTAACAACGCATTAATTGCGTCATCAACAGAATTATAATAGCCTTCATGCTCAAATTCATCATCATCATCCCAGGCTATTGAAATTTCAAATTTAAGATGATGATTTTTTATATAATCCATAACGCCATCATAAATATCTTCTTCAAGAGATTCCTATATTTTATTAATAGCTTCTTCTAAAGTAGGGATATTCCCTTTAAAATAGTCCTCCATAATAAGAGCTTTTTTATCCATAAAATCCTCCATCAGGCGGATCTCGTGTATAAATTGGACAAGTTCCCCAAATATCGCTTGAACCGCAACTAGTATTTTCAAAAACACATTTATAACAACGTGATTCATTAGCTACTGGAGTATTTTCAAGGCATTTCTTATAAACGCCCTTTTTCCAATTAGGCCAATTATTAACCACGCTCTGAATTACGGTTTCAATATTGGGTTGTTTAGAGCTATGCATTTCATCAGTATCTTCATTTCCGAGAAAGCCCTTACATTCATCAACTTTATTCTTCATCTGGATAATAACTGTATCCAATAGAATAGGATAACCATCATGACTATCTACACCAACATGATACATATAAGGTCTATCTTCATAGAAATTAGTATTCTGATGAGTATGACCATATAGGTTTAAAGTCATTTGTCGCAGATACTCTTTTTCCAAATTACCAGTTAAAGTTGGGAAATGAGACATATAAAAATGATATTTACGATAATCTAATTTAATTGCCCATGCGACTTCAACAACATTAGAAAGCTCTTTGTACATGGCTTCACGAGTTGGAGTATCGTGATTACCAAGCACAATATGAATTCTTCCTTTGAGTCTTTTAATAAACTCAATATTGCTTTTATCGCCAAGCATCAAATCGCCAAGAACATAGACATCATCATTATTATCAACAGTGATATTCCACTTATGGATATAATCCTCATTCATTTCATCAACAGAATTATATCCTCTTGCCTTCCAAATGAATTCTCTATCATGTCCGAAGTGGAGATCGGACGTAACATAAATCTGTTCACTCATACGATTTCACCCCTTCCATTAACAAAAATCACTTTATGCTTTTTAACATCGGGATATTGAAAAGACAAATGCATATTTCGAATAGCGCTTTCAGGCACTTTTTCTCGTCCAGAACGCTTATTATTGCGTTCAATACAAATTTCCAAAGGAACTTTAAAGACAACATAGATTACTTCATCAATATTATCTTTAGGAAGACGATTAAGCACTTTCTTACGAGCTTTATCGCTAAGATGAGTCGCATCAATATAAATATCTTCAGCCAAAGGAGATTTCAATGCTTCACAAATATTAGAGATAAATTTGTCAAAAACTTCACACTCTTTAGAGAAGTAATCTTCATCTTCTTTAACCATGGAAAATCTGACTTCATCTCGAGAAATCCAAATGCCGCCATTTTCCATTAAACGCTTCTTCGCCCACGTGCTCTTACCCGAGCCAGACGCTAAGGAATACCACACATAAGAAAAACTTTCTTCTTATACATAGTATTCATTTAATCATCCCCTTTCGCATGAATTTCTCTATGACAATTAGCACAAACTAAAATACATTTATCTAATTCTTTTTTTATTTCTTGCCAATCAAGTATTAAATTTCTATCACTTAAATTAAAGTCTTTTTCTTTTGGATTTTTGTGATGAAAATCTAATGCTTCAGAACATTTATTGTATCCGCATATTTCACATTTAGAGCCTTTATATTCTAATGCCCAACGCTTTATAATCTAACGATTTTGAGCTCCACTTTTTGGAGTAAAAGGAACGCAATCATAGCAGTATCTTCTATTAAAAGCATTATCTTTTACAACAAAAGATTTTCCACATTTACCGCATACTTTTTCACGAATATCAATATTATTTGCTTTTCTAGCTCTAGAAGCTTTTGCTTGACAAGAACGACTACAATATTTAGTATCTCTTCTAGAAGCTTCAAATTCCTAATTACACCACTAACAAACTAATTTCATATATAATACCTCCATATTTTTATTTGATATTATTTATAAAAATTAGTTGTATTAAATTATTAGGTTTTACCCAAATGAGGTATCCCGCACATGAGCCAGACTTTCTTCAACTTCATCGGCATACACTCCATTCTCAAAGTCTTCTCTGAAAGCTTCTACATCCTCTTGCGTTTTACACTCAATGTGATTGATCTCTAATTTACAATGTGGACAATAAAGTTTCTTTCTATGGAAAGTTTCTCTTTGATGTCCTTGCTTTCTCATAATAGGGATGCCTTCTTGTCCGCATTTGATGCAGAAAAATCTATGAGTATCATAAGTTTTTGCCATTTTTACACCACCTTATGACAGATGGCTAAAATAATAGAAATCATAAATATCAATTCCTTTCTTTACCTTATATATATATTATAATATAAAATAATAAAAAAATCAATATTTATCTTTATAGCCAATCGTTATAATCAGATACCGGAGCAGTCTTTGTTTCAAAAATATGCTCATCAAAAGTATCTAAATCTAACAAAAGAGCTCTTCCGCTAGAATAAGTGCCTTGATCGATACAAATCTTTTGAGTTCCAGAGTAATAAAATGCTCCATACTCAAAAGGAATTTCAGGCTTTCCGACAAGTCTATTAATATCATTAAAATCATGGAATATATACTGAATAGGAGTATGCCCATGAACAATTATTGTATTTTCAAATTCATCGGGAACAAACTCATAAATATGCGCTCTATCCCACAACAAATCTTTCTCTTTTGGCTTCTTATAAGGATCAGGAGTAAAACCGGCATGAGATAAAATAATTTCCATTCCGCTAGTATTCTTATAAGTTAGCATAAGAGGAAGATTTTTTAAAATATGAAGCCAAGACTGCTGAATATCTAATGGTTGGTCAATAAAATCAAAGAATGTTTTTTCTCCGCCATTAGAAGCAAGCATTTGGAAAGAATAATCCAGACATTCATAATCAATATAATCAGCAACTGCTTTTACAAGCATATCTTCATGATTACCTTTCATGTAGATAAAACGCTTATCTTTATAAATCTCTTTAATTGTTTCCCAAGGGTTAGGACCTCTATCTCCGCCGTCTCCAAGGAAATAAACAATATCATCCTCATTAAGGAACTTTTGAATTGCTTTTAACAATTCAAGATTTCCATGTAAATCAGACAACGCGTAAACTGCCATATTATATCACCACTTTCTTATTCTTCTTCACAATCAATTACAGTATAAAGATAATATTCTTTATCAATGAGAAGCTCTTTAAATTCATCTTCATTTTCAAAAGTTATATCTTCTCTCAATCTCATTGGTTCTCCATTAATCCAAATATATCCTTTTACTTTAATCATAATTTAAATTCCTTTTTTAATTTATATATATATTATAATATATTTTTTATAAAAAATCAAAAGAAGCCCTAATAATTTAGGGCTTCTTTCTTAAAACTGTCTAATTGCTAAAACTATATCATACTTTTCTGGATGATACCAGGCTACCATATTTGAAGCGTTAATATATCCTCCATCATAATAAAGAATATCTTCATCAATGATGTTATCTTTCCAAAAATCATCATCAGAAGAACAAGTTTCAATAGCGGAATGCAAAAATTCAAGAGCTTGATCTTTTGTATCAAACTCAAGAGCTCTATCACCCCAACATAGAGGATACTCTTTATTGCTATTATTCCAGATGTGCCACTTCTTATTTCTTTCTCCATGTCCCATCTCTTTACGGACTTTCATAAGAAGTTTGCCAAGATGGTTTTTACCCATAATGTCTTGGCATTTAATACAATAGCATACTCCCCAGTAGTTATCATGCCAATCATTTCCCTCTTCAAGCCATTTATCTCCAGTTTCTTGAAGCTTATGGCTAAGGTCCTCACCGGCGAACTTCAAACGAAGAGCATCCAGCATACATTGATCTTTAACCTCTTCCCAATCAGAACGAAGCTGAACATGCCGTCCGAGCCTCTTAGCCTTTCCAGAAGTAGGTGCGGCGGCAATTTCAGCACGCTGAATGGGGTCTTTGGTCTTCATAGCCTGGAAGAAATGCTCTACTGTTGGATAAATAATACCATCCAGTATAATTTCACTTTTTGAGAAATTACTTAAAAATTCAAACTCATTTTCAAATCTCATTTAAAACTCCCAACCCGGTTCATATGGCTCTCCTTCCCAATGCCGAGCTTTAGCATGTGGAGCAGGAAGATGAATAGCCTGAACCTTATGTAGATTGCGGTCATGCCGCTCTTTAATATTCTTTAGCGTGTCGTAATCAGGATATACTTCATCAAGGATATAAGCATCCAATGTTTCATAAGTAAATCCAAGGTTATCTTCATCAGTCTTACCGCACATTCCATCAGATGGGACCTTATGGATAAATCTATCAGGCAAGCCAAGATATGCTCCAATTTCCTTAACCTCTCTTACGCAATAAGAAGAAAGAACAGAAAAATCTCCTGCGAGATCGCCATATTTAGTGCTATAACCGACATAATCCTCTGATTTATTACAAGTATTTACAACTCTGCCATGCATTTCTGCCGCCAGGGCATAAAGAACGGACATTCTAATGCGTGCGGGCGTATTAGTTGAAACGGCGGGATTGTTTTTAATACAATGATCATCGTCATAGCCATCATCAATCGCTCGATATAGAGCACTTGTAATGCCACGAATATCAACTGCTACACTTCTAATGCCGAGATACCCACAAACATCATTAGCAATAGTGAAATCATCCATTGTACCATCTGGCATAATTACGCCAACTACTCTATCTTTACCAAGCGCTCGGCAAAGAAGAGCTGCCGTGATAGTGCTATCTTTACCACCAGAGATGCCGATAATAGCCTTACTATTTGGACCATTCTTAATAAAATAATTTTTAATCCAATTAGTAATATGCTCGACTTCGATTTCAACATCAATAATCTTTCTTTTAGTCATATTTAATCCTCCAAAGAATAGATAAAAACTTCATAATCTTTTCCAAGGACTACTTCAATCATATTGGAAATGACAGCCCAATTGGCTCCTCCACGACAACATCCAATATTTTTAGGAAATGCGATTGTAGATCCCGGTTTAATAGATCTTTGAATTAGATTTAAAGCATTCCAAAATGCGTCATAAGAAGTATATCGCTTTCCATCATATCCATAACCATATTGACAAAACATATTAATCACTTGATTATGCTTGATTGATGTGTCATAATTCTTATAAAGAGGAATAAATTGGATTGTTCCTAACAATAAATCCGCTGCATCTGGACCATTTTCATAACATCCATAATCCTCGGTCGCAATTCTTTGTGCTTCATTATACTTAGCCATATAGTTTTCATAAACAATAGGCCATTTTTCTCTAATGCTTTTGGCAATTCCAGAGTTCATTTTACCTTGACAATTTACTTGATGGCATATATATTGACAATGCGTATCGAGTAAATTACCTTTAATGTTATAGATTGGCATTAGAAACCCTCCGGATACATACGATTACGAATATCAGCCAGGCTATATTCATTAATCATAACACCATCGCAGAATACTAATTTCAAAAGGTTTTCACTACCTTCGCCATGAGCCTGCTTAAAAGTCCGACCATCAGTATAAGATGTTCCATCTGGATTTACGATTACGCAACCTCTCTGGCTCTTTTTCCAAGCGAGCGCTTTAGGCTGCTTCATAATCATAACAGGCTCACCATCGCGCTCTCCATAAGTAGCCTTAATAGCATAACTAAATGTATCGCGAGTATAAGGCTGATAGTCATAAACCACAGGATACCTCTTAGGATCGCTAGAATGAGCCTCCCAATCAGTCAACTCATTATTAATTTTCTGCAAACACATAAAACTAAAAGAGCCGACGCCAAGAGAGACATTATTGATAGCAAAACCATTTTCTTCAAGAATCTGATAGATAGCTTCGCAACGCTGAGGGGTGATAGAGTCGCCATAAATAGCCTTTACATGCGGATCGAGAACTCTATATCCCTTACTATTTACAGTTCCACCAAACATATCCCAAAGATGAAATACTGTTTTTGTGACAACTTCAACCGGATCGCCAGAGTCTCCACGAATAGAAATACAGCCATTGTGGTTCATAATCTCTTCACGGCACTGAGGCAGAATATTATCTACGAGGTTCCAATAGTCATAACTATCAGATACCATAGAAAAAGAACTATTGGGATAAATTTCAGTAAGCAGTCGTTTAATCTGAGTAATTTCATCACCATCAACTGCGAAATTAGAACACATTACAGAGTGTTCAGTAGAAATCGCTCCAAAAGCGACCTCTTCTTTAGTACAATCGCAGTTATAATTATCTTCAAGCCACATAATTGCCGGAACAGTCGCAGTATTCAAGAAGCTCAAACACCAAGCAGCAGAGGAGCGCATTGCGGACTCCGGGCCATGCTGACCTCTCATAGAGAAATCACCGAGTAGGCGAGCAGTTCTTACATCATCTTCACAGGTAATCTTTTTATATTTCTCAACAATTCTACGATAACGCTTACCTACTTCAGCAGAAATTTGAATATGCCAGATATATGCCGAAAAAGCAGTTTCCAAAGTATTAGTAAGCCATGCGAAATCAGGGTGAGTATTTACAAATACAGACTGAGGAACTCCGATCGCAGTAGACGTGCCCTCGGGCACCGCATACATCGCAATCGGCAGATATCCAAGTCTATGAAGCTTTCTGATTTTTTCGTCATTATAAGTTCCAGGTCCAAGAGTGTGAGAAAGAACACGATTATATTCAGCAACAACTTCCTCTTCTGGACGGCTGAAAAAGTTCTCATTAAAGTTTTTAATCAAATACTCTTTACAAAAAGCCTGACCGCCAAAATAAACAACGCTATCAACATCAGCGAGACGACTCATTCGAGGAGTACCCGGAGAGTAAATCATTGTCATATCTTTTGGATACTGCTCTGCGTGAGTAGCTTTATAAAAATCAATCATCAAGAGAGGATTATACATCATAATTACATTCTCCTTAATCATCTTTTACGTCAATATTAGCTTCGTAGATATAATCGCCAATACAATCATATACGGTTTCTTTAATAAGAGTATCAATTTCACTCACAGAAGTAATTTCATTTTCTTTTGCGATTTTTAAATATTCATTATACTCTTCTCTAGTTAGTTGTATAATAACTTTCATGTTTATCGCCTTTCTTATTTTCTATATATATTATATTATATTTTTTATAAAAAATCAAAGGCGAGTATATTAACTCGCCTTTGATTTAATCAAACCAATCATTTAATTCTAAATTACCTTTTACTAATCTTCGACACTGGATCATGGGAGTAGATTGATCAGCAGTCCACAAAAGAGCCATACAATGAACATCACATGGCATCATTTCTACTCTACCACTAGCAGTTGTAATAGTTCTAAATGGGCATTTTTGTTGACGTATAATATCCCTTAAAAATGAAGGCGGAGTATATAAATCTTGCTCCAGTTCAATAGTAGAATCTTGAATATCCATATTATTCTCCTATAAATACGAGTTTATCGATATAATTTCTGCCGTCTCCCTTAAAAATCGGGATGTCCAGATCAATCATCCAAATAGACTTAGGATAAGCGCCATCTTTAATATCGATGTTAGGATTTTGAATAGTAGTTTTAACACAACAACTACCACGCTTTAGATGAGTAGGATAATCATTCCAATTAATGCCCTTTTCGGCAAAGAGCATCTCTTGAATCATATTACAACTCTTATTTTGGAGTTCTTTGTGAGAAAAATTAGCCTGACCTACCATTTGAATAGAGTTTCTAGTGGCATCAAGCTGTCTCCAATAGATGAGATTACATACTTCTTCTTTTGGAATATTGAAAACTCGGGCATCAAACATAGCGCCTTTTTCTGCGGCATTAACTAGAGTAGTACAATATTCATTAATAGTATCATCATATTCATGTGTCATTTCAAAATAATTTACACTTTTAGTAAAAAACTTATTAAATGCCATAGTTGCCATTGAAGCAGAAATAGAACACATTTTCTGGACTTCATAATCAAACCAAGCGCAGCTATTTAAATTTTGATAATCTACAAGAATAAGAGTAATTTCATCGCTTTGTGTATATCCAAGAACACATCCTTGAATATTTTCACAAAGGTATTTCATAGTCCCACGCATCGCTCTGCCAAGAACTTCATCGAATGGTTTTTCAAATCCTCGAGTGAAAGTGTGGAAAGCTTTGCCGTCGAGCCTAATAGCGACAGGCATTCTACGAACTAATCGAGTTTTAGGGACGTTCTCATAAAACTCTTTCATTCTCGTTCCAAGTTCATCCTTAACTGGCATAATAACCTCCATTAGATAAGCATTTCGGCAATTACCTGACTTACAATTTTCATATCTGCCTTACCCTTAAACTCCGCAGATGCGAGTTTCATAATAGCTCCCTTATTTTTCTTATCAAGAGTAAGACCTGATTCATGAATAAGAACAAGAGCCTTATCTTTAATAACTTCTCTATCAGTAATCATCTGAGGAGCAAACTCTTTAACAACACTCATTTCTGCTTCATATTCAGCCTTTTTCTCGGCATAGCTGGCGGGGCAAGTGTCAATAGACTCCTGGAGATTTTTCTGATATTTAATTAGCGTCTGATTGCACAGATCATCAGTAATCTCAATTCTACCCTTATTTGTGATAGATGCTTTTTGAATAGCATCAATCATATTAGAAAGAGCATTTTTACGAATTCGATCGGTTTCGCCATTTTTCATGGCAATAATTCGCTCACTTTTGAGTTTTTCAAAAATCATCTATATCAACCTTTCTTTATTTTAATAAGTCTGCCTTAGTTAATACTAAGGCAGACTGATATTTTAATACGGTTTGGTGATACCACTAGGACAAGTAAGATAAGAATTATAATTTGTAATTCTATTTCTTACGTCCTTAAAATCATTCAACTTATTAGCACAATAAATATGCTTAATAAGTTCATCATCTGCATACATATCTCCAGCCAGAACTGTGCTTTCAAGATGTGTAATATACAAATACACATTCTTCGCCCCGGCGGCCTTGAGAGCTTTTGCTGCATGATAAAAAGTTCCGCCCTTAGAGCAGATATCATCAACAATAAATACATTTTTATCTTTTACAACATCTGCGTTGATAATATCCAAACCAAGGATCTTTCCGTCCTCCCAGTTTCTGCGCTTCATTCCAAAAGCATAAGGAGCATTAAACAGAGAAGAATATCTCTTCATAGCCCCTTCATCTGGGAAGAAAAAGACCGGCTGTTCTCCACAATCTTTAGTAGCATCATTAAAAGCCAACATTACAATATCAAAGATAGAGACTTCTTCGACATTGTTAAGAAGAGCTTTAGATACATTCGAATGTGGATCATATACATAAATCTTTGTGAAATTAAGATTATTGATAATTTCACAAAAATATTTCAATGTAAATACTTCATCGTCATTCTTCACTCTATCCATGCGAGCATGAGGAATATAAGGCATAAATAGAGAAAGAGAATAATTATGATAGAACTTTCTTACACACATCAAAGTGAATAGTTCAGCATCGTTCTCATAATACCACGTAATTTGATTTGGAGTAATTGTAGGCAGATTAAGTTTTAGTGTTCCATCGGGAAAATGCTTGGGTTCGACTTCATATTCATATCCTCGAAGGCCAATAACCTTAATCATAATTTTCGCTCCTTAAATAATATTGATCTGGCACTGATGCATCGCCTTCAAAGCATTATCATGTGCTTCAATAGAAGTTCCAGCGCACAAATTAGAATTAACACTGATATTAGCTTCAGGGAAATAAGCCTTAGCCATAATAGCATTAGAAATGACACAAATATCAGTACAAAGGCCAACAAACTCAATATTAGTATCAGCCTCATTATCAATAATGCTATCAATAAACTCCATCAGTTCAACAGAGCCAAAAGTAGGCTTATCAATAACAACAGGAGAATTGAGGAAGGCCTCAGTCAGACGATCGGGAATAGCCCATCCGGCAGTATTCTTAATACAATGCTCAACAGGCAACTTAATACCCTCCTGGGTAGTCAGATAATCCTTATAATGCGTATCTCTGGTGAAAATTACATAAGTTTCAGTGTCGATATTCTGGAGATAAGAAACCATATCCTCAAAAACCTTCTCTGCTTCATCGCTACCGAGAGCACAGTCCTTAAAGATAAAGTCATTCTGCATATCAACTACAACAAGAATATTCTTCTTCATTACTTCTCCTCCACTCGCCGCAGATAACGTTCCCATTTACGAATGAGATTAGCATTTTCAACCGGATTGGTATTCAACTTAGCAATACGATTTTCAATATAACTCTTTGTATATCTCATTTTTATCACCTTTCTTATTTTCTATAAATATTATATAATAATTTTTATAAAAAATCAATAATATTTATCTTAATTGGTTAATTATTTTTATAAAGAAAGGGGCAAAATATGCCCCTTTCAATCTAAATTAATTCTACTCATCATCCATGCCGTCGGCCTCTTCCATATCAGGAGCCTCAGCATCAACTTTTACAATGCCCTCAAGAGCCTTAAAATACCAATTCTTATGCTTATAAGCACAGAACTTAGGACGATTAAGGATGCGAATTACAACACCCTCACGGACATGAGTCTTGCCGATAGGATCGGGTCCATCATAGAACTCTTCTGCCTTAGCCTTGACCCACTCACCTGCGGTCATGCCACCATCATTCCAATCAATGGTTTCATCTACGTATCCCTTCCACATAACAGGGACGGTCTTTACTCCCATCAACTCACAGCGATAACGCATAAAGTTAGGAGTATATTCAACGATATTACCATCCTCATTAGTCATAGTCATACGATAAACATAGACGTCAGACTTAGGGACCTTTACATCAGCGCAGTCGCCAACATCTTTCGCTCCTACAGAGATAGTGCCAGTAGGAGAGCAACCATAAGAGAATACAGTAGTATCTCCATACTTCTTAACGAACTCTTTATCATTTAGCTTCTTATTAGAACAAGATGCCATAATAGAAGCACCATCATCGGTGAAACCAACTACTTCGTAATAAACGGTCTCACCCTTCCAGAGCTTCCCGCGGAATAGATTCTCGTGCTGCTTACGGAAAGCATTAGAGCCATAAAATCCGCCATCAAAGTTCTCAAGAACAGTGCGTCGAGTTCCGGAAACGTAATCCCACTCATAAATCGGCTCACCTGCGCGGTGGCAAATCTTATCCCACAAAGTTCTCTTATAACCCTTAAAGACGGGCAAATAGCCAGTTCTTTGAGAAGTTCCGTGCATCTTTAGAGTAATCTCAATCTCGTCTCCAGGCTTAAAAGCATCCATATTGTAAGCCAACTGCTCAGTGTCAGCATGCTCAACAAACAGAGGAGCGATAGGAACCTTCTTCTTACGAGTTCGGTTACCTTCAGATACACGAGGAGCTTTTTTATTTACAGGGATATACTTCTTACAAATCTCATGACCGTTTACAACAGTAATAGTATCTCCCATTTTAAAAGTAGAAATATCTACACCGGTAAATGCCAAAGACTCAAGAGGCATAACCAAACCATCAGACTTCTCACCACGAAGTTTGATTGCGGTTACATTTCTCTTATCAGGGTCCATATATCCGCCGATGTTATTACCATTTTCATCCTTCTTACGGACAAGATTATTATGCTCACAATATTCGGTAGAAAGCTGACCATCAGTAGGGAAATAAATAAGCAGAGTATCCTCGGGAGTATCAATGCCTACGCACACAGTATTGCCGAAACAATCAGCCAACTTCATACGATCAGCATTAGAATGAGGGCGAACATTTTGAAGTTTAGTAATATAGCCACAGTAAGACATAATTAATCACTCACTTTCTCAACATAATTTTCATTTAAAGTCCATTTTCCACCGCCATAATATGCGTTACCCTTTACGGCACTAATGATATTCTGCTGGACAGTATTAATATCCTTATCTCTCTTAGGAGACTTGCCCTGAAGACAATACTTCATAGCCCATAGATAAGCAGTTTCAAGGCTATCAAAATATTTTACTCCATCAGGATTATTCTTACTTTGATATTTATACATATAATTGTTCTCATTGGCACCGGTATCAGCAAGATACTTATTATTTTTACCGCCGAGGAATGCGAGAAACTTTGCAGGCGCCTTTTTGGCGTTAGGATGCGTTGCGGCAGGCATCACAGCCTTATCTTCTGGCTTACATTTTACAGCCATATTCTGCTCTACAAAAGCAAGCATCTGAGCATCCTCCAAAGCATCATGCTTCTGTTCTCCAGCTTCCTCCTGCATTAGTAAAAATACTCGATGAAGACCAACCTGCTTCATATTGAAGAAATTACAAACATCTCTAGAATAATCGATCAGATTGCCTGCGATAGAAAGAGCGAAAGTAATAGCGGAAAAATCTTTCATATTTTTTACTGTGTTATGGATATAGCCGCTATCAGCATTACCATAACAGTAATAAGAAGGAACTCCTTCAGATCGCTCCATAATCCACTTGAAGAAATTAGTAAAAACTTCATCAGAAGAAGGAGCCGCAGATACCATATCATTTGTAATGCCAGTAAGCTGAGTTACAAAACTGCCCACCTTATATGGACAATTTACCAAAGAACTAAAACTATCGCCATTTTCAGCGACACATCCAATAGAGATAATATTCTCCGTGTACTGAGTAGCTTCAAAATCAATATAAAACTTCATAAATACCAGCTCCTTATTTTATTTTTTGTTGAGTATGCCATTTTTCAATAATTTCTTTTTGTACTTTAATACGCTCTTGTCTATTATATGGAATATGTGAATATTTATTATCGTGAGTAAGGCAGGTATACATTCCAGTAACAACACTTTTTCGATCAATTTGACGATGATATTCTTGTTGCCCTTTAACTCTATGCCAAAATCGAAATTTATTTTTTTCAGTTTTATCAACAGGATTAAGACTGCAATAAAATTCATCCATACTATTTTCAATATATATAGTATTATTTACAATATTTATTTTTCCGCCAAAATGTTCTACTAAATAGTTTGCAGCAAAAGTGAGATAAGGTATGGTTGGCATTAGAAAATCTCCTTCCACCTATTATCCATAATTTTATATTTATCACTTTCTTAACTTTATATATATATTATATTATATTTTTAATAAAAAATCAAAAAAGAGAGTTTTTCCAAAAATTGGGAAAAACTCTCTATTCATTTTAATTTTCAATCCAGCCATTTGGATTATAACAAATAAAAAATTCAGTATGACTGCCCACATCATAAACTTTTTCTAATTTATTAGAAGGGTTTAGCCAGGAGCGAGTATAATAGCTTTTGAATTTATGGTCATCAAGAAATTGATGAATAATTTTAAATACTTCATTTTCAGAAGATGCTTTACCAATTTCTCGCCTTTCACCATGAGAATTCTTAAAGAAAACAATTAAATTATTAGTCATATACTTCATCCTCCAAAAACTCATTAGCTACAGATTGACGCATAATACCATATTGAACACCGTCGAGGATATCATCAACTTCTGGATCGCCCTTATTTTCTACTTTTTCAGCGAAAGCATCTGCTACTCTAATAATATTGTTAATTGCCGTATTGGCTACTACGCGAGCAGTATCTAGATCATAGTACCCTCTCTTCACGTCTAAAAGATACTCTGGACGCCGCGGCCGCAAACAATCTTCATATGCCTCTCCAGCAATATAACGACCAATATATTCTTCAACTCGAAGCAAATGATGAAGTTGTTTAGGGTCATAGCCATATTCTTTCAATACTTCAATTTTAGAAGGATATTCATGCTCCATAGCATGATACTTCTCCATAGCAATACCTTTCATAGATTTAATAGCCTGATATGGATTATATCTAGCAATTCTCTCTCTATTATCAACAAGAACTCCCCAATTAGCTTCATGCTCAGGATTTACAATCTTAAAATCAGTAAATAAGATTTCAAGAAAGTTAAGGTTCTGCTTCCGGAAAGTCTGCATATATAGACGAATATCTTTAAAATCAATATGTTCGTCATTTTCTCTCACATGAGTCGTACTAACAGGCTTACGATTAAAAGCAATATCTTCAAAAGAAGGAATTACAATAAGTTTAGTATCAATATCGCTCTTTTCGTAATCCAAGCCATAATTCTGGCTGCCCTGGAGGAAAATACCAACAATCTGGAACTCTTTAAAATATTCTAAAGCTTCCTGATAATGTTCATTTACTCCAGACATAATTCTTTGTTCTCTATTCATCATCATATTTATCACCACAACATTTCGCTATATAATTGTTTATTAAACATTAAATTAGAGCCATTAATAATTTGATTACACTTTAATGCTTCTTCATAAGCATCATATCTATCAAGAAACTCGCCTTTGCTATTTAAAAAACCTTGTTCGATTTTTGTTTTATCAATTTCATCCGGCTTTAAAAATTGAGAAATGATATAAAAAGCATCACCATGCCTATGACATGGAATTTCATATTTTCTACCATCCTTAGTATAAATATTTACACATGCTTTACTTATCATTGACGTTCCCCGTTTCATCGGTCGGATTAACTAGCACTTCGGCAATCCTACATCTATATTTCGGCATCTTCTTTATGCTTTTTCGCAGGCTTGAAGGCTTAGGCCCAACTATATCGTCTTCTGGAATTAGAGCCATAACATCTTCAAGTCTTAGAAATAAATTATCCATATTATTTATCCTCATCATCATAACAATAATATTTTTCATCTGGATCTCTTTTTACGCTATCCATACAACCATTTTCTACAAAGATAGCTTGTGTAGGAGTCATATCTCCAAATACTTTTTTATAGTATTTAGGATCTGTATATAGAAGATAAGCAGGATCATTTACACAATCTGCGTATCCTCTGGGACAGACTGGATTATATGGCATAAAATAAGATTGCGTAGGATAATCAGCGTAGATTGGATTGTCTCGACAATTTTTACAGATGCTTCTATCTGCTACGCATTTTTCGCAATGTTCTTTTCTCCAATCATACAATTTTAACACCACCCAGTATATCTAATTCCATGAAAAATAATGCCAGAGTTTTCAGAAAAAACTCCTTCAAGAGCATCATCTTCACTCACACTAGAATGATAACCTTTAGAATCCCTAGAATTATCTTTATCTGCTCTTTTAAAGATTTCAATTTCTTTAGTAGCCATTTCGGCATTTTCTGCGGCCACAAGAGCATATCCAGTATAATACATTTTAGAATCAATTACATAAACTTTATACATAATTAAGTATCCTTTTCAGAACAAATACAAAGTAATCTATGCCAATCAGTATTTTCTTCAGATATAGAAATAATTTCCATTCCGCCTAAACACCATATTTCATCCTCAACAATTGATCTTGCTACTTCTGCGTTTTCGGCAAGGACATAAGCAAAGAAAATGTTGCCTTCATTAATTATTGAAGTTTTTCCTTTTACTTTAAATAATTTCATTTCACCTTACCTCCATTCATTTTATGAATTTAAATTTTGAATATGGTCTAATGGTTTTCCATCATTACACTTGACAATGCCCATAAATACAACATCGTTTGTCAGATATGTATTTACAAGTTTCAATAAATCATCTTTTGCTTCTTGTGCAGTTTTCTTTCCATCATAGTACATGCCTCCATTATGTCCATTTTTGTAACAGGCATAGAATAGATATTTATTTTTAGCCATTTCATTTTACCTCCGTCCATCCATTATGCTGAATAATAGCTCTCATATTTTGGATTCCTACTGGGTTCATAGAATGGATTTTAAACGTGCTGTTAATAATCCAATTATAGCAATCCTGTTTTATTTCTAACCAATTTAGTAGTTCAATATAATCGCCACCGCCATATTTATAATCACCAGCATCATGGTCTAAATTAAACTCCTCAATATGAAGAATTTTATGAGGGTCAATATGCTGACAACACCATGTCTTCGCTTCACTGACGGTTTTCACCCACTTATAACCTTCAGGAGCGGGACGGCAATCATCAATCCAAAGTTTCATAGAAACACCTTCTTTTTACATACTGGGCATCTTAAATATTCATAATCATGAAGCTCGCCAAAAAGTTCATCATAGCCATTATAAATATCATATTCATTGTATCCAAGAATACTTCCACAATTAGGACATTCAATTTCTTTTTCGTCTTTTGGCGTATAAATAACTCTCATACTTACCAACTCCTTTATATTATTATTATATTATATTTTTTAATAAAAATCAAAAAAAGGAGAAAGATTTAATCTTTCTCCTTTTCAACTACCCAATATGTAATTCCTTCTTGACTTTTAATTTCATAATTTTCAGTAAAAACACTAATAGGGACCGAATCATCAACAATTACTTGATACAGATAAGTATCCGGCAGCTCTTTACCAGCAGAAAAAATAAAAACACCAACAAGTCCAAGAATAAAAGCTCCACATACTCCAAGCTAAACAAGAGAACCTTCATCTACTATAAGGCATAAAATAAATATTCCTATTGCCGCAATTATACACAAGAGACCAATCCAGGAAAATCCCCAAGTATAATTTTTTTCAACGACAGTTTGAAGAATTGTAATACCTTCCATATTTACTCTCCTTTATAAGTTCCTTTTGGAACCATCTTATATAAACATTTACTTCCAAACATATTTCCAAATTGATAGCCTTTTTTGCTTAAAATCCTATGATAAGCATCTCTACGTCTATTATCAATCCAATAGACAAGCAAACACACATTGTAATGTCTATTATAAAAATCTAAAGTTTCTTTTTCAAGCATATCATAAGCCTTTAAGCCTACTGCGATAGTTTGAAAAGGATTTTTCCCAGTTAGTTTCTTATGGTCTTCGTTTGCGGCGGCATGCTTCCGTTTATTATATAATGCTACACAAATATTTATATAAACAGTTTCTCCATTATCATCAAAATTTGAAAATTCCATATAAAAAGTCTGGTTTTCAATTTTTTCTTTCACATAGAAAGTATCAGTTTTATATTTAACTACCATACTTATCACCTATTGATTTTTTATTATTACATTCACAATAAGGAAAGACTGCCGCTTTAGTTCCACCGCCCCAAACAAAAGTATATTTTTTACAAGGACCTTTACATTGAGAACAAGTATAATCTTCTATTGTAATCTTTACGTCGCCTTTATGAAATACTCTTTTCTTTTTTTGCATAATAAACACCTATTTTTTATTTATATATATATTATATTATATTTTTAATAAAAAATCAAAAAAATAGAGAGAACCAAAATACTTCCTATTTAATTTGTTCAAATATATTATTTTTGGACAAAACCTTTTAAGTTTCTTTTTATAAGATTTATTCCTTATAAAGGAATAAATCTTTTTGTGAAAGGAGTCTTTATATATGGCAATTTCGCAAGGTAATAAAATACTAGCGAGTGATGTAGCTGCTGAGATAGCTAAACTAAATTCTAGAATTTCAAGTATAGAGTCAAAAATGCAATATGTAGAAGCAAAAGTATACTCAAGTTGGGTAGGTAGCGCAAGTGAAAGGACAAATGGGAATATTTATAAAGCACTTCCTAGTGGCGTATCAAACGTAAAGAAAGTGGAGTTCTATTTTAATGAAACTCCTTATATGCGATATTCCTCTCGTCACGAATGGAATTGCACCAATGTATCTGCAAAAGACACAGTAGTATTATCTCCTGGATCATCTATAACTATGGAAAACCCAAGAAATGGTTGGGCAATGGGAGTAGGAACAGATGGAAGACCATATATGTATTTATATGATAAGGAAGATTTAGGAGGAGCAGATGCGTATTGGAATATAGCTCTTACTTTTTATATGTAATACTGACGCTACCAATGAACTAAAAACATTAAAGGAATAAAACTTTTTGTGAAAGGAGTCTTTATATATGGCAATTTCGCCAGGTAATCAAATACTAGCGAGTGATGTGATTGCTCATATTAATAATAAAAATAATCCACATGGCATTACTCCTGCTCAAATTGGAGCTGCAGCGAGTTCTCATACTCATGATAATTTATATGCTACTCGAGAATGGGTAGAAAGTTTAATAGCTATGAATAAACCCGAATTCTATAGTTTAAATGTTTCATTTACAGAAACACGAGGTGGATAGTGGGATGAAAAAGCTCGATATACTGCTAAAAAATCTTATACTGTAGCTAAAATTACCTTAACAAGTGCTATTGAATATTATGCAAGAGGTGAGGGGTATTCAGTAGACACAGCAGTTAATCAAGGAGTAGTTTGGACTTTATCTCCTGGAAATTATATTCAAATTCCAACATCTATGAGAGATCCTAGACAGAGATTTTATTTTGATGGAACAAATTTTATTGTTTAGGCTACAAATACATTTTCTCATAGTGGTAGATATAGTGAGGGATTTAGAGAAACTTTATATTTAGAATTTCAATAAAATAAAAAAATAAAAACGGATACTTATCTTTAAATTTAAAGATAAGTATCCGTTTTTATTT
>OBLI01000031.1_pt1 | contig 132411 bp, 131 predicted proteins | sample 1519701 | NCBI WGS metagenome assembly OBLI01 (sample SAMEA3663005, study PRJEB22513) | pig gut metagenome | biome: pig gut; feature: pig-associated habitat; material: faeces | place: France | collected 2012
TGATCTGCTGATCCAAAATCAGCCTGACATTACAATCAATGAGATCATAGAAAAAAAATCGGAGAAGAAGTATGAAATATGATGTGCTTTTATTTACCAGGGGCAGAAGAGAAGATTACAGTTGGGTATATCGTCCGGAATATGTAGATTCTTCTGTTGATACACTCTTGCGGACTTTGTTTATGGCGATTGAAAATCAATCGAATCGTCAATTGTTTGAAAATCATGGCAACAAAAATCTGTTTTTTATGAAAGAACGGAATTATTGTATTCTTGTTTATCTTTATTTTACAGAAAGATATGATATGGCAGGAAGAAGAATTTATGCATTAGAAGGACTTGCATGCAGAAAATCACAGTGCAGAGAATTCTGGAAAGCCCTGCCTTATCTTATAGAAGCATTATATGACGGAACTTTAGAAAACAGATATTATTTTTATGAGGAAGAATTGTTTTCAAAAAGAGAATCCCGCCTTACGATCGAGATGCAGGGAGCCGATCGGCATATGCAGGAGGGATATGAAGAAATTCTTCAAAAATATAAAAATTTTGATTATTCATTTTTAAATATGATAGAAGAGATGCATTTTACAAATCGCATGTATTCATTTGTGTATGGAAATCACGCGGAATATTTAAAAAATCGAACCGTTGAACGAAGTTATCAGATGGGAGAAACAAGAAAAAAATATCGCAACAATATCAGAGAGAGTTCTTGCTGCCCGAGCTTGAAGAAGAAAAATGTCGTGTTTCTTTTGGGTTTGGAAAATATGGATTCAATTATACGTTAAGTATTTATGTCAGGTCAGACATGAATACGATCATTATGAAGTTTTCCGATGTCTGTACAATTGAAAGAAAAGGAATTTCGGTAAAAAAATTATTTGGATTTCAAAATGAAGTGGAAAAAGAGTTGAGCCGACAGGGATATTTTCTGGAAAATAGTATTTTTTATAAAAGGAAAAAAGAGAGGCAGGCAATGAATTTTGTTTTCAAGATAAAGATAAAGCACTTATAGGGAAGTTGTTTCAGCATGCGTATCGTATGAAAGAACTTTATTTTTCCGATGGTGGATTCCATACAGTTTATCTATTAAATCTTTTGTCTGGAATCTGGGCGTTTTTCTTTGTCAGAGAACAGAATCAATATTATCTTCGGGGGATTTTTATTGAAAAATCAGAGGTCGAACAGAGTTGGCTGTTTTGTGAACAGATTATGGAAAAATATTTATTCTCCAATAACAGAAGAAGGACAGGAGAATTTGAAGAATCCTATAGTCGGTTTATTTCTGATATGAGAGAAGAGTTACAGCCTGGAAATTATATTATTTCTACGATTCCGGAGGAATATTTTATAAAGTTTAAAAACATCAAGATCTATACAGTTCCGGGAATGGAAAAGTTAAAGAATCCTCATAACTTGACTAAAAAAATAAATGTCTCATATAGGGAACGGGAAATATGTGATGATTTATACTTACATCTACCATTGTTTGGGAAAAAATGGTATTTTTTTAGAGAAGAGGGACATGAAGTTATTAAATATGTGTGCTCAAGTATAGGAGAACTGTCAAAAGAGGAAGAAAAACTATCTATAAAGGATGGGTTCATATGTGATAGTTCGGATGTTTGCATGGAAGCAGAAAAAGAGATAGAATAGATAGAAACAGAGATAAGAAAATTGAATTAATTTTGTGTAAAATTAAAAGGAGAAAATGATGCAAGAATTTGTGTATTATGCGCCAACGGAAATTATATTTGGAAAAAATGCGGAAAGTCAGACGGGAAAAGAAATTCGAAAATGGGGCGGCAACCGTGTGCTGATCGTCTATGGAGGAGGCAGTGTGAAAAAAAGCGGCCTTCTTGGACGGATTGAGGAAGAATTGAAACAGGAAAAAATAGCGTTTCTGGAATGGGGTGGTGTAAAACCGAATCCAAGGCTGTCCTTTGCCGAGGCAGGTATAAAAGAAGCGCTTGTTTTTGGAGCGGATTTTATCCTGGCAGTGGGAGGAGGAAGTTCTATTGACACAGCCAAGGCCATTGCGCACGGAACTGCAAATCCGGAGAATGGTTTATGGGATATCTGGACCGGAAAAGCACCTCTGGAGAAAAGTCTTCCGGTTGGTGTGGTGTTGACCATATCGGCAGCAGGAAGTGAAATGAGTGACTCGGCTGTCCTTACCAATGAGGAGACAGGAAGAAAACAAGGACTGAGTACGCCATTTAATCGGGTAAAATTTGCAGTTATGAATCCGGAACTTACCTATACCCTGCCAAGATATCAACTGACTTGTGGAATTGTTGATATTATGATGCATACGATGGATCGATATTTCACACATTCCAAAGGAAATCAGATGACCGATGAAATTGCAGAGGCTCTGTTAAGAACTGTGATTGAAAATGGAAGAAAGGCACTGGAAAATCCGAAGGATTATGATGCTATGAGTGAGCTGATGTGGTGTGGAAGCCTTTCTCATAATGGACTGACCGGACTTGGCGCAGAGAAAGATTTTGCTCCCCATAAAATCGGTCATGAGTTAAGTGCCAAATATGATGTGGCGCATGGAGCCAGTCTTTCTGCTGTTTGGGAAGCATGGGCAGACTATGTATATATGGAAGAACCCGCACGATTTGCACAGTTTGCAAGAAAAGTCTGGGGAATCTGTGAAGAAGATGATCAGAAAGCAGCCAGAAAGGGAATCCAGGCGACAGTGGAATATTTTCTCTCCCTTGCTATGCCAGTGTGTATAGGAGAACTGGAAACGGGAATTCTTTCGGAAGAGGAATTGGAAGATATGGCAGCCAGAGCTACTGGAAATGATACCTTCACAGTGGCGAAATTTAAAGAACTTCATAAACAGGATATTTTTGAGATTTTGAAAAAGGCGAATCACAAATGATTATTAGCTGGTACGGAATGTATTAAAAAATTTCAACCATGAGATTCTGATGAATGGGGACCTGCTATAAGTCCTTATTCTATAAAAATGTTTAATGTATGGATATAAATAATAAAATACTTTACAAATAAAGCATGATATGTTATCTTTAGTATAAGATAATTAGTCTTTCTTAAGAGAAAGTGGATTGAAAGAATGTATGGATTTAAATGAGACGGAAAGGTATGGCAGAGTGAAATGATGCCATATCTTTTTGTCTATATGAAGAGGAATCTTATGAAAAAATACTATGCGCATTATCGGAAAGAAGATAAAAAATATCAATATTTAGAAGAACACCTTAAAAATACAGCGAATCTGTCAATGAATTATTGCTCTGTTGATCTATTGAAAAGAGCAGCATGGCTGACAGGTTTTTATCATGATTTAGGAAAAGCAACAGAGGAATGGCAGGAATATTTTGAAAAAAATATATCTGATGAAAAAGAGTATAGCAAAGATAAAATAGATCATTCTACTTTAGGCGGTATAGTGGCAGAAATGACAATGCCGGATTCATTGCTTGCAGAAATGATAGAAAAAACAGTTTATGATCATCACGGTATTGCGGATTGTGTTTCGATGAAAGACGGTACCTCACAAATTCAGAAACGTAGAAATAAATCCTCAGAAAATGAAATCGAATCTGTAAGATTAGAAATTCAAAATTATGCGGAAAATATTTCTTTGGAAAAAATCTGGAAAGAAGCAGCAAATGATATTGAAAAGTTAAAGAAGCAGATATTTTCTCTATGTCAAAAAGACGGAGTAAGAAACCTCTATGGAAATCGAATGTTTTTTCTGGGAATGTGTGAACGTATGCTTTTATCCTGCCTAATGGATGCAGATTCTCGGGATACAGCAGATTTTGTAAATAACCAGAATACGTGGACCGGTTTTTCGGAACAGGAAATACAAAAATTATGGGAACAATCTATTTCTGATTTAGAAAGAAAATTACAGGATTTCAAAGGAAAAAAGGAGATTGATTTATGTAGGAAAGAAATTTCGAGACAATGTAAAGAAGCTGGAAATAGTACGGAAAAAATATACCGATTATCGGTTCCTACAGGTGCAGGAAAGACTTTAAGTTCTTTGCGATTTGCACTGCATTGCGCGAAAACGCAGAAGAAAAGTCATATTTTTTATATTGCCCCATTTCGAAGCATTATTGAACAAAATGCAGAAGTAATACGGTCTGTATTTAAAGAGAAAAATTTGGTTTTGGAACATCATAGTGATGTTTTTGGTGAAAATATAGAAGAAATGAAGTGTTTTGAAAGATTGATAGAGAATTGGGATGAAGTTCCAGTGATTGTTACAACAGCAGTACAGTTTTTGAATACTTTATTTAAAGAGAAAAAACGTAATATAAGAAGATTTCATAGTTTATGTAACAGTGTGATTATTATAGATGAAATACAGGCTTTACCGGTAAAAATTATACAGCTTTTTAATATGGCAATGAATTTTTTGACACAAATTTGCAATACAACAATTGTTTTTTGTACCGCAACACAACCTTTACTCGACAAGGTTCGGGACAATCGATTAATTCCACCCAGAGATATGATTACAGATTTAGTAAAATTTGAAAATGCATTTCAACGAGTTGAGTTCTTTGATTATACGGAAAAATTTGAAAGTGGTGCATCGCAAGATGAAATAGTAGATATTATCATAGAACAAGAACAGATTCATCGAAAAGTATTAGTTATTGTCAATACAAAACCCTGTGCCGAAAAAATATATTCTGCATTGAAACATAGAACAGATGCAAAATTGTTTCATTTGAGCACCTGGATGTGTGCAGAACATCGAGATGATGTTTTAGACAAATTTAAAGAAGTAAAAAAGGAACAAAATGTAATATGTATTAGCACTCAATTAATCGAAGCAGGAGTTGATATTTCTTGTAATTGTGTGATTCGTTCGTTAGCAGGGCTTGATAATTTGATTCAGTCTGCAGGAAGATGTAATCGCAATCGGGAAATTGAAAAGGGTTATGTTTATCTTGTTCGATTATCACAGGAACTGGAAAATATTTCAAATGTTGAAGATATTAAAAAAGCGCAGGAGGCAATGAAAAAACTTCTGATAGATTACCGTAAGAATTCGCAATTTTTTAAGAACCGTCTGGATTCAGAAATCGCAATCAGCTATTATTATAGATATTATTTTTATGACAGGCAAAACGAAATGAATTCTCCAGTGAAAATTGCAGGAGTGTCTACAAATTTGGTTGATTTGTTTTCCGGGAATCAGACATTTTCAAAAAGCTGTTCACGTATTTATTTGAAACAGGCATTTTGCAGTGCTGGAAGAGAATTTCAGGTAATTGAAGAAAATGGGGGAATAGATGTTATCGTTCCATATGGTCAATCAGTAAAATTATTGGATAAGTTGCAAACAGCTCAGAACTTAAAGGAAAAAAGACAAATCATAAGAGAACTGCAAAGATATACGGTGCATTTATCGAATAAGCAGATACAAAATTTGAAAAATGCAGTTGATAAAATAGAAAACCAATCTATTTATGTGTTAGCAGATGGATATTATAGCTTGGAAACTGGAGTAACAGAATCCCCAATTGATATGCCGTTCTTGTGTATCTGAGAGAAATATAAATATAGAAATTAAAAAGTAGTTATGATATTTGGAGGTGCAAATGTGGAGAAACAATTTCGAAATACGGTGGAATTTCAGGTGAGTGGAGATTATGCATTATTTTCCAATCCGATTACAAGAGTAGGAGGAGAAAAATGTAGTTCTCATATTCCCTCGTATGAGGCTTTAAAGGGAATTCTGCATAGTATTTACTGGAAACCAACGATCATTTGGATTATAGACGAGGTTAGAGTAATGAATCCAATTCAGACAGAAACGAAAGCAGTGCGGCCGATTGTTTATAATGGAGGAAATGAGCTATCTTATTATACATATTTAAAAAATGTATGTTATCAAGTGCGGGCTCATTTTATCTGGAATCATAACCGACCAGAACTGCAAGAAGATCGTAATGAACACAAGTATCATAATATTGCAAAAAGAATGATACAGAGAGGTGGAAGAAGAGATATTTTTTTAGGAACGCGAGAATGTCAAGGTTATGTAGAACCTTGTGAGTATGGTAGTGGAAAAGGATTTTATGATGAGATGCCAGGAGAATTGGCATTTGGTTTTTCATATCATGGCATTACATATGCAGATGAAGCAATATTAGAAGAAGATAAAGGGAAAATGACAGTTCGTTTTTGGTATCCCGTTATGAAAAATGGATATGTTCGTTTTTTGCCACCGGAAAAATGTGTGAATAAAAGACATATTCATGATATGGAAATCAAAAACTTTGGAAGTAAAAATTTTAGTGGGATAAAAGAGTTTAGAGAAGAAGGTGATAATTTATGAATTGGGTTTCTGAACTATATGACTTGTATGAAAAAAACGAAATGATAGCAGGACAGATGATACCCAATCAGCCATTTTTATTACCTCTATATCATACAACGTCAGCTGCTCAGATTACAGTGACAATTAATGAAGAGGGTGAATTTTTAAATGCAGAAATTGTACCGGAGGATGATAAAACAACAATTATCCCGGTAACCGAAAAATCTGCAAGTCGGACAGCCGGTGTAGAGCCACATCCTCTTTGTGACAACTTAAAATATTTAGCAGGTGATTATAATCAATATGTTGATGGAAAAGATTATACTAAAAACTATGAACAATATCTGGAACTATTGGCAGATTGGGCAGATTCTCCTTTTTCACACAGAAAAGTTCAAGCAGTCTATCAATATATTAAAAAGGGAACTTTAATGAAGGATTTGTGTGAAAAAACGAAAGTGTTTGTTCTGGAAGATAATGGGAAACCTTCAAAAAAGGCAAAAATATCAATTGTGTCACAAGTAGACGCATTTGTTCGTTTTAAGATTGAAACGAATAGTCTATTACCGGATGATATGTTAGAGGATAAAAGTGGTTGTTATTTTTCGGAATGTTGGAAAGATCAGACATTACAGAAAAGCTACATTGAATATTGTGATTTAGAAAATAAGGAAACGGGACTTTCTTATTTGACGGGAGAAATAATGCCTCTTTCTTATTTACAACCAAAGAAAATTCGTAATGAAGGGGATTGTGCAAAACTGATTTCTTCGAATGATGAGACAAATTATACATACAGAGGACGTTTTCGAAGCAAAGAAGAAGCATTTGCGATTGGATATAAAGATTCTCAGAAGGTTCATAATGCCTTAAAATGGATAATCAGAAAACAAGGAACGAATCTTGGTGGATTATGTATAGTGACATGGGAATCAGATTTGAAGAAGATACCTGATTGGAAGAGTGATTCTGCTTTAATTTGTCAGGAAGTAGAAGAAGAGTTTGATGACAGTTGGTTAGAAGATGAAAAGAAAATAATTGAAACAGGAGAAGTGGGAGCTGCTCGTTTCCGAAGAGTCATCAAAGGATATGAAAAAAATTTGGAACAATCTTCGAATACTATGATTTTGGCATTTGATGCTGCTACAACTGGTAGACTTGCAATGATAGAATGTAAAGAATATCAATCTTCCAGATATTTAGAAGCTCTGGAGTGTTGGTATTGTCAGTGCGAGTGGATACACGAAAAATATAGTAAAGAAAAAGGAAGGTATTCTTTTACTGGCATGGTTGGGATTAAAGATGCAGCAGAATTGCTTTATGGTACAGAACAAAATGGATATTTTTCAATGAAGGGAAAGGAAAACTATTATAAAGAAGTCGCAAAACGTTGGATGCCATGTATTCTTGAAGGAAAAATAATACCAGAGGATATGGTACGAATTGCAATGCAGAGAGCATCTTCGCCATCATCGTTTAAAGAGCAATTTTTGTGGAAAAGAGTCTTAGGGCTTGCATGTTCCATGATAAAACAACAGTATAAAATAAAGTTTAAGGAGGAGTGGAAAATGGCTTTAGATGAGACATGTAGTAGAAGAGATTATTTGTATGGACGATTGTTAGCACTGGCAGATCGGATTGAGTATCGCACTTATGAAAAAGAAGATGGGCGTGAAACAAATGCGAAACGATATATGAGTGCATTTTCACAGAATCCATTTCGTACATGGAAAGTGTTAGAAGAAAAACTGGAGCCTTATTTTATCCGCTTGAAACCGGCAGAACGATTAATATATCAACATATGTTAGATGATATACATAATAAGTTTTCTATAGAAGATTATGAAAATGATACAGCCTTAAACGGGTTATATTTATTGGGATTTCATAATCAAGCGTATGCTTTGCGGAAGAAAAAGGAGGAAGAAAATCATGAGTAAATTAAAAGGAAAAATTGATTTCTTAGTATTAGTATCTGTTACAGAGGCAAATCCGAATGGGGATCCATTAAATGGAAATAGGCCGAGAGAGAATTTTGAGGGATATGGGGAAATTTCTGATGTCTGTATTAAACGAAAAATAAGAAATCGTTGGCAGGATATGGGGCAAAAAATATTTGTCCAGTCGGATGATAGAAGTGATGATTCATTTGGAAGCCTTAAGGAAAGAGCTGATGGATGTTCTGAATTAAAAAAAGAAATAGGAAAGGGCAAGAAAGCAGATCGGGATAAATGTGCAGAAATTGCATGTCGGGAATGGTTGGATGTGAGAAGTTTTGGTCAGGTATTTGCATTTAAGGGAGCAGAAGTATCTCTTGGAGTAAGAGGACCAGTATCTATTCACCAGGCAGTTAGCGCTTCTCCGATAGATATTGTTAGTATGCAGATTACTAAAAGTGTAAACAGTGAGGACAAAAAAGATGGAAAAGCCTCAGACACGATGGGAACCAAGCATCGTATCAGATTTGGATTATATACAATTAAAGGAAGTGTAAATGTGCAATTAGCGGAAAAAACAGGATTTTCCCAGGAAGATGCTGAATTGTTGAAAGAAGCACTGAAATCACTTTTTGAAAATGATGCATCATCGGCCAGACCAGAAGGAAGTATGGAAGTGTGTCGGCTATATTGGTGGCAGCATGAAGAAAAAATGCCGGCGGTTTCGACTGCAAAAATCCACCGTAGCTTGAAAATTGAGCCTAAAATAAATAGACCAAACAAGTTTGATGATTATAAAATTGAATTGGAAGAATTAGGGTGTGTAGAACCGGAGGTATTTGATTTTGTATAAAAAAAGGAAGAATTTCTTCAGCTATCCGGGATAATCGAAGTGCGAACATGAAGTGGACATAAAAACTCAGGAGGGTTCGCACCAATGCAAAATAATATTTTTATACAAAATGTATTAAAAATAATAAGAATTTTGTTGGGTATTTATTCATGTATAAGCACAGAAGGATGAATTATGTGAAAAAATATTAAATACATCCAGATATTGTATGCATTATTATGCATGTTTGCTGTCTCCCTCCGTGTGAGGGAGTGGATTGAAATAGGGGTTGGTGTATGACGTTTTATTGATTGACAACCGTCTCCCTCCGTGTGAGGGAGTGGATTGAAATATGACTGCATTTAACGCTCCCATTGCAAGTCCCGTCTCCCTCCGTGTGAGGGAGTGGATTGAAATTCCTGATCAGGAAAAGCCTTGTCAAGTGCTTCATCGTCTCCCTCCGTGTGAGGGAGTGGATTGAAATGCTTTCATGATCTCCGGCATTATTGTGCATCTATGTCTCCCTCCGTGTGAGGGAGTGGATTGAAATTATGCAGAACTATAAGAAATACGCAATACCTCCGGGTCTCCCTCCGTGTGAGGGAGTGGATTGAAATTGTTATTATAGCAGTATCAGCAGTTGTAGTATCGTCTCCCTCTGTGTGAGGGAGTGGATTGAAATATTAATGTATGAAAGGTTGACCTTCCCCTCACGCTTGTCTCTCACCGTGTGAAAAAGCAATTGAAGGGGAAGGTTCTGTAGTAGTCCGCATAAACTTAACAGTTAAGCTCAAAATGTAAAATCTGTTTATTTTTATTCAATCCCGTATTTCTTCCGGATACGATCCCGTACCTGTGGAAAAGTCAGAGGAGAATCTTGTTCTTCCTTATGTTCTCCAATTTGTTTTTCCATCCAGATCATGTTATACCATCGTCTGAACTTATATCCGCACTGATAAAATTCCCCGACCGGACGATATCCCAGATGTCCATGAAATTCGAGGCTGTTTCTGGTGAGATATTCATCTTCTGTTTTTGGACAGGCAATGCATGCGTTCATATTTAAGATTCCCTGTTCTTTCAGTACGTTTTCTAATGCATGATGTAATTTTCCTCCGATTCCGCATCGTTTCTGTTCCTGATTGACATAAATGGAAGTTTCCACTGCCCAGTCATAAGCCGCCCGTTCATGAAAAGGCCCTGCATAAGCATAGCCGAGAATCCGGCCTTCTTGTTCTGCTACAAGGTAAGGATATTTTGTTAAAGTATTTTGAATCCGTGTCCGAAATTCTTCAACGGAAGGAACTTCATATTCGAAGGTGATGGCTGTTTGTTCTACGTAAGGTCTGTAGATTGCCAATAATGCTTCTGCATCCTGCAAGGTTGCAGTTTGGATTTTTATTTCTTCTGTGTCCATGTGATTCCTCTTTTCCTGCTTGTTTCTTTTACAATAACACAGAATTTTGGCAATTACCAGCTTGACTCAGGAAACTGACTCCAGTCACTCTTTGACTACTCTGGTTACCCCGGTTTCTATAACTGATTTGGAAAATTCAAACGATGCTCCGTCTCCGCAGAGATTCAGGTACAGATAATCCAGATCATTTTCATTGACAATCCATGCCATGTCTGCCTGCACACTTTCTCCCGGCTTCAGAGACGGAATATAGTTTCCTCCATTCCCGTAATCTTCCTTGATACTGTAGTAGGTCATTTCCCGTCTATGGGCTGTACTGTCTCCTGTCACACGATCATAATTTTCTCCGCCTCTTTCGCTTTTGTCATAGATCTGATAGTTGTTTCCTTCCTGTTTCAGGAACATCATGCTGCCCAAATACAACATATGATGAATCTCCTGATCGGAGTGATTGGTATAAGTCACCGTTGCATAGACCAGTTTTTGATTTACTGTTTCTGTTTTCACAACTTCATCGAGTGTATCAATTCCATCCCCGGACTTAATGTAAGACAGATGATTCGGAACCAGTTTTCCATCTGCTCCGACAACATTCTGCCATTCTTCCGGAAGTTCTTTTCCGTCCAGAAGCTGCAGATCATCTGCAATCTGAATGCTGTCCACACAAACAGCGATCTGATCTGCTGTAATGGAGTTTCCATCGGTATCTTTTGCCGAAGCGCTCAGATAATAAGAATCACCGATTTCATGAATCTTCAGTTTCTCGTCTGAAAGTTCTGAAATGATGTCTGAAGCCGCATCTGCTTCGGGCGATACCAGTTCACTCCAGGTATACAGACCTGCCGTTTCAATCATGGTTTCTGTTTCCACAATTTCCAGATTTTCTGCAAATTTAAATGCTTCTTCCCTGGAAACATCATCTCCTATATAGATTGTGATCACACGATACTCCTCAGGGCAAAGCAGATAAATTCTCTGATTAAAACTTCCGTCCTGTTCCAGATCCTGATATCTCAGATAGACACCATCCAGATCTCCAAATGTTCTTTCCTGACTTTCAATGACTCCTGTGTCTGTCATCACCTGCTCGAAGTCATCATTATCTAACAAAACACTGGATAAAGAAAATCCTCCGGTTCTGTTATTTTCCGGATATTCCAGATGATACTCATCCATCCATGCCATCCCGTCCGGAATATAATTTGCCTGAATTTCAATTTCAGGAATCTGATCTGGAAGGTCAAATCCTCTGGAATCTTTTTCTGTTGTGATTCCTGTTTTCACCCGGTAGGTTCCATCTTTTTCCAGATACATATGATATAATTTTATTCCCCCGTAAGCAGCGGTTGTGGTTGCCAGAACACAAACAGCAACGGCTGCTGCCACTCTTGCAGTTGTCCATTTCCTGATTTTTTTCACCGGAATGCTTGGGATACTGGTTTCTTTCAATTGTTTTTCTACTTCATTTTTAATCATCTCATGGATAAAATCAGGAGTTTCCGGAATTTCATTTTTCATGTCCTCTAACCTCATACAAACGCCTCTCTTCCTCTTAAATCTGCTCTTAATTTTTCCCGGGCTCTTGCAAGCCGTTTTTGTACAGCACCTTCTGTCAGGTCAAGAATCTGTGCAATTTCTCTTATATTGAAATCTTCTACATAATATAAAATAACAGGAAGTCGTAATTCTTCTTTCAGTGCATTCACTGCACGGTACAGTTCACTGTAATCTGTCTTCTCTCCTGTTTCCCTTTCCCATATGGCATTTTTATCTTCCAGGGACAGCTGCCTGTTTGCTTTTCTTAACAGGGTATAACATTCATTGATCAGGATTCGGATCAACCATGTTTTTGCATAGTTATCATTTCTTAATGTGTGAATTTTGGAAAAAGCCTTGACGATTGCTTCCTGAATAGCATCTGCACAGTCTTCATCATTGACTAAAATTGATTTTGCAGTTGCATACATTTGTCGTTCTGAGGAAAAAATTAACTTTCCCAATTGTTCCTTCGTCAATGGAATACCACCTTTCCATGCCGGCCAGCATTTTTTATTTACATAGATTAGACGATTCTGTTCGAAAAATATCCCTTTTTCTTACGAATTTTTTTATGCGATTGACTTTAAGACTTGTGCTCTGTATAATGAAAAAAACGGTTTGAGACGCTCCCGTATGCAAAGGCTACTTGTATATGGGAGCGTTTTCGTATGTTAGAGGAGAACGTCTATGAACAATGTTTTCAAAGAATTTTTGAAATATGTATCTCTGAATATCTGCGGACAGATGGTATATTCCTGCTATACACTGGCAGATACCTTCTTTGTATCCGCAGATATGGGAGCAAAAGGACTGACTGCCCTGAATCTTGCTTTCCCGGTATTCTGTATTCTGAGCGGAACAGGACTTATGATTGGTATGGGAGGCAGCACAAACTATACGATCCAAAAAAGCCGTGGCGAAGAGGAGGCTGCAAACCGGATTTTCACAAGTTCTTTTTGTCTTGCCGCTCTTTGTTCTGTTTTTTTTGTTTTTCTTGGCCTGTTTTTTTCGGATTCGCTGGTAAGGATGTTGGGTGCTGATGATACGATGTTTTCTATGACCCATACGTATCTTCGTGTTCTGTTGCTTTTTTCTCCGGCTTTTTTATTTAATCATCTTTTTCAGTGTTTTGTAAGAAACGATGGGAATCCATCTCTTTCCACAAAAGCCATGGTTACGGGAAGTTGTGCAAATATCCTGCTTGATTATATCTTTATCTTTCCCCTTGGTATGGGAATCTTCGGTGCTATTTTCGCAACCGGACTGGCGCCTGTAATCAGCATGATTATTTTATCTGCTTATGGAATTGCCAAAAAGAATCAGTTTCACTTGGTAAAAGAAATACAAATTACCAAAAGAATTTCTGTTATTCTCTCAAGCGGAATTCCTTCTTTTCTGACGGAAGCAACATCCGGGATCGTCATGCTGCTGTTCAATTTTATTATCCTGCGGCTTACAGGAAATACGGGTGTGGCTGCCTTCAGTATTGTTACCGTGGTTTCTCTTGTTGTTGTAGCCATTTATACAGGACTGTCTCAGGGGATTCAACCTGTCCTGAGTAAGAATTATGGTATACAAAACCAAGCGAATGTAAAAGCAGTCCTGAACTATTCCATAATGACGATGCTTCTTCTGTCCGGTGTCATTTATTCTGTCATATTTTTTCACGCTTCTTCGATTGCTTTTCTCTTCAACAGTGAACAGAATCGACAGCTTCAGAAATTTGCAGTAACCGGATTACGATTGTATTTTATGGCTTGTCCTTTTATTGGCCTGAATATTGTGCTTTCCACTTACCTTACCTCAACAGAACATCCGGTTCCTGCCCAGATTATTTCCCTTTCAAGAGGATGCATTATTCTGATTCCAATAGCGTTTCTGCTCTCCACATTATTCCGGATGACTGGTGTCTGGTGTGCGTATCCTGTGACAGAATGCTGCGTCTCTTTCATAGGATCCATCCTGTTCTTATTTACTCTAAAAAAGGCAAGGAAAAAATAAACGGTTCGGTGCCTGGCACCGAACCGTTTATTTTTTCTTCTTAAGCTGGCAGATTCCTTGTGTCATGGTACCCATAGGGCAAAAGGTACACCAGGTTCTTGGTTTAAAAAGAACCATAACGATGAAGCCAATTAAAAGAGAGGTGAGCATCAGACTGTAAAGGCCAAAACTATACTGTGCGATCCAATCCGGTACCATACCTGCTGTATAAGTCCATCCCCAGGGAACACGAAAAGTCCAGAACAGTTTAATAGCCTCCCGCAGAGAGCGTGCACCCGCTCCTACCAGGTAAGTCTGGAACACCATATTTCCAAACATGGTCAGGAAAAACACAAGAAATCCATAACGAAACCATTTGGAATACATCCATTTTGGTGTTGGTTTATTTCGGGAACATTTCAAATCATTTCCCAATTTCATATATAATTGTCCACGTCCGCAATAATGATTACAAAATCCTTTTGTACCGCCAAAAACAGCAAAGATCAATGGAACGATAAAGTCGATCATTCCCAACCAGGCGAAAAGGATATTGAAAAATCCAAGTGTAAAATACACAATTGCCCAGATCCAAAGATATTCATACCAATGTTTTTTCATTTCCCTTTTCCTCTTTCCTTTAGTAAAATGCAACCGGTCGGACATACTTTGGCACATTTGCCGCATCCTACACAAATATCCGAATTTACCTGTGCAAAACAGCCATGATTTACCTGAATTGCTTCTTTTGGGCAGACAATCATACATGTACCGCAGGCTACACAATTTTTGTGTTCTACAGAAGCATAGTTCTTTGAAGCCATAGCATTTCATTCTCCTTTGTAATTATGAATAATAATACGAATCAAGTTCTTATTCAGCATAATTGTTTTATTCCAGGGATTCATAATCAATCCTTCCACTGCATCTGTCTGAAGGGTCATTAAAAACAACGGTCCGATTTCTGCTGTAAAAGCAGACATTACCGAATTACTTCCTTTTAATTCCTCATCAAAACTTGTAAATGCCGCAAACCAGGATTTTCCATCTCCTGTCTGAATGACACGCATCCGAAGGGAAGCCTGATCTGCAGACTGCTCGACTGCGGGAATCAGATGTCCTTTTTCTTTCATTCTTCTTCGGATTACAGTCAGTGTATGTGCCAGCATTTCCTCGGTTGTTTCTTTTTGAAGTGCCTCAATTGCTGCTTCAATTTTATCATTATCTCGTAAATTGATATCCTGTTCCATAGTCATCCGTTACTGAAAACTTATAAAAAGTTGTAAGCTCTTCTGTTTCATTCCTACTTCTCTGTGTATGCTTTTGCACTGCAAAAAAGCAGATGCTACTCACAAGTTCGGGTACACTCCATAGGCGTAAATTCCTGACTAACGAATCAGTACTCCTCTTAAGCAACCAGCTGTGTCAGACTGCCGTTCCCTGTCGAAAGATCCTTTCCCCATATCGTTTCAGATTCAGCGCTGCCTGATAATCCCGGTCGATCCGGTTTCCACAGTCGCATCGATAAATACGCTCCGATAACTTTAAATCCTTCTTGATCTTTCCGCAGCAGCAACATTGTTTGGAACTCGGAAAAAAACGGTCTGCAAAGATCACTGCTATATGGTTCCATCTCGCTTTGTATTCGATCTGTCTTCGGAATTCTCTAAAACACTGTTGCTGGACGGCTTTCGACAGATGTCGGTTTTTCATCATCCCCTTTACATTCAGATCTTCCATACAGATAAAACTTGGTTTTCGTTTTATGATCGCACAGGTCACCTGATGCAAATGGTTCCGACGGATATTCGTCAGCCTCTGGCTGATCTTCAAAAGCTCTTGTTCTCTTTTTATAAGGTTACTTGTTTTCCAGTAACATTCCCCTTTCTTATTTTTTTCCTATTTTCTCGATATGGAACGCTGTAACCGGCGTTTCCGTTTTTCCAGTTTCTTCACTTTCCGGGTCTTGTTGATATTTGGATAGCGCGTTTCATCGGAACACACGGCGAGCTCTTTGATCCCCAGATCGATCCCGATCCCTTCGTTCCCCGGGATGGTGGGATCTGCTTCGTATTCCATCCCGACGGTGATCCACCAGTTTCTCCCATCATACTTGATGCGAGGATTCGTATACGTTACCCCTTCGGTTGGGATACGTCCCTGTTCGGCAAGACGGATCCAGTTTTGGTTCTGCCGGTTCTTTTTTCTGGAATCCGCAAATCCTTCCAGCTTTACATGCGTATGCGTAAACCGGATCTTTACCGGATTCTGATAAAACTTTGGCACGGCATGTTTCCTGCTCTTAAAGCGGGGATATCCTGCGAAGCCTTTCAAAAACCTCTTGTATGCATTACAGGCGTCTTTGATCGCTTGTTTTGTTACATTATTAGAGATTTCATTCAGCCAGGCATAGGGTTCTGTTTTCTTTAACTGCGTAAATTCTTTTCTTAATGCGCCATCTAAAAGAAACGTTCCGCTATTTTTATAATTCTCCTGTTGCCTGCCTAATGCCCAGTTGTAGGCGAATCTTGCTGTATTGGCATACTGGAATAATTTTGTCTTTTGTTTGTTATTGGGGAGCAACATCACCCGGATTGTTTTTACCATTCGGTTCACCACCTCTGCTTTTTATTCTAGCGTAAAACCGAAAAAAAAGCGAATGGCTCCCCTGCGTGTTTCCGTCAAAATGACTAAGGCGAAAAAAACAGGATCTACGCAATCCTGCGGGAAAGAATCTGTCCGATTCTATTTTTTACGATGCAATCTCTGTAAAAAAAATTTAAATTTTCTCTGTTTTGCCTAAAAGGGCCATGCAGATACATTCTCTTACAATCTTTCTATCCTTAGCAACAAAGCTTATAAACAGTAACATAGTTTTATAACTTTTTATAAATTCTACTTAACTGTATATAGACTCCTGTTGAATACTTCCATTATAACAGGAACTGTTTTATCTGCAATCTGTTTTTCTATTCTTTTATCACGCGGGTCACTTTTTGACCTTTTTTTATTCGATTCATAGTATAGTACTGTAAACAAAAATAAAAAGGATTTGCTTTATGGAAAGCAGAAATAAATCGTATTACAGTTGCGATAAGGTGGAAGAGCACGATATTTATGAACTTGCCGACAGGCTTCCTCTTGCTATGGCCTATGTACCGAATCAAACATTTCGAACGACATTTGATTTGAAACGTGGATTCCATACAGGAACCATTTTCCCTGAACTGTGTAAACCATTTTGTGGAAAGAGAGGAATCTGCCGATGAATGAATGTAAAAAAAGCAAAGAAGCTCTCATGCATACCATTAATGAAATAAGTTTTGCAGTCAATGATATGACACTTTATCTGGATACCCACCCGGAAGATAAAAAAGCCATGGAATTTCTCCGCTGTAAATTACAGGAACGCAAAGAAGCAATGAAGGAATATGCCAGATATTATGGACCGCTTACCATTGATACGGTGGATGAGAACGGCAGCTGTTTCTGGAATTGGGTTATGCAGCCCTGGCCATGGGAATAAGAAAGGGGGGATTTCTTTTATGTGGAATTATGAAAAAAGACTGCAGTATCCGGTAAATATTAAAACACCCAATGCAAAAACAGCGCAGTTCATAATGAGTCAATACGGCGGTCCCGACGGTGAAGCCGCTGCATCTATGCGTTACCTGTCCCAGCGTTTTACGATGCCAAATCGAGTTGCGATGGGAACACTGAACGATATCGGAACAGAAGAACTGGCGCATATGGAAATAATTGCTACCATTGTGCATCAGCTTACCAGAAATCTGTCTATGGAAGAAATTGAGAATTCCGGGCTTGGACCTTATTATATTGATCATACAGCTGCGATCTGGCCTCAGGCAGCAGGAGGAATTCCATTTAATGCCTGTGAATTTCAGTCAAAGGGAGATCCGATTACCGATCTGTTCGAAAATATGGCGGCAGAACAAAAAGCAAGGAGTACGTATGATAATATTCTGCGTGTCGTAAAAGATCCGGATGTAGCAGACCCGATTCGTTTCCTCCGCGCCCGGGAAGTCGTGCATTTCCAGCGTTTCGGTGAAACCCTTCGTTTTGTCCAGGAAGAATTGGATTCCAGAAACTTTTATGCGTTCAATCCAAGTTTTGACATGCCGGCCAAATGCAGCTGTGGTTGTCCATGCAGAAAGTAAAGGTGGATTCTGCAAAAAGCAGAATGGAAGAGGGATGGTCAGTTGCAATGCAAAGGATAATTGAACAAAATCCGGAAGCGTTCGCTTTGATAAAAGGCGGTAAAGATTATCCGGATATGGAAGGTACCGTGCTTTTTTATCCGCTTTGGGGCGGAACGCTTGTGATCGCTGATATTGCCGGACTTCCTTATAAAAAAGGGGACTGCGAGAATAGGTTCCATGGATTTCATATTCATGAAGGAAGTTCTTGTACTTCCGGTGGTACAGAAGAATTTGGAAATACAGGCATGCATTGGAATCCCGGAAACTGTCCCCATCCGGAACATGCAGGAGATTTTCCGCCGCTTCTTCAGAATCGGGGATATGCGTTTCTTGTATTTTTTACTGACCGGTTTCTTCCGGAAGAAGTAGTGGGGCACACAGTGGTAATTCATGAAAATCGGGATGATTTTCAAATGCAGCCATCCGGAAATTCAGGTGCCAAAATTGCCTGTGGAGAAATAAAGAGTAATTTGCAGTGAAAATTAAATAAAAAAGCACCTCACATTTCCCAGAATGTGAGGTGCTTTTTTATTGTAAATTATTGTCATTGTTCTACGCGATTTCCATTCTATGCTATTTGACCACAAAAGTCAAGAATGATTGATAAAAAGTGTCAAAAAAAATCAGAACAAAAAAATAAAAGTTCTTTACGTTAAAGTATCAAAATGTTATAATGATGACAAGCGTTACAACCTGAAACGTTGTTATTTTGACGATGGATTGTAAAAAAAGTTCGGATGAACAGTAGAAAATACATATAAGAAAGGGAGAAAACGATGGAACATTATTTTCAGCCGGAGATTGAATGCGCATCAAGAGAGCAGATTCGTCAGTGGCAGGATGAACGCCTGGTAAAACAGGTAAAGCATGTGTACGACAACGTACCTTATTACAGAGCAAAAATGGAAGAAAAAGGAGTAACTCCGGAAGATATTAAATCCGTAGATGATTTGCATAAACTGCCGTTTCTTACCAAGGATGACTTAAGAGATGCTTATCCATATGGTCTGGTGGCAAAACCATTATCGGATTGTGTAAGAATTCAGTCTACCAGTGGAACGACCGGAAGAAGAGTTGTTGCGTTTTATACACAGCATGATCTGGATCTCTGGGAAGAATGCTGTGCAAGAGCTCTTGCAGCAGCAGGTGCAACCAAGGATGATGTGGTACATGTAAGTTATGGATACGGACTTTTTACTGGAGGACCGGGATTAAATGGCGGTTCTCATAAACTGGGTTCTCTTACACTGCCGATGTCTTCCGGTAATACAGATCGTCAGATTCAGTTCATGTGTGATCTTGGGTCAACCGTTTTATGCTGTACGCCTTCTTATGCTGCTTATCTGGCAGAGACCATATGTGAACAGGGGCTTCGGGACAAGATTAAATTAAAAGCAGGTATTTTCGGAGCAGAGGCATGGAGTGAAGAAATGCGTCACGACATCGAGGAAAAACTGGGAATTAAAGCATACGATATTTATGGACTGACAGAGATTTCCGGTCCTGGTGTTTCTTATGAATGCAGTGCCCAGGGCGGTATGCATATCAATGAGGATCATTTTATTGCAGAGATTATTGATCCGAATACAGGAGAAGTTCTTCCGGACGGAGAAAAAGGAGAATTGGTATTTACAAGCATTACAAAAGAAGCCTTCCCACTGCTTCGGTATCGTACAAGAGATATCTGTGTACTGAACCGGGAAAAATGTTCCTGCGGAAGAACCCATGTGAGAATGTCAAAACCGATGGGAAGAAGCGATGATATGCTGATTGTAAAAGGTGTCAACGTATTCCCGAGCCAGATTGAGACGGTATTGTTGAATAAAGGATATCCTGCAAACTATCAGATCGTTGTCAGCCGTGAAAAGAACAGCGACAAGCTGGAAGTACAGGTGGAAATGACTCCGGAGATGTTCTCTGATTCCATCCGGGAAATCGCAGCAAGAGAAAAAGAATTGATTGAAGCGCTGAAATCCATGCTGGGAATTTACGCAGTCGTGAAATTGGTAGCACCAAAGACCATTGCCCGTAGTGAAGGAAAAGCAAAACGTGTAATTGATAATCGTAACTTGTATTGACAGGGAGGGGGACTTTTTATGACTGTAAAACAGATTTCCGTATTTGTGGAAAATAAACCAGGTATGTTGGCAGCTTTGGCTGATGTACTGAATGAGAATGGAATTAATATGCGTGCATTGTCTCTGGCAGAGACAAAAGATTTCGGAATTATACGTCTGATTCTGGATGATCCGTTTAATGCCGTACGCGTTTTGAAAGAGAGCGGATATGTCTGCTCTATCACAAAAGTTCTGGCAATTGCTATTTCCAATCAGCCGGGCAGTCTTGGAAAGGTAATGAAGATTTTTGGAGAAAATGAAATTAATGTAGAGTATACCTATGCCTTCACATCTGGTGTAAAAGACAAAGCCTGCATGATCCTCAGAGTAGGAGACAATGAAAAAGCAGTGCAGGCTCTGACAAAGAACGGAATCAAACCGCTTTGCCAGGATGACCTGGATCAGTTATACAAATAAAACAGATACGGTAACAGAAAACGAAAACTACCGCAGTCCCAAAGACTGCGGTAGTTTTTCTATGATAAGTTATATTTCTATAAGCATCCCTTTTTCTTTGTCATAACGGCAGTATTTTCCTTTTTCGGAAATAAAAGGAGAATAATTTCCCGTTTTCATATTTTTTATATAAACAATTTTTGTCGCTTTCATATAAACCAGAGAAAAACGTTCACTGAGAGAAGAAATCCATTCAAAGGTTTTCTGTTTTCCATCCGGTGCCAGAATCAGAGAGTAGCCTTCTTCGCAAGAATCCAGCTCAAAATAGTTTTTCTGCACTTCATTACCTTTCAGAAAAACGTGTTGATATATGTAATCAGAAAAGGTGTTCTGCACGAATTTTTTGTAGCTTTTCAGAGTGAAAACTGTGCCATCTGCCTCGTTGACGATTTTGTCTCCGCGCTCGATTCGTGTCCGGAAGATCTGCAGAATCTCCACAGCCTGATTCAGAAAAGAAATGCTGCTGTATTCCAGGGATTCCATAATGATGTTGGAAATTTCAGCAGAGAAAGAAGAAGATTCCTTCGCTTGTTCATAAAGTTCATTTGTCATGATTTTTACCTCCATACATGGATATAGTCAATACCTTCTATAGAACAGTATCGTATAAAAAGAGCGAAAAGTCAAGGATTACAAAAGGCGTGTAAACAGCAACAAAGGTCTTGTATAAACAGAATGATATTGGTAAAATAGAAAAGAACAACAGGGAAGGGATGACAGCATGAAATTTGTTTTGAATAACATGAAGAATATAATTAAAAAGAATCTGCGCAGTCTGATTTTGTTTGAATTGGGATATCGCGTTGCGACATTTCTGATTGTGACAAATCTGACTTCTGCAGCAGTTGGGTATTCTTTGAAATTGCGAAAATTCAGTTATCTGACTGCAGAAAATTTTATAAAATTTCTGGCCAGTCCTGTATCTGTGTTTCTGCTGCTGTCCATCTTAATTCTGATCCTGCTGTTTTTTCTTGTGGAAATCTCAGCCATTTTATCCTGTTTGCGTCATTCTTATCATGGAAGAAAAATATATACCAGTGATATGCTGATAGAAGGTGTACGCCGTACCGGGCATTTCCTGAAACATTGCAGGGGATCCTGGCTGATCTGTATTATCCTGGCGGCACCTTTTCTTTCTCTGTATTTTCTGATTCGGGAAATTTCCTATTTTGGTGTGTTGGAGTATGCGGCTGTTTTGATCTATAAGTGGATTCGTCCCCACTGGGTGCTGTATGTCATGATTGGAATCTTATTACTGATTTCTTTTCTTTTTGTGTTTTCGCTTCCTTATTGTTTGTTAGAAGAACGAAAAAGTATGAAAGGACTGAAGGCAGGGCTTTTTCTTCTGAAGAAACAGTGGAAACGGATCATTCCCGGTTTTGTGATTCTTCATCTGTGGATGCTTATTTTTATTGCATTGGTATATCTGATCGTGACAGCTGGAATGGTATTGTATGTTATGAGCAGTCGAAGCGGCTCGGCAGTCGTTAGTTCCGTGCTTCTTTACAGCAGCTGGATGGATATGGGACTGGGCATTTTTGCAGGAGCAATCCAGCTTGTGGCAAGCCTTGCTTTTGTATATACCATTTATGCGCATTATCATGTGCAGATAAGAACGGAAGTAGGAATCGGAGCAATGATGAAAAACCGCGTCTGGTTTCGAAAAATCGGCCGGAGAAGAGCGGCAGCATTTCTTACCTTTGTTCTGATTACCGTAGAACTGATTTCTCTTGTAGGTATGGCATCTCAGCATAGCAGTGCAGTGAATAGTCTGCTTGCTACAGTAGGGATAACCGCTCACAGAGGCGGGGCTCTGATGGCACCGGAAAATACAGTCAGTGCATTGGCATATACGATTGATTGCGGAGCAGATTATGCGGAAATTGATGTACAGGAGACAGCAGACGGAGAATTGATTTTACTTCATGATAATTCTCTGAAAAGGACAGCTGGTGTCAAGAAAAATGTATGGGAGATGACGTATGCGGAAATAGAACAATTGGATGCCGGTGTAAGTTTTCATAAAAAATTCCGTGGAGAAAAAATTCCTACATTAGATGAAGTCCTGAAGTATTGCAAAGGAAAGTTGGACTTAAATATTGAGATTAAGTACAATGGAAAAAACAAAGGAATTGTAAAAAAAGTAGTCCGCACAATAGAAGAAAACAATTTTGAAGACCATTGTGTGATTACTTCTATGAACTATTCCTTTTTGACGCAGGTAAAGAAAATCAATCCGGACCTTCGTACCGGTTATATTATGACTATGACGTACGGAAGTATAGCCGGTGTGTCATCCGCTGATTTTTTCAGTGTTAAATACACTTATATAGACCGGGAATTTGTACAGGAGGCGCATGCGCTTGGTAAAGAAGTACATGCGTGGACGGTGAATTACCGTGGAGATATAAAAAAGATGCTGGATGCCGGTGTGGATAATATTATTACGGACAATCCTGTACTGGTGAGAAAGGTGGAAAACCAGGAAAGCGATGCACAGACCGGATTTTTGGAATTGATGAAATATGCTTTTAAGATTTGAGAAAATGTGTACGAAAGGAGGAGGCATCAACCTTAAGAAAAATGGATAAAAATGTAGGAGTAAAAGAGACAGAAGGGAAAAAGAAAGTCAATTTACTGTTTCGAAATATGAAAAAAGGAAAACCGGTAGGAAGGTTTGCAGAGCGGATTCATTATTATGATTATAATCTGATCGCAGTCGTTATTCTGCTCACCTGTTTTGGATTGATCATGCTGTACAGTACCAGCTCTTATATAGCAGGAGTAAAAGAGGGGAACGATATGTTCTATTTCTTTAAACAGGCGGTTCTCAGTACCGTAAGTATTGGCGCTGCCATCTATGTTTCCCGTCTGGATTATCATCTGTTGTTTCCGTTATCGCCCTATATTGCATTGGTTTCGATTGTACTTATGGCGATGGTTCGGTATACACCTTTTGGTGTTGAAGTGAACGGAGCCAAACGATGGCTGAAACTGGGGATGCAGTTCCAGCCATCTGAGATAGCGAAAATAGCAGTGATCACGTTTATTCCCTGTCTGATTGTGAAAATGGGAAGAGCCATGCAGAAAAAACAGGCTATGATATTGCTGTTTGGAACAGGAGTGGTTTTGGCAGGGGGTGCTTTTTATTTTACGGATAATCTGAGTACGGGAATCATTATCGGTGGTATGACGGTATTGCTCATTTTCCTTGCACATCCGAAATCAAAACCATTTATTATGGCAGGGATTGCAGTACTTGCAGTGGTTGTAGGCGGGATTGTGATTCTGCATCTGACACTTGGGAAAAGTACGATTGATATCAGTCAAATGAAAGATTTTCGACTTCGCCGTGTTATGGTATGGCTTCAGCCGGAACGTTATGCACAGTCCGGCGGGTACCAGATCATGCAGGCAATGTATGCCATTGGTTCCGGGGGATTTTTCGGAAAAGGATTGGGAAACAGTGTGCAGAAGCTGGGAGCAGTACCAGAAGCACAAAATGATATGATTTTTTCTATTATTTGTGAAGAACTGGGTGTATTTGGATGCATCATCATACTTTTGCTGTTTGCGTATTTGCTGTATCGTTTGATTTTTATTGCGCACAATGCACCGGATTTGTACGGATCTCTGATGGTTTGTGGTATTTTCTTCCACATTGCGCTGCAGGTAATTTTGAATATCTGCGTTGTGATCAATCTGATACCGACGACAGGTATCACGCTCCCGTTTTTCAGTTATGGAGGCACTTCGATTGTTTTTCTTATGGCCGAAATGGGGATTGCGCTCAGTGTTTCCAGACAGATTAAATTTGAAGAATAGAAAAGGGTTGACAAATAGCAGGAAAGAAGATATACTTTGAATATCAAAATAATTTTAGACACAAACAAATTCAACAAAAGAATTCAAAAAAAGATGTATTTTAAAGGAGAATAAGAAATTATGTTAGAAAAAATGAGAGAAATCATTGCAGAACAGTTAAGCTGTGACGAAGGCGAAATCAATCTGGAAACATCCTTCAAGGATGATCTGGGAGCAGATTCCCTGGATTTATTTGAACTGGTTATGGCTCTGGAAGATGAATATTCTGTAGAAATCCCTGCAGAAGAATTACAGGAGCTGACAACAGTAGGTTCTGTTATTGATTATCTGAAAAATAAAGGTGTAGAAGCATAAGAAAAACTTATGGTTTTTCAGAGTCTGCCGCGGCAGTATGGTGATACTGTCCAGGCAGATTCTTTTTCCATATATACTTTGAAATACAAAATATTCTAATATCAAAGGAGTTTGTTATGAGTAAAGTTGCATTTATATTCCCGGGACAGGGTGCACAGTATGCAGGTATGGGGGAAGATTTTTATAAAGAAATTTCCGTGTGCAGACAGGTTATGGACAAAGCATCTCAGGTATCCGGTTTAGATGTTCCAAATCTCTGTTTTACAGAGAACGAAGAGTTAAATATTACTGAATATACACAGATTGCCATGTTAAGTGTGGAAGTGGCAATTTTGAAAGCACTGGAAGAAAAAGGAATCCGTCCTTGTGTCAGTGCAGGTCTTAGCCTGGGAGAGTATGGTGCCTGTGTAGCATCTGGTGTGCTGTCTTTGGAAGACGCTTTTGCAGTGGTAAGACAGAGAGGAATCCTTATGCAGGAAGCAGTTCCGGAAGGCGGAGCTATGTCAGCTGTTATGGGTACAGACGCAGAAGTGATTGAAAAAATCTGTGAAGAGACGGAGGGAATCGTTTCGATTGCAAACTATAATTGCCCGGGACAGATTGTAATCACAGGGGAAGCAACAGCAGTAGAGGCTGCTTCTTTGAAACTGAAAGAAGCAGGTACAAGAAGAATTATTCCTTTAAAGGTGTCCGGACCATTTCATTCTGCCATGCTGCAGGGAGCAGGAGAAAAACTGGGAGCTGTACTTGCAAATGTAGAAGTAAAAAAACCGGAAATTCCTTATGTGACAAATGTCACGGCAGAATACGTAACAGATGCGAAAGAGATCAAAGAACTCCTGGTGAAACAGGTTTCCTCTTCTGTAAAATGGCAGCAGTGTGTGGAAAAAATGATTGCAGAGGGAATCGATACATTTGTGGAAATCGGTCCCGGAAAAACACTGAGCGGATTTATGAGAAAAATCAACAGAAATGTGACAGTTATGAATATACAGAATGTAGAGGATTTTAAGAAAGCTGTGGAATTTTTTGAACAGCAGAAAGAAGAGGATTGATTATGCTGGAAAATAAAGTAGCATTGGTAACAGGCGCAAGCCGTGGAATCGGAAGAGAAATCGCACTTACACTGGCGAGAGAAGGTGCCTGTGTAATCGTAAATTATAATGGATCAAAAGAAAGAGCCCAGGAAGTGGTAGATACGATTCTTGCTCAGGGAGGAAAAGCAGCTGCCTATCAGTGCAGTGTCAGCGATTTTGATGCCTGTCAGGAAATGATCCAGTCTCTGATCAAAGAATATGGGCATATTGATATCCTGGTAAACAATGCGGGAATCACAAGAGATAATCTGATCATGAAGATGAAAGAAGAAGATTTCGATGCAGTCATTCAGACAAATCTGAAAGGAACGTTCAATACCATTCGTCATCTGTCCCGTCAGATGCTGAAACAAAGAAGTGGAAAAATTATTAATATTTCTTCTGTTTCCGGTATTCTGGGAAATGCAGGACAGGCAAATTATGCAGCAAGTAAGGCTGGTGTGATCGGACTTACCAAGACCATGGCGAGAGAGTTGGCAAGCAGAGGCATTACTGTAAATGCAGTAGCACCGGGATTTGTAGATACAGAAATGACAGCAGTTTTATCGGAAGAGATTAAGGAAAATGCATGCAAACAGATTCCGCTTGGAAAATTCGGAAAACCGGAAGATATTGCCAATATGGTGGCATTTCTGGCATCTGAAAAAGCAGATTATATTACCGGACAGGTCATCAGCGTAGATGGCGGCATGAATATGTAGGAGGATGTTATGAAGAGAGTAGTCATTACAGGTATGGGGGCAATCACACCTTTAGGATTAAACGTAGAAGAGTTCTGGTCAGGACTGAAAGAAGGAAGACATGGATTCGGAGAAATTACAAAATTTGATTCTTCTGAATACAAAGCACATATGGCAGGAGAAGTCAAAGGATTTGTAGGAAAAGATTATATGGATCCGAAAGCTGCAAGAAGAATGGAACTTTTTTGTCAGTATGCAGTAGCAGCTGCAAAAGAAGCAATCGAAGATTCCGGCTTCCATATGGAAGAGGAAGATCCTTATCGTGTGGGATGTTCCATTGGTTCCGGAATCGGAAGTCTTCAGACAGTAGAAAAAGAACATTCCAAACTTCTGGAGAAAGGCCCAAATCGTGTAAATCCGCTTATGGTTCCTATGATGATCTCCAATATGGCAGCCGGTAACGTATCCATTCAGTTCGGGCTGAAAGGAAAGAGCATCAATGTGGTAACTGCCTGCGCAACAGGTACACATTGTATCGGAGAGGCTTATCGTACCATTCAGTTTGGCGATGCAGATATTATGGTAGCAGGCGGAACCGAGTCCTGTATCACACCAGTAGGTGTCAGCGGTTTTGCAGCACTGACAGCACTTTCCACATCTACGGATCCGGATCGTTGTTCCATTCCTTTTGATAAGGAAAGAGATGGATTTGTTATGGGAGAAGGCGCCGGTGTAGTAGTTCTGGAAGAACTGGAACATGCAAAAAAACGTGGCGCGAAGATTCTGGGAGAAATTGTCGGATACGGTGCAACCAGTGATGCTTACCATATTACTTCTCCGGCAGAAGATGGAGAAGGGGCAGCAAAAGCGATGGAAAATGCAGTGAAAGAAGCAGGAATCGCTCTGGAAGAAGTGACTTACATTAATGCACATGGAACCAGTACACATCACAATGACCTGTTTGAAACAAGAGCAATCAAGAAATTATTTGGAGACCATGCATATAAAATGAAGGTAAATTCCACAAAATCCATGATTGGACATCTGCTTGGTGCAGCCGGTGCAGTAGAAGTGATTGCATGTGTGAAACAGATGGAAAATAATTATGTACATCAGACAGCCGGCTATCAGGTAGCAGATGAAGAATGTGATCTGGATTACGTAACCGGACAGGGGGTAGAGATGGAAATTCCTTATGCACTCACAAACTCTCTCGGCTTCGGCGGACACAATGCAAGTCTTTTAATCAAAAAATTTGCAGAATAAAGGAGACAGACCATGGAATTGGATAAAATTATTACTTTGATCAAAACCGTAAGTGATTCGAATCTGACACAGTTTTCACTGGAAGAAGGAAATCTGAAAATTTCCATGAAAACAGACAAACAGACAAAAGTAATTTCCGCACCGGTTATGCCGCTTCCGACAGCGGGGGAATCCGTGCCGTCTGCAGTGATTTCCGCAGCGGAAGAAGTTCAGAAAGCAGAAGCGTTGGTTGGTGGTGAGACAGAACCGGAGGGGAATGTGGTAAAATCTCCGTTGGTAGGAACTTTTTATAATGCACCTTCACCGGAAGCAGAAGCTTTTGTAAAACCGGGTGATACCGTAAAGAAAGGTCAGGTTCTGGGAATTGTAGAGGCGATGAAGCTGATGAATGAAATTGAATCGGAATTTGACGGTGTCGTGAAACAGGTTCTTGTAGAAAATGAGCAGGTTGTAGAGTATGGACAGCCGTTGTTTGTAATCCAGTAGGAGGCGTAAGAGATGAAACTGACAACAAAAGAAATTATGGAGATTATTCCTCACAGACAGCCATTTCTGCTGATTGATACGATTGAGGAACTGGAGCCGGGAATCCGTGCAGTAGGGAAAAAATGTGTAAGTTATAATGAACCGTATTTTGCCGGACATTTTCCACAGGAACCGGTCATGCCTGGAGTACTTCAGGTAGAAGCACTTGCTCAGGTTGGGGCAGTTGCTATTTTAAGCAAACCGGAGAATAAAGGAAAAACCGCTTATTTTGGCGCGATTAACAATGCAAAATTTAAAACAAAAGTAGTTCCTGGTGATGTATTGACTCTGGAACTGGAAATCATAAAAGAAAAAGGACCAATCGGAGTAGGAAAGGCAGTAGCAAGAAACCAGGATGGTAAAGTTACAGTTATGGCAGAGCTGACTTTTGCAATCGGATAGGAGAAGAACATGTTTCAGAAAATATTAATTGCAAACAGAGGAGAAATTGCAGTTCGTATTATACGGGCCTGCAGAGAAATGGGAATCAAGACAGTGGCTGTCTATTCGGAAGCAGACCGGGATGCGCTGCATGCACAGCTGGCAGATGAAGCGGTATGTATCGGACCAGCAGCTCCTTCAGAAAGTTATCTGAATATGGAACGTATTTTAAGTGCTACCGTTGCTACAAAGGCAGAAGCCATTCATCCGGGATTTGGTTTTCTTTCAGAGAACAGCCGGTTTGTTGAAATGTGTGAAAAATGCAATGTGACGTTTATCGGACCATCTGCAGCTGTTATTGACCGCATGGGAAACAAATCCGAAGCAAGAAAGACTATGATGGAAGCAGGGGTACCGGTGGTGCCAGGCACCAAAGAGCCGGTTTATACTGCTGAGGAAGCTCTTGAGGCAGCAAAGGAAATCGGATTTCCGGTTATGATCAAGGCTTCTTCCGGTGGTGGCGGAAAAGGAATGCGTATTTCGGAAAGCGAGGCTGATTTTGCAGAGAATTTTAATACTGCTCAGCGAGAGTCCGTAAATGCTTTTGCAGATAATACGATGTATCTGGAACGTTACGTGGCCCGTCCCCATCATGTAGAGGTGCAGATTGTGGGCGACCGTTTTGGAAATGTGGTGCAGTTAGGAGAACGTGACTGCTCCATTCAGAGACGGCATCAGAAAATGATCGAGGAATCCCCTTCCTGTGCCATTACGGAAGAAACCAGAAAAAAAATGGGAGAGACAGCGGTGCTGGCTGCAAAGACAGTAGGCTATGAAAGTGCCGGAACCATTGAGTTTCTGCTGGCAGATTCCGGAGAATTCTTTTTTATGGAAATGAATACCAGAATTCAGGTGGAGCATCCGGTAACCGAATTTGTATCGGGTTTGGATTTGGTAAAAGAGCAGATCCGCGTTGCAGCAGGGCTGCCGCTTTCTGTAAAACAGGAAGAGATTCAGATGAACGGGCATGCGATTGAATGCAGAATCAATGCGGAAAATCCGGCAAAGAATTTCATGCCTTGTCCGGGAACCATCGAAAATCTCTACATTCCAGGAGGAAACGGTGTGCGAATCGACACAGCTGTTTACAATGGATATCATATACCGCCCAATTACGATTCTATGATTATGAAGGTGATCGTTCATGATCGTGACCGGGAGTCTGCTATTGCGAAGATGCGCGGCACGCTCGGAGAAGTAATCATTGAAGGGGTACAGACCAATCTGGATTTTCAGTATGATATTCTGAATCAGAAGGATTTTCTGGAAGGCAATGTAACGACCCATTTTATAGAAGAGCATTACGAGTAAGGAGCAGATAGGATATGTCCAGATTAAAGGATTTATTTAAAAAGTCAACAAATGTGCAGATGTCTCAGAGTGAGTCTGTGGATCAGGAGGTAAATCCCCAGGTTGCAGAAGAAGCCGGACCTTCTGTTCCGGAAGGACTCTGGGTAAAATGTCCCAAATGCGGAGAGCCTCTGTACAAAGAAGATGTAGTAAAGAATAATTACGTATGTCCCAAATGCAAAGGCTATTTTCGGATCAAGGCAAAGACACGAATCCGTATGGTGGCAGACAAGGGAAGTTTTCAGGAATGGTGCACAGGACTGCATACTTTTAATCCTCTGGACTATCCGGGATATGAAGAAAAAATTGCGCAGACACAGGAGAAGACGCATCTGGAAGAGGCGATTCGTATTGGAGAAGCCAGAATTGACGGAGAAAAAGTGGTGCTGGGTGTCTGTGATGCACGTTTCCTTATGGGAAGTATGGGGTATGTTGTAGGGGAGAAGATCACCTGTGCTTTTGAACGTGCAACACAGGAGCAGCTTCCCGTAATTCTGTTCTGTTGTTCCGGAGGAGCCAGAATGCAGGAAGGTATGGTTTCTCTTATGCAGATGGCCAAAACCTCAGCAGCCATTAAACGCCACAGTGAAGCAGGATTGTTGTATATTCCGGTACTTACCGATCCAACGACAGGAGGCGTAACGGCAAGCTTTGCTATGCTGGGAGATATTATCCTGGCAGAGCCGGGTGCGCTGATCGGTTTTGCAGGACCAAGAGTCATTGCTCAGACCATCGGACAGAAGCTCCCAGAGGGATTTCAGAGAGCAGAATTTCTTGTAGAACATGGAATCATTGACGGAATCGTTCACAGAAGTGTACTGCGTTCGACTCTGGCAGGTCTTGTAAAACTGCATAATCGAAACAAAGGATACTGTCAGTTTGCCAAGATCACACTTCCGGAAGGGGAACCGGAAGCGGAGAAAAAACGGAAAAATAAGGGAAATAAAGAAATGACTGCCTGGGAGCGTGTGGAAATCGCGAGAGATTCCAAACGTCCTACAAGCCTTGATTATATAGAAGCAATTTTTGATGAATTTATGGAGCTTCATGGAGACCGTGCATTTCGTGATGACGGTGCCATTGTAGGCGGCCTTGCAGTACTGGATGGACAACCGGTAACGGTTATCGGGGTTCAGAAAGGGCGCAATACAAAAGATAATATTACAAGAAACTTCGGGATGCCTTCTCCGGAAGGATATCGAAAAGCACTTCGATTGATGAAACAGGCTGAGAAATTTAATCGTCCGGTTATTAATTTTATTGATACACCAGGCGCTTTCTGCGGTGTTGAAGCAGAAGAACGTGGACAGGGAGAAGCCATTGCGCGGAATCTTATGGAAATGTCTGATCTGAAAATTCCGGTTCTGAGTATTGTAATCGGAGAAGGAGGAAGCGGAGGTGCCCTTGCAATCGGCGTGGGAAATGAAGTGTGGATGATGGAAAATGCCACTTATTCCATTTTGTCGCCGGAAGGATTTGCTTCGATTCTCTGGAAGGACAGCAAACGGGCAAAAGAGGCAGCCGAAGTAATGAAAATTACAGCAAAAGATCTCAAAAATATGGGAATTATTGAGCAGATTATCCCGGAAGAAATTCCGGCCTGTGAAAAAAATCTTCCTTTGATCGCGAAAGATATGAAAAAACGGATGCGGCATTTTCTCATGGAAATGGAAGGAAAAACGGGAGAAGAACTGGCAGCTCTTCGTTATGAACGTTTCCGGAGAATGTAAAGGAAAAATCAGGACAAAAGAAAGAGCAAGAGTATGAGCAAACCATTGAGAATCGGAAATTTAGAAGCAAAGATCCCGGTCATTCAGGGAGGAATGGGTGTGGGAATCAGCTTATCCGGACTTGCAGGCAGTGTGGCTTCCTGCGGCGGAATCGGTGTGATTTCCACAGCTCAGATCGGATGGCGGGAACCGGATTTTCGTAAGAATCCTTTTGAAGCGAATTTCCGGGCTATTGAAAAAGAAATCAAAAAAGCAAGAGAAATCGCAAAAGGCGGAATTATTGGTGTCAACATTATGGTTGCTACCCAGAGATATGAAGAATATGTGAAAACGGCAGTAAAAGCAGGAGTGGATCTGATCATATCCGGGGCAGGTCTTCCTGTGGATCTTCCCAAATATGTTGCAGGGACGAAGACAAAGATTGCTCCCATTGTGTCTTCCCTGAAATCCTTGAATGTGATTTGCCGTATGTGGGAAAGAAAATATAAGACAGCACCGGATCTGGTAGTGATCGAAGGACCAAAAGCAGGAGGGCATCTTGGATTTTCCAGAGAGGAGCTGGATACATTCACAGAAGAAGCCTACGATGAAGTGATTCGGTCCATTATCGAAAAAGTGAAGGAATATGGAGAAAAATTTGCAAAAAAAATTCCGGTTGTAGTAGCTGGCGGCATTTACGACAGGAAAGATATGGAGCATGCGATGGATTTAGGTGCAGATGGAGTACAGATGGGTACCCGTTTTGTGACTACAAAGGAATGCGATGCTTCGGAAGCATACAAACAGACCTATATTCAGGCGAAAAAAGAAGATATCCGTATTGTACAAAGTCCGGTCGGTATGCCGGGCCGTGCAATCGCGAATCCATTTCTGGAACGGGTAAAGAAGGAAAAATGTAAAATCAGCCATTGTTATAAGTGTATCGTAACCTGTGATCAGAAGGAAATTCCTTATTGTATTACAGAAGCATTGGTAAATGCAGCAGAAGGAAGGGTAAATGACGGACTGTTATTCTGCGGAGCGAATGCATACCGGTCAGAAAAGATCGAGACAGTGGAAGAGATTATGAAAGAGTTTGCATAAATAAAAAAAATCCCCGGAGCTGTTGCTTCGGGGGATTTTTTTGTTCACATATTGATTTTTAACTGAAAAGTTTTGCTTCTTTTTCTTTGCTGTACTTAATGTCAATGGATGGATTCTCTTTTTTCAGAAGTTCCAGAAAATGAAGCGTTTCTTCTCTTCCGGGGGTATTGATCATAATCTTCTTTTTGTCTTTGGTCCAGACAACCAGCTGACACAGATCAAATGCCACATTTCCGCAGCATACTTTGGATTTCACTTCCTGAATGCGCAGATAAGCCCATAGAATGTCCTGACAGGGAATCTGCTTCCAGCGAAAACCTGATTTATAAGCAAGATTGTCATTTTCCAGTTTTAACGCATGTTCCATTTTTCCAGTCATAATAAGCCTCCTTATTGTATGAGTCTATTATGTAGGAAAACAATAGAAAAAACAAGAAGAAAAAGTTATTCCCTACTTGAAAAGTAAAAAACCTTACGGTATAATTTTAGCGACATGGGTACCGGGTGTACCCTTTTCGCATGAAGAAAAAATCGGGGAAAAGTCCCAGAAGGAGATAGATTGATGAGCACTGTAAGAACAAGATTTGCACCAAGCCCTACAGGAAGAATGCATGTAGGAAATTTAAGAACTGCACTGTATGCATATTTGATCGCAAAACATGAAAATGGAAGTTTTATGCTGCGTATTGAAGATACGGACCAGGAGCGTTTTGTGGATGGAGCATTGGAAATTATTTATCGTACCCTGGAAAAAACAGGTCTGGTACACGATGAAGGTCCGGATAAGGATGCAGGATATGGTCCTTATGTACAGAGTGAGAGAAATGCACAGGGGATTTATCTGAAATATGCAAAACAGCTGATCGAACAGGGGGATGCTTATTACTGCTTCTGTACAAAAGAGCGTCTGGAATCTTTAAGAGCCAATGTGGGAGAAGATGGAAAAGAAATTTCTGTATACGATAAACATTGTCTGCATCTGAGCAAAGAAGAAGTAGAGGCAAAACTGGCAGCGGGAGAACCGCATGTCATTCGTTTTAATATGCCTGTGGAAGGTACAACTACATTTCATGATGATATCTACGGAGCAATTACTGTTCCAAATAATGAACTGGATGATCTGATTCTGATCAAATCGGACGGATATCCGACCTATAATTTTGCAAATGTTGTAGATGACCATTTGATGGGAATCACACATGTGGTAAGAGGAAATGAATATCTGTCTTCTGCTCCGAAATATAACAGAATCTACGAAGCATTCGGATGGGAAGTTCCTACCTATGTGCATTGTCCGCTGATCACCAATGAGGAACATAAAAAGTTAAGCAAACGTTCCGGACATTCTTCTTATGAGGATTTACTGGAACAGGGCTTTATTTCAGAAGCCATTGTGAATTATGTGGCGCTTCTTGGATGGTGTCCGCAGGATAACCGGGAAATTTTCAGTCTCGAAGAACTGGTGAAAGAATTTGATTATCATCACATGAGTAAATCTCCGGCTGTATTTGATATGGCAAAACTGAGATGGATGAACAGTGAATATATGAAGGCTATGGATTTTGATAAATTTTATGAAATGGCTCTTCCTTATATCCAGAATGTGATTCATAAAGATCTTGATCTGAAAAAGATCGCACAGATGGTAAAAACAAGAATTGAAGTGTTCACGGATATCCCGGATCTGATTGATTTCTTTGAGGAAGTGCCGGAATATGATGTTTCTATGTATACACATAAGAAAATGAAAACCAATCCGGAAATCTCTCTGGAAGTTCTGAATAAGATTCTTCCGGTTCTGGAAACACAGGAAGATTACAGCAATGATGCGCTGTATGAACGGCTCTGTGCATTCGCAAAAGAGAATGGTTATAAAAACGGACAGATTTTGTGGCCGATCCGTACCGCTCTTTCCGGAAAACAGATGACACCTGCAGGCGCTACAGAGATTCTGGAAGTGCTGGGCAAGGAAGAGTCTGTAAAAAGACTGAAAGCAGCCGTAGAAAAATTAACACAGGAAATAAAATAAACATTCCTGAACGGAGAATTTTATGGAAAAAAACGCAGCACAGGAACGTGCGATTTCCCATAACCGGGGACCCATGATGCTTCTGGCGGGTCCCGGTTCCGGGAAAACTACCACACTGACCAGGCGGGTGGTGAATTTAATACAGACATATCATGTGACTCCTTCATCCATACTGGTGGTGACTTTCACCAAAAATGCAGCCAGAGAGATGAAGGAGCGTTTTTTGCATCTTTGTGAAAAAGAAGGACTGGACCGGAATTGTCAGCAGGTTACATTCGGAACCTTTCACGGGATTTTTTACGGGATTTTGAAGCATGCATACAGACTTTCTGCAAAAAATATATTAAGCGATGAGCAGAGGTTCGATATTCTGAAAGAAATTGTATACAGGGAAAAAATGGAGATTGAAGATGAGAAAGAGTTTTTTCAGGGACTGACACAGGAAATCTCTCTGGTAAAAAATAATCGGATTCCCATTGAACATTATTATTCTGCCAATTGTTCGGATGATATGTTCCGGAAAATTTACTGTACGTATACAGAAAAATGCAAGCAGGCAAGGCTTATGGATTTCGATGATATGCTTTTGTACTGTTACGATCTGCTTGCAAATCGAAAAGATATTTTAAGAGGTTGGCAGAAAAAGTTTCAATACATTATGGTCGATGAATTTCAGGATATCAATCAGCTTCAGTATGATATTATCCGTATGCTTGCGGCGCCTCTGAATAATCTGTTTATTGTGGGAGACGACGATCAGTCCATCTATGCTTTTCGCGGTTCAAAACCGGAAATCATGCTGCATTTTCCGAAAGACTATCCCAAAGCAGCAACGGAACTGCTTGCCTGTAATTATCGTTCTACAAAACAGATTGTTTCCTTGTCTCAGAAGGTAATTGAAAAAAATAAAAACAGATATCCAAAACAGCTGTATTCCAATAACGAAGAAGGAAAACCGGTTGTGATCAAGGGATTTGAGACCGAAAAAGAAGAAGAAGTTTATGTGAAAAACTGTATCGAGAAAGCGGTAAAAGAAGGATGTCCTTATGAAGAAATCGCAATTTTATACCGGACCAATCAGGGGTCAAGATTTCTGGTGGAAACGTTGATGGCTTATCAGATCCCTTTTCAGATGCGGGATACCCTTCCGAATTTATATGAACACTGGATCGCCAAAAATGTGATTTCTTATATGACGGTTGCTATGGGAGACAGAAGCAGGCGGGAATTTCTTCAGATCATGAATCGGCCCAATCGTTATATTTCCAGAGAAGCACTGGATGACAGTACGGTTTCTTTTGAGGGACTGCGCTGGTTTTATGAAGGGAAGGACTGGATGTGTGACCGGATCGACAAGCTGGAAGAAGATCTGAATGCTTTGAAAAAAATGACCCCTTACGGAGCCATTAATTATATACGATATGGAATTGGATATGAGGAATATTTAAAGGATTATGCTGCATATCGGAAAATTAAAGTGGAAGATCTGTACGAAGTTATGGAAGAACTGGCGCAAAGCGCAAAAGGTTATAAAACCTTTGCAGAATGGCTTTTGCATATTGAGGAATATTCAGAGAAACTGAAAGAAAAGGCAAAGGAGCAGAACCAGGAAAAGAAAGGGGTTACGATCTCTACACTGCACAGTATCAAGGGGCTGGAATTTGACCGGGTATTTCTTATGGATGTAAACGAAGGTTCGATTCCTTATCATAAAGCAGTATCGGAAAGCAGTCTGGAAGAAGAACGGCGCCTGTTTTATGTGGGAATCACCCGTGCAAGAAAAGAACTGCAGATTCTTTATGCCAACAGCCGACATGATAAAGAATTGGAAGTTTCCCGGTTCCTGACAGAAGGCGGACTTCTCGGAGGAAAGCATGGAAAATAAGATAACGGTATATTATGGAAAGATGGAAGAACTGCTGCCGGATCGCGGGACAGAAAGTAAGGGAGAGCGTGAGACATTGGCAGGGCGCAGACTCTTATATCGGGCTTTAAAAGAACAATTTCGGATGGAACTGCCGGAAGAACCCGAAGGACTGCAGGTTCTGGAAGGGCTTCTCGGGAAAAACAGCCATGGAAAACCGTTTCTGGTTCCGGAAAGGGCCTGCGGCTTTATGCCGGAAAGGAACCGGGATCGGATTCCTTTTTTTAATATCAGTCATTCCGAAAGATATGCGGTTTGCGCTGTTGCCTGGTTTCCGGTTGGAATTGATATTCAGGCTATCCGGAAAATAAAAAATCCCGGTGTGATCAGACGAACTTTATCCATGGAAGAACAGGAACAGGTAAAAAATGCACCGGATTCGGACATAGCTTTTTTTCATTTGTGGGCAAAGAAAGAAAGCTATGTGAAATGGAATGGAGAAGGAATTACCAAAGATCTGCGAACACTGGATCTGAAAGAAATCTGGCAGGAATTTTTTCAGACAGAAGACGGATACGTGGGATATGTGACAGGAGAGAAAAAAACCCCGGTTGACCTTATAAGAGTTGTGTAATTTTCTGTACTAAATAAGGATTGTCCTCATATATTATTTCTAAAGAGGTGAGCCTATGAGAGAAAAGGAGATTACACGGCTCTTTCCTGCAAAAATAAGGGCAGCTCTGGAGCGAAGCAGATTTGATATGGAACAGTTGTATGAAATCCGGCTTCGGGTAAATGCTCCACTGATTCTGATCTATGGCGGGAAAGAGTATTTTCTTACCAATGACGGGAGACTTACAAAAGAAATGCAGAATGTGTGTCTGGTGCAGGCAGAAGATCTGCGGGAAACCATGGAGTACGTAAGCAATTATTCCATGTATGCCTTTGAGGAAGAAATCCGCCAGGGATTTATTACCATACAGGGCGGGCATCGTGTGGGAATTGCAGGAAAAACCGTTCTTGACGGAGATAAAATTAAAAGTTTAAAATACATATCTTATATCAATTTACGATTATCACATCAGATAAAGGGGTGTGCGACCCCGATACTTCCCTATATTATAAAAAAGAATAATGTCTGTCATACACTGATCATTTCACCGCCTATGTGCGGAAAAACGACACTTCTGCGTGATCTGATCCGGCAGATCAGCGACGGGAACGGTTATCTTCCTGGAAAATCAGTAGGAGTGGTGGATGAACGTTCGGAAATTGCAGGATCTTATCAGGGGATTCCCCAGAATGACCTGGGAATCCGGACCGATATTCTGGATTGCTGTCCGAAAGCCGAAGGAATGATGATGCTGATCCGCTCCATGTCTCCGGAGGTGATCGCAGTGGATGAACTGGGAGATTACGAAGATATTCATGCAATTGAATCGGTGATTCATTGTGGATGTAAATTGCTGGCTACGGTCCACGGCAGTTCTGTGGATGATATTAAAAGAAAACCTTTGCTGCAGAGACTTGTACAGGAAAAAATATTTGAACGCTATATTATTCTGCAGAATAAGGACAAGGCTGGCAGAGTAAAGGCTATTTTTGATGAGCGCGGAACCTGTCTTTATGACCGGGTGCTGAAAAAGGGGATTCTATGCTGAATGCGGTGGGCGTATGCCTGATTTTGTTCGCCTGTTCAGCTCTTGGATTTGAAAAAAGCAGACAGTATGCAGGAAGAATCCGGCAATTACGGGAACTGCAGAGAATGACTCTTTTGCTCAGAGGAGAAATTACATATCGGAAAGCAGCTTTGCCGGAAGCATTGATGCGTACAGCAGGAAAAATCCGGGAACCCTTTGCGGGATTTCTGAAAAAGACAGCACAAAGAGCGGATGCATTTGACAGTACCAGATTTTCAGAACTTTTTGCCCAGGAAGCAGAAAGCGCTTTTCAACATACCCAGCTTACAGGAGAAGACAGGAAAGAACTGATGCTTCTCGGACAGTATCTTGGATATCTGGATATCGACATGCAGGAAAATACCATTGCTTTATATCTGCAGGAGCTGGAACAGAAAATCCGGCTGTTACAGGAAGAGATGCCGGCCAGACAGAAACTGTATCAAAGTATGGGAATTTTAGGCGGGATTTTTATTTCCATTCTGTTTCTGCCGTAAAAAAGAAGGAAGGAAAGGGGAGAAGAAAGATGGAAGTTACGATTTTATTTAAAATCGGAGCAGTAGGAATTCTGGTATCGGTTCTGTGCCAGATTCTGAAACACAGTCAACGTGATGAACTTGCATTTCTTACAAGCCTTGCCGGACTTCTGCTGGTATTATTCTGGGTATTGCCCTATATTTATGATTTATTTCAGACCATACAGGAATTGTTTGCACTTTGACGAAAAGGGGGAAGAAACATGGAAGTGGTAAAAGTGGTCATGCTGGGAATCACCGGTGTCCTTCTGGCACTTTTCCTGAAAGAGACAAAACCGGAGTATTCGGTATATCTGAGTCTTGCGGCCGGAATCTGTATTTTTGTATATATGACAGGGAAACTGTCGTATTTATTTGAATCGGTTTTAAAAATCCAGGAATATATTCCGGTCGATACAAAATATATCAGTGTGCTTTTGAAAATGATCGGTGCTGCGTATATCGGACAGTTTTCCGCCAGCATTTGCAAAGATGCGGGATATGGAGCGATTGCAGGTCAGATAGAGATGTTTATCAAACTGTACATTATGGTACTGTCCCTGCCTGTGCTTCTGGCTCTTATGGAAACGGTACATGGGTTTTGGGCATGAGAAGAGGAAAAAAGAAAAAAAGAGGATTGCTGGGAATTTTTTTTCTGCAATTGTTTTTATTGACTTGTCCGGTTTATGGAGCAGACAATTCGCAAGGGCAGGACATGTTGGAACAGGAAAAGGAAAAGACAGAGCAGAAACTTCTGGAAGACATGGAACTGGATGCTATGCAGGAGGCAGTGAATGAGCTTCTGGGAAAAGATACGTTTGGCCTGGAAGATGCACTGGAAAAAATCCTGCGGGGCGAGAAACTCTTTTCCAGGGAATATTTTCTGGCCTTGCTGAAAGAGTATGGTTTTGGACAGATTGCGCAAGAGAGGAGTGCCATGATTCATATGGTACTGCTGATTTTCATGGCAGCATTATTTTCGAATTTCAGTCATGTGTTTTGTAATGGGCAGATTGGAGAAATCAGCTTTTTTTTGGTCTATATGCTTCTGCTGGCATCCGTGGTCTCTGCTTTTGGAAGTCTGGGAAACTATGTGAAGGAAATCCTGGAAAATTTTATATTGTTTTTGAAAGCACTTATGCCGTCTTATTTTCTGGCAATGACGGCTGCGTCTGGAAGTGCCGGTGCCATGGTATTTTACGAAGTTGCTCTTATGCTTATTTATATGGTGCAGATCGTTTTCTTTCGCTGGGTACTTCCCGGAATTCATGGAATGGTATTGATGGAACTGGTGAACGCTTTGCATAGTGAAGATTTTCTTTCTAAAATGGCAGAACTTCTTCGAACCGTGATCGAATGGACATTGAAAACGTGTGTGGCTGTTGTGATTGGAATGCAGCTGATCCAGAATATGATCAGCCCTGCGGTAGATTCTCTGAAAAGAGATCTGATCGGAAAAGCAGCCGGTGCGATTCCGGGAATCGGAAATGCAGTCAGCGGAGTGACAGAGGTGGCAATTGGAACTGCAGTGCTGATACGAAACGGAATCGGAGTACTGGGAATTCTTGTTCTTCTGTTGATCGGGATTCCTCCTGTCCTTCGACTGGGTATTTCGGCGCTTCTTTATAAGCTTCTTGCAGCTGTGATGCAGCCGGTTTCCGATAAGCGTATGATCGGGGCTCTGACGACAGCAGGAGATGGATGCTGCCTTTTATTGAAAGTTCTGCTTACGGTAGAATTGCTTTTTTTTCTGACCATTGCGATTCTTACGGTATCTTTTGTGAGCCATTAAGGGAGGTGGGGGGATGGCAGAAAGTATTTACAGATGGATGCAGAACATAGCCTGCTACTTTATATTTCTTTCGGCTGTCATGCATTTCCTTCCGGATAACAGTTATAAAAAGTACATTCAGTATTATATGGGACTGCTGTTGATGCTGCTTTTATTATCTCCGCTCTTTCAGATATTGAATCTGGAAGAGCAGATTCAGGAGGCATTTGAATCCTTTTATCAGCAGGAAGAAGATTTGGCAGGACAGTGGGAGAAACAGGCAGAGCAGATAGAAAATCAGTACTGGCAGCAGCCGGCAAAAGAAGAAAGGATGGGAGAACCATGAAGCGATGGTCGGAGGTTTTAAAAAAAGAAAATCTGGTAATCCTTCTTCTTGCAGGAATCCTTCTTCTGATTATTGCCATGCCGGTGAAAGAAAAGGAAGGAGAAGAAACAGAAACACAAAATGAAAAAAAGGAATCGGTTCCTGTGGAATCGGATGTCCTTGTATGGCAGGAGCAGCTGCAGGTACAACTGCAGAACCTGTTGATGGAAGCAGAAGGAGTTGGGAAAACCCATGTTTTTATCACTTTTGAAAATTCGGGTGAGATCCTTGTGGAAAAGGATGGAGAGGAAACGATATTTGAAAAAGATGCAAAAGGCAATCAGACACCCTGGATCGCCCAGGAAAAGTATCCGAAAGTAAGTGGTGTGCTGGTGATCGCCCAGGGAGGGGACAGTCCGGTTGTAGTACAGAATATTCAGGAGGCAGTGCAGGCATTATTTCAGCTGGAAGCCCATAAAATAAAAGTAATGAAAATGAAATAAAGGAGAGGCTTGCATGAAAAAGATTTTTAAGAAAAATCAGGTTATCATTACTGCACTGGCAATTATGATTGCTGTAGCCGGGTATATCAATTACTCGGATAATTATCTGGGATTGGATAAAACACTTGAGAAGGTAAGCAGCAAAACTTCGGATGAAGCGCAGGAAACTGCAGAGACCGATGGGATAGTGGAAGAGATTGAAAGTCTTGATTATGATCTGACCGATGAAAGCGCACTGCTGGAAGAAAACGCGGCAGCAGGTGGACAGGATACGTCCGGGAGCAGTACAGATACTGCATCCGAAACACCAGGAGAAGCGGTACTTACAGGAAGCTCTAATTTTGCAGCACAGGCCAGAATCAATCGGGAGCAGGTACGCTCTGCAAATAAAGAAACATTGATGGAAATCATTAATAACGAAACGATAGGAGAGGATAAAAAACAGGAAGCCATTGCTTCTATGGTTGAGATGACAGATCTGGCAGAACAGGAAGAAGCAGCAGAACTGCTTCTGGATGCAAAAGGTTTTACCGATGTGGTGGTGAATCTTACCGGCAATTCTGCGGATATTATTGTTCCAAAGGAATATATGGAGGATGATAAAAGGGCACAGATTGAAGATATTGTAAAAAGGAAAACATCCGTTCCTGTGGAAAATATTGTAATCACACCTCTGGAAGAGGGAAATGCACAGACCGAATAAATCTTTCAGGAAATCCTTGACACTATTTGTACAGTATACTAAAATATCCTAGGTATTTACCTATGTTTGATGAAGAAGGAGGTCCCTTAAGTGGCTGACTATACAAAAGAAATTACAAAAAGACGTACATTTGCAATTATTTCCCATCCGGATGCCGGTAAAACAACACTGACAGAGAAGTTTCTTCTTTATGGAGGGGCAATTAACCTGGCAGGAAGTGTAAAGGGAAAAGCAACTGCCCGCCATGCAGTTTCTGACTGGATGGAAATTGAAAAAGAAAGAGGTATTTCGGTTACTTCTTCTGTACTTCAGTTCAATTATGATGGTTATTGTATTAACATATTGGATACTCCGGGACATCAGGATTTCTCGGAGGACACATATCGTACCCTGATGGCTGCAGATTCCGCAGTTATGGTCATTGATGCGTCAAAAGGTGTGGAAGCACAGACAAGAAAACTGTTTAAAGTCTGTGCGATGCGTCATATCCCGATTTTTACTTTTATTAACAAAATGGACCGGGATGCCAATGATACCTTTGATCTTCTGGATGATATTGAAAAGGAACTGGGCATTCCAACCTGTCCGGTAAACTGGCCGATCGGTTCCGGTAAAAAATTCCGTGGTGTGTACGACAGAAATACAGAAAAAGTGCTTACTTTCTCTGACACCATGAAAGGGACCAAAGAAGGAATTGAAGAAGAAATCGCCATTGATGAAGCACGTCTGGATGAAGTGGTAGATCGGGATCAGAAAGAACAGCTTCTGGAAGAAATCGAACTGCTTGACGGAGCCAGTGCAGAGTTTGATCAGGAACTGGTGAATCAGGGAAAACTTTCCCCTGTATTTTTCGGATCTGCGCTTACCAACTTTGGTGTGGAGACATTTCTGAAGCATTTCCTGAAAATGACCTCTTCTCCACTTCCGAGAAAGGCAGACATTGGAGAAATCGATCCGATGAAAGAAGATTTTTCTGCCTTTGTATTTAAAATTCAGGCAAATATGAATAAGAATCACAGAGATAGAATTGCTTTTATGCGTATCTGTTCCGGCAAATTTGAAGCCTCCAGAGAAATTTATCATGTGCAGGGCAATAAGAAAATGCGTTTGTCACAGCCGCAGCAGATGATGGCACAGGATCGTCATGTGGTAGAAGAAGCGTATGCCGGCGATATCATCGGTGTGTTTGATCCTGGTATTTTCTCCATTGGAGATACAGTCTGTGCGCCTGGAAAGAAATTCCAGTATGAAGGAATTCCGACCTTTGCTCCGGAGCATTTTGCCCGGGTACGTCTGCTGGACAGTATGAAACGAAAACAGTTTGTAAAAGGAATCAATCAGATCGCGCAGGAAGGTGCGATCCAGATCTTCCAGGAAATCATGGGCGGAATGGAAGAAATCATCGTGGGCGTAGTTGGTGTGCTGCAGTTTGATGTGCTGAAATATCGTCTGGAGAATGAATACAATGTTGAAATCCGACTGGAAGCACTGCCTTATGAACATATCCGCTGGATCGAAAACAAGGATGAAGTGGATGTGAAGAAGCTGACAGGTACTTCAGATATGAAGAAGGTTATGGATATGAAGGGCAATCCATTGCTTCTCTTTATCAACAGCTGGAGTGTTGGTATGACACTTGACCGAAATGAAGGCCTGAAGCTGGCAGAATTCAGCAAAAATTAAAATCCCGGGGGACATTTGTTCCCCGGAATTTTTTTCTCTATAATAGAATGGAAGTTTTGACACTGACCATATATTTTGTTATAATAAAAAGTAGGAATTTTCCTTTAGGAGGTTAAATTATGGCGGAAGATAGAAACACCTATAAGATACATGATAATGGATCATTGGGAGAGGTAAAAATTGCGGATGAGGTAGTGGCCATCATTGCAGGACTTGCAGCGACAGAAGTAGAAGGGGTAGGTTCTATGGCAGGCAATATTACCAATGAACTGGTAGGAAAGCTTGGTATGAAGAATCTTTCCAAGGGAGTCAAGGTAGATGTACTGGAAGATGTGGTATGTGTAGACCTTGCTCTGAACATTGAATATGGATATAATATTCTTGAAACCAGTAAAAAGGTTCAGGAAAGAGTAAAAGCGGCCATTGAAAATATGACAGGCCTTACCGTTTCCGATGTAAATGTGCGCATTGCCAGTGTGGAGATGGACAAGACAAAATAGTTCTTTGAAAAGTGAAGCACAGGTAAGGAGAAAAAATGAAAAGGTGTCTTTGGAAAAGACACCTTTTTTTACTCAGAAGAATAAAAACAAAGATAATTGGAGGACATCATGGGAAGAAGAGAGATGAGAGAACATATCTTTAAACTGTTGTTTATGCAGGAGTTTAATACGCCGGAAGAGATGCCGGAGCAGGTACAGCTTTATTTTGAAACACTGGAAGAACTTTCCCCGGCGGAAGAAGCTTATATGCAGGATAAATATGCAAAAATACTGGAACAGCAGGATGTAATTGATGAAGAATTGAATCAGATTTCATCCGGATGGAAAGTCAGCCGTATGAGCAAGGTGGATCTGAATATTCTGCGTCTGGCTGTCTACGAAATGAAATATGATGAGGATGTTCCCGTACGCGTAGCGATCAATGAGGCAGTCGAGTTGAGTAAGAAATTCGGAGGAGACGATTCTTCCTCCTTCGTAAATGGTGTACTGGGCAAAATAGCCAGAGAAGCAGAATGAACAGCATATATTCGGTAGGACAGGTAAACAATTATATTAAAAATATGTTTACCCAGGATTTTCTGCTAAACAGGATTTTTGTGAAGGGAGAAGTGTCTAACTGTAAGTATCATACTTCCGGCCATATTTATTTTTCTCTGAAGGACAGTTCCGGAACCATTGCATGTGTCATGTTTGCAGGTGTAAGGAAGGGGCTTGCGTTCCGTATGAAAGACGGAGACCGGGTAGTTGTGTCCGGAAGTGTGAACGTCTATGAACGGGACGGGAAATATCAGCTGTATGCAAAAGAAATCCGCCTGGAAGGTGCGGGGCTTCTCTATGAACGATTTCTTGCTCTGAAAAAAGAGTTGGAGGAGATGGGCATGTTTGCACCGGAATATAAACAGCCTATACCAGCCCATATCCGGACTCTTGGTGTTGTGACTGCACCGACAGGGGCTGCCATTCAGGATATCCGGAATGTGGCAGGAAGGAGAAATCCTTTTGTACAGATTATTCTCTATCCGGCCCTGGTGCAGGGAGAAGGAGCAAAGGAGAGTATTGTACAGGGAATTCAGAGGTTGGATGATTATGGTGTGGATGTGATCATTGTAGGGCGCGGAGGCGGTTCGATTGAGGATTTGTGGGCGTTTAATGAAGAAGTAGTTGCCCGTGCCATATTTCATTGTCGGACACCTGTGATTTCGGCGGTAGGACATGAAACCGATACGACGATTGCAGATTTTGTGGCAGATTTGCGGGCACCTACCCCATCAGCGGCTGCAGAGCTGGCAGTCAGTGATGTGCGGACACTTCTTGGTACTTTTCAGGAATACCGAAAAAAACTGGAACGGATCATGGACAATCGTCTGCTTCTTCTGGAACAGCAGATGAAATTTTACAAAAACAAATTGCTGTATTTAAGTCCGGAAAATCAGATTCGTGAAAAAAGAACGTATCTGCTGGAACTGGAAGCACGTATGGATGCAGGCATGCAGAATCAGATTTACTGGGCAAGACAGGAACTGAATCTGTATATTGAAAGAATGCGTGGGCTTTCTCCATTAGATAAGTTGAATCAGGGATTTTCTTATGTGGAAAATGAGGAACAGAAAGCAGTGACAAGTATCTCTCAGGTGAAGACAGGGGACAGGCTGTATATTCAGGTCAGCGACGGAACGGTAGAAGCCAGAGCAGAAAACAGAAAAAAGAAATCAAGAGGTGTATCCAATGGCAGAAAAGACAACAATTGAAGAATCTCTGAAAGAACTGGATGCTATTGTGGCAAAGCTGGAGAGCAGGGAGATTTCTCTGGAAGACTCTTTTGCCCTGTATCAGAAAGGGATGGAATTGCTGAAAGAATGCAGCAAAAAGATTGATACTGTTGAAAAAAAGATGCTTAAAATGAACGAGAATGGTGAATTAAGTGAATTTTAAAGAAGAGTTGAAAAACAGAACAGCGTATGCGGAACAAATTATCCGGAATTATCTTCCGAAAGAAGAAGGGTTTTCTGTAAAAATGGCGGAAGCGGTTAATTACAGTATGCTGTCCGGAGGAAAACGTCTGCGTCCTGTTTTTATGTATGAAGTATATAAACTATTTGGAGGCAGGGGAAATGTAGTGGAACCATTTATGGCAGCTTTGGAAATGATCCATACCCATTCCCTGATCCACGATGATCTTCCGGCATTGGATAATGATCCATATCGCAGAGGAAGAAAAACCACACATGTTGTATATGGGGAATCGGCTGCTATTCTGGCAGGGGATGCCCTTCTTAATTATGCTTATGAAACGGCCTTTCAGGCCTTTGATCGGACCGATTCCTGGAAACCGGTTGCAGATGCTTTGAAAATCCTGGGAGAAAAAACAGGAATCATGGGTATGCTGGGCGGTCAGGGGGTAGATGTGGAAAATGACGGAAAGCCACTTTCCAGAGAAATGCTGCTCTATATCTATGAAAATAAAACGTCTGCATTGATTGAATGTGCGATGATGATTGGTGCTGTTCTGGCAGGAGCAGACAAAGAACAGGTTGCAGTCATGGAACAGATCGGGAGCAGAATCGGCATTGCTTTCCAGATTCAGGATGATATCCTGGATGTGATCGGAGACAGCGAAGAACTGGGAAAAGCAGTGGGGAGTGATGAAAAGAATCATAAGACGACCTATGTGACGCTGGAAGGATTGGAAAAAGCGGGAGAAAAGGTAAAAATACTGACAGAAGAAGCCATTGACCTTTTGGCAAAGCTGCCGGGAGAACAGGAATTTTTCAGAGAATTACTGTGTTCTCTTTGTACCCGCAGAAAATAGAGGTGCATGATCAATGCTGTTAGACAAAATACAAAAAGAAAACGATATAAAGAAAATTTCCCAGCAGCAGCTTCCGCAGCTGGCTCAGGAAATCCGGGAGTTTCTGTTGGAAAATGTCAGCAAGACCGGTGGTCATCTGGCATCGAATCTGGGGGCAGTAGAACTTACACTGGCGCTTCACTATGTATTTCATCTCCCGGAAGATAAGATTATCTGGGATGTAGGGCATCAGTCCTATACCCACAAGATTCTTACAGGGAGAAAAGAAGGGTTTCAAAAACTGAGAAAATTTGGCGGCATGAGCGGTTTTCCGAAACGGAGTGAAAGTTCCTGTGATGCTTATGATACGGGGCATAGTTCTACCTCGATTTCTGCAGGGGTAGGATATGTGTGTGCAGGGAGTATCAGGGGCGATGACAGTCATGTGATTTCAGTCATCGGAGACGGGGCACTTACAGGCGGTATGGCATACGAAGCTCTGAACAATGCGTCCCAGTTGAAAAAGAATTTTATTATCGTTCTGAATGATAATAAAATGTCTATTTCCGAAAATGTAGGAGGAATTTCCCGTTATCTGAATAATTTAAGAACGACCGATACCTATACAGAACTGAAAACGGAAGTGAAGAAAAAACTGAATAAAGTACCGGGAATTGGCCCTGCTATGGTGGAAACCATACACAAGACAAAGGACAGTCTCAAGCAGCTTGTGATTCCCGGGATGTTTTTTGAAGATATGGGAATCAAATATCTGGGACCTGTGAATGGACATGACTGTAACCGGATGATTCAGATCTTTCAGGAAGCGAAAAAAACAGAGGGAGCGGTTTTGGTTCATGTACAGACAGTAAAGGGCAAAGGATATGAACCGGCCATGCGTCATCCGGCCAGATTTCATGGCACATCGGCTTTTGAACTGGAGAGCGGTGTACCTTTGAAAAACAGTGGGAAAGCAAATTATACAGATGTATTTTCCACGGTCATGCGAAAGTTGGGAGACAGAGAGCCGAATCTTGTGGCAGTTACTGCTGCAATGCCGGACGGTACCGGATTAAAGCGATTCCGGAATCTGTTTCCGGAGCGGTTCTTTGATGTTGGAATCGCAGAAGAACATGCAGTAACCTGCGCTGCCGGTATGGCACTGGGCGGCTTGATCCCGGTGGTTGCCATCTATTCTTCCTTTTTGCAAAGAGCAGTCGATCAGATTATTGAGGATGTATGTTTGCAGAATCTTCATGTGATTTTTGCAGTGGATCGGGCGGGCATAGTAGGAAGTGACGGAGAAACACATCAGGGGTGTTTTGATTTGTCTTATTTGTCGATGATTCCAAATATGACAGTTATGGCACCGAAAAATAAGTGGGAACTTTCCGATATGCTGAAATTTGCAGTGCATTGTGAAGGGCCGGTCGCGATCCGTTATCCAAGAGGGGAAGCTTATGATGGTCTGGAAGAATACCGGGACCCTATGGTATATGGAAAAAGTGAAATGCTGTTTGAAGGAAGTGAGATTGCCCTTCTTGCGGTGGGAAGTATGGTAGAGACAGGCGTGCAGGTTTATGAAAAAATGAAAGAAGAGGGAATGCATCCGTCTCTTGTAAATGCAAGATTTGTAAAACCTCTGGATACCAGAATGCTGGACAGACTGGCAAAGAATCACAGACTTCTTGTAACTATGGAAGAAAATGTGAAAACAGGAGGCTTTGGCAGTGCAGTGCTTGCTTATATGAGTGAAAAGCATCCACAGGTACAGGTGAAGATCATTTCCCTTCCGGATCAGTTTATTATCCATGGAAGTCCGGAATTATTGAAGAAGACAGTAGGAATTGACAAAGATTCCATTTATACCACAATCAAGGAGGCTTATAAAGAATGAAAGAACGTCTGGATGTACTGCTGGTAAAACAGGGACTGGCAGTTTCAAGGGAGAAGGCCAAAGCAGTCATTATGGCAGGCTGTGTATATGTGGACAACCAGAAAGAAGACAAGGCCGGTTCCATGTTTCCGGATACGGCAAAAATAGAAGTACGGGGAAATACGCTGAAGTATGTAAGCAGAGGCGGATTGAAACTGGAAAAAGCCATGGAATGCTTTGGGGTGGCTTTGAAAGATAAAATCTGTATGGATGTCGGATCTTCCACAGGGGGATTCACCGATTGTATGCTGCAAAACGGAGCAGTCAAAGTCTATGCGATTGATGTGGGACATGGTCAGCTTGACTGGAAACTGCGAAATGATCCGCGTGTCGTCTGTATGGAAAGAACCAATATCCGATATGTCGTACCGGAAGACCTGCAGGAACATGCAGATTTTTCTTCCATTGATGTTTCTTTTATTTCCCTTACCAAGGTACTGCTTCCTGTTTATCATTTACTTACGGAAACCGGGGAAGTGGTATGTCTGATCAAACCGCAGTTTGAAGCAGGAAGAGAAAAAGTAGGAAAGAAAGGGGTCGTCCGTGATCCGAAAGTTCATGAAGAAGTCATTGAAAAAGTAATGGAATATGCACAGAGCATAGGATTTTGGCCCCTTCATCTGGATTTTTCTCCCATTAAGGGACCGGAAGGAAATATTGAATATCTCCTTCATCTGACAAAAAAACAGATACAGGAGCCGGAACCGGGTATACAGCTATCCATCAGGGAGGTTGTCAGCCAGGCGCATGGAGAATTGGACAAGTAATCAAATGGAAAAATTTTTTATTATAGCAAACAGTCAGAAGGACGAAGGATTCAAAACAGCGAAACAGATAGAAACCTATCTGAAAGAGAAAGGAAAATCCTGTATTTTAAGAGCAGAACAACCAGATGTAAAAGATATCAGCAATCATTATACGGATGTCCGGCAGATTCCGCAGGATGTGGAATGTATTATTGTGTTGGGCGGGGACGGAACTTTGCTTCAGGCCGCAAGAGATGTGGTAGACCGGCAGATCCCTTTGCTTGGAATTAATCTCGGTACGCTTGGGTATCTGGCAGAAATCGATCATTCGTCTATTGAGGGTGCATTAAATCATCTGATCCTGGATGAATATACCATTGAAAAACGCATGATGCTGCAGGGAAAAGTGTATCAGGCAGGCCGTATGATTGCGGAAGATGTAGCGTTGAATGATATTGTGATCGGCAGAGAAGGACCTTTGCGGGTAACCAGATTTCATAATTATGTAAATGGAGAATTTCTTAATTCTTATACAGCAGACGGGATTATTATTGCAACGGCTACTGGTTCTACCGGCTACAGTCTTTCCGCAGGAGGCCCCATTGTATCACCGGAAACCAATATTATGATTATGACTCCTGTAGCACCTCACACGTTGAATACCAGAAGTGTGATTTTCCCAGCAGAAGATGAGATCACAGTGGAAATCGGTGAGGGAAGCTGGAAAGGGGAAGCAAAAGCAGTGGTTTCTTTTGATGGGTATACCAATGTAACGATGAAAACAGGAGACCGGGTCGTGATCCGGCGCTCAGAAAAAGATACACAGATCGTAAAAATCAGTAACATCAGTTTTCTTGAAGTGTTGAGACGGAAAATGAAGAATTAAGGAGAGCAGTCATGAAAATTGCCAGACATTCAAAAATTATTGACCTGATTAACCAATACGATATTGAAACCCAGGAAGAACTGGCAGCAAAATTGCAGGAAGCAGGATTTGCAGTGACGCAGGCTACCGTTTCCAGAGATATCCGGGAATTAAAACTTATGAAAGCTGCAAAACCGGGTGGAGGCTCCAGATATATGGTTATGGAGCAGAGGGATAATCAAAACAGCGAAAAATATAAAAGAGTATTGCAGGATGCATTCCTGTCCATGGATATGGCACAGAATATACTGGTGATCAAAACGGTTTCCGGTATGGCCAATGCAGCAGGTGCTGCCCTTGACAGTATGAACATGAGTGAAATTGTAGGCTGTATAGCAGGAGACGATACCATAGCCTGTATTAACAGGACGGTGGATGATACCATTATCCTAATGGAAAAAATAAAAAAAATAATCGGAACAGGCCAGGAGAGTACAAGGTGAAACGATGTTAGTACATTTGCATGTGAAAAATCTGGCCCTGATTGATGAAGCAGAAGTGGATTTTACAGAAGGACTGAATATTCTCACAGGAGAAACCGGTGCCGGAAAATCCATTCTCATTGGCTCTATTAATCTGGCGTTGGGACAGAAAGCTTCCAGGGAGATGATTCGGGAAAATACCGATTATGCTTTTGTGGAACTGGTATTTCAGGTAAACGAAAAGACAGAGGAAAAATTGCGTCAGATGGATATTTTTCCGGAAGATGGGCAGGTTATTATCAGCAGAAAACTTACGGGAAACAGAAGTATCTGCAAAATAAACGGAGAAACCTGTACGGTTTCCGCAGTGAAAGCGGCAGCCGCTTATTTGCTGGATATTCACGGACAGCATGAGCACCAGTCTTTATTGTATCCGGAAAAGCAGATGGAGATACTGGATGCATATGGAAAAGAGGAAATTTTTGAAAAGAAAAGTGAGACAGCAGATCTGTTTCAGGAATATGCAGCTTTAAAAAAAGAACTGGAATCTTACGAACTGGATGAAGAACAAAGAAAACGGGAAATGGATTTTCTTTCTTATGAAATCTCGGAAATTGAGGAGGCACAGCTTCGGGAAGGAGAAGACGAGGAACTGGAAGCCCAGTATAAAAAACTTCTCAATGGAAAGAAAATAACAGAAACTCTGGGTGAAGTTTATGAACTGACCGGATATGAGCAGGAAGGAAGTGCAGAACAGATCGGAAGAGGCGTAAGAAAGCTGTCTCAGATCGCAGAACTGGATGAGAATCTGAACGGACTTTATGCTATGCTCAATGATGTAGATGCGCTGCTTTCTGATTTTAACCGGGAAGTGTCCGGATATTTGACTGATTTTTCTTTTTCCCAGGAACAATTTGGAGAGATAGAAAGCAGACTGGATCGGATCAATCGTCTGAAGGCAAAATACGGAAGAGAGATTTCGGATGTTCTGTCTTACAAAGAGGAAAAAGAAGCAGAACGGGAGCGTCTGGAGAACTTTGAACTGCATAAGAGCCAGCTGGAGAAAGCGCTGGCAGAAAAAACAAAGATTCTGGAAGAAAAGAGCCGGGAGCTTACTTTGCTGCGTAAAGCATGGGCAGAAAAGCTGGAGAAAGAGGTAATTGCCGGTTTACAGGATCTGAATTTTCTGGAAGTGACATTTTCTATTGATTTTCAGGAAAAAGAAACCTTTGGTCCAGGCGGAAAAGACCGGATTTGTTTCCTGATATCTACAAATCCGGGAGAACCTGTGCGGGAACTGTCAAAAGTGGTTTCCGGTGGAGAATTATCCAGAATTATGCTTGCGATAAAAACTATTCTTGCAGATAAGGATGAGAAAGAAACGTTGATTTTTGATGAAATCGACACCGGGATCAGTGGAAGGACAGCCTGGAAAGTGTCTGAAAAAATGGCAGTGATCGGAAGAGAACATCAGGTTCTTTGTATTACGCATCTTCCACAAATCGCAGCGCAGGCGGATGCACATTTTCTGATTGAAAAAAATGTGGAAAAACAGGAGACGCAAACCAGAATCTTTCGGCTGCCGGATGAGGAGTCCATCCGGGAATTGGCAAGAATGTTGGGCGGTGATAAGATCACAGATGCCGGTTTGTCAAATGCAGCAGAGATGAAAGAAATGGCACAACAACAAAAAAATACAAGATTGAAATAGATGAATTCTCACATACTAAAGAAGGGTACACAGCGTGTATCCTTCTTTTTTTCCTGAAAAAAATGCGGCAGGAAAATTCAAAAAAGGATGTGATTTGGATGAGGAAATGTAATTATCGTCGATTTCTTTGCGTATTATTAACAGCAGATTTGCTTATGGCAGGTGTATTTGGCTGGTGGTCATTGAAACATGCAATTCCGGATACCATCTATATAAAAAAAGACAGTGAGGAGGACATTACAAAGATACTGGATCTTCCTTTTGTTACCTGTCAGGATACCGTTCTGGTTTCTGATGCAAATGCATACAGGGTATCCTGCAATCTGCTGGGGGTATTTCCTCTGAAAGAAGTGAAAGTAGAGACAGTAGAGGAAAAAAAATTAGGAATCTGCGGTCTTCCAGTAGGATTTTATATGGAAACACAGGGAGTTCTGATTGTAGATACGGGAGAGATCATCAACCAGGATGGGATTCCATGTGAACCCGCTGTAAATATTGTAAAGTCCGGCGATTATATCCTGGAAGCAAACGGAGAGTCTGTACAGACGAAAAAAGCACTGATTGAAAAAATCCATGCATCGGAAGGAAAACCGGTGACGCTTCTGATCAAACGGAAAGAAGAAGAGATTCCCATTTCCATTGAACCGGTTATGGGACAGGATGACAGATACAAACTGGGAATATGGGTAAGAGATAATACGCAGGGAATCGGAACTCTGACGTATGTGGAAGAAGACGGCTCTTACGGTGCGCTTGGACATGGAATCAGTGATACAGATACCGGTCAGCTGCTGGAAGTATCTGGAGGAGAATTATATGAAGCCCGGATCGTTTCGATTTTAAAAGGAAACAAGGGAAATCCGGGAGAACTTTCCGGATATATTGATTACAACAGAGAAAATAAAATCGGAGAGATTGAAACAAATACAGAAAAGGGAGTTTATGGAAATGTGGATGCAGGATGGAGTTCCAGACTTCCGATTTCTTATAAATCGGTTGGATATAAGCAGGAGGTTCAGATTGGAGAAGCTCAGATATGGACCGGTGTGGACGGGCAAGTGCAGCCATATACTGCACGGATTACAGAAATTTTCCCGGATCAGGCAGATTCAAATAAAGCATTTACCATTCAGGTGACGGATGCCGGGCTTCTTTCGAAAACTGGTGGAATTGTACAGGGAATGAGCGGCAGCCCGGTAGTACAAAATGGAAAAATCATCGGTGCAGTCACTCATGTATTTGTCCAGGATGCTTCTAAAGGATATGGGATTTTTATTGAAAAAATGTTGGGCGAATAGGGAAGAAATATCAGAAATAAAATCATATAGTTTCAAAATATAAAAATAAATGTCGAAAAATATCAATAAATTAAAATAATTGACAGAAAATTTAGCTTGATTATACGAACAACTGATAATATAATACAAGTAATCTTCAGAGATGGCGATTCAACAGGGCGCCCGTCATTTACTGAAGAAAAAGAGCAACATGGGTATGGAGGACAAGTAATGGAAAAGTTAAATGTCGCAATTGCAGATGACAATGAAAAAATGTTGGATTTACTGGAAAACCTCATAAATGAAGATAAAGAATTGGAATTGGTTGGGCATGCCAACAATGGCGCTGATATATATGATATTATCAAAGAAAAAGAACCGGATGTCGTACTTTTGGATATTATTATGCCGAAAGTAGATGGACTGAGCGTCATGGAACGGGTAGGGCGCGATGGAAATATTAAGAAACATCCAGCCTTTATTGTGATTTCTGCAGTAGGAAAGGAACAGATCACAGAAGACGCTTTTAATCTTGGAGCAAATTATTATGTGCTGAAACCGTTTGACAATAAAATGTTGCTTTCAAGAATCAAGCATATCCGGCAGATGAAAGAGGGAAAAACGAGAGAAAGCAGAACCGTGAATGCTTATGAAGATAAAACCACTTATTTTGAAAGAAATCTGGAAGCTGATGTGACAAATATCATTCATGAAATCGGTGTACCGGCTCATATTAAAGGGTATCAATATCTGAGAGATGCGATTATCCTTTCTGTAAATGACATGGAAATGCTCAATTCTATCACAAAGATTTTGTATCCGACCATTGCGAAGAAACATCAGACGACACCCAGTCGGGTGGAACGGGCAATCCGTCATGCGATTGAAGTGGCATGGAGCAGAGGAAAAATGGATACGATTGATGAATTATTCGGATATACGGTCAGCACAGGAAAAGGAAAACCTACAAATTCGGAATTTATTGCATTGATTGCAGATAAAATCAGACTCGAATACAAAAAATAACTTTCCTTGAAGAAAAAATTAGGGTATAATCACTTTGTAGAGACATCGGATGAAGGAGGGTATTTCCGTGAAAAAAATTTTATTTGTGGCTTCAGAAGCAGTTCCGTTTGTTAAGACAGGGGGTCTTGCAGATGTTGTAGGGGCACTGCCGAAATGCTTTGATAAAAAAGAATTTGATGTAAGAGTGATTATCCCCAAATATATGTGCATGAAGGACGAGTATAAGGAGCAGCTTCAGTACATGACCCATTTTTATATGGATATTGGATACCGTCGTGAATATGTGGGAATCATGCAGATGGTTTACGAAGGAATCCAGTTTTATTTTATTGATAATGAATATTATTTCTCCGGTTATCAGCCATACGGGGATATTCGTTTTGATATTGAGAAATTTTCTTATTTCTCCAAGGCAGCTTTATCCATTCTTCCTGTGATTGATTTCAGACCGGATCTTATTCACTGTCATGACTGGCAGACCGGATTGGTTCCTGTATATCTGAAAGACCGTTTTCAGGATGGGCCATTTTATCAGGGAATCAAAACCGTTATGACGATACATAATCTGAAATTCCAGGGAACCTGGGATGTTAAGACGATCCGGGATCTGACAGGACTTCCTGCTTACTATTTCACGCCGGATAAACTGGAAGCATATAAAGATGCCAATCTTTTAAAAGGCGGTCTTGTATATGCAGATGCGATCACAACGGTCAGCAATACTTATGCAGAAGAAATCAAAACAGAATTTTACGGAGAAGGACTGGATGGTCTTATGAGAGCCCGTGCGCATGATCTGCGCGGAATCGTAAATGGAATTGATTATGATGAATACAATCCGGAGACAGATAAATGGCTGGCGAAAAATTATAATGCCAAGAATTTCCGTAAAGAAAAAGTAAAAAATAAGACAGACCTGCAAAAAGAACTGGGACTGAAGCAGGATCCGAAAGCTATGATGATCGGTATTGTATCAAGACTGACGGATCAGAAGGGATTTGACCTGATTGCTTATGTAATGGATGAGTTGTGTCAGGACAACATTCAGCTGGTGGTTCTTGGAACTGGGGAAGAACGTTATGAAAATATGTTCCGCCATTTTGCATGGAAGTATCAGGAAAAAGTTTCTGCCAATATATTTTATGATAATTCTCTGTCGCACAGAATCTATGCTTCCTGTGACGCATTTTTGATGCCGTCTCTGTTTGAGCCTTGCGGGCTGAGTCAGCTTATGAGTCTTCGTTATGGAACCATTCCGATTGTACGTGAGACCGGCGGACTGAAAGATACGGTAGAACCATACAATGAGTATGAAAGCACAGGAACCGGCTTCAGTTTTAAAAATTACAATGCACATGAAATGCTGTCTGTTGTTCGTTATGCAGAATCCGTTTACTATAATAAGAAACGGGAATGGAATAAACTGGTAGATCGGGCCATGGCAAAAGATTATTCCTGGAAAAATTCATCAAAACAGTATGAAGAAATGTATACCTGGCTGATTGGATAATTGTATAGAGGAAATAAAAAACGGATGGCTTTTGGCACATCCGTTTTTTATTTGCTATAGAAACAGGGGTGTGAAAACAACTGCAACGATCGTCATTAATTTGATCAGAATATTGATGGAAGGGCCGGAGGTATCTTTAAAGGGGTCCCCTACTGTGTCACCAACGACAGCAGCTTTGTGGGCAGAACTGCCTTTTCCGCCATGGGTTCCTTCTTCGATATATTTTTTGGCATTATCCCAGGCACCACCGGAGTTCGCCATGAAAATAGCCATAAGAACGCCTGTTACAAGAGAACCTGCCAGAAGACCTCCAAGAGCCGCAGAACCCAGAAGCAATCCGCACAGCAAAGGAGCAGCAACGGCCATAATACCGGGAATCAGCATTTCTTTCAGCGCGGCCTGTGTGGAAATCTGTACACAGGAAGAATAATCCGGTTTGCCGGTTCCTTCCATAATTCCCGGAATGGTACGGAACTGCCTGCGGACTTCTTCGATCATTTTATTGGCAGCACGGGATACAGAATCCATAGTAAGGGCAGAAAACAGGAAAGGAAGCATACCACCCAGGAAAAGACCGACAATTACCTGGGGGCTGAGAATATCGATGGCATCCAGACCAACTGCTTCTGCATAAGAAACAAAAAGTGCCAGTGCGGTAAGTGCAGCAGAGCCGATTGCAAAACCTTTCCCCATAGCCGCGGTTGTGTTACCAACGGAGTCCAGTTTGTCGGTTATGTTACGCACCGATTTGTCAAGACCTGCCATTTCCGCAATCCCTCCCGCATTATCCGCAATGGGACCATATGCATCAATGGCAATCGTGATGCCTGCAGTGGAGAGCATACCTACAGCAGAAAGGGCAATACCATATAATCCACAGAAATAGTAAGAGGACAGAATACCGACAGCAATAAAGAAAATTGGAAGCATGGTAGAGCGCATACCTACGGAAAGACCGCTTATAATGGTAGTGGCAGAACCGGTTTCTGATTGATCGGCGATTTTCTTCTGAACTGGCCGGAAATTTCCGGAAGTATAATATTCTGTAGTAATTCCAATCAGAAGACCAACGACCAGACCACTGATAATTGCCAGAGCAGCGTTAAAATTTTGGAAAAATACGTAACTCAGAAGAAAAGAAAGAATAAGCACTACAATGCTTGAGCCATAAGTGCCTGCCTTTAGTGCTTTGCCAGGATCTGCATTACTGCTGGCCTTTACAAGAAAAGTGCCGGCAATCGATGCGAGGATTCCAAGTGCAGCCAGAAGCAGAGGGAAGATAGCACCGGAAGTCTGAAAGTAGATAAAACCAAGTGTAATAGCAGAAATCAGAGAACCTGCATAGGATTCAAATAAGTCCGCACCCATACCGGCCACGTCGCCTACATTATCACCGACATTGTCAGCAATGACAGCCGGGTTTCTGGGATCATCTTCCGGGATTCCGGCCTCTACTTTTCCCACAAGATCAGCACCCACATCGGCAGCCTTTGTATAAATACCGCCTCCTACACGGGCAAATAGTGCAATCGAAGAAGCACCCAGTCCAAAGCCGGAAATAATACCGGGATCTTTCGTAAACAGATACACGATACTTACGCCAAGAAGCCCAAGACCGGTTACGCACATACCCATAACAGAACCACCGGAGAAGGCAATCGACAGAGCTTTTGACATGCCGGACTCACCGGCTGCTCCTGCTGTGCGAACATTGGCTCTGGTCGCTACCTGCATGCCGCAAAAACCTGCAATAGACGAAAACAAAGCCCCCAGAAGGAATGCAAAAGCAGTCATCCAGCTGTTTAAAGAGATACCGAGAAGAATAAAAAGAATTGCTGCAAAGAAAATCAAAATCCGGTACTCGGCAAAAAGAAAAGCCTGGGCACCTTCGTGAATGTAGGAAGCGATTTCCTGCATTCTTGCATTTCCTGCTTTTTGCTTATGAATATCACGAACCAGACAAAAAGCAAACAGAAGTGCTGCTGCACCGATACATGGTGCAAGATAAATCAGTTTTTCCATAATTCTCCTTTCCTTACAAAAAATTTTGTCGGCAAATCTTTTGTAATGTAAAAATTATATAGTTTATGGTTACATTATACAGGAAAGACGTCAAGAAACCATCAAATATATATCAAAAAAATGAAGTTTTTAAGAAAATGCTTTCGGAGTGGTCTGTCTGAGCGTTGAAAAGCGAATCGCGGAACAGTATAATGGGGATAGAAAGAACGGACAGGAGGAAAATTGTGTGAATGAACAGACTAGATACGAAATTATGAAGAACCGGGAACTGCTGAAAGGATATCAGATCAGTGACGTAGGAGCAGAGGCTACAGATCAGGAACAGAAGCTTTTGCCTGTTTCGAGTATGAAAAAGAAAACAGGAAAACGGGAGATTTTATTGCCGGCAGATTTTGAAAATCTGCAAATTTCAGCAGATTTAAGAACATTGTTTGCAGTGAGAAAGAGCAGGAGAACCTATGCACAGGATGCCGTTACGCAAAGGGAATTATCTTTTCTGTTATGGGCCAGTCAGGGAATCCGAAAATTTCCGGAAGATCAGAGACAGATTACGTTCCGAACGGTTCCTTCGGCCGGCTCCAGACATCCTTTTGAAACGTATTTGTTTGTAAATCATGTGGAGGGGCTGAAAAAAGGAATTTATCATTATCTCCCGGAAGTACATGGACTGGAAGTATATGAAGACAGGGAAGATTTCGGCAAAGAACTGACACAGGCACTTTGTGGACAGAAATTTGCAGCAGAAGCGCCGGTTTTGTTTGTGTGGAGTGCTTTGCCTTACCGGACGGAGTGGAGATATGGAAAGAAAGCTGCAAAATATATCCTTCTGGATGCAGGGCATGTATGCGAAAATCTTTATCTTGCCTGTGAGGCAATCGGATGCGGAACCTGTGCGATTGGTTCTTATGATCAGGAAGGAATGGATGAACTTCTGGGATTTATGCCAGGTCCTTCCGCAGAAAGAGAATATGAGTGTGTGGTATATGCGGCACCGGTAGGAAAACGAAAATAGTCAGGCAGGTATAAAAAAAGCATCTCTCGGTATACTAACCCTGTGACAAAAAAGGCAGAAGCTCTGCCATACAGAAACAGGAGGTAAATGTCATGACAGAATTATCGGTACTTGATTTGCAGAACCTGCGTCATCTGATTGGAGGATTCGATACTACACACTGTAAAATGCAGGATTATGCGAATGAATCCCAGGACCCTCAGGTAAAGCAGTTTTTTCAGAAATCAGCCCAGTCGGCCATGGAATCAAAACAGCAGCTTATGAAATTTCTGCAGTAGGAGGAAAGCAAGATGACAGAAAAAACAATGGTAGCAGATACTCTGGTAGGAATAAACGGGGAATTGGTACGCTATGGAGAAATGATTTCCCAGACGGAGAATCCTCAGTTAAAACAGATGTTGAAACAGATGCGTAATCAGTGCGAAATGTCACAGGAGGAAATCTATCAGATTGCAAGAGCAAAGAGTTATTATGTACCGGCTGAAAAAGCCAGCCAGGAAGAAATTACCCATGTAAAATCCGTTCTCACACAGATGGAGACACGATAAAAAAACTTCAGGCTGCTGCTTTTGGCAGCCTGAAGAACCATAAGATGCCGGACACCGGAGTAGTAACAGGATGTCGAAAAAGCCGGGACTTTGCGATGGGCTTTCATTGACTTTTTAGGGGATATCCCTCATAATGAGAATACAACAGCAATTCAGAACGTTCTGTCTTTTTTCATGCAGCAGTCTGCTGCCAAAATCCCGCAAAATAGCAGTTGACAATTGAATAAAAGTATAATATGATGTTAACAGTGAAACGAACATTCGTTCGTATATGGCCAGAATGAGAAAAAGGAGTAAAACATGGTAAAAGAAGATAAATTAAAAGCTTTGGATGCAGCTTTGGGACAAATTGAAAAGCAGTTTGGAAAAGGTTCTGTCATGAAACTGGGAGAGTCAAATGTCAATATGAACGTGGAATCCGTTCCAACCGGTTCCCTCAGTCTTGATATTGCACTTGGACTGGGTGGTGTACCAAAGGGAAGAATCATTGAAATCTATGGACCGGAATCCAGTGGTAAAACGACAGTAGCCCTTCATATGGTGGCAGAGGTTCAGAAAAGAGGCGGAATTGCCGGGTTTATTGATGCAGAACATGCATTGGATCCGGTATATGCCAAGAATATAGGCGTGGATATTGATAATCTGTACATATCCCAGCCGGATAATGGAGAACAGGCAATGGAGATCACAGAGACGATGGTACGTTCCGGTGCAGTGGATATTGTGATTGTGGACTCGGTTGCTGCGCTTGTTCCAAAGGCTGAAATCGAAGGAGATATGGGAGATTCCCATGTAGGACTTCAGGCGCGTCTGATGTCCCAGGCACTGCGTAAACTGACGGCGGTAATCAGTAAATATAACTGTATTGTTATTTTTATCAATCAGCTTCGTGAGAAAATCGGTGTGATGTTTGGAAATCCTGAGACAACGACAGGTGGAAGAGCTCTGAAGTTCTATGCGTCTGTTCGTATGGATGTAAGAAGAATCGAAGCATTAAAGCAGGGCGGAGAAGTAATCGGAAACCGTACCAGAATCAAAGTGGTAAAAAATAAAGTGGCACCTCCTTTTAAAGAGGCTGAGTTTGATATTATGTTTGGAAAAGGAATTTCAAAAGAAGGAGATATCCTTGACCTTGCCGCAAATCTGGGAGTTATTGTAAAAAGTGGTGCCTGGTATGCCTATAAAGATGCAAAAATCGGCCAGGGTCGGGAAAATGCAAAGCAGTATTTAAGAGATAATCCGGAAATTATGGCAGAAGTGGAAGCGCAGGTACGTGAGAAATACGGACTTGGACAGGAGAAAGATCAAAAGACAGAAGATGAAAAAAATGCAGATAAGAAAACTGCTGGAAAAGAAAATCCGGTGAAAGCGTGAGAATATGCTGGTCACACAAATACAGGCTGTAACGAAACAGAAATACAGAGTGGTGATAGAAGGACAGCCCGCCTTTGTTCTATACAAAGGCGAGCTGTTCCGCTATAAAATAAAAGAAGGGGAAGAACTTCCCCTGGCGGTATATCAGGAACTGACAGAAAAAGTTCTGAAGAAAAGGGCAACCCTTCGGGCAATGCGTATCCTGGAACGATCTGATAAAACAAAAGCAGAACTGGAAAGAAAACTGGTACAAAGTGAATATCCCCAGGCTGCGGTAGATGCTGCACTGGCTTATGTGGAATCGTTTGGATATATCAATGACAAGCGGTATGCACAGCGGTATATTGAAGCCGGAAAAGAGAGGAAGGGGAAAGCAAGACTGAAAATGGAACTTGCCCGGAAGGGAATTTCGGATTCTGTAATTGAAGAAGCGCTGGAAGAAGCAGAATTCACAGATGCCCGAAATGTAATTCGGGAAATAATGGAGAAGAAGCGAAAAGGAAGCGGTTTTTTCGACGAAAAAGAAAAAAGACGTTTGTATGCTTTCTTTCAACGAAAAGGTTTCTCTTCGGCGGATATCTTGGCTGTAATCCGGGAAGAGGAACAAAAAGAAGAAGAATTTTAGCATAAAATTCGACAGATTATACATATATAGGCGATTTTTAAATTGGTTTTATGTTGACTTTTTATTAAAAACAGTATAAAATTATACTGTTGTATTTGTACAATGAAAATTTAATAAGGAGGTGCTCCTGTGGTAAGCTATGTAATAACTGCAATTGTTGCTGTGTTAATTACATTACTGATTGCAGTTCCTGTTACTGCAAGTATTTCTGTAAAGAAAAAGACAGAAAAAGATGCAGAGACGATTGGGACTGCGGAAGTAAAAGCACGCGGCATTATAGATGATGCACTGAAGACTGCGGAAACGAAAAAGCGCGAAGCTCTTTTGGAAGCAAAAGAAGAAAATCTCCGTACAAAAAATGAAATGGAGAAAGAGTCAAAAGAGAGACGGGCAGAACTGCAGAAATATGAAAAGCGTGTGGTTTCCAGAGAAGAAGCTTTGGATAAAAAAGCAGATGCTCTTGAGAGGCGGGAAGCAGATTATTCGGCAAAAGAAGCAGAACTCAAGAAGAAAGAAAAGAAAGTCGACGAATTACATGACCAGAGAGTACAGGAACTGGAGAGAATCTCCGGTCTTACCTCCGAACAAGCAAAAGATTATTTGTTAAAAACTGTTGAAGACGAAGTAAAAACTGACACTGCCAAGCTTTATAAAGAACTGGAAAGTAAGGCAAGAGAAGAAGCCGATAAAAAGGCGAAAGAGTATGTAGTAACTGCAATTCAGAAGTGTGCAGCAGATCATGTGGCAGAGGCTACCATTTCTGTAGTGCAGCTCCCAAGCGATGAAATGAAAGGACGTATTATCGGTAGAGAGGGACGTAATATCCGTACATTGGAAACATTAACGGGTGTGGATTTGATTATTGATGATACACCGGAAGCAGTCGTGCTTTCCGGATTTGACCCAATCAGACGTGAAGTAGCACGTATCGCATTGGAAAAACTGATTGTGGACGGACGAATCCATCCGGCCAGAATCGAAGAAATGGTGGAAAAAGCACAAAAAGAAGTAGAAACCATGATGAGAGAAGAAGGAGAAGCGGCTGCACTTGAAGTAGGAGTGCATGGTATTCATCCGGAATTGATCCGTCTGCTGGGACGTATGAAATTCCGTTCCAGTTACGGACAGAATGCATTGAAGCATTCAATCGAAGTGGCACAGCTTGCCGGTCTTCTTGCCGGTGAAGTTGGGACAGACATACGCATGGCAAAACGTGCCGGTCTGTTGCATGACATTGGAAAATCCATCGACCATGAAGTGGAAGGTTCCCATATTCAAATCGGTGCTGACTTATGTAGAAAATATAAAGAGTCCCAGTTGGTGATCAATGCCGTGGAATCCCATCACGGTGATGTAGAACCTACTTCGCTGGTGGCTTGTCTTGTTCAGGCTGCAGATGCAATTTCAGCAGCAAGACCTGGTGCAAGAAGAGAAACTTTAGAAACATATACCAACAGATTAAAACAATTAGAAGACATAACAAATTCCTTTAAGGGAGTTGAAAAATCTTTTGCTATTCAGGCAGGTAGAGAAATTCGTGTAATGGTACTTCCAGATCATGTAAATGACAATGATATGGTACTGTTGGCACGTGATATTTCCAAACAGATCGAAGCGGAACTGGAATATCCGGGACAGATTAAGGTAAGTGTAATTCGTGAAAGCCGCGTAGTTGATTACGCAAAATAATAACAGGAAAAGCAGCAGCAACAAAAATCAGCAGAATTTTATTTTCTGATTTTGTTGCTGTTTTTTTGTTCTGGTAAAAAAACGGAAGGCATAGATTGTAATGGGTGAATGGAATCTATGAATAAATATCTTCGGATTTTTTTTCTCCTGTTTCTGATTGGATTTACAGGGGGTGTTTTGTGCAGCAACTACCTGCGGGTTTCAGCAGGATATGATACGAGTCTTCTTGGAATTTATATGGCAGGACAAGGGACAGAAACTATTTTACAGTCTCAGTTGTTTGGATATTTACTGAAGAAACGGGGGAGATGGTTTCTGTTTTATTTTATCAGCGGTATGACTCCCTTTGGAGTCCTTCTGGTCTGGGGCGGGATTTTGTGGCTGGCTTTTCTGGCAGGAAATCTGATGACTGCTTTTTTATTGGAATATGGTCTGGCAGGAATTTTGACGGGGATCATTTGTCTTTTTCCACAAGGACTTTTTTATTTACCGGCAGTTTTTTTGCTCTTCTTTTTTGTTCTGCAGATGAGTCAGAAATTCTGGCAGACACAGGGCAGAGTACGGGGGGATTATGGAGCCTATTTCTTTTTTATGACAGGTATTTTTGTGATTTTTCTTCTTGGGATTTTTATGGAAAGTTATGTAAACCAAAAGGTGCTGCATTATGTGGCACAGCATCGACTGTGAAAAGTTCATAAAAAATTAACATATTTACAGTTACCATATCTGGTAGACATAAAATCATCGTTTTCGATATCTTGTGGAATGGAGCAGGAACCGTAAAAAATGTGTAAATACAGGGAAAAATAGGTTTGATTTTTACCGGGAATGTGATATATAATCACTTTATGATTACGAGAGACAGAATCGTAAATATTGCAAAAGAGGGATAAGAGAGAATGACATACGAGATAGAAGAGTTTATTGGTTATTTACATAACACCAAAGGCACTTCTAAAAATACAGAAGTTTCCTATGAACGGGATTTACGTAAACTGGAACAATTCTTAAGAAAGGAAGGGATTACAGAAGTGGAAGCGATCACGTCCACAAACCTGAATTCTTATATATTGTATATGGAGCGGGAGAAATTTGCCGCCTCATCCATTTCCCGGAGCATTGCCTCCATACGGGCGTTTTTCCAGTATTTCTGTCAGAAAGGTGTGCTTGAAAAAAATCCGGCGGATAGATTAAAGACACCCAAAATAGAAAAGAAAATACCAGGTATTCTTTCTGTAGAAGAAGTGGATCTGCTGTTGAGCCAGCCGAAAGAAAATACAGTAAAAGGTGTACGGGATAAAGCTATGATGGAATTGTTATACGCCACTGGGATTCGAGTCAGTGAATTGATTGGATTGAAGATTCAGGATGTGAATCTGAAATTGAATTATATTACCTGCGATTCCAGTGAAAGGGAACGTGCAATTCCATTTGGAAATACAGCCAGAAAAGCAGTGGAGACTTATATGATGAAGGACAGAGAGATCTTGCTGAAAGGAAAAGACAGTGATATTCTTTTTGTAAATTGTTCCGGAAACCCCATGAGCCGTCAGGGATTCTGGAAAGTGTTGAAAAATTATGCGTCTTCAGCAGGGATTCAGCAGGATATTACGCCTCATACATTGCGTCATTCCTTTGCGGCGCATCTGGTGCAGAATGGTGCAGATCTCAGAAGTGTGCAGGAAATGCTGGGACATTCCGATATTTCAACGACACAGATTTATCTGAATATGAATGTCAATAAAATAAGGAATGTGTATATGAAAGCACATCCAAGAAAATAAAGAGGCTGAAGATCAGCCTCTTTATTTTTAACACAATTCTGCAATTGTATATAACAGTTTTTCTGTTTCTTCCCAGCCAAGACATGGGTCTGTAATGGATTTTCCATAGATATGGTTTGATCCGATCTTCTGACAGCCAGATACAATATAGCTTTCGATCATAACACCCTTTACGAGATGACGGATCTCACGGGACACCAGACGGCTGTGAAGGACTTCTTTTACGATACGTACCTGCTGCTCGTATTTTTTACCGGAATTTGAATGATTGGCATCAATGATAACAGCCGGATTTGCCAGATTTCTGTCATTGTACATTTCAAGAAGCAGCTGTAAATCTTCATAGTGATAGTTCGGGATGGTGTTTCCATGTTTGTTTACGGCACCTCTTAAAATGGTATGGGTAAGAGGATTTCCCTCTGTACGTACTTCCCATCCTCTGGAAATAAAGTCATGACCACCCTGTGCTGCGACTACAGAGTTCAGCATAACAGAAAAGTCGCCGCTGGTAGGATTTTTCATACCAACAGGAATATCAAGACCGCTGACCATCAGACGATGTTCCTGATTTTCTACAGAACGGGCACCGATCGCTACATAGGAAAGAAGATCAGACAGGTAGTGCCAGTTGTCAGGATAAAGCATTTCATCGGCGGAAGTAAGACCGGTTTCCTGAATGGAGCGCATATGCATATGACGGATTGCCAGAATACCGGCAAGAACATCCGGCTGTGCTTCTGGATCCGGCTGATGCAGCATGCCCTTATAACCTTCACCAGTAGTACGCGGTTTATTTGTGTAGATTCTTGGAACTAATACGAGACGGTCTGCAACCTTTTCCTGAATCTTAGCAAGACGATTGGTGTAATCACAGACAGAATCTTCATTGTCAGCAGAACAAGGACCTACAATTACAAGAAACTTATCCGAAGCACCGGTAATTACATCACGAATCAGCAGATCTCTTTCTTCTTTTACTTTTTTCATCTCCTCTGTGACCGGAGACATTTCCTTAATTTCCTCTGGAGAAGGAAGCTGTCTTACAAATTTGAAACTCATTTTCTGTTCTCCTCATTTCTATATTTCTATCGTACATTTAAAATCGAACTCATTATAATACATAAAATTCGGGTTGTCGACCGTTTTTTTCAGACTGACGGTAGATATCCACTCTCCGGCCATGCAGCAGTCCGGAGAGTGGATATCGGGATTTAAGCGGTAAGATGCATGTATTTTCGGAGAAAGAACAGAGTCAGTAAGGTGATAAACACTTCGCTTACAAGAAGTCCCCATAGATATCCAATAATTCCATAGCGGGGAATTACAAAAAATACAAAAAGGAGACGAATGGACAGACCGAGAAGATTTTGCAGAAAGTATTTGCCGGTTTCCCCCAGACCGTTCAGGATACCGCTGAGTGTACTGGACAGATAGAGGAAGGGGCAGATAAAGGAAAGGGTTTTTATAAAGGTTCCGGCAAATTCATTTTTGAACAGGAGAAGTCCCAGAAGGTCTCCGGTGCTGTAAAAAAACAGGGTTGAAAGAAAGCCAAGAATCAGACAAAAGCGTATGGTAGTAAAAATACAGGAACGTATTTTATCGTAGTTGCCAGTTGCCTGATTTTCTGCTACAGAGGGAAGGAGCATAACAGAGACGGCATTGGTAACAGCAGAGGGAAACAGAATCAGAGGAAGCGCCATGCCGTTCAATACGCCATAAACTGATAACGCAGAAGCGGAATCCAGACCATAGAGGCGTAAATGTCCCGGAATGAGCACGGATTCCATGCTGTGAAGCAAATTGATAAACAGACGGTTTCCTGTGAGCGGCAGGGCCAGACAGATGATGTCTTTCAGCGATTGATAGGGTGTATGCATATGGAGAATGTGATATTCATATTTGCGAAAGTCTAATAAAATAAAGAGCATGGAAAAGAGCATGGAAAACAGTTCCCCGAAGAAAAGACCGGATACAGCAAGTAAAGGAGTGATTGGATGTTGTTCTCTGGACCAGATCATCCAGATGACATAGGATGCACTGACACGGGCAAGCTGTTCTACTAACTGGGACCAGGCAGGGATGGAAGTTTTTTTCCGGGCAAAGTAGTAACCGTTTACGCAGGAATGAAAGGTTCCCATCGGAATGGAAAGAACGGAAACTTTCAGCAGAGGGGTACACTGTTCTTCGAGGAGGATGTGAAGCGCAAACCAGGAAGCATGGCGAAAAAGAAGAAACGTTACGAAAAAGGAGAGACTCATGGACAGGGTTGTGGCGAGAAAAAAGATATCCCGGGCACCCTGTTCATCTTTTAAGGCAGCCCGGGCAGCTACAAAGCGGGAAATAGCAGTCTGGATTCCGCCTACAGTCAGTGCAAAGCAGAGCGTATGAATGGGGAAAATCAGCTGATAGATTCCCATTCCCTGTGCACCAATTGTCTGGGAGAGGAATATTCTATAGAGAAAGCCAATGATTTTTGTAAGGAAACCGGAAAGTGTCAGAATCAGAGTTCCCTTCAGAAGCACATGCTCATTTTTCATGAAAAAACCTGGAATCCTTTTTCATAAATATATTCAAAAAAGTATCTTGACAGAACTGCGCAGGAATGATATCCTACAGATAAATCCGAGTGAAACGGTCGGAATTGGAAAGAGGACGGTGATTGCTTGAAATTATCAACCAAAGGACGGTACGGATTAAGAGCTTTGATTGATCTTGCTCTTTACAGCGAGGAAGATGCCGTTTCTATACAAAGTATAGCAAAACGTCAGAATATATCGGACAGTTATCTGGAACAGCTGGTACGTAAATTGAAGCATGCAGGGCTTGTGATCAGTGTACGCGGTGCCCAGGGAGGATATAAACTGGCAAAACCGGCAGAAGAAATCTCGGTCGGAGATGTATTACGCGCACTGGAAGGAAGTCTTGAAGCAGTGACTTGTGGAGGAGAAAACCGCAGTTGTCAGGAAGCAGATTTATGTGTGACAAGATATGTATGGCAGAGAATCAATCAAAGCATACGGGAAACAGTAGACGCGATCATGTTGAGTCAGCTTGTAGAAGAAAGCCGTATTATGCGGGAAAAAGGGCAGATTCAAATACAAAAATGTGACAATTAGGAGAGAAGAAAAATGAAGACGACAATTTATCTGGATAATGCAGCAACGACAAAAACAGCACAGGAAGTAGTAGATGCCATGCTTCCGTATTTTACGGAAAATTATGGAAATCCTTCCAGCATCTACGAGATTGCCGGCAGAAGCAAAGAAGCCATTACAAAGGGAAGAGAACAGATTGCCAATGTGCTGGGAGCAAAGAGTGAAGAGATTTATTTCACAGCAGGCGGCAGTGAAGCCGATAACTGGGCTTTGAAAGCTGCTTTTGAAGCATATAAAAATAAAGGAAATCATATTATTACAACAAAAATTGAACATCATGCGATTCTGCATACCTGCGAATATCTGGAAAAAAGAGGCGCAAGAATCACTTATCTGAATGTGGATGAGAACGGTGTGGTAGATTTGGATGAACTGCAAAAAGCGATCACTCCGGAAACCATTTTGATTTCTGTTATGTTTGCAAATAATGAGATCGGTACCATTCAGCCGATCAAAGAAATCGGTCAGATTGCAAAAGAACATGGAATCCTGTTCCACACAGATGCTGTACAGGCATTTGGACAGGTACCGATTCAGGTCGACGAGATGAACATTGATATGCTCAGTTCCAGTGGACATAAAATCAATGGCCCAAAGGGAATCGGATTTTTGTATATCAGAAAAGGTGTAAAAATCCGTTCTTTTGTTCATGGTGGTGCGCAGGAGAGAAAGCGAAGAGCAGGTACGGAAAATGTTCCGGGAATTGTAGGATATGGGGTAGCCGCCGAGAGAGCTGCAAGAACGATGGAAGAACGTACTGTAAAAGAAATCGAACTGCGTGATTATTTTATTGAAAGAATTTTGAATGAGATTCCATATGTAAGACTGAACGGAGATCCGAAGAAACGTCTTCCGAATAATATTAACGTAAGTTTCCAGTTCATTGAGGGAGAATCGTTACTGATCATGCTTGATATGAAAGGAATCGCAGCATCCAGTGGATCTGCATGTACATCCGGTTCCCTGGATCCGTCTCATGTACTTCTGGCGATCGGATTGCCGCATGAGATCGCACATGGTTCTCTGCGTATGACCATCAGTGAAGAAACCACAAAAGAAGATCTGGACTATACACTGGAACAGATCAAGGAAATTGTTGCAAGACTGCGAGATTTATCTCCGCTTTACGAAGACTTTGTAAAAAAACAGAAAAAGAATCAATAAGAGTGAACAAATATGGAGGAAGAAAAATATGTACAGTGAAAAAGTTATGGATCATTTCCAGAATCCAAGAAATGTAGGAGAAATTGAAAATGCCAGCGGTGTAGGAACAGTTGGAAATGCAAAATGTGGAGATATTATGAGAATTTATCTTGATATTGATGACAATGGCATGATTCAAGACTGTAAGTTTAAAACATTTGGCTGTGGAGCGGCAGTTGCTACAAGCAGTATGGCAACAGAACTGGTAAAAGGAAAAAGTATTCAGGAAGCTCTGCAGATTACAAATAAAGCAGTAATGGAAGCTTTAGACGGACTTCCTCCTGTAAAAGTACACTGTTCCCTGCTGGCGGAAGAAGCCATCCACGCAGCACTTTGGGATTATGCAGAAAAGAATCATATTAAAATTGAAGGTCTCGAAAAGCCAAAAACAGACATTTCCGAAGGGGAAGAAGAGGAAGACTATTAATGGGAAAAAAGAAAGTTGTCGTTGGCATGTCAGGTGGTGTGGATTCTTCCGTAGCAGCCTATCTGCTGAAAGAGCAGGGGTATGAGGTGATTGGTGTGACCATGCAGATCTGGCAGGATGAAGAAAATGCAGTACAGGAAGAAAACGGCGGCTGTTGTGGGCTGAGTGCGGTAGAAGATGCCAGAAGAGTTGCACGTGCCCTGGATATCCCTTATTATGTTATGAATTTTAAGAAAGAATTTAAAGAGAATGTCATTGACTACTTTATACAGGAATATCTGGAAGGACGCACGCCAAATCCTTGTATTGCATGCAACCGATATGTAAAATGGGAATCTCTTCTTCAAAGAAGTATGGAAATCGGTGCGGACTATATTGCTACCGGTCATTATGCGAAAATTGCGCATCTGGATAATGGAAGGTATGCATTGGAAGTCTCAGAAGCCACAGGAAAAGATCAGACCTATGCACTTTATAATCTGACCCAGTATCAGCTTTCCCACACACTGATGCCAGTTGGGGCTTATGAAAAAGAGGAAATCCGGAAGATTGCAGAAAAAATCGGTCTTCCGGTTGCTCATAAAAAAGACAGTCAGGAAATCTGTTTTGTACCGGATAAGGATTATGCGGGATTTATTGAGACCAATACACAGAAAAAGATCCGGGAAGGAAATTATGTACTGGAAGATGGTACGGTGATCGGCAGGCATAAGGGGATTACGCATTATACCATTGGACAGAGAAAAGGACTGAATCTGGCAATGGGACATCCTGTGTTTGTAACAAAGATTCGTCCGGAAACCAATGAAGTGGTGATCGGTGAGAATGAAGACCTGTTTAAACGGGAGCTGATCTGTGATCACATTAACTTTATGGCAATGGAAGATTTACGGGAAGACAGACGTGTAACTGCAAAAATCCGATACAATCACAAAGGCGCTCCCTGCACCATTACACGGGTGAGTGAAGATCAGATCAAAGTTCTTTTTGATGAACCTCAGAGAGCCATTACACCAGGACAGGCTGTGGTCTTTTATGAAAATGGATATGTAGCCGGAGGCGGAAGCATTATCGGATAAAAAAGAACCTTCTAGAAAGGAAAACAAATGGCTTTTCTTTATAGAAGGTTTTTCTGTTAAAGAGGAAGAAATTCGGGCTTTCTGTTTTTGAAAATCGTATAGTATTGAAAACCGCATTCTTTCAAAAGCATGGCAGCCCGGTTAAAATCGTAGGCCAGATGTTGCGGTGCATGGGCATCGGAACCAAGGGTGACGATCTCACCGCCCATTTCATGATAACGGGTCAGAATCTGTTCCGTTGGATTGGGATGTCCCAGTCCATATTTAAATCCGCCTGTATTACATTCCAGGCCGATATTTTTCTGAATCAGAACGCGGAGAATCTCGTCAATGATATCTCTGTATTTTTCATACGTGTAATACGTATTTCTGTTGGGACCGTAGCGTACCACATAATCAAGATGTCCACATACATCAAAACAGGAATATTTTCGGAGATTTTCCAGAACACAGGTAAAATAACGGCGATAGGATGCTTCTTCACTGCGGTTTTCGAAAAATACCCGTTCATAAGGATCGCAGCCGTCTACGACATGGATGGAACCGATTACAAAGTCAAAGGGATGCTGACTGGAAAATTCCGGAAGTTTTCCTGTAAGATGCGGCTGAAGCCCCAGTTCAATTCCAAAATATAAAGAAATCTGATTCTCATATTTCTGACGAAGAGCATCAAAGGTGTTTTGATAGGCCGGCATATCTACCAGAAAATCCAAATCTCCCGGAGGAAAATCAAAGTCCATATGTTCCGTAAAACACATGGCAGGAAGTCCCTGACGGATGCCTTCCAGGATCATCTGCTCCATGGGAGTATCGCTGTCACTGGAGAAGGAAGAGTGGAGATGAAAGTCTGCATACATAGTAAGTTCCTCCTTTTATCTTGAGCTTTTTGTAACATTATATAAGAAAAAAGGCGAAATGTACAGCGAAGATACAAAAAGATGTAAAATTGCAATAAATATTTAATTTATGCTTGAATTTTTGTGCAGAATTAGGTACAATATCAAATAGGTTGATGTTTCTTTAACAATCTTAGAAACTTCACGTTAATCAAACACTTTTAGGAGGAATGAATATCATGGCAGTAAAAGTAGCAATCAATGGTTTTGGACGTATCGGACGTCTTGCATTCAGACAGATGTTTGGAGCAGAAGGATTTGAAGTTGTAGCAATCAACGATTTAACATCCCCGGCAATGTTAGCTCACTTACTGAAATATGACTCTACACAGGGAAGATATGAAAAAGCAGATACAGTAACAGCTGGTGAAGATTCCATCACAGTTGACGGAAAAGAAATCAAAATCTACGCAAAAGCTAACGCAGCTGAACTTCCTTGGGGAGAAATCGGTGTAGACGTAGTTCTGGAATGTACAGGTTTCTATACATCCAAAGCAAAAGCAGAAGCTCATTTACAGGCTGGTGCTAAGAAAGTTGTTATTTCTGCTCCTGCAGGAAATGACCTTCCTACAATCGTTTACAATGTAAACCATGAAACTCTGACAAAAGATGATAACATCATCTCTGCAGCTTCTTGTACAACAAACTGCCTGGCTCCAATGGCAAAAGCATTAAATGACCTGGCTCCGATCAAAACAGGTATCATGTGCACAATCCACGCTTACACAGGCGATCAGATGACTCTGGACGGACCACAGAGAAAAGGTGATTTAAGAAGAAGCCGTGCAGCAGCAGTGAATATCGTACCAAACAGCACAGGTGCTGCAAAAGCAATCGGTCTGGTTATTCCAGAACTGAACGGAAAATTAATCGGTGCTGCTCAGCGTGTTCCAACCCCAACAGGTTCTACAACTATCTTAACAGCAGTTGTTGAAGGAACAGTAACAGTTGATCAGATCAACGAAGCTATGAAAAATGCAGCTACAGAATCTTTCGGATACAACACAGACGAAATCGTTTCCAGCGATATCGTAGGTATGAAATTCGGTTCTCTGTTCGATGCAACACAGACAATGGTTCTGCCACTGGACAACGGAACAACTCAGGTTCAGGTTGTATCATGGTATGACAACGAAAATTCTTACACAAGCCAGATGGTAAGAACAATTAAATACTTCGGAAAATTATTAGCAGAATAATTTATAAGAAGAATAAGGCTCATCAGGGGTCCGGTCTATTATGGACCGGATCCCTTTTGTCTTTTTCGAAGAAAAAATAAAAGGAGGCATCATCCAATGCTGAATAAAAAATCTGTTGATGATATCAACGTAAAAGGAAAAAAAGTGCTGGTACGCTGTGACTTTAACGTACCTCTGCAGGATGGAAAGATTACAGACGAAAACCGTCTGGTAGCTGCTCTGCCAACAATCAAAAAACTGATTGCAGACGGCGGAAAAATTATTCTTTGCTCACATCTTGGTAAACCAAAAGGAGAACCAAAACCGGAATTATCTCTGGCACCCGTTGCAAAACGTCTGACAGAATTACTGGGACAGGAAGTAAAATTTGCTGCTGATCCGGAAGTTGTAGGACCAAATGCAAAAGCTGCTGTTGAAGCGATGAATGACGGAGATGTGATCTTACTGGAAAACACACGTTATCGTGCAGAAGAAACAAAGAACGGGGAAGCATTCAGCAAAGATCTCGCTTCTTTGTGTGATGTTTTTGTAAATGATGCATTCGGAACCGCTCACAGAGCACACTGCTCGAATGTTGGTGTAACACAGTTTGTTGACACAGCTGTAGTTGGTTACTTAATGCAGAAGGAAATTGATTTCCTTGGAAACGCTGTAAATAATCCGGAAAGACCATTTGTTGCAATTCTGGGTGGTGCAAAAGTTTCCAGCAAAATTTCCGTTATCAACAATCTCCTTGATAAAGTAGATACACTCATCATTGGCGGTGGTATGTCTTATACATTCTTAAAAGCAATGGGCGGACAGATCGGCAATTCTCTGTGTGAAGATGATTATCTGCAGTATGCACTGGATATGATGAAAAAAGCAGAAGAAAAAGGTGTAAAACTTCTTCTTCCTGTTGATAACCGTATCGGTGATGCATTCTCCAATGACTGTAATATTCAGGTAGTAGGAAAAGGCGAGATTCCGGATGGATGGGAAGGTATGGATATCGGACCGGAAACAGAAAAAATCTTTGCTGACGCTGTAAAAGATGCAAAAACAGTTGTGTGGAACGGACCAATGGGATGCTTTGAAATGCCAAATTTTGCACATGGTACAGAAGAAGTTGCAAAAGCACTGGCTGAAACAGATGCAACTACAATTATCGGCGGCGGTGACTCTGCAGCAGCTGTAAACATTCTGGGATATGGTGACAAGATGACTCATATTTCCACAGGCGGCGGTGCATCTCTGGAATTCCTGGAAGGAAAAGAACTTCCTGGTGTAGCAGCAGCAAACGATAAATGATTCGACTGGTAAAAGGAAAAGAGGATAAACAAAATGGCAAGAAAGAAAATTGTCGCTGGAAACTGGAAAATGAACATGACTCCAAGCGAAGCAGTAAAATTAGTGGAAACTTTAAAACCACTTGTAAAAAATGATGAAGTAGACGTAGTATTCTGCGTACCTGCAATCGACATCATTCCTGTAGTGGAAGCTGCAAAAGATTCCAATATTCAGGTTGGTGCTGAAAATATGTACTTTGAAGAAAAAGGTGCTTATACAGGCGAAATTTCTCCAAACATGCTGACAGATGCAGGCGTAAAATATGTTGTATTAGGTCACTCTGAAAGAAGAGAATACTTTGCAGAAACAAATGAAACAGTAAACAAAAAAATGCTGAAAGCTTTTGAACATGGTATTACTCCAATCATGTGTTGTGGTGAAACTCTGGAACAGAGAGAACAGGGCGTAACTATGGATTTTATCCGTCAGCAGGTAAAAGTCGGTTTCATGGGTGTGACAGCAGATCAGGCAAAAGAAGCAGTCATCGCTTACGAACCAATCTGGGCAATCGGTACAGGTAAAACTGCTACAACAGAACAGGCGCAGGAAGTTTGTGCAGGAATCCGTGCTTGCATCGCTGAAATTTATGATGATGCTACAGCAGCAGCAATCCGTATTCAGTACGGCGGTTCTGTAAACGCAAAAACAGCTCCGGAACTGTTTGCACAGGCAGACATTGACGGTGGTCTGGTAGGCGGCGCTTCCTTAAAAGAAGAGTTCGGACAGATCGTTAACTACAAATAAGATCAGATTCTGACAAAATCCCGCAGATAGCATGTGCTTTCTGCGGGATTTTTTTCATATAGGAAATTATAAGCCTTCCAGATTAAATGGAGGGGTATATTCTTCTTTCGCACTGCTTTTTTCCTGCATAAATCCATCGGTCAATCCAAGAGAAATGGCCTCCTCCAATACGCGGTTATATTCAAACGATGTAATCCGACGATTCAGTTCAGGATACTCACTGCTTTTATAAAAAGGTGTGAACTGACTGAGCAGACTCAAAAGAAAACTGCCTTCCGGCAGCGTGTCTTTGAGCCAGTGCAGTAATAAAGAAGAATCTTTCCGGCATCCGGGAAGCACCATATGACGGATGATCACTCCCTTTTGCAAAATTTTATTTTCGTCAAAAACAGGCGGTCCAACCTGTTGGATCATACAGGAGACTGCTTTGGAAGCAACCGGGAAATAATCAGCAGCCCGGGAATACTTGCGGGAGAGTTGAGAACTGAAATATTTCAGATCCGGAAGATAAATATCTACATAGCCCTTTAAAAGTTCCAGCGTTTCCGGCTTTTCATAGCCTCCGCAATTATAGACAACAGGGATACGAAGCTGGGGAGAAACCGCATCAAGAGCCTGGAGGATGGATGGAATATATTGGGTGGCAGTTACAAGATTAATGTTGTGTGCCCCTGCATCCTGAAGTTCGAGAAAAATTTCCGACAGCCGTTTTACAGACAGTTTTTTTCCGAATCCTTCGCTGCTGATGGAATAATTCTGACAGAAACAACAGCGCAAAGTACAACCGGAGAAAAAGACAGTTCCGCTTCCTCTGGTTCCGCTGATGCAAGGCTCCTCCCAGTGATGAAGGGCTGCACGGGCAGCCTGGATCTCATGAGAAGAATGACAAAAACCAGAAGCATGATAGCGGTTAACATGACAATTTCTTGGACAAAGTGAACAATTTTCATACAGATACTCCAGCTTCATAGGCTAATTTCCTTTCAAAAAATAAAATTCTATTACATAGTAATAAAAAAATTCTGAAATTTCAAGAGAGCAAGGGAAAAGGGTTTTCATTTGTCATACTTTGCGGTAGAATGAGGGAAGAAAACGGAAGAGGCATAATGAGGTAAAACATGAAGAAAAAAGCAACAGAAAAACCAAAAGGAAAAAAGAAAAAGAAAGTTTTAAAAATAGTACTGATCGGACTTCTTGGCATTCTTGCAGTGTCAGCAGTGGGAATATACGGAGCAGTGGGCTATTATTATCAGGATCGATTTTACAGCGGAACAATCATTAATGGAGTAGACTGCAGTGAAAAAAGCGTTGCATATATAAAATCTATGGTAAAACAGGAAGCAGAGTCCTATTCACTTACCATCCAAGAAAGAGGCGGTACACAGGATGTGATTCAGTCTGCTGATATTCAGGTCTCTTATAACGATGATGGTTCGATCGATCAGATTATGGAAGAACAGAACCCCTGGTTTTGGGTGGCAAGTATCGGAAAAGATAAAAACTATTCCGTAAATCTGGATAATTCCTATGACGAGGAGAGCCTGGATCAGGCAATTGCCAATATGTCATGCATGAAAGAAGAAAATATGACAGCACCTGCAGATGCTTATCTGAAGGACAATGGTTCTTTTTACGAAATCGTGCCGGAAGTAGAGGGCAATACGCTGGATTTGGAAAAAACAAAAGAGACCATCAAAAAAGCAGTCGATAACCGGGAAAAAGAAATTTCTCTGGAAGATGCATCCTGCTATGTAGAGCCGGCTGTGCGCCGGGATGATTCCAAACTGGTTCAGGAAGCAGAACAGTTAAATCAGATGACATCTATGGAAATTGTTCTTGATTTTGGATCCGGTCAGGAAAAAGTGGACAGAGCCAGATTACAGGGGTGGATCGTAAAAAACGAGCAGGATGGAACTTGTTCTTACGATGAAGCAGCAGTGAAACAGTATGTGATCGATCTGTCTGCGAAATATAATACGGAAGGAAAAGCAAGAACCTTTGTGACCACAGGCGGAAATACAGTAAACCTTACAAAAGGAGATTATGGATGGAGACTGTGGCAGGATAAAACCACAGAATCCTTACTTGCAGCCATGAAAGCAGGACAGAACACCACCGTAGAAGTCACTTGGCTCTACAAAGGACAGACCCACGAAGGAAATGAAATCAATGGAACCTATGTGGAAATTTCCATCACAGAACAGAGAATGTGGTTTTACAAAAATGGTTCTCTGCTGGTAGATACACCCGTTGTTACAGGAAATCCAAATACCGGTCACGGAACACCGGCCGGAGGGGTGTGGAAACTGAAAGATAAACGAGCTCCATTTACCTTGACTGGTTATAAAGAGGACGGAAGCATCGATTATGAAGAACCCGTCAATTACTGGATGCCATTTAACGGTGGTGTGGGAATCCATGACCTGACAAAAAGAGCTGCCTTCGGAGGAGACATTTACCTGACAAATGGTTCCCATGGATGTGTCAATACGCCACTGGAAGCAGTTGCAACCATCTATAATAATATAGACATCAATACACCAGTTGTGGTATACTGATTTTGGCAAAGAGGCTGTTGTACGATTGTGCAGCGGTCTTTTTCCGTTCCTGTTCCGGAGACTTGCCGGATCTCGAAGCAGGACTTACCATTATTTTGACGCTTGAATTTTCAGTCTAAAGTTGATATAATGCTTAAAGCTGAATATTCATACACAATTTAAGAATTTCCATGAATAAAAATGAGTAAGGAGAGAAAAAATGAAGAAAAAATTATTTGCAGCAGTCCTTGCTTCCGTAATGGTATTATCCATGACTGCATGCGGAGGCAGTGACAACAAACAGGAAAGTACCGGAGATGGTACAGCAACAGAGAGCACAGAAAGTAAGGGTGTCAAAGTCATTGATGTAGACCTGACAAATGAAGAGTATGCGTTTGGTGTGGATAAGAATCAGCCGGAGCTTCAGGAGCAGGTCAATGCTTTCGTCAAAAAAATCAAAGAAGACGGAACACTGGATGAAATCTGTAATAAATACTTTGCAGACGGAGAGCCGACTGCTGTAAAATCTGCACAGCTGGATACTTCCAAAGATCAGCTGATCGTAGCAACGAATGCAGCATTTGAACCTTTTGAATATACAAAGGGAGAAGATTATTACGGAATTGATATGGAAATTGCAGCAATGCTTGCTGATGAACTGGGCCAGGATCTGGTTATCCAGAATATGGATTTTGATGCCGTATGTCTGTCTGTAGGGCAGCAGAAATGTGACATTGCTATGGCAGGTCTGACAGTCAATGAAGAAAGAAAAGAGTATGTAACTTTCTCTGAGCCATATTATCAGGCTTCTCAGCGTCTGATCGTAAAGGCAGGGGATACAGCATTTGATGCATGTAAAGATGCAGCAGCAGTGGAAGAGATTCTGAATGGTCTGAAAGCAACGGATAAAATCGGTGTACAGGCAGGTACAACCGGACAGTATTATGTAGAAGGAAGCGAAGACTGGGGATTTGCAGGACTGCCTGCAGAATGTGTACCATATAAGAATGGTTCACTGGCAGTACAGGATCTGATCAACGGAAATATTCAGTACGTAATCATTGATGCTGCTCCGGCAAAATGTATTACAGAATCCATTAATGCAATGCAGTAACAATTAAACTAAAAAAGCGGGCACAAAAAGGTCCGCTTTTTTCTTTGATAAAGGTGAGAATATGGGTAATTTCGAACAGAAAATTGACAAATTTATTGAAATTTTTCTGGAACAGAACGGTTACGTAAAGGTCATCCAGGGACTTCAGAACACACTTTTGATCGCCATCAGTGGTCTGATCATCGGTATTATGATCGGTACCTTGATCGCTACCGTTCGTGTTTTTCCAAAGTATAAACGGCTTCCAAGAGTTTTGAACAGTATCTGCAGCTTTTATGTTGCATTATTCAGAGGAACACCTATGGTTGTACAGCTTCTGGTCTTTTATTATGTGCTTCTGCCTTTGCTTGGTGTACATATGACAGGGGTACAGGTGGCTATGGCAGTTTTCGGACTGAACAGTGGTGCTTATATCTCTGAGATCATGCGAAGCGGTATTCAGTCGGTAGACTCCGGACAGCTGGAGGCCGGCCGTGCAGTAGGACTTGGATTTGGTGTCAGCATGTGTAAGATTGTCATTCCTCAGGCAGTGAAAAATATTCTGCCTACCCTTGGAAATGAGTTTATAACATTGATTAAGGAAACTTCGGTTGTAAGTTTTGTAGGTGCTGCAGATTTGTATGTGGCATTCAGCTATATCGGAAGCAACAGCTACGAGTTCATGGTTCCTTACCTTGTTATGGCAATGATTTACATTCTCCTGGTACTGGTAATTTCTCTGCTGGTAAAATTAATGGAAAGGAGCCTGAAGAAGAGTGATAGACGTAATTAATCTGAAAAAAAGTTTTGATGATACAGAAGTTCTCAAAGGAATTAATGTGACCATTCACAAAGGAGATATTGTGGTTGTACTCGGTCCTTCCGGTTCCGGTAAAAGTACATTTCTCAGATGTCTGAATTGTATGGAAGACCCGACGGGCGGAAGCATTATCTTCAATGGAGTCGATATTGCAGATATGCATGTAGATATCAATATACACCGTCGTCATATGGGAATGGTATTCCAGCATTTTAATCTGTTTAATAATAAAACAGTTATTCAGAACATTATGCTTGCGCCGGTTTATGTAAAAAATCAGGAGCTGCGTATAGCAAAGAGAAAAAATGCTTTGACAAAAATGAAAAATCTCTTTGCAAAAGAAAAGCAGGAACTGATTCCGATTACCACAACAAAAGCAGAAATTCAGAGAGAAGCCAAAGAACAGGCAATGACGCTTCTGAAAAGAATCGGTCTGGAAGAAAAAGCAGATGTATATCCATCGACTTTATCCGGTGGTCAGAAGCAGAGGGTTGCCATTGTGCGTGCGCTGGCTATGAATCCGGATGTGATTCTTTTTGATGAACCGACCAGTGCGCTGGATCCGGAGATGGTAGGCGAAGTACTGGATCTGATGAAGGCTCTGGCAAAAGAAGGCATGACCATGATTATTGTAACCCATGAAATGGGATTTGCAAAAGAAGTGGCAAACAGAATTCTGTTTATGGATGAAGGAGTGATTCTGGAAAGCGGTACACCGGAAGAATTTTTTGGGAATCCGAAAAATCCAAGAGCAAAAGAATTTCTTTCCAAAGTACTTTCTTAAGAAGATAGACAAAAAAAGTAAAAAAATAGATTTACCGATTTCCGGTTTCGTGTTAGAATATTTTTGGTATATAACAAAAATTCTTTCACGGGCCGCAGCGTGAGAGTTCCGCAAGCGGAACTCTTTGTTTTTAGAAAGGAGAAACTATGAGTAAGAAACCAACCGTATTAATGATTCTTGATGGATATGGACTGAATAACAATTGTGAAGCAAATGCAGTATGCGAGGCAAAAACTCCGATTATGGATCAGCTGAAATCTCAGTGTCCTTTTGTAGAGGGAAATGCCAGCGGTATGGCAGTAGGTCTGCCGGAAGGCCAGATGGGAAATTCGGAAGTAGGACATCTGAATATGGGTGCCGGACGCATTGTATATCAGGAACTGACAAGAATTACAAAAGAAATTCAGGATGGAGATTTCTTTAAGAATGAGGCACTGTTAAAAGCAGTAAAAAATGCAAAAGAAAATAATTCCGCACTGCATCTGTTCGGACTTTTATCTGACGGTGGTGTTCACAGCCACAATACGCATGTATATGGTATTCTGGAACTGGCAAAAAGAGAAGGACTGGATAAAGTCTTCGTTCATTGTTTCCTGGATGGACGTGATACACCAACCACCGGTGGAAAAGAATATATCAAAGAATTAAATGATAAAATGAAAGAAATCGGTGTAGGACAGGTAGCATCGGTTATGGGTCGTTACTATGCAATGGACCGCGATAATCGCTGGGATCGTGTAGAGAGAGCTTACAAAGCCATGACAGAAGGCGAAGGCATTCAGGCAGAATGTGCAGTATGCGCAGTCAAAGATTCTTATGCAGCAGACAAAACAGATGAGTTCGTAGAACCGACGGTAATCGTAAAAGAAGGAAAACCGGTTGGTCTGATTCAGGATAAAGATTCCGTTATCTTCTTCAACTTCCGTCCGGATCGTGCACGTGAAATCACAAGAGCATTCTGCGATGATGAATTCACAGGATTTGAAAGAGCAAAAAGACTGGATCTGACTTATGTATGCTTTACAGAATATGATCCGACGATTCCAAATAAAGAGGTTGCTTTCCATAAAGTATCCATTCACAATACATTTGGTGAATTTCTGGCAGCAAATGGAATGAAACAGGCACGTATTGCAGAAACAGAAAAATATGCACACGTTACTTTCTTCTTTAACGGTGGTGTGGAAGAACCAAATGAAGGAGAAGACAGAATTCTTGTAAAATCTCCAAAGGTTGCAACTTACGATCTGAAACCGGAAATGAGTGCTTACGAAGTATGTGATAAACTGACAGAAGCCATTCGTTCCGGAAAATATGATGTGATCATCATCAACTTTGCAAATCCGGATATGGTAGGCCATACCGGCGTGGAAGCTGCTGCAATCAAAGCGGTAGAAGCAGTTGATGAATGTGTAGGAAAAGCAGTCGATGCTGTGAAAGAAGTAGGCGGACAGATGTTTATCTGTGCAGACCACGGAAATGCAGAACAGCTGAAAGACTATGAAACCGGTGAAGTCTTCACTGCTCATACAACCAATCCGGTTCCATTTATTCTGGTAAATGCAGATCCTTCTTATGGACTGAGAGAGGGCGGATGTCTGGCAGATATCGCTCCTACTTTAATTGAATTAATGGGAATGGAACAGCCGGCAGAAATGACTGGTAAATCTCTGTTGATCAAAAAATAATAAAAAAAGATATTGAACGGTTCAGAGCCATATCGACAAAATGCGAGGCATTTTGGAGGTGTGGCTCTAAACAGTTACTAAAAGGACCGCTTTCCATTCCGGACTATTTTGTGAAAAATTACAGGGTTGTCTTTTTTATACCACTGTGTTATGATTTCTTTACATTTCAGATACGAATCTATTTCTTATTTTTGATTCGTATTTCAGAAAAGACCATTCGGTCGAATTATCCAACTAATACAATTGAATCATGCATGGAAAGATACAGGAGCATGCAGATGTCTCTATCATGGGCTGCTTCTCTGTCTTTCTGCGGAAAGGAGTATCTTATGTGGTACCGAAAATGGGGAAAAAGAATCCTTGTATGCAGCTTGTTGCTTGTTCTTTCAGCCGGCATCCTTTCTTTGGATGTATGGGCATCTGCGGTGGAAGAAGTGCACACAGAAGACCAGCAGGAAGAGGATCCCGGTGGTGAACAGATGCTTCCGGGTATCTATACGAAAGAGGAAAACAGCCGGTTACGAAGTGCAGTTACCAGTCAGATTGAAGTCAAGTGGAACGAATCCCTTGCTGTCTTTGATCCATCTCTGATCAGTCTTGATGATCCCTTGAACAGTTCTATCAAATATGTCAATGCAACCGATAAAGAAAATCCCGATATGAAAGGAAAACAACGCGTCGTTTATTGCATCCAGTACGGAAAAGACGGACCGCTGGGAACGATCAGCTGGACCGGAGGAGGAAAAGTACCGGCTGATATCGCCTATCTCATGTATTGGGGCTGCCGGTATCTGGGCATGGAAAGTGTACGGCCTGCTTATCGGACCGGATATGGATGGAAATATGATTATATGGCGACTCAGTATGCCATTCATATTGTAAATCAGGAATATTCCTTTGAGACCTTATATGACCATTTCAGTGGAAGCAAGAAGGAGACTTTTGGCGCAGTGATCAAGAAAATGACAGAAGATGCTGCCAATGCTTCCAATTTGCTTCCTTTTGAGGAAGGGTGGAAAGATTTTTCCTATACCTTGTCGGATTCCAGTGTGGAATGGAAAGCAGAAGCTTACCAGGGGGAGGAAGGTTATACAACCAAATGGATTTCCCAGCAGTTCAGTGATGGTCAGGTTTTCTGCAGTGAATACATACAGGAAAAATGGGCAGCAGCAGATCATGGGGCAGTGATTATCTGGAAAGATTCGGGAGATGCATCCGATTTCCGGATCTGGATTCCGAAGAAAGAATATCTGAAACTGCAAGTGACGGGAGCAACGGTGACTGCAACCGTAGGCGGTACGCATTCCCTTTGTCTGGCAGGGTGGACGTATCGGGCAGATGAGAATCCGGATCAGTATCAAAGAGTGACCTTGTTAGAAGGAGGCGGCGGAACAGGTGAGCATAGCGCTGCTGTCACGGCTCTGGTTCCAAAGAAAACGATCCATTGTTTTATTGAATTACAGAAAGAAGATCAAGAAACAGGGAAAGCAGAGCCCCAGGGAGCCTGTTCTTTTGAGGGGGCAGTATATGAAGTGAGAAATGCAGAAGGAATGGTAGTAGATAAAATGAAAACAGACAGAAATGGAAAAGCAGTCAGTGCAGGCATTGGGCCAGGTACTTATACAGTCAAAGAAGTGGAGGCACCAATGGGATACGAAATAGATCCTGAGACCTATACAGTCGTGTTTGAAAATACCGATACAGAACAGACTCAGTATAGAAGTTTTCTTTCTTCCCAGGAACCACCCCAAAAAGGAACCGTGCTGCTGAGAAAGTTATCGGCATATTCCCATAATGGACTTGCAGGTGCGGTTTTTGAACTGTATAACGGAAAAAATGAGCGGATCGGAAGTTATACCAGCGATGAAAATGGATGTATCCGGATAGAAAATCTGGTTTGTGATTCCTATTTTTTCCTGGAAACAAAGCCACCGGAAGGCTATGAAAAAACAGAGAAGTCCATTCCCTTCCTTATGGAAGCCGAACAGATGGGAAAGGTATTGGAAGTGCAGGCAGAAAATAAACCCAAAAAAGTTACGCTGGAACTGACAAAACAGATTGATGCCCGGGACATTAATTTTGCAAATGGCGTTCCCATGTTTCTTTTTGAAGTAAAAGGAAAAGATATTGAAGGGAATTATCGGGTTTACCATAGAATTATCAGCTTTCCTTTGGAATATGTGGAAACTGCAGCCAACGCAGACGGAACAGTAAGAAATAAAGCAGTATTTGAAGATTTATATCCGGGAATTTATCAGGCAGAAGAGATGAAGGTCATGCGCTATTCATTGACAGACATTATAGAAATAACGGGAGGCGTCAAAAAGAACTATTCTGTAGAATTTGATCTTATACAACATGAAAAAGCAAGTGCCGTTTTTGTAAACAGGAAAGAAGAATGGGGCGACTGGTCGGATACTGCTCTGTGTGAAAATCAAATTCCGGGGAAAGAAGGTGTATGACAATGAAAGGCAAAGGAATCTGCCTTCTGCTCCTTCTGGGCTTGCTGCTGACGGGAGGGATGATGCGTGCTTATGCTTATCTGAGTGACAGGGAGCAGACAGTCAATAAAATCACACCGGGTGACAGCAAGATTGAAATTCTGGAAGAGTTTGATCCACCGAAATCTCTGAACCCGGGGGATGTCTTTACAAAAAAAGTAGAAATCAGAAATCTTGGTAAATCTTCCTGTTTTATTCGCTGCAGACTGATATTTGACCGGGAAGACCTTTTGTCCCATCTGATTCTGGATTTGGATACAGCGAACTGGTGCCTGGAACCGGATGGATATTATTATTATGTGCATGCTGTGAAAGCGGGAGCGTGTACGTCCAAACTTCTGCAAAAGATTACAGTGAAAGAAGACATGCCGGAAGAACTGCTGAAAGAGGAGTTTTCCATTTATGTATATGCGGAATCTTATCAGCAAGGGGAGTTTCAGGAGAAAGAATGGAAAAAGGCCTGGGAGTATTTTGAACGAAATAAAAAAGAAGAAACCGTTCTGGCTGCAAAAAACGAAAACAGAAGAATTTATGGCGCAGATGGGAAAACGAAAAAGAAAACCCTTCAGAAGGCGGAGGGAAAGGTGGATATTGAGCTCAAGGAATATACCGTGGATGAAAAGGGAAAGGAAATTCCCTGGAAAAATCCGGAGCATACCCTTCCCGGCCAGGAAATTATAAAAATTCCCCGCGTCACCAATCTGGAATCCACCTGTGAGATTCGGGCAAAAATAGAAATGACAATGGAAAAGGATGTGGAAATCCCTGTCACAGAGAAACTGCTGAAAGGTATGCCCAAAGAATGGGAGAAGGAAGCAGATGGTTACTATTATTATAGAAAGAAACTGCAAAAAGGAGAAAGTGTGGATCTTTTTACCGGATTTACCATACCGGAAACCTGGGATACCCGATATGATACAGAAGGAGCAATTGAAAAATATTATACAGAAAACAGGATTGATGTGGTTGTGACGGTGGAAGCAATCGGAACAGAGGACTGGGAAGGAGAAAAGACAGTGGTCCATTCGCCGAAAACAGGAGACAGGAACCGGTTCTGGCTCTTTGCCGGGTTGGCCGGTTTATCCGAAGGCCTGTTCCTTTTGATTCTTGCAGTGGATCCGAGAGGGAGAAGAAAGTGAAAACGCATATTTCAGAATTTTGTTATAAAACAGGCAGGATTCTGTTTGGAGTGTTTCTTGGTCTTGTGGTACTTCAGCTGATCGGTTACTGGGCGGGCATCCGTCCGGTGGCGGTTGTCAGTGGTTCTATGGAACCGACCATAAAGACAGGCAGTATCTGCTGGGTGGATTTTGACACCGGGAAAGAAGCATTGCAGACAGGAGACATACTGGCATTTCAACGAAGTGACGGAAAAATGGTACTGCACAGAATTGCCGGATTTACAGAGGATGGAATCATTACGAAAGGAGATGGAAATGAGCATGAAGATGCAGGTGTGACCACATACAGTCAGATCAGAGGAAAAGCACTTTTTTCTCTTCCGTACATAGGATGGTTGTTTATGGGAAACAGCAGACAAATCGTATGGTCTCTTCTGACAGGCAGTCTGATTCTGCTTGTGTTGAAAAAAGATAAAAATGAAAATAAAAATTTTAATCATAGTATAAGAAAGTGAGAATAAAAAGATGAGAAAAAACAGAAAATTAACAGCAGGAATCCTTGGAGCAATGGCACTTCTTCTGGCAACAGGAAGCACACTGGCCTATTTCACAGACAAAGAACAGGCATCGAATCGCATCACGATCGGTAAAGTAGACATCACTCTGACAGAACCCAAATGGGATGCACTGTCAGAATCCGATAAGCAGAACATTACCCCGGGAAAAGAGCTGGTAAAGGATCCCACTGTGACCAATACAGGAATCAACGATGCCTTTGTGTTTCTGAAAGTGAAAGTACCTGCAGCAGAGCTGGTGACAGCAAATGCAGACGGTACGAAAAACAAAGCGGCTGTTCATGAATTGTATTCCTGGGAGGTAAATACTGGATGGACACAAGTAGGAGATTCAATAAATGTTACAAATGAAGCTGGAAAAATAGTAGGAGTAGAATATCTTTATGTGTATGGAAGTAGAAGTGCCTGTACCTCGTTGGCAAAGAATAAAGTTACTCCAGAATTGTTCAGCAGTGTGACGTTTCTGAATGTCATTGAGGGGCAGACCTTAACAGATACGACACCATTGGAAGAGGCAGAGACTGTTATTGATATTCAGGCGTTTGCTATTCAGACAACGGATCTGACTGCAGATGACGTGACTTCTCCTACAGAAGTGTGGAATGTACTTTCCAATCAGAATAAGCTGTCCTGATCGAATGTTTACATAATTTGAGCCTGGACAGAGAATACTATCCGTGTATCAATTGCAGGAGGTGCTCGCATGTATCGTTATTTGCCAATACGTAAAGTATATGCAAGAGAAGTTTTGGACTCCAGAGGAAATCCCACAGTAGAGGTCGAAGTGACAGTGGGAGAAGGAATCATGGGAAAAGACGGGATTACCGGCAGGGCAATTGTACCTTCCGGTGCATCTACCGGAAAATTTGAAGCAGTGGAACTGCGGGATGGAGAAAAAAGATATCTGGGACTTGGCGTGGAGAAGGCGGTAAACAATGTGAATGTGAAGCTGGCGGAAGCAGTCCTGGGAGAAAATGCACTGGATCAGTGCCTGATTGACAGTCTTTTACTGGAAGCAGACGGCACTGCAAACAAAGAGCACATTGGAGCGAATGCGGTGCTCGGGGTTTCTATGGCTGTGGCAAAAGCAGCAGCAAAAGCCTTGCATCTTCCTTTGTATCAGTATATGGGAGGCATTCACGCAAAACGGATGCCGGTTCCTATGATGAATATTCTCAATGGAGGAAAACACGCAGACAATACGGTAGATTTTCAGGAATTTATGATTATGCCGGTAGGCGCAGAGAATTTTCGGGAGGGTCTGCGTATGTGTGCAGAAATCTATCAGTCTCTGAAAAAGATATTGAAAGACAGAAAGCTTTCTACCGGAGTGGGAGATGAGGGCGGTTTTGCACCGGATCTTGCAGAGGCAAGAGAGGTGTTCCTTCTTTTGAATCAGGCACTGGAAAAAAGCGGTTACAAACCGGGAAGAGATGTGTGCTATGCCATGGATGCAGCAGCCAGTGAATTGTTTGATGAAGAAAGAAAAGCCTATTATTTTCCAGGTGAATCCCAGATGAAGCAAACAGAAGTATACAGAAATGCAGAAGAGATGGTGGCTTATTACCGGGAACTGACTGAGGAATTTCCCATTGTATCCATTGAAGATGGTCTGTATGAAGATGACTGGGATGGATGGCAGCTTCTCACGGATGAACTGGGAGAATCCATTCAGCTGGTAGGAGATGATTTGTTTGTTACAAATGTAAAACGACTGAAATGCGGAATAAAATTAAAAGCGGCAAATGCCATACTGATCAAGGTGAACCAGATCGGAACCCTGACGGAAGCCATGGATGCAGTGGAGATGGCGCATAAGGCAGGATACCGGGCAGTGATTTCGCATCGCTCCGGAGAAAGCGAAGATACGTTCATTGCAGATCTTGCAGTGGCCGCTGGTGCAGGACAGATAAAAACAGGTGCTCCATGCAGAGGAGAACGAACAGCCAAATATAACCGACTGCTGCGAATAGAAGATTGCCTGGATCAAAGTGCATGCTATGAAAATCCTTTTGAACGGTAAAAAACTGTTGAAATCTCCATGACACTGTGCTAAACTGAAAGTGTTTGACGATTAGGAGGTGTAAGCATGGAGATTTTAAGAATAGTTTTGACGATTCTTTTCGTTATTGATTGTATAGGTTTGACTGTGATTATTCTTATGCAGGAAGGAAAATCTCAGGGACTTGGAACAATTGCCGGTATGGCAGACACCTATTGGGGAAAGAACAAAGGCCGTTCCATGGAAGGAACTCTTGTAAAAGTAACAAAAGTTATGGCAGTTTTGTTTTTTGTACTGGCACTGGTACTGAATTTGAACTTTTAGAAATGGCACTCTTGCAGTCATGCAGGAGTGTCATTTTTTGATATCGACAGGAACATTTGACTTGAATGAAGCGAGGAGAAAGGAATTGAAGAAAAATAATAGCAAAAAGAAAAGAAAAAAACTGATTTATGATATTATGTGCTGTAAAGAATACGTTCCCATGCGGGCAAAAGAACTGGCAGTGCTCCTTGAGATTCCGGCAGGAAAAAGGGAAGAGCTGCATAAGGTTCTGGATGAATTGCTGAAAGAAGGAAAGATCAGCATCAATAAAAGAGGACGTTATGAAGCTGTTCGGGGAAAAGAGAATAGGAGCAAAGAAAAGAACAGCAAAGAGAAAAATCGAAAAGAAAGAAAGCAGAACAATCTGACGGGAACCTTCATTGGGAATGCAAAAGGCTTTGGTTTTGTAAGACCGGAAAATGAGGAAGAGGAAGATATCTTTGTATCCGAAGAAAATATAGGGAATGCTTTTCATATGGATACGGTGCAGGTACAGATTCTGAGAGAGGGAAGCAGCGAGCACAGAAGAGAAGGGGCTGTAATTAAAGTACTGGAACATGGGATGGAAACGGTAGTGGGAACCTTTGAAAAAAGTGACAGTTTTGGATTCCTGGTTCCGGATAACCGGAAAATTGCAAAAGACATCTTTATTCCATTGGAACATACCAAAGGTGCAGTGACCGGAGATAAAATTGTTGCACAGATTCGCAGTTATGGAAGCAAAAACAGAAATCCGGAGGGCCGGATTGTGGAAATCCTGGGCCATACAGGAGAGAAAGGGGTAGACGTACTGTCTGTAGCCAGAAGCTATGATCTGCCTATGGAATTTCCGGAGAAAGTGACAAAACAGGCAGAACGTGTGAAGACGGTACTGAATGAAGGGGATTTCTTCGGAAGGATGGATCTGAGGGACTGGACGATGGTCACGATAGACGGAGAAGATGCGAAGGATCTGGATGATGCGGTCTCTCTTACAAAAGAGGGGGAATTCTATCGTCTGGGTGTGCATATCGCAGATGTAACCAATTATGTACAATATAACAGTGCCCTTGACAGAGAAGCGAAAAAAAGAGGAACCAGTGTCTATCTGGCAGATCGTGTGATCCCGATGCTTCCAAAAGAACTTTCCAATGGAATCTGTTCCCTGAATGCAGGGGAAGACCGGCTGGCTCTGAGCTGTATCATGGATATTGACAGCAGAGGAAATGTGATCGGACATAAAATCTGCGAAACGGTGATCCATGTAGACAGAAGAATGAGTTATACGGTAGTCAATCAGATTCTGATGCATGAAGAGAAAGCGCTGACCCAAGAATATATCGATCTGGTACCGATGTTTTTCCTGATGCATGAATTGTCGTTATTGCTGCGGAAAAACAGAAGAAAAAGAGGTGCCATTGATTTTGATTTCCCGGAAAGTAAAGTAATTCTTGACGAGAACGGGAAACCTGTGGCAATCTATCCGTATGAGCATAATGCTGCAACAGAACTGATTGAAGATTTTATGCTCCTTGCAAATGAGACGGTTGCAGAGGAATATTACTTCCGCGGAATTCCTTTTGTTTATCGTACCCATGAAAATCCGGATCCGGAAAAAATTGAAGCTGCCTTTTCTATCATCCGTGCCGGAGGCGTCAAAGTAAAAAAAGCAAAAGAAGAAGTCCAGCCAAAAGAAATTCAGGCAATCATCCGTCAGATTGAAGGACTGGAATGTGAACCGTTCTATTCCAGACTGCTTCTGCGCTCGATGAAACAGGCAAAATATACCACAGACTGTATTGGACATTTTGGATTGGCTGCCAGATATTACTGCCATTTTACTTCACCGATCCGAAGATATCCGGATCTGCAGATTCACAGAATCATAAAAGAGACCTTAAGAGGAAGAATGACACCGGAGAAGAAGCGCCATTATGAAGGAATTTTGGATGAGGTTTCCAGACAGTCGAGTACGCTGGAACGAAGAGCAGAGGAAGTAGAACGGGAAACCATAAAAATGAAAAAAGCAGAATTTATGGCTGCGCATATAGGAGAAGAGTTCGAAGGTATTATTTCCGGAATCATGGAATGGGGATTCTATGTGGAATTGTCGAATACCGTGGAAGGCCTGGTCCATGTAAATACTCTGATTGATGATTATTATGTGTACAACCGGGAGCAGTATACTTTAACAGGAGAAGAAAGAGGAAAAACCTATCGAATGGGTCAGAAAGTCCGGGTTCGTGTGCAACAGGCAGATGTGACGACAAAGACCGTGGATTTTTCTGTAGTAATTGGAAGAAAAGAGGAATAGAAAAATGGGAAAAGAATCAGGGATTCGTCTGATTGCAAACAATAAAAAGGCGTATCACGATTATTTTATTGAGGATACGTATGAAGCAGGGATCGAACTTTTCGGAACCGAAGTGAAATCCATGCGTATGGGAAAGTGCAGCATCAAAGAATCCTTTGTCCAGATTGACAAAGGGGAAGTGTTTGTTTATGGGATGCATGTAAGCCCTTATGAAAAAGGAAATATCTTTAATAAAGATCCGCTTCGTACCCGGAAACTTCTGCTGCATCAGTATGAGATCCGGAAAATCGCAGGAAAGATTGCCGAAAAGGGCTATACCCTCGTGCCTTTGAAAGTTTATTTTAAAGGAAGCCTGGTAAAAGTGGAAATCGGAATTGCAAAAGGTAAGAAATTATACGATAAGCGGGAGACCATTGCCAAGAAGGATCAGAGAAGAGAAGCAGAAAGAGAATTTAAAGTGAAAAATCTGTATTAATCTATGAAAAGGAGCAGACAAATGAAATTTTGTGATATGCCTTATAAACGAATTGACTTTGACGAAGCAAAAGCGGAAGTCAGAAATCTTATGGAGGAATTTCAGAAAGCGGCAGACGGGGAGGAACAGTTTGCTGTACATCAAAAATATTATGCATTGACGGATCGGGTATCTACACAGATCACCCTTGCCTCCATTCGTCACAGTCTGGATACAGCAGATGCTTTTTATGAACAGGAGAAATCCTATTACGATGAACAGGTACCGGAATACAGCAATCTGCTGATTGCGTATCAGAAACTTCTGTATCATTCGCCTTACCGGGAAACACTGGAGAAAAAAATCGGATCTGTTGCTTTTAAAAATATGGAGCTTGCTTTTGCGTCTGTCAATGAACAGGTGGTTCCTCTTATGCAGGAGGAAAATGCCCTTACGACAGAATATGAAAAGCTTCTGGCAAGTGCAGAAATTGAATGGGATGGAGAAATCTTAAATCTTTCCCTTCTTGGACCATATTTGAAAAGCAAAGACCCCAAAGTGAGAAAACGCGCCTGTGAAAAACAGAATGCATTTTTCCTGAAAATTGAGGAACAGCTGGATTCTCTGTATGACCGTCTGGTAAAGAATCGAACCGAACAGGCCAGAATTCTTGGATTTGACAGTTATACAGAACTGGGATATCTGCGTATGCAGCGAAACAGCTATGGTCGGGAACAGGTGGAAAATCTTCGCAGACAGGTCAAGAAATACTGGGTTCCTTTTTCGGAACAATTGTATGAAAACAGAAGAAACCGTCTGGGTGTGGATCATATGTATTATGCGGATGAGCTGGTCTATGGAAAAGAAGGAAATCCCCAGCCAAAAGGAACACCGGAAGAAATTCTGGAACAGGGCAGACGGATGTATTCCGAGCTTTCCAAAGAGACAAAAGAATTCTTTGATTTCATGATGGAAAATCAGCTGCTGGATGTATTCGGAAGAAAAACAAAAGCAGTGGGCGGTTATATGACCTATATCCCGGATTACCATGCACCCTTTATCTTTGCAAATTTTAATGGGACAAGCGGAGATGTGGATGTGATCACGCATGAATGCGGCCATGCTTTTCAGGGATATCTGTCTGCATTGGATCCGGTTCGGGAGCATGCAGATATCGGAATGGAGACAGCAGAGGTACACTCCATGTCCATGGAATTCTTTACAGAACCCTGGTATGGACTTTTCTTCGAAGGAAAAGATGCAGAAGATTACAAAAAGATGCATCTGGAAGATGCAGCCATGTTTATCCCATATGGATGTATGGTGGATGAATTCCAGCACAGGATGTACGATGAACCGGAGCTGACACCGGCACAGAGAAAAGAAGTATGGAAAGAACTGGAACAAGAATACAAACCGCATATGGATTACGGGGATCTGGAATTTTATGCAAAGGGAGGATACTGGCAGAGACAGCATCATATCTATAGCTTTCCTTTGTACTATATTGACTATGTCATTGCGCAGCTTTGTGCATTTGAATACAAAAACAAAATGGATCAGGATTATAAAGAAGCATGGAACAGTTATCTGAAGCTTTGCCGTCTGTCTGCATCGGATTATTTTGAAAAGCTTCTGGAACAGGCAGGACTGCGCTCTCCATTTGAAGATGGGTGTATTGAAAAAATTGTGGAAGAAATCAGCCTTGACAAATGAAAAAAAACGCGGTATTGTATAGAAAGTCCAGTAACGGGCTTGTACTGGTTTCGACGGGGGTTTTGAAGTTGGGGAAGCCATCCGCAGACTCCGGGGCTGCGTACCAACCTGGAAACTAAATATAAACGCAAACAATAATCGTGTAGCGTTAGCTGCCTAAGTTGCAGCTTGTCGGCCTTAAGTCACCTGCTGCTTAAGAATCCGGCATCGACTTTGCAGGGCACTTTGCTTTCAAAGCTTTGAGAAAGTAAAAGATTTTATGAAGCTACCAATTGCATCAGCCTGTCATTTGGCGGCTGCAGGAGGGAAATTTTAAAAGAATGACTGTGATGGGAGATGCCTCAAGGGATAGACTTTCGGACGCGGGTTCGATTCCCGCCAGGTCCATGAAAAAGTGCCTTATTTACAGGCACTTTTTTTATTTGTAGTGCAAAGGCATATGCGTTCACAGATTTGTCATAGATTTTTGTTATACTTTTTATATAAAACAAAGCAGAAAGAAGGATGAGCAATGAAGAAAGGAACGATTTTAGTTGTAGATGATGAGAGCAGAATGCGTAAGCTCGTGCGGGATTTCCTTGTGAAACAGGATTTTGAAGTCCTGGAAGCAGGAGACGGTGAGGAGGCGCTTGATATTTTTTATGAGACAAAAGAGATTGATTTACTGATTCTGGATGTTATGATGCCAAGACTGGATGGCTGGGAAGTATGCAGAGAAATCCGGAAACAGTCCAAAGTTCCCATTATCATGCTGACTGCCAGGGGTGACGAAAGAGACGAGCTTCTCGGGTTCGAACTGGGAGTGGATGAATATATCTCGAAACCCTTCAGCCCAAAGATTTTAGTGGCCCGTGTGGAAGCGATTCTGAGAAGAACAAATGCAGGGACGGCAGATGTGTTGGCAGCAGGAGGAATTGAAGTGAACAAGGCGGCACATATTGCCACCATTGATGGAGAACCAATGGAACTCAGTTATAAAGAATTTGAATTGCTCACATATTTTCTCGAGAATCAGGGAATTGCTCTTTCAAGAGAAAAAATACTGAATTCTGTCTGGAATTATGATTATTTCGGAGATGCGCGGACCATTGATACGCATGTAAAGAAATTGAGAAGTAAAATGGGCAAGAAGGGAGAGTACATTAAGACAATATGGGGCATGGGATACAAGTTCGAAGTTTAGGAGTAAAGAAATCAATCAAAGCCCGGCTGATTGTCACGTTTGTTGGAATTACGGTTATTGCATTTTCCATGATCATGCTGGCAAACCATTTTCTTCTGGAAAAGTATTATGTGACGAAAAAAATTGATTCCATCAAGGTCGTTTATGAAGAACTGAATCATTATGAAAAGCTTACAGACAAAAAGCTGCAGGATCTGAAGAGTCTGTGTATTGAGAAAAATATATCCTGGCTGATCATGGATACCTATCATTCCGAAATTTTGTATTATGACAGCCGGAATCCAAACCGGTTATATGCCAGTCTTTTTGGGTACATTACAGGAATCGAATCCATGAAGACCAGTATCCTGGAAAGGGAAGAAACCTATACACTGGAAATCAAACGGGACATGGAACTGGATTATCTGGATATGTGGGGGATTCTTGACAATCAGGATGTATTTCTTATTCGTCTGCCGATGGCAGGAATTAAGGACAGTATGGAAATTTCCAATATGTTTTATCTGTATACAGGCGTGGTAGTGGTACTGATCAGTATTCTGGCCATCTGGTATCTGAGTAAGCGGATTACCCGGCCGGTGGAAGAACTGACCAATATCTCAAAAAGAATGTGCGAACTGGATTTTGATGCCAGATATGAGAGCGGAGGAGAAGATGAAATCGGGATTCTGGGACAGAATTTTAATAAAATGTCCGAGGAACTGGAACATACCATATCCGAATTAAAGACAGTGAACAATGAACTGCAAAAGGACATTGAACGAAAAGAACAAATTGATGATATGCGAAAAGAATTTCTCTCCAATGTATCCCATGAGCTGAAAACGCCGATTGCATTGATACAGGGATATGCAGAGGGACTGAAGGAATGTATTAACGATGAGGCGGAAAGCAGAAACTTTTACTGTGACGTCATTATGGACGAAGCAGGAAAGATGAATCATATGGTCAAAAAACTGCTGACTTTGAATCAACTGGAGTTTGGAAATGACCAGGTATCCATGGAGCGGTTTAATCTGACGGAACTGATCCGGGGAGTAGTAAATGCCGCTGCAATTCTGGCAGAACAGAAAGAAGCGGAAATTGTTTTTTATCAGGAAACGCCGATTTATGTATGGGGCGATGAGTTCAAGGTAGAAGAGGTTGCTACGAATTATGTGTCCAATGCACTGAATCATGTGGAAGGGGAGAAAAAGATCGAGGTTAAGATCACAACGCTTGAAACGCATGTGCGGGTATCGGTGTTCAACACAGGAAAACCCATACCGGAAGAAGAACTGGATAAGATCTGGGTGAAATTTTATAAAGTAGACAAGGCAAGGACACGGGAATATGGAGGAAGCGGAATCGGTCTTTCGATTGTAAAAGCGATTATGGAAGGTATGAATCAGAAGTTTGGTGTCATGAATTACGAAAATGGTGTGGAATTCTGGTTTGAACTGGAGATTGCTTTTGGTCAGAGATTCTGATAAACTAGTTAGGAAAAAAGAAACAGAGGAGGAATCGATATGCCGCCGTTACAGGGTCAATGGCTGGAAGCCTTAAAACCGGAATTTGGAAAAGAATATTACAGGAAGCTGTTCAAGACAGTAGGAGAGGAATATCAGAGCAGAAAAATATTTCCTGCACCGGATGATATTTTTAATGCGTTTCATTTTACACCGCTGGATCAGGTGAAGGTTGTGATTCTTGGGCAGGATCCTTATCACAATGACGGACAGGCACATGGACTTTGTTTTTCTGTAAAACCGGATGTAGATATTCCTCCGTCTCTCGTAAATATCTACCAGGAACTTCATGAAGACTGTGGCTGTTACCTTCCCAATAACGGATATCTGGAGAAGTGGGCGAAACAGGGTGTGCTGCTTTTGAATACGGTACTGACTGTCCGGGCCCATCAGGCAAATTCGCACAGAGGAATCGGATGGGAAGAATTTACAGATGCTGCCATACGGATTCTGGATGAGCAGGATCGGCCAATGGTATTCCTTTTATGGGGAAGACCGGCTCAGATGAAGAAAAGTATGCTGCATAACCCGAAGCATCTGATCCTTGAGGCGCCGCATCCAAGCCCTTTATCTGCATACAGGGGATTTTTCGGATGCAGACATTTCAGTCAGACGAATGCATATCTGGAGGCACATGGTCTTGCTCCCATTGACTGGCAGATAGAAAACAGATAAAGGAACAAAAGAAAAATGAGTAAAAACGACAACAATACCCTGGTCAAAAATGCTTCTTTCCTTATGGTAGCAGCATTGGTTTCCAAAATTATCGGGATGCTTTATAAAAGCCCCCTGACGACGTTGATTGGAAGAGAAAGTTTTGCATGCTTTCAGTTTGCGCAAAATGCGTATTTTATTCTGCTGATGATCGCATCTTTCAGTATTCCCCAGGCAGTATCGAAGATTATGTCGGAACGAATCGCATTTAAACGCTATCGGGATGCACAGCGAGTGTTTAAAGGAGCTTTGCTTTATGCAGCGATTGCAGGAGGAGCAGCAGCACTGATCTGTATTTTCGGTGCGTCCATTCTGGTTCCGGATAATATGGCAAACGCAAGGCTTGCCCTGCAGATGCTTGCACCGACGATTTTTATTTCCGGTATTCTGGGTGTCTTTCGTGGATATTTTCAGGCTTATCGAAACATGCTGCCTACTTCCATATCCCAGATTCTGGAACAGATTGCAGTAGCAGTAGTAGCCTTGCTGGTAGCCGGATTCATGGTGAATCATTTCGCAGATGCAGGGGCGGATACGCTGCAGCAGTGGAGTGCGGCAGGTGCAACGATCGGAACAGGAGCCGGTGTACTGACTGCTTTTCTGTTTATGTTTCTGGTCTATAAAATGAATTATAAAACCATTGCAAAAAAGATTGAACGGGATCATGTGTCAGTAGACGAAAGCTACAAAAGTGTCATGAAGACCATTGTACTGATTGCAGCGCCCATTATCCTCAGTGCGTTTATTTATAATGTCAATGGCTATATCAATGGTGTGATGTATACATCTGTTTCCGGTATGCGGGGCATTGCGTCCAGTATAGTAAAGGAAAATTATGCCGAATACGGATTTTTTATGACACTGATCAATATTCCGCTTACCCTGGCAAGTACGGCGCCTACATCGATGATGCCGGAAGTATCCGGGCATTATGTGACAGGAGACATCAAAGGAGCTACAGGAAAGATCAATAAAGCCACCTGGATTGCCATGTTGATTTCAGTACCTGCATCGGTAGGACTGGCAGTACTGGCACAGCCGGTTACCCGTTTGATCTTCCCGTCTACAGAGGGGCTTGCAGGACAGCTGATGATCATCGGAGTGGTTACCGTTATTTTGAACAGTACTTCCAATATATCCAATGGTGTCCTTCAGGCAATCGGAAAACCCAATATTCCTATGATCAATGCAGCAATCGCTCTGGTGATCGATATTGTTTTTCTTGCATCTGTACTCTTCTTTACAGACCTTGGAATTTACGGGGTAGTACTGGCCATGGTGGTATATGCAGTGGTCATGTGTGTACTCAATGACCGGGCGCTGAAAAAATATTTGGGTTATAAAAATCCATGGAAATATGCGTACATTCCGCCTCTGGCTGCATCGGTGCCTATGGGACTGACTGCTTATGGCGTGTATGCAGGGGTGTACCACTTCCTTCCTTCCAATATCCTTGCTCTTGTTCCTTCGATTGGAATTGCGATTGTTGTGTACTTTTTCTGTTATCTTTTGATCGCAAAACCGACTGCACAGGAACTTCAGGCGCTTCCGGCAGGAACGAGACTGGCGGCGCTTGGACGGAAACTGAAAATTGTAAAGTAGTGTAAAAGAAAAAAGGAGTTATGAAAAAACGAATTGCCGTTTCTTCATAGCTCCTTTTTGTTAAGATAAACGTTTGAATGCAGTAGAAAGCATCAGCTTGATGCGGTTAAGCTGGTTTACTTCACTGGCACCTGGGTCATAATCAATTGCAACAATGTTTGCTTCCGGATAATCTTTCCGGATGGCTTTAATGACACCTTTTCCTACAATATGGTTTGGCAGGCAGCCGAATGGCTGAATGCAGACGATATTGGGGGCATTGCTGTGAATCAGTTCCATCATTTCTCCGGTCAGGAACCAGCCTTCGCCGGTCTGATTTCCCACGGATACAATGGGGGATGCCATTTTCGCCAGATCTGCAATATTGGCAGATGGGGTAAAGTGGCGGCTCTTTTCAAATTCTTTGTTTGCTGCACTTCGGATGAATTCCAGTGCACGGATTCCAAGATTTGCATTGCGCGCAGTGGATTTTTTGAATCCCAGATAGTCTGCCTTAAAATTCTGGTTGTAGAAGCAGTAATTCATGAAATCCAGTAAATCCGGACATACCGGTTCTGCGCCTTCTTTTTCCAGCAGTTCTGCCAGATGATTGTTGGCAGCAGGGAGGAATTTTACAAGAATCTCTCCTACGATGCCGACTCTTGGTTTCTTTTCATCTGTAATCGGAAGGGTATCAAATTCCCGGATCATCTGTCGGCAGATCCGGTTAAACTGATTCAGGCTTACATGCTTTCCGGATATGAAGGAGATACAGCGTTTTTCCCATTTCCGGTGAAGCGCGTTGGCAGATCCCTTGACTGCTTCGTAAGGACGCATGCGGTAAATACATTTCATAAGGATATCTCCGAATACTGCACCGAATGCAAGGCGGGTAGCCAGTTTTGCAGTAATTTTAAATCCTGGATTTTCTTCCAGGCCGCTCAGATTAATGGAGATTACAGGAATGTATCCCATATCTGCTTTTTGCAGAGCACGGCGGATGAATCCGATGTAGTTGGAAGCACGGCAGCCGCCGCCTGTCTGGGACATAATGATAGCTACTTTGTGCAGATCATATTTTCCGGACAGAAGTGCCTGCATAATCTGACCGACTACCATAAGAGAAGGGTAGCAGGCATCATTGTTTACATATTTCAGTCCGACATCCACGGCTTCTTTGTTGTCATTTGGAAGCACCTCCAGATTGTAACCGCTGGCATTGAAGGCAGCCTCCAGAATGTTAAAGTGGATGGGTGACATCTGTGGACAGAGAATGGTGTAATTTTTCCGCATTTCCTCAGTAAAGACGACTTTCTTGATGGAAGACGGAACAATTTTTCTCTGGATGTTCTGATTCTCTTTGATCCGAAGGGCAGCGATCAGAGAGCGAATACGGATTCTGGCAGCTCCCAGATTGTTGACTTCGTCAATTTTCAGACAGGTATAAGTTTTTCCGCTGCCGGAAAGAATTTCATTGACCTGATCGGTGGTAACGGCATCCAGACCGCAGCCGAAGGAGTTCAGCTGAATCAGATCAAGATTTTCTTTTTCTTTTACAAAATTGGCTGCTGCATAGAGGCGGGTATGGTACATCCACTGGTCATTGACACGAAGCGGCCGTTCAATGGGAGCCAGATGAGAAATCGAATCCTCTGTCAGTACTGCAATGCCGTAAGAATTGATCAGATCCGGTATTCCATGATGAATTTCCGGATCAATATGGTAAGGACGTCCAGCCAGGACGATTCCGCGGCGGCCGGTCTGTTCCAGATAGTCCAGGGTCTCTTCTCCCTTTCTGCGAATGTCGTTTCGACAATGGCTCATTTCTTTCCACGCTGCATGTGCAGCTGCCTTTACTTCTTCGGCAGGAAGATCGAAAAATTCTTCCACAAGGCGTGTGACAACCGTTTCTTCATTGGTAAGAGAAAGAAACGGATTATGGAAACGAATGGATGGGTCATTGAGCTCATCAATGTTGTTTTTAATATTTTCCGCATAGGAAGTAACGATCGGACAGTTGTAATGGTTGACAGAATCTTCAAACTCTGTCCGTTCATAAGGAATACAAGGATAGAAAATATAGTTTACGCCCTGTTTGATCAGCCAGGACACATGACCATGGGCCAGTTTTGCAGGATAGCATTCGGATTCACTGGGAATGGATTCGATTCCAAGTTCATAAATCTTTCGGGTAGAAGTCGGTGAGAGTACCACCTGGTATTTCAGTTCTGTAAAGAAGGTATACCAGAAAGGATAGTTCTCAAACATGTTCAGGACTCTTGGAATTCCCACTTTTCCGCGTACCGCTTTGTCTTCGGTCAGTGGTATATAAGAAAAGAGTTTTTTGTATTTGTATTCAAAGAGGTTTGGAATATGGTCTTTATTTTTTTCTTTTCCGATTCCACGTTCGCAGCGGTTGCCGGAGATATACTGGCGTCCGCCGGAAAATTTATTGATGGTAAGACGGCAGTTATTGGTACAGCCTTTACAGTTTGCCATAGTCGTAGTGTATTTCAGGCTGTTGATTTTGTCAATGGACAGCATGGTGGTTTCTTTGTCTGCTGTATAGCGTTCCCGCGCAATGAGCGCGGCACCGAAAGCACCCATGATACCTGCAATGTCCGGACGGATGGCTTCACAATCAGCGATTTTTTCAAAACTTCTCAGGACAGCATCATTGTAGAAGGTACCACCCTGAACGACGATATGACGTCCAAGTTCAGATGCGTCGGATACTTTGATTACCTTGTACAGCGCATTTTTGATTACCGAATAAGCAAGACCGGCAGAAATGTCGGATACTTCCGCCCCTTCTTTCTGTGCCTGTTTTACTTTTGAATTCATAAAGACGGTACATCGGGTGCCAAGGTCAATGGGATTTTTGGCAAACAGAGCAGCTTTGGCAAAATCCTGGACAGAATAATTCAGAGAATTTGCGAAAGTCTCAATAAAAGAACCACATCCGGAAGAGCAGGCTTCATTTAACTGAACACTGTCAACGGTCTGGTTCTTGATTTTAATACATTTCATATCCTGACCGCCGATATCCAGAATACAGTCTACGTCCGGATCGAAAAAGGCGGCAGCATAGTAATGTGACACCGTTTCTACTTCGCCTTCGTCAAGAAGCAGAGCCGCTTTAATCAGAGCTTCGCCGTAACCGGTAGAACAGGAATAGGCAATTTTGGCTCCTTTTGGAAGTTCCCGGTAAATTTCCTGAATGGCCCGAATACTGGTAGCCAGAGGATTTCCGTTGTTATTGCTGTAAAAAGAGTAAAGAAGTGCTCCGTTTTCACCTACGAGAGCAGCTTTTGTAGTGGTAGAACCTGCATCAATACCAAGATAGCAGTTGCCGCTGTAAGTGGACAGCTCGGCTGTTTTTACATTGTATTGGCTCTGACGTTCGTTGAATTTTTCGTAATCTTCCTGGGAAGCGAAAAGAGGCTCCATGCGGTTTACTTCGAATTCCATATGTATATTAGCAGCAAGCCGGTCGCGCATAGCGATGAGGGATACCGGTTCTGCATTTGGTGAAGCATTCAGAGCGGAACCGATGGCTGCAAAAAGATGAGAATTATCCGGTACAATCGTATGTTCGTCGTCCAGTTTTAAAGTACGGATAAAAGCGGCCTTCAATTCAGAGAGAAAGTGAAGGGGACCTCCAAGAAAAGCCACATGTCCACGAATGGGTTTTCCGCAGGCAAGACCGCTTATGGTCTGGTTTACAACAGCCTGAAAAATGGAAGCGGAGAGATCTTCTTTCGTTGCGCCCTCATTGATCAGAGGCTGGATATCGGTTTTGGCAAATACACCACATCGGGCAGCAATGGGATATAAGGCTTTGTAATTTTTGGCATATTCATTCAGACCGGTTGCGTCTGTCTGAAGCAGAGAAGCCATCTGGTCAATAAAAGAACCGGTGCCTCCTGCACAGATCCCATTCATACGCTGTTCGATATTGCCACCTTCAAAATAGATGATTTTGGCATCCTCACCTCCAAGCTCAATGGCTACATCGGTTTTTGGAGCCAGTTCCTGAAGAGAAGAAGATACGGCTATCACTTCCTGAACAAAAGGCACTTCCAGATGATTCGCCAGTGTAAGTCCGCCGGATCCGGTAATCACAGGACGCACGGAAATCTCACCCAGTTTCTGGCTGGCTTTGCCTAAAAGAGATGCCAGGGTGTTTTGTATATCTGCAAAATGACGTTCATAGTCAGAAAAGAGAATTTCTCTGTCTTTACCTAAAATCGCAATTTTTACCGTGGTGGAACCAATATCAATTCCCAGAGGGTAAAGAAACTGCGTAGTATTTTGTTCTGCTGACATAGTCAGAAAACCTCCTTTGCAAATTGGATAAAAAAAATCAATTAACATTATACGACAAGATACTTGAAAAAACAATTGGAAAATTGCCGGACTTATGATAAAATAGAACCGTATGTATGCAACAAAATATTGAAAAGAGGAAGTTATTTTATGTATAAAGTTCTGAAAAAGGACGGAAAAGCAAAACGTGCACATATGGAAACCGTGCATGGTACCATTGAAACACCGGTGTTTATGAATGTGGGAACTGTGGCAGCAATCAAAGGAGCAGTAGCCACGACGGATCTTCATGAAATCAAAACACAGGTAGAGTTATCCAATACGTATCATCTTCATGTACGTCCCGGTGATCATATTGTGAAACAGCTGGGCGGTCTTCACAAATTCATGAACTGGGACAAACCGATTCTGACCGATTCCGGTGGATTTCAGGTATTTTCCCTTGCAAAACTTCGAAAAATAAAAGAGGAAGGGGTATACTTCAATTCTCATGTAGATGGAAGAAAAATTTTCATGGGACCGGAAGAAAGCATGCAGATCCAGTCCAATCTGGGATCTACCATTGCCATGGCTTTTGATGAATGCCCATCCAGTGTGGCAGACCGGGAATATGTACAGAATTCTGTGGACAGAACCACAAGATGGCTTGCAAGATGTAAAGAAGAGATGAAACGGCTGAACAGCCTCCCGGATACCGTAAATCCTCATCAGCTTCTCTTTGGAATCAATCAGGGGGCTGTTTATGACGATATCCGTATTGCACATGCAAAGGAAATCGCACAGATGGATCTCGACGGATATGCCATTGGCGGTCTTGCGGTAGGGGAAAGCCATGAAGAGATGTACCGGATCCTTGACAGTGTCGTTCCTTATCTGCCGGAAGATAAACCAACGTATCTCATGGGAGTCGGAACACCGGCCAACATTCTGGAAGCTGTATCAAGAGGTGTAGACTTCTTTGACTGTGTCTATCCAAGCAGAAACGGAAGGCACGGACATGTATATACCAATTATGGAAAACTGAACCTGTTCAACGCCAAATATGAACTGGATTCCAGACCAATCGAAGAAGGATGCCAGTGCCCTGCATGCAGAAACTACAGCAGAGCCTACATCCGTCACCTTCTGAAAGCAAAAGAAATGTTGGGTATGCGCCTTTGCGTACTGCATAATCTGTACTTCTACAATACTATGATGGAAGAAATCCGTCAGGCAATCGAAGAGGGACGCTACGAGTCTTATAAACAGGAAAAACTGGAACGCATGGCTTCCGGAAACATTCAGGCGTAAACAGAGGCCGGAAGAGAGAAAAGTCAGACGCCTGAACAGGAAGCGTCTACCGAAAAAAATAGAAAAAAAGCTGAAACTACTTGAAGTAATCACGGAAATTGTGTATTATTGTAATAACGCTCAAAAAAGACTTAGAATCAGGAGGAATAACAATGATATTAACACAGGCGAGTGGAAGTACTGCAGGTGCATGGGCAACGATGTTATTGCCGCTTGTTGTATTTTTTCTTTTAATGTATTTCATGATTATGAGACCACAGAAAAAAGAACAGCAGAGAGTCAGCGCCATGTTATCTTCTATGGAAGTGGGAGACAGCGTAGTAACTACCAGCGGATTTTACGGAACTTTAATTGATATTACAGATGAAGATGTAATCGTAGAGTTCGGTAATAACCGAAACTGCAGAATTCCTATGAGAAAATCAGCAATTGCAGAAGTTGAAAAAGCAAGCGACGGCATTGTTGAAAAATAAAGTCTAAAATGACAGGTGTTGCGGGCAAAGGCCATGTGACGCCTGTTTTTTTCAAACACGCTCTACGGAGAAGGGGAAAGTTATGGCATTTATCAGTTTATTTGAAGTGATCGGACCCAATATGGTGGGACCTTCCAGTTCCCACACAGCGGGGGCAGCATCGATGGCACTGCTTGCCAGAAAACTGTTTCCGGGGGAAATTAAAAAAGTACAGTTTACGCTTTATGGTTCTTTTGCAAAAACTTATCGGGGACATGGTACAGATCGGGCGCTGCTGGGGGGAATTATGGGATTTGAGACCGATGATCTGCGTATCCGGGATTCTTTACAGATCGCAAAAGAGCGAGGGTTGGAATATGCGTTTTCCATTCAGACAAAAATGGGAGATGAGCATCCAAACACGGCAGATATGGATCTGACAGGAACAAAAGGGGAAAGATTGTTTGTCCGCGGTGTCTCCATAGGAGGAGGCAAGGTGAAAATCGTACGTCTGAATCAGATCGATGTGGATTTTACCGGAGAATACAGTACCTTGATTATCAGTCAGACAGATAAACCGGGTGTAGTGGCTCATATTACTAGAGTGCTGAGTGAACGGAATGTAAATATTGCTTTTATGCGGCTGTTTCGGGAAGAAAAGGGAGCAAAAGCATTTACTGTGGTGGAATCCGATGAGAAAATTCCGGAAGAAGTGGTAGAACAGATCCGGGAAAATCCTCTGGTTTCGGATGTTATGCTGGTGCAGATATAGGAGGATGGCATGGATTTTAATTACGGAACGGAATTGTTGCAATTGTGTGAGACTTATCAGATGCCCATATGGCAGGTGATGAAGAAAAGAGAAACGAAATTTTCTCAGATGTCGGAAGAACAGGTGGATGAGAAGATGACCGTATCTCTGGAGATTATGAAGAAAGCTGCCAGAAAGCCCATTGACAAACCGGAACCTTCGATTGGAGGTCTGATTGGGGGAGAGGCCAGACTTCTTGCAGAACAGGAAGAAAAGGGAAAGTCCATCTGCGGAGGAATTCTTGGAAAAGCCATCCGGTATGCGATGGCCGTTCTGGAAGTCAATGCTTCGATGGGGGTGATCGTAGCTGCACCAACAGCCGGATCAGCCGGCGTGATTCCAGGTGTATTTCTGGCGCTCCAGGAAGAACGGAGACTATCTGATGATACACTTTTAAAGGGCTTGTATACAGCCGGCGCGGTTGGGTATCTCCTTATGCGGAATGCATCTGTGGCAGGCGCAGAAGCGGGATGTCAGGCAGAAGTAGGGGCAGCAGCAGCAATGGCAGCTGCCGGAGTGATCGAAATGCTTGGCGGTACACCGAAAAACTGTCTGGACGGAGCTGCACTGGCGCTTTCCAATCTTCTGGGACTGGTGTGTGATCCGGTGGCAGGGCTGGTGGAAGCACCCTGTCAGAATCGAAACAGTATCGGAGCAGCCAATGCCATAATCTGTGCAGAACAGGTTCTGGCGGGAATCCCTTCCATGATTCCTTTTGACGAGATGGTACAGGCCATGTATCATGTGGGAAGAAGCCTTCCATTTGAATTGCGGGAAAGTGCCATGGGAGGATGTGCAGCTACACCAACTGCCTGTGCAAGAACCTGTGAAATATTCAAATAGACCGGTTTTCCATACCTGTTATAGCTTATATAACGAAAAAGAATAACGAATCGTTTTATTATGCCTTGAAATAAACATAAAAAAGGATTATCATATTTAGTACTATACAATTGCTAAAAATCGACAGCAACAGGAAGGGAGAAATATATGAATTATAATATAGCACTGATTCCGGGAGACGGTATTGGCCCGGAAATTGTAGCAGAAGCAAAAAAAGTCCTGGATAAGGTGTGTCAGGTATACGGACACACTTTTACATATGAAGAGGTTTTATTAGGCGGCGCTTCCATCGATGTACACGGAGTTCCGCTGACAGAGGAAGCCATTGCAACCGCAAAGAATTCTGACGCTGTGCTTATGGGCTCCATCGGCGGAGATGCAAAAACTTCTCCATGGTATCAACTGGAACCTTCCAAACGCCCGGAAGCAGGATTGCTGGCAATCCGAAAAGCACTGAACCTTTTTGCAAATCTTCGTCCGGCGTACCTCTATAATGAATTAAAGGGTGCCTGTCCGCTGAAAGAAGAAGTGATCGGGGAAGGATTTGATATGATCATTGTCCGGGAACTGACCGGAGGCCTTTATTTCGGAGAAAGAAAGACTTTTGACGATAATGGGGTCATGACAGCAGTCGATACACTTTCCTATAACGAAAAGGAAATTCGCAGAATTGCAGTGAAAGCCTTTGATATTGCAAGAAAAAGAAAGAAAAAAGTAACAAGTGTGGATAAAGCAAATGTACTGGATTCTTCCAGACTCTGGAGAAAAGTGGTAGAAGAGGTAGCGAAAGAGTATCCGGATGTAACACTGGAACATATGCTGGTGGACAACTGTGCAATGCAGCTGGTACACAATCCGGCACAGTTTGATGTGATTCTGACAGAGAACATGTTCGGTGATATTTTATCCGATGAGGCAAGTATGGTAACTGGTTCCATCGGTATGCTGTCCTCTGCAAGTCTCAATGAGACAAAATTCGGTCTTTACGAACCAAGTCATGGATCTGCACCGGATATTGCAGGAAAAGGAATTGCCAATCCGTTGGCAACCATTCTGTCAGCAGCCATGATGCTTCGTTATTCCTTGGATCTGGATCAAGAAGCAGATGCAGTGGAAGCAGCTGTACAGAAGGTCCTGACAGAAGGATATCGTACCGTTGATATTATGTCAGAAGGTATGAAACAGGTAGGAACCACACAAATGGGAGATCTGATTGCTTCTTATATTGGATAAATACGGAAAAGTATAGAGAAAGGATGTTGGAAAATGAAAAGTGATGCAGTAAAAACAGGCATGCAGCAGGCACCGCACCGTTCCCTGTTCAATGCTCTTGGGATGACAAAAGAAGAAATGGCAAAGCCTCTGGTAGGAATTGTAAGTTCTTATAATGAAATCGTACCAGGTCATATGAACCTGGATAAAATCGTAAATGCAGTAAAACTCGGTGTAGCTATGGCCGGTGGTACTCCCGTGGTATTTCCGGCAATTGCCGTATGTGACGGAATTGCAATGGGCCATGTGGGTATGAAATATTCTCTGGTAACCAGAGATCTGATCGCAGATTCAACGGAAGCCATGGCACTGGCTCATCAGTTTGATGCGCTGGTTATGGTGCCAAACTGTGATAAGAATGTTCCGGGTCTTCTTATGGCAGCAGCAAGAATCAATGTACCGACTGTATTTGTAAGCGGCGGTCCGATGCTTGCCGGTCATGTAAAAGGAAAGAAGAGAAGTCTCTCTTCCATGTTTGAAGCAGTGGGATCCTACAGCGCAGGAACAATGACAGCAGAAGATGTGGAAGAATTTGAAAACAAAGTGTGTCCGACTTGTGGCTCCTGTTCCGGTATGTATACAGCAAACAGTATGAACTGCCTGACAGAAGTTCTCGGTATGGGACTTCAGGGAAATGGAACCATTCCTGCTGTATATTCTGAGAGAATCAAACTTGCAAAACATGCAGGTATGCAGGTAATGGAAATGTACCGCAGAAATATCCGTCCGCGTGATATTCTGACAAAAGAGGCAATTATGAATGCACTGACTGTAGATATGGCACTTGGATGCTCTACAAACAGTATGCTTCATCTGCCTGCAATTGCGCATGAAATCGGTTTTGATTTTGATATTACAATGGCAAATGAAGTCAGTGCAAAGACACCGAACCTGTGTCATCTCGCACCGGCAGGTCCTACGTATATGGAAGATCTGAACGAAGCCGGCGGTGTATATGCAGTTATGAATGAACTGGCAAAGAAAGATCTGCTGAATATGGACTGCATGACAGTAACCGGAAAGACAGTAGGAGAGAACATTGCAAATTGTGTAAACCGGAATCCGGAAGTCATCCGACCGGTGGAAAATCCTTACAGCCAGACAGGTGGTCTCGCTGTTCTGACCGGAAATCTGGCTCCGGACGGAGGCGTTGTAAAACGTTCTGCTGTCTGCGAAGAAATGATGATTCACGAAGGACCGGCTCGTGTATTTGATTGTGAAGAAGATGCGATTGCTGCCATCAAAGGCGGAAAGATTGTTGCAGGGGATGTCGTGGTCATTCGTTATGAAGGACCAAAAGGCGGTCCGGGTATGCGTGAAATGCTGAATCCGACTTCTGCCATTGCAGGTATGGGACTGGGATCCAGTGTTGCACTGATCACAGATGGACGTTTCTCCGGTGCATCCAGAGGTGCTTCCATTGGACATATCTCACCGGAAGCAGCAGTTGGCGGACCGATCGCTCTGGTGGAAGAAGGCGATATTATCCGTATCAATATACCGGAAACAAAGCTTGAACTGGCAGTATCCGATGAAGAACTGGCAAGAAGAAGAGCAAACTGGCAGCCAAGAGAGCCGAAGGTAACAACCGGCTATCTGGCACGTTATGCATCCATGGTAACCAGCGGAAACAGGGGTGCAGTTCTGGAAATCCAGAAATAAAACAGTGAGAAGTGGGAGGATTTCAATATGCAGCTGACAGGAGCAGAGATCGTAATTGAATGTTTGAAAGAACAGGGTGTAGATACAGTATTCGGTTATCCAGGCGGTACCATTTTAAATATTTATGATGAATTATATAAACACAGTGGTGAGATTACGCATATCCTTACATCACATGAACAAGGTGCAGCACATGCAGCAGACGGTTATGCACGCTCCACCGGAAAAGTAGGCGTATGTATGGCAACCAGCGGCCCGGGAGCAACCAATCTGGTAACCGGAATTGCTACTGCACATATGGACTCCATACCGGTAGTAGCGATTACCTGTAATGTAGGGGTACCGCTTCTTGGAAAAGACAGTTTCCAGGAAGTGGATATTGCCGGTGTGGTCATGCCAATCACAAAACACAGTTTCATTGTAAAAGATGTAACGAAACTGGCAAAAACCTTAAGACGTGCATTTGTCATCGCAAAGAGTGGAAGACCGGGTCCTGTACTTGTGGACATTACAAAAGATGTAACGGCTGCAAAGACAGAATTTGAACGGGTAGAACCAAAAGAAGTAAAACCTTACACAGCAGAAATCGTACAGGAAGATTTGGATCAGGCAGCAGCTATGATCGAAGCTGCAAAACGTCCGTTCATTTTTGTAGGAGGCGGTGCAGTCGCAGCGGAAGCATGGGAAGAAGTACGGGAACTGGCTCATAAGATCCAGGCGCCGGTTACGGACTCCCTCATGGGAAAAGGAGTATTCTCAGGAGAAGATGAATATTATACCGGTATGCTCGGCATGCATGGTACAAAAGCATCCAATCTGGGTGTGACAAAATGTGACCTTCTCATTACCATCGGTGCAAGATTCAGCGACCGTGTAACCGGAAATACAAGAAATTTTGCAAGAAATGCAAAGGTCATCCAGATTGATGTCGATGCAGCAGAAATCAATAAAAATGTTCTTGTAGACTGCAGTGTAGTCGGTGATGCAAAAATTGTTCTGCAGAAACTGAATGAGAAAGTAAAACCGAAAGAACATAAAGAATGGATCGAGTACGTAGAGGGACTGAAAGAAAAATATCCGCTGCGTTACAATCAGACAGGATTAAGCGGTCCGGCAGTCATCGAAGAGATCTATCGTCAGACAAAAGGCGATGCGATCATCGTGACAGAAGTAGGACAGCATCAGATGTGGGCAGCACAGTATTACAAGTACAAAATGCCGAGAACCTTCTTATCATCCGGTGGTCTGGGCACAATGGGATATGGACTTGGCGCTGCGATCGGTGCAAAAATGGCAAATCCGGACAAAGTGGTAATCAATATCGCAGGAGACGGCTGTTTCCGTATGAATATGAATGAGATTGCAACTGCTACAAGAAGTGAGATTCCGGTAATCCAGGTAGTGATTAACAACCATGTACTGGGAATGGTTCGTCAGTGGCAGACCCTGTTCTATAAGGGAAGATATTCGAATACCGTATTACAGGATAAAGTAGATTTTGTAAAACTGGCAGAAGCGATGGGTGCAGTAGGAATCCGTGTGACAAGCAAAGAAGAACTTCCTGCAGCAATCAAAAAAGCCATTGAACTGAAAACCACCGTTGTTCTGGACTGTGTGATCGACTGCGATGATAAGGTATTTCCTATGGTGCCTGCAGGCGCAAATATCGAAGATGCTTTTGATGAAGAGGATCTGAAAGCAAAAGAAAAGAATCAGTAAATAATCAGATGTCTTTATAAGAACGACAAATGTTTTTATTGACAAAAATATATCAAAGATGTAGAATACTCTTTAGTTGATTAAAGAGTATTCTACATTGTATTTTAAGGAGGAAATCGATTGTGAGCAGAGTATATAACTTTTCAGCAGGACCTGCCGTTCTGCCGGAAGAGGTTTTAAGAGAAGCAGCAGAAGAGATGTTGGATTATAAAGGATGCGGGATGTCCGTAATGGAAATGAGCCACCGTTCCAAAGTATTTCAGGAAATCATTGATGAAGCAGAAGCAGATTTAAGAGACCTGCTTCAGATTCCGGATAACTACAAAGTATTATTTTTACAGGGCGGTGCCAGTCAGCAGTTTGCCATGATTCCGATGAATCTTATGAAGAATGGTGTGGCAGATTATATTGTAACCGGCCAGTGGGCAAAAAAAGCATGGCAGGAAGCGCAGAAATATGGTACTGCAAATAAAGTGGCATCTTCCGAAGACAAAACGTTTTCTTATATTCCGGATTGCTCCGATCTGCCGATCAGCCCGGATGCGGACTATGTATATATCTGTGAGAACAACACCATTTACGGAACAAAATACAAAACCCTTCCGAACACAAAAGGAAAGATTCTGGTATCTGATGTTTCCTCCTGTTTCCTGTCCGAACCAATGGATGTGGAAAAATATGGCATGATTTACGGCGGCGTTCAGAAGAATATCGGTCCTGCCGGTCTGGTTATTGCCATTATCCGGGAAGATCTGATCACAGAGGATGTCCTTGCGGGAACTCCGACGATGCTTACCTATAAGACACACGCAGACGCAGGATCTCTTTACAATACACCGAACTGCTATGGCATTTATATCTGCGGAAAAGTGTTTAAATGGCTGAAGAAAATGGGTGGTCTTTCTGTGATGAAAGAACGCAATGAGAAAAAGGCAAAAGTATTATATGATTATCTGGATTCCAGCAGCCTGTTTAAAGGTACTGTAGAACCAAATTCCCGTTCCCTGATGAATGTTCCGTTTGTAACCGGTGACAAAGAGCTGGATGCAAAATTTGTAAAAGAAGCAGAAGCAGCAGGTTTTGTAAACTTGAAAGGCCATCGTTCTGTAGGCGGTATGCGTGCAAGTATTTACAATGCTATGCCGATCGAAGGCGTGGAAGCTCTGGTAGATTTTATGAAAAAATTTGAAAAGGAGAATGCATAAATATGTATAAATATCATTGCCTGAATCCAATATCCAATGTAGGTCTGAAACATTTTCCGGGGAAATATGAGAACAGTGAATCCATAGAAGACAGTGATGTGGTTCTGGTAAGAAGTGCCAACATGCATGATCTGACACTTCCGAAAAATGTAGTTGCTGTGGCAAGAGCCGGTGCAGGTGTGAATAATATTCCGCTGGACGAATATGCAAAAGAAGGTGTGGTTGTGTTCAATACACCAGGTGCGAACGCAAATGGTGTAAAAGAAATGGTCATTGCAGGCATGCTTCTGGCATCCAGAGATATCGTTGGTGGGATTGAATGGCTGGAAAAACAGGAAGCAACCGAAGATATCGGAAAACTTGCAGAGAAAAAGAAGAAACAGTTCGCAGGATGTGAAATCAGCGGGAAGAAGCTTGGTATCATCGGTCTTGGGGCCATTGGTGTAAAAGTGGCAAATGCTGCAGTGCATCTGGGAATGGATGTATACGGATACGATCCTTACATATCGGTAGATGCTGCATGGAATCTTTCAAGAAGCATTCATCATATCAATGACCTGAATGTCATCTACAAAGAATGTGATTACATTACCATCCATGTACCGTTGATGGAATCTACAAAGAAGATGATCGGTGCAGACGAAATCGCGCAGATGAAAGAGGGCGTTGTTCTTCTGAATTTTGCCAGAGATCTTCTGGTAGATGAAGAAGCACTGGCGGAAGCATTAAAAGCAGGAAAAGTTAAAAAATATGTAACAGATTTTGCAAATCCTCTGGTAACAAGCACACCAAATACACTGGTTACACCGCATCTGGGAGCGTCCACAGAAGAATCCGAGGATAACTGTGCAGTCATGGCAGTAAAAGAACTGATGGATTATGTGGAAAACGGAAATATCAAACATTCCGTGAACTATCCGGATTGCGATGCAGGCGCATGCGTAGATGTGGGAAGAGTCACCATTAATCATAAAAACATTCCGAATATGATCAGCCAGTTTACAAAAACACTGGGTGATGCAGGTGTGAATATTTCCAATATGACCAACAAGAGTAAAGGGGATTATGCATATACCATGATCGATGTATCCACACCGATTTCCGGTGAAGTTGCAAAAACCTTGAAGGGAATTCATGGCGTTTACAGAGTCCGGGTAATTAAATAATGGTAAGTAAGCGATAAGAAAAGAAAGGGAAAGAGCCCCGGATCAGATGGCGGTTCTTTTCCTTTCTTGTATTTTAGTGCAGGATACGGTACAATGTTGGGGAACGATAGAAACAGAAGCGGGGGATATGCGTATGGATACAGGAAAAACAGTCCGAAGAATCAAACAGATGAAATCCCTGGCCGGTTCTCTGAAAAGAAACAGAAAAAGAATCGGGAAATTATTAAAAACAATCAAAAGATGGAAAAGGAGAAACCGATAAAATGGCAACAATTAAACCATTTCGTGCCGTGCGTCCAAGAAAGGATCTGGCGGAAAAGATCGCAGCACTTCCTTATGATGTTTATTCCAGCGAGGAAGCAAGAAAAGTAGTGGAGAAAAATCCTATGTCCTTTCTTGCTATAGACCGGCCGGAAACATTTTTTCCGGAAGGAATGGATCTGTATGCACCGGAAGTGTATCAGAAAGCAAAGAAAGAAATGGAAGAACGGGTGGAAAGAGGAGAATTTCTGGAAGACCCCACCCCTTGTTATTATCTTTATGAACTGACAGGACAGAATCATATACAGACAGGAATTGTAGCCTGCGCAGCCATTGATGATTATCTGGACGGAACCATTAAAAAACATGAGAATACAAGAGAAGAAAAAGAACAGGACAGGATTCGGCATGTAGATACCATGAGCGCCCAGACAGGTCCTATTTTTCTGGCCTATCGGTCGGAACCGGTGTTAAAAGAGCTGATCCGGCAAAAGAAAGCGTGCTGTCCAATCAATGATTTTGTGTCAGAAGACGGAATCGGACACAGAGTCTGGGTCATTGAGGAAGCATCTATGATAGCAGAAATCGAAGCAGTCTTTGAAAAAATGGAGAATATATATATTGCAGATGGACACCATCGGGCTGCTTCCGCAGTCAAAGTGGGATGTAAGAGAAGAAAAGAACATCCCGATTATACAGGAAAAGAGGCGTTTAATTATTTCCTGTGTACGCTTTTTGCAGATGATGAATTAAAAATCCTGGATTACAACCGGGTAGTCAAAGACCTGAACGGTTATACAGAAGAACAGTTTCTGGAAAAAGTGCAGGAACGGTTTGAGGTAAAAGAAAATGGAAAAAAACCAGTATCACCGGAACAAAAAGGAAGGTTTGGCATGTATCTGGGAGACAAATGGTATCATCTGAAAATAAAAGAAGAGTTCTGTTCGGATGATTGTGTAGAAGGATTGGATGTTTCGCTCTTACAGAATCATTTACTGAATCCGGTGCTTGGAATCCGGGAACCACAGAAAGATCAGAGAATCGGATTTATCGGTGGGATTCGTGGACTTACAGAGCTGGAAGCGTGTGTAAAATCCGGATGGAAGGTGGCATTTTCCATGTACCCCACATCCATGAAGGAATTATTTGCAGTGGCAGATGCAGGCAAACTCATGCCGCCAAAGTCTACCTGGTTTGAGCCGAAATTAAGGAGCGGATTGTTCATACATTTTATAGAAAAATGAGCGATTGTTTACATTTTCCTGTATTAATGTTAAAATATAGGAAAAGGAGGGTGCGTTATGTCTGACAAATTGTATGAAATGATGGACTGGCCGGAGATTGAGTCTGTGGTATATTCCGAAGAAAGTGAACCGTGTAAAATCCTTGGACCGCATATGACAGACCAGGGCATTTTAATCCAGAGTTTTTTGCCGGGAGCGGCAAAAGCAAGTGTGATCGCAGGAAAAAAGACTTATGAAATGGTACTGGAAGATGAAGCCGGATATTATGCAGTATTGGTTCCAGGGAAGAAAATTCCCAAATATAAAATTGTAACAGAAGACAGCGAAGGAAAGAAAAAACAGTTTTATGATCCCTATGCATTTCCAGGCCAGATTACAATCAGCGAAGAGCAGCAGTTTTGTGCAGGAATCAGCTATGATATCTACGAAAAACTGGGGGCTCATGTTAAGACCATAAACGGAGTGACCGGTGTATATTTTGCTGTATGGGCACCTAATGCAATGCGCGTATCGGTTGTAGGAGATTTTAATCACTGGGACGGCCGTGTGCATCAGATGAACAGACTGGCTGTATCAGGGATTTTTGAACTCTTTATACCGGGAGTAAAACCGGGCGCGTTGTATAAATATGAGATAAAAGCCAAAGGTTCTCTTGTATATCTGAAGGCAGATCCGTATGCAAACCAGGGAGAATTAAGACCGCAAAATGCTTCTGTTGTAGTGGATCTGGAACAGTATCAATGGGAAGATGCGCAGTGGATGAAAGGCAGAAAACAGGTCAATGATGAAAATGCGCCTATGCTCATTTATGAAGTACATATGGGATCCTGGATCAAACCGGAAGATAAACTCTTTTACAATTATCGTGAAATTGCTCCAAAACTGGCAGACTATGTGAAAGAGATGGGATACACCCATGTGGAAATCATGCCCATTATGGAACATCCGTTTGACGGTTCCTGGGGCTATCAGGTAACCGGATATTATGCGCCTACCAGCCGATATGGAACCTGTGAAGATTTCATGTATTTTGTGGATTATCTCCATCAGCAGGGAATCGGTGTGATCCTGGACTGGGTACCTGCACATTTTCCGAAAGATACGTTCGGACTTTGCAGCTTTGACGGAACCTGCCTGTATGAACATCTGGATCCAAGACAGGGCATGCATCCGCACTGGGGCACGCTGATCTTTAATTATGGACGTCCCCAGGTCAGCAATTTCCTCATTGCCAATGCGCTGTTCTGGGCAGACAAATATCATGCCGATGGAATTCGTATGGATGCGGTAGCCTCCATGCTGTATCTGGATTACGGAAAGAATGACGGGGAATGGATCGCAAATATTTATGGCGGAAATGAAAATCTGGAGGCGATTGAATTTTTAAAACACCTGAATTCCATTTTCAAAAAGCAATATCCGGATGTACTTCTCATAGCAGAAGAGTCGACTGCATGGCCGAAAATCACAGGTTCCATGGAGGAGAATGGACTGGGATTTGATTATAAATGGAATATGGGCTGGATGAATGACTTTATTGATTATATGAAGAAAGATCCGCTTTTTCGAGGCGGCGCGCATGACGAACTGACCTTCAGTATGGTTTATGCGTACAGTGAAAAATTCCTGTTGAGCCTTTCTCATGATGAAGTCGTACATGGAAAGGCCTCTCTTCTGATGAAAATGCCGGGAACGATGGAGCAGAAATTTGCCAATCTTCGTGCCGCTTATGGATTTATGATCGCCCATCCGGGAAAGAAATTGCTGTTTATGGGACAGGAATTTGGGCAAGAACGGGAATGGTCAGAAGAAAGAGGGCTCGATTGGGAACTGCTTGAAAAACCGGAGCATAAACAACTTCAGGATTATGTCAGAGAACTATGGAAATTTTATAAAGAAAATCCGGCTCTTTATGAACAAGATTTTGATCCGGATGGATTTGAATGGATCAATCACATGGAATCGGAGAAAAATATGCTGACCTTTATCCGAAAAGGGAAAAAGAAAGAACAAACCCTTGTGATTGTCTGCAATTTCTCTCCGCTGAAATATGAGAAATATCAGATGGGAGTCCCTTATCCCGGACAATATAAAGAGGTTTTCAACAGCGATGATAAGAAATTTGGTGGTACAGGAAAGGGAAATCCAAGAGCAAAATCTTCGAAAAAAGCAGAATGGGACGAAAGAAAGAATTCGGTTGTGATCACCGTTGCTCCGATGGCGATTCAGATTTTTGCATTCCAGGAAGCGGAGAAAAGAAAAACAGGGGTTTCCAAAGTCCGGACGCAGCTGGAAAAGAAAATAGAAAAAGAGCGGCAGGAAGAATTGAAGCAGCAGGAAGTGAAGCTTCCAAAAGAGGAAAAAAAGAGGAAAAAAGGAAATAAGTAATGGAAATTGTTTTAACAGAATATCTCAGTGTGGAAAAAATCTGGAACCATTTTGTGAAAAAACTGCCTGCTATGGAATCTTTCGTGTGGAAGATGATTCTTGCATTGCTTGCCTATCTGATCATAGGGAAAGTGATCAGGAAGGTTTGTGAACTTTTGAAACTGACCCTGCAAAAAGCGGGGGTAGATATCGGTGTAACCCAGTTTATTTCATCTTTTGCAAAAGCAGGCATGTATTTTCTGCTTCTGGTGACCATTGCAGTCCAGTTTGGCATCAAGCAGTCTTCGATCGTTGCATTACTGGCATCGGCCAGTGCGGCGCTGGTTCTGGCCTTGCAGGGCGGTCTTTCCAATCTTGCAGGCGGTGTTATGATCCTTGTATTACGTCCTTTCATTGTAGGGGATTATATTATGGAAAATGTGGACAAGCAGGAAGGAACCGTGGTAAAAATTGATTTGTTTTACACCACGCTGTCTACCATTGACAACAAACGAATCACAGTACCAAACGGAACTCTGACCGGATCCAGTATTGTAAACTTTACGGCACAGGACAGACGGAATCTGGAAATTAAAGTTATGATTTCCTATCAGTCAGACCTGAAAAAAGCAAAGAAATGTCTGGAAGAACTGCTGATGAATGATCCGGCAACCATGTCAGATAAAGAAATGAAAGTCTTTGTAGATCAACTGGCAGACCATGGAGTCGTAATCGGATTTCGTGTATGGGTAAAGACGGAAGAATACTGGAATACAAAATGGCGGTTGAATGAGGAAATCAAACTTGCCTTTGATGCAGAAAAAATTGAAATTCCTTATCCACAGCTGGATGTACATTTGAATTGACAGAAAAAACGGACAAAAAGGAAGTGACGGTTATCATGAAAAGAAAAAAATTACGCTATTTGTTTCTGGCAGCTTTGCTGGTATGCAGCATGACCGGCTGTGAGAACACGAAAACACAAAATACAGATGCTGCGAATCAGGAAGAAACGGGTGCATCTGCAGCAGGAAAAGAAACAGAAACCGGAGAAAATACAGAACCGGTGACTTCTGAAAAAGAAGAAGAACCGGCAGAACCGGAAGAAATTTTGGAGGAAAACGTACAGGAAGAAGCCGAAGAAGAGAATGCAGAGTCTGCAGAGACACCGGTGGAAGAAGCGCAAGAAGGAGGCATCATTGTCCTCTATGTGCCCAATGATAATGCAGATGGATGGGATATCTGTGAGAGCGAAATCAGTCAGATTTCACCGGATGCCATTATCGGACAACTGGTAGGTGCAGGAGTGATTGTAGACAGCGTCACAGTACAGAGCTTTGCGGAAGAAGCCGAAGGAGCCTCCCTGATCTTGAAACTGGATCTGTCCGAAAACTTTGCAGAAGGACTCCGGTCGATGGGATCTGCAGGAGAAATCCTGGTTATGGGAGCGGTTGTGAACAGCTTTCTGGATACCTATGGTGCAGATGGAATCCAGATCACAGCCGGAGGCAATGCAATTGAAACCGGACACACCATCTATGAAGGAACACTGTCTCATATGAGTGAATAATCAAAAAACAGATACAAAACCACCGATTCGGTTTTTGTATCTGTTTTTTTATAATCTAACTGTTCTTGATAAATTCTCTTCCGCATTTCGGACAGCGGATACTGATTTTTCCCTTTCCTTTTGGAATTCGTATCTTCTGTTTACAGGAAGGGCAGCTGTAAATGTGATATTCTTTTCTCTGCTGCATGATGTATTTTCTTTTTCCCCAGAACCGACGAATCCTGTTTTCCAGATTCAGATATTTCTGATTCTCTGCATACCGTTTTGCAATATTTCTGGAAAACATCCGCACATACACAAGAATCAGAAATAAAATCTCCCATGACATCAGTACAGTGGAAAAATATACATTCCTCACAAAAATATTCAGCGCTGCCAATACCAGAAAAATAATGGTCATGACCTGATTCAGTCGATCATTTCCGTAACGGCCTGCCATAAATTTTACGAATTTTTCTTTCATTGTTTTGTTCCTTCCCTTTCGATTCTTTCGTATATTTTATGCACAAATTTCCTGGCATTTTCCAGATCCTCCGTATTGGGATGAAGGAGTGCATGATCATAATTATGAATCATGGCATCCATCTGCTTTTCATTTTCCTTGTTTTTCATACGCATATACTTCTCCCGTACCTGAATCGGCATCTTTCCCTGACACAGAAAACACCCCAGATATTCGTTATCATCTTCAATAAAGACCCGTATATTTTCTTCTATTTTCTTATAATACCAGGGCATGTTTCCCGTCCCGCAGGTACCGAACAAAGCAATTTTCTTTCCCTGCAAAGACCCAAGATAATCCAGCACTTCTATACTGGCGCTGTCTCTGTCTGTCCAGAATCCAATAAAATATACATCTCCCATATCATAATTGGTCTGTCCCTCGAAGGATGCAATGTCTTTATTCTGACCAGGTATTGCAGCAAATATGGCCTTTGCCAGTTTCTCCGTATTTCCTGTTCTGCTCTTATACAACACCTGTGTTTTCATGCCTATCATCCCCTCCATATTCTTTCTGGAATTAATGATACCACGATTGAAAACAGAATAGTATTTACAATCCATTAAAAATTATAAACAGTCTGTAAAAAATATTGTGGTTTAAGTATCCAGCAGACGATGGGCAATCGTATCTGCAGGGCATGGAATCAGATCTCGTTTTTGGAAAAAATAAGAAAAGACTCTGCATCATAAGAAGAAATCGAGTGATACAGAGTCTTTTCAATGGATCATTCACGCACGAACGATCTGATTTTGCAGAGCTGAAAATGGGACTCGAACCCACGACCCCTTCATTACGAGTGAAGTGCTCTACCAACTGAGCTATTCCAGCTAATTACTGCAAATCTCATTCTACTAGATTTTTTACAAAAATGCAAGCAGTTTTTTCAAAAGTTTGAGCGGAAGTGAAATTTGACAACGGGAGTGCTTTGTGCCATTATAAACGGGAGAAAGCAGTACCTGTATTAGTATGAGAATCTCAGAATCGGGATATCCTACTAAAAAATCAGAAGAAGAGGAAGCGTTATGAAGAAGAAATTACTTGCTGTTATCTTTGGGATGATCCTTACAGCTATATGTCTTTCGGGATGTGGGGAGAAGGAGTGGGATGATAACCGGGAACTGGTATGGGATAGAGGAGAAGTATGCGAATGGAAAGGATAGAAGCGTCGGCAGTTTTGCCGGATTATTATTATTCTCCGTGGAGGACAGGAAGAGAAAAAGCGGAGCAGGAGCAGTTATTGGCAGCAGAGGAACTGGAGCTGTCTCACGGAATAGAGGAAATCGGAAATTATACGTTTTACGGGTGCAGCAATCTGAAGCGGTTGAAGTTTACGGATTCTCTGAGGCGGATCGGAGGCGGTTCTTTTACCGGCTGCTCGGCTCTGCGGGAGTTGTATGTGGAAACGGAGAAGGATCGGGTCACTTGTATTCGGGATGTAGTGACGGAAACGTTTCACGAAATGTATGTGACGGTGTATTATCGGGATCAGGATGTGTATGCCCGGTTGGTATTTCCGGAATATTACGAGGAGGGCGTGGAAAATACACCGGCCAGGATTCTGGAAACGCATTTTCATGGATCGGGATATCGGTACAGGCAGTGTTTTACAGATAAGAGAATTGATTATGCCAGATATGACAACCTGTTTTCGGTGGCAAAGGTGTATGAGAAACAGGAGATTCTGATCGCTATGGCAATGGGAAGACTTCTTTGTCCTTATGCGTTGTCTGCAGAGCGGGAAGAGGAATACAGATCTTATGTGTGTGCATGGATAGAAGCAGTTGGCAGCTATTGTCTGAAGCAGACAGACTGGCATGCAGGTGTTCGCTATCTGATACAAAAAGGTGTCCAGGATGGGAATCAGGCGGAACAGCTGATCCGTCTGGCAGCAGACAGTGGACATACAGAGGCCGTCAGTCTGTTAATGGAAGAAAAGAACCGACGTTTCGGACAGCAAAAGAAAACGTTTGATTTTGGATTTTGATGGAGTGAAAAAATGGCAGATAAAATAGAAAAACGAATCGAAGATGTGTGTATCCGGATGTTGTCTGCTGCAAGAAGTGAATTGTATGTACATATGCGTTTCCTGGATGTGGCGCTTTCTACGTTTACGTTTGTTCTTTCTGCGGAGACGGAAACGGTGGCAACGGACGGAATTGGATTTTATTATAATCCTTCTTATATCGGAGGGATTTACCGGAAGGGAAGAGCCTGTCTGAACCGGGTTTATCTGCATCTGATCTTTCATTGTATCTTTGCACATCCCTGGAAAGACAATCGGATCCGGAAAAAAGCAGGAGAAAAAATCCTGGGAATACAGAAGGAAGAAAAGGAGGAAGCGGCTCCTTCTCTGGTGGATCTTCTCTGGGAGATTGCCTGTGACATCGCAGTGGAACATATGACAGACAAAATTATGCTTTCTTGTGTGCGTATGCCTTCTTCTGCGTTTCGGCAGGCTGTTTATCGAAGGCTGGAGCAGAAAAGAAAGGTGCTGAATGCAGAAAGCATCTTTGCGGTACTGGTCAGTGAAAAAACTTCAGAGGAACAGGCACAAAGACTCCGGCAGGAATTTCATGTAGATGATCACAGCATCTGGAACCGGAAGAACCGACAGAATCCCAACCGGAAACCGGAGGAAGAATGGGAAGAGATTCGAGACAAAATGCAGACGGAACTGGAAAGCTTCGGATCGGAGGAAGCGCAGGGCGCATCCCAGGGGGTGCTGGAACAGATTCGGACGGAAAACAGAGATACTTGTGATTACCGGCAGTTCCTGCAAAAGTTCGCAGTGATGAAAGAAGAGCAGAAAATGGATCCGGATGCGTTTGACTATGGATTTTATACCTATGGGCTTTCCTTCTATGGAAACATGCCGCTGATCGAACCACTTGAAACAAAAGAAGTGAAAAAAATAGAGGAATTTGTGATTGCCATTGATACGTCCATGTCCTGTTCCGGGGAACTGGTAAAGGAATTTCTGGCAGAAACCTGGTCGATTTTAAGAGAAACGGAAAGCTTTTTCCGGAAAGTGAACATTCACATCATCCAGTGTGATGAGAGGGTGCGAAGAGATGATAAAATCACTTCACAGGAAGAATTGAAGAACTATATGGAGCATCTGGAACTGGAAGGACGAGGCGGTACGGATTTTCGTCCTGTTTTTGCATATGTACAGGAAATGATGAGAAAAAAGGAAGTTACCAGTCTGAAGGGACTTTTATATTTTACAGATGGAAAAGGAAGATTTCCTGTGAAAATGCCTCCGTATGAGACAGCATTTATTCTCATGCAGAAAGAATATGAGCAAATACAGGTTCCACCCTGGGCAATTGCAATCTACTTTGACGAAGACAATGATCTGGGAAAAATCTGACAGGAAAATGAGGAAAAAGAAATGAATATTAAACGGGCAAAAAATGAAATCAAAGATGCCATTGAGGCATATCTTCTGAAGGATGCATATGGAAATTATCAGATTCCTGCCGTAAGGCAGAGACCCATTCTTCTTATGGGGCCTCCGGGAATCGGAAAGACCCAGATTATGGAGCAGATCGCCGGAGAATGTGGAATCAATCTGGTTTCCTATACCATTACGCACCATACCCGGCAAAGTGCAGTGGGACTTCCTTTTATCCGGGAAAAGGAGTACGAGGGACAGAAATGTTCGGTTACAGAATATACCATGAGTGAGATTATTGCATCGGTCTATGAACAGATACAGAAGACAGGAATCCGGGAGGGCATTCTCTTTATTGATGAAATCAACTGTGTATCGGAGACTCTGGCTCCTACGATGCTGCAATTTCTTCAGGGAAAGACGTTTGGAAATCAGAAAGTTCCGGAAGGATGGATCATTGTGGCAGCGGGAAATCCGCCGGAATACAATAAATCCGTACGGGAATTTGATGTGGTTACACTGGACAGAATCCGTCGGATCCAAGTGGAAGAAGATTTCGGGGTGTGGAAGGAATATGCTTACCAGGCAGGCATTCATCCGGCTGTAATCTCTTATCTCGATATTCACAGGGATCATTTTTATCGGATGGAAACCAGTGTGGACGGAAGAATGTTTGTGACAGCCAGAGGATGGGAAGATCTGTCTCAGCTTCTGTATGCTTATGAACAGCTTGGAAAAACTGCCGACCGGGAGGTTGTGGGACAGTATATTCAGCATTGGAAAACAGCAAAAGATTTTGCAAATTATCTAGAACTGTTTGAAAAATATAAAACCGATTACCAGATTGATGCAGTGCTGGAAGGGCAGTTTGAAAAATTCGCCACAGACAAGCTGAAACTGGCTTCCTTTGACGAGAAATTCAGTGTGGTCGGTTTGCTTCTGGGACGTCTGGGACGGGCATTTTATCAGTATTATGAGCAGGATCTTTATGTAAATGATCTGTTTGAAAAACTGAAGAGCTTTAAGAAAGACCTGGATTTGGGAACGGTTCCTTCTCTGGCAATGAAAAACCGAATCCAGATGGAACAGGAAAATCTGGAGAAGAAACAGCTTGCGAAGCAGCTGACTTTGCCAGTGGAAAAAGAAAAACGGAAAATGATTCATTTTCTTCAGTCACTGGTTCCTGCCATTGAGAAGGGAGAACAGGAAGGAATGGAAAGCGCGGAGTTGTTTTCCTGTGCCTCCATGCCTTTTCAGAAAGAAGTACAGGCACGGGAAGAAGACATTGGGAAAACAAAAGAAAAGCTGGAAAATGCGTTTCATTTTCTGAAAATGGCCTTTGGAGAAGACCAGGAAATGGTCATTTTCATGACCGAGTTAAATACCAATCCGTACAGTGTACAGTTTATCAGTGAAAATGGATGTGACAGTTATTATAAATACAATAAAAAACTGCTGTTTGAAGAAGAGCAGATGAGCATTCTCAGTGAACTGGACAGCATTGAACAGGATCTGTAAAAAATGCGGAGCCATACCACAAAAAGCGGGATGGCTCCATTTCCTTTATCAGGATGGATTCTGCGTTTCCTGATTGATTTCGTCAAGTGCAAGCTTGAAACCGTTCTGTGCAGCTTTCATGCGCCACTGATTTGCCAGCTCCTCATTTTGTTCGACACCTTCTCCGTAGCGGTAAAGAACGGAAAGATTATACTGGGCAGCAGGAATGTTGGCATTTGCGGCTTTCTCAAACAGCTGGAATGCCCGTTCCGGAATGCGGGGAACTGCCTGACCAAGGAGAAAATAGCTTCCCATACAGCACATTGCCCGGTAATCCATCTGTTCTGCTGCTTTTCGATACCAGTCAAAGGCTTTGCTGTAATCGATGATCGTTCCGATTCCCTCTTCGTAACAGCGGGCAAGGTTATACTGGGCATTTTTGTCTCCGGTCATGGCTGCTTTCTGAATGGATTGAAAGGCTTTGCTGTTGTCTTTTGGCACACCTTTTCCCTGGGCATAGAACATACCCAGATGTACGAGGGCATCTGCGTGATTTTTGGCGGCTGCCTTTTCATACCATTCGGCTGCTTTTTCATAATTTACTTCTGTGTGGATACCGTATTCATAATAATGTCCCACTGCGTACTGCAGATCTTTCTGACCGTTTTCTGCAAGGATGATCAGTTCTTCCAATGTAAATTCTGTATTTTTAGGATTCATAGTAAATATCTCCATTTTTCTTTTGACAAATAGAAGTTTATAGTGTACTGTTTTAGTAGGAATTCTTTCCCGCCCGAAAGAATGCCCGGAATATTTTCAGTATAACATAAGAAGAAGGTTTTAGAAACCATGTTCTGAAATAAATTATAAACGGAGGATACAAAAGAAATGCTTGAGTTAAGAGATGTCTCTTTCAAAGTAGAAGCAGACACAAAAGAAATCGGTATTCTGGAGCATGTAAGTTTTACTCTGGAAGACAATCAGTTTGTTGCCATTACCGGACCGAACGGAGGAGGAAAGTCCACACTTGCAAAGATTATTGCAGGCATCCTGAAACCGACAGAAGGAAAGATTTTTCTTGATGGACAGGATATTACAGAAAAGAGTATCACAGAGCGGGCGAAAATGGGAATCAGCTATGCATTTCAGCAGCCGGTTCGCTTTAAAGGGGTTACGGTTCTGGATCTGATCCGCCTTGCTTCCGGAAAGAATCTGACAGCAGCCGGTGCGTGTGAATATTTGTCAGCAGTTGGTCTTTGTGCAAAAGATTATATTAACCGTGAAGTCAATGACAGTCTTTCCGGAGGTGAGATGAAGCGAATCGAAATCGCTACCGTTATGGCCAGAGGAACAAAAATGTCCGTATTTGATGAACCGGAAGCAGGAATCGACCTGTGGAGCTTCCAGAATCTGATCCAGGTATTTGAAAAGATGCACAATGAGATTCATGGTTCGATCCTGATCATTTCGCATCAGGAAAGAATTCTGAACATTGCAGATGAGATTCTTGTGATCGCAGATGGAAAACTGGTAAAAAGAGGTGCGAAAGAAGAAGTCATGCCTTATCTTATGGAAGGCACAGACAGCTATTCCGGATGTACAATCTGGAAAGAGGGAGGAACAAAATAATGGATGCAATACAGAAACAGCTGCTGGAAGCAGTAGCCGGACTTCATGAGATTCCAGTAGGAGCTTATAATATCCGTACAAACGGAAAAAGTGAAGCAAGAAACAGTACAGAACATATTGAAATCACACCACGGGAGAGCGGAGACGGAATCAACATCCGCATCAAAGACGGTACCAGAAAAGAAAGTGTGCATATTCCGGTCGTATTAAGCCAGGCTGGTCTGGAAGAAACGGTATACAATGATTTTTACATTGGAGATAACTGTGATGTGACCATCATTGCAGGATGCGGCATTCACAACGGAGGCGATGCCGCTTCCCGTCATGACGGAATCCACAGCTTCTTTATCGGAAAAAATTCCAGAGTGAAATACGTGGAGAAACATTATGGAAGCGGAGACGGAAAAGGAGAGCGCATTATGAATCCGGAAACCATTGTAGAAGTGGGACCGGACAGTACCATGGAAATGGAAACGGTACAGATCAAAGGTGTGGATTCCACGAAACGTATGACACGTGTGAAACTGGACGAGAGAGCCCACATCCTTGTTTCCGAACGTCTGATGACGCATGGTTCCCAGGATGCAGAAAGCCGCTTTATCGTGGATCTGAACGGAGATGGCTCCAGCGCCAACATTGTGTCCCGTTCCGTGGCAAAAGACGATTCCCGTCAGTTATTCCAGTCTGTTTTAAACGGGAATGCAGCCTGTTCCGGACATACCGAATGTGATGCGATTATCGTAGGAAATGCAAAAATCAGTTCTATCCCGGAGATTACTGCAAATAACTCCGATGCTGCACTGATTCACGAAGCGGCTATCGGTAAAATTGCAGGAGAGCAGATCATCAAGCTGATGACTTTAGGTCTTACAGAGGAAGAAGCAGAAGAACAGATTATCAGTGGATTCCTGAAATAAATTGTGTGAAGTTTTTGCGGAGTGCATTGATTCTCTGTGAGATTGTGATAAAATAAGAATTACAGGAATGATTCTGTGAATGAGTAAAAATGGTTGGGGAAAAATACATTTACAGGAGAGGGTTTTTATGATTTATAACAATGTACGTCATGAGTGTAATCTTTATAATTTTTTCTTTGCGCCAAGAGGCAATCGAAGAATGATGGAGCTGGGAAGAGTCATTGCCCAGATGTATCTGAATCCTTTTGATAAGATCATCGGGATCATCGGGGCAAAGGACTCCGGAAAGAGCATGCTGATCCAGGGGATGTTTCCGGGCATTCAGGTAGTGGAGGGAGACGATGAATTTGATTTTATCAATATGCCTCTTATGAATGCAGATGAAGTGGGCTTCTATACCCCACGTACGTTTCATGTGGATGTAAGAGCAGCGTCACAGTTTTTCTCTCTGGAGAAAATTGCAGAGGCAGTTCGGAAAGTGGTGGAACAGAATAAGCGTGTGATTGTGGAATATTTTGACATGCTTTATCCGGTGCTGAAAAGAAATGCAGATCTGATGATCGGAATCGGAGAGGAGGTCATTGTGACCCGCCCTTCTTTGTTTGGACCATTGCCGCAAAATATTTCAAACATCGTGTATAAATCTTTGAAATATAGAAAAATGGCGCATAGTGCCGAAGATCTGTATGAATATGTGGTGCGAAATATGGAACGACCGGATTATGTCCGCTCGGACATCCGCCATGGTTTTGTGATTGACTATATGCAAAAACCGGTTAATTTTGATCTGGAATCCATTGAAAGAAAAATTCAGGCACTGATTGAAAAAGATCTGCCGATTACGTATTACGATGAAGAACATATTAAGATCGGAGATGAGATCATTCATTGTACCGGACCAAAGATGCATGTAGAAAGCACCGGACAGATTGAGAATTTTTCTCTGGTGAAGGAATTTTTCCATGATGCCAAATTTGGCTTTTATATGGTGGCAGGAACCGTAGGACATAAGGAAAAGGAAGAAAGCGGAAGATTGAATACGATTGATATACAGGAGGAAGAATAAAGAGAAAACGACAGTAAGGAGGGCTGGGAGATATGACAGCACAACTGGCACAGACAGGGTTTTATTATGGGCCCGGAAGAATCGGATGGGGACTGGATCCCACGTATGTTCTGATTCTTCTGGCACTGGTGATTTCTTCACTGGTGTCAGCAAAAATGAATGCTACATTTTCCAGATACAGCAAAGTAAGGGCTTATTCCGGCCTGACCGGAGCACAGGCAGCACAGCGGATTCTTCAGCGTGCGGGCATCTATGATGTAAAGATTCAAAGAGTGGCCGGACGTCTCACGGATCATTATGATCCCACCAATAAGGTGCTGCGTTTGTCGGACGCGGTATATGACAACACATCCGTTGCTGCAATTGGAGTGGCAGCGCATGAGTGTGGTCATGCAGTCCAGCATGCCGTTCACTATAAACCGCTGGCGATTCGGTCTGCCATCGTACCTGCAGCGAATATGGGCTCCCAGCTTTCCTGGCCTCTTTTTCTGGCCGGTCTTATTTTCTCCTTCCGTCCGCTTTTGACAGCCGGTATTGTGCTTTTCTGCGGAGCTTTGTTGTTTCAGGTGGTGACATTGCCGGTAGAATTTAATGCTTCCGGCAGAGCACTGGTTCTGTTGGAAGAAACCGGAATCATGGGAAGAGAAGAAGTTGGAAGTACGAGAAAAGTATTGCAGGCAGCAGCACTGACTTATGTTGCAGCAGTAGTCAGTTCTCTTTTGCAGCTTCTGCGTCTTCTGATTCTTTCCGGAGCGTTTCGAAGACGGGATGACAACTGATCAGAAAGCGGTGATGGGATGATTTTTGGAAAGAAACAAAAGCAGAAAGCAGTTACCGGAACTTATGACAGGGAAAATCAGATTCCTGTGATTCGAAGCAGCATCTGTACCGGAGAACAGGTGATCGGATTTCAGGATAAAAATACAGGAAAATTTCTGGAAGAGGGGCTCATCTCCTCGCCGGACGATTTGAAAGGATTTTTAGATAAGTACGGTTTGAAGGAAACAGAAATAAAAAGAATATGGTGATTGTATAATGTATACAAAAAAAGCAATGCAAAAAACTTCTTCATGCATTGCTTTTTTACGCGTATCTGGAAAAACCGGTTATAGAATCCGGATAATCTTTAGAATCTTTTCTTTCTTTTCATTATCACAGTTTGACAGTTCTTTCAGAATTTCCTGATTCAAAGGACTTTCCGTATCGTTATACGAATCAGACAGGACATAATCGACCGTAGTATCAAGAATATTACACATGTTCACCAAAGTAGTCAAAGATACTTTTACTCGGTTATTTTCAATATTACTGATATGGCTGGGATTTATATCCAGCTTATTTGCAATATATTCTTGTGTCAGTCCTCTTGCGATACGCAGTTCTCTTAAACGATGACTAATATGCTCAAAGCTGATTTCCTCCATGATAAACCCTCCACTTATAGTATACACCCTATTTTAACGTTTGAATAGCCATAAAATAATCATTTAAAACTAAAAAATAGTTATTGTAAGTAAAAAAAACACAAAAATGTCGTAAAATGTCGAAAAGTGTCGAAAGAAAATATGTAAAAATGGCAACATTTGTCCGTTTTTCCAGTTATAATAGAAGAAGCGAATAAAATAATTTTAGAATGGAGAGATAGATTATGAAAGAAGAAAAGGAAGAAAAAGAAGAGAAGTTAAAAGGAGAGAATCTGCTGCGGGATATTTACGGACAGCTTTTACTTCCACAGCAATCGGTTTATCTGGAACAGGCCGAACAGAAACTGGAAGAGGCAGTAAATGAAGTACTGGCAGAATATCGAGACTCTCTTTCTTCCAGTGAATATGAAGCATGGAGAGAAAAATTTTATAAAGTGGCTTTCTGTGCCCAGGAAAACGGATTCCTGGCGGGATTTCGTTACAGCGTAGATTTGCTGGGGGGTAAAACAGAACAGGAGATAACGGTAAGCTTGCTTAACCGTCTTGTAGATGATAAAATGAAAAAGTGGAACAGTTGGCATTGTCAAAAGAAAGGACAGAAGGATGTTTGAAAGAATCGATTATATTGTGAAAAGAATTGATGGAGATTATGCGTATCTGGAGCGGATTGATGAGCCGGATGCAGAACTGAAATGTGTGGCAAGGGCACTCATGCCCCCGGAAATTATGGAAGGAAACCGGATTGCTTATGAGATGCTCCAGTACAGCATTGTTGGATAAGAGAGAAGTCCTCACCGAAAATTTATATGCAGGTGAGGACTTCTTTTTACTATGCCCGCTTTTTCAAATATTGTTTTTCAGCGATGGTAATCAGACTGTAAAGAAGGACAGCAATCACACAGAGAATAAAAATAGCAAGAATCATGGGGGTCAGCTGGAAGACCTGACTGGAATAAATGATCAGGTATCCAAGTCCTTCTTTGCTGCCGATCATTTCACCGATCACGACACCGATCAGACACAAACCGATATTCACTTTCATAATACTGAAAGAAAGGGGAACAGAGGCAGGCAGGACTACCTGAAAAAGTGCATCTTTTCTGGTTCCTTTTAAGGTTTTGATCAGTTTCAGTTTATCCGGATCCGTTTCTTCAAACCCGGTGTACAGATTCAGAACCGCTCCGAAAATTGCCACAGAAATACCGGCGACAACAATGGTACGCATATTGCTTCCAAGCCATACGATCAGAAGCGGAGCCAGCGCCGATTTCGGAAGACTGTTCAGAATGACCAGATAAGGTTCCAGGACAGAGGCAAGTCTTGGAAAACACCAGAGGAAAAGGGCAATGCCAATGCCCAGTACCGTGACAAGCGCAAAGCTGAGCAGCGTCTCAAAAAGCGTCACGCCTGTATGTGTCAGCAGACTGCCGTCCTTTATCATACGCAGAAATGCGGACAAAATCAGAGAAGGACTGGAAAAAATAAAAGAATCAAGGATTCCTTTTTGTGCGGTGCTTTCCCAGAGAAGAAGAAAGAAAAGAAACAGACCTGCCCGTGACAAACGGACAACACGCAATTCTCTTCGCAGCGTGATCAAATAGCGCTGCTGTCCGCTGGACAGGGGAGTTCTAGCATCCATAATGGTTCAACTCCTTCCAGATTTCGTTGAAATACAATTTAAATTCCGGAGCACTGCGGGAAGAAAACGGCGTCCGGTTTTCTACAGAAAGATGAATCCGGATTTCCTTTTGGATAGAGGCAGGACGCTTGCTCAGAATCAGAATCCGGTCAGCCATACTGATGGCTTCGGAAATATCATGCGTTACAAGTATGGCAGTTTTTTCTTCCCTGCGGATGATTTTTCCAATGTCATCCGCTACCGAAAGACGCGTCTGATAATCAAGCGCAGAAAAAGGCTCATCCAGAAGAAGAAGATCCGGCTCAAGAGCCAGTGTGCGAATCAGAGCGGCCCTTTGCCGCATCCCGCCGGACAATTGGGAAGGCCGGGAATCCTTAAATTTATCCAGTCCGTAATCCGTCAGAAGATGATCAACCGTTTCCCTTGCTTTGGCAGTGTTTTTCTTTTGAATTTCCAGTCCGAGAAGTACATTGCTGTAAATGGTTCTCCATTCGAATAAATGATCTTTCTGAAGCATATAACCGATATTCGCCGTATTTTCACAAAGCGGCCGGCCATTCATGAGAATTTCACCGGTTTCCGGACTTAAAATACCACAGATCATATCCAGCAGCGTGGACTTTCCACAACCCGAAGGACCAACAACAGCCAGAAATTCTCCCTTAGATAAAGAAAAACGGATATGGGAAAGCGCAAGTGTCTCTCCGGACTTTGTGTGATAGGCATAACTGACATCTTTTACTTCCAAAAGAGGTGTGGACAATTTCATCCGCCCTTTCCTACAAAAAACCATTCTATAAAATAGAATATGAAAAAAAATCCCCATTGACAGCAGAAAAATACCAAAAGGATTCTGAACGCAGCTCAACCGTCCGCTTTTTCCTGTATCGGGCACATTTTCTTTTTTCATATGGCCATATGCAGGGATTTCTTAGTACTTTCGGATTTCCTGTAAAATCATCAAAGCAGAAAATTTTCCAGTGTTTGAGCACTGCATCCATGCCGTCTCCCGGATACGTCCTGCAAAAGCAAATCAAAGCCTTAACAGGTACCAGCAAAACGGGAGCAGGGAT